>BNJT01000504.1_pt1 | contig 220798 bp, 385 predicted proteins | sample 8540491 | NCBI WGS metagenome assembly BNJT01 (sample SAMD00202455, study PRJDB9452) | human saliva metagenome | host: Homo sapiens | reverse complement strand
TTAAAAAAATATTTATTTTTATATAGCATAAAAGTTTCCAAAGTAACTTCTAGTTAAGTATCAAAAACTAGAAGTTAGATTGAGAATTTACCTTTTTATAAAAAGGGCTAGAAAGTTTCTAACCCCATCATTTCGTATATCCATTTAAAAAAATAATTTTTATAATTTAAAAAGTAACTCTTGGTTAAATTATCCTCTTCATTTTTCAACGATTGACCAATTAAAAATGCCTTCTTAATAGCTGATATATTAGTTGCTTTATTACATTATCAAGTATCCTGTAGACAGTCTACTACAAGGAATAGTTAATGCAAAACATCCTAGCATATTTGCTATTCTAACCAAACCTTTATTCCCATTATTTTGAATCTCTTTTGTAGTTGAATCAAAGTGCCCAAATACACTGTCTCCAAATCCATATAAATCTACAGGTCCCTCTTTACTAATAATAATATCATATTCTTTTCAAATAGTGTTCAACTGTTTCTATCAAATCAACTCTTTTTATTCGAATATTTCCCAAGAAGTTCTTTAAAACTTACATTATTAAGATCAACATTCTTTAAAAAAACTCTTCTTTTTATTGTACTTTCACAAAAAAACTGTTACATTATTATCTAAACTATTTATGAACCGTGTTTGAAAATACAAATTTTTGAAGTTGATTTAACGTTCGAGATAAGAAACCTATTGAAGGAGTAAATGATATACCATCTGTAGATACTTTCTTTTTCTATCTGTTTACGTTCTTCTAAAAAAATAAAAAGGATCGATTAAAGAAAAATAAATTTAATGATATTGCTGAGCAAGTACAGACCCCTCCATCAGTCCCAATTCCTATATCATTTATTCCAAGAAAAACATTAATAGCTGTCCCACTAGATGAACCTGTCATTGGAAATCCTGTAATTGGGTTTTTAAATTAATATCAATAGCTCTCCCACCTATACTAGATTTGTCTCTAGTATGTACAAAATAGGCTGCTTCTTTTAATTTCTTCTCCATTAAACTTGTTAAAAATAGTATCTTTTATTCCTATGTAATAACCTTCATTCTCAGAAATATTCTCTAACGCCAATGGAAATACACAATCTACAGATTTAAAAAGGATTCTTCATAGCTAAAATAGTTTTTAAATGCATATTCTTTTATCTTATTCATCTTTTAAAACCTACTAAAATTTTTATTTAAAAACGAATGTCCATTTTTGTGGTGAATTAACTTTTAAAAATATTCTGCTACCGAAGCAGCAACATCAGCCATTGTTTCACGATTTCCAACAAATTTCCCATTAATTCCTGGACTATATATCAACAAGGGAACTCTTTCTCTGTATGGTTACTATGTCCAATAGTCGGATCATTACCATGATCTGCCATGATAATCAGAATATCTCCCATCTCTAAAATTGGAAGTAACTCTGCAATTCTTCTATCACTTAATTCCAGCCTATCAGCATATCTTTCCACATCTTCAGCATGTCCAGCCAAATCTGTTTCCTGAATATTTAATGCAATAAAAACCATTATCAATATCCTTTACTTCTTTTATTAAACAATCAAATAAATAATTAGAATCAACTCCTGGAAATAATCTGGTACTTGAGGGTTTGAATTATATCTGCTATTTTTTTCCTAAAAAAAGATACTGTAATACCTTTTTATCCAAAAATTGTTGGTATTTGAACATTTTTATCTATACCATAACCTAAATGAACTACTTGATATCCATGATTATACACTCCAGATTCTGGAGCATCTACCCCTGCAATTTCATTATTTTTTTACTTTTCTTGCATTTAAAAGATTTTCTAATGTTATTTGCTCTCCACCAAAGGTAATCACTCTAGAAACTTGTACTACTTCTCGAACTACATGACCGATTCTACTTAATTCTTCAAAGCTAATAAAAATCTAAACAAGCAGAAACATTATAAACTTGACCATAATCTGTCTCTAAATTATCTCCTACTGTAGCAACCTCATTTACTACTAAAATCTGTAATCCAGTTTCACCTACTCTTCGAACTTTATATCCATGTTTTATTAAGTTTTCTTCAACCACATCTATTTTTCATTAAATGGCTGTATTAATGGATCTTTAGGAGTTGTCCCCATGATTTCTTGATGTCCTAAAAATGAATCAGCTCCAAAATGTGTTAGATTAGATGTCCCATAATTTGCGGAATTTGAAAATTTATGTTTTTAAATTCCACACCTATCGCATTCTATTAATCCCAATTTCTCTAATGTAGGAATTTTTATATCTGGCTTATTCTGAATAATATGTTTTGCTGTATTACTTCCTACATCTCGTGGGCGAACTATTTCACAATCATCCATCGCACCAACTCCAAAAACTATCTAAAACAATAACGATAAATCTTCCCATTATTTTCACCTTCTCACTTTATTACCCAAACTATCAAAAATTCCAACTAAACTAGGGTTCACCAGATCGTAATCCAGATACAATCGCTAAATCACTTCTAGTTACAAATATTTGTGTTCTAAAAAGAACCAATTACTGTAGCTCCTACTGTATGTTCCTTTTTTTAATTCAATATAATAATCAATACTTTCGTCTTTCAACGGGATAACTTTTTGTCTCTAGTTACTTTATCGTCATCAATAACTTCTACATTTTCAAAGTGCCCTCTTCTATAAAAACCTCCTCCATAAAAAAATATGAATGCCCATCTAAATTGTGTGAAATTTCACTTATATATACTATAGAGGGTTCTTCAGGTAAATCCAATACCGCATGCAAAGGAGTAGTTCCTGTTAAAGCATGTCCCAGTTCACCTTGTTTCCCCATTTTTAATCTCAGGAATTGTAATTGAGCAGGTAGCAGAGGGCATATTTAATATCGGAATTATATCATTTTTCAATAAAATATTACTTGCTTTTAAGAAGTGTCTTCATATTATTTGTTGCTTTTATCTCACTTTTACCATCAAATAACAAGCATGGGAATGAAGTTAACCCTCCAATTTCCACCCATTCAGATTTTTTTGACTATAGATATAATTTCTTCTAAATCAGAAAAGATGAAATCCACCATACTGACCATCATAAATATTATCATTCTTTTCTATTATTTTAATAAGTATTTTGTTTTTCTTAATTTTTAAAGCAACACGAATAATTTGCAGTAATTTTTCCTTTGAATAAATAGTAATGTACTCTGTTCCATAAGAAATAATTTTCTCTAATAAACTATCTGGAATTTGTACTAAATGACCCACATTACCTAATAACAATCCTTCCTCCATCATTCGTAAAAGCTTCTTTATAGTCTACTACTACTGCTTTTTTTATTTTGGAATTTTCTGATATTTTTTTCTAGCAATTAGTGGATTGCGACCCTATCTGTTTGGTCATGTAATATAATTCAACACCTTCTCTTTCAGCAATTTCTGACATTATTTTCGCATTATAAAGTACTGAATCTAAATCAATCACATAAGTATCAGGAAGAATATCTCCATTTTTATGAAGCTGAATAGCAAAAATCCATTAATGCTCTATTTCTTCTGTTTACTAATTCAAGAAACATTTTTTTCACCTTCTATTACATTTAACAAATGAAGATATATAAAAATCTAACTCATTCTCCATAAAATTTTTTTCTCACCAAGTATATTCGATATCAAAAACCATTTTTCTTTGATATTTTGAAAATTACTATGATTTCTAACTTCTCTCGAATAATATCTTCCATTTTTGCATCTAAATTCTCTTGTTTCTTTCTTCTTGAATCTGCCATAGCCAAATGAATCAAAAATCTCTATTTTCTCTAAATCATTAATCTCTAATTCATTTCTAAAGAAATCTAATACATTTAATATATATTCTTTTTGTCTCTTCATCAATAATATCTGCTGCCATTAAAACATCTAATTTTTTTCTAGAAGCATATCATCACCTCTTTATTAATACTGAGGAATAATCTCATTATGTTTAACTTGATTTTTGAATTTCAACAATTCTTTTCACTTCTACACTTTGATTAAAATAAGCTTGTAACGATTCATCTTCTTTATGAACTATTACTACTGCAGAAGTCATATCATCTATCTTTTGATTCTTTTTAAGTCTTGAAAAAGTCAAATCTGAATAATCTTTATCATTTAACCTCGTCTAAATTCCAAACTCCTACATCTACAATACCTTTTTCTTAAGGCTAGTAAAAATTTGAAAACCTTGCATTTCTACTAAATGAACATTCTTACCTTTAATAATTTCTAAGGTTAATAAATATTGGTCAATAGAATTATAATCAATAGCTACTTTTTTTATTTTCTATTATCTGATTTTGGATTTTCACTAGAAAAAAACAACTACATGTTCACTCACGTAAGTATTTTTACCGAAATCAAGAGCTATTTCTAAAGGTTCACCTTTCTGTATTGCCTGTTTCGCAGCAAATTTAGAAACAATAGCAAAATCTATAAAACTTTCTAGTTACCGCTTTAATCCTTTTCTTTTTGACCCACGAATATAACCCATATTCAATGGAATATTGTTTTTTTCTAAATTCTTCATAAATTCCAGTAGCTAATCCTTCATAACATTTAGAATATGGTAGAGTCATAGTTCCTAAAACTGTTTCTGACAATGCATAGCATTGTAAAAATATCATAATTAATCTCTTCAATAAACGACCCTTGGTGTCCTTTAGAAACTAATTTAAATGCTCCTTCACTTTTTAAAAAAGATATTGCATTTTGTACTGTGCCTCTTGCAACCGCCAGAGATTCCTGATATTCAGAAATACTAGGTACCTTATCACCAACCACTTTTTTTAAAAAATCTGATGAAATCGCATTAATAACTTGACCTTTTTCATTAAAAAAACTTCTCTACCATATTCTTCCTCATTTAACTATTTAATTTTTCAATTGCTTCTTTCAAAAATTCTAATAATTGTACTTGCACCCGCACGATTAGGATTAATTCTTATAAGTCTGCGGTAGGATCTGCACTTCTAAACGTTCCAGAAACTCGATAAAAATAACGGACAAAATTCATATTTTGATTCTGCTCCTACAGGATACGGAAGTGCCCCTAGTTTAGTAGCTTCCTTAGCAATTTGTTCTGCAATAGGTTTCTTAAATTCTACTATAATAACTCTAGATTGAGCATTTACAATTGTTGCACTTTGTACTAATTCTATTTCTCCTCCATTTAATATACTACAAACTTCTTCTCCTACACTAGCTGAAATTGCTTGGGCAACTGGTACATAAATCATCCCTTTTAGTACCTCTAAAGCTTCATGACCTTGTACTTGACCACCGCCAGAATAATTTTCAGTTTTTAACCTTAAAATAGCTTCTCTATTCCCTACAATACATCCTATCCCTCTGACCCTAAAAAGCTTAAATGTTGAAAAAACAAGATAAATCTGCTCCATATTGAACTCCAATTTTTCCGTTTTTAATACAGAATAATTATCATCAGTAATAATGAAAATATCACTTCTATCTTGTTTTTATTGTTTGAATAACTTTCTCTACATCATAAAAAATCAGAGGGTAATTGACGAGTAACCTGTACTAATGCAGCAGAAATCTTTTCATTTTTTTATTTTTTTCTTTTTAATGCATCTAAATTATTAAAAATCAACTTTTTCACAAAAATATACCCAACATTTTTTTAAACTAACTTCGGTTGTTGGATAAACTGGCGCATCATGAATTAAAATTTTATAACCCTTTTTACACCAATATGCAAAGCTAATCTAATTGCATTAGTTCCTGAACCTCTAACCAATAAAGATTCTTCTGTTTTAAAAAATTCGCAATAACTTGCTCAACTTTTATTCGTTATTTTAGGTTGATTTAATCCTGTTACTACTCCTAAATCTCCTCTAGTTAATATTTCATCACCCGAAAAATATTTTAGTTATCTCATCTACTAATTGGAACTGCAGTTCTTTCGCTTCACTTATTGTTAAACTTTTTTTAATGGATAGCTTTTCATTTTTTTAACATCTCCCATAAATTGTTTTGGATTTTCCACAAGCATTTTATGAACAAAGCTTTTTCGATACCCCAGCCTCATATAACATCGGTACAAAAACAATCCAACAAATAAGAATAGCCTATTCCTCCCTGATATTCTAGATTTGATTTTCTAGTAATATCCATAGATAAGAAAAACTTTACTTTCAAATCCTCTTTTTCAATTTCTTTTAACATCTTCACTCTTACGGAATCAGGTTGGTAATTCTCTTTTCCCTACAGTATCAAACTCAACATATACCCCTTGATCTAACATTTTTAATATATAATTAACATCTCCTGTTAAATCCACGTGCCCTATTACTACTCTTTCTAAATTGACATTTTCTTTTTCTAAAAAAATTCAACTTGTTCATGCCCATAAGTTCCTAAAGTTGTATGAGTAGTAATAGGAATATCTAGTTCTTTCTGAATAATCGAAGAAGCAAGAAATACCTTTCTTTCTCTATCTGTCATCAACCCTTTTACTTGTCCTGATTTCTCCAATAATTTTTGCACGTACATTGGTTCCTGCAATTCCTTCAAGAATTTCTTTTCTCATTAAATCTGCCAAGTCCTTGACTGTGGCCTGCAGTAACAAAAATCAGGTAAAAACTTATCTTGGTAGAAACCTGTTGCTTGAATTATATTTATATTACTCAATTCTGCCACTTTTTGAACATACAAAGGATTTCGCTTCATATCTAAATTTGTTACATCGACAATATTCCGAACTCCTTTTAGAATATAGTTTTTTTAAATTCCTCAACAGTTTGCTGAAAACAATTTAAATTTGTATCATCAATATTTTTTTCAATCTAGATAAATCAATTGTTGTATGTTCATGCATATAAGTAATTCCATCTTTCAATACCATAAATACTAACTCCTAACCCACTGGGGTAAATAAACCTACCATATAGAGAATATTTACAATTATACCTAAACTAATCGCTGCAACTGGACCAACTGCTAATTCTACAATAGGATTTTTTTAGCTTTTCTATTTAAGAGTAATAACCCAATTACCCAGAAATAACCAATACCAGGTGCAATTTTTTTCAGAAGCTATTGCTCCCCCACTAACAAAGCTACTTCAAGAACTTTATTCATCGCTGTACGAATATGTTCACCCATTTCACGAATACCCGGAAACTTATCTAATCCTTTTGCGACTAAAGATAGTAATTGAACTTCCACAAACATCAACATAGCTCCCTACAACAAAGGCAACTAAAGGATTCCCTTTCAATAACATACCAACAATAAATACAAATGTAGCTCCAGCCGGACTATAAACACCCGTTACAATTGCTGTTGAAAAATACTAGTGGAATAAAACCAATCCCTCTTGCAAAAAGCTGCTAAAAGCAGCTTCACTAACTTTACCTTCTGATAACAATTTTAGAGATATAGGATCCCCTGCTAGAATCATTAAAACTAGTTGAGGACGCTACAAGACCACCTGTTATTGATAACCAAATCCAATTTTTCTTAATTCTATTGACACGTTCTAAAAACACACTCACTAAAAGCCTCGTTTGAATTGCTACCATCACTTTTTACTTGCATTGCAAATACAATCATAAAAAATCATTCCTACAAGTAATGATACACCTTCTGCACTTAATTTAATTGTAGTAGCTTCTAACTTAATAGTTCCAAATTGTTTTACAGTAAACAATGCTAACAATGTAGCTAATAAAGTAATTGCAGCCTTTTTAAAATCCATGTTGATTTGCAATTGCAATTGCAGGAAAAAAATACTAAACCCTATAACAATTGGTGCTCCAACCGAAGATAGTGCGGGCATAAAATTAACTGGTAACATATTGAACAAATCAATTACAGCTTGTAATCCTAAAAACAATTCCCACTCCATACAAAGCTCCAGCTACACCTGATACAATCATCCCAACTTTTCCTTCTGAGGGCCCATGAACCAATGATATCTGTCATTAATAAAAATACTATGAACTAAAATTATTGATGCCCCTATTGAAACAGGAATTCCGAATCCAATTACTAATCCAAAAACTTAATGCGAAACTTGTTGCCGCCAATTCTTTTTACCAATTTTCTTTTCTAAATATTCAGGAAGAATTGGTCGTAATCCATCATTAAAAACAGCAATACCTTTTGTTAGCTAAAAATAGAACACAACGCCCCAAGTAACGCTATAACAATTAGTTCTACAATTTTTATCCATTTTATTTTCCTCATTTCTATTTCAATCTATTCAACTCATCCATAATAATTGGAATAACTGCTGATTTATGCTGTGCCGTAAAAACCAAACGCTTTCTTGCCGTTGCGAACGTTTTCTCTTATTTCTGATTCCGACATAACTTTTTCCAGGCATAGAAACAGTCACGCAATTATTTGTTCCTAAAAGAGCTAAAAGCCATCGCCAAAAGCTCCTCCACCTCCAGTATTACAAGCTCCAATATAATAATCAGCTGTTCCTGTTTTAATAGCCATTGCAGCATCTAAATCACTTTTTCACCTCAACAACATCTTCTGAAGAAGCATACTGAAGTACCATTTTTTTCACTTCATCTTTATCAATTTGACCACCAATTACAATTCTTTTTCATCTATTTCTCACCTCTCTTACTATTTTAAATATTCATTATGAACAGCATAATTTACCGCCTCAGCAAAAATCATGTGTATTATTATAATAACCTTTTTTTCTCCTTGGCCATTATTCATTTTATTAGTTAGTAAAATCACAACAATTTTTATTTTTAGGAGATATTGTAACATACGTTCCAGTAAACCCATTATGACCAAGAGCATCATCTGATAAAGCTTGCATCCAACTTGCATTTTTTTAAATATCCATAAGACTGAACTGAACCGGATTTGGTTTTAAAGACATCATTCAAAAAATAGTTCTAAAGTTTGTTCATCATATAATACTTTTATCTCCCATTTTTTTCCTTTATCTATTAAAAACTTGATAAAGAGTTGCTAAATCACTAGCTGTAGAAAATAATCCAGCATGTCCAGCATATCCTTGATTGGCCATGAAAGCATTTCCGTCATTTACCTCTCCTTGAAGTTCATAATTTCTCCAATCACTAAATTTTTTTCAAAAGCATCTTTGTCAGCGGTCATATCATACCCGAAATTTGGAAAATTTACTTCATCAATCATCATTTTTCAAATGAATTTCCATATGAAGTTACAGCAATTTTTTTGATTTATCTATACCATTATTCAAAGGATTAAACATAGTATTTTTCATTCCCAAAAGGCTCATAAATAATTTTTGTAACATATTTATCAAATGATTCCCCTGTAATTTTTCTGCAATAAACGCTAAAGTCATAAATCCTAAATCACTATACTTATATTCTCCAGCTTTAAATTCTAAGCTTTGATTTTCTATATATTTTTAATGTATCCGATCTATTCTTAGAATATAAATAAATTGCTTTCCACTGTGGAAGACCTGACGTATGACTTAATAATTGACCAATTGTGACTTCGTCTTTTCCATTTTTCCCAAAAATCTGGTAAGTATTGGACTACTTTTATCTTCTAATTTCACTTTTCCTTCATAAACTAAATGCATAAAAAACTTGAGTAGTAGCACTTATTTTTGTAACAGATGCTAAATCAAAAAGTGTATCATCTGTAACGTTTAAATTATTTTTAATTTTTTTCAACAGGATCTTTCGAAAAATCAGAATGCTTGAATAGTCCCATAACCTTTCTTAAAAACAACTTCCCCATCTTTTAAAAACTACGATTTGCGCTCCAGGAGTGGATTTCGGATTTGCTAAAAGCTAACTGACTTTTTCACGTATGAATATGACACTGCATCAATTGCTTTCTCCAAACTTTTTGATACTTCATTATCCCCTTGCTTTTGTTGTCATAACCGTCGTTTCAGCACTTTCTAAAAATAGCTTTATGAGTACAACCTACCAATCCAATAACACATACTGTAGAGCTAACTATTAACACCTTCTTTTTTTAAGGCTTTTTAACATCGTAATCCCTCCGTCCAATATACATTTTTGTACTATAAAAAAATAATCTCCCTAAACCATAAAAAAAGCACCTCCTGTCAAATATACATTTTTTTGTATTTTTGTTCATGCTTCTATTATAATACTATTAACACGGTTTGTAAACCCTTTCTTAGCACTTTTTAGAAAAACTTCAATATCTTAATTCATTTTATATTATAAATAACTCAGATATTCAAAACTATAATCACTCATATAACTTGTAAATTATTTAATGCATCTAAAAAACATGATGAACTTAATATCTCATATAAAAAAACTCCAACCACTTCCCTCAAAGCGATTGAGTTTTCCTGTTTCAATTATCCTTGTTTTTTTCAATCCAATTTTTTTGATGTTCACGAGAAATACGCATTAATTCAGTATAAAGTTCAGACAACTCATCTTTTTAAAGACTCGTCTTTTTAAATACGATTGAACTTTCAAAATTACTTGTTCCTCACGACCACTATCTAAAAATCGGAATATCATTTTCTAACTTAATTTTTGCAACTTCTTCGACTACATTTGTACGTTCTTCAAATAACGCAACAATTTGGCGATCAATAGAATCAATTTTTCTGACGTTGTTCTTCTAACATGATTTTCTCCTTTCTTACATCCATAAACTCCCTAATGGATACCCAATTACAATTGCACTTACAATACTTAACACTAATAACCATCCGCCATATAAAAAAGGCATCTTTTTGAACTTGTCCAACCACTACCAACAGAAATGGCTACATAAGGCATTGCTGGTGGAGTCATATAGGCTAAACTTGCCATAAAACCCGATTAAACAAGCAACAACTGCTGTATGAATTCCTAAGTCCGTACTAGCAGCAATCGTAGTTAACACAGTCGTTACAACAGAAACAGTAACTAAATTTGATGAAAAAAATTCGTTTGAAGTCCCGCCCAAATGACAAAGACAATAACAATCATCATTGCACTCCATTGATGGAATAATGGAGTTAACCCACTTTCAATCAAAGGTAATACACCTAATTCTGGTTTTGTTAATAAAGTTCCTAAACTCAAAGTTGCCCCTACTAATAATAAACTTGGCCAGTAAACGCCACGTGTTAACGCCTCTTGAATCGACATTAACGGTTTTCCATCTTCACGGATACAAGCTAATAATACCGCTCCAATCATTGGTGGGAAATGCCATCCCCGCAGATTTTAAGAAAGCTGCCACACTAGGCGAAACAATTCCTAACCATTCCGGAATAATCCATAAAGCAATCACAATTGAAAAAAATAGAAACAATCCATTTTTTTCTTTTTTTGTTACTTTTTGTAAATTTTCCAATGATTCTAGACTTTGGAACGTTACTTCTGATAAATCTAATTTCCATAAGCGGTGTAAACTTGCCAACATTCCAACAAAAATACAAAGCCCTGCCGGCATCGCAATTCCCATATATTGTACATTTGAAATACTTACACCAGTTGCTGTATGATACAATCCCATTGCCGTAATCGCAAAAGACATGATTAATTGGCGTCATCGCCGTTCCAATCGCAATGGTCGAAAATAATGTAATTAAAACAAAGGATGCTTGTCGACTCCCTTTTTTTCTAGTCCAAATACTTCCATCATTTCTTCATAAATTGGAAAGACAATCATAAATAAAATCGTCGGTGAAATAAAACAACTAATAACTAATACTGCTCCTAGAAAAGGCTCCTAAAAATGACTCGAACTTTTCTTAGCAAAATTCGTTTTTAAAAAACCAACCGACTAACCGTTTTCAAAAGCAGGGGTCTGTTCTAAAGCATACGTTACTATAAAGGTAAATAATAAGAAAACAAATGTACTGTTCCCAAAAAGACAGAGAAAAACACTTGACTATACGTTACTTTTTGGAAGCCACCCGAGTCCTAATAAGACTAAACATAAAAACACTTGGCCAGTCGATTCCTACAAATAACCATAATAATAAGCAACTTATAAAAATCGATAATAAAGCAAAATGCACTTCCAGGTATCGCTAATAATTGCCAATCAAAATGCGAATTAATCATCGCAAGAACGATAAAAAGGATACTTAATACTATTGCGATCAGTTTGAAACCAAACTTCGCGTTTCTTTTTTTCATATTCTACTCCTCAACTTTCATTTATTCCGCTATCCATCCTACCGTATTTTTTTCTCGAAAAATACTAGTAAAAGCTATCATTTCTCATACAACCAAAAAGCCTCATCATTGGTTATTCAATCATTGTGCTCTCTAGTAAGAAATCTAGTTACATTCTTATGAATAATTCCCGTTTTGACTAAAATCTACTTTATCCATTGACAAAACATATTTTTGGATAATGATCATCTATTTGATGGTACACACCAAATTCTCGCTGTCTTGTTTCTTCTGTTTCCCATCATATAGGAAACTTGATAATACATCTCTCATTTTCCCTTACTTGCAATGAAATCAACTTCCAAATCCCTTTACTTTTCCAATTTCAACTTTATATCCTCGTGAAATTAGCTCAATATACACAATATTTTCTAAAGTTCTTTCGATATCTTTTGTATTAGAATATCCTTTTGCTGCTCTAAAACCATGGTCTGTCAAATAATACTTTCTCATCGACTTTTTAAATTCTTTTTTTCCCACTGTATCAAATCGTGGAACTTTCTTTAAAATAAAGGCTCTACTACAATATTCTAAATAATTAAGAATTGTATCAATCGAAACTTCTCTACTTTCACTTTTCAAATATCTCTTAATACTACTTGCTGAAAATGTAGAACCAATATTTTTGAATCGCAAAAGACAAAGATACGATTAAAAATATCCACATCTCGTATTTTGTTATAGTTCAATACATCTTTGACTAAAACCGTATTGTACACATCGTTCAAAGTACTTATAACTCGTATCTTCCTCTAAATTAAAATATTTTTAAAAATAGGCATCCCACCGATTTTTAATAAATTTCATAAAGAGTTCTTCTTTAGATAATGAATAGTCTTTAAAAATGATTGAAAAATTCATCAAAAGTAAATGGCTGAATTTCAAATTCTACATAACGACCTGCCAGTAAGGTTGCAAGTTCTCCAGAAATCAAATTCGAATTAGAACCTGTGATATAAATATCGCAATCTTTATCTACTCTTAATCCATTGATGACTTTTTTTCCCAGTCTTTTACTAACTGAATTTCATCAAAAAAATAATACATTTTTCCTTCTACATTTTTTTGTTTTATCCATTAAATATTTTCGCCAATAAATTCGCTTCATTAATATGCATAAACTCTAAAGATTCAAAAATTGATATAGATTTTTTTGTTGCTCAGGTATTGCTATGAGAAGTTTATCTTTAATCATCATTAATATCGTTGACTTTTCCAACACGTCGCATCCCTGTCAAAAATTTTTAATAACTGGTTTATCGATAAACTTCTCAATTTGTTTTTATATATTTAGGTCTTTCCATATATTCCATCTTCATCACCTCATATTCTACTATTTCGATTATACTCGAAATAAACATAAATTGGAACTGCGGTTTCGATTATAATCGAAACTAGATAGATTTCTGCTGTTTTTTTATCGACTGTAGTCGAAATCGTTTATATTTTTTTGAATTTCCTAAAACCAACAAAAAAACGATAGAGTCCTTCCTCTACCGCTTTCTATTCTTATCTTTAATTTTTCTAATTCAATCTCTGAATTCAGTTGATAACTTTTTCCATAGTCATCTCTAATAACAAATTTATAATCTACTAAATAACGACGCATTGTAGCAAAAATCATCATATAATTCCTTAATTTTTTTCATTCAATTCTTTTTCAGTATACGTCTCTGAATGATTCTTTAAATGATTATAAATAAATTCAAAGATTTCCATTTTTATTTTTCTGTTTTTTTAGGAAGAACCGTAATTTTTCCCATCCCGCATAAATCTTGAAATATTTTCCTCTTTCATACTGAGAACACCTCTTATTCCTATTTTTTTGTAAAGTTTATACTACATACAGAAAAAGGCAAATCTTTATAAGAAACTTCTTTCGATCTATAATACTAAGAATTTTTATCCACAAAAACTTGTTAGAAATGGCAGTTATTTCTAACAAGTTCTGGGTAGTGAGTTTATTAAATTTATTGTTTTTTTCTAATTTTAATACTTTTTTTCAACTTTTTTTATAAAGCATTAACGATAGTACACTGCTTAAACCGAATTTTAATACATTAAATGGTAATAAAAGCAAATAGCATCAATGTCCATAAATTTGTAACAAATGGGTTTTGTAGTAGCTGCAAGTGCAACAATTTTTCAATTGGGAAAATGCATCGCTGTTGCATATAATGGGAAAATTACAAAAATAATTTGCTGTTAATAAGACTACTGTTGCAGTAGCTGTACCGATTACTAAACTTGTAATCGCTCCCTTTGAATGTACGGTTGTGTTTATAATAAAAATACCGCTGGCAACATGAAACTTAAACTTCCAATTAAGTTAACTGTTTCGCCAATCCCAAATGTTGTTGTTCCATTTTAAAAACAAAAGTTTAAGGCAACTTTTTACAATCGCAATATACGCACCATATAATGGTCCTAATAAATAACCTCCTAAAAATAACAGGCAATTCAGAAAAAAATCCATTTTAACAAATGGTGGAATAAATGGAAGACTAAATTCTAATAACATTAGAATTGTGCTTAGCGCACCGAATAGTCCTACTAAAATTAATGGTTTTGTCGCATAACGTGACACTGTTTTTTTGCATTTGTACTCATCGTACATCTCCTCCTTAACCGGGTTGAAGGATCGGATGGTTTTTCACGCTTTTTGTTCCATTTTCATTTGTATAACTGCACAAAAAAATGCAGCAACAAAAATGGTATACATTTCATCGCTGCATTCTTATATATCAAATGAATTGGTATCTTCGAACGTGAAATATAACCATTTTCTCTCATCTAGACTATCACTATCGGTTCTGGAATTGCACCAGATCATGCCTGTTTTGGCTCGCGGACTATACCGCCGGTAAGGAATTACACCTTGCCCCGAAAAATGTTATTTTATATACAAAGAGTACCACACTTTTTGACATGACAATACTTCTGCTTGAGTTCTCAAAAAAAGTCTAATTTTTTTATTATCAACAGTTCCTAAAAAGCTTTAAGACATTTCATTATTTCAATACTTTTCTCAAATATTGACCTGTAAAGCTTCCTTCTACTTGAGCCACTTCTTCAGGCGTTCCAGTAGCGACAACTAGTCCTCCGCCACTTCCACCTTCTGGTCCCATATCAATAATATAATCAGCCGTTTTAATTACATCTAAATTATGTTCGATCACTAAAAACAGTATTTCCTGATTCTACTAAACGATTCAATACTTCTAATAATCGAGCAATATCATCTGTATGAAGCCCTGTCGTTGGCTCATCTAATACATAAAAAGGTATTTCCTGTAGACACTCGTTGCAGTTCACTCGCTAATTTCATCCGTTGTGCTTCTCCACCCGATAAAGTTGTAGCGGATTGTCCCTAAAGTCACATAGCCTAAACCAACATCTTTAATTGTTTGAAGTTTTCGCTTTAATTTTTGGAACAGCTTGGAAAAAAATTCTACCGCATCATCTACCGTCATTTCTAATACTTCCGCAAATACTTTTTCCTTTATATTTAACTTCCAATGTTTCTGAATTATAACGACTACCATGGCAAATTTCGCACGGAACATATACATCTGGTAGGAAATGCATTTCAATTTTTAAAAATACCGTCTCCCTTTACATGCCTCGCATCGTCCACCTTTGACATTGAAACTAAAACGTCCTTTTTATAGCCACGTAATTTTTGCTTCATTTGTAGTTGCAAATAAGTCACGAATATCATCAAATACACTTGTGTAAGTTGCTGGATTACTTCTTGAGTACGACCAATTGGACTTTGATCGATATCAATAATTTTTATCTAATCCTTCATATCCTTCAATCGATTTAAAAGGCTCCTGGTTTTTCTTTTGATTTTTGAAATTTCTCTTGCTAGAGCTTTTTTTCAATACTCCATTGACAAGAGAACTCTTTCCAGAACCTGAAACTCCCTGTAACGGCTACTAATCTTCCTAAAGGAATATCCACGTTAACAGATTTTTAAGTTATTTTTCACTGGCTCCTTTTAAGTGAATCCATCCCTTTATCTTCTGTTCTACGTTCAGTTGGAACTGCAATTGATTTTTTTCCCTGATAAATATTGACCCGTTAATGAGTTTGGATTTTTCCACTTCTTTTTGGCGTTCCAGCAGCAATAATTTGTCCACCAAATTCTCCTGCTCCTGGTCCGATATCAATTAAGTAATCCGCTGCTCTCATCGTGTCTTCATCATGTTCTACTACAATTAATGTATTTCCTAAATCACGCATATTTTGTAATGATTGAATTAGTCGATCATTGTCTCTTTGATGCAATCCAATCGATGGTTCATCTAAAATATATAAATACTCCTGATAAATTCGATCCAATTTGAGTCGCTAAACGAATCCGTTGCGCTTCTCCTCCTGATAAAGTTCCTGCTGCACGGCTAAGTTTAAATATTGCAAACCAACATTTTTTTCAAAGAAATGTTAAACGAGATTGCACTTCTTTTTAAAAATAGGAGCAGCAATTTGTTCATCTTGTGGAGATAACGTTAAGTCTTTGAAAAAAATTCAATTTCTTCATCAACGGATAGTTCCAATACTTCACTAATATGTTTATGATTTCACTTTTGACTGCTAATGCCTGTTCATTTAAACGATGTCCATGACAAGCTTTACACGATAATTCCGTCATATACTGACGCATTTGTTCTCTAGTATAATCGCTATTCGTCTCATGGTAACGGCGTTTCACATTGACAATGACTCCCTTCAAAAGGTACATCCACATCTCGAACGCCACCAAATTCATTTTCATAATGGAAATGGAAAGTGGCATCTCCAGAACCATATAACACTAGGTTTTTTCTGAGACTGTGTTAATGTTTTCAAAAAGGTAAATCCATTGGAACTTTAAACTGCTCACAAAATTGACGTAGCATCTCTGGATAATAGTTCGAACTAATCGGATTCCAAAGGCACTAATGCTCCTTCATTTAAAGTTTTTGCTTTATCTGGAACGACTAAATCGATATCCACTTCTAATTTCATTCCTAATCCATCACATTCCGGACAAGCTCCAAAAAGGTGCATTAAATGAAAAATAGACGTGGCTCTAATTCTCCAATCGTAAATCCACAATGAGGACAAGCATAGTGCTCACTAAATAAGATTTCTTCTTGCCCAATGACATCGACAATCGCATACCCTTCTGCTAAACGAAGCGCAGCTTCTAATGAATCGAAATAATCTTGAACGGCTCTTGTCCGACACAATAATACGGTCAACAACAATTTCAATCGAATGCTTTTTTATTTTTTCTAATGAAAATTTCATCCGTTGTCTCCATCATTTCGCCATCTACTCGAATACGAATATAGCCGTCTTTTTGAATCGATTTTCGAAAAACTTTTTTTATGTTCTCCCTTTTTTTCCCTTTTTACAATCGGAGCTAAAATTTGAATTTTTTTGTTCTTTCTGGCAATTCCATTACACGATTCACCATTTGTTCAATCGACTGACTTTCAATTAAAGTGCCATCATTTGGACAATACGGTTTTTCCTACTCGTGCATATAGTAATCTCAAAGTAATCATTAATTTCCGTCACTGTTCCCGACAGTTGAACGAGGGATTACGAGAAGTTGTTTTTTTGGTCAATCGCAATTGCTGGACTTAATCCATCAATACTATCGACATCTGGTTTATCCATTTGCCCTAAAAAATTGTCGTGCATAAGCGGATAAACTCTCTACATATCTTCTTTGCCCTTCTGCATATAATGTATCAAAAAGCTAGTGAACTCTTCCCTGAACCGGATAATCCTGTAATTACTACTAATTGATCTCTTGGAATTGTTACATCAATATTTTTTTTAAATTATGGGAGCGTGCTCCACGAACGATAATCTGATCTTTCGCCATTCCATCTTCCTCTATTTCTATCTAAAATCAAAAAAACTCTGCCCTTAGGCGTTCACCTTAGTATAGCATAGTTTCTTTTTACATTACGAACAAACGTTCTTGTTCGATTATACAAGATAGTACAATCGATTTTTGTAGTTCCTGTTTTCTTTAGTAATCCTATTTCTACATATTTTTCAAATATCTTCTCACACTAGATCCGCTCATTCCTAATAATTCCTGAGCTTGATAAGGCACTGACAGCTTGATGTACTTTTAAATAAGTTTCTAATACTCGATAATATTCTTTTTTTCCTTTACAGTTAAATGAATAACGAAATTTTCCACTACAGAAGTAGTTTCTCCATAAGACTCTAATGTTTGAAGAATAGCTTGCAACATAAATTCAATAAAAATACAGTGGCATCATTTTCTCGATTACTTTTGCTTAAAGCATCATAGTAACCTTGTTGATGATTATAAATAACAGATTCTATTGGTAGCCATTCAAATAAGGAATTCCACTTACTTAAAAATTAAACTTTGCCATAACCGTCCCATTCTACCATTTCCATCTTCAAACGGATGAATAATTTCTAATTCAAAAATGAATGATACATGACTTAACAATAGGAGAAATCGTACTATTCTTTTCCCCAATCAAATAACTCTTGAATCAATGATCCAACAAACTGTGCTCTAGCACTCTATATGCATAACTCTACCATTCAGAATCATAAATTCCTACATCTCCCAATCGAAATTTACCCGGAAGTTTGACTAACCCCTGCATGAGTAAGTGATGCGCTAATAAAAAAATCATTGATTTCATATGGATCCATTTTAAATACCTGTTCATAAGCTTCATAAGCATTTTTGAACTTCATGAATATCTCTTTGTGGACCTAATACTCTCTTCCCTTCAATAATATCGGTAACTTGTTCTAGCGTTAATGAATTATTTTTCAATCGCTAATGAAGATTGAATAGAACGAATCCGATTTTTCTTTTCGTAAATGCAATTCTCTTTTTCAAATGATAATTGTGTTGATTTTTTTCAGATATTTCTTGTACCAAATTTAGTATTTTCTCTGTAATACGGTAATGGGGATGTCATCAATATGCGCTCCCTTCTTTCTATTTGTATCAGTATATCATAAATGAGCAAATTTTTGAGCAGAATGTGAGCAGATTATGAGCAGATTCTACCCAACAAAAAATCTGAATCTTCATAGTCCCTCCCTATCAAAATTCAGACATGTTTTGTAAACTCTTAGATGATTTCCATTTCCACTGGACAGTGGTCACTTCCAGTTACATCCGCACGAATTTTCACTTCTTGAATGCGAGAAGTTAACACTTCTGATACAACAAAAATAGTCAATTCTCCATCCAATATTTCTTGCACGAGCGCCACCCATATAGCTCCACCAAGTATAAGCTCCCTACTGTATCTGGATAACGATAACGGAACACATCTACTAAGCCATTCTCTACAATTTGATCAAATTTTTCACGCTCTTCTTTTGTAAATCCTGCATTTTTGTATTTGTTTTTTTGGATTTGCCAAATCGATTTCCTTATGTGCTACATTTAAATCGCCACAGAAAAAATAACAGGTTTTTGTTTCTTCTAACTTTTTAATAAAGGCTAAGAAATCATCTTCCCACACTTGGCGATAACTTAAACGAGTTAAATCACGTTTTTGCATTTGGTGTATAAACTGTAACTAAATAATAATCTGCATACTCTGCTGTAATGACACGTCCTTCTTGATCATGTTCTTCAATTCCTAATCCATATTGAACAGAAAATCGGTTCTTCCTTTTGTAAAAATGGCTGTTCCAGAATATCCTTTTTCACTGCTGAATTCCAATACGCATGATAGCCTGCAAATTCCATTCCTAAATCTACTTGTTCAGGCTGTGCTTTTTGTTTCTTGTAAACATAAAATATCTGGTTGAGCTTCTAATACATATTCTTGTAAAAGCTCCTTTATTTAAAAACAGAACGAATTCCATTCACATTCCATGTTGTTAATTTCATACTTCTTCCTCCACATTCATTTTTTGTTCTATCATAACAATTTTATAAAAATGATGACTAGCAAAAAGATACCGACCTCCAGTAGTTAGATTTTTAGTCTAACTTTTTGGGGTCGGTATTTCAGAAAATAATTTCTTTCCAAAGTTCAAGCCACCACTTGAATGTAAGCGGTTAACGTTTTATAATGTAGACAAAGAGAGCTAATTAAAAATAACACAAAATAAATTGCTTATGCTTCACAGTTTGTAGGAAACTCTAAAGCTAGAGCATATCAGGGATTGTAAATAGTTAAATTTGAATATTTTTTCTATTAATAGTTCATTTAGGAGGCACTATGAAAAGTATTTTTTTAACAATAATTTATTAAAATATTTAACTTGTATTATGATATTACTAAATGGTGTTTTTATTTTTCATTAGTGGCAACTTTTTTTACATGGATATAGCATATTTTAATAAATTAAGTATGTATCCATCTTCCGCTTTATACATTCAATTGAAAAACGATACCAGAAGAAAAAGCAGACTCTACGTATAAATTTTTTTAAATGAATATGCAGAACAAAATGGATTGTTTTATATTAGGAAAGATTTTTTTGCTTAATAGACATGGTTCAGTTAATGGTGCTTTGTTTAGTATTGATGGGGATATAAAAATCTAATAAAGATAAGTTAACACTTGATTTTTAGGGCAAAATATTACTAATTCAAATAAATTAGAGAAATTATTAGTTGCAAAAAGATGAAAAATGCAACTTTGGGTGTATCTGAAACTACATTAAATAGTATTGATAATATTCCACGTTTTAAATTCGGAGAAAAATATAGTCTTTAAAAAGTTATCAAATACAATTAGAGAAACAAAAAAACTATTAATGGTGAATACAGAATTCTGGGATTAGATAATTCAAAAAATAGAATTTTTAGAAGGACTCAGTAAAGTGAGTGGTGTTGATAGTTCCGTGATGGTAAATCTGGATATTTTCTAGATCATGGATTGAATGAAAATAATAATAGTTGGTATGTTTGTGATTAGCAATTTAGTATTATTATCGTTACTTATTGTAATAACGATAAAGTATTTGCCTAATTTAGGTAAACTTATTTTTACTAGGATGGTCAAGAAAATATTTTGCTATTAAGTTATATCAACCGTTAATTTATACGGCTCTGTTATCTATTTTTTTATTCATACCCTATGGATTAGTTTTTAACGGATATTACTTTCAACTCCATTTTTTATTAGTTTAATGCTTGGGATAGGAATACTTTATTTTATAATCATTAGTATTTTTATTATTAATAGCATCCCTTTTTTTATCTTCTTAATTTCAGCAATAAATGCAGTAAGAGAAAGAATACCAAGAAGAAAAATATATGATTGTTGCAGTATTGGTGTATTTTATTTTTTTAATATCTTCTTAATTGTAGGAAGTGTATATATAGATAGCCCTACCAAGAAGTCCAAAAATATAGAAATCTCTAAAAAACTGGAATAAAGTTTCTGACTATAAAATTTTAAAAAAATATTAGTGTTGGAAATGATCAAGCTAGTTTTAACAGGCAATCAAAAGAGTTTTTTTAGAGATTTTTATAACTGGTACAAAAGAAATTTCAGATGATAACGATGTAAAATATCATAAACTCTTCATTTATTTCCAAGGATATGCTAAAGAAGTATAAATTAAAATGAAGTTTATAAATCTGTTCCTAACGAAGAATTTTTGGGAATTGACGGCATCTCCTAATTATTTAAAAAAAGATTGGTATAAAAATTGAAGATTCAGTTATAGAAAATGCTAAGCGAGGAACTAGAACTTATTTAATTCCAGAAAATAAATCAGATAATGAAATTAAACTGTTAAAAGAAATGCTCATCGAAAAAGATACTAAAAAAATATTAGATCAGATGATATTAAAAACTAGTTTTTAATGAAAAATAAAGAATTTGAATTTTTTTAAAATATCAATTTAATCAAGAAGTATTTTTCATTTAGTACGAAATCAGTAGATAAACTTATGATTAAAGATCCAATCATATTAGTCATTACTCCTGAGAATATGATCTATAGAGACAGAAAGTTTAATAGCTATTGGTTTAGAAAATTCTTACATTAAACTTGAAGGGAAGCTGAAGCAAAGTATTTAAGCCAAGAATACTTATCAAAAATTTAATTTAAATGATAACTATATAGAGTTTGCTACAATTCGTTTATTTGTTGATGGAATACAAAAAGATTTATGGTTAACGATACAATTATTTTTTTGGGAGCTTTAATTGCTATTACATTTATCGTTATTATTTTATTAATTAGCATCATAACTATTTTTTTCAGAATGCATATAAAGAAAAAAATATCCGTTAAGAAATTCTTGGGATATAGCAATTTTAGCATATACAAAAGTTCCGCTACTTTTAACAACTTTTTGTGATAACCTTAGACATTGTAACTGTTATACTTTTTCATAGTAAAGTTGGCATAGTATTTATGATAGTTCTAGGTTTAATACAACTTGTTATATTTTATGAGGTTATGATAAGTAATCAAATAAAAAAACTAAATCTATTTTTAAAAATCATAGGAGGGAATATGAATATACTAGAATTAAAAAAATGTTTCTAAAAGTTATAATGGCAGAAAAAAATTATTAATAATTTCACTATTTCTATTCCTGAAAAAAATCTATTGTATCTATCATAGGTAAGTCTGGCTCTGGAAAGAGTACAATATTAAACATGATTGGAATGCTCGAAAAAGTTGATAGTGGTGAAATTAAAATAAACGGAAAAATTTGCCTTCTATCAACAGTTCCTTAGCAATGAAATTAAGAAGAGACAGTATTAATTATTTATTTCAATCGTTTGCTTTTAATCAATGATATAAAAAGTTGTTGATAATTTTACTAATTGCTATGGAATTTTTTTAGATATCTCAAAAAGAAAAATCCATCTAATAGATAATGTTCTAAATGAGTTGGATATATTTGATTTTAAAAAATAAAATTGTAAATACATTGTCTGGGGAGAACAACAAAGAGTGGCTATTGCTAGGGTGTATTTTTAAAAACCAGGAAACTTGATATTAGCTGATGAACCTACAGGTTCTCTTGATCCCATGATGTCTGAAAAAAAGTATTTAGCTTAATTAAAAATTTACGCGATAAATATGGAAAAAAACTATCATTATTGTTACTCATGATATGAATTTAGCTAATAAGACCGATAACATTATAAATCTAAATTTTTAATGTTATATCATTATTATAATAAATTTTTGTAGTATTATTTTGTTTAGTGTTTTAGACATAACTATCATTTCTATACTTTGGTTTCGTCGACTTAAGTATACTAGATAGTTATGTCTTTTTGTTGTACTTCATTTTTCTCTAAACATCCGCATCATTCGGCAAAGCAAATATAAAAAGCTAATCACTTCTCCAACGGATTCGGCTAACATTCTTCCGCCATGACTTCGAACAATATTATCCGCAATGGCTAAACCTAAGCCTGTTCCACCTGTTTCTTTTCGAACGAGAGCCTTCTGCACGATAAAAAAACGACTAAATAAATGCTCTAACACTTCTTTTGAGATAGGTTCTCCAATATTACGAACAGCAATGGTTACAATATCTTTTTGTTCCAATACTTCTATCGTAATTTTTGTATTTTTCACGACCATATTTAATCGCATTTGATAGCAAGTTATGAATGACACGCACCATTTTTTTCAGCATCCATCTCCAAGACCATTTTTTTCTTTTTGGAGGAATCACTTCAATTGTCATTTGACGTTTTTGTGCTTCTAATTCAAAATCGGCTGCTACTTGTTCTAAGAAATTCGCTACTGGAATATCATTCAATCGCAATGGTGCTCCATTTGGACTTGTCGTTGTATATTCGAATAAATCATCTACTAATGCCTTCATTTGTTGCGCTTTATGATACGCAATTTCTGCATAACGCTTTTGTTTCTTCAGGTGTTTTAGGCTTTTCCATTAATGACTAATCCTAAATACCCAATAATAGACGTTAAAGGGGTACGAATATCATGAGAAACATTTGTAATCAATTCATCTTTTGATTTTTCAATCATCCGTTCATCTTCCATGGCGCTTACGGTTGAATCTACTAAACGGTTAATACTCGTCACTACTTTTCCCATATCTCCTGCTAATTGGAAAGGAATTCTTCGATCATAATCTCCTTGCGCAATTAAATGTAATTCCTCTAAAACATGAGACAATTGCATTTGATGATAACGGCGAATTAAACGCCAATAAGTAAATACAATCGCAAAAAATAATCGAACTAATAGAAAAAAATGTTTTTATATAATTGAATTTCACCAGAATTAACATTCCATGCTTGACGAATCGAACGACTGCCGTCTACAAAGTATCCAGGCGCATCTAACATTTGATTCAACAATACTAAATGCTCCTAAATATAAGACAAAGACAATACAGAGTGTAATCACACCTTCTAAAAAAATAATTCACTAATTTCCCGGGCTGTTAATTTTTAAAAGGGCAGCAGGCTTTTCCTCTCTATCTGCCTTTTTTTGGAAAAAATCTCCTATTTACTTTCAATTTTATAGCCAACTCCCCATACGGTTTTCAATAACTTTATCTCCACCTGTTGCTTCAGCAATCTTGTCACGTAAATGACTGACGTGAACCATTACAGTTTTAGTAGAGACAATACTTTCTTGTTGCCATACTGTTTCAAAAAATTTCATCTACACTAAATACTTTATTAGGGTGACTTGCTAGTAAGAATAAAATTCCCAAACTCTAACACAGTTAATTGAATTTCTAAGCCATCTAATGTTGTTACTTGATGAGAACCTTTATTAATTAATAATGGGACCAATCGTAATTTCTTCAGCACTTTCACTTTCTTTTGTTAAAGCTGAAGTTCTACGTAATAATGATTTTACACGTGCAATGACTTCTAATGGATTAAAAGGTTTCGTTACATAATCATCTGCCCCATTTGTTAATCCTTGAATTTTTATCAATATCTGTTGATTTGGCACTTAATAATAAAATCGGTAAAGTATCATTCGTTTTGCGAATTTCATGCACAACAGAAATCCCATCTAATCGTGGCATCATAATATCTAAAAATCACCATATCAATATCTGGATAAGCTTGAATTTTTTTCTAATGCTTGTTTTTCCATCATATGCTTTTACAATTTCAAACTTTTTCATTTCTTAAATAAATGGATAATAATTCAACAATCTCGCGATCGTCATCTACGACTAAAATTTTCATAAAAATCCCTCTTTTCGTATTATTTTCAACTTTATCCTACTCAATCTCTAAGAAAAAACTCCACCATTTCTTTAAAAATCTTGAAAATTCTTTTAATAATTTGGCAAAAAATCGCTTCTATATGCCTGAATACACGTTTTTTTGCTATAATGTAAAGTGTATTCCTAATTTATTGGAAAGGATTTTTATGACACAAACACCTATTACAAATCAACAAATTCAATTACTAGAAACGATTGTCTCTTCATCAGAACAAATGCAAGATTATTTTTGTTCCATTTTGCAGTGGATGAATCCATCTTACATCATCTCGTGCAATTTCCATCGGAAACTTATCTACATTTTTGGGAAATGGAAGATACAGTGATTTTAGGAATGACAGATACTAAAACACCCTATTTAGAAGATGGAGTTGCTTTATTAAAAACAACGAAACTACACACCAGTTGTTCGTCATGCTGGAGGCTTAGCCGTTGTTAGTAACTCAGGCGTTTTTAAATATTAGCTTTATTATTTTCTAGACAAAATGCAACGATTACTCAAGTCTATGAATGGATGCAAGAACTCATCACACGTGCCTTTCCAGAAGCTATTGGAGAAAAAGAAATCCAAGCCTTTGAAGTGAGTGATTCCTATTGCCCAGGAGACTATGATTTAAGTATCCAAGGGAAGAAATTCGCTGGAATTGCGCAAAGACGTTTCAAAAAATTCCATTTGTGTCTCTATTTATCTTAGCATTAATGGAAATCAAGAAGAACGTGGAAACTTAATCCATGATTTTTATGAAGAAAGTATTAAAGGAGAAGAAACTCGTTGGCATTATCCAACAGTTAACGCAAAACAGTATGGCGAATTTATCTCAATTATTAGACTTAACACTAACGGTTCAAGAAGTCAAAGAACGTATTTTTAACTGCTCTATTAGATGGGCAATGTGAATTATTAGAGTCAGAAATTAATTTTTGCAACTGAAGCAAGTTATCAAAAAGCCATGGATCGTTTAAACCTTCGAAAAAGTTTAACGGTAAATTCCAGACAATATAAGGAGGAAAAAGATTGATGTATATTGAAGAACTATCCCGTGAAAAAAAGTATTACGTGACCCTGTTCATGATTACATTCACATTCAACACCGTGTGATTTTAGACTTAATTAATAGCCGAGAAATGCAACGATTACGCCGAATTAAACAAACTGGCGCTTCTATGTTTCACCTTCCATACAGCCGAACATTCCCGCTTTTTCTCATTCATTAGGCGTCTATGAAATTGCTAGAAGAATTTGCGACAAATTTGTTCGTAAACTATCCTTCTACAACTCCCAGAAGATGGATTATGGGATGACTCTAACCGACTTGTTGTCCTATGTGCCGCTCTTTTTACATGATATCGGACATGGTCCCTTATTCTCATGCTTTTGAGAAAAATTTTCGATACAAACCATGAACAAATTACAATTGATATTATTTTGTCACCAGACACCGAAGTGAACAAAAATTTTTAAAAAACAGTCTCTCCTACTTTCCCAGAAGAAGTAGCCAGTGTCATTCAAAAAGAAACATCCAAATCCACAAGTCGTTCAATTAATTTCTAGTCAAATTGATGCTGACCGTATGGATTACTTACTACGAGATGCTTATTTCACAGGAGTAAATTATGGAACCTTTGATTTAACTCGTATTTTTACGTGATTCGTCCTTATAAAGGTGGGATTGCCTTTAACTTCTCAGGAATGCATGCCGTAGAAGATTATGTCGTTAGCCGTTATCAAATGTATATGCAAGTTTATTTCCATCCAGTATCAAGAGGTATGGAAGTAGTGTTAAATCACTTATTAAAAACGTGCTACTGAATGTTATCATTCAACGACTAATCCATTAAAAATATACCGCCTCTTTCTTAAAAACCATTTTTTTGAAAAAATTGGACATTAGAAGATTACCTTCGTCTAGACGACAGTGTATTAAACACTTATTTTTGCTCATTGGCAAATTGAAGACGATGCGATTTTAAGTGATTTAGCCGATCGTTTTATTAATCGTAGACCATTTAAAATCCGTGCCATTTAACCCTGTCAATGACGTGGCAACAATTGAACGTATGAAAGAACTAGTACAAAATGTTGGTTATAATACCGAGTATTATACTGCGATTAATAATAGTTATGATTTACCATATGATTTCTATCGTCCAGATTCAGTGAAAACCAAGAACTCAAATTGAATTAATGGAACGAAATGGAAATATGGTCGAATTATCTATTGTCAGCTCGATTGTATCTGCTATTTCAGGAAGAGTCCGTGGAGATGAACGACTATACTTCCCAAGAGAAATGTTTGCAGAAGGAACATCCGAATTATTTAGCGAAGATTATCAAGAATTTCAAGCTTTAGCTTCAAAAACTTGATGTCTACTCAAATCAAATGAAATAGTGTTAAAAAGACTTTTTCTAAACTAGCAAAAGCCTCAGCATAGGATTCAGCTACAAAGGAAAGTCTTTTTGTGCTTTTACTCAGAGAAAAATATGCTATAATAATAACGATACAAAAATAAAGGAGACTAACTATGATTAAATTAATTGCCATTGATATTGATGGAACTTTGATTAACTCAAAACACGAAATTACTCCTCGTGTGCATGCTGCATTAACAAAAAGCAAAAAGAACAAGGTGTCTATGTTGTTCTTTTGTACAGGGCGTCCTCTTCCTGGCGTTCAAGGATATTTAAAACGAATTAAACTTAATCAATGATCGTGATTTTGTTGTACTTATAACGGTTCACTTGTTCAAAAAAACAGGAACAGGGGAAAGTTTAGTACGCTTTGGAATGACAATGGATGACTTAAAACTAATGGATGATTATCATCAACAATATGGCGTTCACTACCACGCAATCGATGAAAAAAATATTTATGTGACTACACCAGATATTGGAAAATACTCTTATATGGAACGTGACCTTGTTGGAATGCCAATTGTACAACAACCACTAAATCAATTTGACCCAAATGCTACTTTTTTTCAAAAAAATGATGTTCGTAGATGAACCAGAAATTTTAGAAAAATCTGATTCCAAATTTAAGTGACTCATTCAAAGAAAACCATAATATCGTTCGTAGTATGCCTGTTTACTTAGAAGTCCTACACCCTCAAGCAAGTAAAGGACACGCTGTCGCTAAACTAGCAGAACTATTAGGGACTAGATGCTAGCGAAGTAATGTGTATCGGAGACCAAGGAAACGATAGAGATATGATTGAATATGCAGGTATGGGCGTTGCCATGGGAAATGCGATTGATGAAATTAAAAAAACTCGCAAACTTCATTACAACAACAAATGATGAAGACGGTGTTGCAGTAGCTGTAGAAACTCACGTATTAAATACGGAGAACTAATTCAAAGAACAACAATAGAACGAAAACCCCAAAGGAGATTTTTCACTCCTTTGGGTTTTATTTACTCTATAACATAAAGAAACTCTTCACAAAACACGATTATTAACGATAATTTTAAAAAGAAAAAAATCGATTTTTTTAACGAATGTTCGCCTTATTTTTTTGTTGTAATTTTCGTAAATTTCTGTATAATAGTTTTACTGGAGCAAACTTCAGCCAGAGCTATCTTATAAGCTTTGATTCAAATTAAAGGAGGCTAACAAATGAAATTAAAGAGAAGCGAACGTTTAATCGATATGACACAACGATTACTCGATAATCCTCACACATTGATTTCATTAACAAGTTTTACAGATTTATACCAATCTGCAAAGTCTTCCATCAGTGAAGATATTGCCATTATTAAACGCACCTTTGAAATTCAAGGAATTGGTGTTGTTAATACACTTCCTGGAGCTGCAGGGAGGCGTGATTTTTACTCCAAAAATTAAAAAGAACAAGCATTAGAAGCAGCACAAAAAATTTTGTGACCAGATGAATGACTCCACTCGTCTACTTCCTGGTGGATATATTTACTTATCTGATTTACTTGGAAAAACCAGACGTTCTTCATCACTTAGGAAAAATGATTGCTTCTGCCTACGAAGACCAAAAAAGTCGATGTCATTATGACTGTAGCAACTAAGGGAGTACCGATTGCTCAAACAGTTGCCAATTATTTAAATGTTCCATTTGTGATTGTTCGTCGTGATTCGAAAATTACAGAAGGAGCCACTGTAAGTATTAATTACGTATCTGGTTCATCTTCTCGTGTTGAAAAAAATGGAATTATCTAAACGTACTCTCCCAAGTGGATCAAATGTACTGATTGTCGATGACTTTCTAAAAGCCGGTGGTACCATTAACGGGATGAGAAGTCTTATCCAAAGAATTTGATTCTCATGCAGTCGGAGCCGTAGTCTTCTGTGAATCAGGAGTCTCTGGACATCAATTACAAGATTATTCTTCTATTATTCGTATTACAGAAATCAACACTGAAAACCAACATATCAAAGCCGAACTCGGCAACTTCTTCGATACACATACATTTTTAGAAGAAACACATTAATAAAACATTAAGAATTAACCATTAACTCAAAATAACAGAAAAAAACTTTCCTTGAATAGCAAGGTCGCCAGCAGCCTCGCTTTTGCGAGTCTCATAGCTAAAAATTCGAGCCTTAGTCTCGAATTTCTCCTGTAAAATAAGCCACCGAAGTAGCTCATTTTACTTTTTGCTATTAAGGAAAGTTTTGTTCTGTTATTTTTTTCTTTTACGTAGATAAATGGATTAAAACCCATTCACCATTTTCATTTAATTGATATCCATCAATAACAGTATTTTTTTGCCATCTTACCATTTGATAGTACCATTTTTCTTTAGCCTCCTCTACTTTATTTGTAATAACTCTGTGGTTTTCTCTTCTTTTTCTTTTTTTATAAAAAAAGGTGTCGTTTATATCTAGCAAAAAAATAAAAGAAGAACTCCCTTTGAATAGCAGCAGTAAAATAAGCCACTTTGGCTTATTTTTACAAGCGAAAAATTCGAGACCGAGGCTCGAATTTTAGCCATGAGACTCGCATTGCGAGGCTGCTGGCGACCTTGCTATTCAAGGAAGTTTTTTTCTGTTATTTTTGCTTACGTTATTACGTTATTAAATTTACGACTGGAACGCAATCGAAAATAGCATCATCCATACGGGTAAAAATCACGATATAGAATAAAGTGGTAATCGTAACAGCTGATGTCGCAAAAATCAATGTCCGCATTTTTCCTCCGTTGCCAATAACGGCATAATTACCAAAGTAGGAATCGTTGATTGAAGGAAGAACGTTTCTTGTAATTTCATTGGTAATTCGATTGAAAAAGAACTGCATCACTCCCACTTGGATTGTTAAAAAGAATCGCTGGAAACAATACAAAACGACCAACAATCGCTAAACGCATATCACCATCGAATGTCAACGAATGCAGCCCCACTTGTGCCAAATGAATTCCAATATACATTAACGATAACGGAGTTACCAAACTACCTATATAAATCAGAGAATCATTCAAAAAATTCAGGAAGTGTCCATCCAAACCATACCCAAAATCATACTACCTAAAAAAACGATTAAAGGTGGTGAGAAAAATCCGACTCCATTGAATTCCTTTTTCCCAACATGCTGCTGATTATAATAAGCAAACAAATAGGTTCCCACTGTAAAAGTCGATAAAGTATTCACTACATAATATACTAAAAAAATAAGGCATCGCCTCTTCACCAAATAAAGATAAATTTAACGGTAGTCCCATAAAAAAATCGTATTCGCATTAACAATCGTATTCATCACCGTCGCCTTACGTTCATTAGGAATACGAAATACTTGAACAATGATCCAAGCAACAAAATATCCAACGACGACACTCAAAAAGTGGAATTCCTAAACTTCCTACAAATTCAATCATTTTTTTCCCTTGAAATAAATCTTAAAACAGAAATCATAATCGAAGCAGGTAATGCAATTTTAATAATAAGAGAAGCAATACTGGCTGAAAAAAATTTTTTTATCAAACCATCCCTTTATTTGTAATACATATCCTAAACTAATCATGATGACAATCGTTGACATACTTGAAAAAGATTTCACCTAACATTTTAATCCTCCAATTTCTTCAGTACAGTCACTATACTCTGCTTTTCCTCTACCTGTCAACATTCTATAAAAGATTAAAAATCTCGAAAAAAATCTGTTAGACAAACTTTCCGAGACTTCTTCCTTATTTCTTCAATTGATTTTTTTAATTATCGTACCAAATAAACTAATGACTAAAATAATTAAAAAAATACACAGGTAATCGTAGCACCTGGTGGTGTATCAAATTCATAAGACATACTTAAACCAGTAAAAAAATACCAAAAAAATACTAATTAAAAATACCTGACACAATCACGCCTGTAAAAACTTCTCGTTAAACGAATCGCGATAGAGGCTGGTAATACAATAACCGCTGAAACTAATAAAGCTCCAGCAATTGGCATCATCACTGAAATGACTACCCCTGTAATAATCGTGAAAAACTTGTGTCATCAAACGAACAGGTAATCCTGCCGTATAAGCAGTATCTTCATCAAATGATAAAACATATAATGGTCGTCTAAAAAAATTAAATATAACACGACGACAATAACCGCTAAAAGCAATCATCAACCACATTTGTTGTTGTGTAATCGTCACAATGGAACCAAATAAAAAAATTGATCCACACTAATCGTTGAACGACCTTTTTGAAAATTCATTAAAATTAAGGCAATCGCCATCCCGCCGGACATTAATATCGCAACGGTCACTTCTGAATAACCTTTAAAAATATTTTTCCAATTACTTCTAATACAATAGCCGCTAAAAACTACCACTACTAATGTCATAAAGGTAGGATTGTAGCCTAATAATAAGCCTAGAGAAACACCCACTAAGGAAACATGCGATAAGGTATCTGCCAATAATGACTGCCTTCTTAAAAATTAAAAACAATCCCAAAAATCGGCGTAATCATCGCCATTGCTAATCCTGTGATGAATGCTCTTTGCATGAAACCATAGAAAAAAACATCTCCATGGAGAATCCTCCTTTCTCATCAAATGAATATGTTTATCCACATAATGTTCCAAATCTTCTTCTTCATGCGTCACCATTAAAATCGCTTTTTCCATGATGGGCACAACTGTGATGTAAAAAGATGATAGAAACGCTCTCTACTTGTTTTATCCATTCCTGCTGTCGGTTCATCTAACACAAATAAGTCTGGATCTGTCGCAAAAATACGCGCTAAACAGATTCTTTGTTTTTTTGACCACCCGACAACTCGCCAATACGTTTATGGCGTTCATCCCACATTCCAACAGATTTTTAAGGCTCTTTCAATATGTTCATGGTCTTCTTTATCTAATCGTTGGAACCAACGACCTTGTTGGTAACGACCTGAAGCAACTAATTCATAAACGATTGAAGGAAATCCCACATTAAAAAGAAGAAATTTGTTGTGGGTGCATACCCAATCGATAAAGTTTCTCCTTGTGTATTAACGGTTGCGATTGTTGCTTTTTCCGTGCTTTTGGAGTTAATAATCCTAAAAATATTTTTTTAATAAAGTGGATTTTTGCCGCACCATTTTCACCTGTTAATATGACAAACTCTCCCGGTTCAACAGTGAAAACTAATGTTTTTCTAAAACGGGCTCATTATCATACGAAAATGATAAATTCTCAACTGAAACGTAACTCATACTAACTCCTTCCTTTTCTAAATCGTAGTAATTCTTTTTTTATGTACGTTTGTTAGGATAGCATATTTTAGTATGAATAATCAAGAATTTACGATAGATAGAATTCTATTAATATCTAAAAAGATTTACTCCACAACTAAAAATAGGAATCAAGCAACCTAACATTGCTTAATTCCTTCAATATAGTTAATTCAAAAAAATCCTATTTTTATTCAGTAATTAAATCCATTCACCATTATCATTAACATAGTAACCATCTGGAGTAATTGTGTTTTATTAACAATTTTTCCTAATGAATTTAAGTAGTACCATTTACCACCCTACTTGTTGCCATCCTGTTAACATTTCTCCTGATTTATTCATGTAATACCAATATTTTCCAACTTGAACCCATCCTATTGACATTGCTCCCGTTTCATCTAAAAAAATACCATTTACTATCATCTAACAACCAAGCAGTCTCCATTGCCCCTGAAGAATTTAGGTAATACCATTTATCATTAATATACTGCCATCCAGTTTGCATTACACCGTTTTTTTATCTAGATAATACCAATTATCTGCTTGAATCCAACCTTTCACTATCTTACCCAACGTATCAAAGTAGTACCATTTCCCTTCAAGTTGTTTCCATCCTACTTGTACTTTATCTAATACTACATTTGAATTTGCTACTGTATTTTTTTAATTGATTTAGATTCATATGTGTTTATTTCTTCATTTTTTTCTAAACCATCTAAAATTGAATTGCCTAATTTTTTTCATTACTAATACTTAATGTATTTTTTTAAAAATTTTTATATACTCCATTCTCCGTTACAAGATTAAAATCACCAATACTATCATTAATAACAGATTCTTTACCATTTTCAGTAGATTTGATAAAGGAAATGAAATCACTCTTCAAATTATAGAACCTATTATTTAAAAACCATTATTTTGACCTGTTGAGTCCTCAATTATAATTCCCTTTATCTCCACCAAAAATCTGATTATCAGAAACTGTTAAATTATTACTAATTCTTAATAATTCAATATTTGGTTGTTTAGATTTCTTCTGAAGTATTTTTAATTATATTTTTTTAGTCACAGCAATATCTGTTACTTTTCCCAAGATATTCTGCATTATCTTTTTGCAACTCGTATTGCTATTGTATTTAGTATCAGAAATATTGAAATTCATTTTTCTGTAATATCTACCTTCTTATTTAAATCAAGTATATCTTTATCATTTTTATAACTAAAAGCATTTACTAAAAGCTGCTCCGTTTTTCTCGATATATGTACACTTTCTTTCCTTATTCTTCTTATCAAAACGATTTCCTTTAATTAAAATATCAGTAAATCCTGTAAAACGACATTCCAGCATAAATCATATTATCAAAATGATTATTTCAGAAATTTTGATATTAGAAGGGGTTTTGTGTGGTAATCGCTTTGATAATGTGTACCTATTGCTGTTACTAATTCACCGGACTTTTATCACTCTTTTCCAAAAATATGAATTTTGAATAGTCACATTTTCAGATTTTTACACCTGTTTCATTTAATGCGTAAGGAAAACCCTTTTCTTGTCATTGGTTCAATTTGAATAGACTCCTTCGTAATCATTGCATTATCTTTTCATTGTCTTAGGTAATGCCTGCCCTAAGAAAACGTGATTGATCTACTAAAACGTTTTTTTCGAACCTGCAATTTGAATAGCATGCCCCTGATAAACTATCTTTAAAAGTTACATTTTCGAATTGTAACATTAGTACTGTTTCCAATTGCAAACCCACCAGAAGAATTTATTAAAGGTAAATTCTTTTGGTTTTACTACCTTCTTCGTTTAATACACCATTCATATCAATTGTACCACCAGAAAAAAACTAATATTCTCTGTCGGTTCCCAAAAGATTTTATCCCCACCATTAATAAATGGACCAGTCATAAATACAATTGATGGACGATCTTTAAAATTGATTTCATTTAATATAGTCGCCTTATCATCCAAACGAATATCTATATTACTTTTTTTAACTGAATAATTTTTTTAACAAGATATGTTCCTTCTGGAAAAATATAGTTTTTCCTCCACCTAACCCTTGTGTTGCAGCATCAATAGCCTTTTTGAATAGCTTCTTGGTCATCTGTTATCCCATCTCCAACTGCTCCAAATTCTTTAACGTTTATAAAAATCTTTCGCAAATTGAGAAATCTCTGTATTACTTAAAAATTTTTTTCCGTTTACAGGTTGTATTGCTTCCACCGTTGAACTTATCTTTTCCTCAGTTACTAATTTAGCATTTGGATTTACTTCCTCCGCTAACACTAAATGAGTTCCTACGAAAGAAAAACGCTAACAAAAAAATAAGCATGCCCCAATTTTTTTAATCTACGAATACTGCTTGTTTCATTATAAATATACTTTTCCATGGTAACCTCCAAATTTATATTATTTGTTTCCTATTTTTTTATAACTATTCTTTTGAAAAGTTATAAAAAAATGACACCACTGTCATTTTCTTTCATAATATACACCTTGAACTAATTTGTCAAGGTATATACCATTAGAATTTTTCTAATATCAATAACATTACATAATTCTTTAATTTTTTTATAATAGGTTAAAATTTACATTTTCAAATTTCAAATATGCTTAAAAAGTTTGCCGTCTTATTAAACTTGCGGAAACTTCAACTGACTCTCTTTGTTCACCATTTATAATTGCTAAAAACACCTTCAATCATTTCTTTAGCTAATTCTGTATAATTTGGAGCGATAGTTGATAATGCGGGAGTATAATATTTAGCTATTGGTATATTATCAAAACCAACAATTGTCAGTTGATCAGGAATCAAGATCCCTTTTTCATAACATCCTCTAATAACACCTTGAACTTTTTCATCTCCAGAAACAAAAAAATAATATCCGGAATATTAGAAGTTGATAAATGCTCTTTTACATAATCATATACAGATTCAATTGTAAATAAGCCATATGTAACTTCTAAATCAATATCATATCTCTTTTCCTTTACAAACTCTCTAACACCATTTTTCACGATTTTTTTATTAACAAGAGATGGTCCACCCATTAATAACCACATCTTTTTTTAAAGCCTTTTTTTCTTCAACAGCTTCCATTAAATCATATCCTGCTTTAAAAATCGTTATTTGAAACATAAATAACACCATCTGTGTGAGACTCTCCAAATACAATAAATGGCATATTATTCTTTTTCAAATATTGAATTCGACTATCATCTTTTCCTTCATAAAAAAACAATTACACCATCAACTAAACTACCTGTACTGGAAATAATAGAATCTTTAATAGAGTCTCCTTCTCCAAAATACTCAACAATTGCATTAACTCCTACTTCTTTACATGTCTGCAATACCTTATCTAGTAAAGTTTGAAACCAAATTAAAGGGAATGATTCCATTTTTTTCACAGATATTAAAATATTAATGGTTTCTTTTTTTCGTTAAATTTTGAGCATAAGCATTTGGAACATATGATAATTCATCTATTACTTTCATTACAGCTTGATAGGTTTCAGGTTTAACTCTTTCTCCCCCATTAATAACTCTTGAAACAGTCTTTGGGAGATACCCCTGATATTCGTGCAATATCATAAATAGTAATCTTCTTGTTATTTTTTTCATTTTTTTAGTCCTCAAAAATAATCTAAATTTTCAAAGTAATTTGCCCTATCATTCTATCAAATATAATCCTAACATACAATTTATATTTTTCATATTTTTACTAACTAGATTTTTACTTTCAAACAAGTCATTTTATGATAAAAAAAGGCAAGGTTACCCCTCGCCTTTCTTTATCTTGCGTTAACTAGTTTCTTCTAAGTAAATAACTCCAACAATATCTGACAATTCTTCCATTAAACGAAGATGTTCAAATTTCCCAGGAAGTTCTAAAGTAATAAAGGACGCTATTTTTCTTTTCAGGGTACATTAAAAATATTGAATTCGACTTTGATTCACTTCGCCAAAAAGCTGTTCTTGAATCTGTAACACGAATATGTTTTTCAGCACAATATACTAATACACGATTATAGGCTTCTGTTGAATTTACCACTATATACAATTCAATAATTTTTGAACGTTTTTGTAAATATATCTTCAATGGTTGAAACATTGAAATAATACCCCAAATAGAAATAGCCGTTAATATTGCGCCCTCGATAAAAACCTACTCCTATCGCTAATCCAATACCCTGCAGCTCCCCAAATTCCTGCAGCAGTGGTTAATCCTGTAATCTTTTGTTTTCCTTTTATAAGAATTGTTCCTGCCCCTAAAAAAACCTACTCCTGATACTACCTGAGCGCCTAATCGTGTAGGATCTCCCGTACCAAACTTATATGAAACAAATTCATTTGTCATCATTATTAGACAAGCTGCAACACAAACAACGCTGTGTGTTCGGATCCCTGCTGGCTGAGATTTTTCCTCCTCGTTTCCATACCAATTAGACTTCCCAGCTACTAGTGACAAAAACTATTCGTATTACTATTTCAATATTTGTTAAGGCTGTCATAATTACTTCCTAGTTGTTTTACTTTGTCTTTGTGTAAAGTATAGTACTGTTGAAGAAATAATCATTAATACAATCGTATATACAAAGACAAGAGCTTGTGCATTTGAAGTTGCTGTTTCGTCACCCTGCTGAACGAATAGTAATTCCCTAGTGGCTGAGCTAATGGATGATACAAGAATACAGATAAATCGAAAGTCTGTTAATAACGAATTAAAGTTAAGAGCAATGATTGAAAGAACTACTGGTAAAAATAAATGGAATAATAACTTTCATCATTGTATAAAATGGTGATGCTCCCATACTACGAGCTGCATCTTCCATTTCATCATCAACGCTAAATAAAATAGCTCGAACCATACGATATGAAAATGGAATTTTTTTACAATAATATATGCAATTAATAACATTACAAAAAGTTCCAACCAAAATTTTATTTAAAACAAGTGGTTGTGGTTGATTAAATGTAAAAAAAGTAAACTAATTGCTAATAAGGTACTTGGTAATAACCAAGGAAGTAATGCACCATATTCAAACAAGAAATCAAAGCGAGATTTATGTTTTCTAACCACTCTTGCAAAGACCACTGCAAGAACTGTTGCTGTAGTAGCAGCAAGAATTGCATAAATAAAGCTGACTAAGAATGGTGAAAAAGCAACACTATTACTGAAGAATTGATAGTAGTTTTCTAAAGTAAAGTTAGACAATGATAAATGTCCTGTTTGAATCGCTACTGGATCTGTAAATGAATATAAAGAAATAATAAAAGACTAAAGGTAATAGAAAACACTGTAAATAATGCATATGCAACAATATGTGCAATAATATTCCATGGTTTTGAAGAAATCTTTTTGCTTTTTCAAAGGTGCTTTTGTTTTAGAGATAGAAATATAATTTCCGCCTTTTTTTCAATTTTATTCATGATAGTTAATAAAATTGTAGTAGCAATCCCTAAAACAATCGCAAGTAAAGCAGCTAAATCACGAGAATTTACCCATACCTGCAAATGTAATAATCATTGGGTTAATGGTTTGGAATTGTTTTCCTCCAACAATCATCGGTGCTGCAACTGCAGATAATCCACTAAGGAAAAATCATAATAGTTAATGCGAATAAGGTAGGTGTTAAAGTAGGTAAAACTACTTTTCTAAACACTGTAAAAGGTTTTGCTCCCATATTTCGCGCAGCTTCAATTGTATGATAATCTACACTTCTAATCGTATTTCGTTAAAAAAACAATGTATGATTTGCAGTTCCTGAGAAAGTCATAATAAACAATACTGCTCCATATCCAATAAACCAGTTAGGATCAAGTGAAGGAATAAAGTTTTTGTAAAAACTCTTGTAATCATTCCATAAGGTCCATATACAAATTTATAACCTGTCGCAAGAACAACCCCACCATAAATCAATGAAGTCATGTATCCTAATTTTAAGATTTTTAGCCTCTTTAATATCAAAAGTATTCAGTAAATAGTACACAAAGTACTCCTACAACGTTTACTGTAATAATCAATGAAAAAAAGCTAATTTAAAAACTGTTCATAATACTTTTGTAGAGCTCTTTGAGATTTTTAAAAACACGCTCAACTGCATTTATAGAAAAAAATGTCCATCTTTAACAAATACATTCACTACTAAATCAAAGTTTCGGGATAAATAATAAACGTTACTAGAAACCAGACTAACCCCTAAACCGAATGAGCCAATCTTTCCAATTTAACTTCTTACGCATACTATTCCTCCCTAATATTGAACAATATCTGAAGGTGTAATATATAATTCTACATTTTTCCCCCACAGATTTAATTGCAAATTGACTATCAATACGAGTCACATTGACAATTTGATTTTTCAGACACTTGTATCGTATATCGAACGTTTACACCAGAAAATTCTGTATCGATAATTGTGCCATTTAATAAGATATCTTCTTCTGTTTCACGTTTTAAAACGAATTTTCTCTAGACGAATATATCCTTTCTTATCTTCTAAGTTTACTGATGGATTTTTTTAGATAAAATATCATGAACCGTTTCTTCAGTTAAGACATTAATATCTCCAATAAAAATCACATACAAACTCTGTTTTTTTAGATTGGTGATAAATTTCAGGTGGTGTCCCCTACTTGTTCAATAAAACCCATTATTAAATACAGCAATTCTATCTGATAATGTTAAAAGCTTCCTCTTGGTCATGTGTAACATATAATGTTGTAATTCCTAAATCTTTTTGCAGACGTTTTTAATTCTTTTCTTAAATCAACACGTAATTTTTGCATCTAGATTTGAAAGAGGTTCATCTAAACAAAGAATTTTTAGGTTCTAATACTAATGCACGAGCTAACGCTACACGCTGTTGTTGACCACCAGATAATTCTGACACATTACGTTGTAATTGCTTTATCAGAAATTTTAATTTTTGCAGCTACTGCTGCAACTTTTCGCTTTAATTACATCTGGAGCAACTTTTTTTACTTTTCAATCCAAAAAGCAATATTGTCAAAATACTGTCATTGTTGGGAAATAAAGCATAAGATTGAAACACAATTCCAATTCCCACGTTTTTCTGGTTCTAATTTAGTAACATCTTTTCCCATTTACTTCAATTCGTCCTTGAGAAGGATCAAGAAATCCTACTAAAGCTCTTAGAGTTGTTGATTTTCCCACAACCTGATGGTCCTAAAAAAAGTAAAAAAATTCACCTTCATTAATTTCAAGATTAAGATTATCAATTGCAATAAAATCTCCATACTTAATTTGAATATTTTCAAATTTAATCATAATATTTTCTCCTTCATCTATTTCAAAAAAAGTCTCGCAAAAGGTTCTTTCTATCTAATAGAGTATAGACCCTGCGAGACTCTTGATACTCATTTATCAAAATTATTTAACGTATTCTAATTCTGCTTTTTTTCAACCCATTGGTCTAAGTATTTTTCCAACAACTTCCCAATCAATAGTTTGTGGTTTAAGTTGTCCAACAAATTTCTTAGTATCTTCTGGTAATTCAGCTACTGCATCTTTATTTGCAGGAATAGATCCAAAGTTTTTTTACTATATTCAGCTTGAATTTTAGCTTGACCAAACCAGTTAATAAATTCTTTAGCAAGTGCTTTTTTTCTTACTAGTATTTAATACCATTGTTTGTTCTGTTACAAATGGAACACCTACATCTGGTGTCATTACTTTGAAATTCGACATTTTGTTCTTTTTGTCCCTACTAATGCTCCTGAGCCCCAAATCATACCATATTGAACAGGACTTTCTTTATCTAAAAACTTTTACGACTGTACTCTCACCTTTTTTTGAAGTGTATATGCATTTGCAAAAATAATCTTTTGCAACATTCCAACCTTTTTCTAGATACACCTAAATCTCCTTTTTTTCATCAAGATAACGAACTAAAGATACTTGCATAAATCGCACGTCCAGTACCACCTGTTAATCCATAAATTGAATATTGACCTTTATATTTACTTGCTAACTCTGTCCAATCTTTTGGCATTTCTTTTCGCTTCAGGATTTCCAACTAATACTAATGGTTGAACAATCACTGGATTATAAAAAAAGCCATCTTTATCTGCTAATGATGAATCAATTTTATCAAACCAATCAGGTTTAAATTGTTCTAATAATTTTGCATCTCGTAATTTATTTGAATCTACAGCTCCAATCCCAAATACCATATCAGCAACTGAATTATTTTTTTCTGCAATAACACGATCTGCAAGTTGTGCACCGGCAATATCAACCATACGGATATTAAATCCTGCTTCCTTAGCTTGAGCTGTTAACCAGTCTCCACGACCGTTTGATACCGAGTTAGAATAGATTACTAATTCTTGACTTTTTATCTGCTTTTTTTCATCAGCTCCTGAGTTAGAATTAGATGAAGGATTTGTACTACTTGAACAAGCTGCTAAAGCTGTTGCTGTAAATACTGTTGTTAATAATTTTGATAAAAAAATTTCTTAGTTTTCATAATAAAAACTCCTTTTATGTTAATTTTTTTATTTCCCAAATTTTTTTCATGATATGGAACAAATTGTCTCATATCTTCAAACACTGTATAATCAATGCGATTTACAGTAATTACAGGTACTTTCTCTAGTAATACTTTTTGTTAATTCTTCTTTTACTTTTTTTAAATTCCTTATCTTCTTCTTCAGTTAACGGAACTCGTAAATATCCAATTGAGATATGAAATTGATATCGATTATGATTAGGAAACGTACTCCTGCTTTTTTTCTGAAACATATGTACGTATTTCTTCTAATCTTTTTAGCAGATTCTTCATCAGCAGGTTCCACTAAAATATTTTTGATTTCCCATTTCAGTTACTCTCATATGAATGTTTTTCATTCAACAATGGAAATATTTCTAATTGTTTTGCAAAAATAATCATGAATTTCCTGTAATGGAGTATCTAATGATAAGTGGCTACTCCAAAATTCTGGTTCACGATTCTCATGACAAAGTAACTCAATCACTGTCATATGAATTGATTCTCTAGGTGTTAGAGTAAATTTATCAATAAATGGTAACTCTCTATAGCGAGATTGAATAATATCAACTACTTCCATCAAGTCTGGTTTACTGTATAAATTTGCAACTACAGTATTTCCTGGAAAAATGGTTAAATTCACCATTTTCTTTAAATTTTAATTTTAGTAAGATTTTTCATAAACTTCTTCCTTTGTTATCTTGTTTTTTTGACACCGGTGTCAACCCTGATGAGTTCATTATACTTTGCAAACGTTTTATTGTCAACCGCTTTTCATTTTATTTTTTTTACAAAAAATTACGCCAAATTTTGACGTAATTCTTTTTTTAGAAATTTATTTATAGTTTTATATTTAAGCTATTCTAATTAATTCCCACTGTTTCAATAAATCTCTTAAATCCTTCTCGACCAGATTGGTTATTTTTTTATACACACCAGCATCTTCCAATACTCTAGCAAAAAAACTTTGACCTACTTCATATTGAATAATTTTAGTAACTTCTTTTTCTTCTATATTTGAATATTTTCTCTTTTTAATTGTTTTGCCCAATCTAAATGATACTTTGACTTATCTCATTTGGTTTATTTAATAAAAAAATTTCTCTACTTCTTCTAATTCAGTTTTTTTAAGCGAGGTGGTAGAATTGCAAGCCCCATTACTTCTATTAATCCAATATTTTCTTTTTTTATATGATGAACATCTTTATGAGGATGATAAACGCCGTCTGGATGTAATTCAGATGTATGATTATCTCTTAAAAACTATATCCATTTCATACTTTTCCATCAACTTTTCTAGCAATAGGAGTAACAGTATGATGCGGAGTATCACCAGTTCTTGCAATAATATCTAATTCAATATCTGTATAATTTTTTTCCATTTCTCCAATATCTTCGATGATAATTCTATGATTCTCTTTTTTTATCTTTTCCACGCAATCTAATAACTGACATTGGCCAATTAACTATTCCAGCTTCTATATCTTCAAAACCTGTAAATTCAAAAGTTTATATCATAATCTGCTTTTTTTCCATTGGGAATACATATTTTCCACCTTGATAATGATTATGACTTAGTATAGAACCTCCAGAGATAGGGAAGATCAGAATTTGATCCTACAAAAATATCCTGGAATAATATCAATAATATCTAATAATTGTTCAAATGTCTTAGGAGTAATTGCCATCGGAACATGTTCTGAATTAAAAAGATAGCATGTTTATTAAAAATATGAATACGGAGAATATTGAAATCCCCACAGTTCTTCTCCAAGATTCATTCTTATAATTCTATGATTTGCTCTTGCTGGATAATTCACTCGTCCTTGATAACCTTCATTTTCCATGCATAAAAAGACATTTTGGATAATTTGATGGTTTCAGTAATTTTTTTCAGCTGCGATTGTTTTAGGATCTTTTTCAGGTTTTAGATAAATTAATTGTAATTTCAAGATTTCCATACTTCGTTTCTGCTTGGAACGCAATATTTTTTTGAAATAGCGGATAACTTAATATAATCATTATCCTTACTTATTTGATAAAAAAATTTTTCAATTGCCTTTTGAGGAGATACCTTGTATGAATTCCAAAAAAATTTCATTCATAAGACTTGGTATTGGAGTAATAAAATTCATTAACTCTGCACCTAAACAGTCTTTTTCTTCAACTGTCGAATGAACTTTTCCATTTTTTTCTGCTATTTCCACTAAACTATCTTTTTAGGCTTTTTTTATATCTTCTTCCTTTGTAAAAGTGTCAATTCCTTCCTCTCCTACTAAAGCTAGTACCCTATTTTTTTAACATAGGAATAATCCATTGAACTATATACTCCGTAGTTGATAACTTTCTCTACAAATTTGTCAATTAATGGTTGCATTATTTTCTCCTTTAACTTTATATATTAAAAATTTCCTTTGTAATATCACCTTACAATTCAACAACTAATATACTTGCATCATCTTTTTTTCCCATAAATAGGATCAAGTTCTGTCGATTGTTTTCTCATTGCGATTAATTCCTCAAAACTTTTTAGTAGTATTTTTGAGAATAATAATCATAAAATCCATCACTCATTAAAAACAATTTTATCTCCAGTAACTTCAAGATTTCCATATAGCGCATGTTCAATACTTGAATCATCTAAAGAACCAATCCAATAACCTTTCTCTTTATTAGCAAGTCCTCTAATTTTTTTGTAAAAATTTCTTTTTTTATTTAATACATTTTAAACCTTTTTTTGAATTCTCTATTTCATTTTTTTCCCTAAATCAAATAATCGATCCACTCTATGATCCGTTAATTGTTCATCATTTACTAACATGACACAATCACCAAGGATTAAATATTCAAGTTTTTCTTCGTGACAATCTAGCAATAATAAAGGCAAATGTTGGTAATTTATAGTATTCTTCATGATTGGAATCATTTAAACCTATAATATTTCTAACTTCCTTTATAGCATTTTTGAAAAAAATAGTCTTTAAAGATTCTTTTTCATTGCAATATACTTTTTAGTTTTTCAGATAATAGATGAGTTATCTCAGAAACAGAATATCCAATAGACTTTTTTTGAATCATATAAATCTGTAGCCCCATCAATAATCCAAAAAAATAATTTTCAATATTCCCTAAGGCATCCTCATTTTTCCATTGCTGTTCCTTGTATAGAACAAATATTTCTTATTTTTCATACTTTCTACCCCCAATTCCAATAAGATAAGTTAATTCTATCGTTAAAAAATTTCCAACTAACACAAATTTAGTTAGTAAAATCTTTAGAGATATTAAAAAAACAATTATGACACCGATGTCATTTCTTTCATCATATACCTTCAAAAGTATAATTGTCTAGAAAAAAATATAATAAAAATGTATCAAAAAAATGTAAACGCATCATTCATGCTTAGTTTATCTACAAAAAAGCAGGCAATTCCAATTGCCCACTTTTTAATCGATTATTGTAAAGTTGCTAAATGATCTTTTTAAGCGTTTGATAACTTTTTTTGTTCATAATCTGTACGAACTTTTTTTGAGAAATTTCTGTTGTCTTTGAAAATGGTAGACTTCCTGTATTTTGAATATAAGAATCATCCACAAAAAAATAAAATGTCCAGAAGCTCCTAATCCCACACCAAAATATTGATCTTTATAAGATTTTCCAAAAATTTACTCCAGCAACACTTTGAGCGTGATCATATTCTTGATTATTTAATAAGAATAATAAAATAGCTTCTCTTATTTCTGCACGAATTTTTGAAATAATCTTTATTTTTGGAAATCAATACTAATTGCATTTTCATAATACTGAGTTCCTTTTTCTTTTCGCATTATCTCCAGAAGTTTGTAATCCGTATTGCTCTACTACTTTTATTAATAGCATGAGCATCATGACCTTTTCCATCTGAAACAAATCTACCGTCATTAATATATTCTTTTCGCAATTTTTTCTGAAATCATCACCATTGTTTCTGTTACTTTTACAGGAGTTAATTTCATTTGTCGACGAACGGAATTAATTAAAGAAGCAGCATACAGATTTAAGGACTGTTTCACTTCTTCCGGCATTGTGCGTAAATTATATTTTTTTCTAATAAAGTATTAGAAATATTACCTATATCCTTTTTATTTTTCTTTTTTTGTAACTCTTCGCTTAAAAGATTTTAATTTTTCAATAATTTCTTTAGTTTTTTTCCTTTATCAGAAGAACCATATTCCATTAAATATTTTACATAAGCATCATTAATTGTAATAGAATCTTCTGATTCTAACCATTGAATCGCTTGTTCTAAAAGCTTTTTTTCTCAGCTTGTTGTGTTTGAGGAGAATTGCCAAATTGTCTTTTTAGCTTTGTTTCAGCTTCTGTTCTCTCATCTTGCCATCTGATTCTAAATATCTTCCATCTTTTTCTTCATCATGAGCGTAAATTCCATCAGATTTTTAGATAATACCAAGCATCATAATTTTTGATCAAAAATCCATTCGCTAACAGCCATTTTACCATTTTGTTTTAAATAATAAGAACCTTGCCATTCAGAACGAGCATAAATTCCATTTCCTTTTTGAATAGTACCATAGCTTTGATAAGCATTATCATAAACCCATTTAGCCATAGCCATTTTACCATTTGAATTTCAAATAATAATCACCTTGCCATGTAGAATAAGCGTAAGAACCATCACCTTTTAAATAATACCAAGCTTGATAATCAATATCATAAATCCATTCATTCGTAGCCATTTTTACCATCTTTTTTTAGATAGTAATCCCCTTGCCATTGTTTCGTTACTGGTTTTTGATTTTGATAAAAATACCATGAACCATTTTTCTTTAATCCAACCTTGTTTTGAAGTTTCTTCTGCATGAACATGCAGTAAGACTTGTTAAAGCGACTGTTGTTAGTAATGAAATAACTGTTTTTCTTGTTCATAAAGATCCTCCTTTATTTCTACTGTTATTGTACCGAATCTTCTGTAAAAATCAACTAATATCCTATAAAGAGAAACTCCACTATCAGGCACAACTCTGATAGTGGAGAAAAAGGAAAAACACACCAAAATGATGGCAACAAATTTGGTGTTTTTACTTCAATTCAAAGCACATGTTTCCTGTTAACAGAAACAATCCGTTTAAAACTATATAAAAAGCCCCTTTCGTTATTACAAACAAAAGGGGAATCATTGCATAATCATAGATTGGAATAAAATACTAGTTTAAAAAACTGTAAGTTAGCCCCTCTTCTATACTTGATCGTCATTTTTCCTTCGCTGGCATTATCCAGAACAGGTTCAATGGGTATGATCTCAGCCTTTCGGCACCCCAAATGCTTCTCTATTGAATTGAATTCAGTATAGCATGTTTCTTCTAAGAAGAAAAAGTTTTCTAGACTACTTTTATTAGCGAATATGATGGTCATAAGCAAAAAATTACTAATTGCGTACGATCTCTCAAAGCTAATTTTGATAAAATTGTACTAATATTATTTTTTTAACGGTTCCTTCAGATAAAAATAATGCTTCTGAAAATTTCTTTATTATTTAACCCTTGAGATACAAGTCGAATTAATTCAATCTCTCTTTCAGTTAAACCTAATGAAGAAATATCTGTTTTTTTCTATAGAAGAATCTGGAGATTTTGGTTGCATCACTAGCTTCTCTGAAACTGTTGCATCCATCACTACTTTTCCAGATAAAGCAACTTTAATCCCATCATAGATAGCTTCATAACTACTATCCTTTAATAAATAACCTGAAGCCCCATATTGCATTGCTTCTACAATATATTCTGTATCTTGAAAGGTCGTCACCATTACAATCTTCACTTCTGGATAAGCTTCTTTAATGAGTTTAGTTCCTTCAATTCCTGTACTTACTGGCATACGAATATCCATTAATACAACATCTGGAACTTCTTTTTTTACAACATTCAAATGCTTCTCTTCCATTTCCAGCTTGATGAATCACTTCAATATCTGGATAAGTTTCTAACATAATTTTTTTAAACCAGATCGAATTAATTGTTCATCATCTACTAACATCACTTTAATTTTTCAGACATTGGATTCTCCTTTCAATTTCATTTGTACTGTAAATCCTTGTTCAGTATTTTTTTGATTTCTAATTGTGCCTGTTGTTCATGTAGTCGCTCTTCTAAAAGCTTTTAATCCACCTTCTAGTGAAATAGCTGAAGATCCCACTCCGTTATCCATAATCGTTACAATAAGTTCATTTGCAGAATACATCATTAATAGCGTAATTTTTAGTGGCTTTTTCCATGACGAATCGCATTTGTCGTTGCCTCTTGCACTCCTCTAAAAATCGTCAACTCTTGCTCTTTAGTAAGTTGAAATCGTTGGTTTATTTTGTCGGAAATACAAATTCCACTCCACTATGTTGTTTTGTTTCATAAATAAATTCTTCTAAAGGCTACAGTTTAGTTGTTGTTTCGTTAGTTGTTCTGGTTTTTAAATCATGAACTACCGTACGCACTTCTTGTAATCCTTTAACTGCAAATTCTCTTAATTGTGCACTCATTTGAGAAACTTGAGGACTAATTTCTTCACTTAATTTACTAATCGCTCCCTAATTGAATAATAATCGTTGATAGACTATGTCCAACTGAATCATGAATTTCTCTTGAAATACGATTTCTCTCTTGTAAAGTATATAATTCCTTCATCGTTCCCATTGTATATCGCGCTTGTTGCAGTTCCTTTTTCTGCTCAAACAATTGATTTTCTTGCTCTTTTAATAAATTTTTCTTGATACTTTAATTTTAAATACAAGATGTGCACCATAATAAAACAATACATTTCCAAAAAAATCATAACTGGAATCGACCACCATTGTTGTTGCTTTATCCCTAATACAATAACAACTAGACTAATCATCCCTTGAAGAATAATAGCATGCATAGAGGAAAAATCTAAAACTAATCTCGAAACATAATAAAAAGCATCAAAGCTAATGAAAAATATTTCCTGTAAAAATAACAAAATGATAAAACTGCCATCCCTTGATGCTAAAAATTGCCCAAGGATATTGAATCGAATAGTAATCTAATTGCGCTACAATAACAATAACCAGAAATAGTAACAAATGATAAGCATTAACTGAATGATATAATGCCCATTCCACAAGAGCAGTTATTAACAACCCATAACGAATTAAAAAAATTTTAGTTGATTTTCTTGAATCATTTTTCATGATAGGAAACCCTCTACCCACTAAAAAAATCATCGCAACACTATTGCTCACAAAAATGCATTAACATAGATGCTGCAACATTATCTTCATAATAACGATACATTCCTACTAAAGGAATCGTCAAAGGAATATACATCAACGCCGCACTCCAGTCAATTCCACCACTATTAGATAGCGAATGCAGTAAAACAAAGAAGAAAATTGAAATTGCCGTTAAAATCCAAGAATTTACTTTATCTTTAAAAAGCTCCAATAATCGCTTCCCTAAATACTAATTCCTCCACAATCAGGTGCAACCACACATGTTAAAATGACCATTAATACAATTGATGTTGAATTTAATAACGATTCAATATTCGCTTGATTATCTGTTTGCTGTAATGGAACAACAAGAGCTAAAAAGTAAAGTAAGGACTACTCGAACAACATATCCAATCGCAATATCGCGAACAAATCTTCGTTTTACCAAACTTTTCAAATCCTCTTTGAATCACTTCCCGATAAGACCAAACTGCATACATAGCTGTTATTAATTGAACTAAAATATATACTTTTCGATCGACATGTAACGTACCATCTTGAGCTTGAGTTAGAAAAATCGATGGAACAATCATTAAATTAGAAAAAAATACACAAACCATAATAATACTGCCTTTTTCTTCATTCTTTACCTCCATTAATGGAAATCTTTATGCTCTAAACTATAAATTTTTTTGAATTTTCTCCATTATGCCATACAACACCATGTAAAAGCCCCCACCAAAATACAGCTCCGCCATCCATGCCAATTTTTACCATCATGTTGCCATAGTTTCATATAATCTCCATCTTCATTTCAATCCCTTTTTAATGGAGTATGACTAAAAAATAATTATTTTTCCTGTTGTATTTTTTTCCAGTATGGAAAGGTTCACGAATCCAATAAAAAGTCTTTTGGAACCGTATCTAACCAATGATCTAATCTTAAATCAACTCCAGCATGAACAAATAAAACATCTCCTTCATCAATATATAAAGGACGTTCTCTTAAAAATGCGATTAATTCTGGGTATTGTTCTTTTAACTAATTCGCAATCTTTTAAAGAATCAATTTCCGTATCTACTGGACGATTTAGTAAATGGTTTAATCGTTGTATTTCCCATTATTTCTCATATAATGGTCAAAACGTTCCTCTGGATTGTCAATCCACGCTAAAAAAACATCACTTCATGATTTCCCATGACATACCAAGCATTTTTTTCTCTTTTTACATATTTCATAGCTGTTAAAACACTTTTTTTTATTATTTGGTCCTCTATCAATTAAATCTCCTAGAAAAAAACTAATTGTTGAGTACTTTCATCCCAATTTTTTTAACATTTCGTCGAGCATTTTGGTCTTCTCCATGAACATCTCCAATAATAAAATATGTTTTTCATAACTTTCTACAACTCCTCTTTAAACATACGATGATTATACCATACTACAAAGTTTCAAAAAGCTTGTAGTATCATGTTAGAAAGCTAAAAACAAAAAAGACTGGTATACACCAGTCTCACTTAATTTTCTATATTTTATATAAGCTACTTGCCGGGATTGAACCGGCGACCTCCACCTTACCAAGGTGACGCTCTACCGACTGAGCTAAAGCAGCAAGCTACTGAATTTTTGGGTAAAAAGAACTCCCGCAAGTAGGGACTCAGAACCTACGACATCATGATTAACAGTCATGCGCTACTACCAACTGAGCTATTGCGGAATATTTGAAAAGCGTGGCAACGTCCTACCCTCACAGGGGAAACCCCCAACTACTATCGGCGCTAAAAGCTTAACTTCTGTGTTCGAGATGGGAACAGGTGTATCCTTCTTGCCATCGTCACCACACTTCTCTCTTGAAAAAGCTCTCGCTCTCTCAAAACTGAATCTATATCCAAATCTTCCTTCATTTTACCTTCAACCTTGGTTAAGTCCTCGACCGATTAGTACTAGTCCGCTCCATGCCTCACGGCACTTCCACTCCTAGCCTATCTACCTGATCGTCTCTCAGGGGTCTTACTCACTTAAAATGATGGGAAATCTCATCTCGAGGGGGGCTTCACGCTTAGATGCTTTCAGCGTTTATCCCGTCCACACATAGCTACCCAGCGATGCTCTTGGCAGAACAACTGGTACACCAGCGGTGTGTCCATCCCGGTCCTCTCGTACTAAGGACAGCTCCTCTCAAATTTCCAACGCCCGCGACGGATAGGGACCGAACTGTCTCACGACGTTCTGAACCCAGCTCGCGTACCGCTTTAATGGGCGAACAGCCCAACCCTTGGGACCGACTTCAGCCCCAGGATGCGATGAGCCGACATCGAGGTGCCAAACCTCCCCGTCGATGTGAACTCTTGGGGGAGATAAGCCTGTTATCCCCAGGGTAGCTTTTATCCGTTGAGCGATGGCCCTTCCATGCGGAACCACCGGATCACTAAGCCCGACTTTCGTCCCTGCTCGACTTGTTGGTCTCGCAGTCAAGCTCCCTTCTGCCTTTACACTCTTCGAATGATTTCCAACCATTCTGAGGGAACCTTTGGGCGCCTCCGTTACATTTTAGGAGGCGACCGCCCCAGTCAAACTGCCCGTCTGACACTGTCTCCCACCTTGCTTCTAGGTGCGGGTTAGAGGGTTCATGTAACAAGGGTAGTATCCCACCATTGCCTCCTTGAAACTGGCGTTCCCATCTCTTCGGCTCCTACCTATCCTGTACATGTCACACAAACACTCAATATCAAACTACAGTAAAGCTCCATGGGGTCTTTCCGTCCTGTCGCGGGTAACCTGCATCTTCACAGGTACTATAATTTCACCGAGTCTCTCGTTGAGACAGTGCCCAGATCGTTACGCCTTTCGTGCGGGTCGGAACTTACCCGACAAGGAATTTCGCTACCTTAGGACCGTTATAGTTACGGCCGCCGTTTACTGGGGCTTCAATTCAAAGCTTCGCCCTAAAGGACTAACCTCTCCTCTTAACCTTCCAGCACCGGGCAGGCGTCAGCCCCTATACGTCATCTTTCGATTTTGCAGAGACCTGTGTTTTTGATAAACAGTCGCCTGGGCCTATTCACTGCGGCTGGTATTGCTACCAGCACCCCTTCTCCCGAAGTTACGGGGTCATTTTTGCCGAGTTCCTTAACGAGAGTTCGCTCGCTCACCTTAGTGTTCTCCACTCAACTACCTGTGTCGGTTTTGCGGTACGGGTTCTGTTAATCTCACTAGAAGCTTTTTCTCGGCAGTGTGACGTCAGTTGCTTCGCTACTTTGATTTCGCTCCCCATCACAGCTCACCCCGTATGCGACAAGCATTTCACTCATCAGCGGACTCGCTGCTTGGACGTACATTTCCATTCGTACGCTCAACTTAGCCTCCTGCGTCCCTCCATTGCTCAAACAATTAACAGAAGTACAGGAATATCAACCTGTTATCCATCGACTACGCCTTTCGGCCTCGCCTTAGGTCCCGACTAACCCTGGGAGGACGAGCCTTCCCCAGGAAACCTTAGTCATTCGGTGGACGGGATTCTCACCCGTCTTTCGCTACTCATACCGGCATTCTCACTTCTAAGCGCTCCACATGTCCTTACGGTCATGCTTCTTCGCCCTATAGAACGCTCTCCTACCACTCAGTTATAAACTGAATCCACAGCTTCAGTAATCTGTTTAGCCCCGTTACATTTTTCGGCGCAGGGTCACTCGACTAGTGAGCTATTACGCACTCTTTGAATGATGGCTGCTTCTAAGCCAACATCCTAGTTGTCTGTGCAACCCCACATCCTTTTCCACTTAACAGATATTTTGGGACCTTAGCTGGTGGTCTGGGCTGTTTCCCTTTCGACTACGGATCTTATCACTCGCAGTCTGACTCCCGGACATAAATACATGGCATTCGGAGTTTATCTGAATTCAGTAACCCGAGATGGGCCCCTAGTCCAAACAGTGCTCTACCTCCACGATTCTTCATTCCGAGGCTAGCCCTAAAGCTATTTCGGAGAGAACCAGCTATCTCCAAGTTCGATTGGAATTTCTCCGCTACCCACACCTCATCCAAGCACTTTTCAACGTGCCCTGGTTCCGGTCCTCCAGTGCGTTTTACCGCACCTTCAACCTGGACATGGGTAGATCACTTGGTTTCGGGTCTACGTCAACATACTCAACTCGCCCTATTCAGACTCGCTTTCGCTACGGCTCCGACTCTTCATCTTAACCTCGCATGTTAACGTAACTCGCCGGTTCATTCTACAAAAGGCACGCCATCACCCATTAACGGGCTCTGACTACTTGTAAGCACACGGTTTCAGGTACTCTTTCACTCCCCTCCCGGGGTTCTTTTCACCTTTCCCTCACGGTACTGGTTCACTATCGGTCACTAGGGTAGTATTTAGCCTTGCCAGATGGTCCTGGCGGATTCCGACAGGGATTCCTCGTGTCCCGCCGTACTCAGGTGCTCTCTTGTGTCAACTTTCCGTTTTTGCATACAGGACTGTCACCTTCTTTGGTCCTGCTTTCCAACAGGGTTCTGCTACAGATTGTCATACACGTTGTTGAAAGTCCTACAACCCCAGTGTGCATGCACACTGGTTTGGGCTCTTCCCGTTTCGCTCGCCGCTACTCAGGGAATCGATTTTTTTCTTTCTCTTCCTGCGGGTAATGAGATGTTTCAGTTCCCCGCGTCTACCTCGTCATAAGCCTGCGCTTATGCGTAACACCCCATCACGGGTGTTGGGTTCCCCATTCGAAAATCTCTGGATCTTAGCTTACTTACAGCTCCCCAAAAGCATATCGGTGTTCGTTCCGTCCTTCATCGGCTCCTAGTGCCAAGGCATTCACCGTGCGCCCTTATTCACTTAACCATTATGGTCGCGTTGCTTCTTGTTAAAAACTCTTTTTCGTTAGATTTCTCTAACTCTCGGTAAATTTTTGGTTTCATTTTGTGATATAGTATTCAGTTTTCAAAGGTCGAGTTTCTATCCTTTCAGATAGTATGGAGACTAGCGGGATCGAACCGCTGACCTCCTGCGTGCAAAAGCAGGCGCTCTCCCAGCTGAGCTAAGCCCCCATTAAATTCGAAACTTATGGGCCTAAATGGACTCGAACCATCGACCTCACGCTTATCAGGCGTGCGCTCTAACCAGCTGAGCTATAGGCCCGTTCGGATTTAGACTTATTGTTTTGAGAGTTAACCTCTCAAAAACTAAACAAAAGATTTCAACCTGTAGGGTTCCGTATTCTTCTAACGTCAAAACATTAGAAGTTATCCTTAGAAAGGAGGTGATCCAGCCGCACCTTCCGATACGGCTACCTTGTTACGACTTCACCCCAATCATCTATCCCACCTTAGGCGGCTGGCTCCATAAGGTTACCTCACCGACTTTGGGTGTTACAAACTCTCGTGGTGTGACGGGCGGTGTGTACAAGACCCGGGAACGTATTCACCGCGGCGTGCTGATCCGCGATTACTAGCGATTCCGGCTTCATGTAGGCGAGTTGCAGCCTACAATCCGAACTGAGAATGGCTTTAAGAGATTCGCTTACCCTCGCGAGTTCGCTGCTCGTTGTACCATCCATTGTAGCACGTGTGTAGCCCAAGTCATAAGGGGCATGATGATTTGACGTCATCCCCACCTTCCTCCGGTTTGTCACCGGCAGTCTCACTAGAGTGCCCAACTCAATGCTGGCAACTAGTAATAAGGGTTGCGCTCGTTGCGGGACTTAACCCAACATCTCACGACACGAGCTGACGACAACCATGCACCACCTGTCACTTTGTCCCCGAAGGAAAGCTCTATCTCTAGAGTGGTCAAAGGATGTCAAGACTTGGTAAGGTTCTTCGCGTTGCTTCGAATTAAACCACATGCTCCACCGCTTGTGCGGGTCCCCGTCAATTCCTTTGAGTTTCAACCTTGCGGTCGTACTCCCCAGGCGGAGTGCTTAATGCGTTAACTGCAGCACTGAAGGGCGGAAACCCTCCAACACTTAGCACTCATCGTTTACGGCGTGGACTACCAGGGTATCTAATCCTGTTTGCTACCCACGCTTTCGAGCCTCAGCGTCAGTTACAGACCAGAGAGTCGCCTTCGCCACTGGTGTTCCTCCATATATCTACGCATTTCACCGCTACACATGGAATTCCACTCTCCTCTTCTGCACTCAAGTCAACCAGTTTCCAATGACCCTCCCCGGTTGAGCCGGGGGCTTTCACATCAGACTTAATTGACCGCCTGCGCTCGCTTTACGCCCAATAAATCCGGACAACGCTTGCCACCTACGTATTACCGCGGCTGCTGGCACGTAGTTAGCCGTGGCTTTCTGGTTAGATACCGTCACACGCATAACAGTTACTCTATGCGCTGTTCTTCTCTAACAACAGAGTTTTACGAACCGAAATCCTTCTTCACTCACGCGGCGTTGCTCCGTCAGACTTGCGTCCATTGCGGAAGATTCCCTACTGCTGCCTCCCGTAGGAGTTTGGGCCGTGTCTCAGTCCCAATGTGGCCGATCACCCTCTCAGGTCGGCTATGCATCACGGCCTTGGTGAGCCGTTACCTCACCAACTAGCTAATGCACCGCGGGTCCATCCATCAGCAGAAGCCGAAGCCTCTTTTTCCTTCTTCAGTCATGCGACTGTAGAACCTATGCGGTTTTAGCATCCGTTTCCGAATGTTATCCCCCTCTGATGGGCAGGTTACCCACGTGTTACTCACCCGTTCGCCACTAGATTGACCAGTGCAAGCACCGGTCGCTCTCGTTCGACTTGCATGTATTAGGCACGCCGCCAGCGTTCGTCCTGAGCCAGGATCAAACTCTCATGAAAAATACTTTTCATGAGCTTTTTGAAAAGCTCATTTAATTACTGACTTATTGTTTTTCTCCTTAGAGAAAAGAAATTGTTGTTTCTTCACTTTCGTGAAGTCCCTACACATTTGGTTTGTCTTCTTTGTTTAGTTTTTCAAAGGTCAACGTCGCTTTATCACGACAACTCCTATATATTATCATAGGTGTTTTTTTATCTGTCAACAACTTTTTGAAATTTATTTTAAAATTTCTTTTCCGCAATCGTTTTAAAAAACGAACGTTCGTTAACAACGTATATAATTTACCATAGCTCATCTCATTTTTCAAGTCTTTTTATAAAAAAATGATTCAGAATTTTTATCTATTTTTCTCCTGTTTCTTCCTTATTCTCTATTGGCTCTAACCATTCTTTTTTTATATTTTTTTCTAGATTTTTTTGACGTTGATCTTCTTCCATTTTTTTGGCATCATAATAAATGCATCTCCAAAGCTGTCAAAATCATATTCTTCTAATGAAGGCAGTTGAATATCGTCAGGTAAAATTACTTTTTCTTTTTTTAGAAAATTCATCTTTATTTAATCGTAAGCCCATTTTAATCACTCCTTTTATTCTATTATAAATATCCTTTTCTCTTTTTCAATTATTTTTTTCTTTATGCTTTACAAAAAAACAGGAAGAATTCAATTCTTCCTGCTAAGCTTTTTATTTCTATTTTTATAAAGAATCATTAATTTTTTTCAATTTCAGTCAATAATTCATCATTTGAATTAATTCTAGCAAAAAGCTGCTGCATCATTTAAGTATAATTTTACTTCTTCTTTATCTGCATTACTTTCTAATGCATTCATTGCTAATTGATAATACAATCTTGATAAATAATAAGTAATATGAAATTGACTACATAATTCAATCCCTTTTTTTAATAACTCATTACTCTTCTTATAATTATTATTTTTTTATTAAAGAACATAGCGCTATGATATAACACCATTAATACTCGCCAAACAGCTTCCATTTTTTTCTAATTGATGTTTTTTTCTACTTCTTGAATAGCTTTTTGTAAAGAAAGTATTCTGCTTTTTCGATATCTTCTTGCTTTTTGATATACTAATCCTAATCCGGCGTATGCTAAATGGAGATAACTATCTTGATTTTCAAATTGTTCGGCTAAAATTTTATTAAAATAGAACAAATCATCTTCCATTTTTTTTACCTTGTAAAACTTGTGTGAATCCTCTTAAGTATAACAAGTGAATTTTTTTGTTCATCATTTAATTGATCTTTTTTTGAATTGTTCCAATCAATTTTTTTCAGCCAATTCATAATCCATTGTAACAATACTTTCTTCAATTTTATCTAAAAAGTTTGTTGGTAGCAACTTCTTTAGTGTTGACACTCGCAAATAAGTCCCCCACATCTAATTGCAATCGTGCACACAATTGACTTAAAATTTTCATCGAAGGAATTTGACCATGATTTTCAAATCGGCTTAAAGTTGCCTGTGTGCAAATTCCATGACTCAATTCAATTTGAGATAAGCCTTTTTCTTTACGACGCCTTATAAACACTTGAATATCCATAATGATTCTCCTAACTATATTAATTCACTATTATTGTACATTGTTTTTTTGGGAATTTTTTTCCAATAATTTTATTTAATTTTTCCTTATATAAAAATTTGTTGTATGTTTTATATAAAAATACACATATTTCTTATTGTCTCCTCCCTAAAGACACTGCGATAACTCATTTTAACCCTTTTCAATAAAAAGTTTCAACCTAAAAAGTAGGATTTTTATCAAGTTTCTTTCTATTTTCTTGTATTTTTATTTCTACTATTATTGATTATATTTTTCTATTAATCCGATTCTATTTCATAATTAGGTATAAAAAAAGACTGGAATTACTTCCAGTCTACGCCTATTTTATTCTGCAATTTCTACTACTAAATAACGATGTGGTTCTTTACCTTCTGAATGAGTAGAAATACGTTTATTTTTTACTTAAATATGCATGAATTTGTTTTTCTTTCATATGCAGGTAATGGTTCTAAATATACCGGTTGTTTTGTTTTTTTAACACTCGACGTGCTGTTCTTTTCAGCAATTTGTTGTAAAGCTTCTGTACGTCGTAAACGGTAGTCTCCTACATCTACTTGTACTGACATTCTTCCTTTTACAAATCGATGAACAGATACTTGCGCTAAAACTTGTAAAAGCATTTAAAAATTTTACCGTATTTACCTATTAATAAACCTGGTTTTTCTGTTTCAAATACAAAAATTCATTTTTTTCTTTTTGTACTTCAACATGAACAACACTTGGTGCTCCATAAATTTCTGCAATTTGTTCTAAATAAGCCTTTTGTAACATGAGCAGCTTCTTCAATATGATTATCTAATACTTCAACTGCTTCATCAGATTCTGTATCGTTATCTTCTAAGTCAAATTCTTCTTCATAAGATTCTTCTACTTCTTCAACAACAACTTCTTCTTGTTCAATTGTTTCTTTTACAGTAATAGACACTACAGCATCTTTTTGTCCAAAACCAAATAATCCTTTTTTCCCTTCATCAATTACTTCAATTTCTACATCATCTTGTGTTAATTGTAGTTGACGTAATCCTTTTTGGATAGCTTTTTTTCTACTGAAGCATCATTTACTCGAATCGTTTGTGTCATCTTCTATATCCTCCATATTGCAAATTTACATGTATTATCTCATGTTCTTTAGATCTGAACAAGTCTATTCTTTAACTTCTACCGTGTTTTTTTCTTTGCTTTTTCTAAAGCTTTTTCACGACGTCTTTTCTCTTGTGCAATAGCTTTTTGTTCTGCAATAAATGTAAATGGATTATTCATAATTAAAGTTTGAATAACCATAAAGATATTCCCTACAACCCAATATAATGATAACGCACTTGGGAACGTTAAAGCTGTAAACCCAATCATTGCTGGTAATACAAACAACATAATTTTTTTCCAGCTGCTCCACTATCTTGCATTTTCATTGTTAACCAAGAAGTTGCATATGTTGTTGCTACTACTAATATTGGTAAAATAAAGAATGGATCTGGTTGATCTAAATTAAACCATAAAAAAATGATCCTGTTTTTAGAGCTTCTGTACGGCTAATTGCTTGATATAAAGCAATCATTACTGGCAATTGAATCGCTACTGGTAAACATCCAGCATATTGATTCACACCTTCTCTTTCATATAATGCTGAAATTTCTTCTCGTAAAATTTCTTGTGTTCGGTGATCACGAGCTGAGTATTTTTTTCACGCAGTTTATTAATTTCAGGTTGTAAAATGGCTGTTTGTCTTGTTGTCTTATATTGGAAATGCATCACAGGTACTAACACAATTCTTGTTATAATTGTAAATACAATAATTCCTAAACCATAACTATTTCCAAAAAAATATGAGATAAAGTAATAATAAACTGAGATAAATTATAAATAATCACTCGATCCCAAATTCCTGTACTTTCTGCTGTTACAGGTGTTGTGCTACATGCTGCTAAAAAAATAATGTTAAAAACCGCTAATGTTAAAAGCTAATTTATGCTTTTTTTCTTCACTTAATTCCCTACTTTCTCCATTATAATCATCTTTTATTAAAAATCTTTCCCAATTTTTAATACATGCATCATACATTTTTTTACTTCTTGATAATTCATAGATACTACAGGTTTACGTGCGATCACGATAAAAATCAATCTCTGATTGTAATTGTGGCTTTTAGTTCTGTTAATACACTTCGTATCAATCGTTTTATACGATTTCTAACAACTGCATTCCCTAATTTTTTTACTCACAGAAATTCCAACTCTAAAATGAGATTGATTTGATTTATCAATTTGATAAACCACAAATTGACGATTCGCTACTGAATTTCCATGATGAAAAAAACTCGTTGAAACTCTTGCTCTTTCTTTACTCGATAAGACTTACGCATACACTCACCTTTATCTAAGTTTTTAAAAACATTTATAAAAAAAGATCACTGAGACGTTCAGTGATCTAAGCTACTAAAACTTTTTCTACCTTTACGGCGTCTGCTTGCTAATACTCTACGGCCATTTTTTGTACTCATACGTTTACGGAAACCGTGAACTTTTTGACGTTTACGTTTGTTTGGTTGATATGTTCTTTTCATAACTTCTTGCACCTCCTAGTTCTGTGTCATGTCTAACTATCCTAGACAGTCTACATCATTATAATGATATTCCTTAACAAAGTCAATACTTTGTTTCTTGCATCACTGTACTGGAGTATCATACCATATTTTATTCAAAAATACCTAGTAATTTTATTCATCTTTCAATAGTTATCCACAAATTATTTTTTTATAAAGTTTTTTTAAAAATTTACACTTTTTCCTCATCATTTCCACAATTTTTTTAAACAAATTCAAAGGATGTTTACAAAGTTTTATCCACAACTTGTGGAAAATGTGGATATCCTCCTTAAACCTTTATCATTATTGGATTTATTCTGTCAACAATTCTTGTGAATAAGTAAAATATCTCTTTTATTTTTTTACAGATTATCCACAGTTTTGTGGAAAAACTTATTACAAATTCACTAAAAATTTGTTAAAAACGGATTTCCTGTGGAAAAACTTTTTAAAAAATGATACACTTACTCTTAGATTTTAATATTATTTATCCACAAGGAGGTGTTTTATATGGAGCTTTTAGATGAATTTTTGGAAAAATTTTATTAACGCATTTTGAAAAAAACAAATTCTGATTTTACGATTAAGCACTGGATTATGCCCGCTAAATTATTAAAAAATTGACCAAAATTATCTATATATTCAAGTTCCTTCTCAAACATATGCAAATTTTTTTGGGAAGATAATTTATTAACAGATGTTATGGAACGTGGTTATGATTATTTTTAGAAAATCATTTGAGCCAAAAGTTTATTATTTCTGAAGAACAAGACTATACTTCTAAACAAACATTCACAGAATCTACACCACAAGTTCTTTTTCAATGATGAGGCGAAAGAAGCTACTAATAATATTTATTTAGAAGATGATTCTCTATTAAATCCTAAATATACATTTGATTCATTCATTATTGGTAAAGGAAATCAAATGGCACATGCTGCTGCTCTAGTAGTTTGCGAAAGACCAGGACAATTATATAATCCCCTCTTTTTTTCTATGGAGGTGTTGGATTAGGAAAAACTCACTTAATGCAAGCTATTGGGAATCAATATAAATTGTTAAATCCAAATGCACGTGTTAAATACGTAACGAGTGAAGCTTTTTACAAATGAAATGATTACTTCATTGAGAACAAATACTCAACAAGAATTCAGAGATTATTATCGTAATGTTGATTTATTATTAGTAGATGATATTCAATTTTTTTGCTGAAAAAGAAGCAACTCAAGAAGAGTTTTTTTCCATACATTTAATGCACTCTTTAATAATCAAAAAAACAAATTGTATTAACAAGTGATCGACAACCTACAGAAATTAAAAGCTTTTACAAGAACGTTTAGTTTCACGATTTGTTTCTGGGTCTTCCAGTTGATATTACTCCACCAGATCTTGAAACAAGAATTGCGATTTTATCTAAAAAAGCGGAAGCTGTTGGAATTGATATTACTACCGATACACTAAGCTATATTGCTGGTCAAATTCAATCCAATGTCCGTGAATTAGAAGGTGCTCTTGTCAGAGTTCAAGCTTACTCTGCTACTCATGGAGAAGATATTACAACGAATTTAGCAGCTGAAGCTCTACAAAAACTTTATCCCAGGTAGTAAAGAAAAAAATTGTATCCGTTCATGATATTCAAGAAGCGGTGGCACGTTATTACCATATCTCCCTCGAAGATTTAAAAAGGTAAAAAAAGAACAAAATCCATTGTAGAACCTCGTCAAATTGCGATGTATTTAGCACGTGAATTAACGAATAGCTCTCTTCCTAAAATTAGGAACAGAATTTGGAAAAAGACCACTCTACTGTATTACACGCCTATGATAAAAATTAATGAAGAATATAAACTTCAAGGCGATGTTACAAAAAGCCGTTAATGATTTGAAGAAAAAAACTTGGATTTTTAAGATGTGGATAACTACTTTATTTATTAAAAAAGTTATACACAGAAGTTATCCACAAATAAAAACTACTGAATATAAAAAGTCATTCAATAGTTTTCCACAAAATTAACAGGCCCTACTACTATTACTATATTTATTATAAATAAAAATTAAATTTAAAACAGACACCCATACATTTAGGAGGCATAAAAATGAAATTTTCAATTAATCGTCAAGCATTTTTTTAAAAAAATTTAGCAGACGTTCAACGTGCTATTCCTTCAAAAAAACAACGATTCCAATTTTAACAGGAATTAAATTAGTTGTTTCTCAAGAAGGAATTACTTTAACAGGTAGTGATTCTGAAGTTTCTATTGAAATTTTTTTCTTCCAGTAGAACATGAAGAATTACAATTATCGATTCATGAGACAGGTTCAATTGTATTACCTGCTCGTTTCTTTTGGTGAAATTGTTAAAAAAATTACCTCAAAAATACATTTACTTTTAGAAACAAATGACCAATTACAAGCAACGATTACAGCAGGAAGTGCTGCATTTACATTAAATGGATTATCTGCTCATGATTATCCACAACTTCCAGAAGTAGAAAAAGATCATGTATTAACATTACCTGTTCCATTATTTAGACAAGTGATTTTTACAAACGTCTATTGCTGTTTCTACTGCTGAATCTCGCCCTATTTTTAACAGGGAATTCATATGGTTATTGCTAATAATCAATTAAAAAGCTGTAGCAACAGACTCTCACCGATTGAGTCAAAGAATTATTCCTTTAGAAATGCCTGAATCAAGTAATGCATTAACATTTGAAATTACTTTACCAGGTAAAAACATTAATTGAATTATCACGTATTATTGATGGTTTAGAAACGATTGATTTTGCAATTACTGAAAAATCAAGTTCTTTTCCAAACAGAAACTCTTTCTTTCTACTCGTTTATTAGAAGGACGTTATCCAGACACAGATCGATTAATTAATGATCAATTTAATACAGCTATTACGGTTGTTGCGAGTGATTTAGTAGCAGCTGTAGATCGTGCTTCATTAATGTCACATACAGATAAAAATAATATTGCGACATTATCAATTAATGAAAAATCGTATTTTATTAACAGGTAATTCGCCAGAAATCGGAAAAAGTTGAAGAAGAAATTATGGTAGAAAAATTATGAAGGTGCTTCATTAGATGTTTCATTTAATCCTGATTATTTAAAAAGATGCGCTTCGTTTATTTGGTTCTTCAGAAGCAACGATTCAATTTTTAGAAGCGAATCGTCCATTTACATTGACATTAAAAAGATAATCATTCAGATATTCCATATAGCTTTTATTCAATTAGTTACTCCAGTACGTACATTTAATGGATAAAAAAATTTTCCATGATGATTTTTGGTCATCATGGATTTTTGCTTATTTTTTTAAAAATTTTGAAAAAAATCCTAGTAAATTTCATTTTTTTCCCTTTAAAAAAAGGTTTTTTTATTTATTTAATAAAAAAATGCAAAAAAATAGGCTAAATTTTTTTCAAAAATCTTTGAGAATTCTCCAAAAAAAGGTATAATACAGTAGTATGTATACCCAAATGAGAGAAAAAGAGGAAAAATCATGACAAAGATTGTAACGATCACAGAAGAATTTATTACATTAGGACAATTTTTAAAAACATATTGATGTCATTACAACAGGGTGGACAAGCAAAATGGTATTTGCAAGAAACAGTTGTATTTGTTGATGGTGAAATTGAAAAATCGTCGTGGTAGAAAAACTTTATGATAAAAACACGTGTAGAAATTCCTGAAGAAGGCATTTTTTTGTTGTGAAAAGAGAATCTGAGGAAGTAATGGATGAGATTAGTTGAATTACAACTGAATCATTTTCAGAAATTATGAAGAACTTTTTTTCTTGAATTTGGGAAAGGAGTTCATATTTTTCATTGGTGAAAATGCTCAAGGAAAAAAACGAATTTAATGGAATCTATCTATACTTTGGCAATGACAAAAAGCCATCGTACCAATCAAGATCGAGAATTAATTATGTGGAATCAAGATGCTGCTACCATTAAAGGAAAAGTTGAAAAGAAAAATTAGCAGTATTCCATTAGAAATACGTTTTTTTCAAATAAAGGAAAAAAATAGGACGAGTCAATCATTTAGAACAAAAAGAAGCTCAGTTCCTATTTAGGACAGTTAAATGTTATTTTATTTGCACCTGAAAAATTTAGAATTAGTGAAGGGTGCTCCTGCAAATCGCCGAAAAATTCATGGATATGGAATTAGGTCAAATGAATCCTATTTATTTACATGAATTAGTAGAATATCAACGCCTTATAAAAACAAAGAAATCATTATTTAAAAACAATTAGCAATCAAAAAAATCAACAGCTGATATTTATTTAGAAGTTTTAACAGAACAAGTCATTGAAAAAGCAAGTGCAATTTTAAATCCATCGGTTTAGAATTTATGGAACAATTGGAAGCTTTAGCTAGACCAATTCATGAACAAATTTCATTAGGAAGAGAAGAGTTTTCGTTGAAATATCAAACATCTCTTTCGATTGAAAAAAAGGAATTTCTCAAGATGAAGTAAAAAGAATTGTATCAAAAAAACAATTTGAATCTGTACAAAAAAAGAGAATTAGAACAAGCGAGTACTCTAGTAGGTCCACATCGAGATGATTTGATTTTTTTATTTAAATGATAAACCTGTTCAAAAATTTTTGGATCTCAAGGGCAACAACGTTCGACTGTATTAAGTTTAAAAATTAGCAGAAATAGAATTAATGAACATCGCTACTGGAGAATATCCAATTTTTATTATTAGATGATGTGTTATCCGAATTAGATGATGATCGACAAACACATTTGATTAAAAGCAATTGAAAAATAAAGTACAAACATTCATAACAACGACTAGTTTAGATGGGATTCGTAAGCAATTTATTAATGAACCAATTGTATTTCCGATTCATCAAGGTCAAGTTCAATGAAAAAAATGGAGTGTGAGAAGAGAAAAATGACAGAAGAAAATAAAGAAGTTCTTGCTGCACAATATGATGCCAGTCAGATTCAAGTATTAGAAGGATTAGAAGCTGTACGTAAACGTCCAGGGATGTATATTGGTTCTACAAGTAGTGCTGGTTTACATCATTTAGTATGGGAAATTGTTGATAACTCAATCGATGAGGCGTTAGCTGGATTTGCAACTTATATCGAAATTGAGATTACACCTGAAAACCATATTCGTGTTACGGATGATGGACGTGGAATTCCAGTTGATATTCAAGAAAAAAACAGGACGTCCTGCGGTTGAAACAGTATTTACAGTACTTCATGCTGGGGGTAAATTCGGCGGCGGAGGTTACAAAGTTTCCGGTGGTCTTCACGGGGTAGGTGCTTCTGTTGTTAATGCACTTTCTACAGATTTAACGGTTCAAGTTTTTAAAGATGGAAATATTTATGAACAGTCTTATAAACGTGGTGCTGTTTTTAGAAGATTTAAAAAAATTGTTGGGCAAACTGAAAAAAACATGGAACGAGTGTTTATTTTGTACCAGACCCAGAAATTTTCCAAGAAACAACCGTATATGACTTTGAAAAAAATTAGCAAATCGTGTTCGTGAACTAGCTTTTTTTAAATAAAGGATTAAAACTAACGATTACTGATTTACGAGTAGAAGAGCCTGTAGTAAAAAAACTTTTTATTATGAAGGCGGAATTAAAAAGTTATGTTGAACATTTAAATAAGTCTAAGCAAGTATTATTTGAAGAACCGATTTATGTTGAAGGAGAACAAGATGGAATTCAAGTCGAAGTAGCTATGCAGTATACTTCAGGATACCATACGAATTTATTAAGTTTTACAAACAATATCCACACTTATGAAGGTGGAACACATGAATCTGGAATGAAAACTGCCCTTTACTCGTGTCATTAATGATTACGCTCGTCGTCAAAAAAATTAATGAAAGAGAACGAAGAAAAAAATTAAGTGGGGAAGATGTACGTGAAGGATTAACAGCAGTTGTATCGATTAAACATCCTGATCCACAATTTGAAGGACAAACGAAAACAAAATTAGGAAATTCTGAAGCAAGAACGATTACTGATCGATTATTTGCGACTCATTTTTGATAAATTCTTAATGGAAAAATCCACAAGTCGCTCGTAAAATTGTTGAAAAAAAGGGATTTTTAGCTTCTAAAGCTCGATTAGCGGCAAAACGTGCACGTGAAGTAACTCGTAAAAAAATCTGGGTTAGAAATTTCTAATTTACCAGGGAAATTAGCGGACTGTTCAAGTAATGATCCAAGTGTTTCAGAAATCTTCATCGTCGAAGGAGATTCTGCGGGAGGTTCTGCAAAAACAAGGACGTTCTCGTCACTTCCAAGCGATTTTACCAATTCGAGGGAAAAATCTTAAACGTTGAAAAAAAGCATCATTAGATAAAAATTTTAGCTAATGATGAAATCCGTTCTCTATTTACAGCAATGGGAACAGGATTTGGTGGAGATTTTTGATTTATCGAAAGCTCGTTATCATAAATTAGTCATTATGACCGATGCCGATGTCGACGGAGCACATATTCGAACATTATTAATTACATTATTCTATCGCTATATGCGTCCAGTAGTGGAAGCAGGATATGTTTATATTGCGCAACCACCTCTTTATAAATTAAAAACAAGGAAAAACAAGAGTTTTATATTCAAAAATGATGAGGAATTAGAAGCAAAAATTAAAAGAACTTCCTGCAAGTCCAAAAACCACAAATTTCTCGATACAAAGGTTTAGGAGAAATGGATGCGGAACAATTATGGGAAACAACAATGAATCCTCAAAATCGTTCAATGTTACAAGTAACAGTTGAAGATGCTGCTGAAGCTGATCAAGTGTTAGATATGTTAATGGGCGATAAAGTAGAACCACGTCGTGAATTTATTGAAGCAAATGCGAAATTTATTGATGTGAATGATTTAGATATTTAATGATTGAAGAAGAGGAGAGACAACATGTCTGAGGAAAAAGATTTAGAATTTTTTTCGAAGAAAAAAATTCGAACCAACGGATTTAGCCAAAACGATGCGTAAATCATTTTTGGAATATTCCATGAGTGTTATTGTATCTCGTGCACTTCCAGACGTTCGTGATGGTTTAAAACCTGTTCACCGTCGTATTTTATATGGAATGCATGAATTAGGAGTAACGCCAGATAAACCCCATAAAAAATCAGCTCGTATTGTTGGGGATGTAATGGGTAAATACCATCCACACGGGGACTCTGCGATTTATGATGCAATGGTTCGTATGGCACAAGATTTCTCATATCGTTATCCATTAATTGATGGTCACGGAAACTTTGGTTCTGTCGATGGAGATAGTCCAGCGGCAATGCGTTATACCGAAGCAAGAATGAGTAAAATTGCTTTAGAAATGCTACGAGATATTAATAAAGATACGATTAATTATCGTGATAATTATGATTCAACAGAACGTGAACCAGAAGTTTTACCATCCCGTATTCCAAACCTTTTAGTCAATGGAGCAACAGGGATTGCAGTAGGGATGGCAACGAATATTCCTCCACATCATTTAGGGGAAGTTATTTCAGCATTACATTTATTAATGAAAAAAATCCTGATGTTACAACAGCTGAATTGATGGAAGTATTACCAGGACCTGATTTTCCAACAGGTGGAATTGTATTAGGTAAATCTGGAATTCGTCGTGCTTATGAAACAGGTCGTGGATCGATTACGGTTCGTGGTCGTGTACAAATCGAAGAATTAAAAAAATGGAAAAAGAACGTATTATTATTACAGAATTACCATATATGGTGAATAAAGCTCGTTTAGTAGAACGTATTTCTCAATTGCATCATGAAAAAGAAAAATTGAAGGAATTACGTACTTAAATGACGAATCTGACCGTAAAAGGAATGCGTGTCGTGATTGAAGTGAGAAGAGATGTTTCTGCTTCAGTCGTTTTAAATAATTTATACAAATTAACGCCATTACAATCGAACTTTTGGATTTAATATGTTAGCGATTGTTGGGCAAGAACCAAAAATTTTTAAGCTTAAAAGAAATTTTACGACACTATTTAAATCACCAAGAAGAAGTGATTCGTCGTCGTAGTATTTTTGAAAAGAAAAAAAGCAGAAGATCGTGCTCATATTTTTAGAAGGATTACAAGTAGCTCTAGACCATATTGATGCCATTGTAGCAATTCTTCGTAGCTCTGCTAGTGGTGATATTGCTAAAGAACGCTTTCATGAATGAATATGGATTAAGTGATAAACAAGCTCAAGCTATCTTTAGATATGAGAATGGTTCGCTTAACAGGATTAGAACGTGAGAAAAATCGATGCAGAATATGCAGATTTACAAGCACTAATCAAAGAATTAAATGAAATCTTAGCAAGCGAAGAAAGACGTTATGAAATTATCGAACAAGAATTATTAGAAATTCAACAAAAAAATTTGATAATCCTCGTCGTACTGAATTATTAGTCGGAGAAGCTTTTAAGTTTAGAAGATGAAGACTTAATCGAAGAAGAAGATGTAGTCATTACTTTAACGAAGAATGGCTATATTAAACGATTAGCAAATTCTGAATTTAAAAACACAACGTCGTGGTGGTCGTGGTGTTCAAGGAATGAGCGTCCATGATGATGACTTTGTAGAAAATATGATTTCATGTTCAACACATGATTCATTATTATTCTTCACGAATACAGGTAAAGTATATCAAGCAAAAAGGATATGAAATTCCAGAATACAGCCGTACTGCTAAAGGATTACCAGTTATTAACTTATTGAATATTGACTCAACTGAGAAAAATTCAAGCGATTATTAGTGTACCAGAATCAGATGAAACAGAAAGATTCTTATTCTTTACAACTTTACGTGGAACTGTTAAACGTGTGAAATTATCAGACTTCAAAAAAATATTCGTACAAATGGATTACGTGCAATTCAATTACGAGAAGATGATCAATTAATTCGTGTAGTTGTAACAAGTGGACAAGACGGAATCATTCTTGGAACTTATCATGGAAATGCTGTAACATTCCATGAAGAAAAAAAGTTCGTGCAATGGGTCGTACAGCAGCAGGGGTTCGAGGCGTATCTCTACGTGATGATGACTATGTGATTGGAATGGATATTTTAACACCTGAACGTGAAGTATTAGTCGTTAGTGAAAAAAAGGATACGGTAAACGTACAGCTGCCAGCGAATATGCCTTAAAAGGTCGTGGTGGTAAAGGAGTTAAAACCCTTCGTATTACTGAGAAAAAAATGGTCCTCTTGTATGCTTAAGAACTGTAACGGGTGAAGAAGATTTAATGATTATGACGAATAAAGGAGTAATCATTCGATTCCATGCTTCAGATGTTTCTCAAACAGGTCGTGGTGCTCTTGGAGTGCGTATGATGCGTTTAGATCAAGATGCTATTGTAAGTTCATTAGCTATTGTAGATCGTGAAGAAGAAGCAGAAGAAACGGTCACTTCATCAGAAGAAACAGTTATTTCTGAAAAAAAGTAACCGAAAAACTTACAAAACTTCGCACAAGAATTAGTAGACGAACAAGAATAAAAATATTAAAAAAATAGACTTTTTCTAAATGAGCAAAGGTGTTAAAGTCACTTATATGCTTTGAGGAAAAGTCTTTTTTTCTATTGATGATGAAAATACAAAAAAATTAGCAATTCTTTAGAAAAAAATCGGACTTTAGTCACTAGTAAAGCGCTATTTTTTTAGGTGTATAATCAGCGTAATTACAGGATGGGAGGAAATTTATCATGATTGAATTTAAACAAGCAACAAAAAAATATGGAGATAAGGTAGCTTTTAAACAACTTAAACTTAACGATTGAAAGTGGAGAAATTGTTGGATTAATTGGACATAATGGTGCCGGAAAAATCTACAACGATTAAATCATTAGTGAGTATTTTTGCCACTTACAAGTGGAACAATTGAAGTAGATGGTGTTCCTCTATCACAAGATCCATTAACGATTAAGCGAAAAAAATTGGATATGTAGCAGATTCTCCAGATTTATTTTTTTACGTTTAACGGCTAATGAATTTTGGGGAATTAATCGCAGTTTCTTATCAATTAACGATGAATCAAATAGAAGAAAGATTAACCTATTTATTAGAGTTATTTGACTTTACTCCTTATCGTTATGATGTGATTGAGTCATTTTCTCATGGAATGCGACAAAAAAAGTATTTGTCATTGGGGCTTTATTATCTGACCCAGATATTTGGATTTTAGATGAACCATTAACTGGTTTAGATCCACAAGCTGCCTATGATTTGAAAAAAATGATGCGTGAACATGCCGAAAAAAAGGAAAAAAACAGTATTATTTTTCTACCCACGTATTAGAAGTAGCGGAACAATTATGTGATCGTATTGCCATTTTGAAAAAAAGGTGAATTACTATTTTACGGTACAATTGAAGAATTAAAAAGAACATAATCCTCAAGAGTCTCTTGAAAGTATTTATTTATCTTTAGCGGGACGTAAGGAAGGAGAGACTGTCGATGAATCTGCAAGCTGTTAGAAAAATTAGTGAAGTTGAATTTATTATATGCAGTTGCTCCTGCTCAATTAGCTGCTTATCGACAAAAAGCAAGAAAAAAATCCACTGAAAAAAATCGATATTCCTAAGAAAAATCCTTCGTTCTCAGCTTATGATTGGATTAATTTATATTGCTTTTTTTGGGAGTACTTAATTCATTTGTGAAACCCTATTGGAGAAAAATCCTGTCCTATTTGCGAATATGATTAGTATTTTTTTAGTGCTTTTACATTTTCTCAAAGTTTTATTGCTTTTTATAATGTATTTTACGAAAGTAAAGATTTAACTTCTTATCGACCTTATGCATTTAGAGAAGTAGAAATTATTCTTGGAAAAAGCTATTTCTGTTATGATGGTCGCTTTAATGGGATTAGGCCCTATTATTGCTTATTTTATCGTTTTACCGATTCAATATGGAAAAAGATTTTTGGTATACCATTCCTTTAATGATTATTAACTGTTTTATCTTATTAGTCTTTTTAGGAGTATTTATTTTTTTACACTCGTACATTATTTGACAAGTTTGTCATTTTTTTAAGAAACATAAAAAAATATTATTTCGAAATATTTTATTAGGATTTGTTTCTATTTTTTTTCAGGTTTACTTTATATTTTTAATTTCTAATCATAATATGGTTTCAGTATTAACGAAACAGGAGAGAGCTTTTATTCCTCCTTTTGAAGCATTTTTTATGCGATGATTCTCCATCCATTATCGTTTGATGGAATTATTGGCTATATTGGTTGGATTGGAATTACAGTTCTCTTATTAGTAAATATTCACTATAAAAGTATTGCCAACCTTTTATGAAAAAAAGCGATGGAAGTTAGTTCGATTCAACAATATTCAAAAAGAGTTCGTAGTTTTACATTGGATAATTTTTTTCAAAAATTAGTGAGAAAAATACCATATCCAATTAATGAAAAGAAGGGATCCATTATTGTTCAAGGGAATCATTGCACCAAGCATTTTACCGTATTTGATGTTATTACCAATGGTTTTTTTGGAATAACGAGAGAAGGAGTTAATCTTACAGAATTTTTTTACCTTCCGATTTTTTTACTTTCGTATTTATTATTTGCATTACTGTTTGCAGTAACGAATTCAATTGGAAATAGCTTAACAAGTATTGGTTTTTCTTTAGAAAGAGAAAATTTTTGAATATTTAAAAAGTATTACCAATCGATATGAAAAAAATATGCTCGTGAAAAAAATTTCAAAGTCTTATTTTTTTAACGCAATCTTCTGTGCCAATTCTATCATTAAGTATTGTATTATTAGTACTACGCATGCCAATTTTATTAGTGCTAGCAGTAATAGTTACTTGGTTTTTCGATTAGTTTTTGGGTTATCAGCTTGGGGATTTGAAAGAGACTATCGTCTACGTGTTTCGAATTGGAGTAATATTGTCGAACTACAAAGTCGAGGAAATAAATTTTTATTAGGAATTTTTAATGTTTATTTTATTTATCCTTTTTAATCCTTTGTATAGTGGCGTCTTTCCCAATTATTCACTTCCTTCCAGAAAATATTGGGTATTTGATAGGTGCTGTAGCTTTTTGTTATTCTGAATGGACTAGGGCTATTCTTTGGTGAATATTATTTAAGAAAAATTGAAAAAGCTTTATAATAATAGAAGAGAGGGGAGTATGTAGAAATGACCGAAAAAGAAGTATTATCTATAATTACAGATTTTCCTGAAATTTCTGATGAAATGATTAATGAAGATGGTGAAGTAGTTATTGATGAGTTTTATCAAAATATGATTCATCAAATTGATCCTCATGATGAAGGAGAAAAATATTCTAAAGAAGAATTATTAAAAAGAATTAGGGATTTTTAATTACTCTGCTAAAATAATATTTACATGATTGAAGACCATGGTGATATTAATATATAGGACTCCATAGTGAAAAACTATGGAGTTTTTCTAATTTCAAAATATAGTTTTTAATTATAACTGCAGATAATAATTAGATAATTGACTAGAACAGTTTCTACTGTTATTCTAAGTTCAGTTAAAGAAACGCACTGAGAAAAAGGTGAGTAGAAAAGGAAACTTGTTTAGAGAATCTCGGTAGGTGAAAAAGAGATCAAGAGAGAATTTTTGAAGATGGCCTTGGAGTGTTAGATATTGAATGATTAAATATTGAATGATTAAATATCTACGGGTAGCCCTGATATAGCAAGAGTATAGAAAGATACTCAATGAGAGAATTATTGCGAAATAATTCTAAAAACAAGGTGGTAACACGAGATTTCGTCCTTGCAGTGAAAAACTGTAAGGATTTTTTTATTTTAGGAGGAATGTATGATGACAAAACAACAAGCACCATTTAGAGTAGATCACGTAGGAAGTTTCTTACGTCCAAAAAGAATTAGTAGAAGCAAGAGAAAAATTTGCAAATGGTGAAATTACACGTGAAGAATTAACAGCAGTAGAAGATAAAAAAATATTCAAGAAATTGTAAAAAAACAAATTGCTGCTGGTTTACAAGGGGTAACAGATGGAGAATTCCGTCGTGCTTACTGGCATTTAGACTTCTTTTGGGGTTTTTAATGGAGTAGAACATGTAGTGGGTGAACGTGGATATTTATTTCATGGAATTGAAACTAAAAGCTGATACAGCAGTACTTAAAGGCACCGATTAATGGGAAAAAAATCACCCATTTGTTAAACATTTTGAGTTTTTTTAAGAGATTTAGTTAAAAGAGGAAGATGTGATTGTTAAATTTACTATTCCTTCTCCTTCACAATTTTATTTTTGAATTAATTCGTACACCAGAGCATATTGCTGCTTGGGAAGCTGTTTATTCAACAACAGATGAATTATTCGAAGCTATTATTAAAAGCTTATTCGGAAGTGATTCAAGATTTATATGATGCAGGACTTACAACATTACAATTAGACGATTGTACATGGGGAGCTTTAGTAGACGATGGATTTACAAAACGTTTCCGTGAAGAGCGTCCATTAGAAGAAGTAAGAAGAGATTTTGCTGCACGTGCATTACGTTTAAACAATGGTGTCATTGCAAATGCACCTAAAGATTTAGTGATTAACACTCACGTTTGTCGTGGTAATTTCCATTCTACTTGGATTTCTCAAGGGGATACAATAAAGTAGAAGATGAGTTATTAGGTGGAGAAAAATGTAAATGCTTATTATTTAGAATTTGATACAGATCGCGCAGGGGACTTTAAACCATTAGCAAAAGTGTCTAACAGAGTAAAAAAAGTAGTTCTTGGACTATTAACATCAAAAATTTGCTGATTTAGAAAATAAAGATGAAATTATTGCTCGTATTAAAGAAGCTAGTCAATATGTACCATTAGAAAAATCTATATTTAAGCACACAATGTGGATTTGCTTCAACAGAAGAAGGAAATGTAATTAAAGAAGAAGACCAATGGAAGAAAAATTGCATTAATTAGCGAAATCGCTCGTGAGGTATGGGGAGAATAATTATCCCTCAAGAAGAAATTAGAAGATAGATTGGAGAAATAAACGTATGACAACACATGCACCATTTAGAGTAGACCACGTAGGAAGTTATTTACGTCCTAAAGACTTAGTAGAAGCACGCGAAAAATTCGCAAACGGCGAAATCTCACGTGAAGAATTAACAGCTGTAGAAGATAAAGAAATCCGCGAACTTGTAAAAAACAAATCGTTGCTGGATTGAAAAGGTGTAACAGACGGAGAATTCCGCCGCGCTTACTGGCACCTTGACTTCTTCTGGGGATTCAACGGCGTAGAACATAGAGTAGGTAAACACGGTTTAAAATTCAACGGTGTCGAAACAAAAGCTGATACGGCAACATTAACAGCTCCAATTGATGGACATAACCACCCATTCGTAGAACATTTCAAATTCTTACGTGACTTAGTGAAAGACGAAGATGTTATTGTGAAAATTCACAATCCCTGCTCCATCACAATTCTATTTCGAATTAATTTTTTTACACCTGAAAATATTGTAGCGTGGACATCTGTGTATTCAACAGAAAAAAAGAGCTTTTTCGAAGCAATTAAAAAAACGCATATGTAGATGTAATTACAGACTTATACAACGAAGGTCTTCGCACGCTTCAATTTGATGATTGTACATGGGGCGCTTTAGCAGACGATGGTTTTTGTAAAAACGTTTCGACGCAGATCGTCCATTAGAAGAAGTTCGTCGTGACTTTGCAGGTCGTGCATTACAATTGAACAACTCAGTTCTTGATGTATTACCAAAAAGACCTAGTAGTGAACACACACGTTTGCCGCGGTAACTTCCGTTCAACATGGATTTCTCAAGGGGGATACGAAAAAAAGTAGAAGATGAATTATTAGCAGGTGAACACGTAAATGCGTACTACTTAGAATACGATACAGAGCGTGCCGGAGACTTCAATCCTCTTGCTAAAAGTGGGTAATGAGAAGAAAGTTGTATTAGGTCTCTTTAACTTCAAAATTTGCAGATTTAGAAGACAAAGATGAAGTCATTGCTCGAATTAAAGAAGCTAGTCAATATGTTCCATTAGAAAAATCTATACTTAAGTACACAATGTGGATTTGCTTCAACAGAAGAAGGGAATATCCTTACTGAAGAAGATCAATGGAAGAAAATTGCATTAATTAGTGAAATTGCACAAGAAGTTTGGGGAAAAATAAACTTTAGTATTATAAAAACAAATAAAGGGCTATGGGGAGATTCATTTTTAATCCATAGCCTTCCATTTTTTTAGAAAGGAAGTGTTATTATGACAATATTTCAACAACAACTAACACAAGCATTTATAAACATTAAAAACAAGCAAAATGGGTGAAATTTAAGCCATCAAATTGATGCCAATAGTCCTCATTTTCCTGCTTTGCCAGCATTAGAACAAAAAGATTTATTTACCTTAAAAAGATGGGTTTTCATGTACAACAATTATCAGTAGTGACTCAATACGGAACACATATTGATCCACCTTGCCATTTTGTTGAAGGTGGACGATTCCTTGATGAATTAGAGTTAAAAGATTTACTTTTGTTACCATTGTACGTGATTGATCGTTCAAAAAGAAGTAGCTGAAAATCCAAACTACGAATTATCAAAAGAAGATGTATTAGCATTTGAAGAAGAATATGGTAAGATTGAATCCGATTCATTTGTTGCCTTTCGTAGTGATTGGTCACATCGTTGGTCAAGTCAAGATGAGGTTCGTAATCTTGATGAAAATGGAGTTCAACAAACACCAGGTTGGAGTAAAGAAGCACTTGAATTTTTTTAATTCATGAACGTCATGTAAAAAGCAGTTGGACATGAAACTTTAGATACAGATTCAGGAGTTCATGCAGCGGCACATGGGTTAACAAATGAGTATTATTTATTAAGCCAAAAATATTTATCAAGTAGAAGTATTAGCAAATCTTGATCAAGTTCCTGCAGTAGGTGCGGTCATTTCAGTATCTTATCCAAACTGGAAACGTACACCAGGATCACCTGTTCGTGCTATTGCTTATTTACCAGAAGCTGAATAAAAGAAAAGAGGAATAAATATGTCAAATCATGAAAATTGTAACTGTTGTCAAAAGAGCGCCTTTCCGCTTAGATCATGTAGGAAGTTTTTTTACGTCCAGAACGATTAAAAAGAAGCACGTGCTAAAATTTAGTGCTGGAGAAATTACTGCTGAAGAATTAGAACGTGTAGAAAACGAAGAAATCATTGCCTTAGTTGAAAAAGAAAAAGAGCTTGGTCTTCAATCTATTACAGATGGAGAATTCCGTCGTGCTTTCTGGCACTTAGATTTCTTAGAAAACTTAGATGGAGTGGAACTAGTAGAAGTAGAACATTTCTCAGTTCAGTTCAAAGATAAAGATGTAAAACCAAAAAAACTTTACGTATTGTTGGCAAAAAAATTGATTTTTTTCAGAGAGCCATCCATTCGTAAAACACTTTCAAATTCTTAAAAAGAACATGCAGGAGATACACCGGTAAAATTAACGATTCCTTCACCAAGTATGTTGCATTTAATTACACAAGTACGTGAGAAAAAAACTATGTTCCCAATTGATCGTTACAAAGATAATGAAGCATTATTCTATGATGATGTTGTAGCAGCCTATCGTAAAGCTTTACAATACTTCTACGATTTAGGATGCCGCAATATTCAATTAGATGATACAAGTTGGGGAGAATTCTGTGCTTTAGATAAACGTGAAAGCCTATGAAGCACGTGGTTTTGACCTAGAACAAATTGCTCGTGATTATGTAGATGTGTTAAACCGTGTAATTGAGTGGAAACCTGAAGATTTAGTAGTAAATATGCATATTTGCCGTGGAAACTTCCGTTCAACATGGTTCTCTAGTGGTGGTTATGAACCAGTTGCTAAGACATTATTCGGTCATTGCCGTGTAGATGGATTCTTCTTAGAATATGATAGTGATCGTGCTGGAGACTTTACTCCACTTCGTTATATTAAAGACCAAAAAAAGTGGTACTTGGATTAATTACTTCTAAATTTGGTGACTTAGAAGATAAAGATGAAGTCATTGCTCGTATTAATGAAGCAAGTCAATACGTTCCACTTGAACAACTATGCTTAAGTCCTCAATGTGGATTCTCTTCAACAGAAGAAGGAAATATCTTTAACAATTGAAGCTCAATGGGATAAAATTAAAACTAATCGATGAAATCGTTCGTGAAGTTTGGAAATAATTTTCTTTAAACAGTATGTGGATTATTCTGCGTACTGTTTTTTTATAAAAAAATAATGCAAAATCGTTGTCAGAATGCAATTTCTCTGCTATAATAATGGAACGTGAGTATTAGTATTAATACTCTCCTTGCTTGTTCAAAAGAATAAGCCAAAAGATCCATAAGGAGGTGACAGTCAATGAGTCAAACATCAAAATACGAGATTTTATACATCATCCGTCCAAACATCGATGAAGCTGCTAAAGCTGAATTGGTTGCAAGATTTGATGCTGTATTAACAGACAATGGCGCTGTTGTTGTTGAATCTAAAGACTGGGCGAAACGTCGTTTTGCATACGAAATTAAAGATTTCCACGAAGGTATCTATCATTTAGTGAACATCACTGCTGAAGATGCAAAAAGCAATTGACGAATTCGACCGTTTAGCTAAAAATCAGCAATGACATCTTTACGTCATATGATTGTTAAAGTAGAAGCATTTGCTTAATATTAAGTAAAACAAATCTTGAAAGGAGCAGATACTATGATCAATAATGTTGTGTTAGTAGGTCGTTTAACTCGACCAGTAGACTTAAAAATATACTCCAAATGGAGTAGCAGTTGGAACTTTTTTTCAATTGCATGTGACCGCCGTTATACAAATCAACAAGGAACTCGAGAAACAGACTTTATTAACTGTAGAGTTTGGAGAAAAAGCTGCAGAAAAATTTAGCGAAGTTTACTCGTAAAGGTTCTTTAATTGGAGTTGAAGGACATATTGAAACTAGAAGTTATGAAAATCAACAAGGACAAAAAGTTTATGTAACTGAAGTAGTCGTTGATAATTTTTCATTCTTAGAGTCAAAAAAATGTTACTGAACAACGTCCAGCAAATGATTCATATAATGGTTATTCACAACAAAATCAGTATCAATCACAAGGTGGTTTTAACTCACCAAGTGCTCCTACATCATCATTTGGAAATGTTCCAGCAGACCCATTCTTAGCGAAATGGAGAAGCAATTAATATTTCTGACGATGATTTACCATTCTAATCAAAAGGAGGATACCGTAATGGCTCAACAACGTAGAGGTGGCGGCGCTCGTCGTCGTAAAAAGTTTGCTACTTCACTGCAAAACCACATTACATATATCGATTACAAAGATGTAGAATTATTAAAACGCTACATTTCTGAAAAAAAGGTAAAATCTTACCACGTCGTGTAACAGGTACTTGTGCTAAATATCAACGTCTTTTTAACTGTTGCTATTAAACGTGCTCGTATTATGGGATTATTACCATTTACAACAGTAGACTAATGAAGACAAAGGACTGGTTTTTCCAGTCCTTTTTTTCTATCAAAATGTTTCACGTGAAACATTAGAAGTTTTTCTTTGATGTTGGAATAAATGTTTCACGTGAAACATTTTGAAAAAGCATGAAGGGTATTCCTTAGCTTTAAAAATATGTTAAAATGTATATAGAAAGATGGTGATAAACATATGTTAAATCATTTTAAAGAATGGTATGAAAAAAACTTCCATCTTATCTAAGAATTCCTTCTGTAAAAATACTATGGAGGATCCTTTTATAATCCTTTTTAAGTATTTCTATGTGTGATGAGTTTTGTCACTCATATATGGTTAGGATTTGTATTTCTATTTTGGTTATGTTTATTTGCCATATTAGGATATTTTTTTCAATTCAGCATATTAGTAAAAAAAATTCATGAATATGCAATTGATTTAGCTTATAAGATTCGTAAAGGTGAGCAGGATGCCTATTTAAAAAAATGCCAATAGGTATGATTTTATATGATGCAAAAATGAAAATATTACATGGATAAATCCATATTTACAGAAAAAAACTCCAAAAGACAGAATGTTATAGGAATTTCATTAAAAGGAATTGAAATGAACGATTATATTATCAAGTGAAAAAGACAAATACAAACAAATAAGAAAAACGATATTTTTACTCATATAGATAAAAAAATATCAAGTAATCGTACATCCTGATATTCGAATGATTTATTTAACAGATATTACTGAATATGCAAGTATTGAAGAAAAAAATATCATGAAGAACAAATCGTTTTTGGACAAATATTTTTTTAGATAATTTTTCAGAAAGTTTCCCAGTCATTAAATGATAGAAGAAAAGTCTAAATTTAAATAATTTTTGTAACGAATCAATTATCTAGTTGGGCAATCCATCATAATATCTTTATGAAAAGAGTGGATGAAGATCGATTTTATCGCATTTTTAAATCGTAAAATCATTAGAAACTTTGGAAAAAGAAAAAGTTTGATATTATGGATAAAATTCGTGAAACTACAGCTAAAACAAAAATTATCCATTAACAGTTAGTATGGGCTTCTCCTATGCAGATAAAGAAAAATAATGATGTAAACATATCCAGAAATTGCTTCTTATGCTCAAGCAAACTTAGATTTAGCTCTTTAGGACGTGGTGGAGACCAAGTAGTTGTTCGTTCTCAAAATGAGGATGCACGTTTCTATGGTGGAAAAATCAAATCCCAATGGAAAAACGTACAAGAGTGAGAGCAAGAATGGTTTCTCAAGCATTGAAAAGACTTAATGGAAGAAGCATCTGAAATTATTGTAATGGGACATCAGTTCCCAGATATGGATGCAATTGGAGGATGTTTAGGGAATTAGAAGAATTGCTAAAATATGAATCAGAAAAAAAGCTTGGATTGTAACAAATGAAGAACAGTATTTCTCATGATATTCATAAACTAATGGATGTCATTCGAGAAACAAACAAAGATATTACGAGAGGATATTATTACTCCAGAAGAAGCATTGGAAAAAAATTAACACCCTAATACATTAGTCATATTAGTGGATGTTAGTCGTCCAGTCATTGCAGCTTCGCCAGAAGTATTAGAACAAGCTAAATAAAATTGTTGTAATTGACCACCATAGAAGAAAGTCAAGATTTTCCCAAGAAAATCCTGTGTTGGTTTATATTGAACCATATGCTTCTTCAACTGGTGAATTAATTACAGAATTATTTGAATATCAGAATAATTATGCAGAAAGTATTCAACCGATTGAAGCAACAGCTATGTTAGGTGGGAATTATTGTAGATACAAGAAACTTTACATTAAGAACAGGTTCAAGAACATTTGATGCAGCAAGTTATTTAAAAATCAGTTGGGAGCAGATACTATATTAATTCAAAGATTATTGAAAGAAAAATGTAGAAACTTATTTATTAAGAAGTCATTTATTAAATTCATTAATTTTACTAGATAATAATATTGGAATTGTACAAGGAGAAGAAGATAATCCTTATCCAACAGTTGTTGCTGCACAAACAGCAGATATGATGCTTTCAATGGAAAATATTGATGCTTCATTTGTTGTTACAAAAACGTGAAGATGGGACGTATTGGTATTAGTGGTAGAAGTTTAGGAAATAAAAATGTACAAAGAGTAATGGAAAAAAATGGGCGGTGGAGGACATCTCTCAAATGCAGCTACTCAATTAAGTGATACTACGATTGAAGAAGCTGTTATCCAATTAAAAAGAAGTAATTTCTGAATTTAGGAAATGATATAGATTTATAGGAGGTAAGAAAAATGAAAGTTATTTTTTTCTACAAGATGTTAAAGGTAAAGGTAAAAAAGGAGATGTAAAAAATGTAGCAGATGGCTATGCACAAAATTTCCTTATTAAAAAAATGGTTTAGCAAAAGAAGCTACAAATGCTAGCTTATCAACTTTAGCTGGGCAAAAAGAAAGCTGAAGAAAAAAACATAATGCTGAATTATTAGCACAAGCAAAAGAATTAAAAAGAGTTTCTTAGAAAAAGAAGAAACAGTTGTAACGATTAAAGCAAAAGCTGGGAAGATGGACGTTTATTTGGAGCTATTCCAGCAAAAACAAATTGCAGAAGAATTCAATAAAACATTTAATGTATCATTTAGATCGTCGTAAATTTGAATTAGCTGCACTATTCGTGCATTAGGGCTTTTGCTAGAGTACCTGTTAAATTACATCATGATGTTCAAGCAACAATGACTGTGAATATTGTTGCTCAATAGTAAACTTACTAAAAACTGTGGATATCTTTTTCCACAGTTTTTTTATATTAAATTGTTATTAAATTCACAAATTGCTATAAATAAAAAAACCACCGATCTTCATCGGTGGAAAAAAGGATTAGAAATATTTATTTTGGGAGGATAAATATTCTTATTTGGGAATGACTAAAGTATAGTGGAAGAATATGAAGAAATTATGAAATATATTTATAGATTTTATTATGATTTATGAAAAAAATTACTTATGATAGGCATGTCCTGCTGTAATTCGGAAAGAACGATAAATTTGTTCCACTAACACTAATCGCATTAATTGATGAGGAAGAGTAATTCTTCCAAATGAAATTTTAGCATTGGCACGTTTTTGACAGTATCACTTAAACCTAATGAACCGCCAATAATGAAAACAATAGAACTTTTTTTCCATTTAATTCCATAATTTTCAATCTTTTCAGCTAATTGTTCTGAACTTATCAAATCTCCTTCAATTGCCATAGCAATAACGGTATCTAGAATCTTTTACTTTTAGAAAGAATTTTTCTCCTTCTTTATCTTTTACTTGCTCCATTTCTTTTTCACTTAGATTTTCTGGAGCTTTTTCATCAGGAACTTCAATGAGTTGAAGTTTACAGTAACTCCTAATCGTTTGGCATATTCGTCTATTCCTTGTTTTCAGATACTTTCTCTTTTAATTTTCCAACACTAATAATAGTAATATTCATATGAGTCTCCTTTAAAAAGTTTACGTTAGTATTATACTAAACATTTGGATAAGATTTCATTAATTTTATCGATTTGGAAAAAAAGCATTATAATTTTTCAAGAATAGATTTTTTTATCATTAAATGGAGGAATTAAATGATTCGTTTTTTTATTTCAACAATCCATTCCTAAAAAGAATAGCAGCTAGTTTTTGCTATCGTCATTTTAGTGGGTTCTTTATTATTAAACTTACCTATCTCACAATTAGAGACATCACAGGCAACTTATTTTTGATCATTTGTTTACGACAGTTTCTATGGTTTGTGTAACGGGATTATTTACTCAACCAGTTGCTACTACTTATAATACATTTGGTCAAATGATTTGTATGTTTCTTTAATGCAAATTGGTGGGCTTGGGTTTAATGAGTATGATTGCCTTTTTCTTATTTGATTTCAGGAAAGAAAGTTATCTTTAACGGATCGATCTGGCACTGCAAGATAGTTTGAAATCGAGATGATACAAAGGATTTTAAAGATTATTTTGACGAACGATTTTTTTAAAATATACGTTTTTATCATTGAAGGAATAGCAGCTATATTATTTATGATATCGTTTTATTCCAATGTTAGGAGTCGGTAAAGGGAATATTTACTTCGATATTTTTTTGCAATTTCTGCTTTTTGTAATGCTGGTTTTGATAATTTAGGAAGTAATAGTTTAATTGATTATGCAACAGATCCCTTTATTAGCAATTGTTATATCAGCGTTGATTATATTAGGAGGAATTGGTTTTGCAGTATGGTTTGATGTGAAAAATTCTATTTCATGCTACTCGTCGTTCCTTAAAAAAATAAATATCATAAAATGTTTTATAAACGATTACACTATCATACAAAAGTGGTCATTTTATTAACATTAGGGATTTTGTTAGCAGGAACTTTCTTAACGTTGATTACAGAGTGGCATAATCCTGATACAATAGGAAATCTAAATTTTGAGACAGAAAATTATTAGTTAGCTTTTTTTCCAAACTGTAACGATGAGAACAGCAGGATTTGCAAGTATTGATTATACAAAAGCTAAATCCATCCACTTTTACTACTCTATTGTATTCAAATGTTTATTGGAGGTTCTCCAGGAGGAACTGCTGGTGGTGTTAAAAACAACAACTGTATTTAGTCGTTTTATTATTTATTCGTTCAGAAATTTATGAGAAAAAATCGATTAATTTTAGACATCATACGATTTCTTATGAAATGGCTAGAAAAATCATTAATGATTTTTATCATCTTTTACAGTATTAACATTAAGTAGTGTATTTCTTGTTAAGTATCACGGATCCACAAGCTCCATTATTATATACATTATTTGAAACGATTTCTGCTATGTGTACAGTAGGTGTAACAGCTAATTTAACACCAACCTTATCGATGCTTCGGACAAATTATTATTATGACATTAATGTTTATCGGAAGAATTGGACCATTAACGGTATTTATTAAGTTTTTCAAATCGAAATAAACAAGGTTCACTCGATAAAATATGCGAAAAGCTCCATTATTAATTGGATAGAAAGTAGGATTATAGTATGACAAAAAAACAGTTGGAATCTTAGGGTCTAGGATTATTTGGGTACAACAATTGCTAAACAATTAAGTCAATATGACTGTGATATTATTGCAGTAGATAGTCAAGAAGAAAATGTGAATCGCTTGGAACCTTATATTACAAAAAGGGAGTTATTGCAGATATTACAGATTTTCATGTATTAGAAGAAATCGGTATTAGTGATTGTGATGTAACGGTTATTGCGACAGGAAGTAATTTAGAAGCAAGTATTTTTAGCAGTAATGCATTGTAGTAAACTAGGTGTTCCAAAAATTGTAGCAAAAAGCAAAAAGTAAAAACTTCAACAGAAATCTTAATGAAAGATGGGGAGCAACTAGAATTATTAATCCTGAAAAAAGAAACAGGAATTCGTGTTGCAAAAAAATATTGTACATCATAAATTAGCAGATGTAATTTCATTAGATGAAAATATTTCTTTAGTAGAATTTTTATCCACCAGTATCATGGGTCGGAAAAAGCATTAAAAGATTTACATTTACGTCAACAATATGATTTGAAACTTGATTGGATATCGTTCGGTAGAAAATGCACCTTTAAATACACAATTAAGTGCTGATTATGAAATACAAGAAAATGTTATGTTAGTGGCGATTATCGATAGTAAAGCGATTAGAAAATGCTGATTTTTTTGAATGAAGATTAATATGACAATAATTAGATACATATACAATACCGTGTTAAAACGCTGTTTATTTACCTATTTTCAAAGTTGTAAATAAATATACGGTATTGTATTGTATCTTTTTTTCGGTTGTATTTACTAGTTGATTTTTGGTTGACTTTCTCCATAACGAGTATACCTCCCTCGTCCGTTGGGTGAGAGTAGTTGTCAAAATTTAATATTTTATAGCACAAAAGAGCCTCAACACAATGAGACTCTTTTTGGTGTGGTGATTAAGCTCACTTATTACTATCAATATAAAAGCCTATATATTTAATTGTCAATTTATACACCAATATATCCTTTTGCTACAAAGGCGCTTTTATCATGCCAATCATTAGGAAACCATACTTTTTTAATACTATATTGATATTAATGGAATTAATTTTTATTTTTAGCGATTATCATTTGGTTTCTTATACTGTTGTTAAGTTCTTTAAATTCTTCAGAAGAAAGCATTAATTGTAGAGATAAGAATATTGAGAAACAATCACTTCGAGTGTTTCCAGAACTAGATACATTTTTTTATAAATAGGGGTTTAATAAACGGAATGCTATCCCTTGTTTTAAAAATCCCATAATTTATTATTATGGGCACAGCAGTTTCTCAAATCATTTATACAATGTAGTACTGTATCTACATTGTTTGGATCTAATCTTGTATAAGTTGAATCGTTTGTATTCTCATACATATATTCATATAAGCGTTTTGCTACTTTGTTACGTACTTTGTTGTCAGAATGAATATACATATGTTTTACAGTTCCTAAGTCTAATTCATTTATAATTACCCAAAAAGGTACAGTGTCATATTGATTAATGTGATGTTTTATCGAGTTATTATTTCGTGAATTTTTTTCATTTTTCATAATTATTTTAGAAACTGAAGATAATGTTCGATGTATTTCAGTGTACTTTTTGAAATTGTACGATTCAGTTTTTTTAAGTAATCGTATTTATCACTATAGCTCTCACTGAAAATAATAAGCAAAAAAATTGACTTAAAGTGTTTTTTTCCGCTTGTAGTAAAGTATTTTTAATAGAATAGCTTTAATTTCGCTATCTAGTATGTGCAAAGCAACGATTTCATCAAATGTTGCATTTGCAATATATTGATTATTGCTTGATTGTAAGATTTTACTGTATAGATTTATTACGTTGTAATAATTATTATCTAATAGATATTTTTTTTAGCTTTTTCTTCATCTTTGATAGTTAAGTTTCTATCATTTAATTGGTGTATTTGTTCTACAATTGTTTTAAATGGTTTCATATAACTCTTTCTTCCTTTTTGTGTAAAAAATCCCTCATCCGAAAGGACAAGGGATTTTTCGCGGATAGGTCTTACTACAGAGTAGCTCAGATTTACTAACGCTCATCACTTGTCCATATATTAATATAAAATTGAAACTTTTTCAAGTTTTTTGACTGTATTTTTTTATGTTTTTGACTGTATTTTTTTGTTTTTCCCTAAAATACAACTGTTCCAACGTATTTGAAGTTGTCTGTATCTGTTACTGTGATGTCTTGATATTTTCTTTGTTTAGTGAGACTAGCTTGATTGAATTATCTGTAATGTATAGCTTTCTTAAGATAGGCTTCACTGTTGACGATTACTGCGCCTATTGTGCCGTTTCTAAATTCAGTTTCACGCTTTGATGAATACATAATCTCCATTATTGAACGTTGGCTCCATTGAATCGCCATTGACCTTTCAAAGCAGAAATCTGTAGAAGCAGGAACCATATCAGCTCCAAAACTAATTGTTTCAACCTGTTCATCATCCAAATACAAACCAGTACCAGCAGATACACTACCGTAGAATTTTGACTTCATACCATTCTGTTTCTTCTTGAATGTAATCACTGATAGTTGACTACGTTGTTTTTGCTCGTTTATTTGTTCAGTAGCATAGTCGTATACTTTTTATTTGTCTATCTGAATGTAATTGTACAGAAACATCAGTGATCTTTTTGATTACATCATCTGTACCAATTGAAATAATTTGATTATCTTCTAACATATTAAACAAGTCATCAAACGACATATTCATAGCTTCTGCAACATTTTTTTAATTACAGGAATAGATGGTGTAACAGGTTTGCCTGTTTTAGGTCTTTTATTTTTTTCTAAAACAGAAATATACGCTTTGCTAAGATTAGACATTTTTGGCAAACTTATCCATACTCAATTCATTATCATCTCTAAATTTTTAATGATTTCTCCTAAATTCAATTGTATCAATTCCTTTGTTTAACATCCTGAACATATTATTAAACAAAAAAATAAAAAAATCAACTTTTTTTGTTTAACATGTTAGACTTTGTTTACGTAAAAGTTATCAAACACTAAAAATATTAGACTTTAATTAAATTGTTTAATATTTTTGAACAAGGGATTAAGAAAGGAGCGGAAGCATGAGTGTTAGTTATAAAATAAAAAAATTAGAGAAGATAAAAAGAAAGCTCTTTATAGAGAGCTTTCTTTTTTTCGTTTGCATTAACGAATAACTGTTTCAGTTTCAGCATCGAAGAAGTGTGATTTATTTAAGTCAAATGCTAAATCAACCATTTCTCCTGGGTTGTGGAAGTCACGAGCATCCACTTTTAGATACGAATTCAGTGTCATCTACTTTAGTATATAACATTGTTTCAGCACCTAATAATTCTGATACAACAACTTCAGCTTTTACAGAAGATGAAGGATATGTTTCTAAAACGATTTGCGAACCTTTAATATCTTCTGGACGAATACCGAAGATTAATTCTTTACCATTGTATCCTTTTTTTCTTCTAATAGATTTTTGTTTCGCTAATGGTAATTGTAAAGATAAACCTTTACCGTTTGAAATAACGCCATCTTGTAATGTTACTTTGAAGAAGTTCATTGCTGGTGATCCGATGAATCCAGCTACGAATACATTGTTTGGAGTATTGTAAACTTCTTGAGGAGTACCAATTTGTTGAACGATACCGTCTTTCATAATAACGATACGGTCAGCCATTGTCATCGCTTCAGTTTGGTCGTGTGTTACATAAATAGTAGTTGTTTCTAAACGACGGTGTAATTTAGCGATTTCTGCACGCATGGCAACACGTAATTTAGCATCTAAGTTTGATAGAGGTTCGTCCATTAAGAATACTTTTAGCATCACGAACGATTGCACGACCTAAAAGCCACACGTTGACGTTGTCCACCTGATAAAGCTGCTGGTTTACGTTCTAAGTATTGAGCTAATCCTAAGATTTCAGCTGCATTTTTAACACGTTTGTCAATTTCAGCTTTGTCATATTTACGTAATTTTAATCCGAAATGCCATGTTATCATAAACACTCATATGTGGATATAACGCATAGTTTTTGGAATACCATTGCGATGTCACGATCTTTAGGAGCAACATCGTTCATTACAGTATCACCGATTTTTAATTCACCTTCAGAAATATCTTCTAAACCAGCAATCATACGTAAAGTTGTAGATTTACCACATCCAGAAGGTCCTACGAATACGATAAACTCACGATCTTTGATATGTAAGTTAAAAGTCTGTTACTGAATAGAAAATCAGCATTGTCGTATTTTTTTGTGAATATGATTTAATTCAATTTGTACCATTTTTATAAATCCCCTTTTTGTTATCTTATTGGATAATGTAATTATACATGAAAAAGCTTTCAAAACCTACAGTCCCCTTTGCCTAAAAATTTTTCCTTCATTTTTGTGCAAGTTGCTAGATGTGAACATATAGTGAATATAAGGATTTGTAAAAATGAAGGGACTTCTAGTGTAATTTTACTCTTTCAATGTTATGATAGAAGTAGAATAGTATGATTAGAAAAAGGTGATGAAAATGGAAAGAAAACGTGGATTTGAAATTATTACAAGTTATCAAGATAAAGGGATTAATATCCCAAAACGTTCCACAAAAACATTCAGCAGGATATGATTTTTGAAGCAGCAGAAACAATTGTATTACCAAGTATTTGGAAGATGATTTTTTTAAATATTGTGCCGTTCAATTAAAAACAATGGGTATATCGTAGTGATAGAGAAGTAGTGGAAGCTGAATTAGAAAAAAGAACAAAAAGTATTAAAAACCGATTTTTAGTTCCTACAGGAATTAAAAGCGTATATGCAAGAAGATGAATATTTACAATTAGCAAACCGTTCTAGTAATCCATTAAAAACACTTCTTAGTATTACCAAATGGGGTAGGAGTTGTGGATAGTGATTACTATAATAATGAAGGAAATGAAGGACATATTTATTTCCAATTATTGAACTTTTGGATTATTTGATAAGGAAATTCAAAAAAAGGTGATCGTATCGGTCAAGGAATTTTCCATTCATTCTTGAAAGCAGATGAAGATGATGAACAAGAAGCGAATGAAAGAACAGGTGGATTTGGTTCATCAGGTGTTCGCTAGAAAGGAGTCTTTTATGGCAAAAAGCAACCGTTAGCTATCTATGTTCAGAATGTGGGTATGTTTCTCCTAGATATTTAGGGAAATGTCCAAATTGTGGACAATGGAGTACGATGGAAGAATATAAGGAAGTTGCGACAAGTAGTACTAAAAAAACAATCTTTAGTGAGTCATTCTGAAGAAGAAAAAATCGAGCAAAACCACTTCGTATTGACCAAGTTGCCTATGAACGTGTCAAACGTGTAGAAACTTCGATGCAAGAATTAGATCGTGTATTAGGTGGTGGAGTAGTTCCTGGTTCTCTTGTATTAATTGGTGGAGACCCTGGAATTGGGAAAGTCTACTTTATTATTACAAGTATCGAGTCAATTACAAAAAAAGCAGGTGGCAGTGTTTTATACGTTTCAGGTGAGGAAAGTGCTGCACAAGTAAAAAATGCGTGCAGAACGTTTAGGGCATGCAAGCAGATGGTTTTTACATTTATCCGAAACAGATTTACAAGCTGTAGTGACACAAGTCGAACAATTAAAAGCCAGACTATGTCATTATCGATTCAATTCAGACAATGGCGCATCCACAAGCAACAGGAATTGCAGGAAGTGTTTCTCAAGTAAGAGAATCAACTGCCACATTGATGAGATTAGCGAAGTTGAATCAAATTGCGATTTTTTTATTGTAGGGACATGTGACAAAAAGAAGGAGCTTTGGCAGGTCCTAGAATGTTGGAGCATATGGTGGATACGGTATTGTATTTTGAAGGGGAAAAAACATCATAGTTTTAGAATTTTACGTTCGGTGAAAAAAATCGTTTTGGCTCAACGAAATGAAATTGGTGTGTTCGAGATGATGCAAGATGGATTAAAAAGAAGTGATTAATCCGTCAGAAGTTTTCTTAGAGGAACGATTAAAAGGGAGCAACAGGATCTGCAATTGTTGTGTCACTCGAAGGAACTCGTCCAATCTTTAGCAGAAGTTCAATGTTTATTATCTCCAGCAATTTTTTTGGAAATGCTAGAAGAACAACGAGTGGATTGGATTATAATCGTGTAGCTCTACTAATGGCAGTCTTAGAAAAAGAGCCGGGATTATTGCTACAAAAATCAAGATGCTTATTTCAAATCTACAGGGTGGGCTTGAAATTAAATGAACCAGCGATTGATTTAGCAATTGCGATGAGTATTGTTTCAAGTTATAAAGAACAGGGAACAGCTGTAGATGACTGTTTTGTAGGAGAAATTGGATTAACAGGAGAAATTCGTCGTGTAAATCGTATTAGTGATCGTGTGAAAGAAGCACAAAAAAATTAGGGTTTAAACGAATTTTTTTATTCCGAAAAAAATAATATCGATGGATGGGAATTTCCAAAAGGGAATTGAAGTTGTCGGAGTTTCCTCTGTGAAAGAAGCCATTCAAAAAAAGCATTTTAATAAAATTCATTAGATAAGGAAGGTTGAATAAAATGGATTTATCTGTAAAAGGTCAGCTTTTTGCCAAACGAATGATTAGCCTTATCTTTGTCATTTTAGGCGGTAGTTTGGGAGTGACCTATTTACCATCATTTTGGGAATTAATAGGAATTTCAAATGAATGGTTAAATTCTGCTGTGTGTAGTGCAGTGATTGGTGCCATTATTTTTCTTTTTTTATTTCTTTATTATTAACAAAAACCTATCATGGCAGGATTTAAAAATTAGAAAAAAATTAGTGAAATCAATTATCTGTTACTTATTTAGTATTTGGATTATTAGGAATGTTACTAGGGATTGGTGGTCGCTTCATTTATTAGCTTACCACTAACAAATTTACAAATTCCGGCGATTACACAAGTTGCACCTATAGTATTAAGCATTATTTTTGGCTATTTAGGATTTTATATTGGAACGAGTCGTAGAGGGATTTTCAGAAAATTATTTCAGTTTAAAGAAAAAAACAGAAGAACCTCAAGTGCTTGAAAGAAAAGTGGATGATGCTTTTCATAAATATAAAATTTTGGATACGAGTGTCATCATTGATGGACGAATTTATGATATTGCGCAAACTGGATTTTTAGAAGGGAGTATTAGTCATTCCAGTATTTGTACTGAATGAATTGCAATATATTGCGGATAGTTCTGATAGTGTGAAACGAGTTCGTGGACGTAGGGGATTAGATATTCTGAATGCTTTACAAAAAAGAATCGAAAGTTCCTGTTGAAACATATGATGGAGACTATGATGATATTACTGAAGTGGACCGTAAAGTTAATTCGATTAGCTAAAGCGATTGATGGAGTCATTATTACGAATGATTATAATTTGAATAAAGTCAGTGAATTTCAAAATGTTCCTGTCTTCAATATTAATGCATTGGCAAATGCCATTAAACCTGTTGTAATTCCTGGAGAAATGATGAAAATTCAAGTCATTAAAGCAGGGAACTGAACGACAACAAGGGGTCGCTTATATGGATGATGGGAACAATGATTGTAGTCGAAGATGGTCAGTATTATATGAATCAAGAAATTGACGTCATTGTAACGAGTGCATTACAAACAGCAGCAGGGAAGAATGATTTTTTTGCAAAACCTGCTCATTCACAAAAGAAAATGAATAAACCTAAAGAGTAGAATCATAAAAATATTTAGAAGTGAGAAGAAACAAAAATGTTTTTTTCTCACTTTTTTTATATGAAAAAGTGACTAAAGTCATTCTAGTTAGTGACTAAAGTCAGTAGGCGAGTGTAGGAATAATTTGTATAATAAGGATTACAATAAAGCGAAGGGAAGAGAGAGTATGATGACCTATCAAAAAGGAAAAAGAAAAAAATTGTAATCGTTCTATTAGGAATACTCTTAGCTTTTTGTTTTTTATAAATTTTTCTTACATTAATAAAGTAACTTTAAAAAGGAGAACAAATATGGCATACGTTGAAATTCAATCTATTACAAAAATCATTTGATGAGAAAAAAAGTATTAAATCAAGTATCTTTTGAAATTATGAAAGGGGAATGCTTTTGGTTTATTAGGGACCTAATGGTGCTGGTAAATCAACACTGATTGATATCATTACTGGATTAAAGAAAACAGATCAAGGAGATGTCTTGATTGATGGGACGTTCGATTAAAGAAGATGCCTTTGACGATTCGACAAAAAAATTAGGAGTTGTTCCACAAGAATTAGCGATTATTGAAGAATTAAATGCTGTCGATAATTTAACATATTTTTGGTGGGACTATATGGCTTTATATGGGAATACGTTAAAAGAGAGAATTGCAGAAATTCTAGCAGTAACTGGATTAGAAGAAAAGAAAAAAAGAAAAAGGTAAAAAAACTTTTTCAGGTGGGATGAAGAGACGATTGAATATTGGGATTGCGCTCTTTACATCAACCAGAATTTTTTTAATTTTAGATGAGCCAACGGTTGGTGTTGACCCACAATCGAGACAACATATTTTTTTGACTTTTTAGAAACTTTAAATCAACAAGGAACTACTATTTTATATACTTCGCATTATATGGAAGAAGTGGAAGCATTATGTGACCGTGTATTTATTATGGATCTTGGGAGAAGAAGTGGCGTATGGAACAAAAAGAATATGTGAAGGAATTAGTAGGTTTAACGTATTCTATTGAAGTAGTACTGGATCGTATTCCACAAGGATTCGAGCAAGTGGTTCTAGATAGTGAAAAATGGAATTCAAGAAGTAACGAGTTTGAAAATCGTCAAATGAATTTAGTCGTGGATCGTTCGATTTACTCGATGATGAAATTTATTTCTTTTAGTCGAAGAAAAATCACTTAGTCATTAAAAAAAGTTTCAGTCAATGAAACAACATTAGAGGAAGCCTTCTTGAAATTAACAGGGAAAAAGCATTACGAGATTAAAGGAGAGTACTATGAAATTTTTGGTATTTTTTTAAAAAGCAAATCTTCAGATGATGTTCAAACAGTTTCATATGCTGTTTTTTTATGATTGTATTAGCTCTTTAGTAATAGGACTGTTTATTAATTTTTTTCAGGGAAAAAATGTCATTGAACGTAAACCGAATAAAGTAGATACATTATTATATGTAGAAAATCAAGATCAAGAAGTGTTAGGAAATATTGTTCAAAAAAACACTTGAACAATTGAATGAACGAGAAATCATCGCCCTGTAACAAACTGATAAAGAAAAAGGCAGAATTGATTGCTATTATTCCAACAGATTTTTTTCCAAAACAGTATCAGAGGGACAGCAAACAAATCCGATTCAAGTACAAAAAGAAATCAAAAAGTTTCAACGAGTGATCAATTGACGTATGAAATTATTTTGAAAAAAATATTACAGGTCAATTATTCGAGCAAGCGGAATTGAAAGGAATTGGTGAAGGATAAAAAAACAAGTGGATGATGCAACAGCAGCTGTATTATCTACGCAAATTCTTCAACGAAACAAATGAGGTTCTTAGTACAGAACTCTATCAAACGAAATGATTATCAAACGAGTCGAATGCTGACAGGTGAGCAATACTTTTTCTACTGCGCAATTAACGATGATTTTGGCTATGGTTTTTTTCAACAGTGGTGGCAAGTGCTGTGAAGCCTGAATTAAGTGGGCTAAATAAACGAGTGAAATTATTACCACTCAGTGTTCGCCAAAGAGAAACGTATGGATTGATTTCGAATTTTATCCAATTTTATCTTTTTACTTTATTATATGTAGGAATTTGGAAAGCTCATTAATTCATCAACTTTTAATGGCAATCTATTGGGGATTGCAGGAATTTTTAGCGATTCAATTATTTGCAATACTATCGATAGCAGGATTTCGTAAGTATATTTATTACGGAGAAAAACGTTAGGATTAGTTTCTTCTATTATCTCTATTGGATTTGTTCTTTTTCAGGAGCTCTTCCACTTGATAAAATGAGTCCAATGTTCCATTGGTTTGGAGATAATCCATTTAGAAGAGTATTGATTGAACCAATCATTCGTATGATGCAACAAGAATCAGTAGCAGAATTTTATGATCAGTTTATATTGTAATGATCATCGTAAGTTTAATAATTACTGGAATTACAAATTCGTTGTTTACAAAGAAGGGAGGAATACTAATGGATTTATTAAGAGGGTATCTGGTTTCATATTAAAAAGAATCGTAAAGAGTCCAGCATTGATAGGTCAAATGGTGATTCTTCCAACAATAGTGACACTTTTTAATGGTATTCATTCAATTATCGACTACAAATAAAAAAATAATACAACAACTTCTTCATCCACTCCTTCATTAGCGATGGTATTAGAAGAAGGAAATGAAGAGTTTCAAACAAGAATTAGAAAAGTTTATATTCTGAAAAATGTTTTTTTATACGGATAAAGAAAAAAAGCTTTAAACGATTTGGAAAAAAAGGATATATTCGAAGTGTATATGTAGTTCCTAAAAAAATTTTTGTTCAATCTTTAGGAAATGGACAAAAAAATACAGATGGAAGTGTATAGTCGTCAAAAAAACAAAAAAAGAAGTTTTTATTAGAACAAGATATTCAAGGAATCTTGCAAAAAAACAATTAGTTAATACAGCTCTTCAAAAAGAAGGGCATATTAGAAAAGGGAGAATTATTCAAGCAAAGTGAAAAATCAACTGGTTCATTTTTGAAGAAAGAAAAATGCAACAACTGTAAGCTATGTGTTATTACTATTGTTAGTGATGTTTTTATATTTTTGTTTAATGTATCTTCTATTTCGTTTGACTTTAATTACCTTTTAAGAAAAAAATTATGTATTGAAAACGTTCATTATTAGCACCACGTTCGAATGCGTGGATTACAAAAGAGCTTTTTTTAGGGAGCTTACTTTTGTAGTGATGTTTTGTTGCGAAATCTATTTATAATTTTTCTTTATGGATAGAGTGATGAATGTAGGCATTCCAAATTGGTTTAACGTTTGTTTATTAGTGGCAAGTGGGATTATTTATAGTTTGAGTCTAGGATTGTTTTTTTATTTAGAATTTTTAAAAAAATCCAATGATAGCTCAACAAGTAGGGAGTTTTTCGGCACCCTTTTTCCTTGCGGGACTTGGAATGGCACCAAAAACTATTTCAGTCTGAGATTATTGATGTTGTAGCGCATTTTAGTCCAGTTTACTGGTTTGTTCAAATCGTTGATCGTCAAGAATTACTTCCAGGTCATTCCAATGGTATTAGTGATGGCACTAGTATTCTTTACAGCAGGGAATTATCGTTTAGAAACGTATGTCGATTAAGAAGTATTGAATCAATTTTTTTGAATAATGGTAGGATGAATTGAAAAAAATATCAAACTAAGGAGATTATATGCCAGTAGGAATTATTATCAATTCATTTGCCATTTTATTAGGAGGAATCGTTGGAGGGTTTTGCAGGACATAAAATTCCCTCAGAAATCAAAAATTCAGTTAAATCTAATTTTTTTGGATTATCTGCTATGATGCTAGGAATTACTTCAATTGGGATTAGTAAAAAAATATTTCGGCTGTTGTTCTAGCTATGATTATAGGAACAATTGTAGGGGATTTCTTGTAAAGTAGGAGTAAGAATCAATCAATTGGGTCAATTTATTTGGAACGTCCAGTATCTAAATTTAGTAGTGGAGGTCATGGTGGATTAAGTCAGGAAGAATTTTTTTAACGCAATTAGTAACGGTTATTGTACTATTTTTGCTTTTAGCGGAACAGGGAATTTATGGTTCGCTCGATTCAGGAATGACAGGAGATCATAGTATTTTAATTGCAAAATCTATTTTAGATTTTTTTCACGGCTGCTATTTTTTTGCATGTAATGTTGGATATGTTGTTTCATTAGTGGCAGTACCACAATTTATAACGTTCTTTTTCGTTATATTTATTTGGAACACAAATTTTTACCTTTGACGAAATCCTTCAATGTTGGCGGATTTTAGAGCTTGTGGTGGGATGATTATGTTAGCAACAGGCTTTCGAATTATTAAGGTTAAAATGTTTCCCAGTAGCCGATATGATTCCCGCAATGCTCATTATTATGCCGATAAGTTGGGGATGGGTTAATTGGATTCTTCCATTGATTACGGGACTAAAATAGGGTGTATAATAAACATTTAATAAAAAAATCACAAAAGGAGTGGTTAGGATGATTATTACTACAACACCAACAATTGAAGGTCACAACATTGTTGAATACAAGGGAATTGCTTTTTGGAGAAGTTATTTCTGGGGTGAAATGTATTAAAAAGATCTAGGAGCAAGTTTTTCGTGATTTCTTTGGTGGTCGATCTCAAGGGTATGAAGAAGAATTATTAAAAAGCTCGTGAAGATGCTCTTCGTGAATTAGAAAAGACGTGCAGTTCATATGGGGAGCGAAATGCTGTTGTCGGAGTGAAAAATCGATGCTGAAACAGTAGGTACTGGTGGCATGTTAATGGTAATGGCATCTGGAACTGCAGTTGTGATTGACTAAACTCCTTATTAAAAAGATAGAAATAGGGGTTGATGGATTTTCCATCAACCTTTTTTTTTGCTAGAAAAGACAGTAATAATGTATTACAACAGTAAATAAAGAATGTATTATGAGACTTTTTTAAAAATATTTGAGATATATAGAAATTTATAATAATTTTTTTTTGGAGAATAAAAAAATGCAAACGGATACACGTTTTTATCAAGAAATTTTTTTAGTTAAATGCTATAGATCGTAATAGATTTTTAATCGATTATTACAATTATTTTTATAAATCTTATCTGTATCCAACTGTATTAATACAGTTGGCTTAAAGGTGTTTTATTTTATAGAAAAATCAGCTAATTTTTATGGATGAGAGCTTTAAAATATAGGTTTTTTTAATAGCTTTTATTTATAAAAAAATTTTGAACAAAGTACTTTGTATTTCAAATATCACTTAAGCAAAAAAATAGTACAGATTTTTATGATTATTCCATTGATAATTATTGAGAAAAAGATGTATAATATGCTTGTTAAAAAGAAAAACAAAAAAATAAAAACCCAAAAGAAAAGAGGAAAAATAAATGGTTAATAAAGCAGTTGTTGAATCCCAAGAACTTTTTGAAAAAAAGCTTGGGAAGGCTTCAAAGGGTGTAGATTGGAAAGAAAAAGCAAGTGTATCTCGCTTCGTTCAAGCTAACTACACACCTATACGATGGAGATGAAAGCTTCCTTGCTGGGACCAACAGAACGTTCACTACACATCAAAAAAAGTAGTAGAAGAAACTAAAGCTCACTATGAAGCAACTCGTTTCCCAATGGACACTCGTCCAACTTCTATTGCTGATATTCCTGCTGGATATATCGACAAAGAAAAACGAAGTAATCTACGGTATCCAAAATGATGAATTGTTCAAATTGAACTTCATGCCAAAAAGGTGGTATCCGTATGGCGGAAACTACTTTGAAAGAAAAATGGATATGAACCAGATCCAGCTGTTCACGAAATCTTTACAAAAATATGTAACAACAGTTAACGATGGTATCTTCCGTGCTTATACTTCAAACATTCGTCGTGCTCGTCACGCTCACACTGTAACTGGTCTTCCAGATGCATACTCTCGTGGACGTATCATCGGTGTTTATGCACGTCTTGCTTTATACGGTGCAGACTACTTAATGCAAGAAAAATTAAACGACTGGAACTCAATTGAAGAAATCAATGAAGAAACAACTCGTTTACGTGAAGAAATCAGCTTACAATACCAAGCATTACAACAAGTTGTTCGCTTAGGGTGACTTATACGGAGTTGATGTTCGTAAACCAGCGATGAACACTAAAGAAGCTATCCAATGGGTAAACATTGCATTCATGGCAGTATGTCGTGTAATCAATGGTGCTGCTACATCTCTAGGACGTGTGCCAATCGTTTTTAGACGTTTATGCAGAACGTGACTTAGCTCGTGGAACATTTACAGAATCAGAAATCCAAGAATTTCGTTGATGATTTCGTTATGAAATTACGTACAGTTAAATTTGCTCGTACAAAAAGCTTATGACCAATTATATTCTGGTGACCCAACATTCATCACAACTTCTATGGCTGGTATGGGTAACGATGGTCGTCACCGTGTTACTAAGATGGACTACCGTTTCTTAAACACATTAGACAACATTGGTAACTCTCCAGAACCAAACTTAACAGTTTTATGGACTGATCAATTACCATACAACTTCCGTCGCTACTGCATGCACATGAGCCACAAACACTCTTCAATCCAATATGAAGGTGTAACAACAATGGCTAAAGATGGATATGGTGAAATGAGCTGTATCTCATGCTGTGTATCACCACTTGACCCAGAAAAACGAAGAACAACGTCACAACATCCAATACTTTGGAGCTCGTGTAAACGTATTGAAAGCTCTTCTAACTGGTTTAAACGGTGGTTACGACGATGTTCACAAAGACTACAAAGTATTTGACATCGATCCCAATCCGTGACGAAGTTCTTGAATTCGAATCAGTTAAAGCTAACTTCGAAAAAAATCTCTTGACTGGTTAACAGACACTTATGTAGATGCATTAAATATCATCCACTACATGACAGATAAATATAACTATGAAGCTGTTCAAATGGCATTCTTACCAACTAAACAACGTGCTAACATGGGATTCGGTATCTGTGGATTTGCTAATACAGTTGATACATTAGCAGCTATTAAATACGCTACAGTTAAACCAATTCGTGACGAAGATGGATACATCTACGACTACGAAACAATTGGTGAATACCCACGTTGGGGTGAAGATGACCCTCGTTCAAACGAATTAGCAGAATGGTTAATCGAAGCTTATACAACTCGTCTACGTAGCCACAAACTATATAAAGACGCTGAAGCTACAGTTTCATTATTAACAATTACTTCTAACGTTGCTTACTCTAAACAAACTGGTAACTCTCCAGTTCATAAAGGGGTATACTTAAACGAAGATGGTACTGTAAACTTATCTAAACTTGAATTCTTCTCACCAGGTGCTAACCCATCTAACAAAGCTAAAAGGTGGTTGGTTAGATAACTTGAAATCATTATCAAGCTTAGACTTCAGTTATGCAGCTGACGGTATCTCATTAACAACTCAAGTTTCACCACGTGCTTTAGGTAAAACTCGTGATGAACAAGTAGATAACTTAGTAACAATCTTAGATGGATACTTCGAAAGCGGCGGTCAACACGTTAACTTAAACGTAATGGACTTAAACGACGTTAAAGATAAAAATCTTATCTGGTGAAGACGTAATCGTACGTATCTCTGGATACTGTGTAAACACTAAATACTTAACTCCAGAACAAAAAAAGCTGAGTTAACTCAACGTGTATTCCACGAAATCTTATCTATGGACGATGCATTAGCATAAAAATAGAACTTTCACCACCCTAGCCATTGGCTAGGGTGGTTTTTGTTCGAATACTAGCTTATCCTATTGACAAGACTATATGAATTGTGTAGAATACAACAAATATCAAAAAGTAGGTGAATGGAATGAGAGAGTGGTATAGAGAACTACGTGAAGATTATAATGTTAGTCGTTCATATCATGAAGGATTTTTGTGAATGGTATATAAAAAGAAAAAGCACCAGATAGTGTTAGACAAATCTTAGCTTATTCCATACTTTTTTTCTTTTCAGATCTATTTATGGACTAACTTTTATACAATTAAGTATGATTATTAATTGATATTGGGTTCACTAGCGATATAGTGTTAATTGTATTGTATGAATGGGATTCAAAAGATATCAGAATGAAAAAAATTAGAAAACCAACTAAAAAAAGGCTGGAGAATAACTCCAACCTTTTTTTGTGTTTATGAACTTATTTTACTTCTACACGATCTAACCATGAAGTAGCTGTTGCATCTAACACAACATTTAAGTCTTCAATATTTTTGACGACCAGTTGATGCTAACCATTCACGACCTTTTTCGTCCCCTTCAGTTGCATAAACTGCTACTGAATCTTTCCAAGTAGCACGTCCACATAATACTCCATTGAATTTAGAACCTGCTTCTTGAGCGAAACGTAATGTTTCTTGGAATAATGATGCAGAAACACCTGCACTTAAGAAGATAAATGGTAAGTGTGTAATTTCTGATTGTTCTTTGAAGTATGCTAAAGCTTCTTGGCGAGTATAAACAGGTTCAACACCTTCAGCTGTAAAGCCTTCTACAAAGTTCATATTTACAGGAACTTCAACTTTTAATACATCTACTTGATAACGAGGATCAGAGAATACTTTCATCGCATCATTTACTTTATGAGGTTTTTAAGCTTGCATAGTGAGCAGATTTTTACATCTTCATTACTTGCATCATAAGAAACGATTTCTAAGAAGAAAGGAATATCTTCAGCTGTACATTCACTACCAACACGTTCTACCCATGCGTGTTTAATATCGTTGATAGCTGGATCTTCGTCAATATCATAGTATAGTAATACTTTTTACAGCATCTGCTCCGATTTCTTTAATACGTTTAGCTGACCAGATTGGTAATAAGTCAGGTAAGCGTCCAACTTCAGTAGCGTCATATCCTGTTTTTTTCATATGAAATTAATAATCCACAATCTGCATTTCTTTTTTTCTGCAGCAGGTAATCCATATTCTGGGTCTAATAAGATTGAGCTTGAATATTTTTGTTAATTCTTCAGAAATTAATTCTTTTGAAAATGAATAATCCCTTCATCACCTGTTTTGATCTGGATTTCCAGCAGCAATCATTTTTTTTAAAGAGAACCACGTTGGTCGATCGCTAATGCGCCGATAACATGATTTTTCATTTGATAAACGACGTAGATGTTCGTATTTTCCTTTTGTAATTGTTAGTTTTGACATATTTAACACTCCTAATCATTTTATTGCAAGGGTTTCTCACGCCTTATATTCTCTGTCTAACTTTTTTTATTTTTTTCAAAAGTAAGCTTTTACCGTCTAAATAAGTGGCTTGTAATTGTAAGTCATCATCTAAATACGATAAAGTCAGCTGCATATCCTGGTTCTAGGTGTCCACAAACATCATCAATTCCTACTGATTTTGCAGGGACTAAACTAGCCATTAATAGAGCTTCATGAGGAGTTGCGATTCCCCATTTTACAACATTTTTGTACTCCTTGGATTAGTTCTAAAATACTACCAGCAAGGCTGCCATTATGTTTCAATCGAGCTGTGCCATCTTTTACAATAACGTCAAATTCTCCTAATGTAGATTCGCATTCGCCTAATCCACCAGCACGCATACAGTCTGTAATTAAAGCTGTACGGTGACGTCCGCAACAATTCATGACAATATTCGCAGCAAACTGGATGAACATGGTGACCATCACAAATTAATTCATCAAATACATCAAATTCATTTGGAAGAGTTAGAGCTGCTCCAACAACCCCTGGTTCACGGTGGTGAAGTCCACGCATGCCGTTATAAGTATGAACGAAAAATATTTGCACCTGCTTCAACAGCGTTTTTTTACATTCTTCATAGGTTGCATCTGTATGAGCTAAGGCAACGTAAATATCTTCTTTTACAGCATGTTTGATAAAGTCAACGGCTCCATCACGTTCAGGAGCAATCGCAATTTTTCTTCACCCAACCATTTGCTTTTTTTGTTGCCATTCATCTAAAAATCTCGCTTTTTGGATCTCCCATGTATTTAGGGATTTTTGAGCCCCTTTTATGACATTTCACTGAAGAAATGGTCCTTCTAAGAAAATCCCTCTAATTTTAGCTCCAGGAATAGATGCGGCATTGTCTCCAATAGTTTGACAGACATCATTTAATAATTCTCTAGAAGCAGTTAAAGTGGTTGGTAAGTAAGAAGTAACTCCCACAACTAGGTAAATCCATCAGAAATGGTTTTTTTAAGCCTTCTACATCATTATCCATGATATCTGCACCTTTATATCCATGAATATGTGTATCTACAAGACCTGGGTGCAATGCTATAAGTAGAGTAGTCTACAATAGTACCGTCAGTTGGTCTTTTCTTCTTGAAACTCTCCGAATACTCCAGAATCTAAAAACTGGTAAATATCCAGGCCCTTTCACTTCAGTTTCAAAAATAAAAATTGTTTTGCATAAATATAAGTAGTCATAATATCCCTCCTTTTAAATCTTTTTTTTATAATATATTTATGAACGAGTTAAACATTTAATGGGATGAATCGTTACACCTTTTACAACACGGTTTACGGTACCACTTGGAGAAGGTGTGTCAGGTTTATTCCCACTTTAACAGAAGATAATAGTCCAATTGTTTGCCCAAAGATAGCATATGGTAGTGCTAAGTAAGCATCTGGAACTGAAGAGAAATTCTTCTGCGAAAATTAAAAGCTTGTTCCTTCATATTTACCTTCAACAGATACTCCTACTGCACAAACTAATGGAGCAATACTGTCTCCCATTCATTTCTTCTAAAAATATCTAAGTCATATTGACGTGTATAAGCATCATTTGAAACAAAGACAAACGCTAGAGAACGAGAATCTACGAATGATTTAGGGCCATGACGGAATCCCATAGATGAATCATAGATTGTAGCAATTTTACCAGCTGTTAATTCTAAGATTTTTTTAATTGTACTTCACGAGCTAGACCTGCTAATGGACCAGAGCCAAGATAAATGACACGATTATAGTCTAAAGTCTACAAATTGTTGTAAGACATGTTCACGTTCTAAAACACTTTTCTCCCATTTGACGAATAGCTGTTACAAATGCAGCTTTTTTTCTTCAACAGAATGTCCTTCATCAAAAAAATTAATAAAGCTGTTAATGTCATACAAGTAAAGCTGCCAGTCATCGCAAAAACCAGCATCATTTGAACGAGCAGGCATCATTAATAATAAATTACGATCATCGCCCAGGTGCTGCTAGAGCTAATTTTTCCTTCTGGAGCACAAGTGATGGTAATTTGATAGAAATCTTTAACAATTTGTTGTCCTAATTGAACACTTGCTAAAGCTTTCTGGAGAATTTCCGCTACGTGCAAATGAAACTAAAAATGGTAGGGAATGTCTGCTTTGAAATAATCTAGAGGATTACTTACTAAAGTTAGTTGTTCCTACAGATTGGAATTCAAAACGATCTTCACTGCCATGACGTTTTTAAATAAGGTAAAGATCGTATCTCCTACATATTGAGATGTACCAGCACCAGTGAAAAATGACACGATAACGTTTCATGTGGTAATGACTGCTAGAAAATGCTTGAATACGATCTAAGTTTTTCTGACATAATAATCAAATGCTTCCTGCCATAATTCTGGTTGTTGGCGAATCTCACGAGTTGTGATTTCCGCTGTTAGTGCTTCTAGTTGTTCTTTTTGAAAAATTGAAACATTTTCAAAAACCTCCCATGTTTGATTGATTAATGTGTATTTCTATGATAACGAACTTTATAAAAGAATTGGTCACTTCTAGCAACGCTCAATGTAAATTCAATCACATGATTTTCGCTATTGACACTTGTTCTTTTTTTAAACGTAAGCAAGCAGCGTGCATCGGGGACTTCCAATATAGGTGCTTCATCCTTTTGTTAAAAATACTCGCTGAAAAATTCTTCATCTGCATAATTGATTTTTTTGTTGAAAATCATCTGAGAAAAACTTCATACAAGGAACGATTTTTGTAATTGTTCCTGTGTGAGATTAGGGAAATAATCTAGCGGGTAAGAAAGTTGTCTCTTTCATCATTGGAATCCCATCTGCAAAATCGAATTCGTTTGAGTCGATAAATATATTCACCTGTTTGAATTCCTAATTGCTGAGCAATATAACTATCCGCTTTATAGTAGTGAAAAGCTGTGATGATGGTAGAAGGAGTTCTTCCCTAATTCTCTCATTTGTTCTGTAAAACTATAGCCTTCTAGTAAATTTTTGACGTTCTTTCCATTGACTAGAAATAAAAAGTGCCTTTTTCCGTGGCGTTTGTAAATATAGCCCTAATGTTTCTAACTCTTTTTAATGCTGTACGGACAGTGGTTCTGCTAACTCCATACTCTTTACAGATTTCTCTTTCCGACAACATTTTCTGGTGAACCTGTCCCATGTGTCGTAATATATTCGATTAAGTCAAAAGCTCAGTTTGGAATAAAGTGGCACTTGTTCAGTTTCTACCATATCATTTCCTCCTCTCTAAAATGATGTAACGTCTACTGGTCATTACCAGTTAACTATATTGTAAGTTTATTAGGGAGCATAAGTCAAGAAGACAATGAAAAAAATATTTGTTGGCAAAGACATAGAATGGGAGAGAATTGTTTTAGAGAAGACTATAGCAAAAAAACGATTAGTCGATCGTATTTTTTTGAATAAGGTAAGATGCTTGGAAACTTGACGAGCTTCCTAGAAAAAAAGTACAAATAAAGGGTACGAAAAAGAGGGGTATCATTGTGGATAAAGTGTTCAATTATAAAAAGTTGTTTCGATATTATCGGTCCCTATTATGATTGGACCATCAAGTTCTCATACGGCAGGGAGCGCTTGCGATTGGAAGATGTGCTAGACAATTGTTTGGTGGAACTCCTACAAGTGTTCAATGTATTTATTATGAATCATTTGCTCAGACTCATAAAGGGCATGGCACAGATTTTGCCATTATTAGTGGAGTTCTGGGATTTGAAACGGATGATGAACGTGTTCCACAAGCGGTGGAGATTGCTACGGAACAAGGCATTTCCATTGAATTTATTGAAAGGGACGAACCAAGCCCAGTTGCTCATGCGAATACAGCAGATTTAACATTGATGTCTGCAACAAGACGAGTACGTTTAATTGGGACTTCTATTGGTGGAGGAACTGTGGAAATCAAATATGTGGAAGTAGATGGATTCATCTCTAATCTTTCAGGACCACTACCAATTATTTTAGAAATTCTTCCAATTGAAGAAGATTCAACAGTGGAACCTCTATTAGAAGAATATGGTATTTCGATTGGGAAAACAAAAAAGAATTGAAGGAAGGTTCATCATGCTTTTATTAGTTATGAATTGAATGGACTAATTTCTCCAACTCTTCAAGAAAAAAATTACAATTGATTCAACAAGAAAAAAACAATCTATGTCTTTACATAAAAGTTAAGAAAGGAATTTCGTGATGTTTGTTAGCATACAGGAATTAGTCGCATTAGCAACTAGCCAAAAATAAATCTATTTCTGAAGTAATGATTGAACAAGAAATGGAAATGACCCAACAAAGTCGAGAATTTATTTGGGCGAAGATGGAAAAAAATCTTCAAACAATGAAAAATGCGGTAGAAAGAAGTGTACAGGGTCAAGGTGTATTCTCTCCAACAGGACTAACCGGTGGGGATGCTGTAAAAAAATGAAAAAAATATCGCGAAAAAGGGAAAAAAACTTTATCCGGAGATAAAAATTTTAGCAGGAGTGCAGTACGCTCTAGGAACGAATGAAGTGAATGCAGCGATGGGGATTGTTTGTGCGACACCAACTGCAGGGTGCTAGTGGAACTTTACCAGGCGTTGTATTTTCTATTGCAGATACCATGGAATTAACTCATGAACAACAAGTTCGATTTCTATTTACAGCATCAGCATTTCGGAATGGTTGTTGCCAATAATGCGATGATTTGCTGGAGCGATGGGTGGTTGCCAAGCTGAAGTTGGGAAGTGCAAGTGCGATGTCTGCAGCTGCAGCTGTTGAAGCTGCTGGAGGAACGCCACAACAATGTTCAGAAGCTTTTTTTCGATTGCTTTAGGAAATTTACTAGGATTAGTCTGTGATCCAGTTGCAGGATTAGTAGAAATTCCATGTGTGAAGCGAAATGCGCTTGGAGCAGGAAATGCACTAATTGCGGCTGATATGGCGTTAGCAGGAATTACAAATGTTATTCCTGCAGATGAAACGATTGAAGCAATGCGTTCTATCGGAAGAAGAATGCCAAGTGAATTAAGAGAAACAGGACTAGGTGGAACCGCTGGTACTCGAACAGGATTAGCGATTAAAAATGAAAATTTTTTTGGACAAGATGTTTCACTAGAAAAAGAGGAGGAATAATGATGGCAAAAAGAAGTCGCAACATTTGCAGGAGGATGCTTCTGGTGTATGATTAAACCATTTGATACACAACCAGGAATTGAATCTGTCATTGCAGGTTATACAGGGGGACGTAAGGAAAAATCCTACTTATAAAGAAGTTTGTTCAGGAACAACAGGACATACAGAAGCGGTACAAATTACTTTTGATCCAGAAATCTTCTCATATGAGCAATTAGTTGAAGTCTATTGGCAACAAACAGACCCAACAGATGCGATGGGACAATTTGTAGATAGAGGAGATTCATATCGTCCAGTCATTTTTCTATCACTCACCAGAACAAAAAAAGCAATCGCAGAAGCTTCGAAAAAAAGCTTTTACAAGAAAGTGGACGCTTTTAAAAAAAGATATCGTTACAAAAAAATCGAACCAGCTAGTACATTTTATCCAGCAGAAGAGTATCACCAAGACTTTTTTTATAAGAAAAAAATCCAGACCATTACTACCGTTACCGTGGGATGTCTGGACGTGATACGTTTATTGAAGAGAGTTGGAAATAGGATTTCACTTGAAGTCGTATAAAGAATTGAATCATTAAAGAAATGTGAACAACCCGTTTTACTTTTTAGGAAGTAGGCGGGTTGTTTTTTTGCATAATATAGAAATAATCTTTAATTAATAAAGAAAATGTATTATGTTTTATAGGGAACAAATGTTGTTGACAAGTAAAGGGTCAAGGGGATAAAAATAGAAATACTTCCACATTAATATGGAAGTATATTGACTAAAAAAATGGTAATTATTTACTTTATACTAATATCAAGTAAACGGTACCAATAAATTCGATGAAAGATTGAGTTAGGGGTGAAGGGATGAATAAAAAGGCAAGTTCTATTATTAGAGTATCTAATGAAAAAAATATAGAGTATTTATCAGCAAATCAATTAGCTGATAGGTATAAGGTATCGACTAAAACCGTTTATCAGGATATTGATAAGATTAATGAGTTTTTTTGAAAGGACAATCTAATAGAAACTGAAAGTAATAAAAAAATTCCAAGAAAAGGAATTAAATTATTATCACAATTGGAAAATAAGAAAAGATTTATACGAAAAATAATAAAAACTGAATGGAGAAATGAAAGAATCATTTTCTCCTGAATATCGTGAAAAAGAGCTAATAAGGAAAAATATTTGTTGCTCATGAAAAAGTAGATCTATATGAATTTTCAGATGAAATGTTTGTAACTGACTCTACGATTCATAGACTAATTGATAAATTAAATAATATATTTGTTTCTTTTGACGTGAAGTTAAAAGATAAAAAAAGAGATGAGATAATTCTAAAAAGGAAATGAAAGAAATATACGTAAAGGCTCTTGAAATATTTATTGTGAAATTTGTACCAAATGATAGAAATCGCTTGAAAAAAATTTGGAATTATTTTTTTCGAAAGAAGATATAAATAGTTGCCAGAAAATCTATTGTTAAACTATCGGAAAAAGTATCAATTTCATTTTACAGATGAATACTTATATTTCATTATTACTGGATTGTTTAATTTTTAAAAAAAGAGAAATGAGACTAATGAAAATTTTAACTAATAGATTAAGTAACTTAGTTAATGATGTAAATCATTTAGAAGTATATTTCTTTCGCTGGAGAATTGCTAGAGACTATTTTAGATTTTCCTCTTGAAAAAAATTTCTCCCTATGAAATTGAAGCAATGGCATATAATTTATTAGCTTTTTGGATTCAATATACAATCTGTTGAATATATGAAAAAAATGTTAATGAACAAGTAAAAAGGATTGATAAAAAAAGGTTTCTAATTTATTAAGCTTAAATCTTACAACAGACGAGCATTTACAGATGATGCTTAGTACTCATATTTCAAAAAAATGATTATCAGATTACGCAAATCAAAAATTATATTTCTAACCCTGCATTGGAAGAAATAAAAAAACAATATTCTAGTCTATTTAATGTCATTTGGTTGTCTATAAGAACATTATCTCAGTATTACGAACTAAGTATACCGAATGAAGAGTTAGCTTTTTATTGTTATTCATTTTCAAGTTGCCATTGAAAAAAATAATGAAACCATTGAATATTGTCGTGATTTGTCAAAATGGAATTGCAACTTCTGAATTAATCATGAATAAGCTACGTAGAATTTTTCTAGTAATGAAAAAAATTAACCACTATTAGTTTAAGAGATTTAGATTTCTATGACTTTAAAAAAATATCGATTTAGTAATTTCTACTATTGGATTACCAGAATTAAATATACCTGTTATAGAAGTTAGTCCTATTATTACAAAAAGAGGAACTAAGAATGATTCAACAGTTTTATGCTGAACAAAGTACAGATAATTATAGAATGATGAAAAACATCTTTAAATGGAAGAGAATTTAATGTAGCATCTTTGAATACTTTATTAAAAAAACCAAATTTAATTAAGATAAATGTAAAAAAAGTAAACAGGAATGTATAGAAAGACTAATACTTGAATGTAATGTTGGAAATCAAACTAAAGAATTTAGAGAGTCTATCATTCATAGAGAGATGTTAGGAAGTACAAGTGTTTATACAGGGATAGCTTTTACCACACTGTGATCCTAAAGTTGTAAAGCAATCTGAACTGATTTTTAATGAGTTTAGATAAACCTATTGAATGGGGGAAAAAAATTTAGTCAGTTTAGTGTTATTAATAGCAATTGCAGAACAGGATATTTCAGTGTTTAAAGATAGTCTAATAGCGTTATATTCTGTAATAGAAAATCAAAACTTGATGTCCGAATTAATGTTGATGTCAGATGGAGAAAAAAATTAAAAAGTAAAAATACTTGAGGAGGTGAGTCAAAATGCTAGATAAAGAAATTTTTGAAATTAATGTTAAAAAAACATTAGTTCTAAAGAAGAAGCATTGACTTATTTGTCAGATAAATTGATTGAAAAAAAGGGAATTGTAAAAAGAATCGTATAAGGAAGCTATTTTTAAATAGAGAAAAAGTATTTCCCAACAGGACTACAGTTTGAAAAAAATATGGGATTGCTATTCCACATACAGATGTAGAACATGTTAATAAGGAACAAATAGCAGTAATGACGTTAGAAAAATCCAGTTTCATTTTATCAAATGGGGACAAATGATGTGGAAGTTTCTGTAAAAAGTAATTTTTATGCTTGCTTTGAAAGAGGCTCATAGTCAATTAACGATTTTACAACAATTAATAGAAATTCTTCAGGATAAAGAAATCATGGAGAAATTTAATGAATATGGATGAATATACAACATCCAAAGAAGTAAAAGAATTTGCTAGCAATGAAAAAAATATAAAATAATAAAGGAATAAGTTTAGTAAAAAAAGAAAGGAGGAAAATTTTACTAAACAAACAGAATCAGACTGTTTAATCTGAATATTTTAAGTTATTAGGAGGAAAAAAATTATGTTGGCATTATTTCAAAAAAATTTATCGATTTAGGCGCAATAGTAGTATTACCAATTTTAATATTTATTTTTTTGGTATGATTTTTAGGAACTAAACCTAAAAAAAGCATTTGTATCAGGTGTAATTGTCGGGGTTGGTTTTGTTGGATTGAATATGGTAGTTGATTTATTAGGAGGTAGCTTAGGACCTGCAGCTCAAGCAATGGTTGAAAGATTTGGATTACATTTAACAACAATTGACGTTGGTTAGCCTGCAGCAGCAGCAATTTCTTATGGAACATTATTAGGTAGTTTAGCTATTCCAATTGGTATCGGAATTAATGTTTTATTATTATTCTTAGGATTAACAAAAAAACATTAATGGTAGATATGTGGAATTTCTGGCATGCAGCTTTTGTAGCATCTTTAGTATATGCACTTACTCAAGATTTTACATTAGGATTATATGCAACAATTGTATATTTAGTAATGATTTATTTATTAGCAGATATTATTGCTCCAGCTATTAAAAAAATTCTATGGATTCCCTAACATTACATTCCCACATGGAACATCAGCACCTGGATTTTTTTAGTAGCTATTCCATTAAATTGGGTGTTTGATAGAATTCCTGGATTTAATAAAATTGAAGCAAATCCAGAAAGTATTCAAAAAGAAATTTGGTATTTTTTTGGTGAAAGTACAGTATTAGGTCTTGTAATTGGTATTGTTATGGGATTATTAGCAGGTTATGATCCAAAAAGGTGTTTTTACAATTAGGGTGTTAAGATGTCAGCTGTTATGGTCATTATGCCTCGTATGGTATCACTTTTTAATGGAAGGTCTTACTCCAATTTCTGAGGCTGCAAATGAATTTGTTCAAAAAAACGATTCCCTGGTCGTGAAGTAAATATTGGTATGGACTCTGCTTTATCAGTTGGACATCCAGCAGTATTATCAAGTTCATTAATTTTAGTTCCAATTACAATTTTATTAGCAGTAATTTTTACCAGGAAACCAAACATTACCATTTGGTGACTTAGCTACAATTCCATTTGTAGTATGTTTAATGGCAGCTGTATTTAGAGGAAATATTGTTCGTACAGTTGTTGGGGGAACAATTTATATTGCAAGTATTTTCTATATTACTTCATGGGTAGCTCCATTAGTAACAAAAAGCAGCGCAAGCAGCAAACTTTGATTTAGGTGGAAATACAAGTATTACCGCTTTAGCAGAAGGTGGATTATGGCCAACATGGTTGTTTGTGTTTGCAGGAAAAACTGCACCTTGGGTAATTCTGTCAGTAGTTTTAGTAGCTTCATTAGCAGGATTATATTATGTAAATAAAGTTCGTGCAGAGAAATAGGAGAATAAGATTATGAAAAAAATTATTAATTATGTGTGGTTCTGGAATTGCAACATCAACAGTTGTTGCTGGAAAAAGTAAAAACAATGGTTAGCTGATAATAATTATTCAGATAAAGTTCAAGTTTTTTTCAATCCAAAGTTTCAGAAGAAGTTAATCGTATTGATGAATATGATATTGTAATTTCTACAACAGTTGTACCTGATTCAATTAAAGATAAAGTGATTATGGGATTACCTTTTATTGACAGGTATGGGAATTGACGCTTTATGGAGTGAATTGAAAGCAGCGTTGGAGGCTTAGTAAATGAAAGCATGTATGAGAGATGTATTAGGAAAGCAAAACAAGGTAATTTTTGCAATTCCAGCAACAAACTTTATTGATTGGAATTCTGCGAAAGCGTATGTAGAAATGAGCGAAGAATTGAATCTTCCACTAATTTTAGCTTTTTGCACAAGTACATTCTCCTTATTTAAGTTTAGAAGAGGCTGCTAGTATTGGAAAATATTTTCAGGAAAAAAAGCAAAAATTCCAGTTGTGTTACATCTAGATCATGGACAAGATTTAGCATTTATAAAAAAAGAGCAATTCAATTAGGATTTAATTCCGTAATGATTGATGCATCTTTAGATTCTTTTTGAAGAAAAATGTTAGAAAAAAACAAAAGAGGTTGTTGAAGTTGCCCATGAATTTGGAGTTGATGTTGAAGCAGAAATTGGTTTTGTTGGAGCAAATGGAGATGTATCGAAAGACGAAATAAAAGTCTATTTATACAAATGTAGAAGATGCTGAAAAAAATTTGTTCAAGAAACTAATGTTGATTCTTTAGCAGTTTCAATAGGGACTTCTCATGGCTTGTATAAAGGTATTCCAAAAATTAATTTTCCAACGATTATCTGAGTTACGGAAATGTATTAACTATTCCATTAGTTTTTACATGGCGGATCAGGTTCAGGAGATGATAATTTGAACCGTTGTGCACGAGAAGGAATTTCAAAAATTAATATTTATAGTGATTTTATGGATGCTGGTGCAAAAATCGGTTTCTGAAAAGTCATTTACAAACTATATTGATGTATTAAAAAGCTTCAAGAGAAGGTATGAAAACTACTTTAAAAACATTATTATCGTGTGTTTGAGACTAAATAGAAGGAGAAAACAAATGGAAACTATTAAAGATAAATTTTTTTCATTTTTAATCCGAAGTCATATTTATTTGGAAATGAATTATTAGAATTAGCAAAAAGAAGCTGATCGATTAGCTGAACAGTATCCAGAAATTAGTATTTTTGTAACGTGTCCATATGCAGATATTCATAAAGTATCCAGTGAAACGAAACATATTATTGTAACAGCTCAACACTTAGATGGAATTGATTGTGGTAGAGGAATGGGAGCAGTTTTGCCAGCTTCATTATATAACGCTGGAGCAAGAGCTACTTTTTTTTAAATCATGCTGAACATCCATTAACAACATCTCAAGTAGTCGCTTCGATCAATCAAGCTGAAAAAAATTGGGACTTATAACGATTTTGTGTGCAGATTCTATTAAAGAAGCACGAATGTTGGCAATGTTAAATCCAACAATTATGTTATGTGAACCTACAGAGTTGATTGGAACAGGACAAACAAGTGACGATTCATATATTTTAGAAACTAATCATCAAGTGAAATCTGTTAATTCAGATATTTTAATGATGCAAGGGGCTGGAATTATGAATGAGAATGACGTCTATCGTACAATTAAAGCTTGGTGCAGATGGTACAGGCTGCACAAGTGGAATTGTTAAAAGCAAAAAGATCCGAAACTAATGTTAAAACTAATGATTGAAGCTATTGACAAAGCGATGAATGAGGAGAAAAAAATGACTGTATTTCAAAAAAAGAATTTAAAGTAGATACAAAAAGAAGGTCAAGTATCATATATTGATATTACAAATTCTATACATCAAACTATTACTGAAAGTGGCATTCAATCAGGAATATGTACAGTTATCACAGCACATACAACATGTTCTGTTTTCTTTGAAGAGGATACACATGATAAAGATGAAAAATGGTGTAGATTATTTACAATTAGATTTAAATACTATTTTTAGAAAAGATTATTCCACCCCATTTAAGTGCGGATAGTTATCATTATCCTGGTGAAAAACATTATAAAGAAGTTGAATCTTGGCCTAACCCTGAAGAATGGTTACCAAATGGAGATAGAAGTGCATTATGGAATGGAGATGCTCATCTAAAAGCCACAATCTTGGGTTCCAGTGAAACCTTAGCTGTTGTAGATGGTAAACTGGCAATAGGAAAAAAACAGGTTATGTTTATTTTGCAGATTTTGATAAAAACTCGAGAAAGAACAAGAAAGTATCGAGTTGTGATTATTGGAGAATAATTAATAGATATACAACAACCCCGAGGGATTTCGTAAAAATGAAATTCCTCGGGGTTTTTTACTTAATGTTTTTAAACTTTCTTACTTCCCCATCCCAGTAAATTTACTAATAACCGTAAAGATTACTGAACCAATAATAGCGGGGACTAACCATTCGAATCCGAATTGATGTAATGGTAAGGTGTTGGTCCAAGCGGCTAATGCTGCTAGGAAGTTGCCACCTTTCATTTGAGAAAATAGATGAATCGCTTGAATTCCTCCAATGAAGAATGCCCCAACAACAGCACCTGTATAAGTCCAGTTATAAAACAATGTAGCGGTCAAAAATCGATAAGAAGATTAAGGCGATGACCATTGGGTAAATAGCGCTTAGTACTGGAACTGCTAATTGTAATAAGACATCCACTCCTAAAAGGGATAGAAGGAATGAAATCACGACTGATATGACAACAATTTTTTTTATATTCTAATTTTTCCATTTGTTAATGTTGAAAAAAATAATGTCCACAAGTTGTAATTAATCCAACAGATGTTGTTAAGCAAGCAAAGGATACGGCAATGCCCATAGCAACTTTACCAAATGAGCCTAACAATTGTTCTATTAAGCTAATTAATAATACAGGTCGTTGAATTGTTGAATCGTAAACCGTACTTACTGTTGCTCCAGCGTAAGTCAAGCTACTGTACACTAATGCTAGTAAAATGAAAGATACAATTCCTACTCCAAACATCATTTGATGTTGTTCTTTTTTCTCTGTATAACCACGTCTAGTTAAGTCTGAAATGACCACTCCTGCCATTAAGGCTGCTCCTAGTGCGTCCATTGTTTGGTAGCCCTCTTTAAAACTTTGAGAAAAATAATCCTGCAGAAGTTGTTGTTTGAAACCCTGCATTTGGCTGAACTACCGCTGCAATAAATACAAGTAATAAAATGACTAATAAAATCGGTGTTAAATATTTTCCAATTGCATCAATAACGGTGTGCGAATGAATCGCAATATATAACGTTAACCCAAAAAAAGATAAGAGAGGTAATCCATTGGGGAGCACTAGGGTACAAAGGATTGTACAAAAAAATTTCATGAGTAGTAGCTCCGGTTCTTGGAACGGCAAATAATGGTCCAATTAATATAATGGAAATTGCTCCAATAATGATAGAAAAAAATGTTTACTAACTCTTTTTCCTAAGTCAGTTGCTTGTCCTCCTAATAGAGCTGTTACAATAACTCCAAGAATCGGTAATAGTGGGATCTGATAATAAAAAAAGGCAATATTCGCAATACCCCAGTTATTTCCAGAAATAACTCCTAAATAAGGTGGGAAGATTAAATTTCCAGCGCCAAAGAAGATGGCGAATAATGCAAAACCACAAATCATAATGTCAGTGAGTTTTCTTTTCGAGACATAAATTTCCTCCTAGATATATTCTTAAAAAAATGATTAAAAAAACAATTACAAATAGTGTACCACTTCTTTTTGTTGAAAAGCTAGCCGAATGAATAAAGTTTCACGAGTGGATTTTCAAAAAACTTATTGATTACAATACGAATAGAAAGTAATGGATTAGGAGGTTGTTCTTTTTGCGTAAAGTATATTTAAACCATGATGGTGGAGTAGATGATTTAGTCTCATTATATTTATTATTAAAAATGGAAGATGTGGAACTAGTTGGTGTAGGTGTGATTGAAGCAGATTGTTATTTAGAACCAGCAGTTGAAGCAAGTAAGAAAAATTATTCAAAAAAATTTGGTTCGACAAACGACCAAAAAAATTCGTGTAGCTTCTTCAAATTCACGCCCGGTTCATCCATTTCAAAAAGAGTGGAGAATGCATGCATTTACAGTAGATGCTTTGCCAATCTTAAATGAACATAAACCGATTTTTAGTTCAAGATTCTCCTTATAAAGCACATGAAGATTTAGTGCATGTTTTAAAGGAATCAACGGATAAAGTGGACTTATTATTTGTAGGGCCATTAACAGATTTAGCTCGAGCATTAGATTTAGATCCAAGTATTGAAGAGAAGATTGGAAAAATTATACTGGATGGGCGGTACATTTTTAGACCAAGGAAATATTGAAGAACCGGAACATGATGGAACAGCTGAATGGAATGTTTATTGGGATCCATTTGCTGCCAAACGTGTTTGGGAATCATCCATTCCAATTGAATTAGTCGCCTTAGAAAGTACTCGTATGGTTCCATTAACGTTGGATGTACGTGACCGTTGGGCGAGAGAACGTAAAGTAGAAGGTATTGATTTCTTAGGTCAATGTTATGCCATTGTTCCTCCATTGACGCATTATGTTACGAATTCAACTTACTTCCTATGGGATGTATTAACGACAGCTTCTTTTGGAAAAGAAGATTTAGTGAAACGAGAAGTGGTTCCTTCAGATGTGATTACAAGCGGTGCAAGTTCTGGTAGAACGATTCGTGTAGAAGACGGTCGTCCTGTTGACCTTGTTTATCATGTAGACCGTGATGCATTTTTTTGATTATATTACAGACTTAGCAAGAAAAAGGCTAGAGAGAGTTAGAATGACTGCAAAGGAGAGAAATCTTCCATTTTGCAGTTTTTTTATTTTTTTATTAGAGAAATAAACCATGATAATACACGAATGATGGCTATCTATGGTACAATAGCTAAGCAGAATGATTGAAAGTGAGGAAATGAAATGAGTTTTAAGATTGGCAATATTCAAATTGACAATCCAGTAGTCGTTGCACCGATGGCAGGGATTAGTAATTCAGCTTTCCGTGTAACGGTAAAAAGAATTTGGAGCAGGCTTAGTTGTTTTGCGAAATGATTAGTGATAAAGGAATTCAATTTAGAAATGAAAAACATTAAGTATGTTGCATATTGAACCAAATGAATATCCATTGAGCGTCCAAATTATGGGCGGAAATAAAGATACATTAGTGGAAGCTGCAAAAATATGTTGCAGAAAAATACAGAAGCAGCGATTATTGATATTAATATGGGATGCCCCGTGAATAAGGTTATTAAAAGCTGAAGCTGGGTGCAAAATGGTTATTAGATCCAAATAAAGTATATGAAATGGTTGCCGCAGTTGTAGATGCAGTGGATAAACCTGTCACAGTAAAAAATGCGTACTGGTTGGGATGATGAACATTTATATGCGGTTGAAAATGCTCTTGCAGCGGAACGAGCAGGTGCGAGTGCTGTTGCGATGCATGGTCGAACTCGTGTGCAAATGTATGATGGAAAAAGCTAACTGGGAAATTCTTGGGGAAGTGAAGAAAAACTTAACACGTATTCCATTAATTGGAAATGGCGATGTTCGCTCTCCTCAAGATGCTAAGAAAATGATTGAAGTTGCGGGCGTAGATGGTGTTATGATTGGACGAGCTGCCTTAGCCAATCCATGGATGATTAAACAAACCGTTCATTATTTAGAAACGGGAGAATTATTACCAGAAAATACAGTTCCGGAAAAAAATTGAAATTGCTAAGACACATTTAGACCGTTTAGCTAACTTAAAAGGTGAGTCCGTAGCGACAAAAAGAATTCCGTAAATTAGCTGCTTATTACTTAAAAGGAATTCCTCGTGCAACGAAAAACAAAGGTTGCGATTAATGAGTCTACAACAGTATCTCAAGTGAATGAAATTTTAGATCAATTTGTACAAGAACATTTAGAACGTCAAGAAAGACAATTAGAAAGAGGAAAAAGGAATAGAGTAAAGACTTTTATCGTATTAAAAAAGATAAAATAGAACTTTTTTTCAATACACATAAACGCTTTATTTATCTGTCAATAATTGGTACAATAGATTAGAAATACAGTGACATATGTCACAAAAAAAGGAGGAAATACAGTGTCTAACGAAGTAGAAGTACAAGAAACACTGAATGATCAATTACAAGTTCGCCGTGAAAAAAATGCATCAATTACGTGAAAAAGGAGTAGAGCCTTTTTCAACAGGATTTAAACAAAAACAATCAACTGAAGAAATTCATAAACAATTTGAAGGCGCGACAAAAAGAAAAGCTTAGCAGAACAAGAAGAAGTAACTGTTCAAATCGCAGGTCGTATTATGACAAAACGTGGAAAAAGGTAAAGCAGGTTTTGCTCATATTCAAGATGGTAAAGGCCAAATTCAAATTTATGTTCGTAAAAGATGTTGTCGGAGACGAAGCTTATGAATTATTTGATAAAGCAGACTTAGGAGATATCGTTGGTGTTGTAGGAACAATTATGGTGACAAACACTGGTGAATTATCTGTTAAAAGCAAATCAATTTCGTTCATTTAACAAAAAGCGTTTACGTCCATTACCAGATAAATATCATGGATTAACAAATGTAGAACAACAATACCGTCAACGTTACTTAGACTTAATTAGTAACCGTGAAAGTATGGATCGTTTTGTAACACGTAGTAAAAATTATCCGTGAAATTCGTCATTACTTAGATTCTCGTGATTATTTAGAAGTGGAAACACCAGTATTACACACATTAGCAGGTGGTGCGAATGCTCGTCCATTTATTACTCACCACAATGCTTTTAGATATGGAATTATACATGCGTATCGCTCCAGAATTACACTTAAAAACGTTTAGTGGTAGGTGGTATGGAACGTGTGTATGAAATCGGTCGTGTATTCCGTAATGAAGGAATCGATACAACTCACAACCCTGAATTTACATCTATCGAAATCTATACTGCTTATACAGACTATCAAGATGTTATGGACTTAACAGAAGGAATCGTATCAAGCGTTGCGCAAGAAGTTTTAGGAAAAACAAAAAGTTCCTTATGGAGAATATGAAGTTGAATTAAAAGCTCCTTGGAAGAGAGTTCATATGGTAGATGCAATTAAAGAAGTAACAGGAGTAGACTTCTGGGTAGAAATGACAGATGAAGAAGCTCGTGCAATTGCGAAAGAAAAAAAGGTGTAAAAGTTGAAGACTCAATGACTTATGGTCACGTAGTCAAATGAATTCTTTGAAACATTTGTAGAAGAAACATTAATTCAACCTACATTCATTTATGGACATCCAGTAGCAGTTTCACCACTTGCTCGTAAGAATGATGAAGATCCACGCTTCACAGATCGTTTCAGAATGCTTCATTTGTACAAAAAGAATATGCAAATGGATTTTACAGAGTTAACAGATCCAATCGATCAACGTGAACGTTTCATGAAACAAGTAGAAGAAAAAAGAAACTGGTAACGATGAAGCTCATCCATTAGATGAAGATTTCGTACAAGCATTAGAATACGGATTATCTCCAACTGGTGGGGTAGGTATCGGTATTGACCGTCTAGTTATGTTACTAACTAATAGCCAATCAATCCGTAACGTATTACTATTCCCAACAATGAAACATCAAGATTAATCAATAGAAAAAGCATTTCTTAGAAAAATCCAAGACGGAGAAACCGTCTTGGATTTTTTTCTGTTCTATGAAAGGTTCTGTCTGTTTCTTTTTGTGGATTTTATGGTAAAATGACACCGTATGTATGGAATGAAAGAAGGTGTCAATGGACAAGTGGATGAACAATTTGAAGGAAGAATTCCACCACAAAAATTTAGATGCAGAACAATCTGTTTTAGGTGCGATTTTATTAGATCCAGATTCGATTGTATCTGTAATGGAATTTTTTTAATGCCAGAAGATTTTTATCGAGTAAAACCACCAAGTGATTTTTTTAAAGCGATGGTGGAATTAAATAATGATTCTTCGCCCATTGATATTGTTTCAGTTGCAGAACGTTTAAATCAAAAATAAACAATTAGAAAATGCAGGGGGACAATTTTATTTACTAGAATTAGCTGAAAAAAGTTCCAACTGCTTCGAATGTAGAATATTATTCAAAAAAATCGTAAGTGAAAAAAATCAACTTTACGAAAAATTAATTCGAACTTCTACAGATATTGCAACAGATGCATATGGTGAAACAGATGAAGTAGCAGCAGTGTTGGATAGAGCTGAGCGAAGTATTTTAGAAGTTTCTGAAAAGAGAAATCGAGCAGGGATTTGTAGATATTACAAAAAGTCTTGAATGAAGCGTATTTATCTCTTGAAGAGCGTATGAAAAAAATACAGGAGAAATTACAGGAATTCCAACAGGGTACATTGATTTAGATCGAATGACTTCAGGGCTTCATTCGGATGAATTAATTATTTTAGCAGCACGTCCATCTGTTGGTAAAACAGCGTTTGTATTAAATATTGCGAAAAAAATGTTGCGACAAAAAAACAAATGAAACAGTAGCAATTTTCAGTTTAGAAATGAGTGCCGAGTCCCTTGTAAACCGGATGTTATGTTCGGAAGGCAGTATTGATGCAAGTAATATGCGAAATGGTCGTTTAACGGAAGAAGAACTTCGTAGTTATTTTGTAGCATCAGGGTACTTTATCGAATGCTCCTATTTATATCGATGATACTCCAGGAATTCGAGTATCAGAAATTCGTGCAAAAATGTAGACGATTAAAAACAAGAGAAATAATCTAGGATTAATCGTAATTGATTACTTACAATTAATCGAAGGAAATGGACGAGAAAAGTCGTCAACAAGAAGTTTCAGAAATTTCAAGAAATTTAAAGAAACTTGCTAAAGAATTAAGTGTTCCAGTCATTGCTTTATCTCAATTATCTCGTGGAGTAGAGCAAAGACAAGACAAACGTCCGGTAATGTCGGATATTCGTGAATCAGGTTCGATTGAGCAAGATGCGGATATTGTAGCATTCTTATATCGTGAGGATTATTACCGACAAGAACCAGATGAAGATGGAAATGTTCCAGAACAAGAGTCGAATAATATTATTGAAGTCATTATAGAAAAGAACCGTAGCGGTCCACGAGGAACCGTAGAATTAATGTTTATTAAAGAATATAATAAATTTACATCGATAGCATCAAAAAGTTTAGAAGCTTCAATGCCACCAATGTAGAAAAAAATAATTTAAAGAGGTGCGGATATGTCATCAGTAGTAGTAGTAGGTACACAATGGGGAGACGAAGGAAAAGGTAAAAATTACTGATTTCCTTAGTGAAAAAGCAGAGTATGTAGCTCGTTATCAAGGGGGCGATAACGCTGGACATACGATTCAGTTTGGTGGAGAAACTTATAAATTGCATTTAATTCCGTCAGGAATTTTTTTCTCACCAGAAAAAAACTTTGTATTATTGGAAATGGGGTTGTTGTTAATCCAAAAATCTTTAGTAACAGAGTTAGCCTATTTACATGAACGAAATATTACGACTGATAATTTAAGAATTTCAGATCGTGCGCACGTAATTTTGCCATATCATATTGAATTGGACCGTTTACAAGAAGAAGCTAAAGGGGACAAGAAAAATCGGTACAACGATTAAAGGAATTGGCCCTGCTTATATGGATAAAAGCAGCTCGTGTAGGGATTCGTATTGCAGATTTATTAGATCGAGAAGTTTTTTTGAAGAACGTTTACGTTTGAATTTAGAAGACAAAAAAATCGTCAATTTACGAAATTATATGATGCAAATCCGATGAATTTTTGAAGAAATTTTTTTGAAGAATATTATGAATATGGACAACAAATTAAACAATATGTTTGTGACACTTCTGTATTATTAAATGATGCTTTAGATAATGGAAAACGAGTATTATTTGAAGGCGCACAAGGAGTTATGTTGGATATTGATCAAGGAACTTATCCATTTGTAACGTCGTTCTAACCCATTAGCAGGTGGAGTAACGATTGGTAGTGGCGTTGGTCCCTTCAAAAAGTGACAAAAAGTAGTCGGTGTTTGTAAAGCATATACATCTCGTGTAGGAGATGGCCCATTCCCTACAGAATTATTTGATGAAATTGGAAGCCGTATTCGTGAAGTTGGTCGTGAATATGGAACTACAACAGGACGTCCACGCCGTGTAGGCTGGTTTGATAGTGTTGTGATGAGACATTCTAAACGTGTATCTGGTATTACAAATTTATGCTTAAATAGTATCGATGTATTAACTGGATTAGAAACCGTAAAAAAATTTGTGTTTCTTATCGTAAAACAAAATGGAGAAGAAATTCGCCATTATCCAGCAAGCTTTAGTAGAATTAGGACAATGTGAACCAGTTTATGAAGAACTTCCTGGTTGGACTGAGGATATTACAGGATGCCGTACATTGGATGAATTACCAATTGAAGCACAAAACTATGTTCGTAGAATTTCAGAATTAGTGGGAGTAAAAATTTCAACATTCTCAGTAGGTCCTGATAGAAACCAAACCAACATTTTAGAAGATGTTTGGGATAGTAAATAAGATTTCCCAAACGCTCGATCGTAAGAGAGGAGCTAGTTATGAAAAAAAGATTTTTAGTAGTAGATGATGAGAAACCAATCTCAGATATTGTCAAATTTAGTTTATCAAAAGAAGGGTTTGAAGTTGTTACCGCATTTGATGGAGAAGAAGGATTAGCAGTTTTTGCTGCTGAAAAAATCCAGATTTAGTCATTTTTAGATTTAATGTTACCAAAAAAATTGAAGGATTAGAAGTTTGTCGAGAAATTCGTAAAAACAAGTAATGTTCCAATTATTATGGTAACTGCTAAAAGATTCAGAAATTGATAAAGTGTTAGGGACTAGAATTAGGAGCCGATGATTACGTGACAAAAACCATTCTCAAATCGAGAGTTAACAGCACGTGTTAAAAGCTAATTTACGTCGTCAACATGTTGCTCCAAGTGAACTAGATGAAGAAAAAACCAGCAAACGAAATTGTATTAGGAAGTTTTAATTATTCATGAAGATGCCTATGTAGTTTCTAAACGAGGCGAAGAAATTGAATTAACACATCGTGAGTTTGAATTACTTCACTATTTGGCAAAAACATATTGGGTCAAGTTATTACGAGAGAACATTTATTACAAAACCGTTTGGGGATATGATTACTTTGGAGATGTTCGTACAGTTGACGTAACAGTAAGACGTTTACGTGAAAAAAATTGAAGATACACCTAGTCATCCTACATGGATTATGACAAGACGTGGAGTAGGTTACTATATTAAAACTCCAGAACAAGAAAAAAAGAAGCTTTAGAAAGATGCGCTTTTCTTTACCATGAACTATTCTGGGAAGAAAGGCGCATTTATTATCTATAAAGGAGAAAAAAACATGAAAAAAAGTGAAACGATTCTTTCGTTCCATTCAATTTAAAAATTCCTGTATTATTTATTTTTTTATGCTGATGATTTCTTTGCAATTGATTGTTGCAAACTTTCTTCGTCAATTAGAAACACAGATGATTTCAAATTTCCAAGAACAAATTCAATTACAAGTTGGATTTTTTTAAAAAAATAGTGTTCAACCTGATTGTGTCAAAAGATGATAAAGATGAAGTCAAAATAGCGGAAATTTCTAAAAATACTGCAAGATTATCCGACAGGGAAGTAGTATTGTAGAAGCTCGAGTACTAGATTCGCAAGGGATATATTTTAGGGACTACGAATCAATCCCAACAATCTGTTGTAGGAACTCGTACGACAGAAGCAGATGCGCAACAAGTATTATTAACGAATACAGTGTATGCATATAATTTTACGGAACATGATACTCGTTATTGGAAAAATTGTCTCCCTATTTCTTCCACTAGTGGAAATTCAGGAAATCCACTTGGTATTATTTCTGTTACGACCAATATAGAGTCGAGGTATACTCAAGTAAAAAGATATTGGGGTTATTTTTCGTAAGTTCATCTTTAATCGCTATTGTCTTGGTTATTATTATTACTTTCTTAATTTCTCAAGGAATTACAAAACCGATTGCTGAAATGAAAAAAAGCAAACGGAAAAAAATTGCTGAAGGAAATTATACTGGTGAAGTGAAAAATTTATAGTGATGATGAGATTAGGGTCAATTAGGGCAAGCGATTAATGATTTATCCTTTAAAAATTAAAGGAAGCTCAAGAAAGTACAGAGTCAGAACGTCAACGTTTAGATAGTGTCTTACGTCATATGAGTGATGGAGTAATCGCAACAGATAGACGTGGTCGTATTGTGATTATGAATACGGCAGCTTTTAGATATTTTAAATTTAAAATCTGAAAAAGTGATAGGAATTCCATTATTATCTATTTTTGCCGTTAGATGAAAAAAAGTAACGTTTTAGAGAGTTATTAGAAACGCAACAAGAAAGATTGATTCATTTAGAAGAAGATGGAGAAGACTCAATTGTTCAATGTGAGTTTTCTGTTATCCAGCGTGAATCTGGCTTTTATTAGTGGGTTAGTTTGTGTTTTAACAGACGTTACGGAACAACAAAAAAATTGATCGTGAACGTAGAAATTTCGTATCCAATGTATCGCACGAATTGCGTACACCATTAACAAGTATTAAGAGTTATACGGAAGCATTAGTGGATGGAGCGTGGGAAAAATAAAGAAATTGCTCCCAGGATTTTTAAAAAGTTATTGAAACTGAAACAGATCGTATGATGCGAATGATTACGGACTTATTGAATTTATCTCGTATGGACCAAAAATCGTCTAGGGTTGGAAAAAAAGAATTTATTAATATGAATGAATTGGTGGTTCATATTGTCAGTCGTTTTGAAATGGTATTACAGTCTGAGCCGTATCGTGAAAAAGAATTATCGTATTTTAACAGACATTACTCAACGTGACTTATGGGTTGAATTAGATCAAGATAAGATTACTCAAGTATTAGATAATATTATTAATAATGCGATTAAATATTCTCCAGATGGAGGAAGAATTATTGTTCGTTTAATGGAAACCCATACGGATATTATTGTAAGTGTGAGTGATGAAGGGGTTAGGAATTGCACGAAAAGATATTCCTCATCTATTCGATCGATTTCTATCGTGTAGATAAAGCTCGTTCTCGTGCAATGGGAGGTAGTGGTCTTGGATTAGCCATTGCGCAAGAAGTAGTTCAATTACATGGTGGAAAAAAATCTGGGTGAATAGTATTGAAAAACAAAGGTTCAACTTTCTTTGTTTCCTTACCATATATTCCATTTGAAGAGGATGGTGAATGGGAATGAGAATCCGTTTAAGATATTTTAGTATTCATTTTAATGCTATTAAGTATGATTAGTATCAGTATTAACATTGGCTGTTGTATTCCGTCCTGTAGAAATTTTTTCTCCAAAATGGTTTTACACGAAATGTAGCTTCAACAAACCAAGATGCTAGTACGCAGACAAGAGTAAACTATTCATTGGAAGATGTATTTAGACCAACACGTTTTGTTATTTCTCATGAAAAATAAAGGGAAAAATGACGAGTGATTCTACTATCATTTCATCTGTTAATGAAGGTTTTTGGTTAGGAAAATTTAAAGATATTTCGAAAAAGAAATATTAAGTCAAGAAAGCATATGAACAATTAGTGTTCAGAGATTCATTTAGGGCAGTTATTATTTGACGCACCAGTGACATTTGGAGTAATGACGAGATATTTTAATGATGTGCCTGAAGAATATAAAGCAAGAAACATTTAGTCGAATTGTTTATCGTCATGATGATTTAAAAAAATGTTTATTTTATTAATGATTATACAAAGCAAGTATTCCAAGCTAAAACAGATCAAGATATTCAAATCAGAATTATCTAACTATTATGATGATACAAAATTCTACCTAGTCGAATCATATTTTTAAAAAAATAAACAGATTTTTTTATTGAAGTAAATACAATACCGGTGAAAAACAAACTTATTTAATGGAACAAATTCCGATGAGTTTTTATATTACTCAATTGTTTGCTAATCCTTCAGAATTAAGAAATAGAAGTGATGGACAGTCAATTATTTATAATGATAATTTATCCCAATTAAAAAAATGGATCGCTCGACTAATGTAATCTCTTATTACCAGAATAGAGTAGATGATGAACATTTAACAACAACTGTACATCTACAACAATCTTTTTGCACAAATGAAGAAATTAGGAGGATGGAAATTAGGAGTTAGCTTCTCTGATTTTTGATGGTGATAGAAAAAAATTGTGGAATATATGCGTTATGTAGGAACGTATCCAATCCTTTCAAATGCGAAAGAAGGGTTATCTCAATTTATCATTACAGCAACAGGAATTGAAAAAAATGCGTGTCTCTTCTCTAATTGCGGAGACTCCAATTCCTTCAAAAAAATGAGTCTGTTGATTTAATGAGTGGAAAAAGAATTAATGGATCAAATTTTAGGAAAAGGAATTGCATTAGATACATTAGAGGATATTCGTTTAGGGATATGCTTGGCAATTAAGCCGAGAAAGTAATCAAATTGTTGAGTTTGTTCCAAATTGGTTTATTAAAAATCGATCATAAATGGAAAAACTTTAGAAGAAATTTCTTTACCAACATTGGATTAGGGAGGAGATAACGATGGATTTTTAGACGATCAACTTTAGTATTAATTATCAGTTTTCTCTTTCTAGATATCTTTTTATTTGGAACTTTTTGGCAAATGAAAAAAAGAAGTAAAAAAGTCCTTTGAATACAAGTATTAATGTGATGGAGCAAATGAGAACGGATGGAATAACGGTGACAGGGGTAAATACGACGGTAGAATCTCTGCCGATTATTCAAATTAGTCCCTACTAATATTGAACATTTAATCAGCATTTTACCGAGTCAAGTTGCAACGTATGATAAAGGGGTTATTTCATCACAATTATTAGCCCCTATTCAACTAACATTGGATTCAAATAGTACTGCTACAATGGATAATTTTTGCAGAATTAACGAGTTATGTAGAAAGTGGTTCGATTATTAATGGAAATCAATATACATGGTTTAATTATAATCCGACAACACGTAAAAAGTGATTTATGCGCAACGTGCAAATCAAATTCCAGTGATGGATGGAAGTAGTCAAATTATTTTTTTACACTGAAATGCCAATAATCAAGTTATTAGTTATGAACAAACTTTTGCTGGAAATGCAGAAGTATTAGGGTGCAAATCGTGCATTAATTACTTCTCAAAAAAAGCGATGGAAGTATTATATTTAGCTGGTAGAATTCCAACTCGATCAACTGTTTCTGTTGTTCGATTATCATATTATAAGTCTTTAGCGTTAAAAGATTTATCCATTTATTCTCCAGCTTGGTATGTAGAATTTAAACAAATAGATGGACAAACCCTCGTTCGTCGTGTAGATGCGATTCGAGGTACTGTATTGACGAAATGAAGCAACAGAAACGGTGAATACAACAACACCGTAATAGAAACTGTAGCTGCAATAGAAAGGAAGACAATATGAGCGAATCAAGTTTTTTTAGTGAGTTTACTAACGAGTGGAAGCTCGGGAAATGCTACGTATATTGAAACACCACAACGAAAAAAATTTTTAGTTGATTGTGGGTTTAACTGGGAAAAGCCATTGCAGCACAAATGGAAAAAAATTGGACGATCAGTGGCAGATATTGATACGATTTTAGTCACGCATGAACATGTGGATCATATTAAAGGAATCGGAGTATTAGCAAGAAAAATATGGCATGGATATTTATGCAAATGAGAAAACATGGAAAGCGATGGAAAATAAAAAAATATCGGTGTGATTAAGCAAGATCAAAAAAACATTTATTTGAACCAGGGAGTGACAAAAAAACTTTTGGAGATATTGATGTAATGAGTTTTGCAGTATCTCATGATGCAGCTTGTCCTCAATTTTATTCATTCCAAAAAGATCAAAAAAACAATTTGTGATGTTAACCGATACAGGTTATGTTAGTGAGAAATTAAGAAAATTACTATCTAATGCGGATGCTTACTTTAATGGAAAGTAATCATGATGTAGATATGCTTCGTATGGGGAATTATGCATGGCATTTAAAACAAAGAATTCTTAGCGATAAAGGACATTTATCCAATGAAGATGGCGCATTAGCGATGTGTGAAATGCTAGGAGATAAGACAAAAGAGAATTTATTTAGGGACATTTAAGCCAAGATAACAATTTGAAAAGAATTAGCGTATCAAACAGCTGAATCGATTTTTATTACAACACGATTGTGGCATTCATGAAACTTTTTGAAGTGTATCATACAGACCCATATGAACCGACAGAATTGTTTTAGAGTTTAATAGAAATTTTCAAATAATAACGGGATTTTTTTAACAGCTTTATAACGATTTAATTACATTATCTTCAAACTTTTTTTCAAAAAAAGCTAGATTAGTATAAGAGTGTCAAAAGAAAGCAATGAAGAAATTGCTAAAGTGAAAAAGGAGGGATATTCATGACAAATGAATTCCATGAAGAAGTAGAAACTACACAAGAAAATACACTACTAAATGAAGAAACAATACAAGAACCTACTCCAGTAGAAAAAGAAAAGTGCTAAGAAGAAAAAAAGCTTTTCGTTCAGGTTTTGTTGGTGGAGTAACCGGGTGGACTATTAGCCGTTATCATTGGATTTGGTGCTATGAGTGCAACAGGAACTTTAAACCAATTAACTGGAGCAAAATCTACTGCAACAAGTACAACAACTGTAAAAACAAGCCCAACAGCTTTATCGAATAAAGGGTGCTGGAGACGTTTCAGATGTTGTTGCGAATGTAAAAAAATGCAGTTGTATCTGTGATTAATAAACAAAGCTTAAATCAAAAATAACTTATTTGGAAGCTACGGACAAAAGCCGCCGACAAAAATCAAAAAAACAGAAGATAGTGATTTAACAACTGCTTCTGAAGGTAGTGGAGTTATTTATAAAGTTGAGAAATGGCTATGCTTATATTGTAACGAATAATCATGTCATTTCAGGTTCTCAAGAATTAGAAGTATTAATGGCAGATGGTACTCGTGAAAAAAAGCAGAATTAATTGGTGCAGATAAATGGACAGACTTAGCTGTATTAAAAAAATTAAAAGCAGATAAAGTAACTACAGTAGCTGAATTTGCGAATTCAGATGAAGTGAAAGCTGGTCAAACAGCCATTGCGATTGGTTCTCCTTTAGGAACTGAGTTTGCTACAAGTGTAACTCAAGGAATTGTATCTGCAAAAGATCGTTCTGTTCCTACAGATGTGGATGGCGATGGCAAAACAAGATTGGGTAGTAACAGCTATTCAAACAGATGCAGCGATTAACCCAGGAAATTCTGGTGGTGCATTAGTCAATGCAGCAGGACAAGTGATTGGTATCAATTCTATGAAGATTAGTAAATCTAGCGTAGAAGGAATTGGATTTGCAATTCCAAGTAATGAGGTAGTCTCTATTATTAATCAATTAGAAAAAAATCTGGTAAAAGTGATTCGTCCAGTTTTAGGAATTTCAATGGTAGATTTAACATCTGTTTCTTCTCAAGGACGTCAACAATTAGCATTATCGAATGATGTGAAAGAAGGTGTCGTTGTAGCAGATGTTCAAGATGATAGTAGCGCAAGTAAAGGCGGATTAAAAACAATATGATGTCATTACAGAAATTGATGGTAAAACCAATTACAGGTGTACAAACATTAAGAAAAAGCACTATATAGTAAAACAGTTGGTTCTAGTATGGAAGTTACTTATTATAGAAATGGACAAAAACAAACAACAACGATTCAATTAACAAGCTCAGATAGTCCCAAGTTTATAAAAAAATAGAATAAAATGACTAATCCACATAGTTATCCACAAAAATGTTGATAACTATGTGGATAGTTTTCTTTTAGTTGTACAGAAAAAAAGAAAAAAATATTTTTTTAAAAATCATTGATATCATAGGATTTTTTTGAAAACAAGTTATCCACAGGTGAATGGTAAGTTGTGAATAAGTGTATGGTTAATGTTGATGAAAACATTGTTATATCAACGATTATAGATGTTTTGGATAACTTTGGATAGTGGAATAAAATTGTGGATAAAGTAATCGAACATGATATAACAGAAAAATTACAAAAAAAGGGTATTGACCAATATATGGGGGATAGAAGGTGAGTTGAAAAACAAAATTTAGTAGCGAACATGTGTACATGTGGATAACTCTGTGGATAAGTTGTGAGTTTCTTATAAATTTTTGGAAAAAAATCTTGAGGAGTTGAGGAAAAGGGAATATACTATTGTTAGTAATGGAGAAGTACCCAAGAGGCTGAAGGGGTCGCACTCGAAAATGCGATAGGTCGTGAAAGCGACGCGGGAGTTCAAATCTCCTCTTCTCCTTTTTATGTTATTGATATATCAACGTTTTTAGAGGTTTTTGTTCCAAGTTTGTTTGTGTGAACGAAAGCCTTTTTTTAATAGAGTTTTTCGAATGAACATTGGTATAATAATACTATTATTAAGTAGAAATTTTAATGAAATAAAAAGATAAAAGGAGTGAGAATATGCCAAGATTTCTTGTTGGAGCAACTGAAGACACTTGGGATTTTGATGCGGCTTATGAAGCAGCTGAGGATGGAGATATTATTGAATTTACTCCTCATTTAATCAATGAATTTTACAAAAGAACCTTTTACTGAGATTACAAAAAAATATTACAATTATTGGATCATGTAGAAGGGAAATAGATTTTCTAAATACGATTACAGGGAAAAAAATTAAAATTTCTAATAAGGCTAAAAGTGACGTTTTCAAAAACTTGTGGATGTCCAGTATTAGAAAAATATCAATATGTTTCATATTACAGGAGAATCAGAAGTTACTTTTTGAAAACTGTGTATTACAAAGCGAATTTTCCAGCAAAATGATCATTTCTTAGTATTTTTCAGAAGAAAAAAAGTAAAGTTCATTTTAAGGACTTTACGACAAAATTACCGGACAAACACCAAATTAGGGATGAAATTTATTCATTCAGTAGTTTCTATTCAAGATTCTACGATTCAAAATCGATTATTGATTCGAGAAAATTCTGAATTAGAATTTGTACGTTCAAAAAAATAGAGTGTAGTAGACCTACTTCTTTATGGATTGAAGATTCAAAACTATCCATTATCTCCAGTCAAGTTTATGGGACTTTTGAAGGAGGAAATCAAGTCTGTCTTTAAACTGCTAGCAAAGAGTGAACTATGATTTAGAAGATAGTCTAATAGATGGTGTTGGAACAGATTATTATACCATTTTTCTTACAAAAATCTTGTAGTGGAGTTTTTTTCAAAAAATCTAAACTGTTAGACTTTTATGAGAATCAAAAAGAGTCATATTCGTATGGTAAATGGTGTTTATACAGAATAATCTTGATTGAAGGAGACTCAACTTTATATTCTCAAGGAAGATTACGATTTTTTTAAACAAAGAAAGTCAACATATTCCAATTAGTTTTAACAACAAATGCTTTTGTTTGTTGGAGATAGTGTAGAAGTGGAAAAAGAAATTTCTACCACTATTCGTGCTAAAGAAGGGGTCGTGCTTTGTTGCAAATGACTTTTATTCATTTAAATGGAGATGCTACAAAAACTGAACTATGAAACAGATGAAACGAGTCAATGCAGCAGTTACTCAGAAAACATAAAGTAGCTCCCAGAAAGAAGCGAAAAAGGGGAAATTATTCGAACAGAGAATGCACAAAAAGGTTCATCATACGAATACTGATTACTATGCAGAGTTACAAGGATTAATTGGACTAAAAACAGTCAAAGAAAAAAAGGTTGATAAATTAATTCAACAAGCAAAATATAATCAATTACAAATCGAACAAGGATTACCACCTGAAAAAAATGACGATGCATGCAGCTTTCTTAGGAAATCCAGGAACAGGGTAAAGACAACTGTTGCACGTTTAATGGGACAAATCTTATTCCAATATGGAGCCTTAAAAGGGGAAGAGTTCAAATTTGTAGAAGTATCAGCTGCTGATTTATTGTCTGGATATGTGAATCAAACAGCAGAACAAACTCGTAAGAAATTAGAAGAGGCTAAAGGCGGCGTGTTATTTATTGATGAAGCGTATGCTTTAAATAAAAAAAGGTTCGAATAGCACAGGGCGAAGAAGCGATTAATGAATTATTAACGTATATGGAAAAACCATCGTGATGATATTATGGTGATTTTTTTGCAGGATATACAAAAGAAATGGAACAATTTTTTTCGATGTCAATCCAGGATTCAATTCTCGTGTACCACATCAATTAACGTTTGAAGATTATTCACCAGATGAAATTGTTCAAATGGGACTTAAAAATTTTTGAAGGAAAAGCTCGAAAAAGTTGAAGATCCAGAATTTTTATGCTCGTAAACATTAAAAAAGCTTATAAACGTTCCTTAGATAAGAGTAATGCTCGATGGATTCGTAATCAAAAATGAGCAAATTATGCAAGAATTTATTTTTCCGTGTGATGTCACAAGATGGGCGAAGATATGACTTTAATTAAAAAAATCAAGATATTGAAAAAAAGCATTGTCACAAGGAAGCTATGAAGAATCTGACAATAAAGCTGATGCATGGAAACAATTAAATCAATTAATTGGTTTAGAAAAAAAGTCAAAAGAACAAGTCAGTGCCTTTATTAATCAAGTAGAATTATCGAAGGTGAGACAAGAACAAGGAATTGAAACGAAAAAAATATTACGTTACATTCGTTATTCTTAGGAAATCCAGGAACAGGGTAAAAACAACGGTTGCTAGAATTATTGGCGAATTATTGTATCAAAAAAGGGCATGATTGCAACGAATAAAATGGTGGAAGTTTCTCGTGGGGACTTAATTGGTGGATACCAAGGGCAAACAGCTATTAAAAACAAGAGAACATTTACAAGCTGCTCTAGGGTGGAGTACTTTTTTTATTGATGAAGCTTATTCCTTTAAAAACATGGTCCTAATGATAATTTTTGGACAAGAGGCGATTGATGAAATCTTGAAGTTTATGGAAGATCATCGTCATGATATGGTTGTCATTTTTGCAGGATATCATAAAGAAATGAGTGCCTTTCTTAGAAACAAATTCAGGATTAGCAAGTCGTGTTCCGAATACATTTTGATTTTGAAGATTATACATCTGAAGAAATTGCTCAAATTGGATTGTATGAATTAGCTAGTGATTCCTTAACAGTAGATGAAGAAGCATATCGTCAAGCTGTTGCAACAGCATATGCTAGAACAAATGATCGCAGTAATGGTCGTTGGATTCGTAACTTTCAATGAGAAGTTAAGATTACGTCTAGCTACTCGATTTGGTAATAATCCATCCATTGATCCAAACCAAATAATCCAACAAGACTTTAGATGATGTGTTTAGCGATGTCAAAATAAGAGTAAACAAAAAAAGCTGCGTTAGCAGCTTTTTTTGTTTTACATGAAAATATCCTAAGTAATAACGAACAAATAATGCAGCAGCTACAGCACCCGATAAATGGAGCAGTACCTGGAACTAATAATCCATATTGCCAGTCATTATTTACTTTGTTTTTTTGATTGGTAATACTTGGTAAGCTAAACGAGGTCCTAAGTCACGAGCTTGGTTCATCGCGAATCCTGTAGTACCTCCAAGACCCATACCAACAGCCCATACAAGTAAACCAACAATAATGTTTAATTGATCTTTATTCACTTGTTCAGTAGCTAAGATAGCTGTTAAGAAAAATAAATGTTGCAAATGCTTCGACGAAAGTAGTTACGAGGTAAGTTACGGCAGTTAGGGTTAGTAGAGAAGATGTTACGAATTGCAATTCCATCTACTTGACCTTCAGAAGCTGTAAAAGTGGTCTGCATACATGAACCATACGATAACTGCACCAACGAAAGCTCCTAAAAAAATTCAGCAATTGCTACAGGGATAAATTGTTCAGCAGGTAATAATCCTAAAAACAACTTTTGCTAATGCCATTGCTGGGTTAATACTAACTCCACCAAAGATGAATAATGTTACTGTAATACCGAATGCCCATGTTGTGATGGCGAATAAGTGACCTGAACCATTGTATTTTAGTTTTTTTTCAATACTTCGTCACAGTGTACCCCAACCCCGAATAAAAATCATTAGGGCAGTTCCCATAAATTCTGATAATAATAAGTGAATAAATTGTTGTGTAAACATATAAAAATATAAGACTCCTTTTTTTGTTTTTTTAAATTATGATAATATTTCTTTTTCTAATAGTTGATAGACTTTTTCCAATTGGGTATTTGATGCTGTTTGGCTAGTCTAGCACAATCCTCATATTCGAGAGTTGTTTTAGAGATGTTTTTGGTATGTGTTTTGTTTGACACGAATGGTTCCCTAAACTCGTTTTCTACTTCTTGAAAAGTTCGTTGCATCACTTTTTCTTGAAATTTTTTTGATAACGAAATCCAATCGTGCTTGTTTGCTCAAATAGAATCTTAGTAAATTCTTCTAATTGAGACAGAGAAATTAAAATCGTTACATGAATGGCTGGACGATTTTTTTTCGCTAGAACACTGAAATAAGTGACGTCTAGCGCTCCTTTTTTTCATATAGGAAATCCATTAAAGAATCCCATTTGTTCAGGCGTTTGATCATCAATCGTCGTATCGATTTGATAAATATCATCGTCTAACTGATGTACTTCTTTGAAACGAGTGAGTTGTTGGATGACATAGACTTCCACGTAGAGCATTGAATTTTTCCAGTATCTCGTTTTCCCAAATCCATATCCTACAGAAGTAATTTCTAAGTTTTCTGGAATGGTAAAGTCTGGATGAATCGCTTTTAGTAAGGCGATACCTGTTGGTGTAATGAGTTCAGTTTTAATATCAAAATCTTGATGAATTAAGATAGAAGTTCCTTTTTCTTAATTGCATGACTGCAGGAACAGGCACCGGCATAACGCCATGAGCGACTTTGATTGTACCACTACCTTCGACTAAAGGGTGCACTATATACTTTTGTGATTCCTAAGTTTTTCAAATAAGATGAAAGAAACTAGCGATATCTACAATCGAATCAATTGCTCCTACTTCATGGAAATGAATGTGCTCAATTGGAACTTGATGAACCGCAGATTCTGCACGAGCGATGTCACGGAACACTTCAATACTTTTTTTCTTTTACAAAGTCAGAAACGGTACTATTTTCAAAAAAATTTCAATAATTTCTTGTAAGCCACGAACGTCATCGTGATGATGGTGACCATGTTCATGGTGATGATCGTGCTCATGATGATGATCGTGCTCATGCTGATGATCGTGTTCGTGCTGATGATCGTGTTCGTGCTGATGATCGTGTTCGTGCTGATGATCGTGTTCGTGCTGATGATCGTGTTCGTGCTGATAATCGTGTTCGTGCTGATGATCGTGTTCGTGCTGATGATCATGTTCATGAGTGAAATCTCCATGGACTCCATGGTCCTTTTTCCCCATGTTCTAAATGAACATCGAAAATCAATTCCATAAATACTGCTTTTTAGCAATTTTATGAATATGTAAATGATAGCCATCTACGGCTAACTTTTTAAGTTCTTGTTGCAAATAGTCTGAACTAGCTCCTAAATCAATAAGAAGACCATTCAGCATATCTCCACTAATGCCAGATAAAGGTTCTAAATATAAATGTGTCATGATGAAACACCTCGAATCTGATTAATCATACTAGCAGAATAAGCAGCACCCAAATCCATTATCAATATTGACAACTGTTACACCAGAAGCGCAAGAAGTTAACATACTCATCAGAGTCGTTAGACCTTGTAAGTTACTTCCATATCCTACACTTGTAGGAACGGCAATGACAGGGACATCTACTAATCCTGCGACTACACTCACAAGAGCACCTTCCATACCAGCAATGACAATAATCACACTAGCACCACGGATATCATCCAAACGATTGAAATAGTCGATGGATACCCAGCAACTCCAACATCATAAATGCGTTTCACAGGGATTTCCCAAATGTTTCAGCAGTAATAGCAGCTTCTTCTGCTACAGGCATATCACTTGTTCCTGCTGTTACTACAGCAATGTAATGTTCAGTATTGAATTGGAGTTGGATTAACGACAAAAAGCTCTCGCAGTTTCGTAATAAAAATCCGTGAGGAATTTTTTTCTAATAAAGTATTGTCCTTTTTCGCTATCCACTCTAGTTGCTAGTACAGGGAAGATTTTTCTTTTTCTAATGATTCAATAATTTTTTTCGATTTGCTCTTTTTGTTTTTCCCTTCTCCATAAATAATTTCTGGAAATCCATTTCTTTTATTTCGAGAAAAGATCTAAAGAGGCAAATCCTATATCGTCGATGCCTTCTAATGAGAGGCAGCTTCCTCTAGTGAAAGCTGTCCCTCTTGAAAGCGAATAAGAATCTCTTTTTTTATTCATCAATAATTTCCTAGTCTTCAACGATAACAGATAAACCATCACGAATAACGGTAACTTTAGCATCTGGTCCTTCAATTTCAAAGGCACGTGCTAATGCTTCGTCAAATGTTTTAGCAATTTCCATATGCATATCTGTAATTAATGTAGGATCGACTAAATCAGAAACAAAAAAATGACACGGTGATGTACTAAAAATACGTGCTAAAAATTTGAGCAGTCCATTGGTCTGGAATTGTTTCTAAACGTGGTGTGTTAATTGCTTTTTTTCTAAAAAAGTCTTTTGGTTCTTTATAATCAGCTAAATTGTGATAGAATCCTGAACCACCATGTCCGTCACGGCATCCTGCAACCATAATAATAACGCCGCCTTCTTTATTCGTAGCTTCAGCAGCAGTCATTCCTTTAACAGCTTGATAAATATTTTTGGTCAAGTGGGAATCCACCATTTGTTGAAACAGCGATATCGCAAGGGATTTTTCTTAACATGAGCTAATCCACGAACAAATTCACATCCAACATGGTGAGCTTCTTCCATATCACCAGCGAATGAACCGATAATATGTTTTTCTCCATCTAATACTACGTTAACGATAAAAGCTAATTTAGCAGTACGAGCTGCATAAACCATATCTTCATGGATTAAGTTGTGTTTTAAGTTACCTGTTCTTGATTTATCAGAGTCGATAAATTCACCAGAGTGATTTGCCATAATTGTTTTATAAGAAGCAATACCTGGTAATACAGATTTACGTCCACCTGAGAATCCTGCAAAGAAGTGAGATTCAATGAATCCTTCAGCAATTAATAAGTCTGCTTCTGCAGCAATACGATTAATAATGCAGTCACCACCTGAAGGTAATTGACCGATTTTTACCATATCGTCATCATTTGTTGAAATATGCATCACGATTTCTTCGTTATCGACAATTTCTTGACCGTACTTATGAATTAACTCTTCACGAGTTGAAGGACGATGGAACCCTGTTGCTACTAAAAATACGGATACGAGCATTTGGAGCGACACTACGAATACGACGTAAAAATAATTGGAGTAATAATATGAGAAGGAACTGGGACGAGTATGGTCTGAACTAATTAAAGACGATGTCTTTTTTCCCTTTTGCTAGTTCTTCTAATGATTTACTCCCAATAGGATTATCCATTGATTTTTCAACGGTTTCTTGTTCAGAAAGCGGATTTGAAAAAAATTTCTCTGCTTGAGATTCTAACAATCCTGCAAAAATTTTTTTATCAGGAATGCTAGCAGTGATTAGTTTGTTTGTCATAAGGTAATTTGAATATCTACCATTTCTTAACATCTCCTTTGTAAATCGTTCACATAGTCTAGTATATTTTTTTCCTAGTGGAATGATGGCTACAAATGGTGTTAACATATGTTAATAAAAAATATTTTCTACAAGAGGATAATATTGTTTGGGAGAATGCAAGAAGTGAAAAAAAGGAGTGCATCAAAAATGGAAGAAAATTATCTTAGTAAACTTTTTTGGAAGAGCATAATGCTCCCTGTTATTAAAAAGAAAAAAACATATGTATTTAGCGTATCATGGGTTGGAAGAATCATATACTTATGTGTTGAAAGAAGGCGTTGTTAAAACAAGTATCATCTTAAAAAGATGGAAGAGAGTTTAATTTATCTTATATTACGCCTATTGATATTATCTCATTATTAAGAGATGAGGTTTCAAATTATACTTCAGCACCTTTTCAATGTTCGAGTAGAATCGGATGAAGCTAGTTTTTTATCGTATTCAGCGCATTAAGTTTTGGGAATATGTTAAAGAAGATCGAAAAATTACAAGATTATATTCGAGAATATTATCGAAAAAAATTATCTGAAAAATATTGAATCTTTACAATATATGACGATGAATGGTAAAAAAAGGTGCGGTATGTGCATTTCTTTATAAACTAGTAAAAGCAATTTGGAGTTCAAACTCGAGATGGAGTATTAATTGATTTTGCAGTAACCAATGAAGATATTGCTGGATTTTTGTGGGATTTCAACTCGAAATAGTGTAAATCGTATTATTCATGATTTAAAAATCGGAAGGCGTTGTAGAAATCAAAAAAATCAGAAAATTATTGTAAAAGATATTAGTTACTTAGCAGATTTTACTGGAAGAGAAGGCTAATAAGAGCCTGTATTAAGGAGAACCATTATGGATGAAAAAGAACTAAAACTAAAAGCATTATTAAAGGAAATTGGGAAAAAAATTGTTGTTACTTACTCAGGTGGAATTGATAGTAGTTACTTATTAAAAAGTGGCATTGGACACGCTTGGAAGTGAGAATGTTTTTAGCAGCTGTAGTGAATTCTGAATTATTCCCAGATTATGAGTTTGATATGGCCATTGATCTGGCTAATGAAATGGGGAGCTCGTGTTATCGGATTAGAAATGGAAGAATTATCAGATCCAAGAATTGCAGCAAATACTCCTAAAAATTTGGTATTATAGCAAGAAATTATTGTATCAAACAATTAAACAACATGTAGAACAAGAAGGATTTACCGTGTTATCAGATGGTACGATTATGGATGATGTGGATGATTTTCGTCCAGGAGTAAAAGCTCGTAATGAAGAAGGCGTTCGTAGCTTTATTACAAGAAGCAGGATTATATAAAAAGTGAAATTCGTCAATTAGCAAAAAGACTTGGTGTAGAAAATTGGAATAAAGTACCTTCTTGCAGTATGGCATCTCGTTTCCCATATGGTACAAAAGATTACTGCAGAAAAAGTTCGTTGGGTTCAAGAAGCAGAAGCGTATTTAATTCAATTAGGATTCGAACAAGTGCGTGTACGTGTTCACCAAGATTTAGCAAGAATTGAAGTATCTCAGGATTTAATTCCAACATTACTAGACCATCGTCAAGAAATTGAAAGTACATTACGTTCGATTGGATTTTAGTTATGTTGCATTAGACTTAGCAGGGATATCAATATGGACGAATGAATCAAGTGTTAAGTGATAAAGAAAAAAAGCAAAAAAATTGGATAAGAGATAAGGAAGAACTTTGATAAAGGAGTTCTTCTTTCTTTGCATAGAAAATGAGGAGAGTATGGAAGCTCAAGAAGTATTACAATTTTGGTTTGAGGAATTAGAACCAAAAGATTGGTTTTGTAAAATCTGAATGCATTGGATAAAGAAATATATCAGACGTTTTTTTAAGATTCATCAAGCAGCGATTGCTGGAGAATTAAGTCATTGGAGAAAGACTATTCAAGGAAGATTAGCAGAAATTATTGTATTGGATCAATTTTCTAGAAATTTATATCGTGATGATGCAAGAGCTTTTTTATATGATGGCATGGCGCTTGTATTAGCACAAGAAGCCCTACCGTATTCAAAAGAATTGACGGTCATTGAACGAAGCTTTTTATATATGCCATTTATGCATTCAGAGTCATTAGCGATTCACGAAAGAGGCGGAAAAAGTTATTTTTCTGAACCTGGTATGGAAAAAAACGTGCAAAAATATGAACAGATGCATCGAAACATCATCGAACAGTTTGGACGCTATCCACATCGTAATGAAATTTTAGGGAAGAAAAATCGACTGAAGAAGAGTTAGAATTTCTTCGAAATCATTCAGGATTTTAAGTGAAAACTTTATGTAAAGCGGATTAAAAAAAGTAATAAAAACCTTAATATAAATAGAGTTGTTTTTTTCGTAAAAAAATTCGATACGATGGATAGGCAAAAAGAGAGAATTGTGGAGATATATATATGAAAAAAATTCAAATGGATGAAAGCCGTTGTGACAACTTTAATCGCTTGTTGTTTTAGCAAGTCCGATGCAAACAATGGTTCACGCTGATGAACCTGAAAAGACCTAAAACAGCAGAAGAAATTGCTGCATTAGAAGATGTAGCATCTTACATTGCTATCGAACAAACAAGTGGAAAAAAATTTTTGATGGAAAAAAATCAAGATGATGTTCGAGGCATTGCTTCGATGAGTAAAATGATTAGTCAGTATTTAATCTTAGAAGCGATTAAAAAAATTCAGAAATTACATGGGAAACAAAAAAATTCCTATTAGTGAAAGAGTTAGTAAATTAAGTGCTAATTATTCTTTTATCAAATGTGCCATTATGGTCGAATGAAACATATAGTATTCAAGAATTATTTGAAGCAAGTTCGATTTATTCTGCCAAATGCTGCAACCATTGCGATGGCAGAACATTTAGCTGGGAAGTGAAGCTAAATGGGTAGAACGGATGAAGGAAAAAAAGTTGAATCTTGGGGAATTCAAGATGCAACCATTGTAAATGCGACAGGATTGCCGAAATAAATATGGTACAACAGAAAAGAATCCAGACTTTGGAGATGATGCAGAAAAATAGTATGTCTGCTCGCTCTGTTGCGATTGTAGCAAGACGTTTAGTATTAGATTTTCCAGAAATTTTAAAAAAATTTCTTCAGTTGCAACGAAAGGAATTTAGACCAGGAACTGCTGGGATGACAAAGATGGATAATTTTAACTATTTAATTCCAGGATTATTATTTGGTTATGATGGGGTAAATGGTTTAAAAAAACAGGGACTTCTGAATTAGTGGAGCTTCTATTACGACAACTGCAACTCGTAATAATTTTTTTCAGTGATTGTTGTTCCGATGGGGTCTAAACAACCATTGAAATCGTTTTAAAGTAACAGCGAAAAATGTTAGATGAATTATTTCAAAGAAAATATGAAGGGTTTAGTAGTAGGAATTCCAGGAAATCGGTTCAAAAATATCCAATCTTATCCAGTCAACGGTGGTTCTGATGAGAAAAATTAGTGTCGATTATGGTGATAATTTTGTAGCAGCTGTTCCAAAAGGGAACGGCTATGAGCCAAGATAAAAGTTCGTTTTGAACCATTTAAAGAATTATTAGATGAAAATAATGCCTTTACAAAGCACCAATTACTGCAGGAAAAAAACGATTGGAGATCTATATTTCCAAATGCCTGGAGAAGATTTAGGGATATGTAGATGGTCAAGCTGAAGGTCATGTACCAGCATTTGCAGGCTATGAAATCGATCCATCGAATATTGTGACAGATAGTTATCGACAAGCGAGAGGGATTTGTAGGCAAAAAAATTATTCCAAGGAATTCAAAGACTTTTTCGCTAATATCATTCAGAAAAGTGAAAGGCTTCTTACATGCTCAAGAAGCATAAATAGTTCAATTTTCTGATTACCTGTTGCACAACTTTAGAGAATATTGTAAAAATACAGACATATAAAAAACTGTATGAATAGTAACTTGAAGTCTTTTGTAGAGAGCTAGCGTTTGGTGAAAGCTAGTAAAGTATGACAAGCGAATCCACATACTATGATGCATGGCGAAAGCATTGATTAAGCCATCCGGAGCAAAACCGTTATCGCAAATGAGTGCAATGGAAACATTGAATACGGGTGGTACCGCGAAGATAAAAGTGAAACACACAACTTCGTCCCAGTGACAATTTGTCGGGGATGAGTTGTGTGTATTTTTACAATGGTTTAAACAAAGTTTTCAACAAGCAAAACAAAAGAAAATGGAGGAATCAATATGTTAGATATGAAACGAGTGAGAGATCACTTTGAAGAAGTTGTGGTTGGATTACAAAAACCGCGGAGTAGAACGTAAAGTAGTAGAAGAATTACGTGATTTAGACGAAAAACGTCGTGAATTAATTTTAAAAACGGAGCAATTAAAAACAATACCGTAACACTGTAACGGAAGAAATTTCTCAATTAAAAACGTAATAAAGAAGATGCTAGCGCAAAAATTGCTGAAATGAAACAAGTTGGGGAAGATGTAAAAGCAACAGATGCTTTATTAGCAGAAGTAGAAGAAAAATTAGAATACATCGCTTCACGCTTACCAAACATTGCTGCAGCTGATGTTCCTGTAGGAGAAGATGAAAACGAAAACGTAGAAATTCGTCGTGAAGGAACTCCACGTGTCTTTGATTTTCGAACCAAAACCACACTGGGAAGTAGCAGAAGCATTAGATATTTTAGACTTTGAAAGAGGCGCTAAAGTATCAGGAAGCCGTTTCTTATACTATAAAGGATTAGGGTGCTCGCTTTAGAACGTGCGATTTACAACTACATGATTGATTTACATGTGGAAAAAAACATGGCTACACAGAAATGATTACACCATATTTAGTAAACGAACAATCAATGTATGGAACAGGACAATTCCCTAAATTTAAAGAAGATGTATTCCAAATTAATGACGAACGTAATTTAACATTAATTCCAACAGCAGAAGTTCCATTAACAAACTATTATGCAAATGAAATTTTAGAAGAAGCACAATTACCAATTTATTTCACAGCATTAAGTCCTTCATTCCGTTCAGAAGCAGGTAGTGCTGGAAGAGATACTCGTGGATTAATTCGTCTACACCAATTCAACAAAGTAGAAATGGTGAAATTCGCAACTCCTGAAACATCATTTTGATGAATTAGAAAAAAATGACAGATAATGCGGAAGATGTATTACGTGGATTTAGGCTTACCATTCCGTACAATTGTATTATGTACAGGAGATATGGGATTCTCAGCTTCTAAAACATATGACGTTGAAGTTTGGATTCCAGCACAAGATACTTACCGTGAAATTAGTTCATGCTCAAACTGTGTAGACTTCAAGCTCGTCGTGCGAAAATTCGTTACCGTCAAGCTGAAACTGGAAAAATTGAATTATTACACACATTAAATGGATCTGGTTTAGCAGTTGGTCGTACAGTAGCAGCCATCTTAGAAAACTACCAAGAAGCAGATGGAAGTGTAACAATTCCTGAAGCATTAGTTCCGTATATGGGTGGAGTTACAAAAATTACTAAATAATTTTTGAATAAAAAGAATGAAGTGACCCCCAAAAAGTTAGACTTTTTGGGGGCACTTCATCATGTATCAGTGTTTTTTTATTTGGATATTTATCAGAAGACAAAGAAATTTTTAGACTTTTATGAAAAAAGGAAGTTTCTAAAGATGAAAATTGGCGAGTTCAAGAAGTGTTAGCGAAAGCCTTTTGATGAATATTGTAGAAAATAGGTTATGAATAGGCATCTACCGGTCATTGATGAATGGTTGAGGGATATTCATCCGAATACAAGAAGAGCTGTGACAGAGGGATTGAGAATTTGGACGAGCAGACCTTATTTTAAAGAACACCCTGAAGAAGCGATTAAACGAATTGCTGCATTAAAAAGAAGATAGTAGTGAATATGTGAGAAAAATCAGTTGGAAATGCATTACGGGATATTAGTAAGAAATACCGTGACCTCATTCACGGAAGAATTAGATACTTGGAATATCGAGAAAAAAATCTGTGAAACAAGTGTATCAATTAGCAAGTCGGTATTTGGAAAGTAATTTTATCGAGAAAACGTGATAAAATGAAAAAAAGGAATGAACGAATGAACGCTTATGGCACGTTCATTCCTTTTTCTTATTTTTCACACTAACATTAATAGCATCTAATACACGATCAACAGGGGTGCTTTCTTCGAGTAAGTGTTTTTGTTCTTCTTTCGCAATATCAGGGATGGTCAGTAATGATGCCTGAAACAGAGCTGTGAAGATATTTATTAATTTCTTCGGGTTCATTAATTGTCCAAACATAAACTTCATGACCTTGTTGCTGAGCAGCAATGGTTGTTAAGTCATGATAAGAGAAATCTTCCACTACATAAAAAGTCTACAGTAGGATTTCCAAATCCACCAAATTGGAGAGGAATGACATATCCGGTATCCATTTCAGGGAGCTTTTCGCTCAATTTCTTCAATAACGTTTAAGTTGATAGACATTACTTTGTAAGTTTTTTCAACACCTAATTCTCTCATTTTTGCAATAAAGAGGTCGGTGTAGTCAGCTCCTTCAAAACCATGAGGTTTTAATTCAACGAGTAATTTTGACATTGAGTTCCTTTTGCTTTTTGCAACAAATTCTTCAAAAAGAAGGGATGTGACTTTCATAATCATTTTGGTAAATTGGAAGTCCAACAATTTCATCATAAGTCATATCTTTTAACTTTTTATTAAGACAGGGCTAATCGCTTTCAAATTATAATCATGCATGACGATAAATTGATTATCTTTTTGTCAGTAAAATATCCATTTCCACATAATCAGCGCCTTCTTTTTGCAGCAGCTTCTAGTGCTTCAAGAGAATTTTCCACCCCATATTCGGTAAATCCTCGGTGAGCGACGATAGCAGCTGAGGAAGAGTTTTCCCAATGATATTTTGGTAATAGCTTCACTAGAATAGATAAATCGTTAAACCCGATAAAAGCAGCCACTGTAATAATGGTACTTTTAAAGGGGATTTCAGGAATATGATGCTTGATTGTTACATCTACTGCATCTTGATCATCTGCTAGTTTTACTAAAAATAATAACTAGAGAAATTTTTCGTATAAATGGCTATAAAGAAAAATGACTAGTTTTGATAAGACAAACAGGACTCGTTACAATAAAAGACATTATCCATTATAGAAGATAAGTATCCCTAAAGTAATCGTGAGAATAAACGTCACTAAAAAAATCCGATAAGGGATAGGATGATTTCAACGAGTAAGAAGATACCAATATGTCTCCATACTTTCTTTTTTTGTGAGAGACCAACTTGTTTTTCAGATTTTCTAAAGAAAACAATGGTTCGTCAAAATTTGTAGTGGAATAGCGTAAATAAATCGAAGATGAAAATAAGCCAGTACTACATATAATAGTGCATAAACTAATTGCTCCAGTAGGTGTTTTTGAATTTCTTCTGTAATAAAAGTTTGGAATATATAATTGTTCGGTTAAAAATGAAGTCATTCCAAAATTTTCCTAATGGTAATAGCGTTAATAAATACAATAAGAAATAAATAAATTGTGGGCTGAAAAAAATTCCCTCACTTCACCAAAAGCATTTTTTTAAAACTGGTTCGCCATGAAAAAATGTGTTTTAGAAATCGTTCCATAAACCATAAAGGTAAGAATCGAAAAATTCAATAAAAAAACAAATAAAAAATAACGGCGAATAAATACGCAATAAACGCTAAAATAATAATGGGGGAAGAGAAGAATAATTTCATATTGCTAAAATTAAAATTACTTTTGTCCCGATAAAAAAATAATGCCTTTAAATAAGGTTGATAAAATTCGAAAAGCCAACAAATGATACAAAAAAATTGTAAAAAGGCGGCATTTCGAACATACATAATTTTGTTGGAAAAATAAGTTATTTAAAAACGAATCGAACGGTTTTCCAAACAGGTAAGGATTGATTTTTCATAAAAGCCTCCTTATAGAAAGATTGAGAATATTGTAGCACAGAATGAAGAAAAAGTTGAATATCATAGAAAATGCAAGTTTGATTCGTTGTACCCATATAGGGATTGCCGTATACTTAAAAGCGTAATCATAACTTTTATAGGAGGGATTTTATGTTTTTATCAGAGGAATTACTAGAACAAATTCATCAAAGAGCAGCGCAATATGACTTGGAAAAATGCGTGGCTCAAAAGGAAGATTATGAGGCATTAAAAGAAGCGGGGTATTATAAAGCTTTTGTGCCAAAAGAATATGGGGGATATGGCTTATCTCTTCAAGAAATTGCCCAAGAACAAACAAGATTAGCAATGGCAGCACCAGGAACAGCTCTTGGGTATTAATATGCACCAAATTATTGTTGGATTAGCAAAACATATGGTTCGATTTGGCAATAAGAAGGGTGAACAAATTTTTACGAGATGCGGCTGATGGGAAGTTGTTAGCGTTTTGGTATTTCTGAACCAAGTAATGACCGAGTTTTTGTTTGGATCTATTTCAAAAAGCAGAGCCACAAGAAGATGGAGGTTATCGTTTTTATGGAAAGAAAGTTTTTCTCTATCGATGGGGAAAATATTGTGATAAATTAGTTTTCATTTGGTTCAGATACTTCTGGAGAATCTCCATTGTCTAGTCTTTGCTTATTTAACACCTGATGCAGAAACATTCTGAAGTAAAAGATGATTGGAATACATTAGGAATGAAAAGCAACTCAATCAAACACTGTCGAATTAAAAGGATTTATGCTGCAGAAGAGCAAATTTTTAACAAAAGTAGCTCCTGGTCCAAGTTTTTGATCCAGTTGTTTTTCGGTATTTTTGCTTATTTTTGAAATTTTATTAGCCGCAACTTACCATGGAATTGGAAAACGTGCGTTAGAAATCGGAATTGAAACAGTGAAAACTCGTCATTCTGTATCAGAATGATGCGCCATATTCTCAAGATAAAAAAATATTCGTTGGAGAATTGCAGAAGCAGCGATTATTTTAGATGGCATTCAACCACAAATTAATGAATTAAGTCAAACATTGGAATCAAGCGAAGAATATAGCTTTTATTTGGTTACCACGTTTATCTTCGATTAAGAACCGTTCGGTTGAAGTATCGAAAAAGCAGTGGAAGAAATTGTACGTGCTAGTGGAGGAAGTTCTTATTATAATACGACAGAACTTTCACGCTTATATCGTGATGTATTAGCTGGCTTATTCCAACCATCTGATCAAGAATCTCTCCATGATGCATGGGCAAATATTTTTATTAGGACCTATTGCGTAGTTAGTTGGTAGGAGTATGAGTTTTGTTTGAAATTCTTATTCTGTCAAAGGGTTCGTTCAGGATATTCCTAGTATTTTCAAGAGAGTTTATAGTACAATAATTCCTAGCGTTTTTGAACGCTCGAGGTTCGCAACCATCCCTCGATTCAAAAAACTAGGAGGAAAAGAAATGAAACAAAAACAATGTAAAAGTGTTGATTATCAATGCGATTGTAGCAGCATTATATGTGGTGATTACAACAGTATTTGCCTTTATGTCCTTTTGGGAATATCCAATTCCGTATTTCAGAAATGTTAAACCATTTATTTGTCTTTGATAAAAAATATGGGTATGGGAATTATTGCAGGTGTTATTTTAGCCAATACTATTTTTTTATGTCTAGCTCTGGATTAGGAGTGTATGATTTAGTATTTGGTTTAGGACATTCTATTTTATCTTTAGTGATTGGTTCATTCAGTGTTCCGATTTGCAAAAGATTTAAAAAGGTAAAATGTTATTATTATCCATCGTATTTAGTGTGATGATTTTCTTAGTAGCGATTGAGTTAAAAACTTGTATTAGAATTACCATTTTGGTTAAGCTACTTTGAAACTTTTGTTGGTGAAATTGTAGTCATGTTAGTGGGAATTCCAGTCATGTTAGCAGCCGACAAAGCAATTGATTTTACAAAACAAATGAATGCATAATTTATGTTTTAAAAGGTATATTCGAGAAATCGGGTATGCCTTTTATTGATTAGTGGAAAAATGTTGCTGGTTTGTTTATTAAAAAGGCATTTTCGTAACCTCATGACTTGTAAAAAAAGTATAAAAAGCATCTAAACTATAGTAGATTATGAATCAGAAAAGAGGAATTTCAATGGAATTATTAAGTTTAACAGTAGGGACGTCTACAAGAGAACGTTTATTTTTTTAATTGATGAAAAATAAAGAAACATTAATTTTTCGATCCAGGTGCACAAGCAGAGGATATTAAAAGAATTAATTCAAGAAGAAGGATTGAAGCCAATTGCGATTGTGTTAACACATGCGCATGGAGATCACATTGGAGCAGTAGATGAATTAAGAAAAAGCGTACAATATTCCAATGTATATGAATGAAATTGAAAAAAATTTTTAACGAATACAGATTTCAATCGTTCATTATATTCAAACGAAAATATTACGGTAGAACCTGCTGATGGATACTATCCAGCAGAATTAGGAAAAATGGAAAATTGGAAGTTTTGAGCCTGAATTAGCGTTAATTCCAGGGACATTCTCCAGGTAGTACAGTGTTTATCTTCAAAGACAATGGATTTGTGATCGGAGGAGATGTTTTTATTTCAAAGGTAGCGTTGGAAGTAGCGACTTCTCATATGGTAGTCATATGACATTAATGGCAGGAATTGAACAATATTTATTACCATTACCAGGAAATACGGTCGTTTTCCCAGGGACATGGAGAACCAACAACATTACAAGATGAAATTGCAAGTAATCCCGTTTTTAAATGGAGCAACTAGATAGAACTCAGTAGGAGAATTCAAAATGATTTTTGATACACATACACATTTAAATGTAGAGCAATTTGCAGGAGAAGAAGCAGACGTTATTAAGCGTGCAAAGGAACTAGCTGTTACACGATTTCGCAGTTGTCGGATTTGATACACCAACGATTGAAAAAAAGCTCTCCAATTAAGTGAAACTTTTTGAAGAAGTAGTGGCGATTGTAGGATGGCATCCGGTCGAAGCACATGCCCTATACACCAGAAATTGAGAAAAAAACTAATCACCCAATTAACCCATCCAAAAAGTAGTGGCAATGGGGAAATGGGATTAGAACTATTACTGGGATGATTCTACACCTGAAGAACAAGAACGAGTATTCCGACGTCAAATTGCCATTGCTAAAGAAATGAAATTACCGATTGTCATTCATAATCGTGATGCGACAGAAGATTGCTATCGTATTTTAAAAAGAAGAAGATATTCGAGATATCGGTGGCATTATGCATAGTTACAATGGAGATGTGGAATATATGAAACGTTTCTTAGATTTAGGGATGCATATTTCTTTTTAGTGGTAGTAGTGACGTTTAAAAATGCTCCCTCAAGTTCGTGAGTGTGCGAAAAATCGTTCCACTCGATCGTTTTTTTAGTTGAAACAGATGCACCCTTATTTGGCCCCTGTTCCTTATCGTGGAAAGAGAAACGAAACAGGGCTATACTCGCTATGTTGTTGAAACAATTGCTAAAGGAAACGAGAAATGGCTTGGGAAGAAATAGCTAAAGCATCAACAGCAAAATGCAATGAAGCTATTTCGATTTGAAGAAAGAGGATTAAAATGAATCCAATTATAGTAGTAGAAGGGACGAGATGACACTCGTCGATTAAAGGAAGTTTTTCCAGAAATTGAAACGATTGAAACGAATGGTTCAGCTATTGATGATGAAACACTTGCATTAATCAAAAAGGCAAGTGAAATTCGAGAAGTCATCGTGTTTACAGATCCAGATTATCCAGGACAAAAGAATTCGTTCGATTATTCAAGAAGCGATTCAACGGTTAGTCATGCTTTTATTGAAAGGGAAGAAGCGGTTCGAAAAACGAATCACAAAAAGTCTTGGAGTGGAACATGCTAGCGATGAAAGTATTCAAAAAAAGCATTGCATCATGTGTATAAGCCAGTAGCAGACCTTCAAGAAGAGATTTCTCAATCGGTAATTTTAGAACTAGGATTGATTGGCTATCCTCACTCGTCTTATTTAAGAAAAGAAGTGTCTAAAGAATTACGGATTGGACATACAAATGGAAAAACAATTAACGAAACGATTGAAATTATTCGGCATTTCAGAGCAAGAATTACGAAATGCGGTACAAAAAGTACAAGAAAAGGAGTTAAAAAGATGTTTGAAAAAGATATTGCCACACCGACTCGAACACGTGAAATTATGGAACGTCATGGTATTAAAGTGAAGAAGAGTTTAGGGCAAAAACTTTTTGATTGAACCTAATATTTTAACAAAAAAATGTTAGATGTAGCAGATGTTAACAAAGAAACAAATGTCATTGAAATTGGGACCAGGAATTGGTGCATTAACGCAACGCTTAGCAAGAGCTGCTAAAAAAAGTATTAGCGTTTGAAATTGATGGGACGATTAATTCCAGTTTTAGAAGATACTTTATCAGATCAAGATAATGTCACTGTGATTCATGAAGATATTTTTAAAAGTTGATTTAGAAACAGTGATTAAAGAACACTTTCAATGTGGAGGAGAGATTACTAGTTGTATGCAAACTTGCCGTATTATATTACGACACCGATTATTATGAATCTCTTAGAATCAGGCTTACCAATTGATGGATTTGCGATGATGATGCAAAAAAGAAGTGGCAGAAAGAATGACTGCTCAACCAAATTCAAAAAGCTTATGGCTCATTAACGGTTGCGATTCAATATTGGTGTCATGCCAAAAATCGGATTTATTGTTCCTAAAAACAGTTTTTAATCCAGCTCCAAATGTAGATTCAGCCATTTTAGTATTGGAACGTAGAGAAGAACCTCTAGTAACGGTCAAAGATGAAAGCTTTCTTCTTTGATTTAGTAAAAAAATAGTTTTGTCCAACGTAGAAAAAAACATTATGGAATAATTTGGTCAAAGCTTATGTACCAGGAAAAACTAACCAAAAGAACAAATCCAAGAAGCATTGGACTCTGTTTCAATTGAACCAAATCGTCGAGCAGAAACACTAACGATTGAAGAATTTTGCAGCCTTATCAAATCAATTACAACAATTTGTAGAAGAGTAACAATTGTTCACTGATATCAGAACGAGACGTGATACATTTGTGTGTAATTGTTTTTGAAAGGATGGAGAAAAATGGAACAATGGGTTCAACGAAGTAAAGGAATTTTTATTAACTTTTTGGATTAGCAGTATTAGCTGTTATTTTAGGAGACGTAATGCCGGTTATTGGAAGTGCGGTATTTGCGATTATTTTTGGGATGTTAGTAAGTAATTTTCTATACATTACCAAGTGATTTTAAACCAGGAATTAATTATTCCGCTAAAAAAATTATTACATTATTCGATTATTGCATTAGGGTTTACAATGTCATTTGCTCAAGTTCAACAAACAGGATTAGAGTCTTTACAAGTAACGCTTGTTACGATTGTAGCAGCCTTTCTTAACAGCAGCACTTGTGGGAAAAATGGTTAGGATTATCTGATCATTTACGAACATTAGTAGGATTTGGGACATGCCATTTGTGGGAGGTTCTGCGATTGCAGCAGCTTCGCCAATTATTAAAGCAGATGATGAGGAAATTGCTTTGTCGATTTCAACGATTTTTCTTATTTAATATTATTGCAGTTTTTCTTATTCCCGTTTTTTTAGGGACATGTGTTTACAAATGACAGATGCACAATTTGGATTATTTGCAGGAACAGCGATTAATGATACTTCAAGTGTAGTCGCTGCTGGTTATAGTTATAGTAGTGGAGCAGGAGATATTGCTACAATTGTAAAAATTAACACGTGCGTTGATGATTTTACCAGCTTGTTTAGTATTGTCACTAGTTGAAGCGAGACGTCAAAAAGAAATCAGGGGAATCTGTAAATTGGAAGAAAAATTTTTCCCAATGTTTATTTTATGGTTTCTTTAGTTGCCTCTGTTGTGACAAGTGTGGGAATTTTCCTAAAGAATTTATCCCATATGCAAAATTAGCTTCTAAATGGTTAATGGCAATGGCGTTAGCAGGGAATTGGTTGCCAAGTATCGTTTAAGAGTTTCCGTGAAGCGGGAGCTAAACCGATTGCTACAGGGTTGGCAACTTGGTTTGTGGTAGGAGCAACTAGTTTATTTATTCAATATTTTGTAATGAAGTAATCCCTGAATAAAGGAGAGTTTATGAAGCGCCTATTAAGTTTAGGATTTTGGATAGGTTTGATTTATATTTTGATTTTTTTTCGAAGGTAAATGCGGTTCAGTCGTTTGTAAATACTTCGATGGTTGGAGTTTATTTGCATGTGGTGATGATTTGCTTGTTGATTATCGGATTTTTCGCCTATCTATTAAGAATCATTCATTTTCTTATTTGTGTCGTAGAATAGAAAAAACAAAAAGAAATTGTTATGAGATAGCAACGGACGCCAGCAGACCTGCGGTCTCATGGCTAAAATTTGAGCCCTAGGGTCTCAAATTTTCGGTAACTAAAACCGCTATTGCGGTTTTGGTTACTATGCTATCATGACAATGTTTTTCTATTACTTTTTAAAGGAGAAACAACGGACGCTAGCAGTTTCGCCAAAGCGAATCTCATGGCTAAAAATTTGAGCCTAAGGTCTCAAATTTTCCGGCAACTAAAACCGCTACTACGGTTTTGGTTGCTTCTGCTATATAAGAAAAGTTCTTTGTTTATCTAGCCTTTGTTTTTATGATGTGGCGGAAGTAGAAAAACAGGGGTCTATAATTTATAGGTATGATGGAGAAAATCCACAAACCTATTCTAGCGTAGAACTAACTATGGGGAAAATGATGGTATTGAATTATGAAATACCATCATCTCACTCCTCTTGATTCTATCGAGGTTGAATTTGGGATTGCACAAGATTCTTTTTAGAAAGATTGTCATTATAATTGAGAAGAATCCTTCTACTGTTTTAAAAGAAATTCGAAAACCTCTAGTCGTGAAATAACTAGATGAATATGAAAAACATCTATATTTGTATTTGTTTAAATAGGCTACAAGATTGTTTGTAATAATTGCATTTTTAAGCATAGTAAATCTTAATAAGGATAGTTTTTATAAAATGGGTGATATTGTATCCTAGGGAACTCTTAAAGGAAAATATTTATATCATGTTATCACAACTAACGAACTATCGAGTTCTCTTTCAATCCTTTATTGTTATATGAGAAAGGATATATGGATGTCGATTTTTGGAGATTAGTTAAATTTAAACAAAGAAAATCTCATGATTTACTACCTATTCGATCACAGAATTATTTCATCAACAATATTTGACAAAGATTCGAAATATGATCCGGAGTTTGACACTTTAAAATACGATAATACCAACGATTATCGCAATTTTCTTATACAAGTGTCAAACTCCCGAAATAAAGCAACGTATGATAATCGAACAAGGAAATTAGATAGCTACTATGTACATTAAGAATATGTAGCAGAAAAACAACTAGCAAGAATGGAAAGAATAGAAAAAGGCAGAGCAGAAGGTTCTGATCTCAATCATTATAGGATTAATGAAAGACAGAATTCTTACAAAAGAAAGTAGAGCAAAGAGAATAAATATGTCTGAAAATAAAAAGGATTTCTGAAAAAAAGGTTTCTGTTTTTGAAGAATCATTTTTATTCTGAAACTAAATTTTCGATTTCAAAAATAACAAAACCTCTATTTGAGGCGAAAAAAAGGACTATAGTATAAATGATTTCAAAGCGAAATATTTGACAAAAAATTTTTGGGGGGTAATATAAAATTGATATATTTTATTTTGAGGTGAATATAATTGAAAAAAATGAGTATTTTAGTGATGAGTATTTCTTTTGCTCTTTACTGTTTTAGTCTGGTTCTCGATGGTAACAAATGTCAAAACAAGGAATACCGTTTTCAGATGCTAGTATTTTTTTGAATATTTTTGGGTATGCAATGAATCGAGGAGAATTGATGTATGCAGACCTATTTGATCATAAAGGGCCAGTTGTTTTTTTACTGAACTACCTAGGATATCTTATTGGTGGTGCGTTAGGAATTAAATTTTTATACCTATTTTGCACATTTCTATTCTTTTATAGCTAGCTATAAGATTTCAAGGTTATTTACTGGGAATAAAGCAAAGCAATTTTAACGTTTAGCAATTATCTTTTATAATATATGAGTATTTTTTTGATGGTGGTTGGAGTTTAGAAGGTTTTATTTTACCTTTTTGTCTTATTCATTATACATTTTTTTAAAAATTATTTATACAAAAATGATTTCAGAAAAAAATGACATCGTAGTATCAGGTGCATTTTTTTCGCTATTGTATTTTTTTACGAAAAGCAAATATGATAGGGATTTGGCTAGTATTTTTGTATTTATGTATTAATTGATTTTATACTAAAGAAAGCATACAGGGAATTGTTTTCTTTGATAGGATTATTTTTTTCGTTGGAGTATTAATACCAACTATCCCTTTGTGTCTATATCTGTTATCAAAGGGCATCTTTATTGAAATGGTATACCAGTCGATTGGAATTAATTTTATTTATACTATAGAGTCTAATAACGTTTCGATGTATGAGATTATCAGATGGTACATTTCCCAAACAAATCTCTTAAGTCTTAATTTATTGATGTTATTTTCCTTGATACCACTATGGAAGAAATTTGGAATAAAATCAATCTTTTATCATTTTTGTTTTTTTATTATTTGTTTACTTCTGGCTCTTATCTCAAAAAAAGAAGCTATGGTCATTATATTTTAGTAATGCTCCCTGATTTTGATTCCATACATTTCCTATTTATTTCATAGCATATCCAAGAAAATGTCTTTTTCAAGTATTTCTTGTCTTATTCTTTAGGATTTAATTATTGTATACCAGAATAATATTAAAATCCATCATGAAAAAGTATGAATACAAGATATCTGAATAGATCTGAGAAACAGCAACGCGTTGCTAGTTATATAGAGAAAAAAATACGTCGATGGATGACCGAATTTATACACACCGTCAAAATGGGACTATATATCTATATAGTGATCGTCTTTCTAGTACAAAATATTTCTTTATACCAGCTGTAACAAATGATCAAATTTTAATTGAAGATTTTAAAAAATCAATTATTGAAAAATCCACCAAAATATATTGTTTTTGATACTGAATGGGATTATGGTAAGAGAACTGATTCTTTTGTAAAACAATATATACATGATAATTATAAATTAGAGAAACAAGTTGAAACATCGATGATATACAGGAAAATAGGAAGTTAACATGAGTAGAAAAAATCCAATTTTATATATAGTTATTCCATGTTATAACGAAGAACAAGTCTTACCACATACTAATCCAATGTTTGTTGAAAAAATTGAACAATTAGTAAAGAAAGAAGAAATCCATCCCCATAGTAAAATCATGTATGTAAATGATGGCAGTAAGGATCGGACTTGGGAATTGATAGAAAGTTATGCTAATTCCATTCCTTCTGTGGTTGGTGTATCACAAAGTCGTAATAGGGGCATCAAAGTAGTGTCCTTGCAGGTATGTATGAGGCTATTCAGTTTGCTGATATTGTCATTACCATTGATGCCGATGGACAGGATGATATTAACTGCATGGATAAGATGATTTCTGAGTATAAAAGTGGTTCTGAAATTGTATACGGTGTACGTGATAACCGTGATACGGACTCTGCTTTTAAACGAATTACAGCCGAAGGTTTTTATAAAGTGCTACGCTTATTTGGAGCAGAAGTTGTTTTTAATCATGCTGACTATCGATTGGTTTCTAAAAGATTTTTGCAGGAGTTAGAGAAGTTCCAAGAAGTTAATCTATTTTTCTTCGTGGTTTAATGCCTTTAGTTGGTTTTAAATATTCTTATGTTTCATATAAGCGCCATGAACGAATTGCTGGTGAGAGCCATTATCCACTATCTAAAATGCTTGGTTTAGCTATGGATGGTATTACCAGTTTATCAATCAAACCGATTCGTTTGATTACAAGCCTGGGTGTTTTGACGTCACTCTTTAGTTTTCTATTGATTATTTGGGTTTTATGGAGTAAGTTTGTTGGTACGGTTGTGGCTGGATGGGCAAGCACCTATGCAATAGTTAGTTTACTTGGTGGAGTACAATTGATTAGTTTGGGAGTAATTGGTGAGTATATTGGAAAGATTTACCTAGAAACGAAACGTCGTCCTAGATATATTATCAGTGAACGTACTTTTGATAAGGATAGAATTTTATAGAATCTTTACTCTTTGAAAACTTTTAAAAATTGGTATGAGTCCAACTTTGATATGATTTAGAATTAGGTTGTTTGATAAATCCTGTTGGTGAGAAAATCGCCGATAGGATTTTTAGTATGTAAAAAAGAAATCCGAGTTATGATTAAGTCGACCAAAACCAATCAAAGAGGATTCCTCTTATGGAGAATTCTACACGAAATTTGTTAGGATTAACAGATGAAATTTTGAACATTTGTTAGAAATTGAACATGAAAATCACGAAGAAATATATAATTTTTAAAAGGTAAATGGAATAAAGATTGTAAATGTTTGAAGCGACCTCCAAAAAGTTAGTTTTTTATGTCTCAACTTCTGGCGTCGGAACACGCACAAGTGAATCTTATGAAGATTGATATTAGAGAAGTTCTCTATTTTTGTTTATTTCTACTTCTGTTTGCGAAGGTTGTCCAGTCTATGTGGCGGGCGTTGCACCAGTGAGCGGTGGTGTTTGGGAGAATGATGTCTGTTTGGCGTAATGCTTCTGTGTTTTGAAACGCCTAATAGGGTGTAAATATTTTTTTAATTGATTCTTCCAGTCATTAACCGTTTGAATGGCTGTTGGTAAGGAATCTTGTGGGCGAATTAAGTGTAAAAAAATTCTCCAGACATTCTGACAGCACTTGCTCCTAGAGCTAGACATTTTACGATATCTAATGGTGAATGAATGCCCCCTAGAAGCAATCAGTTCACAAGGTAAATCATAACCTTCTACTAAGGACTGAACCTGTTGTTTGTCCCCAGTCTTCTAATTCATCATATAAATGATCTTCTCTTCGAGCATTTTCAATGGCTGCAAAATTTGTGCCTCCACGTCCACTAATATCAATTGTTTGAACGCCGATATTGATAAGTTCTTGCATGGCTTCTCTACTAAATCCAAATCCCGACTTCTTTGACAATATACAGGAACGTCTACATGAGAGACGATGTCCTCAATATTTTTAACCAATGATGGAAAGAGCGATCGCCTTCTGGCATGACTAATTCTTGTAAAGTATTCACATGGATTTGAATGCCATTAGCTTCAATAAGGTCAATTGCTTTTTTTAGCAGATTCAACCGTATAATGTGCTCCTAAATTTGCCAATACAATTCCGTTAGGATTCTCTTTTCGAATAATGGTGAAGCTTTCTGCAGTAGATGGGTCTTTCATGGCAATACTCATAGATCCAGTTGCCATCGCAATTCCTGTTTCATGAGCCAATTGTGCTAGACGTTGATTAATCAGAGTTGTTCTAGGACTTCCCCAGTAATCGCATTAATGAAAAATGGAGTTTCTAAAGTGAATCCTGCCATTTTTTTGTTTGAAGAGAAACTTCATCTACAGCCATTTCAGATAGAGGATGATGGACAAAAACGAGTTTGTCGTAATTCTAAATGCGACTGTGATTGATATTGTTGAGTTGCATGACCCACATGTTCATCTTTTCTTTTCATTTGTTGTGTATAGGCTTTCTGTCATGAGAGCTCCTTTCTAATAGCACCTTTTTGAAGGGGCTATTTCTAAGTTTTAGTGGAAGAATACCAGCTTTTTCCCATTGGGTTGTGATGGTGTCTTCTTGTTGTGGTTTTTGTAATAAAGCAAATCCCACAATCGCCTCCGCCAGCTCCAGAAGTTTTGGCACTTGCGTTTTCTTGAAGAGCAATTTGGCAAAGTTTTGTTAAGGATGGAGTTTCGAGTACAATGTTCATCGCTTTTAGCAAAGTTTAATAAGAGCACTCGATTATCCGTAATTCCTTGTAGGAAAGCTTTTGATATCTTCGTTTGTTAAAGCAGTTGTTAGTTGGTTTAGAATTATTGTGTTTTGTTTTAAAAACTGTTGATAATATGCATCCTTTTTCTGCCTGTGTTCTTGTATGAGTGACGGATGATACAAACGAAGAAGTGTCAGCCTTTCTCCTTTGTCCATCCTACGAGCATTTTTTTAGAGATGTTGGTAAAGATACTGGCTGAATCACTAAGCCTGTCCATTCTTTGTTGACGATTTCTGAAATGGAATGCTGTTGTAATTGTTTTTGAATCCATGTTGCATCGATTCGTTGATATAAAATGATACCACCAAAGACACTGGAAGCAATATCCCCTAATGAACCGTTACTATCAAGTAGAGTATTGGTAATGGCTGCTAATTTATAAACGAGTAGAGGTTCCACAGAGACATGATGCCATTGTAAAAATAGCGTCAATAGTTGCGACAACGACAGCTCCACTAGAACCAAGACCGAAATTTGATATTAGAGTGAACATCGTCTAATTGGCTTGTCACTTTTAAATGATAGAGCTCTTCATTCCAATAGTTTTGTTGTTTCGCATAAGTTTCGGCAACTTCAATTGCAGTAGTGATCAATGAAATGGATGGTTTTCTTCGATGATTTGTAAAAGTCCTTGTTCTCTTTTCCAATGAAGCGTTAAATCCGGTTGTTGAGTGGAATAGATTGTTCCAACTTCTTCAAGGGAAGGAGTTAAGTCAACGGTTAAATAGCGATTGACTGCTGCAATTAGAGCCGGTTGTCCTGGAGTAACGACTGCGTATTCACCAGCGATAAATAGTTTTTCCAGGAGCTGTAGCTTGTATATTCATAGTTAAAATCCTTTTTGATTGAAATGTTGAATGCTTTCTTGCCATTCTTCTTCTGTTAAAGTTCTCATTGCTTCTCCAGGAAGAGAGGAAATAAGTTTTTCAGAAGCAAAATATTGTTCGAAATGGTCACGGACTTTGTCTAAATCACTTGCTTTGCAAAGCACTTTTTACATTCGGACCAGCATCCATTGTGTAATAAGCAGGAATCCCTAATACTTCACGTAAGTATACAACTTGTTGCTGAGCAATTAGACTGTCTGGTTCAAAATAACAAAATGGAGGTTGACTTGCTAGCATTGTCGCATGCATTTTCATTCCATTAAATTCTGCAATTTCTCCTATTCGAGTAAAGTTTTTTTCTCTTGGATGGCTGTTTTAATTTCTTCTAAATCCGTTTTTGCACTTTCTACCCATGCAGGATAGAAAGGAGAAGTAGCAACCGTTTGTTCCATTCCAACACGGCTGGAGATTTTTTAGCAGCACCATTCACAACGACGATGAGCATTCCAATATCCCAAGAAGCATCGTCAATCGGAATCGCCATACTATCTTCGGAGTTCGTTCCTGATTCCATTCAACAAAGCCACCAAATAAACTTCTCGTAGAACTTCCACTTCCACGACGAGCATAGGTCGATAATTCACTTCTTGATAAATTCCAGCCCATTGCTTGATGCATCGCTCCTGCTAAAAGCTGCAAAAGCTGAAGCAGAACTTGCTAAACCAGCTGCAGTAGGAACAAAGTTATAACTTTCAATACGAGCAAATCGTGTTTCTTTAGCAGGAATACAGAATAAATCTAAAAATTTTGAAATTTTTGTGTCTCTGCTTCTTGTTGCAAAAACATGATTTAGATAAAATTCATCTTTTTCTAAAGTTTCATCTAAAGTAATTTTTGTATCTGTATAAAAAGCCTCTAATGTGAGGGGATAAGCTACTATTTATTGGAAGAAATAATGTTTTTATCTTTTTTTCCCCAATATTTAATGAGTGCAATATTTGTATGTGCACGTGCAATTCCTGTTGTTTTCATATAAGCTCCTTTTTATTTATTCATGTGGAAACGAATGTGTCCATGTTTTGTACTGCTCCTGCTTGTTGTAAAGCTTCAGCGATTTTTGTGCGTCTTCAAGACTTGATGCAAGAGCAATCATACAGCCACCCTAGTCCGCCACCTGTCATTTTGGCACCAATCGCTCCATTTTTCAAGAGCCGTTTGAACAAGATGGTCTAAAGTTTCGTTTGATACTTCTAATTGTTGGAGAAGAGCATGGTTTTGAGTTAAAAAGACTTCCTAATGTATGAACGTCTCCTTTTGCTAGACAATCTTTAGCAGTGTGTACTAATACTCCAATTTCTTCAATAATTTTTGAGTAGAAAATGGGTTCTTGTTGGAGTTTTTTTCTTGTACGGCTTGAACAGCTTTAAGCGTTTGTCCTGTAATACCTGTATCTGCCACAATTAAAGTTCCCTTTAGTTGAATTGACAGAGGTTGTAAAAGCTTCTCCTTTTATAAAAAAATACGGCTTCTTTTCCACTAGTCGTTGCGGTATCAATACCGCTTGGATTTCCATGAGCGATTTTTTTCAGAAGCTTGTGCAATCTCGAATAATAATGAATCGCTTAAAGGAACATTGTAATAATCAAACAATCCTCTCACTACCGCTACTGAAAACAGCTGCGCATGATCCCATGCCACGTTCTGCAGGAATAGAAGAAGTAATCATAATCTCAATAGAAGGTGCTTGTACGAAGGATGCCTCGCCTTTTTCTACTTTCCCATTATTCCAATACGAACGAGTAGTAGGTATGATTCCTAATTCAGGACGAAGTTGTTCAATTTGATTTAATGCTTCATGGATCGTAAATTTTAAACTTTTTCAATACTTCTGGCATTTCATAAGCTAATCCACTATAAAAGTCGTAATGAATGCTTAGCGGATGAGAACTTGGTTGAATTGCTGCTTGAACTGATACACCAGAAAAAGGAATGGCAATCGCAGGTTGATGATGGACGACTGCATGTTCCCCATTAAAATGACTTTTTCCAGTAGACTGTCCCATACCGGGAAGCTGTTGTATATTCCATGATAAAAACTCCTTCATAATTTCTCTTATTTATCATACTAAAAACCACTAAAGGTGTAAAACGAACAAGCGAGGATTTAAAGGAAATTTAAAAGACCCAATTGTTAGTCATCCTAAAAACTATGGTAAAATACGCAAGAAAAGAATTCAACAAAAAGGGAGAGAATCGTTGTGACAGACACATCGACGTATTATCATATTAGCCGAGATGAATGGAAACAATACCAAAATGATCATCACTTAGCATTAACATTACACGAATTAGAACATTTAACATCATTGAATGATAGAATTTCATTAATTGACGTACAAGAAGTATATGCACCTTTATTAGATTACTTTGATATTTATTATCAAAAACATGGGCAAATTCATGAACAAGAACAATATTTTTTTAAAAGCAACCGAAGAAGAAAGTTCCGTTTATTATTGGAGTTTCAGGAAGTGTGGCAGTTGGGAAAAGTACAACGGCTCGTTTAATGCAAACAATGCTCAACAAAAAAATATCCAGAATTAACCATTGAGCTGATGACAACCGATGGATTTTTATGGCCAACAAAGGATTTGGTGGAAAAAGGATTTTACACCGTAAAAGGATTCCCAGAAAGTTATGATATGGAATCATTAGTGAATTTCCTATTAGATATTAAAACAGGAGAAGAAGCTGTTGAAGCGCCCGTTTATTCTCATGAAATTTACGACATTATTCCAAATGAAAAACAAAGTTATTTATCCACCTGACATTTTAATTGTGGAAGGAATTAATGTATTACAATTACCACCGAATCGAGAAATTTACGTGAGTGATTTCTTTGACTGGTCAATTTATGTGGATGCAGAAGAAAATCTCATTGAAAAATGGTACTTAGAACGTTTTGAATTATTAATGGAACGAGCAAAAAATGCAACCCGATAATTTTTATTACCAATTTGCGATTGGAGATCGAGAAGAGGCAATTGCGATGGCAAAAAGATGTATGGAAAAACGAATTTGAAAAATCTAAAGGAATACATCTTACCAACAAAAAGGACGTGCAGACTTTATTTTGCATAAAACATACGGACATCATATTGACTATGTTCAAGTGAAGAAATACTAAAGAATGGAAAAAGAACTCGCAGGATAGACATTTCTGTGGGTTCTTTTTTGGAATAGAAATAATAACAAATGAAAAATGAGAAAATTTAATAAAAAATCCGAACGAATTTTATAAATATTTAAGGTAATTTTCGTGATTTTCTGTTACAATATAGGCAATAAGACTAAGGAGGCTTTTTATGTCAACAAGAACCACTTCGTTAGAAAAAATTATTGTATTAGATTTTGGAAGTCAGTATAACCAACTAATTACACGTCGTATTCGTGAGTTTGGAGTATTTAGTGAGTTACTTCATAATGATATTACAGCAGAAGAAATCAAAAAGCATGGAAATGTAAAAGGGATTATTTTCTCTGGAGGTCCTCATAGTGTTTATGAATCAGGAGCTTTTACAGTAGATCCTGCCATTTTTGAATTAGGAATTCCAGTATTAGGAATCTGTTATGGAATGCAGTTGACAACTCATTTATTTGGAGGAACTGTTGAATCTTCACCAACAAGAGAATATGGCCCTGCTAAAGTAGAAGTCTTTAATACAGATTCAGGAATTTTTCAAGGATTATCTACTTCAGAAGAAGTCTTAATGAGCCATGGTGACAGAATTACAGCTATTCCTGAAGGGTTTACTGTAACAGCTTCAAATGACCATACACCATTTTGCAGCGTTTGAAAATCCAGAACGAAATATTTATGGAGTACAATTCCATCCAGAAGTACGCCACAGTATTCATGGAAATGATATGTTGAAAAACTTCGTGTTCAATATTTGTGGCGCAACTGGCGATTGGACGATGGCAAACTTCATCGAGATGGAAATTGAAAAAAATCCGCGAAAAAGTTGGCAATAAAAAGTATTATTAGGGTTATCAGGCGGAGTGGATTCAAGCGTTGTAGGGTGTCCTATTACAAAAAGCAATCGGCGACCAATTAACTGTATTTTTTTGTAGACCATGGTTTTACTAAGAAAAACGAAGGCGACCAAGTAATGGAAAGCTTATCTGGAAAAATTTGGATTAAATATTATCCGAGTGAATGCTCAAGAACGTTTCTTATCAAAAATTAAAAGGCGTAAACGATCCAGAACAAAAACGTAAAAATTATTGGAAATGAATTTGTGTATGTATTCGATGACGAAGCCGCAAAACTAACGGATGTGGATTTCTTAGCACAAGGAACTGTATACAGATATTATCGAATCAGGAACAAAAACAGCTCAAACAATTAAGTCTCACCACAATGTGGGAGGACTACCAGAGGATATGCAGTTTGAATTAATTGAGCCACTGAACACACTATTCAAAGACGAAGTCCGTGCCTAGGAACAGCATTAGGCATGCCGGATTCAATCGTATGGCGCCAACCATTCCCAGGACCAGGACTAGGTATTCGAGTACTAGGAGAAGTAACCGAAGAAAAACTAGAAATCGTACGAGAAAAGTGATGCCATCTTAAGAAGAAATTGCTAAAAACGGACTTGAAAGAGACGTAGGCAATACTTCACAGTTTTACCAGGAATCCGCAGTGTTGGTGTAATGGGAGACGGAAGAACATACGATTACACAATCAGCATTCGTGCAGTGACAAGTATTGACGGCATGACAAGTGACTTTGCTCGCATCCATGGGAAGTCTTACAAACGATTAGCGCAAGAATTGTTAATGAAGTCGGACATGTGAACCGAGTGGTGTATGACATTACAAACAAACCACCTGCTACGATTGAGTGGGAGTAGGATGGGAAGACTTTTAGCCTGGAGTATGTTGCTCCCGGGCTTTTTGTATGTATTGTTAAATAGTTGAGGAAATAATGGTATACTGTAGAGGAATAATGAATTATTAATGAATAAAGTTGGAGGAAATTATAATGGCTAAAAAGAAATTATGACGGATCTTTGGGTATATGAGATGCTTAAAGAAATTGGAGTACAAAATGAATTTTTCTGCTCAAGGTAGTAATATTAAAGAAATAAATGAGGGCTTTATCTACTGCATCAGGAACAGGGAAAGTAGGATTTCAGAATATGTAGGAGTGGTAAAAGATAATCGTTATAGAAGATAAAGGCAAGTATAAATAAGCATATTAATAGAGACGAAAATGATTTAATAGCTGAAGATGTTAAATCTGTAACAGATTTTGCAGTAAATGGAGCTTTATTTTTATGGAAAAACATTTAGCAAGAAATACAACCTATAAAAATAATTGCAATTGGTGTTAGTGGTAATGAGAAAAACTATAGAATTACTCCACTTTTTATTGATGAGAGAGAGAATATAAAGAATTAGATGATTTAGAGACTTTTATTTCATTTAGAGTTGATAATATCGATGAGTATTATGAAAGAGAAATTTTAGAGATTAAAACAAATGAAGAATTAAAAACAGAAGAAGTTTTAAAAAATAGCAAGAGACCTTCATGAGGATTTAAGAAAATATGGTAATTTAGAAGATAAAAACAAACCTTTAATTGTATCAGGTATTTTTACTTGCGCTATCAGAAATTGAATATAAAAATTTTGATATATCTGATTTAATTGGAGATAAAAATAAGAACGGATGGTTCTAAAAATATTTAAAAGCTATAGAAGATAATTTAAGACGATCTAATGTTAGCCCGGAAGTTAAAAGAGATAAGTTACTAAATCAATTTAATATAATTAAAGATAATAATAAAATTAACGAAATAAATACTAATCTTGGAAAAACACCTTTAAGATATTATGCAGAAGTCCTATAATAGCATTTTTACAAATATAAAATATAGTTTGTCAACCGAGGATTACATAGGAAGATTTTATGAGGGAATTCATGTCTTATTCAGGTGGAGATGGACAGACTTTTAGGGATTATATTAACTCCTAAACATATTACTGATTTATTTTTGTGATTTACTCGATATACAGCCCACAGATAAAGTATTAGATCCATGTTGTGGTACAGCAGGTTTTCTAATTGCAGCCATGCATCAAATGATTAAAAAGACTGATGATCAAGGTGAACAAATGGAAATTAGAAAGAATAGGTTATTTTGGTATTGAGTTACAAGATTATATGTTTACAATAGCAACTACAAATATGATATTGCGTGGCGATGGCAAAAAGTAATTTAGAAAATCAAGATTTCTTAGCTCAAAAATCAAGCAAAATTCAGCTTAAAGGGATGTACTGTTGGAATGATGAACCCTCCGTACTCACAAGGTTCAAAAAACAGAATCCAGAACTATATGAGATTAATTTTGTAAATCATCTATTAGAAAGTTTAGTTGAAGGGGCGAGAGTTGCAGTGATTGTTCCACAATCAACTTTTACAGGAAAAAACAAAGGATGAGCAGAACCTAAAGACAAAAAAATTTTAAGTAAGCATACACTTGAAGGAGTTATAACTCTAAATAAGAGTACATTTTATGGAGTGGAACAAATCCTTGTATAGGAATTTTACTGTAGGTATTTCTCATAGTAAAAGTAAAAAGCTAAATTCATAAATTTTGAAAAATGATGGATATATTGTTAGTAAGCATGTTGGATTAATAGATGATGGTAGTGCGAAGGATAAAAACAACATCTTCTTGATGTGTGGAATGACGAGATAGAAGCACCAACAAAATTTTTGTGTTTCTACTACAGTTGAAGATACAGATGAATGGTTACACTCTTTCTATTATTTCAACGATGAAATTCCAAGTGATGTAGATTTTGAAAAACTATTGCTGACTACTTAACTTTTTGAAGTTAATATGATAACCCATGGCAGAGGTTATTTATTTGGTATTGAAGAGAAAAAGGCACAGATAGAAGATGATGTGTTAGAGGTCGCAGAGGATAGATGCTGATTATGTATAAGTATCATTTAAGCGATGTAGAGTGGAGAGAATTTTTTATTGGTGGAGAAGAAGGAATATTTGATATTAAGGCTACCAAAAAGTGGAATAGATAAAAATAAACTTAATGTAGAAAAAGGGGAATATACCATACATAACAAGAAGTGATGTAGATAATGGTATAAATTTATTTGTTACTGATAATCAGAATAAAAATATAAAATGGATCAAGGTAATGTTATTACTATTGGTTTAGATACCCAGACAGTTTTCTATCAAGCAAATCCTTTTTACAGGTCAAAAATATCCAAGTTTTAAGTAGAGAGAACCTTAACAAAAACATTTCTATGTTTATCATTCCTTTAATCAAAAATTCAAATGGAAAAGTTTAATTGGAGAGTGGAAATGGAGCGACATTGTCTAGATTAAATAGAACGAAAATAATGCTACCAATAGATAAATTTAATAATCCTAATTGGACTTTTATGGAAGAATATATAAATGAAAGAAATACCAAAGCAAAGGGAAGAACTAAAAGAATATTATAAGTATAGATTGCTGGATTTGATTATTAATCCTGAAGTTTTTAACTGATGTTGAATGGAGAGAAGTTTTATAGAAGAGGTTGCTGAAATTTATTCTGGAAAAGATATATACGAAAAAGAAAGAACAATGGGTGATACTCCATACATTACAGCTACTGCAAATAATAATGGGATAGGATACTTTGTAGGAAATAATAATAAAACATTAGGTTCAGAGTGTATTTCAGTAAACCGTAATGGTTCTGTTGGATATGCATTCTATCATGTTATGAAGCCTTATATGGCAATGATACAAGAAAATTGAAACCATTTAGAAAAATAAATATACTGCATTATTTATCGCTCACGCAATTACAAGCCAAAAAGATAAGTATGGTTAGTAAGCAAAATGGGAACAGGTAGGCTGAAGAGACAAAAATAATGTTACCAGTTTCTGATGGCGAAATTAACTATAAATACATGGAAAACTTTGTAAAAATATTGAGCAAAAACAGATAAAAATATTCTTAAATATCTTGACAAATATATATATATATATATATAATGTGTAGTCATTTTAATAAAGTGAATTGGAGAGAATTTTTCCTATCAGATATTTGTAATATAAACTCTGGTGTAAGGCTAACAAAGGCAAATATGCAAGAGGGTAATATACCATTTTGTTGGAGCAACAGATTCAAATAACGGAATCATAAATTTTGTTTCAAATACGAGATGCTTCATATGATAAAAACGTACTTGGTGTAAACTATAATGGAAGTGTGGTTGAAAAACTTTTATCACCCATATTTTTGTGTTTTCCGATGATGTAAAGAGGGTATCATTTAAGGACGAACAAGGGCAAAAATAAATACTATATGTTCTTAAAACAAAATGATATTACAACAAAAAGAAAAAATATCGTTATGCGTATAAGTTTAATGGAGATAGAATGGCAAGACAAAAAGATTATGATGCCGGTGGATGAAAACAATGTAATTAATTATGTGGCGATAGAAAAATTTATAAAGGCTAAAGAAATGAACTTTATAGTCAATATAATTGAAAAATTTAGGAGGAAATAATTATGACTGATATTATAAAAGTATTTTGATATTGGTACAGATGTTAATGAAAATGAACTCGATGAAATTCAAAGGGAAAATATATTAAAAATATTTTGGAGACTAACAAAAGAAAAGCCATTTAATTACAAATTGCTATTTAGATACAAATTCAGATAGATACGAAGATAGTCCTATTTACTATTTTAAAGAGTGTAACAATCAAAAATGACTTCAATTATAAAAGAGTAGCTGACGATTTATTAAAAGCAGAATGCAAAATTAATGGCACAAGAAACAGTACTATTAGAGAGGATTATTATTTATTAAGTCTGATGATACATCCATTACTATAATGAAATTGGAAAAACTAGAAGTTATGAGATAAAGATTCTTATGAAATAAAAAGTGAATTAGGTAAAGAAAAAGATTACTTTAAAGTAGGAATCTTTGAAGGTGATTATGAAGATGTTAAGATAATAGATAAAAATAAAACAGCAGCAAAAATATTGGTATCAAAAATTTTTAGGTTTAGAAAGAAAAAGAAATTCAGAAGATAATACCCAAGATATAATATATTTTTATAAATCAAGATAAACTATTTACGGATGATATTTTAATTAGAGAAAACTATAATGAGATAAAAAGGTATTCGGAATTTTTATTTGTTTGATAACTAAGAAATTTGACAAGTCTGATCTATTCGATGAATTAAACAGTAGTGGACTTTTTAGAATTGAATCAAAAGAAGATGAGTTATATTCTGATATGTCTAAACAACTAGATTCTGATTTTGATATCTCAGAAAAATATTAAATAAACACTACCAAAGAAAGATACAAATCTCCAAAACATAACTATAACTACTAAAAATTATTTAGAAAGTATAAGAGATAATAAAAATTAATTTTGATGAAAGAAACAAAGAAATTAGGAATTTTAATAGATGATGAATATTTATCAAAAAGTTAAGGAGTTATTAAGTAGTGAATAGCCATTTGTTATGGGACGGCACATCATTAAAAATTGATACTAACAATCAATTATTTGATGATTTTAAAAATTGTTAAATGATAATGGAATAAATCTGAGAAAAGAACAAAATATATATTGTTTGGAAAAATCAAAAATAATTATTTTATTTATGAAGATGATTTTTATAGAGTACAAGAAATCTAAATTTGGTGGTAACAAAACTATCTCATTATAATGGAAAATGCGAAAATATATTTAGTAAACAACAACGACTTTAGATTAGTTGAATCTAATTGTAAAGATAAAGTAGTTTATGAAGAAATACTAGAAATAATATAATTAATGGAAACTTAAGAGAATTTCCGATATCAGTTAATGTTATAAATGAAGTATTAACGAGGAAAACTTCAAAATCAGAATTAATTTTTAGATTTTTATATTAGTTGCATTATCAACAAAATAACTTATATGCTGAAGAAATAGAATCTGGAGTTTAGAATTGATGATAAAAATCTATAAAATAAATCTTAATAGAGATGATGAGCCCTACACTATATGCACTTTTATGATTGGATTATTAACAACAATGAATATAAAGACTCATATAAAGTAAAACTTCAAATCGTTAGACAAGATAGTGGAGTAAACGAAATATAAAAGATATTAATGAAAATATTAGAAGATAGCAAACTGGCTTATAAAAGAATAATATCGAGAAAAACAGACGATTATTTTTGAACAACTCGAATAAGTTAAAAGATGATTTTCTAGCTCTATCAAAAATGCGAATAATGCTTTAAGAACTTTGAATCTAACTTTTTGCATGGTTAGGCTCAATGGGCGTTAATTTGCTTAACATAATTACTAAATATGATGATAGTAATATATATACCATATCTTTTTGTTTTCTAAAGGGATCAAAAAGGGTGTTGTCATAGCGATGTTTATTATAGCGTTAATTTTTTTATTTTTATAGCATATATTTCCGAAATAAAATCTTTACAAAAAGAATATGAGGTCGTTAAGCGTATATATAAAGATAAAATTTTATTTGAAGAAAATCTAGAAGAGAATAGTAAGTTTGAATTAATCATACATAGACCAGAATTAGGGAAAATTCACTAAGAACATTTTGTGGTATCTTATTTTTACTAATAATTAGATGTCTATATTCATTCTCATAACGTTGTAATAAAAATAAATATACCTGGGACTGAAACGGGTAAAAACTAAAAATGAGCTTAAATTAAACAAATTTCCCAGCACTCAACAAATGAAAAGCCCTTATTTTTGAACGGGTTTGACGTATATAGATCAACAGAAAAAGAAGAGTGGGAGTAGGATGGGGGATCGTTGGAGTAAGTGTTAAACTGCATGAGAACTACGGAAGTAACAGACGTTTTTGCTGAGATTAGAAAAATCGTGGATGTTGAAGTATAAGTGAACCAGCTATCGCAATTGAACAGAAAAATTGAGGGACGAAAATTGTGACTTCAAGAGAAAATAGACATGGAGTAGATGTTAATTCTAAAACCATTGAGGATTATGATATGATTAGAAGTATAAAAATAGAAGATGCAGAAGCAATACAAAAGAATATGTAACATTTCTTTAGGATATTCAGTATCTATCGAGACAGTCATGAAACAAATACAAAAACTATCAGAGGATGTAAATCATCATTATATTTATGTATATGAAGACGAAGAGTTACAGAATGTAGTTGGTTTTGTTCATGCTGAAGTTTATGAAAGTCTTTATTCTTACGCTGGGCTGAAATATTTTGGGGATTAGCTGTTTTACCAGAGTTTCAAGGTAAAGGAATTGGCAAAGAATTGATGAATTATTTAGAACTAAAAGCTAAAGATGATTCCATTCCATTTATTAGACTAAATTCAGCAGATCATCGTGTAGAAGCACATAAATTTTATGAGAATATTGGATATGTATGCGATAAAAACTCAGAAGAGGTTTATTAAGAGGTTGGATTAGAAGGATTGTTTAATTCAATTATATGAATAAAAAGCGCACGCTTTAAGAGTAGAATCTTTTTAGTTGTGTGCTTTTTGGCTCATCGACAAATTCTGTTTGATGGATAAAATTTAACACCAAATTAAGTCTTCAATTTTAACTGAACAAGGTGGAAGAAAAATTAATGATTTAATCTATTTGAACAATCAACCACAAACATAACTATGAACGAAATCTAGTTTTAACTTTATAATGAGTAGGGGCATGTTATCCGCGATTAGCGGTTTAGAGCTGTGAAATTTTGATATTATTTTCGCTTCCAAATCAACATGCCCATAGAGGCTCATTGTCAAGTTAAGCAACTACTACTAACCTTTCTTAAATCATAATGACTTTCTATTGACTGGGGTAAAAAACATCCTTTGATAATCTTAATTCTTAATTTCATATTCTCAAAATTTCTATATCCATATGCCACACGTTTAATCACTATAATGGATTATTCGTTCCTTCAATAGCTCCATTGGAATATCCTGTTGTAAAGGCTTGATAAATCCCATCCTTAAAACGTTTGAATCTTCAAACTTCTTCTTAAATTCATAAGGTAATTGTCCTCGGTATCTCTTTATACATGTCATAAATGCCTCATAATCTTTTTCTTATAGGCTTTTCTAAGTTCTTGGATGAATTCATATGCATCTGATAACACTTCGTCAAAACTCAATAATTTTTCTACCAATTGCGCTTGAGTGAAGATAGGTTTTGAAGTGATAATTGTACCTAATTTTTTTCATCTAATTCATCGCTTGGTTTTACAGCAGTTTCAGTAGCGTTTCAATGTCTTCTGTTGCGTTGATTTCGCTGAGAATTGCTTCATAATCACTACTCGAAGTTGATTAAAATTACGATCATATGTTGAACGATATGGAATCGATCTACTACGATAACAGCGTTTGGAAATACTGCTTTAATAAGGTTTTTGATGAAGCATATCATATCCATCACTAAATATTTTACTTTTTAAACGTTGTTTTACGGAGAACTTCATAAAGAAAGAAATCAATTCATGAAGTGTTCTCACCAGGTAAAATATCAATTAATTGATGATTTTTCTCCATCTCAAACAAATGAAATTCATTTTTCCCTTGTTGCGTTTTAACGCCTCTAAATTCATCTAAACAAAGCACTTTTAGGTAAATAGTTATATCTTTGCATTGTCTTTATTTTTAAACTTTTTCATCACTCTTTCACCGTTTTATCTGAAATAGAAAGAAGCTTCGCAATAGTTTTTCTAGAAAAATTTTCTTTTAAATACAACATAATTTGGCACTCTAAATCATAGAGAAATATTACTATTTTTAGGAACAAGAGGGCACCTGCAACCAAGTTTTACGACAATCTTTACAGATAAATCGTTGTACCTTCAAATCTAAAATAGTTTTATTCCCATAGATGTGGAATTTAATTTTATGTTCCATAGGAGAATGTTTAATGACATTTTCACTAGAACAATATAAACAAGAAGTACAAGTATTTGTCCGAAGTTCCTTTAATATGACCCTAGTGCTCTATTGTTTTCTGTTATTATTTCTAACCAAATTTCATCTGGAATAAAATTTTTGATCTGTTAATCCTAGTAATTTTCGTATACAATAGTCCATAGAGAGAAATCCTCCTTTGATTGGTTTTGGTCGACTAATCATAACTCGGATTTCTCTTTTTGCAGATCAATCCTGTCGGTGATTTCTCACCAACAGGATTTGTCGAACAACCGCTTTTGCATTTGGGTCAAATAGTTAGAAAAATACAGCTATAATAACTTCGTAAAATAAGAAAAACTAATAAATTAACGCACACCACATTAGGAGTTGAAAGTGATGAATCATTTCATTATCTACCACACAGAAGATGGAAATTCAAAGATTAATCTTACCCTAGAAAAATGGAACGATATGGTTAACTCAACTTCAGATTGCGGAATTGTTTCAAACAGGTAATCAAATTATTAGTGAACTGATAGAAAATATACTAGAAGATGGTGAGCTAGATGAAAAGTGGTTGTCAACTATCAGTTTACAGCCACAAATCAAGGTGAGATAGAAGATGGACTTTCAAAGAGAAAAGTAGCTCACTATAATCTTGATATGATTTTAGCGATAGGCTATCGTGCGATCTCCACGAGGAATACCATTTAGAAAGTATGTTTCTACTATTCTAAAAGATTATTTCATTAAAGGTTTTCGCTATGGATGATGAACGTTTTAAAAATTTACGAGATGACTATTACTTTGAAGAACTATTAGAATGGATTAGTGATATTCGTTTTAGTGCGCAAAGTATTTTATCGTCAATTGTTAGATTTGTTTGCAACATCCATTGATTATAATAAGGATAGTGAGGAAGCTAAACAATTTTTCACTACAGTTCGAGCTAAAGTACATTTTCCATATACCATCAAAACAACTGAATTAGGTGATAAGCAGGGAGTAAAACTGTTAAGGGAGAACTTCAACATATTCTGAAGCCAAAGAGATATTTAACTGAAAAAGAATTGGCTAGTTTTAATCAATTAGTTTCAGAATGTTTTGGATATTGAGAAAGCAAACAAAAACATGTACGATGACAATGAAAAATTGGAACTATCATATTGAACAATTACTAAGTAAAATAGATTATGATATAGAGATTGATGAAAAACTTTTTAGTGAATCAACAGAAATAAAAGGTGAAACAAAAGAGACAAATGATGCTGAATATACATTAAACTAAGTTGAAAATGATTGTTTATGGAATTAAAGAAGATATATAGTAAAAAATAGAAAATAATGAGCAAAACTCCTGCTGAAAATTTAGTCAGCAGGAGTTTCAGTTCGGGTTATTCGACAAGGTCAACGGATTGTAGATTCTGTTTATGATATTTATGTAAATAACTAAAGGAATAGAGGAAAGATCCGTATAGCAATTCTTTTACATTCGTTGAACCTGTGCAAATTTTGCATATTGCATGTTACTCTAATTCAATATATTTTGCTTTACTAGATAATCTCTGCCACTCCGTAATGTTGAACTGTCTCAAAAATTTGCGACAACTGTAAGATGGAAAGTATCTAATCATTTGCATGAGCTCTCATAGTTTCCTTCATTCACACATCTCTCAACGACTTCACAAATCCTATCAAAGCAATACTCCCGAATAATGAGATTCCTTTGGCGGTTTTTAAAGGGTGGAAAGGCAGTGGTTTTTCTAGTAACTCTATCACAAGCTGCAGTGCTTGATCTTCGTAATAGTTCGTCTTTACTAAATGCTTCTGACACTTCTGCTATCCAAAAAGTATAATTCCCACATTTGACAGAATAAGGAAATGGTTTGTGAGGAATCTGATTGTGCACAATAACATTCGATTAGATGCCACCACCACTGTGGTTTTTGCTTCAAGATAATTCACTTCAACACCCATGCCTTTCTGGCATAAGTAATATATCCTCACGTTCTTGTTGATAGCCTGACTTGATTAAGATTCTGTTATCGGACAGGAGTATCCTTTTATCATAGAAAAATTTTGTACTTGTTGATTGTTCATGATGTTTCTCCCTTAAAACTTTATTGACTAATTATCCAATCGACATTCCGTTCATAAGATAATACCATGTTTCATACAAAACTCTTCGAATTTAGTAGAGTCAAAATGTTGCCCAAATTCTTTTTTAATTGTTTTTAGTATCCTGATTCAATGGGATATTGAGATGATGCAAGAGATTAGTAAAGTTATCCGCATCTAATAAGTAAGTGACTTCATAATCGTCCCCATCAAAAATATCGACATTATAATCTTCGTATCCAATCATGGCTGAACCATCTGGATTAAGTGTGTATAAGAATGCACTGTCTGTCATCAATCATTCCTCCCTTATAAGCAGATTATATCAATACTGAAACAACGTAAGCAATAAAAGTTATGTGATAGAAAGGAATAAACCAGACTTTTTCAAAATAGTGGCAAAAGTGATAAAAGCTAGAAACAGCTTTTATCACTGGGGAAATCGAGACTAAGGCTCGATTTTTAGATATGAGACCCGTAGGGGCTGCTATCGTCCCTGCCACAATTTCAAAGAAAAGTCTGGTTTCTGATGCCCTTAGTGTACGATACACCTTAACCTATGCTATAATCAGTCAAAACCCTATAGAATAAATGAGGAGACATCACTGTTGAAATTATTAAAAATTGATCGATTACTATTAGAAACGACAAAACTTCCCATGGTAAAAATTGATAGAGAATTATTTTTTTAAGAAAAGAATTAAGGGATCGATATCGTCCAGAAGTAGTTGAATTAGCGATTCAATATAATCCAGCATATGCAGGAATTTCCAGTAGAAGATATTAATCAGATTGCAAAAGAGTTGTATTAAAGGAGAGGCTACCCAAGTGAGTACGATTTCTGCAGCTGGCAGGACTTCCAGGAGGTTTTGCGATTCTTGGATCACTTCCAGCAGATTTAGCACAATATTTTGCCCATATTTTACGAGTGTTGCAAAAGTTAATTTATTTATATGGTTGGAGTGAACTGAATTTTGATGCAAAAGAAATGAATGAAGAAACGAAAAAATTTACTCATTTTATTCATCGGAATCATGTTTGGGTGTTAATAGTGCAGTAAATACGGTTCATGCTTTGTCCGCCCAAATTGCAAAACAAGTTGCAAAAATTACCCTCAACATGCATTTACAAAAAGGATTTATTTATCCAATCGTTAAAAAAATTGCATCTATTCTTGGAGTTCAAATGTCTAAAAAAATCTTTTGCCAATGGAGTGTCAAAAGTTGTTCCAGTTGTAGGAGCAGTAACTTCTGGAGCGTTAACGTATAGTTACATTTTCAATGCCATGGCAGAAAAAAATTAAGAAAAACACTTAGCAAAAGATGATTTAGCAAATATTGAAATTTATAAAGAAAAATCAACACCTTCAGTAATCGATGCTGAATTTATAGAAGAATAATTGGAAAAATTTAACCCTTTATCGAATGATGAAGGGATTTTTCATGATATAGAGCATGAGGCAAATATATTGCAATGATAGCGTTTAAATGATATGATGGAAATACCTGTTGTTAAGAGAATTTCAAAAGTTTTTTTGATTGAATTTTTGTTTTAAAATTTTATGTAAATTTCTATGGAATACTCTAACAAAGGTCTTTAAAAATTGTATCATTCCACTAAAGAAATTTGTAGCCAAACAGTCAAATAAAAAGTGGTTATGAACGTTTTCAAAAACTCAAAAATGATAACTGTTTTTTTCGGAATAAATCCTAAAAATCTTTAGAAAATAGTATAAAAATAATGATTGATTTTTAAAAATTTTCTTGACAAGCAAAAAGATATGTTAAATACTTGACGGTTATTTTTTTGAAGGATTTTTGAAACGCCATTTTTCAAATTTTTCTTTTGGAAGAGAAAAACTAGAAGGGAAGAATTATAAATGACACAATTTGATACACCAGAATACTTAGCAAAAGTGGATGCGTGGTGGCGCGCAGCTAACTATATTTCAGTAGCACAAATGTACTTGAAAGATAATCCACTATTACGTCGTCCTGTACAAAAAGAAGACGTTAAACTACATCCAATCGGACACTGGGGAACAATCGCAGGACAAAACTTTATTTATGCACACTTAAACCGTGCGATTAACAAAATATGACTTAGATATGTTCTACATTGAAGGTCCTGGACACGGTGGACAAGTAATGGTATCTAACTCATACTTAGATGGTTCTTATACTGAATTATATCCAAATATTACGCAAGATGAAGCTGGCTTCAAACAATTGTGTAAAAATTTTCTCATTCCCAGGAGGAATTGCATCACATGCTGCTCCTGAAACTCCTGGTTCTATCCACGAAGGTGGAGAATTAGGTTACTCATTATCTCACGCAACAGGTGCTATCTTAGATAACCCTAACGTAATTGCTGCTGCAGTTATCGGAGATGGAGAAGCTGAAACAGGTCCATTAGCAGCTGGTTGGTTCTCAAATACATTCATCAACCCTGTAAATGATGGTGCTGTACTTCCAATTCTTTACTTAAACGGTGGTAAAAATCCACAACCCAACAATTTTAGCTCGTCGTACTGATGAAGAATTAACTCAATTCTTTAACGGTTTAGGATGGGATGCAATTTTCGTTGAAGGAACTGATCCTGAAAAAGTTCACCCATTAATGGCTGAAAAAATTAGACGAAGCAATTGAAAAAATTCAAGCAATCCAAAAAGAAGCTCGTGCTAAAAAGCTGAAGAAGCAACAATGCCTCATTGGCCAGTATTAGTAGTACGTACACCAAAAAGGATGGACTGGTCCAAAAGAATGGAACAGCGAACCAATCGAAGGTGGATTCCGTGCTCACCAAGTTCCAATTCCAGTATCAGGTGAATCAATGGAACATATCGATCATTTATTAGACTGGTTGAAATCATACCGTCCAGAAGAATTATTCGATGAAAAACGGAAAATTAGTAGAAGAAATTGCTGCTATTTCACCAAAAGGTGACCGTCGTATGAGCATGAACCCAATCACTAATGCGGGGTTGTAAAAACCAATGGAAATTACTGATTGGACTAAACATGCTGTTGATACTTCAACTCCAGGTGCTATCCAAAAACAAGATATGATTGAATTTGGTAAATTTGCAGCTGACTTAGTAAAAAGCTAACCCAGAAAACTTCCGTATTTTCGGACCAGATGAAACTAAATCTAACCGTCTAAACGAAGTATTCAAAGCAACTAACCGTCAATGGGTTGGTCGTCGTGATGAAAGCTATGATGAATGGATTTCACCAGTTGGTCGTGTTATCGATTCACAATTATCAGAACACCAAGCAGAAGGATTCTTAGAAGGATATGTATTAACAGGTCGTCACGGATTCTTCTGCTTCATACGAATCATTCTTACGTGTAGTAGACTCAATGATTACTCAACACTTCAAATGGTTACGTAAATCTAAAACTCACGCTCCATGGCGTAAAAACTATCCATCATTAAACTTGATTGCAACATCAACAGTGTTCCAACAAGACCACAATGGATATACTCACCAAGATCCAGGTTTATTAACTCACTTAGCTGAGAAAAAAACCAGAATTCGTACGTGAATATTTACCAGCAGATACAAACAGCTTGATGGCAGTTATGGCTGAAGCTTTAAGTTCAGAAGATAAAAATTAACTTAATCGTTTCATCTAAACACCCACGTCCTCAATTCTACTCAGTAGAAGAAGCTAAAGAATTAGTAAGCTGAAGGATACAAAGTAATTGACTGGGCTTCAAACTGTTAAAGATGGCGAAGAACCAGATGTAGTAATCGCTGCTGCAGGTACTGAACCAAACTTAGAAGCATTAGCAGGTATTTCAATCTTGCATAAACAATTCCCAGAATTGAAAAATCGCTTCATCAACGTTGTAGATATCTTGAAAATTACGTTCTCCAAAAGTTGACCCTCGTGGTTTATCTGATGAAGAATTCGATAAATTATTTACAGCTGACAAACCAGTAGTATTCTGCTTCCACGGATATGAAGGTATGATTCGTGATTTATTCTTCGATCGTAACAACCACAATGTTCATATCCACGGTTACCGTGAAAACGGAGATATTACAACTCCATTCGATATGCGTGTTCTTTCTGAAATGGACCGCTTCCACGTTGCAAAAAGATGCTGCAGTTGCTGTATATGGTGACAAAGCTAGCGAATTTGCTGCGAAAATGGATGAAACAGTGGCATTCCACCACAGCTATATCCGTGAACACGGTGAAGATATTCAGAAGTAGTAAGCTGGAAATGGGAAAAACGTTAATAAATAATAACGATTTTGACTGAATAGGGCAGTCGTCTGACGATAGATTTCTATCTGAGGGCGAGCCCTATTTTTTTGTGCAAAATGAAATGACTTCAAAATATAAGGATTTGCTATTTTAATATAGAAAATATACTTTCTTTTATTATATGTCCATCGGATATAGACAAATAAAACTGGAGTTTGCTATAATATTCACACAAGTAAAGGGGAGTGAAAATGATGAGTAAAATGAAGTTTTTATTAGGTGCGATGGCGTTATCAACTGTTGCGGTGACACAAAATGTGCAAGCCGCTGAAAATGAAGGGATCATTTTCAAAATGTGCAGTTCAAGAGAAAGCTCTTGTTAAAGGGGATGCACACGTACCTGTATCGAAGTGTGGACAACCATTTAGATATAGTACGCCTGAATGGAAAGTTGAAAAAGACGGCAGCAAAGTATTGTATCGTGATGGAAAACGTGCGTTAAAACTGGCAAGCAGTAGACAATACTTGGGTATTTATTGGAGATGACTTCAAACCTGTAAAAAGGTTGGCAAGTATTGCCAGTTGTTCAACAAAGGGATGATTAATGCTGTTGAAGGTGATGATATTTATTCAAGTGTGCCAGATAAAGGGTATTTTTACTTTAATGAACAAGGCTATTTACAAGAAGAGTGGGTGTTCGATGATGGACACTGGTACTACATTCCAGAACGTGGTGTTGTTTCAAAAGGTTGGGTAGAAGTAAAAGATAAATGGTATTATTTTCGATACATCCGGAAGAATGCAAACAGGTTGGAAAATGCTGAATGGAGTTTTGGTATTACTTAAAATGAATCTGGTGCAATGGAAACTGGCTGGGTTCAAGTAGATGGTAAAATGGTATTACTTTTAACACCTCAGGTAGCATGCAAACAGGGTTGGGTTCAATGGAACAATGATTGGTATTACTTTTGCTTCATCAGGCGAAATGAAGACAGGCTGGGTTGAGTCATCAGGTAAATGGTATTTCTTAAAGACAGTGGTAAAAATGGCTGTTTCAGAAAAAAACATCCGATGGCTATCAAGTAGATGCAACTGGAGCATGGGTTCGCTAGGAAAGCAGTTGACAGTTTCAAGGATTGTCAGTATACTGATAACAAATTAAATCGAGAGCAATGATCAAGCGCAGTAGAGACTAGTATCGGAGCAACAAGAGAATTGTCGGTAGGTGCAAGACAATCCAACCTAGAATCGAAGTACACTTGAGAGCAAACTGTGACAAACAGCGTCTATCCGCGATAAGGATTTGAGAGGTAGTTTTTTTAACTACAATAAGGGTGGTAACATGCAGAAGTCGTCCCCTAATAGCTTTTGGGCTATTAGGGACTTTTTTATTTGCTTAAAAACTGTGTAAGAAAAATTGCAACAATATAAGGAGGATTTGTATGAATATTATTGATGATTTAATGTGGCGTGGTGCCATTAATCAAATGACAGATGAAGAAGGGTTGCGTGAATTAACGCAAGAAAAAAGCAGTCTCACTATACTGTGGTGTGGATCCGACAGGAGATAGTATGCATATTGGACATTTAATTCCATTTATGATTTTACGTCGTTTCCAATTAGCGGGTCATCGTCCAGTTATTGTTATTGGTGGAGCAACAGGTTCTATTGGAGATCCAAGTGGACGTACAAGTGAACGTGTTCTACAAACAAAAGAGCAAGTACAACATAATGTTGAAAAATTAACTGCTCAAATGAAACGTTTATTCTTAACAAGTCAAGAAGACTCAAGAAGCAGTTCGTTTAGTCAATAACTATGATTGGACCAAAGAACTATCATTATTAGACTTCTTACGTGATTACGGGAAACATTTCAACTTAAATACAATGTTAGCAAAAGATGTTGTTGCTAGTCGTTTAGAAGTAGGGATTTCATTTACAGAGTTTTCTTACCAAATTTTACAATCCATTGACTTTTTTTACAATTATTCCGTAAAGAAGATGTTCAAGTACAAATTGGTGGAGCTGATCAATGGGGAAATATTACAGCTGGTTTAGAATTAATTCGTAAAGTTGAAGGTGCAGAAGCTCGAGCATATGGATTAACAATTCCATTAATGTTGAAATCTGATGGTACTAAATTTGGAAAAATCAGCTGGTGGCGCTGTATGGTTAGATCCAGAAAAAAACAACACCATATGAATTCTACCAATTCTGGTTAAACCAAGATGACCGTGATGTGATTAAATATATTAAATACTTTACATTCTTAGAAAAAGAAGAAATTGAAGCGTTAGAAACTGCTGTACAAGAAGAACCACATAAACGTCAAGCGCAAAAAAACGTTTAGCAGAAGAAGTAACTCGTTTTGTTCACGGTGAAGCAGCATTACAAGATGCGTTAAAAAAATTACAAATGCTTTATTCACTGGTGATGTTCAACAATTAAATGCGGATGAAATTGAACAAGGATTCAAAAAAATATGCCAACATTTGAAAGTGAAAAAGTAGAACAAAAACTTAGCAACTTGGTTAGTAGATTTAGGAATTGAGCCAAGCCGTCGTCAATCTCGTGAAGATATTCAAAAATGGTGCCATCTCTATTAATGGAGAAAAAAATTACAGATTTAGAACATATATGGACTCCAGAACAATCCTTTGAAGGTCGTTTTGTATTAGTCCGTCGTGGTAAGAAAAAAATATTTCTTAGTCAAATTAAAATAGTATTTGCTGAAAAGGTTAGAGAAATCTAGCCTTTTTATAGTATTGTCATGAAAAAATATGACAAATGAAAGGTATAGAACAGCAATTATATCAGCTATAAAAACGAAATGTTACATTTTTGTTACAATGTAAATACAATTTCTGCGAAATTTAACATAAGACTTAAGTCCTATGTTATGATGATACCAGTTAAGATTATAAGCACTTTCAATAAGTGCCGTTTATATAAAAATGAAAAATCGTTTGGAGGAATCATTTGAATAAGAGGTTATTAACTTTCGTAGTAACAGGAACAGCGTTAGCATTAGGTACATTAGCACCTTCAGTAAACGCTCAAGATATTGATTCGCAAATTAACTCAGCAAATTCTCAAATTCAAAAATTTAAACAATCAAAAACAAGCAGTAGCAGGTCAAGTAGAACAATTATCTCAAGATTTAACAAATGTACAATCAAGAATTAATTCAGTTCAAGCAGAACAAGAAACTGCTAAAAGCAAACTTAGAACTATTAAAAGCAGAAATTTCAAAAACTTGAAACATTAATTGCAGAACGCAATGAAAAATTAAAAGATCAAGCTCGTGCAGTACAAGTAAATGGAGCACGTTCATATGTTGATTTCTTACTAAATGCAGACTCTATTACAGATGTAGTAAACCGTATTGGAGTAATTGTTGACTTAGTAGGTGCGAACCGTCAATTAATGCAAGAACAAGCTCGTGATAAAGAGCAAGTTCAAACAAAAAGAGCAAGCTCAAAAAGCTAATTTAGCTCAACAAGAAGCGAACGAAGCACAATTACAAAAATTTACAAACTGAATTAAGTGCAACATTTAATAAACATAAAGCAACTTTAGCAAATCTTTCAAATGAAGAATTAGAAGCAATCGCAGCACGTGATGGTTTAGTTCAAGAAAAAGAAAAGATTAGCAGCTGAAAAAAGCTCGTGCAGATGCTGAAAAAGCAGCAGCACAAAAAGCAGCAGAAGATGCTAAAGAAGCAATGTTGAAAGCAACAGAAGAAGCGAGTTGCAAAAGCAGCAGCGACTCCTGCAGCAGCTACAGCATCAACTCCAGCTACAATTGCAGCTAAGAGCGAAGCAGCTGTAGCTAAATCATCAAACATTGTTGTTGGTGGCTCATTTGCAGCTCCAGATCCATCATTTGTAGCAGCTTTAAATGGTGGTTACTTCGGACAATGTACTTACTATATGTATAACCGTTTCGCTCAATTAGGTTCTCCAATTAGAACTACAGCATTAGGAAATGCAGCTGAATGGCCAGCAAACGCTGCAGCAGCAGGTTACGGAGTTTCTTCAACTCCTCGTGCAGGTACAGCAATTGTATTCCAACGTGGTGTAGGTGGAGCAGACCCTGTATATGGTCACGTTGGATTTGTTGAACGTGTAAATGCTGATGGATCATTATTCATCTCAGAAATGAACGTACAAGGCGTAAACGTAATTTCAACTCGTACAATTCCAGCAGGTGTTGCAGCTCAAGCAACATATATCAATTTCGGATTATAATAAGAAGGAAAGAATGGATTTCGTTAAGGAATCCATTCTTTTTTGTCTTTTATAAAGAGAGGCTCATCGACAAATTCTGTTGGTGAATCAAATTTAACACCAAATTAAGTCTTTAATTTTATATGAACAAGGTGGGAGAAAATTAAATATTTAGTCTATTTAATAATCTACCACAAACATAACTATGAATGAAATCTGGTTTTAACTTTATAATGAGCAGGGGCATGTTATCCGCGATTAGCGGTTTGGGGGCTGTGAAATTTGATATTATTTTTCGCTTCCCCCAATTCAACATGCCCATGGAGGCTCATTGTCAAGTTAAAACGACTCTATACAACCTTTCTTAAATCATAATGACTTTCTATTGACCGGGGTAAAGAAACACCCTTTGATAATCTTTTTATTCTTAATTTCATATTCTCAAAGTTTCGATATCCATAAGCCACACGTTTAATCACTTTAATTAAATTATTCGTTCCTTCAATAGCTCCGTTGGAATATCCTTTGGTAAATGCTTCGTAAATCCCATTCTTAAAACGTTTGAATACTTCAAACTTCTTCTTAAATTCATAAGGTAATTGTTTTGGAATCTCTTTTATACATGTCATAAATGTCTCATAATCTTTCTTCTTGTAGGCTTTTTCTAAGTTCTTGAATAAAAATCATAGGCATCAGACAATACTTCATCAAAACTCAATAATTTTTTTCTACCAATTGAGCTTGAGTTAGATAGGTTTTGAAGTGATAATTATACCTTAGTTTTTTTCTTCATCTAATTCTTCAATAGGTTTTTAAGAGTACTTTCCAGTAACGTTTTAATGTCTTTTGTTGTGTTGACTTAGCAGAAAATTGCTTCATAATCACAACTCGAAGTTGATTAAAATTGCGATTCATATGTTGAACGATATGGAATCTATCTACTACGATAACAGCGTTTGGAAATACTGTTTTAATAAGGTTTTGATAAGAAGCATTCATATCCATCACTAAATATTTTACTTTTTAAACGTTGTTTACGGGAGAACTTCATAAAGAATGAAATTAATTCGTGAAGTGTTCTCCCAGGTAAAAATATCAATTAATTGATGATTTTTCTCCATCTAAACAAATGAAATTCATTTTCCCTTGTTGCGTTTTAACTCCTCTAAATTCATCTAAGCAAAAGCACTTTTAGGTAAATAGTTATATCGTTGCATTGTCTTTATTTTTAAACTTCTTCATAACCCTTTCTACCGTTTTTATCCGAAATAGAAAAGAAGCTTCTGCAATAGTTCTTCTAGAGAAATTTTCTTTTAAATACAACATAATTTGGCACTCTAAATTATAAGAAATATTACTATTTTTAGGAACAAGAGGGCAATCTGCAACCCAAGTTTTACGACAATCTTTACAGATAAATCGTTGTACCTTTAGGGTCTAAAAATAGTCTTACTACCGAATAGGTGTGGAATTCTAATTTTTATGTTCCATAGGAGAATGTTTAATGACATTTTCACTAGAACAATACAGACAAGAAGTACAAGAATCGGTCCAAGTTCCTTTAATTTTATGAACTGTTTCATGATTTTCTGTTAGTGTTTCTAACCAATTTTTCATCCGTAATAAAAATTTTCTTCTGTTAATCCTAGTAATTTTCGTATACAATAGTCCATGAGAGAAATCCTCCTTTGGTTTTTAGTTTTTCGTCGACTTAATCATAACCTGGATTTCTCTTTTTAGACAAAAAAATCCTGTCGGTGATTTCTCACCAACAGGATTTGTCGAACAACCTAAAGAGAGTGGTAGTGTGTTTTTAAAGTGTCAGTAGTGGAGTTAAGGGTGATTGGGATTTTTGAAAAAAATCGTAAAAGATTTTTTTGTAAAAATGTTGATTTTTTTATAAAAAAAGTTAAGATAAATTCATCGCTTTATTTAGTAAGTATTTGCTAAATAATCGACTCTCTAGACTAACGTTAACTTTCGCCGTGATTGACACCGAAGGCTAGCGTTTTTTTTTATCGTTTTTTTATGGGAAATGAGTTACAATAAGAAAAGTAATCAATAAAGTGAAAGGAAGTGAATCGGTGGATACAGCTCTTTTAAAAGAAAAAATTCAAAAAGAAAAGTAAGGAACTTGGTATCGATAAAAATCGGATTTGCTTCTGCTGCACCATTTGATCATTTAGCTCAAGGGATGCAAGAATCTAAAGAGTTAGGACATACCACAGGATTTGAGCATCCGATTTTAGAAGAGAGAATTTACCCAGAGAAGATTTTTGATTCTCCTAAGACGATTATTTCAATTGCCCTTGCATATCCGACTTTACCAAGTCAGAAACCTGAACGTGTAAAAAGGGGAGCGTCGTGGAGCTTTTGCGAGAGCTTCTTGGGGAGAAGATTACCATTTTATTTTTATCAAGAAGAATGGAAGCTTTAATTGACTATATTAAAAGTGAAGTGAATCAAGAAGATGTTGCTTTCAAACCAATGGTTGATACAGGAGAGTTAATCGATGTCCGTGTTGCTGAACGAGCTGGTATAGGTTTTGTTGGAAAAAATGGTTTATTAGTGACAAAAGAATTTGGTTCCTATGTTTATTTAGGCGAATTAATTACGAATATTGAATTTCCAGTCGATGATCCCGTTGATTACGGCTGTGGAGATTGTACTCGTTGTGTCGATTTTTGTCCGACCAATGCATTATTAGGAAATGGGAAAATGAATGCGCAACGTTGTTTATCGTATCAAACGCAAACGAAAGGCTTTATGCCGAAGGAATATCGTAAAAAAATAGGACATGTCATTTATGGATGCGACATTTGCCAACAAGTTTGTCCGTATAATAAAGGAAAAGATTTTCATTTACATCCTGAAATGGAACCATCTGTAGAAGAAACACACCCATTATTAAAAACCATTAGTGACTATCTCAAATAAGGAATTCAAAGAACGATTTGGGAAGATGGCTGGTTCATGGCGTGGAAAGAAGCCACTACAGAGAAATGCGATTATTGCGCTAGCGAATTACCGAGACAAAACAGCAGTTCCTCTATTATTGAAAGTGATGAAGGAAGATATGCGACCTGTTATGAAAGGAACGGCAGCTTGGGCTGTGAGTGAGATAATTTCAGAATCGAGTGAAGAACTGATTCATTATTTTACAGAAATGTTAGAAAAAAAGCTCGAAAAGTTGAAGCAACAACGAAGGAAGAAACAGATTTAGTCATTGAATTAGAAGAAGCGATTCAAACATTACACGAAAAACTACCAAAAAAATCCTGAGGAGGGATCTTATGACGATTAATCATATTGTATTATTTGAACCACAAATTCCAGCGAATACTGGAAATATTGCTCGTACTTGTGCAGCAACGAATTCACCGCTACATTTAGTGGGACAATTAGGATTTTCAACAGATGATAAGCATTTAAAAACGTGCAGGTCTAGATTATTGGAATGATGTGGATATTATGTATCACGATTCGCTAGAAGCATTTATGGAATATTTAGGCAATCGTCCCATTTATTTAATTACAAAAATTTGCGAATCATTGTTATGATGAAGTCGATTTGGCAAAGGATGAAGAACAATTTTTTTCATTTTTGGAAAAGAAACAACAGGGATTGCCAGAAGAATTTATGCGTGAACATGAAGAGAGTTGTTTAAGATTACCGATGAATGACACTCATGTTCGTTCCTTAAACTTATCGAATACAGCAGCGATTGTTGTTTATGAAGCATTAAGACAGCAAAAGTTTAAAGGTTTAGAATTAGTTCACACATATGAACATGATAAGTTAAAATAAGGAGACATCAAGATGAAGAACATTCCTTTATATTTATGGAATACGATTATTTATGCATTATGTACCCTTTCGTTTGCATTGCTAGCAGTGATCGATAATAAATGGTATGCATTAGTCGCTGTTTTATTTGGAATTTCTAGTGCTTTTTAATGCATATCGATATGTTAAAGACAAACAGAAAAAGGAAATGAATGAGCGAGGTTTGAGGATGAAAAAATTTAACATACGCAATTATAACGGGAGTTATTGCAGTTGTACTGTTTGCTTTAACGTTTCTATATAAAAAGGTCGCTTGTTGTTTTAGGGATTGTTTTTTTCTAGGACGCAGTCTAGACTACGCTTATAAATATTATCAGTATCGAAAAAATCAATAATGGATTAACTAGTAGTGATTAAAAGGATTGAGATAAACCGGAACAATGGTTTATCTCTTTTTTTGTTGCTTGACAGTGAAAGGGAATTGTATCAGAATAAAGTCATTAACGATTGTGAAGGAGGCTGCCAATAATGGAAAAAAGATTGGTGGAAAGGCAAAGTAGCTTATCAAATTTATCCAAAAAGTTTTAATGATAGTAATGGAGATGGAATTGGTGATTTAAAAGGAATTATCGAAAAACTCGATTACTTACAAAGTTTGGGGATTGATATTTTTATGGTTGTCTCCTGTATATAAGAGTCCATTTGTAGATCAAGGATATGATATTGCCGATTATTATGCGATTGATCCACAATTTGGAACGATGGAAGATATGGAAGAACTAATTGCTGAAGCAAAAAAACGTGGTATTTCGATTATTATGGATTTGGTTGTTAACCACTGTTCTGATCAACATGAATGGTTTCAAAAAGCATTAGCAAATCCAGATGGACCTTATGCAGATTATTTCTATTTTATTGAAAGTGAAAAAGAACCAAATAACTGGGAAACTTATTTCGGGGGTAGTGTGTGGGATAAAGTTCCTGGAACGAATAAATATTATTTACACTCATTCCATAAAGGGCAACCTGATTTAAATTGGCAAAAATCCTGTTGTACGAGAAGAAATTTATACGATGATTAATTGGTGGTTAGAAAAAAAGGAATCGGAGGATTCCGTATTGATGCCATTATTAATATTAAAAAAAGGACTTAGAGTGGCGTTCATTACCATCTGAGCAAGAAAATGGACTTGTTCCAGTTCGTTACTCATTAGCAAATGCGCAACCAATTGAACCATTTTTACAAGAAATGAAAGAAAAAGACATTTGCACGATATAATGCTTTTACAGTAGGGGAAGTGTTTAATGAAACGGATGAAGAATTACATTTCTTTATTGGGGAAGAAGGAGTATTCTCTTCTATTTTTGATTTCAAACAAACGATTTTTAGGACAAAAAGGGAAATGGTTGGTATAGCCATGAATTACCAACTGCAGAAGAATTAAAAAGATAGTATTTTTTTAGAGCGCATCGTCGTGCAGATTCCATTGGGGTATTATCAACGATTATTGAAAACCATGATGAACCACGTGGTGTTTCTCATTACATTTCTGAAGGAGAAGTTACAGAAATTAGTAAAAAAAGCTCTTGCAACAGTGCAAATGCTTCGTAAAGGAATTCCATTTATTTATCAAGGACAAGAGATTGGAATGGAAAAATCAAATTTTTCGAATCGATTGATGAGTTTGATGATATTAATACATTAAATGAATATCATGTTGCAAAAGAAGCAGGATTAACGGATGAAGAAGCGTTGAAGGCTATTTCAAAAATATAGTCGTGATAATGCTCGTACTCCAATGCAATGGAATGGTGAAGAGAAGTTAGGATTTACCACTGGAGAAGCTTGGCTTGTTTCAAAAACAGCCACAAAGAGACATTAATGTAGAAGCACAGGAAAATAACCCGCGATCTATCTTGAATTATTATAGAGCGCTAACTGCTTTATATCGTGATGAAGTTTATGGCTTAACGATTCGTGAAGGGGCATTTGTTCCTGTTTTAGAAGAAGTGAAAAATATGATTGCTTTTGAGCGTCGTGGAGAAAAACGTGTACTTGTATTAGTGAATTATCAAGCAGAACCTCAAACTGTAACTTTATCAACACCGGTAAGAAAAGTGTTACTAGCAAATATTCCAGCACAAATGAATGGACAAGGAGATCAACTCTCTCTTGATGGCTATCAAGCGCTTGTCTGTGAACTAGAAGATTAATAGAGTGAAGGAAACGTTCTTTCAACAAGTTTATAGGACTTGCTGAAAGAGCGTTTTTATTGTAAATCATAGATCCTTAAGAATGATTAAATACGAAATATTCCTATATGAAAACGGAAACAACCGGTGTATAATGAGCGTAATAAAAAAATAAAGAAACTTATTGACAAAAAGAATGCTAGGTATATAGTTAGCTGAAAGAGTAACTAACCTATTCTTTTTAAAAAAAGTTTTGAGGAGGAATGTATCATGGATACACAAAAAGTTGAACAATATGCAGGAGTTGTAAGAAAAGTTTCTACGGGGGTTAAAAAGTGTGGAATATTATTGGGAATCGTTGGGGAATGGTTTTTGCAACAGCAGGACTAGTATTTCTATTATTGCCAAATACTCAAGCAGAATTAGCAAAAATTAAATAATCCTGCTTTTTAATACTGAAACGATTGGTTTGAATGGAGCGATTGTTGTAATCTTTTTATTACTATGCATTTTTTTCAACGATTTTATATCATAAAAATTGGAAAAAAAGTGCGAAACAACAACAATTACCAGATAAGAACTTATTAAATTTTGCGATTGGAATTCATGCATTTTTCAATTGTGTTGCAAATTGTAGGTCAATTCATTAGCAAGGCAGGATTTGATTTCACTGCTTATATTGTTCCAGCCATTATTGTCGGATTACTAGCATGGGTATATGTAACCTACCAAAAATGGGAACAAGAAGTAGCGAAAAAAATAAAAAAATGATGTAATGTTTTAGAATTTTGAAAAATAACTGTTAGGGGGAATGAAACATGGATACACAAAAAAAGTTGAACAATATGCAGGTGTTGTTAGTAAAATTGCTACCGGCTTAAAAAGTTTGGAATATTATTGGAATTTTTGGGGAATCTCTTTGTATTAATTGGAGTAGCGTCTACATTTGTTCCAAGTGTGCAAGAAGAATTAGCAAAAAAGGGAATCGAACATAGTTCTGAAACGGCAGGAGTTGGAGTAGCAGTTTTTCCTATTATTCTTGCTATTATGTATTTTTGCAACAATTTTATACTCACAAAATTGGAAAAACTGCTAAAACTCAAGCATTACCAGATAAGAATTTATTCTTTCTATGCAATTGGCATTCACGTCTTTTTCGATTTTAATGCAAATTGCTAGTAATATTTTTCAATTATCAAGAATTCAGTGTAACTACTTTTTGTTATTCCAGCCATTATTGCTGGATTACTAGCATGGCTATATGTGACTTACCAAAAAATGGGCACAGAAGTAGTGAAACGTTAAGGAGAGTTATCAATGAGTAAAACATTAAAATGGAGCATGATTAGCGTAATGGTATTAGGAGCCATTGCTGTTATCGTATTAGGATTTTTGAAAATTACGCTCTCCGAAAAGAAAGAAGAACACCATTATACGATTATGGAGTTAACGGAACAGGAACCTTTAGTATTAGATGGAAATATTGAAACGGCGAAAGAGCAAAGCTATCATGTGGACCCTCAAAAAGGGCAAGTCGCTCAAGTAAAAAGTAACAGATGGTCAAGAAGTAGAAGCAGGCGATGTGTTATTTGAATATGATAATGAAACACTTAGTGACGAAGTTGCCGATTTAAATCGACAAGTGAGTCGTCTAGTAGCTGAACGTGATCGTCTCTATCAAGAATTAGAAACACAAAAAAATCGTAAAGCTCAAGCAAAACAAGAGTTAGAAAAAGAAGTCCCTGCTCAAAAATCAACAAGGTGCTACGAATCAAACCAGCTCATGTAGGTCTATGGATACGACAGCTTTTGATCAAGCTATCGAGGGAACTCAAAAAGCAATTCGTGACATGAATAATAATATTGAAGATGTGAATACAAAAATCGAACGTCTTTCTAAAAAAACAAGTACAAGTGTAACAGCAGATATTGCAGGAACTATTAGCATTAATCCAGAAGGAAAAAACAAATGTACAATTAGCTTTCATTAAAATTACAAGTAAAGACAGCGAAGTGAAAAACAACTGTTTCTGAATATGATTATGAGTCAGTCGAAAAAAGGGAACTCCTGTAACGGTATATGTAAAAGCTCAAGATAGAGATATTAAAGGAACGATTTCATTTATTTCTACTGATCCATCCGGAAGTGTTGCTAAGTCCAGTGCCAGCTCTACCAAGTTCTCCAAGTGCAGCTTCTAACAGTGGAAGCCATGGTGTTGCTCGTTATGATGTAATTGTAAAACCAGAAATTTCTCTTCCGAACGGTTTTACGGTTCAAGTCAAAATTCCTCAAAAAGGATTAGTATTAACAGAACAAGCCATTCAAAAGGATGGAGAACAAGAATATGTGTATTTATATGATAATGGGGTAGCTAAACGTAAAAAAATATCAAACGTGTGAAAAAAAGGATTCCAATGGATTGTTCAGGAAGGATTAAGTATTGGAGATAAAGTGATTGCAAATCCAGATTCAGACATTACAGATGGAGCAGCGGTGTCTTCTACACAATTGGAAGAGTCGGTGAAGTCCCATGATTAAATTAGAACATATTCATAAATATTATAAAGTTGGAGATGAACAGTTACATGTATTAAATGATGTGACGGTTCGTATTGCCCAAGGAGAATTTGTTGGAATAATGGGACCTTCGGGTTCTGGGAAATCTACCCTCATTAATATATTAGGATTTTTAGATTCTAAATATGAAGGGAAAATATTCTTTTAATGATGAGTCTGTTTCCAATTTGAGTGATAATCAAATTTCCAAAGTTCGTAATTCTACCGTTGGATTTGTTTTTCAAGATTTTAACTTAATTGAACAAGCAACCGTGGAAGAAAAATGTTCGTCTACCTTTATTATATCGTGGATTAACACCACGCCAAACTCATACAAAAGTAAAACAAGCACTAGAAAAAGTAGGATTAGGAGATAAATTAGAAAAATATCCTCGCCATCTTTCTGGTGGTCAAAAACAAAGAGTGGCAATTGCTCGTGCATTAGTGAATAGTCCAAAATTCATTATTGCAGACGAACCAACAGGAGCATTAGATAGTAAAACATCTGCCAGTATTATGGACATTTTATATCGTTTTAAATCGTGAAGATGGAGTAACGATAGTAATGGTAACGCATGATCCGACTTTGACGAAGTATTGTTCTCGTGTCATTCATGTAATCGATGGTGTGATTCATGAACAAAAGGAGGGGATTCCATATGAAATTTAGCGTATTATTAGGATCCGCTCTGCATTCTTTAAAAGGGAATGCTCGTCGTACGATTTTAACCATGTTAGGAATTATTATCGGAATTGCAGCTGTTATTACAATTATGAGTCTCGGGAAAAGGATTCCAAAAAAATGGCTATTTCAGGATTAGCTGGAGAAGATAATGGGAAAGTTAGTGTACAATTTTTTTATCAACCCTGATAATCCACAATCCGTTCGGAAAAGTAGAAAAAGCTTTTTCGAAAACAAGATCGTATAGGTGTGGAAAGTATTGAAGGAGTTTCTGGAACTGAAATCCCTGAAACAAAAGAACAAAATTATATTTTTGGAATTTCGATTCCAACAAAGAAATCGACAGAACATGTTGTACTTGGATTAGAAAAAAATCTGCAACAAAAAGAATCTTTGACGGTTGGAGAAAAATATTTCCCAAGTAGATATTGATGCGAATAAGAAAGTAGCGATTATCGATGAAAAATTTAGCAGAATTGTTATTTTCTAGTGCCAAGCAAGCGCTAGGGAATGGGGTAACGATTGATGGGGAAGTGTACTATATTAAAGGAGTCAAGCCAACGAGTAAAGTAGATGCGCTGCAAGCTATATTTACTGGTGCAGATCCTTATAAAAGCTGTACATATTCCAGCTACTACTCATCAACATTATCATAAAAAGAAGAAAATGTAAATGGGCTAAAAAGTATTTATTAAACCAGGCTATGTGGCAAAAGATGTCGCTAAAAAAATAGAAACTCATTTGAATGAAGTAGGTTCAAAACATACATCTGGTAAATATACTTTTTATTGACGTAGCAGCTCAAATGGATATTATTGGGAAAAGTGTTAGATGGATTAACATATTTCGTTTCAGCAGTAGCCGGAATTTCTTTATTCATTGCAGGTGTAGGCGTGATGAATATGATGTATATTTCAGTATCTGAACGAACAAAAGAAATTGGGATTCGTCGTGCAATGGGGGCTACTAAAGGTTCGATTCAATTACAATTTTTTTACTAGAAGGAATTATGATTACTTCTATCGGTGGAATTATCGGATATGTCACAGGAGTCTTGATTGCAATGCTGATTTCGAATTTCTTACCATTTAAAAATTTATACCGACTGGACAGCAGTAGCGCTAACAGTTGGAGTATCTGTCTTTATTGGGATTGTATTTAGCGTTTTTCCTGCTAAATCTGCTGCAAATAAAGATGTCATTGAAATATTACGTTAAGAGGTTGGAGAAACTCCAGCCTTTTTTTCTTTGAAATGATTGAAAGTAGAAAGAGAAACTTGTACTATAGATATGGCAATAAAAACGAAGAAAGAGGTGAGCGCATGAAAATTTCAGAAGGAGATTTTTATATTTGAATTAAAAATTTTTAGATATCCAACCTCAAACTCACAACATTCAAAACAGATGTTTTTCTTACAAGTTTCTCAACAGGAAGAAGCTTATCAAGAAGTGATAGACTTATTATCTGTAGCACAATTGGAAGAATGTCTGGTGGCGATGAAGAATTTATTAGAAAAAAAGGAGAAGAGTATTCTTCAGAATTTGAACAATCTAGATTAGCAGTGTTATTAGAGCAACTAGAAGACGAGTATGTAATGACATGGGTCATTGCTCCTGAAAAATATTTTAATAACGGCTTCTCAAGTCATTGGAATTGACCTAGCACAATTGGATGAAGAAGAAGTCTTTCTTTATCAAGAAGAAGAGGAAAAAGAAACAAACAAAAACGGTTGAAGTAGAATTAAGTTTATCTGCTGAAGAAATGCGACAAATCTATGAACAATTACAAGAAGATTTGAAACGAGTAAAAGAATTTATGCTATAATAAGAATAGTTGAATCATATTGGAGGGTATGCGTGTGAACATGAAAGAGATGGTCGGCAAACAGGCCGCAACTTATATTGAATCAGGTATGACAGTAGGTCTAGGAACAGGTTCTACAGCTTATTATTTTTGTAGAAGAAATTGGTAGACGTGTAAAAGAAGAAGGCTTTAGACATTATTGGTGTAACAACTTCAAAAACGTACAAAAAGAACAAGCTGAGAAGCTAGGAATTCCATTGAAGAGTGTAGATGAAGTAGATTTCATTGATGTAACAGTTGATGGAGCAGATGAAATTGCTCCTGATTTTTCAGGAATTAAAGGGGGCGGTGGTGCCTTACTATTTGAAAAAAATTGTTGCAGAACAATCAAAAACGTATTATTTGGATTGTTGATGAATCTAAAATGGTAGATTATTTAGGACGCTTCCCACTTCCAGTAGAAGTGATTCCTTATGGTTCAGAACAATTATTCAAAAAAATTCGAAGCAAAAAGGCTATCGTCCAAAAATTCCGAGTATTAGAAAAACGGAGAACGTTATTTAACAGATAGTCAAAAACTATATTATTGACTTAGATGTATTCCCAATTAAAGATCCTGTGACATTTGGAGCAGAATTAAAAAGCTCTAACAGGAGTTGTGGAACAAGGACTATTTACAAATATGACAGAAACAGTTTTAATTGGAACACCTGATGGTGTGAAAGTGCAAACTTTAGGATAAAAGTAAAAAGGCTGGGATTCACCCCAGCCTTTTGTATTATGCTAAATATTTTTCTAAACGAGCGACTACTTCTGTTAAGTTTTCCATTGAAGCAGCGTAACTGAAATCGAACGTATCCTTCTCCACCAGGTCCGAAATGAAACTCCAGGGATTAATGCTACTTTAGCATTTTTTGCAAGATCACGAACGAATGCCCATGAATCTGTTCCGCATTTTGCAGGAATTTTAGCAAATAGATAGAAAGCTCCATCAGGACTTGCTACTTCGAAGTCTAAGCGACGTAATTCTTTTGCAAGATAGTCACGACGTTGTTGGTATTCTGCTTTCATAATATCGCAGTCACCTTGTCCGTGTAACATTGCAGCTAAAAGCACCGTATTGGCTTGAGCTACTTGGAGAAGTAACCATGTATTGGTGAGTTTTAACAACTTCATTAATAAATGGAACTGGTCCAAGGATGTACCCAATTCTCCATCCAGTCATGGCATGAGATTTAGATAAACCTGTAATCACGATTGTTTGATCTGGTAAGAATGAAGCTAATGAAGTGTGAGTTCCGCTATAAGTTAATTCTGCGTAAACTTCATCACATAATGCCCATAATCCATATTCTTTTTAAGACAACGCTTAAAGTTTCTAATTGTTCTTTAGAATAAGTTACCCCTGTTGGGTTACTTGGATATACTAATACAACGGCTTTTAAAAGTTTTTTTCTGGATGTGCTTCGATTGTAGCACGTAATTTTTTTCTGGAGTTAAAAATAAATCCATCTTCACTAGTGTCTACTGTAATAAAGTTCCCTTGGTTAACCATTGTAATTGGCATATATAATGGGAAACACTGGAGTTGGAACAATAACTGTATCTCCAGGGTTCAAGATAGCTTGGAAAGCTAGCGTTAATGGCTTCAGTAGCTCCGATAGTAGTGATCACTTGTTCTGCTGTATAGTTTAAATTGAATTTTTTTGTTATAGTATTCTGCAGTTGCTTTACGTAATTCAGGAATCCCAGCATTTGGAGTATAGTGGGAATGATTATCACGAATTGCTTGAATAGCAGCCTCTTTAATATGTTCTGGTGTGTTGAAATTTGGTTCACCTAGTGTCAATTTGATGATTCCAGGAATTTGAGAAACTTCTGCATCAAATTGACGAATATCTGAAACGGCAATTTTTTTCAACGACTTGATTGAATGGATGTTCTAACATTGATTTAACCCCCTAGTAATAGATAGGTAAATTGTACCTTTTTATCAAATATTGGCAATATGGAAGTGAAAAAAAGTCGAAGAAGAGTAAATGAAAAGTAATAGAAAAGCTTTTGAATTAAATTGATGATGAAAAAAATGTGGAATAAGAAAGTAGTTCAATTTCTTATTCCACATTAAAATGTATTTATATGAAGTAGTTTAATTTAAAAATAGAGTTTCTTAAATTATTGTTTAAGATAATTGTTTAAAAATATTTTCAATCTCTTGTTCAGAAGTTTGCTAAAAAGTAAAGATTCTTTAATATCAGCTTTTCATTAGCATACGTGCAATCGATGCTAATATTTTTAAATGAGTAGTTCCAGCTTCGTTATCTGGAATTAATAAACTAATAATGAAAAGAAGTAGGGTTTCCATCCATGCTATTCCAATCTAACCCTTTTTCTAAACGAACAATAATGATACTAGGTGTTAATATTTCCTTTTGATTTTGTATGAGGGATTGCAAAACCATCCATCATACCAGTAGTACCTTGCTGTTCTCGTTCAATAAATCCTTTGTAAACAGATTCTTCATTAGTAGCAATACCCAATTCGATTGATTTTTGACAAGAAATGAAAAACCTCATCTTGAGAATTTAATTCTCTATTGAAAAATTGCATTTTGATGTATCAATTTAAAATTCCTCCTAACTTTATTTTTTTATAGTATAGAATAATATAAAAAATATAGGATTGTATATTAATTAGATAAAGGTTTTCTAGTTGCTCCTAAGACAACTCCACCTACAATTGCTCCTATTGCAATTGCTATTACCCACAATAAAGGATGTGTAACTACAGGAAGTACTAAAAATCCGCCGTGTGGTGCAGGGACTTGTACTCCAAATAAATAAGTTAAAAATAGCGGCAATTGAAGAACCTAGCATCATTGATGGCATTGCACGTAGAGGGATCTTTTGCAACAAAAGGAATAGCACCTTCAGTAATATGAGTAGATCCCTAAAATGAAATTCACTAAACCAGCATTACGTTCATTTGCGTCAAAACGATCTTTGAACAATAAAACTGCTACAGTAGTAATTAATGGAGGTGCAATACAAGCTGCACTAACACCAGCCATAAACGCAGTGTTTCCTTCTGCTAATAGTACTGTACCTGTTACATATGCAGCTTTATTCACAGGGCCACCCATATCAAATGCGCACATACAGCCAATTACTAAACCAAGAAGAACTGGGTTAGAATCTTGGAATCTTTTAAGAATACCATTAAGTTTTTGGTTGATTTCTGCCATAGGGACTAACAATAATACTCATAAATAGCCCAGTGATTAATACTCCTAATAACGGATAAAGGAAAATAGCTTTTAATCCGTCTAGTGTTTTTAGTAATTTTTAAATAATTTTTTTCTAAAAAGTACAACTAAATATCCTGCGAAGAAACCACCAATAATTCCGCCTAGGAATCCGGCACCACCATTACTAGCCATAAGACCTGCTACAAAACCACTAACAAGTGCAGGTCTATTACCAATACTTTGTGCAATGTATGCAGCTAAAATTGGTGTCATTAATCCCATTGCTAGTCCACCAATTTCTTTTAATTGAGCAGAAAAAGGATTATAAGTTGCGTGGTTTGGGTCAAAAGAATAAATTCCAAATAGTGCAAACGATACAGCAATCAATACCCCACCGCCAACAACGAATGGTAACATGTGAGAAACTCCATTCATCAAATGTTTATAAATTTCTCGTCCAATCGAGCTACCACCAGTAGTTGTTTGCGTAGATTCAACTTTTTTAGTAGGTTCGTCAGATGGGTATTTCACAATACCTTCTCCTCGTAATGCTTGAGCAATTAGTTCATCTGCATTTTTAATTCCTTGCCCTACAGAAACGTCAATAATTTTTTTGTTAACAAATCTATGAGCTTGTACATCTTTATCAGCTGCGATAATTACTACTTTTGCATTTGCGATTTCTTCTTCTGTAAATTCATTTTCTACCCCAATTTGTCCATGTGTTTCAACTTTAATGTTTACTCCAACTTTTTGGCCGCTTGTTCAAGTGCTTCTTGAGCCATATAGGTGTGCGCAATTCCCGTTGGGCAACCAGTAGCGGCAATAATATCATATTTTGTCATTTTGTTTTCCCCTTTATTATTACTTATTAGTATAAGCGTTTGATTTGTTTTATCAATATTGGAACATCTGAAAAAATCTGTTAATCCAGGTCTGAAAGCTGTAGAAGTTCCAGCAGCAACAGCTTTTAATTAAAGAATCTTCTTTTGACATCCCTTGGATTTGACAACCGACAAAAGTAGCAAGTAATGTATCCTCCGGCACAAGCAGTATTTACAACATTTCCTTTTGGAGCGTTAACGTGTATATTTTCTGTTGGTGTAATTAGAATTGCTCCTTTTTGCTCCTAATGAAACTAGTACATTTTGTGCGCCTTGCTGTAATAATTTATTTCCGTATTCTTTTAATTTGTTCTAAAGATACATCTTTCAGTCCAAAACCAACTAGCTAGTTCTTCATCGTTTGGCTTAATCAGATAAGGATGGAATTTTAATAATTCAGGTACAAAACTTGCAGAAGTATCGAGTATTAGTTTGAATCCTTTTGTTGAGATGATTTGGCAATTTTTCGTAAGTGCTTTTTGATATTCCTGAAGGATGGCTTCCTGAAACGAATAACATATCTTTAGAAGATAAAGTATCAATAATTGAAAGTAATTGTAACTCTTCTTTTTCAGTGACAGTAGGGCCTTGATTTACTAGTTTAAATTCTTCGTTATTCGCTACTACGTGAGCAAAAAAACATTAATTCGTGTAATACCATTTACTGATACAAAAATCAGTTTTGATTCCTGCTTTATGTAGTTCACTTTCAATAAATTCTCCTGTAAACCCTGCTTTGAATCCTGTTGCGACACTATCAATTCCTAGTTCTTTTCAGTATAAAGCTTACATTAACGCCCTTTCCATTAGGCATGTAAACTGCTTCTTCAGTTCTATTTACTTCAGATGCTTTCATTTGGAGTGTTTTGATATACAAATCAATAGCTAAATTCATGGTACATGTATAAATCATATGTTCACCTCCTTTTATTTTTGTTATACTTATTATTACATAAATAACTTTGTAAAAGTTTTCTGAATAGGTATTTATATTAGTAAAACTTTACAGAATGGGAGAGTTATCATGTTTAATACGCAGGGGCTTACTAATACTGAAAAATATCTTCTTAAATATATTGAAGAGCATTTAGAATTAATACCATCAATATCAATTGTTAAGTTGAGTGAAGAAGCTAATGTTTCTACAGCATCAATAGTGCGTACAATGAAAAAGTTAGGTTATGATGGATTTACAAGTTTTAAGTATGATTTGAAAAAACAATATCAACTATCTAATAAGGAATTTTCCAACGTTTAATAGTTTAGAAATTGTTGATAAAAATTCAAGATGTTGTTGATAAGAATGAGCAAGAAGTAAGGAAAACGATAGAGCAACTGGATAGTAAGACGATAGAAGATGCTATGCAAGCAATCTTTGGTGCAAAGGAAAGTGTTTATATTTTCTAGAGGATTAAGTGAAATGATAGCTAGTGAAATGGAGATTAAATTTCATTTGTTAGAAAGAACCTGTGAGCAATATGTAGATCCTAATATTATTAAAACGATTAGTCACCGATTGAATGAACAAGATTTAGCTATTATCGTTTCTTTAAATGGGCATACAGAAGAGTTAGTAGAGGCAGCGAAGGTTTGTCATAAAAAAATGAAGTCCCTATAATTGTTATTACAGCAAATGGAACAAGTCCTCTTGCAAGATTAAGTGATATTACTTTTGTAGGATTTAAATCGGAAGATTCTTATTTTCCTGAGTATGAGGTACGTTCCCGTCTTCCTTTGCAAATTATTAGTCACGAGTCAGAAGGAATCTCTTTTCAGTGAGATTGAAATAATTTAAAAAGAAACTTTTGCTGAAGAATGTGTTATGATATTTTTAATCATTTGATAGTTTAAAGTAATTATCTATTTTTAATGGAAGAATCGTAATAGAATAAAGGGGAAAATTCTAATTGAATAAAAACGAGGCAAAAGAATTACTAAGTATTATTCAACCGAATATAAAGAAATTAGAAGAAGAGACTTTACCAATTTTAGAGAGAAAATAAAATCTGTTATTAAAAATAAACAGGAAATATTTTTGAAGAATGGGAAAAGTCAATTACCATTTGGGTTGTTGGATTTATTAGAAAGATATAATGGATTAATAAGAAAAACAGTGTAAAAAGAAAAATTTTTATCCTTCTATTTTTCCACGAAAAAGGATCAATCGTTAGGAAATTTATTTGTATCTTTTGAATCTTCATTAAATGAGTTAAAGAGGTACAAAGTGATAATTTACATAAATTAAAAGTATTAGAAGAAAAATTATCCTTCATAGTTGAGCAGGATGCTATGTTTTTGATTTATGCTGTTTAAAAATAAAGGATATAAAAACAGAAATTATCTGAAGCTAAATATTTAGTAGACACGAATAAAAAGTTTGTTAGATGATTTTTATTTAAAATGGGATATTTAGACAAAGAAAGTATTGGATTATCAAATCCGTGGCAAGATTTGGTAATTGATTCAAAAGTAGTTTATTTTTCATGAAGAAGATATAAAAATCATAGTGTTGAATCTGAAGTGTTAAAAGGAATTTCATCAAAAGCTAAAGAAAAACAAGACTTATTGGAGATTGGATAGTAAACGATATGTAGAAAAGCAAATTATAAAGATTGGGAAGCCTTATTTAATCAGCAGTTTGAAAAAGATTTATCGATGCTTTCATTTTCGACTATTGAAAGGTATTATCAGAACAAAAGAGTTATTCCGTTCAGTATTCAAAATGGCTATAAATCAGTATTTACAATGATACAATCTGGAGGAACTTCAAAAAGATAAGTAATGCTTTAACAGAAGAAAGAGTATTCATTTTTATCCGCTGTATTAAATGATATGGCAGATAAAGGTGAAACAGTCTACTCGTCCAAAAATTCGTGTTAGTAATTTGAGTTTTGAACAACGTAAAGTGGTAACGAATTTATTTGTCTATAAAAATTATTCAAAAGGCTAGAGAAGAAGTTGAAGAAAAACTGAGCAACTGATTGAGTGGTTTTGAAGAATATAATAAATTAATGATTTTAGCAGAAAATCGTTATATTACCAGATGAATACTTTGTTGGATGAAAAGGTCGATATAGAGTCAGTTGGAAAATTGGTTATATCAGGAAATTTTTAGAAATTGATCAAGAATTTTAACAAATTATCAACACTTACGACTCTTAAATATGATGAAAATACTTTTTGATGCAGCAGAACAGGAGTTTAAAGAAGAAGCAGCCACGTATTATGCTCTGTTAGATTACTGGAAAAGGATTAGATAATAGTACTTCCGGATTTGCAAAATTCATTTGTTGAGTGAATCAAGTTCAAATTAATGAAAATCAATTAAGAAAGTAACAATGCGTCCATGTATCAAGAAATCCGCACGAAAATGCTATCATATCCTTTTAGGAGTGAGACGAAATGCTGGGTAAAACGATTCAGAAAGCGTTAGCGATAGCGAATCATTTGTTCAGAACATCAAAAGAAAATGTATGATTTTATTACCTTTAAAGGTGTGTTACAGAAAATTGGAATAAGGAAAGTGCCAAAGTGGACAGAATTACCGGTATATCAGATTTTCTGCTTCAAATACAAATAAAAGGAGGAAGATTTTTATAAGGTATGATGGAATCAAGAAGGGTGGAATCATATTAGCAAACTATGAACAAGCTGGTTACTTTGTTCCAAGTAGAGGATTACAAATTGATTTATTAATTCTGAGATTGAAAGCTCACTATGTTAAAATGCTAATACTATAAGAGCACAAGAAATTCGATTGCACTTGCACAAAAGGCAGCAGTATAAATTATTTATGAGCAGGAACTCCGTTTGGGAAAAATAATGTCAGAGATGCAACATTTAGTGAGTATTTTAAATCTGATTTACCAGAAAGTGTGTTTGAGAGAAACGACCAGATGAAGAAAGTTTCAAGAAGGATCTGGCCAATGTCTACTTGAGAAGAAAAAGGGAAGAAGTGTTGGATGATTACCTGAAATGGAAGTTTATGTAATCTATGATCAGAATTTTCGGATAAAGCAAATTGAGTTATATGAATCAGAAAGCCTTTAGCGAAAAATGCAGTGTTATGAAGTTAAGACGTACTGAGCGTTCTTGGAGAAGACTCTAGAAAAATTAAACAAATTATAGATATTTGTAAAGAGGCACGAGAGAATGGTATGAAAGTACTCATGTGCCATTTTTAAAACAGATGTTCTATACTATAGATTACGAGAACTTGCACCAATACTGCTAGTGACATGCTATCTGGAGATCTTAGCCCCTGCAAAGAAGACAAGAAGTAATCGATGAATTTTCTCAAGATAGTAATCAAACAGTATTGTTAGCTCAAATTGAGGCTGGTGGAGTAGAGGATTGAATATTCAAAGCGCGAATATTGTTAGTACATGACGAACCTCAATGGAAACCTTCTACGGAACAACAAGCGATTAGTAGAGATTGTGTATCCAGATGGGACAAACGAGAGATGTTCTAGTTTATGAGCTTCTAACTAAAGATAGTATTGATGAACCGATTTATGGCATTAATTCATCAAAAAGTAGAATTTGATAAGTATGCAAAAGAACTCTTTAGTGGCTGAGGCGTTCTATTGCTTCAGAGAAAGGGATGACAGAGAAACACAAAGTAAAATTATTGAAATTGAGAGAAATCATGTTTCTGAAAGAAAAGAGAAAAAGAATATTGCGTGAGAAAAGATTTTGCAAAGAAAAGCAAACAGCCAACATGATAAAAGTGCTGGCTGTTTTATATGCAAATTTATTGGTTAAGATAATTGTTTAAAATATTTTCAATCTCTTGTTCAGAATTTGCTAAAAAGTAAAGATTCTTTGATATCAGCTTTTTCATTAGCATACGTGCAATTGATGCTAATATTTTTTTAAATGAGTAGTTCCCAGCTTCGTTATCTGGAATTAATAAACTAATAATGAAAGAAGTAGGGGTTTCCCATCCATACTATTCCAATCTAACCCTTTTTCTAAACGAACAATAATGATACTAGGTGTTAATATTTCCTTTTGATTTTTGTGTGAGGGATTGCAAAACCATCCATCATACCAGTAGTACCTTGCTGTTCTCGTTCAATAAATCCTTTGTAAACAGATTCTTCATTAGTAGCAATACCCAATTCGATTGCTTTTCTTTGATAAAGAAAATGAAAAAAACCTCATCTTGAGAATTTAATTCTCTATTGAAAAAATTGCATTTTGATTTATCAATTTAAAATTCCTCCTAACTTTTATTTTTATAGTATAGAATAATATAAAAATATAGGATTGTATATTACTTAGATAAAAGGTTTTTCTAGTTGCTCCTAAGACAACTCCACCTACAATTGCTCCCTATTGCAATTGCTATTACCCACAATAAATGGATGTGTAACTACAGGGAAGTACTAAAAATCCCGCCCGTGAGGTGCAGGGAACTTGTACTCCAAATAAATAAGTTAAAATAGCGGCAATTGAAGAACCTAGCATCATTGATGGCATTGCACGTAGAGGGATCTTTTGCAACAAAAGGAATAGCACCTTCAGTAATATGTAGTAGATCCTAAAATGAAATTCACTAAACCAGCATTACGTTCATTTGCATCAAAACGATCTTTGAACAATAAAACTGCTACAGTAGTAATTAATGGAGGTGCAATACAAGCTGCACTAACACCAGCCATAAACGCAGTGTTTCCTTCTGCTAATAGTACTGTACCTGTTACATATGCAGCTTTATTTACAGGGCCACCCATATCAAATGCGCACATACAGCCAATTACTAAACCAAGAAGAACTGGGTTAGAATCTTGGAATCCTTTTAAGAATACCATTAAGTTTTTGGTTGATTTCTGCCATAGGACTAACAATAATACTCATAAATAGTCCAGTGATTAATACTCCTAATAACGGATAAAGGAAAAATAGCTTTTAATCCGTCTAGTGTTTTTGGTAGTTTTTAAATAATTTTTTTCTAAAAAGTACAACTAAATATCCTGCGAAGAAACCACCGATAATTCCTCCCTAGGAATCCAGCATCCACCGTTACTAGCCATAAGACCTGCTACAAAACCGCTGACTAGTGCAGGGTCTATTACCAATACTTTGTGCAATGTATGCAGCTAAAATTGGTGTCATTAATCCCATTGCTAGTCCCACCAATTTCTTTTAATTGAGCAGAAAAAAAGGATTATAAGTTGCGTGGTTTGGGTCAAAAGAATAAATTCCAAATAGTGCAAACGATACAGCAATCAATACCCCACCGCCAACAACGAATGGTAACATGTGAGAAACTCCATTCATCAAATGTTTATAAATTTCTCTCCCAATTGAGCTACCACCAGTAGTTGTTTGAGTAGATTCAACTTTTTTTAGTAGGTTCGTCAGATGGGATATTTTCACGATACCTTCTCCTCGTAATGCTTGAGCAATTAGTTCATCTGCATTTTTAATTCCTTGCCCTACAGAAACGTCAATAATTTTTGTTAACAAATCTATGAGCTTGTACATCTTTATCAGCTGCGATAATTACTACTTTTGCGTTTGCGATTTCTTCTTCCGTAAATTCATTTTCTACCCCAATTTGTCCATGTGTTTCAACTTTAATGTTTACTCCAACTTTTTGCTGCTTGTTCAAGTGCTTCTTGAGCCATATAGGTGTGCGCAATTCCCGTTGGGCAACCAGTAGCGGCAATAATATCATATTTTGTCATTTTGTTTTCCCCTTTATTATTACTTATTAGTATAAGCGTTTGATTTGTTTTATCAATATTGGAACATCTGAAAAAAATCTGTTAATCCAGGTCTGATGCAGTAGAAGTTCCAGCAGCAACAGCTTTTAATTAAAGAATCTTCTTTTGACATCCCTTGCATTTGACAACCGACAAAAAGTAGCAAGTAATGTATCCCCTGCACAAGCAGTATTTACAACATTTCCTATTGGAGCGTGACATGTATAGTTTTCTGTTGGTGTAATTAAAATAGCTCCTTTTTGCTCCTAATGAAACTAGTACATTTTGTGCACCTTGCTGTAATAATTTATTTCCGTATTCTTTTAATTTGCTCTAAAGATAATTCTTTCAGTCCAAACCAACTAGCTAGTTCTTCATCGTTTGGTTTGATAAGATAAGGATGGAATTTTTAATAATTCAGGTACAAAACTTGCAGAAGTATCGAGTATTAGTTTGAATCCCTTTTGTTGAGATGATCTGGCAATTTTTCGTAAGTACTTTTTGATATTCCTGAAGGATGGCTTCCTGAAACGAATAACATATCTTTCAGAAGATAAAGTATCAATAATTGAAAGTAATTGTAACTCTTCTTTCTCAGTGACAGTAGGGGCCTTGATTTACTAGTTTAAACTCTTCGTTATTAGCTACTACGTGAGCAAAAACATTAATTCGAGTAATACCATTTACTGATACAAAAATCAGTTTTGATTCCTAGCTTTATGTAGCTCACTTTCGATAAATTCTCCTGTAATCCCTGCTTTTGAATCCTGTTGCGACACTATCAATTCCTAGTTCTTTTAGTATAAAGCTTACATTGACACCCTTTCCCATTAGGCATGTAAACTGCTTCTTCAGTTCTGTTTACTTCAGATGCTTTCATTTGGAGTGTTTTGATATACAAATCAATAGCTAAATTCATGGTACATGTATAAATCATATGTTCACCTCCTTTTGTTTTGTTATACTTATTATTACATAAATAACTTTGTAAAAGTTTTCTGAATAGTGTATTTTATTAGTAAAACTTTACAGAATGGGAGAGTTATCATGTTTAATATGCAGGGGACTTACTAATACTGAAAAAAATATCTTCTTAAATATATTGAAGAGCATTTAGAATTAATACCGATCTATATCAATTGTTAAGTTAAGTGAAAGAAGCTAATGTTTCTACAGCATCAATAGTGCGTACAATGAAAAAGTTAGGGTTATGATGGATTTACAAGTTTTAAGTATGATTTGAAAAAGCAATATCAATTATCTAAATAAGGAATTTTCTAACGTTTTAATAGTTTAGAAATTGTTGATAAAAATTCAAGACGTCGTTGACAAGAATGAGCAAGAAGTAAGGAAAAACGATAGAGAAATTGGATAGTAAGACAATAGAAGATGCTATGCAAGCAATCTTTGGTGCAAGGAAAAGTGTTTATATTTTTCAAGAGGATTAAGTGAAATGATAGCTAGTGAAATGGAGATTAAATTTCATTTGTTAGAAAGAACCTGTGAGCAATATGTAGATCCTAAATATTATTAAAACTATTAGTCATCGACTGAATGAACAAGATTTAGCTATTATCGTTTCTTTAAATGGGACATACCGAAGAGTTAGTAGAGGCAGCAAAGGTTTGTCATAAAAAAATGAAGTTCCCTATAATTGTTATTACAGCAAATGGAACAAGTCCTCTTGCAAGATTAAGTGATATTACTTTTGTAGGATTTAAGTCGGAAGGATTCTTATTTTCCTGAGTATGAGGTACGTTCCGCCTTCCTTTGCAAATTATTAGTCGAATTTTGTTAGATGCTTATGCAATTCGTGTTGCGTATAAAAGAGAAAAAACGAAAAAAAGTCTACTAATCACTCCTTCTACTAGCGCTAGTTCGAAAAAGTATTGTATAATATCACTGAAATATAGGTAAGCAGTCAAAGTGCGAGCCACCCTTTTTATCAATAAAGGGGTGGAGTGTGCACTTTTTGTGCAATGAAGCCAAGAAAGGATATCAGTATGCAAACAGAATTTGATACGATTGCTGCGATTTCGACAGCACCTGGTGAAGGGGCTATTGGGATTGTCAGAATTAGTGGAGATTTGGCGATTTCAATCGCAAGTTCGATTTACCAATGTGGTACTAAAACAATTAGAAAGAAACAAAAAGACTCATACGATTCATTATGGGTCATATTGTCGACCCTGAAATCTGGGGAAAGTCTATGATGAAGTAATGGTAAGTGTTTTAAGAGCTCCAAAAAACATTTTACACGAGAAGATATTGTAGAAATTAATTGCCATGGAGGGATTGTCGCGATTAATCGTGTGTTGCAATTAGTGCTACGGATGGGAGCTAGATTAGCAGAACCTGGAGAATTTACGAAACGTGCCTTTTTAAATGGACGTATCGATTTGTCTCAAGCAGAAGCAGTGATGGATTTAATTCGAGCGAAAAACGGATAAATCGATGCAATTAGCGATGCGTCAATTAGATGGTCAATTATCACATTTAATTCAAAAATTTACGTCAAGAAATTTTTAAATACATTAGCGCAAGTAGAAGTAAATATTGATTATCCAGAATATGATGATGTAGAAGAAATGACTTTGCAATTATTACGGGAAAAAGACGCAACAAGTATTGCAAGGGAATTCGTGCCTTATTAAATACAGCTAGTCAAGGGAAGATTTTGCGAGATGGGTTTAAAAAAACAGCTATCGTGGGTCGTCCAAATGTTGGGAAAATCTAGTTTATTAAATGTGCTATTAAGAGAAGAAAAAAGCCATTGTAACTGATATTGCAGGGACAACAAGAGATACGATTGAAGAATATGTCAATGTTCGTGGAGTGCCTTTACAATTAATCGATACAGCAGGAATTCGTGAAACGGATGATGTCGTAGAAAAAATTGGGGTAGAACGTAGTCGTAAAGCATTAAAAAGAAGCGGATTTTGTCTTGTTATTATTAAATCAAAGTGAAACATTACAAGAGGAAGATGTTCGTTTACTAGAAACTACAAAAGGGAATGAAACGAATTATTTTATTTCAATAAAAACAGATTTGCCTTCAAAAACTTTCAACAGAGGATATTGCTCCTTATGCTAAGGAAGAAGAAATTGTCACAACTTCTATGTTAAATAAAGAAGGAATCGATCAATTAGAAGAAAAAAATTGCGGGATATTTCTTCCAAGGACAAATGAACGAACGAGATGCGACTTATTTATCGAAATACTCGTCATATTGCCTTTATTAGAAAAAAAGCAGAACAAGCATTAGTCGAAGTGCAAAAATGGGATTGAAATGGAAATGCCGGTCGATTTAATTCAAATTGATTTTACAAGAGCATGGGATTTATTAGGAGAAATTACAGGAGATAGCGTTCAAGATGAACTTCTAACTCAATTATTTAGCCAATTCTGTTTAGGAAAATAAGAAAAAGCCACTGTTGGAGAAAGGGAGTTTCGAATGACAAAGACTAGCAACAATTTGCTATATCGATAATGGAAAAAGAATTGTTATTACTAAAGCGCAATAAGAAACCAAATGATGTACATGAAGGTAAATACATCGGAGTAGGTGGCAAAAATTGAAGCGGGTGAATCTCCAGAAGAGTGTGCCATTCGTGAGATTTTTGAAGAAACAGGTTTGAAAGGTACATAAAATGGCATTAAAAGGGAATTATTACTTTTCCTGAATTTACTCCCGAACATGATTGGTATACGTATGTGTTTCGAGTAACAGAATTTTCCGAGGGAATTAATCGATTCTCCTGAGGGGACTTTAGAGTGGGTTCCTTATAATCAAGTACTGACTAAACCAACTTGGCAAGGAGATTTAATTTTTTTATGAGTTGGCTATTAGAGAATCGACCATTTTTCTCGGCTAAATTTATATATGAAAAATGGTGAATACATTCGCCATAAAGTGGAATTTTATACAACGAATGAACAATAGAAAGTAGGAGGAAGTATGGTAACAACTTATGAAGCTGGCAACTATGATGTTATCGTAGTCGGTGCGGGTCACGCTGGAAGTGAAGCTGCACTAGCAAGTGCTCGTATGGGTGCTAAAACATTATTATTAACAATGAATTTAGAAATGGTGGCATTTATGCCTTGTAATCCATCTGTTGGAGGCCCAGCAAAAGGAGTCGTTGTGCGTGAAATTGATGCACTAGGCGGAGAAATGGGAAGAAATATTGATAAAACCTATATTCAAATGCGTATGTTAAATACAGGGAAAGGCCCTGCAGTACGTGCTTTACGTGCGCAAAGCGAGATAAACATCTATATGCGCAAGAAATGAAAAAAACAATCGAACAACAAGAAAATCTTGATTTAAAAACAAGGGAATTGCGGAACGTTTAATTGTAGAAGATGGAGTTTGTAAAGGGGTCGTATCTCATACAGGAGCGATTTATCGTTCAAAAAGCAGTTGTTTTTAACAGCTGGAACATCTTCTCGTGGGTCAAATTATTATTGGAGAATTGAAAATATTCTTCTGGGAGCTAATAATTCTCAACCTTCGATTAAATTATCAGAAAACTTATTAGAATTAGGATTTGAATTAGCTCGTTTTAAAAACAGGGAACTCCTCCAAGAATGAAGAGTTCTTCGATTGACTATAGCAAAACAGAAATTCAACCAGGAGATGAAACGCCAAACTTATTTAGTTTTCACTTCTAAAGATGAAGATTATCGCTATGATCAAATTCCATGTTGGTTAACATATACAAATGAAGGAACTCATGAAAAAAATTCGTGAGAACTTACATCGTGCACCAATGTTTACAGGAATTGTAGAAGGGAGTAGGAGCACGTTACTGTCCCATCTATTGAAGATAAAAATCGTACGTTTCAGTGACAAACCTCGTCACCAAATTTTCTTAGAACCAGAAGGAGAAAAATACGGAAGAAGTTTATATTCAAGGATTATCGACTTCATTACCAGAAGATGTTCAAATTCAAATGATTCATACGGTAGAAGGTTTGGAAAAAAGCTGAAATGATGAGAACAGGTTATGCAATTGAGTATGATGTTGTCATTCCACATCAATTAAAAAAATACATTTGAAACAAAAATTGTTGAAAACTTTATTTACAGCTGGACAAATGAATGGGACAAGTGGATATGAAGAAGCTGCCGGTCAAGGGCTTTATGCCGGAATTAATGCCGTTCGTAAAAATCCGTGGAGAAGAACCATTTATTTTAGGGTCGTAGTGATGCGTATATTGGAGTATTAGTAGATGATTTAGTGACAAAAGGAACGACAGAACCGTATCGTCTATTAACTTCTCGTGCAGAATATCGTTTATTATTACGTCATGACAATGCAGATTTACGTTTAACAGAAAAAAGGTCGTGAACTAGGGATGATTTCAGATGAACGTTATGCAGCTTTTCAAGAAAAACAAGCAGCCATTCAAGCGGAGATTAAACGTATCCAATCCATCCGTTTGAAAACCAACAGAACAACTGCAAGTCATTCTTGGCAGAAAAAAAGAATCAGCAGAATTAAAAAGACGGTATTTTATTAAGTGATTTATTAAAACGTCCAGAGTTATCTTATGATGACTTAATTGGTTTTGCAGAAGAAGAGGTAGCTGTTTCTCGTGAAGTGAAAAGAACAAGTAGAAATTTCTGTGAAAATATGAAGGTTATATCGCCAAAGCTATTGAAAAAGTAGAAAAAAATTAAAACGTATGGAAGCAAAACGTATTCCATCGAATATTGATTATGATGCCATTAATGGACTTGCTACAGAAGCACGTCAACGTTTGAAATTAATTCAACCTGAAACGATTGCGCAAGCAAAGCTCGTATTAGTGGGGTAAACCCTGCCGATGTATCGATTTTAATGGTGTATATCGAACAAGGAAAAAAATTGCGAAAGTTCAAGAATAGGGAGGATTGTATGAAACCAGAAGAATTTTTATCAAAGACTCCAAGAAGTTCATGGCATTACGTTAACAGATGTGCAAAAAGAACAATTTCATCAATATTTTTCAATTATTGGTGGAATGGAATGAGAAGATGAATTTAACGGCGATTACCGATGAAGAAGGCGTGTATTTGAAACATTTCTATGATTCTTTAGCGTTAGAGATTTTCATCATGAGTTATCGAATCAAACATTGTGTGATGTCGGGAGCTGGAGCAGGATTTCCAAGTATTCCATTGAAAATTGTATTTTCCAGATTTAAAAAGTGACAATTGTGGACTCGTTAAATAAACGAATTACGTTTTTTTTAAACACTTTAGTAGAAACGTTAGGATCTAACAGATGTTCAATGTTTCCATGATCGTGCAGAAACTTTTTGGACAAAATAAAAATTTCAGAGCATCTTATGATGTCGTAACAGCTAGAGCGGTAGCAAAATTAAGTGTACTAAGCGAATTTTGTATGCCGTTAGTGAAGAAAACAAGGATACTTTTTAGCGTTGAAAGCTGCTCATACAGAAGTGGAGTTAGAAGAAGCGAAAAAAAGCGATTGCCACTTTTAGGGTGGAAAAATAGAAGGTGATGTATCCTTTGATTTACCATATGAAGGTGGAAATCGTCATGTCGTAACGATTTTAAAAAAACAAAAGAAACTCCAAATAAATATCCACGAAAAACCAGGAATTCCATTGAAGAAACCATTATAAAAGAAGAAAAGACTTTTCTGTTGTAGCATGAGTTGCGTTAGACTAATGCAACTGTTACAGTAGAAGAGTCTTTTTTTATTACAAAAATTAAAGAGAATGTTAAGAATGTGAAAAAATATCTTTCCTAACTAGAAAGAGGAGTAGAATAACTGTAGAGATTTTTTTGTAGAATTTCTTTGGATAAAAGTACCAATAAGTGAAGGGGAGATGAAAGATGAAAAAGAAATGGTTTGGTAGTTTATTAGCTTCTACAGCTTTAGTAGCAGCATTAGCAAGTAATCAAGCATTTGCTGCAACAAATGATGGTTGGGTTCAAAGTGGCAACCAATGGAATTTATACCAAGAAGGTAAACTAGTGAAAAGATGGCTGGAGCTAAGGATAAAGGAACATGGTATTTCTTTTGATAATAATGGTGTGATGCAAACTGGTTGGGTATTCACTGGCGGAGCATGGTACTCTCTAAATGGAGATGGAGCAATGCGTACAGGTTGGTATCAAGAAGGAAATACATGGTACTATTTATCTGACCAAGGAGATATGCAAACAGGTTGGACAAAAGTAGGAGATAAATGGTCTTACTTTTGAATCAAAATGGTTCAATGGTAGCAGATCAACCGGTGAAAAGCAAACGATGGTCGTTCATATGTCATTGGAAAAAGATGGCTATATGTTAACAGATACTCCTTATCACCTAGTGTCATGAAACTTTATCGCATGGGTGGCGATGAATACTTACTTCATAAATCACAAAGATGGTGTCTATATTGCACAAAAATGAATGGTTTGTAGAAAAGTAATGCTCACTTAGGAAAAAGCAGGGGTATGACCTACTCGATACATTAGTAGACCATCAAGAACCTGGTGGAATGATTGATCCTAATTCAGTTGTGAAAGGATTACAACAATTTATGAACTCGCTTTCTACTTTGGCGAAAATGGAAAAACGTGTAGAAAAATTACCAGAAATGTCTATTAACTCAACTATTAGTGTGAAAAAATAATGAATTTAGAAATTGATCATTTCAGCCCACGTTTAGCAATTTTAGATCACTTTACAATTGTGAATAATAAACTTTATGTACTAAAAAATCCTAATGAAGGTACATTACGTCCAGGTTACAAAATTCTTGTTAGGACAAAGTTCAGAAAAATGGCTATAACTTTACTTGTTCTAGCAAATGAAACAAGGGGAAGTTATTTCTATGAAACGTTTATCAAAAGATGTTTCAGACTTTAACAGAAAGATATGGCTGGTTTAGCAAATGATCGTATTATGATTGATATCAATCAAACAGAAGATCAAATGGTTCGTACGTATCACTAATTATACGAGTTAATGGTGTAGAATTAGCGAATAGAAAACTTTCACTAAATGAAATGTCAAAAAGACGATGGCTTTGGATAGTCATCGTCTTTTATGTTATGCATTGAATCGATTCATAATGGAGTCGATATTTTTTTAATTAATACAGAAATGGATCCATCTGGATTGTTGATAAACTCCACCATTTCTTTGTTTTTCGTAAATATCACTTGGAATAGTAATTTCAATTCCATTATCTAGTAAATTTTTGTTTACTATATTTCTTTCTCATATTTTGGCACATTTGTAACTGGAATTTTTCTCTGGAATTTTTTTCAGTTGCAATGGCTTAGTAAGCTGCTTCTTTTGCAAAGAGGCTTTATCTTTGAAGACTGTATCGAAAAATAATTCCTGCATCAATCTCATCACTTTCTTCTAATTGTGTTAAGATTGCTTGCTGTGTCGTATGCAAGAGCCAGATAATTTTTCTTCATCATATTTTTTTAGCAACATGAGTGACAGTCTTTTTAATCTCTTTGATTTGTTCCTGCTGTGACTTGTTGGGAGGTGTAATTTCTAAAAATTGCTCAGAGAAATACGGGATTTTTGCCTTCTACAATATATTTTCGTTCGATTAATTGATACTGACCATTACTTGTATCCACAATGAATGCTTCTGATAATTTTTGAGAAGGATTTGGTAAAATCGCATGATTTTGCAAATACTGTATTTAATACTTGGTCGTCTTCATAATCTAAAAATGTGTATATTTAGAGCTATAGTCTAAAACGTAAAATTGCAAAAGAAATTTCCGCCTTGATCATTAATACCTGATGCGAATACATAATCAGCAGCAGGGATATCTTCTGCTGGAGCGATGATTTCATATAATTTATGAGCAAGTTGTTGTGTTTTTCAATAAAAGGAATACTGTCGTCTGCTAAAAATCCTAGAAGTGGTTCTTCTGGAGGTAAGACACCATGACGAGGATCACTTTTTCAATGTTTTTCAATTATTTTTGTAAAAATATTCTGTAATATAGGAGTTCGATAAAGGTAATTCTTTTTGGGATAATAGTAAGTTTCCGCTGTTTTTATCGAAAATGTGTAAATAAGCTTGGTGTAAAAATCATAAGAACTCCTTAAAAAATATTAGTAATACAAACATACCACTTCTGTAAGTAAATGGAGTATACTATTTTTTTATTCTGAGAAATGGGAGGTTGAGAAGTGTTTGAAAGTAGATATGCAAACTCCTCTAGGGAGAAGTTCGTTTGAGAAGTGATGGAAAGTCATTAACAGGGATTATGGTTTGTAGGGGCAAGTGAATGATGCTAAGGACATCAGTGATATTGGGATAAAAGAAGATTTGCCAATTTTTAGTACAAGTTGAAAAGTTGGTTAGAAAGTTATTTTTCTGGAGAGCAAACTCCGATAACGATTCCGTTACAGCCAAAAGGAACCATTTTTCAAGAAAGAGTTTGGCAAATATTGCAAGAAATTCCTTATGGAGAAACGATGACTTATGGAGAAATTGCACGAGAGAATAGCAAAAGAAAAAGGCGTGTAAACATTTTCCGCTCAAGCAGTAGGGCAAGCAGTTGGAAAAATCCAATTAGTATTCTCATTCCATGCCATCGAGTGCTAGGGAAAAATGGAGCATTAACCGGATATGCGAGGTGGAGTTCATAGAAAAGAACAATTGTTAAAAATAGAAGGGGAAAATGAAATGGTATTAAAAGGAATTAAAATGGTATTAGCAGCATTTGAGCTTTAGTAGTAGCACAAATCTGTAGGGATTGTCTTCAGCTTCCGTTGCGTCGATTATTGCGATATTGAGTGTGGTAGATACGAAGAAGTCTTCGATTGTAATTGCTTGGAAACGAATTATTTCGCTATGTCGTTAGCTTTAACAATAGCAGTCTGTGTATTTTTATTACTCGGGACATTCGACCAGTTGGTTTTGGAGTGTATTTAGTTATTTCATTCCACTAGCATTTTTATTTAAAGTAGAAGTAGGATTGCACCAAGTTCAGTGTTAGCTATTCACCTTTGGTTAAGTCAAAGACAATTACACCATGATTTATTACTCAAATGAAGCATTAATTTTAGTTTATCGGTGGAACAGGAGTAGCGATTTTTAGTAAACTGGTATATGCCAAGTTATCAACAAGAGATTGAAAAGAAACAAGAAGAAATCGAAGCAAAACTTTAAAGAGATTTTTGATGAAATAATGGCATGCATTTTTAAGAATGGGTAATGGAACAAATGATGCAAACACTAATTTTCAGAAGCAAAAAGACACTAACTAGCGAAGCACAAAAAATTTATTTATATCGAAAGTGAAAATCAATTATTTAGTCAATTTAATAAGGATTTATGTTATTTTTGAAATGCGTGCTGAACAATTACAATTATTAGAAGTAATGGCTAAAAATTTAAATGATTTTCATTGTCCCTGCTAGAGAAGCAGAGTTTGCTAGCAGAAATGTTTCGATTCAACAGGAGAACAATTGCATTTAACAGAATACAGGGTATCTTTAATGGATGAAAATTCAAGATTATATTGATGAATTTAGAAACTTTAGATCTACCAAAAACGAGAGATGAATTTGAATATCGTGCAACATTATTCCAGTTATTAAAGGGATTTACAACGGTTTTATTGATCTTAAAGTATGTTATTTTAGAGATCATCAATAATCGTCAAAAATATATTGAAAAAAGTTGCAAAATAGCTTGCATTTCACAAGAATTCTTGCTAGAATATCAAAGTGCATTTGTATGCACTGGAACAAAACGTGGGAGGAGAAATCTTCATCTCCATTTAAACCACGCGCGAAACAATCAAGGAGGTAATGTCTCGTGGCTAAAAAGTTGTAAAACTAGTTAAATTACAAATTCCTGCAGGTAAAAGCTACACCAGCTCCACCAGTAGGTCCAGCTTTAGGTCAAGCACAAGTTAACATCATGGGCTTCTGTAAAGAGTTCAACGCTCGTACAGCAGATCAAGCTGGTTTAATCATTCCGGTTGTGATTTCAGTTTATGAAGACCGTTCATTCGACTTCATCTGTAAAACACCACCAGCAGCAGTATTATTAAAGCTGCTAAAGTAGAAAAAAGGTTCAGGCGAACCAAACAAGAGTTGCTACTGTAACTCGTGATCAAGTTAGAGAAATTGCTGAATTAAAAGCACCTGACTTAAATGCAGCAGATGTTGAAGCTGCAATGCGCATGGTCGAAGGTACAGCCCGTTCAATGGGATTTGTAGTAGAAGGCTAAAAACAAATGCAGCTTCCAAAAGTCCCTAGCACGAGTGTTTCACTCATGGACTTTGTGGGAGGTAAAACCGTTAAAACCACACAATAGGAGGAAATTATACAATGGCAAAGAAAAGCAAAAAATATTTAGAAGCCGCTAAAAAAATCGATTCTTCTAAAGCTTACTCAGTTCAAGAAGCAATCGCATTAGCAAAAGAAACAGACTTCGCTAAATTTGATGCATCTGTAGAAGTTGCATATCGTTTAGGATTAGATCCAAAGAAAGCTGACCAACAATTACGTGGAGCAGTAGTTCTTCCAAACGGAACTGGTAAAACTCAACGTGTATTAGTATTCGCAAAAGGTGAAAAAGCTAAAGAAGCTGAAGCAGCTGGTGCAGACTACGTTGGTGATAGCGAATTAGCTCAAAAATCCAAAGGTGGATGGTTTGAGTTTGACGTTATCGTAGCTACACCTGACATGATGGGTGAAGTTGGTCGTTTTAGGGTCGTGTATTAGGACCTAAAGGTTTAATGCCAAACCCTAAAACAGGTACTGTTACAATGGACGTAACTAAAGCTGTTGAAGAAATCAAAAGCTGGTAAAAGTAACTTACCGTGTTGACAAAAGCTGGTAACATCCACGTTCCAATCAGTAAAGTTTCATTCGAAAAACGAAAAATTAGTAGAAAACTTCAAAACAATTCACGAAACATTATTACGTATCAAACCTGCTACAGTTAAAGGTCAATACATCGTAACGTTTCTGTAACTACTACTACAGTAGGGGTTAAAAGTAGCACGCAGCTTCTCATAATTTTAACAATAAGAAAAAGAGTCGAGTTGTCTCGGCTCTTTTTGTGGATTGTTCGACAAATCCTGTTGGTGAGAAATCACCGATAGATTTTTACGATCAAAAAGAGAAATCCGAGTTATGATTAAGTCGTCTAAAACAAAAATCAAAAGGAGGATTTCTCTCATGGACTATTGTATACGAAAATTATTAAGATTAACAGAAGAAAATTTTATTACGGATGAAAAATTGGTTGAAATCGTAACAGAAAATAATGAAACAATTTATAAAATTAAAAGGGACTTGGACAAAAACTTGTACTACTTGTCTATATTGTTCTAGTGAAAAATGTGATTAAACATTCTCTATGGAGACATAAAATTAGAATTCCTCATCTATATGAAAATAAAACTCTTTTAGACTTAAAAGTACAACGATTCATCTGTAAAGATTGTCATAAAGACATGGGCGGCAGATTGCCCTCTTGTTCCTAAAAACAGTAATATTTCTTATGATTTAGAGTGCCAAATTATGTTGTATTTAAAGAAAACTTCTCTAGAAAAACAATCGCTAAACTTCTTTCAATCTCTGATAAGACTGTTGAAAGAGTGATGAAGAAAGTTTCAAAATAAAAACAATGCAACAATATAACTATTTACCTAAAAGTGCTTTGTTTAGATGAATTTAGAGGCGTTAAAAACGCAACAAGGAAAAATGAATTTCATTTGTTTAGATGGAGAAAATCGTCAATTAATTGATATTTTACCTGGTAGAACACTTCATGAATTAATTTCTTTCTTTATGAAGTTCTCCCGTAAACAACGTTTAAAAAGTAAAAATATTTAGTGATGGATATAGAATGCTTCTTATCAAAACCTTATTAAAACAGTATTTCCAAACGCTGTTATCGTGGTAGATCGATTCCATATCGTTCAACATATGAATCGTAATTTTTAATCAACTCCGAGTAGTCATTATGAAAACAATTCTCAGCGAAAATCAACGCAACAGAAGACATTGAAACACTACTGGAAACTGCTATTAAAACCAAGCGATAAGATTAGATGAAGAAAAAATTAAGGTACAATTATCACTCAAAACCTATCTTACTCAATCGCAATTGGTAGAACAATTATTGAGTTTTGACGAAGTGTTATCAGATGCATATGATTTCATCCAAGAACTTAGAAAAGCCTACAAGAAGAAAGATTATGAGGCATTTATGACATGACTAAAAAGAGATACCGAGACAATTACCTTATGAATTTAAGAAGAAGTTTGAAGTGTTTAAACGTTTTAAGGATGGGTTTATCAAGCCTTTTAGACAGGATATTCCAATGGATCTATTGAAGGAACGAATAATCTTATTAAAAGTAATTAAACGTGTGGCATAGTGGATATCGAAATTTTTGAGAATATGAAATTAAGAATTAAGATTATTAAGGGCTGTACCCCGGTCAATGAAAGTCATTATGATTTAAGGAAAGTATGTATAGAGTCGTTTTAACTTGATAATGAGCCTCCATGGGCATGTTGAATTGGGGGAAGCGAAAAATAATATCAAATTTCATAGCTCCCCAAAACTGCCAGCTCGCAGATAACATGCCCCTACTCATTATAAAGTTAAAACTAGATTTCGTTCATAGTTATGTTTGTGGTAGATTATTAAATAGATTAAATCGTTAATTTTCTCCCACCTTATTCATTTAAAAAGTAAAGACTTAATTTGGTGTTAAATTTTTATCCACCAACAGAATTTGTCGATGAGCCTTTTGTGTATAGAAAGGACTTCTTAGAATAGTAGCTGAAGACGGCAGCAGCCTCGCAAAGCGAGTCTCATGCTACTATGGGAGTCCTTTTTGTTTTTTACACTAATTTTCTCGTAATGAATGAGTCATGCGGTAACTTTTTCTAGGTTTTTGGAAATGACGATTTTTCTTCTTTTTGGAGTAAAGCAAGATATAAAAATATCAATTAAGAAAAATGAATCATTTCTGGCTAGTAATTGCAGAGGAACGAATAGTATTTTTCGTGTCTTGGAATTTTTAGTTGATAAGTACTTAAAAGTGTCTAGTTGTTGGTTACCAATTCCTGTAATCGATAAAGTTGGAATAGATAATTCTTTTGCGATTTTGAAAAAGCAGTAATAACTTCCTTTTGTGTTAGAAGAATAACTAATACCAATAATAAAATCTTGGTTTGTTGCACCAGCTTAGACTTGCTAGTTGAATATGTGGATCTGTATGGTAAATGATATTTTTACCGATTCTACTCAATTTAAAAATATAAGTCGTTACAAACCATTCCTGAAGCTCCAACTCCAAACATATAAATTCGTCTTGCGGAATGAATTTGTTGAACAATCGTTTCTAATAATTCATCGTTAAGAAGTTCTAATGTCATTTCATAAGAGCGTGTGATTGTATGAAATAGTTTTGACTGAATCGTTTTTAATGGTATCGTGGCTATTCAATTGTGCATCGATAGGTTGAGCAGTTTTGTTGAGCGAGAACTACTTTGAAGCGGGAGTAGGATGTACCCAATTTTTTAATATATTTACTAATAGATGAAGATGAAACACCGATAAGATTTGCTAAGTCGTGAATACTCAAAGACAGGACAGTAGAAATATTTTTGTTCGATATAGTTAGCAATGTCGGTATCTGTTAAAAAGTCTTTCATCGTATTTGAACCTCCTTTTTGGAAATTTTATTTCTAATCATTATACTATATTGAAATAAAAATTACAAAAGTGTATAATGAAATCAGATAAAGCGATTACAAATCATCTGAGAATGAAATAGGGATGGAGGTGAAAAGTGTGGAAAATATTTCAAAATTAATGACAGAACAGTCAAATGTAAGAAGCAATAATATAGAAACACAATCTGTAAAAAGATATTTTTAATGTATATGAATGATGAAAATCAGATGATTACAAACGCTATCGAAAAATGTATTCCTTCTATTGAGCATAGTAACAAATGCAGTTATTGAAAAGTTTCGAGAGAGGGGTCGACTTATCTATATCGGGCTGGTACTTCAGGAAGACTAGGAGTATTAGATGCTAGTGAGTGTCCTCCAACGTTTGGAGTTTCTCCAGACATGGTAGTTGGATTAATTGCCGGTGGAGATACAGCGTTGAGAAATGCTATTGAAGGAGCAGAAGATGATGAAGAGTTAGCTCAAAAACAATTAGAAGCAATTCGTCTTTCGTCAAAAAGATGTTGTAATTGAATTAGTGCAAGTGGCAGAACCCCTTATGTAGTTTTTTTGGGATTAATTTATGCCAGTCAAAAAGGTTGTTTTTACCGGAGCAATTTCTAATTCTCCTCAATCGAAAAATTAGTCAAGTTGCTACAGTAGGGATTAGAAGCGATTACTGGATCCAGAAGTCGTGACAGGATCAACTGAGAATGAAGGCGGGGACTGCTCAAAAATAATACTCAATATGATTACAACAACAGCAATGATTCGTATTGGTAAAATTTTTAAAGGGTATATGGTCGATGTTCAGCCAACAAATCAGAAAATTAAAACAACGAGCAGCTACTATTTTGGAAAAAGTAACAGGAATTAGAAGAGGCTGTTCAGATGTTAGAAGCAACTGATTATGATTTAAAAGTGGCAATATTATCGCAATTACATGGGATTACACCTGAAAAAGTCCATAGACTTATTAAAAAGAAAAATCATATGAACATTGTAAAAGCGATGAAAAATAAGGAGGTAATATTATGGAACCAAGAAAAAATAGCAGAAAGCAATTTTTAAATAGTGTTGGGGATAAGGGGAATGTTTACAGCAATTCTACATGTATGACCCGCCTTCGTTTAATGGTATCAGACACATCAAAAAGTGATTTAGCCTCATTGAGAAATATTGAAGGAGTTTTAGGTGTAGTAGAAAAGAGATGAAGGTGTACAAATTGTTTTTAGGACCTGGGAAAGGTTACAGAAGTGGGAAGAGAATTTGCTGAGTTGACAGGTATTGCTTTAGGAAGCGTGGATGAAGTGAATGCTGAAGATTTAGTAAGAAAGAATAAAAGATAATAAAAGCCGCTCACAATGGACCGGTTCAAAGATTTTTAGAACATATTGCTAATATTTTTGTTCCACTATTACCAGGTATTATTGCAGCTGGTTTAATTAATGGGATTTCAAATGTTATTAATGTAACAACAGGAAATGCTTATAATTTTGAATGGTGGTATCAAGCTATTCGTACAATGGGATGGGGGTTATTTCGGTTTCTTACCTTTATATGTTGGATACAATGCCATGAAAAGAATTTAAAGGAACTCCTATTTTTAGGGGCGATTGCAGGTTCTATGTCATTAGGTGTTTCTACAATGCCATTGTTATTAAAAACTGATACACAAAATGTTGTATTACCATTTACAGGAAAAACCATTTAATCCAGGGTGCTGGTGGTTTGCTAGCAGCTTTAATGATGGGTATTGTAGTAGCTTATTTAGAAAGATGGATTGATAAGAAAAATGCCTCAAATGTTAAAGAACTTTCTTAACACCATTATGTACTTTAATTATTGGAGCATTTATTTCAATCTTATTGATTCAACCTGCTGGAGCAGCTTTAACACAAGGAATTTATACTGTATTGAATTTTTGTTTATGAACAATTAGGTGTTGTAGGTGGATATATTTTTAGCAGCAGGATTCTTACCAATTGTATCTGTTGGATTACACCAAGCTTTTAACACTCAATTCATGTACTATTAAATGATCCAAATGGACCAAGTGCCGGAATTAACTACTTATTACCAATCTTAATGATGGCTGGTGGAGGTCAAGTCGGTGCAGGTTTAGCTTTTATATTTGAAGACAAATAATAAAAAAATTAAAACAATTAACAAGAGATTCATTACCTGTAGGTGTTTTAGGAATTGGTGAACCAATGATGTATGCTGTAACTCTTCCTTTAGGAAAACCATTTATCACAGCTTGTTTAGGTTCTGGTTTAGGAGGAGTTTTAGCTGTACTATTCCATTTAGGAACAGTATCTCAAGGAGTATCTGGATTATTTGGAGCATTAATTATGGTTCCTGGCACACAAGTTCAATTCTTAATCGCTATGGTAGGAGCGTATGTGGGAGGATTTCATCATGACTTGGCTATTTGGAGTAGATGAAGAAAGAATTAATGAAGTGTATGGAAAATAATCAAAACAAAAATTTCATTTGGACGTTCGATTTATCCTAATTTAAATAGAGAAATTTTTAAAAGATATTTTAGAGGAGATGAAAGCTGCGCGTCAGTGCGTAGCTTTTACTTTTTTCAATTACAAGAATTTCCTATGAGAATTGAACAAATGATGGAATTTATTGAATTAACAGTTTCTTATGGGGTAGATGTTATTCCTGATATTGCCTATAAAGATTTGATAAAAAGAAAATATTTTAGCATTAAAAATCGGGGATTGAAATATCTTCGCTTAGATGAATTTGGAGATGAATCTCTTGTTCAGAGATGTGGTCAAGCTTTTCAATTAGTTGTTAATGCTTCGACTTTTCAAAGAAGAAGAAATGCTTGTTTTACAAAAAAATTAGGACTAAACACTCAAATAATTGCTTGTCATAATTATTATCCAAAAAGAATATACAGGAATTTCTATTAAAAAACTAGAGAAGATGAATGCGTATCTGAAAAGTTTAGGGGCTGAAATTTTAGCTTTTATTCCTGGAGATGAACCGATAGAGTACCAATTCATCAAGGGGCTACCTACTGTAGAAGGACATCGAAAATGTGATAAGCGTTTAGCAATTTGCGAATTAATGAATGCTCAGACGGATATGATTATAGTAGGAGATCCTTATGTAAATGAAGAAACTCAAAAAATCTTATCGGATTTTCAAAAAGGATTTGTGATATTAGAGGCAGTTATTCCTGAGGAGTTAGAAGGAAATATTCTTTATGACAGACCAGATGCTAGTGATTATGTTTTTCGAGTGCTTGGACAAGAGGGATGGAATTATTAGCAGGCGAAGTTTCTGTAAGAAACAGACGTATCGGAGAAATTAATCAAGCAAATGAGGGCTATGGACGATATCAAGGAGAAGTGGAAATAACAAAACAAGTTTTACCTCAAGATAAACGACAAAATGTAGTAGGGCATATTTTTAGAAAAAGAAGTTTTCTTACTGACACAATTACCAGAAGGCTATGGAATTGTATTATCAAAAAGTTTAAAATGAATCAGTTTAGACTAGTAATGGTTTAAACTGATTTTTATTTTGCGTGTAGAAAGGACTCTTGGAATAGTAGCTGAAAGACGGCAGCAGCCTCGCAAGTGAGTCTTATGCTACTATGAGAACTTTTTCCCATGCATTCTCATTGCCAATAAAGAACGTACA
>BNJT01001966.1_pt1 | contig 221185 bp, 260 predicted proteins | sample 8540491 | NCBI WGS metagenome assembly BNJT01 (sample SAMD00202455, study PRJDB9452) | human saliva metagenome | host: Homo sapiens | reverse complement strand
TTTTTCGTTACGTATTGTTTTCTCCCCAATCGTGAAAACGAGATAAGACGACAATAATCACAATATCGCACAACATCACCACTCTTCCAGCGAAATATCGCGATATTTATTTTACAATTGCCGCAATAATATCGGTACCTCCTGTTGAGCCATGGAACGCAAAACCGAGGCCAATGCCCGATCCTGTAAAAATAGCGCCAATGATAGAAGCCATAAAGGCTGGATCGTGCAGCAGAGCCGCACTCCGCCATACTTCTGAAACGCCGTTAACGTTGTTAAACAAAACAGCATAAAATGGTTGGATACAATTAAAACCCCAAAATCTTTAAAGCTATCAATAAAAGAATGGTGTTTATTACGAAATACGACACCTCAACAGGCACGTTTAAGCCCCAAAATATAACAGATGCCACACTGTGCACAGCCGCCAACAGCAACATTGTTCGGCACAAGAAGCGACATTCCAACCTATACTATAGCTATCATTGCTATGCCAATCATGATGTAATTCTTTATTTCGGCTATCAATAAACTTTTCTTTTGGCTCATGTTTTTAGTGTTTTAAGATTGTTTCCTCTGTAAAAAACCTGCGCAAAGATAATGATTAATCTTGAAACAACTACTTCAACCGCCATTTCTTTTGCGATATTGTTTACAGCCCACAAAGATGTGCCAAAGCCTTGCTTTATACTGTCGTCATCAACGCTTGTTGTTACAGTTTCACGGCAGCCCAATACGTTCGCGTTGCCTATGCCACCCCAATCCCGCTTGACGCAGAATTGAAATATCGTTACCCATCACCAAAAGCAATGGTTTCTGCTCACCTTGCTTCTCGTGGCAGCCATAGTAAGCAGTCCTTGCCTTTTGTCATCGGCTTGATATGAGTTATATCTACAAAATAATTCGACCACCGCGCACTTTACACATTCTTTGAGTTTGCATAATCAGAGCCCTCTTCTGGTGAAAAGAAAGGACTCACCTGCATCAATGGCTCTTTCATAACGTCGTCCAGACTAACAAAAGGAAAGTCTTTCAGCCCAAGATTTGCACTAAATTGCTCTTCCAATCCGGGCGAATTTTGAAAACACAGCTATATGTTCTGTCCCACAACAACGCATGCCTAACTTTCGACAGCCTTCAATCACGATTTCGGCTGCATCTTTCGCAGATTATGACAACCAAACTTTGCCGTTTACAAGACAAAGCGCACCATTCGCCGTAATATAGCCGTCTATCAGGTGACTTATCTGCCCCAAATTCATACGTCGGCACAGGCGACCTGTTGAGATATATACTTTCAAGCTTCCGCAGCCTTTGCTCGTTGCAAAGCCTACCGCCGGATTGGGAATAACATAAGTATTAACACATCAACGTGCTGTCGATATCAAAACAAAGTTTTGCTTTGTCATATATAATATTGAAGATTATAATGTTGTTAATTAAAACAAGTGTATCACCTTTGTGATCATAACCGTTTATTTTGCCCTCCTTTGTGCGCACCAACAATTTATAAGTACGACCCATAACAAGGGAATGCTGAAAAATCAAGCAGAAAGCTTTTCAACGATTGTCCGTCTACTTAACAGCATATCACCCTGTCGCAGCCCAGCTTATACTCGTCACAGCCCTGGAAGAATCAACCCTATCGTAGGTTTCTGGATAGGGCACGTAGGCAATGCTGTAGGTTTTATTACAACCTCCGTGCTATCACGTCCATCATAGGGTATGAATGTTATCTTACGGCGATAACTGTCAATCGTTGCGGTTCCGTATTTTAATATGTCAGTTCCTATCCTATCTCGGCTCGCGTTGCTGTGATAGCACGCACGTTTGTAAACACAAAATTATCCCAACGCAAACGCTCCATTTTCAGAAAAGCCAATTCTCGTCAGGACGTTCAGCACCCATATGCTCCCTATTGACATCACGCCCTCTTTACGTTGTTCAACCTGCGCATTTACCCGTTTACTTTGTGGGCATGTTTGTCAAAGCTTTGTTTATTCATTGTAAAGAGCTGGCGAGAACTCCGCATCAAAACAACACCCTCGTCCCAATGACGCTTGAACGTGATCTTCAACCAAAATATACGGAACCCACCAACGTACTTTATACCCGATGCTGTATCCTATCTCACGGTCGAAAACATCACGACGGTCGGTCAGAATCATGATATTACGGCGTGTATCAATTTTACAGCACAAACCTTTTATTAATGATATCAAAGCCAATAATAGCGTCAGCACCTGCCTTACCTGCTGTTTGAATACTGAAGCCACATATCCCGACACCTCAAGATGTCCTAAACGAAAATGTACCGGCAACATTAAGCTACCTTTCGTGGTATTCTTAGATGACCTCGCACCGTCACGATCTAACACATTGCCCACTTTATACAGAATAGCTCCATTTTTGAGCAAAGATTGTTCCCTGACTGGAGCCTGTATCGAAACAGAGAATTTTACGTATCACCCCGCCCACTTCTAGCATTGAACAAAATCTCGCCCATTGGACCAATTCAATAGGAATAGTATCTACAAAACTGGTTTCAACGAAAATGTAAAATTCGTGCTGTAGGCGTGCATCTGTGCCCAACCACAGCCTGTACAAAGGGCAAAGAGCACTAACAAAACTATTCTTCATGCCTAAGTGAACTAATCAATCGTTATGCTTTGCAAAGTTACTCAATTTATGTTGAAACCGTCTGCCTCATTACGTTATTTATAAGTCGTCGGCGGCCGTAGTACACGTTTAATGGCGACCGTCGCCACATATCGTACGCGACCGTCGCGCCGCATTATATGATGACCGCACACGCACCACCAAAAGACAACAAACACCAAATCATACGGTCTCAAACGCTGCAACCCAAAACGGCACATAAACGTCGAGCTGTTAACCCATAAACTACATAAACTCATCGATTAAAGAAAAACGGGTTCCGAAAGCTGAAAAGCGCTTTCGGAACCCAGAAGCATACGGTTTAACAAAACCGTACGCTTTATTTCCTCTTCGGTGCTTTTGTCAATGCGATCCGCGAACTGATCGGAGTTTCGCGTACACTAATCTGTGTACGACGGTTACGCCAAGTTTGCCCAGCTCGGTGTCGTTACTTACCAGCGGATTAAACTCACCGCGGCCACCAGCTGTTAAGCGTTTAGGAGCCACGCCAAAGCGATTAATCAAACAACTGTACCACCGGAAGAAGCGCGTAAACATGAGAGATCCCAGTTGTTGACGTCTTTCATCGATGCTGCTGCAGCACTTCACAGGAACATCATACGGTATTACCCTCTACAAGAACATCGTAATCCTTTATAGTCGAAAATAATTTTCGCACCTCACTTAAGGTTTCTTCGTATGGTCAGTTTATCTCATAGCTACCGCTTTTGTACAGGCGTGTCAGCCAATGAACATAAACTACCACCCTTTGAGCACGCACGTCAACCTCTTTTCATCTCTTCTTTCGCTCAAACCACGAGTAAGGTTGTTTTGTCAATCACCATATTAAGCCGAGTCGCTTTTTGTCTTTACCTCAACGAGGTGACGAATGCATTTGTTCGACCTTCCGCTGATTTCCACCGACAAGCTTTGGATATATTGGCTGTTCGAGTTTGCGTTGGAGCAAGCTTCACCTGCTGCTTTTGCAGCGAAGCATAATTACGTGCTGTGCCAGCTGGTTCCTCAAGAGCCGAAAGCTTTAGCCTGCGAAGCTGCAAGTTGCTCCTGCTTGCAGCTCGAAAGTGTGGTAAGTTCTACTTGCTCGCCTTGGCATACCCTGCAAATCTTTCTTGCTGGCGCAACTTCGAAATCGGTGAGTATACCAGCCGTCGAGTCAGTATTAAAAACACTCATCATGTTATGACTAGTTTTAGTTAATATTATTTTCAAAAGTTTCTTCAGCAATAGCCGCTACTACAAATTTAGTATTATGATCGATCAAAGAGCTCTAAATGTTGTCGTTGTTAGGTAATTTCGAACTCTAAACGCCTGAATTTAAGACTATTAAAAATTATACCACATACAACTAGGCATTGTCGTCAAACAGAATATGGGGAGTTACACCACAGATTGATGAAGCCGTCATTTGACAAGAACGAGTTGCTATATACCTTCGCCTTTCCATCGTTTTGTAAAGCTATCTTTGCAGCAGCGCTTTATACACAGCACACACCATTAAATCAAAAATCACTTAAGATTTCTTTTCTTTCAGACTCCAGAGAGAACATCATTGCAACTGGAAAGCTGATCACCAACCCCTGGGTGAGCAAGAAATTCACAGGAGAGCTTTTGTTGGCTGTATTGGCGGCGCCACCCTTCTTAACGAGGAAAAGCTCGAAGGCTCTTCATAGGCCCACGCCGCGAAATGATAACCCTATGGAGTACAAATGCTGCTGAGATTACTCAAAACATGAGTCTCAAGGGCATTTTACGTATTGAGGAATATTTCCTCGTTAAGAGCGAAGATGCGAACATTTGACCGCATGCTTCAGCAGCATGTACAAAGGCCTTGACTGCAATATTTTCAACAGATCAATCATGAGCTAGAACCCATCAAGCGCGCTGAAAGTCACTGAGAAATATAACGAGGAAGAGGGCTTTGGCTCTAAGCGAAGAAATAGAATATCTGCACAAGATAGAGGAAAGAAAATGGTCGTCCATTAACCGATTCGGAGATATTTCGGCTTCGCTCAAATCAATTCGGAACACCGTCGACATAAAATTTTCGGCGGCACTTTATTATAGATGGAGAGGAACGCGAATCAAGCCTCTTGCTGCTCACACGAAAACCACCAAACAAAGCCCTGAAAAATACTCTCTGCTTACATAAAGACAATGTAGCTTTGCGCAGGGTCCTACTGTAGAACAGTTTGCACCACACGATCAGAGCACCAGTGACTGGTTCCGGTAATAAACCCATCGAGAGTAAGCATATTTCGCTGAAAGCCGAGACCCATAATCTTCCTCTTACTACCGCTGAACCTTTCAATGGAGCAGCAACGGCAGCAGGCGGAGAAATTCGCGACCGCGGCATGGGCGGAGCACAGGTTCGTGGCCCATTGCTGGTACGCCGGTGCGTACATGACGAGCTACTCCTCGTTTAGATACTACTTGACGCTTTCGGCTGAAGTAAAGGCTGATCTCAGTGTGCAGTAAAGGTAGGCCGCGTCAGAATATTGCTGCGCGCCCATGGTTACATGGCTCAAAGCCCTGAGGAAATTTTTGATTAAGGCTTCAAATGGTGCCTCCGACTTCGGTGTCAAGTCGACAACCCTCATCAAGCAGGTTCGTTGCTTACCTTTGAAATATAAAACAACATCAAGCGATACAGCAAAACTATTAGATGGCACCGCTGGGCTGATCGAAGCTGCGGCAAGCGTACGGGCCATGCGATAGCAATTATGCTCTCGCTGGCGGTGTAGGCTATGGTACGCGATTGCTTGAAGAAAGAACTGCAACAGGGCAACGAGGTTGTTGTTGCTGTAGGTGGTGATAATTATCGTATTGGTTTGGGCGGCGGAAGTGTGTCATCGGTTGACACTGGCCGTTGCGAGCAATGGCACGAATTGACTGCTGCAGCGCGCTAACCCAGAAATGCAGAAACGTGCCTACAATCTTAGTGCGTGCTTTAGTAGAAGAAGATACCAACCCTGTAGTGTCAATTGATGACCAACGCGGTCTAGCAGGTCACCCACCATGTTTATCTCGAACTGGTTGAGGAATGCGGAGGAGAGATTGATATGACAAGTTGCTTTCCCATTGGTGATAAAACGCTAAGTGCCAAAGAAACATTGCCACGAAAGCCAAGAACGTACATGATTGCTCATTGATGAAAGAGCATCTGACCACGTCAAAAAGATTGCAGAACGAGAGCGTGCGCCCATGTACGTGGTGGGACATACCAGGAGATGCTCACTTTAGCTTTGTTCAGGTGACGGTGTAAAGCCTTTCGACCTGATGCTGTAGCACAGATGTTTGGACACTCTGCCAAAGACAACTGCAGTGACCGATGTCACTGTAGAGTCATCACTATGAAGGCGTTATCACATCTACTTGATAAGCTGGATAGCTATATCAATGAGGGTGCTACAGCCAGCGGCAGGCCTGCAAAAGACCGAAGTTTGATCAATAAGGTAGACCAGATCTGTCACTGAAAAGTGGGCAGTATCGTCAACAAACGCAGGGACAGATACAGCTGTCGCTGCGCCGACTGTGGTGTTGCTGCTCCTCGACCATCGTGGAGAAAGGTGTTGCTACCGCGCTTGGCCATGCTCCACAAGGCTGGTATATGGCCGATGCTGCAGCAGAGAAGCGTACTGTCTTGCAGAGAGTTTGACGACGATTGTATGGGCCCTATCGCAAACCGATCAGGCCCACCCTCGCACTAGAGAACATTAACCTTAGCGCGAACCGATGTGGCCTCAGTAGGAGTCAGAAAGGTGAGGACGCACGTCTCTATAATGCGGTGCAAGCATTTGAGCGATTTCTCTGTAGCACCTCGGACCGAAATGTACCAACAGGAAAGGACCCGCTATCGTTAAGTCAGCAATAACATCCTGACGGAAGGCAAGAGATTATTGCACCGCACAGCAATCGCCACTTCGGGCACAGAGGTAAGTGATATCAAGAAGGTTGTAAGTCCTGTTATGGTAAACGAGAAGAATCAAGCCCAGCAATATATCGACTTTAGCTTTGATGAGTCAACGCCTTTGAGGCTCTGCCGTAACAAACATTGGGCAAAATAGGAAGTGATGTGCCTACCGCCGGTGCAGAATCCAGAATACTTTGCTGATTGTTTCAATGCGTACATAAGAGCTGATTAAAAAGCTGGATTATGGCAGGACATGACGTATCTGGCAGGAGGTCTTATCACGACATTGCTTTGAAATGACTTCGTCAAATACCATCGCGAGGTATGCACGTTAATCCGCACGATATTATGCAGGAAAACGACGACATTATAAAAATGCTGTTTGCAGAAAACTCCCGGAGTGGCTATCCAAATTTCGGATCGCTATATAAGAAAGACGTAAAGGAATACTTTGAAGATAACGGTATTGGCTATGAAACAGCAGCATATCCTACACCTGAAAAATCGCACTATCACCGTTATAAAAAGACGATTTTAAACACGACTTTGACATTGAATGCTTTGCGCGACACTTGGTCACATGACTCTCGTTCTTATTCTGACCGTCGTCAGAGTATGAATGGCATGGCAAGCACAAGCGATTCATCACCGCGCAGCCAGCCACTGGATATCTGTTTCAACACAAGCTTCAAAGGTGCCACTTGAGAGTTATGGTTTGACGCCGACCGCCGGAAGAAAGAAGAAGGTATTAATACCAAACGTCCATGCGCCGCCATCACTTCGCAGAAAAAGGAACCAACGGATGACTGCTGAAATGGCATATACGCATTGCTGGCAGGTTTCAAACGTAAAGGACGTGACAATGACCCGATTTAATTAGTGGGCGTGGAAACGTTAGAGGAAGTCAATACCGCGGGCATTCTGTGGCGGTTTCTCTAACCCTGATGTGCTCGGATCGGCAGGTTGCAGGGTGCCTTCCTTTACAATCCTAAAGCAAAGGAGGCCTCGACAAGTTTCTATGCACGAAAGGACACGCGAAAGTCTGAATCTGCACGGTTGTCACGATGGTTGAGCTAAACCCGATCACCCAGAGCATGAAAAGCGTGCACACCTTTCTACATAATGCCAGTCAGAAGTCGAGAGTCAGTTCTTAGGATTAACCATTCCCTGGAAAATAAGAGCATTAAGGCAAGAAGTTTATCTGGTAGCAAACTGGGCATTTCGTAGCTCATGGCGAAGCGACGCTTCTCACTACCCGAGGCAGAAGACCGGATACAACATTGTTGTTGCTAAATACAACTATTGCGAATATCCGGCAACCTGAATGGCAGCGATTACAATGCCGGCAGCGATATGTCGGGCCGACGGTCGTCATTTAGCCATGATGCCTCACCCCGAGAGAGCTATCTTCCCTTTGGCAAAATGCATGGCATCCTACCGACCGTAATCAAACGACAGAAGTTACGCCTTGGATAGAAGCTCTTTGTGAACGCAAGGAAATGGATTGACGATAAACGGATAATACTTGAAGAACTCAATATACTTAAAAGGTAAAACAGAAGCGTAATTTGATGATAACTGACACCATTGGCATGCTCGTTACCTTATTTAAGGTATTCTTTCGAAAATTGGCGCGTTCACCCTTGGGCGGGTGGATACGCCATGATACTCAATCATCGAGTCGGAAGGCGGTAAATCAAGCATGCGTGGCTTACGGAAAGAAGAGTTTCTTGACCTTTAGCCACTGCACAAAAGCTGCCCAGGTGTGTTTCGCTATTAACATAGCAACCTCAATAGGTCAAGCTTTGGCGGGACAGAAAGCAGTCTTTATATGCTGCTGCTACTGTGCATTACCATCGTTTAATATCATCTGTTCATTGCGATGATATTCCGCCACTTCATGGATATTGCATGGATAGCAGCCATGTTCCCCTGTGAATAAGGCCTCGCTGTTGTAAGCGCCGATTGCCGTTCCCACATTTAACTTAGCGCGAACAGCTCATATCACATGGAGCAATGCTTGGATACCCATTGCTTGTGCCTCACTTGATAGAGCGCTTCACGTTAACCCCTATTTGATTATCAATCAGAAGGGAACAGGTGGGTTCGTTTATGGGAAATTAGCTAAAAGAAACGCGTAAACCACCAGCAACATTGTCTCAACCTGAGCTTTTAAGACGTGATTTTTCTCTCTCTCTCTTTACCTCTTTAAGATTGGGCTCTTTGCCTGGTCGAGCATGCGAACGCTGTCGTTGATACAGATGGAAACCGTAGTGGAAACATGAGTGGTTGAGTTCGGCAGAGTTCACAAACATTGGGCTGTGGCAATCAGCCAAACTGACTCCTGGCCCTATTGGCATTAATACTCCTACACATTGCGGTTAAGCACCACCGCACATCATGCTGGTTTTGCACTTAATGTCCATTTTAGCTCTCGCCATGCCAGCACCATTGCGCTTTATTTCTACCTTTCATTTATTTTGACGATTCCTGATTAGCAAGACGTCGTTCGCGACAGTATTTCCAAGACACCCGCATGTGCAAATACTCAAAAGGGCTTTCACCCAGCAGTGGTAGGGTCTATAGGGCGGTGCCACATTGCTTTTTATGCAATGCCGACAACTTCTCTCACCTGTTATTAACTCCTTGGCACTTTTTATCAGTATCGCTTTATTTGCATCTACATTCTATGCTACCATGTGGTTGAAGGTTAATCCTATCCGCATGATTTGCTATGCAGCCTTTGCAGGTCTTCTGCTGCTTTACTAAAGAAGACTGATTTCTCGCATTTCGCATACCGAAAAGCGAAGAAAGCATAACCAAAATTCAAGCATAAGTGCTTCGCGTGGTGACAGCATGACGTCACGAGAAAGGTCAATTGTACGTCCTGTTATGACGTCAGTAGCTGTTTGATGCGCGCCTATCACCTCAGCATAACGTGCCACAGAAAGAGTAGTCGTTGAGCGAAGTCCGTTAAGAACTGTAAGAACCGTATCGACCTTCAGTAACGGCGAGCCAAAACGTATACGCCTTTTTATACGGAATAAACTGTGTTTGGCTGCCTTTGCTAATCACCTTATTTCCTTGCCTCCAATGTAATAAAATGGCTTAGCCAATTAAACATTTCGTTTTCGACTTTTGTACGGCCTTCGGTCGTGAAACAATTGTGGACATCGTCTCTTTCCAGCCTCCAATGAAATCACGTCGCACCCTGTCCATCCGACACCTCTTGGTGCCGTTCATCAACACTTCCGTACCATAGTATAGCTGAGGAATACGATTCATCGTGAGCACTAGGGCTAAAGCTTGTTTTAATGCCGTAGAATCCTTGCTGTTTTTCCAGAAAGCGATCGGTATCGTGATTTTCAATAGCGCATCTACATTCGACGGCATCGGATAAAGATAATCGTAACAGCACATTGTAAACGCGGTTTAGCCTTTCCACCAGCTCATCAGTCTCTTCGTTTTTAGCCTGATCAGTCGGTCGAAGAAAGCAAAATCCATCACCGTTTTAAGGTTCGAATTCTGTTCTGATAGCTTAGAATCTTTCTGCCATGCAGCAGTATAAGCTGGCTCTGTAACCCATATCTCGCCCACAGTATTAAAAGTTTGGATACTCCTCATTGATTGCTTTCATCCACCTTGCCATCGCATCGCGGTCGGCATAAGGATAAGTATCCATGCGATTCCATCAATACCGATAGTCTCAATCCACCATTTTGAGTTCTGGATTAGGTACTTCATGACATGAGGATTGCGCTGATTGAGGTCGGGCATAGATAATACAAACCACCCGTCTTCGGTTTCACGTCGGTCAACTTCTGAAGCATAGGGGTCAAGAATTGGCGTAAGTTTATAGCTCGTTTGTAAATATTCCTGAACGTCTCATCTGACGCCAAACCCCGTTGTTTTTCGCTTTTTACTGTTTGTCTTCTGATTGTTCTCGCCACGAAGCTGAGTTAAACCAATCCCTGACTGGGTACATCTTGCATCCACTGATGATAGTCACCGCAATGGTTAAATATCATATCCATGACCACCTTTAGCCCTTTTGCATGAGCCTCAGTAACAAGTTGTCTGTATTCTTCGTTTGTACCGAAACGCGGATCTACCCGATAATAGTCGGTCGTGGCATAGCCATGGTAACAGCTATGTTTGTTATTGTCGGCAGGACGATTGTTTTGGCACAGGCGTTAGCCAAAGAGCGGTAACACCCAACCGCGTAAAATAATCAAGATGCTGACGTATTCCCTCTAAATCTCCTCCGTGACGAAGACTCGGTTCTTGCCTATTGCAAAGCTTATCGTGCATGCCTTCGACAACATCATTCGACGTATTTCCATTGGCAAATCGGTCAGGCATAAGCATGTAAAGCACGTCATCGTTACTAAATCCTATACGGTCTTCGCCTTTCATTGCGCGCTTTTTGTTGATAAGGCACACTCCACGTGCGGCCCTTTATTCTTAAACTTCAACATCATAGTGCCTGGTTGCGCACCTTGTAAGTTCAGATAGACCAACAGATAATTAGGGTGAATGCAACCGAACAAGTGAGTCAACACTCACACCTTCATACATTGTGGTTACCTCTGCCGTACCTATTCCTGTGCTGTAAACCATGATTTGTAGCGATGCATCTTCATGCCCACATACCAATCAGTGGGTTCCATTCTCTCGATTCTATCCTTTGAAGCCGCTGTTGCCACTCACTCGTCATCACTATACTTATAAATAAGGTAATAAGAATTGCCTTTATTTTCATGATTTCTTATTTCGTGTATTCAGTCTTTTTCTCTTAAGATGAGAGCCGACTGTCCATCAACCAAAAGCTTTCCGCCTTGCACATCACCTAATCCTTGCTCGTTAATCACGCCATCACAAGCTACCGTCACATAATTTCCTGCAGGAAGCGTTACCTCTGCGCCTCACGGTTGCCATTAAAAACACATAAATGTTCTTCCAACTGTCGCCACCAGCATAGTTTTTCAGCACAAAGCCCACAAGACAATTACGTGTAGGCAGAAATTCTAAATGCTTTCGAACCAGCTCTGCCGTTCCTAACCTAAAGGCTGGGTGATTTTTACGCAACTGGATAAGCCCTTTATAATATTGGTATAACTGCGGATAGCGGTCAAGCGTTACTCCAGTTCAGCGCATTGATTGAGTCGGGAGAGTTGTAGCTATTGTGCACACCTTCTTGTCACGCAGCATTTCTTCGCCCGAAAGCATGAAAGGAATACCCTGCGACGTAAACACTGCCGTCTGCGCTAACATATCTAAACGCATCACTTCGTCATCAGTAATATTTGGGATTGACGCGCGAAGGCGGTCAACTAAACACATATCATCATGACAACTTACATAGCTAATCATCTGCGTGGGTTCTGCAGCCCAAGCCTCTTTTGCTATAGTTTACGCGCGTCATATCGACACCCTCATGAGCAATTCCACCTACAAATCCAAACTTTAAACTCTTCTGAACCTGCGATACCTGCAAGAAAAAGCGCCCTTTTTGTCATCAGAGAACGGACCACGTAGCGCATCACGCATCTCGTCGCTGAAAGCTGCCACCCAGGAATCTCGCGAAACATGCGCTCACAGCCAGTTTTTCATGAGGGTAAGCGCAAGAACCAGCACTCCAACCCTTCGCCATAGATCAGAATATTAGATTGATTTTGCTCAGCTCTGCACGAATTTCGTTCATCGTTTCTATATCATGAATACCCATCAAATCAAAGCGAAAGCCATCAATATGATATTCAGTGACCCAGTGTTTTACGCTTTCAAGCATGTACTTACGCATCATAGGGCGCTCCGATGCTGTTTCATTGCCACAGCCAGAACCGTCAGAATAGCTTCCGTCCGCATTCTTCCGATAAAAATAATCTGGATAAGTGAGCTGGAAATTACTGTTTTAATATTGAACGTATGGTTATAAACCACGTCGAGAATAACCCTTATACCCTGCCTCATGCAGGCGTTTTTACCATTGTCTTAAACTCACGAATACAGAACCTCTGGGCAGCCAAGGGTTAGTTGAATAAAAGCCTTCAGGTACATTGTAATTTTTAGGATCATAACCCCAATTGTATTGTGGCTTGTTAGGATACTGCTCTTGTACCGAAGCATAATCGAAAGAAGGCAACAAGTGAACCGCATTAACCCCAAGATCTTTAAGGTGTGCAAGGGTTGTGGGTTCTACTATTCCGAGAAAACTTATCAGCATATTTAATACCACGTGCAGCATGTGTATAATCGCGCACATGCATTTCATAGATTACCCAATCGGCAGCACTCTTCAGGTCAGTAGCCACTTTATCCTGCGCCCAATCTTCGGGATCGGTCTGCTTCGCATATCAATAATAGCGCCACGGTCACCATTTATACCTACCGCTTTTGCGAAAACTCCAGGCGTTTCTTCCGCCCCAGAATGAATAGCAAAAGTATAGAAACGTCCTATCTGATTACCCTTGACACGTACCTCCCACTGGTCAGGGGCTACGGCTTTCATACGAATCGTCTTCAACGGCTTTTCGCCACGAGCCTCGCCTTGCTCATATAAGCGAACCACAGGCTTACTATTGCTTGGAGCAAAAAGCTTGAAAGTAGTTGCTTCGGGCGTATAAACCATTTCGTTAAAAACATTTTGAGCCATGGCTATGCTGCACCAAAATAGCAGCACAACCAGCAATAATGATCGTACTTTCATATCAAGTTATTATCTGTTCAGGTTTTATTCTATACGTGTCATGCCATAAGGCATTACGCGAAATCAGCGACCGTTCTGCACAATTAAATTGCGAATGTTCCTCGGTAAAGCTCTTATCGGCCATCAGATTCTCAATATTTATATGCATGCGATAGCGCCAATAGTGCTGCGGATTAGCTGGATATGATGCGTTCAGCATCTGCATCATTTAAGCGTATGCGCTCGTCCATCGCCAACCAGTCTTGAATGCTCAACACACAAAGCATAGAAGGAGAAGCCAACTGGCGCGAAACAACATCGCGTGCCAGCCACCCGGGGAGCGGATGCGGGTGCATTTCTCATGGTAAAGCATACTATTGAAATAATCTTGCGTACGACTCGCGTCCTCGTCCCACCACTGTCGTAAGGTGGCCATATCGTGAGTTGAGAACGTACACACCGAACGATAAGGATTTCTACCTAAGTGTCCGAACCTCACATGAGGGTCTTTTAGGCATCGATTGTATCTCTAACGACAGCACGCGCAGCTCATTCATCACCCACGAAACGCAGTCGGGCACCATGCCTAAATCCTCTGCACATACCAACATTCTTGTTGCTTGTACCAGCACTGGCAGCTTTTTTCATAGCCTCATCATACCAGAACTGGTTGCTGCGACGATAGAAATAATCGTTATATAAGCGGTTAAAGGAAGCCTTGTCAGCATCGTATAGTGCCTCGTAAGTGAAGTTAAACTGTGCTGAAATGCGTGGATGATACTTTCCTTCTTCCTTATGATCGCGTACGAAAAAGTACGTTAGATATTAACGAATACAGACCATCACGCAGATTTAACTCGCGTTGTTCTGTCACGCCTTCGAAAGCTTTCTCTACCTTACGTTGTGTATCGTATTCAGCTTTCATCTTCCAAATATCATCGTGAGCATGGTCAAGATACTTCGTTTTCACCTCATCGGCGCGCTCATGGAATACACGTTCAATCACCCAATCGGCAATAAACGGCTCACAGAACTGGTGTTCGTGGAAAGGCAATCCGTAGCTTTCAATCTCCTCACGCGTCATACCCAGCGCAGGCTGGAACTGTCCTAACAATCCGTGTACGGCATTAACAGGTATCTCCCAAATACGGAAGAAACCTAAAACGTGGTCAATTCGGTAAGCGTCAAAATACTGAGCCATATTCTGAAAGCGCCTAATCCACCACATGACAACCGTCTTTTTAGCATCTCGTCCCAATTGTAAGTAGGGAATCCCCAGTTCTGTCCGTTGACCGAAAAATCGTCTGGAGGCGCTCCCGCCTGACCGTTTAGGTTGAAGTAACGTGGCTCTGTCCACACATCACAACCGTATCTACTTACACCGATTGGTATGTCACCCTTCAGCACAACATGGCTTTTTGCGCGCATATTGGTGGGCATCAAGCAACTGCTTATGGAGCACAAACTGTACATAATACCAAAAAGAAGCCTCGTGATATTGGCTTGAGCGAGCGTTCAACAGCGCAGCACGATCGGCTTCATTCCACGTATTATGGTCGGGGCCACTGCTCAAAAACAAGCTGTGCCATATTTGTCGCGAAGCACACAATACTGTGCGTAAGGCACAAGCCATTGACCTGCTTCTGCAAAAACTCTTGAAATCCTTACTGCCCAACACCTTACTACCCTCTTGAGAAAAAGTAAACGCAGATAGGTTATTTTGGCATTATTTACCTGTTCATAGTCAATTTGCGAAAGCGCATTAGTTGTTGGCGAAGGGCTTCAAAGTCATTACGCTGTTTTGCATTCGTCAACGCTGGCAGCTGCCGCAAGTCAGCATACTGCGGATGTATGGCAAAGATGCTGATACAGCTATAAGGGTACGAGTCGGTCCAGCTATGTGTAGTAGTGGTATCGTTTTACAGGAAGTATCTGTAACACGCGTTGCCCTGTCTCACATACCAAGTCTACCATCTTCTTTTAAATCACCAAAGTCGCCCACGCCAAAGCTACCTCCGAGCGAAGTGAGAATACAGGGAACAAGCATTCTGCCAAACGAACATCATACAGTGGAAAAAAGGCTTGATCAAGATTGTACACAACTACTTCGCGTTGCTCTATCTGAGGCAACTCTATGGTACGGTTGTAGCCCGCTTCCCACACTGATGACTGTTGTTTTTTTGTATTCAGGGCTATAAACTTAAACTCTATTTTACCCTCGGTAAACTGTGTTGCATCAAGGTCAACGACCCATTCGTTGAAATGATGCTCTGTCATAAGCAGGGCTTTAGTCGTATCCCAATTCCCCTAATCCATCGCCCTTGCCAATCACAGCCAGCCTATCGTCGCCACGAAGCTGTGGAGCACGCACTACCAAACGCACCGTAGAGCGATATGACGAGGGTTGCAACACCTCGAGCTTACGCCCACGAATGCAATCGGTAAAAGCCGAACTGTATAGATAAGAGTCTTCTGGGATATCGCCCAACGGTCGAATACCGTATAGCTGGCACCATGAACAGCGGTCAATTCCAGCGTATGAGGTATGGTTGTCCACTCATGTCGCACGCTACGACCACCACGCTCAACCTCATAATAATAAGTTATAGCTGGCTGACACTTCTGGGCAGGCAAACTTAATTTGTAAGTCCAGCGTTCGCCATCGGTTGTTATCATGCGATATTTTGCTTCAGAACCTTCGTTCACAATGTTCAGAACGAGTTCCTCGCCAAAGCGTGTCTTATAATCAATATTAAACTTTAAGTCCATGGTCTTTAGGTATTTTATTCTTTGCCAAAATTAAAAATTAAGCTCTTTAGCTCTTGTATGAGCCTTTCGACTATTTAACGAAATAACAATGCAAACGTTTGCACTACTGTATAAATACACGTAAAATATAGTCTGTCGGCCACTCAATTATCAAACTTCAACCCTACAAAGGTAGTATATTTTACCATAAATCTACAAGGCCGTTTTATACCAGATTTTAGCCTCGTGAAAATGGTATTGTTTTACGCTCTGTAACACCAGCTTTTTGCCTTTACGGCGTAATCGGTTTCCGTTTACGATGTAATCGCGTTACCTTTACATCGTAATCGCACGAGTGTTTACGTCGTAATCGCGTTGCGTTTACGACGTAATGACAATGCTTTTTACGACAAGCACAAAAATACTAATAAACAACATATTAAGAGTTTATTCTTTGTGATTACGCCACAATCGGTTTGCCATTACGACGTAATCGCATCATCAAGGATTTCTGGTTACTGATTTTTGATGCGAGCAACAGCCAGCGCACCTATTACAAAACATACACCCGCTATTACCATCACTGTGGCTTTGCACGCTACCTACACAGCCCAGCAGCACACCGCCCACAGCAGCAGCCACAATTTGTGGAATGCAAATGGTTCCGTTAAATAAACCAAGGTAAGCACCCATATGTCCGTAACCCTGTAGTATTCTGTCACAAAGCGTGAAAAGGCATAGCCAACATAGCCGCCCACGCTACACCTATAAGCAGGAAGGGATAAACAGTACATATTGGTTATGAATATATGCCGATGCCACAAAAACCAATACCACCCAATACCAAACTAATAGCATACGCCATCTTTCTGTTTGAGAATTTAGGCAGTATAGGCGCCCAAAGTATAGAACCTATAGCCTGAACGGCAAAAAGAATACCCACCCAATTGGCTGCTTCCTGATAGGCAGCGCTAGCCGTATCGGTTGTACCCCCAGCAGTTTAAAAGCCACCGTACCCGTTGAGTAAGCTCACATATACACCATCGCAAACCAACAGAAAAAAATTGAACCAGTCCGACGTGCCAGAAAGTGGAAGGCGCATTTTTGAGCAGCACAAACCCAGTTGCTACTACTCTCTTTTTCATCAACAGCTTGTCGTTGGCCATTATACATTTCGTATTCGTGCGGTGGCCACTCTTTCACTCTGACAACAGTGTAGATAACGCACAGCACAATAATACCAGCTCCCTCATAGAAACTATAGATAACCGAATCGGAACGACACCTTTAGATGCTGTGTTTGCCACACCCATAAAAGTGAAAACAAACGGAAAAACATACCCCACAAGCGAACCCGCATTACATAAAAAGCTCTGGATAGAATAAGCTTGGGTCTTCTGTTTTTCATTAACCATATCGCCAACAAGCATTTTAAACGGCTGCATAGCCATGTTAATGGCGGTATCAAGAAACATATGGGCAAGCAAACCAAATATCATTGCTGTTGACACACCTCATGCCAAAGCTTTCCCTGAATTGGGCAACAAGCACATTACTAACACGGCTACAGTTGCACCTATAAATAAATAAGGTATACGTCGTCCAAACCTACTCCATGTCCTATCAGAGCATGATCCCACAAAGGGTTGCACGATAATGCCCATGAGAGGCGGAAGAATCCAGAAATAATTCAGTTGATGTGGGTCAGCGCCCAGCGTAGCAAATATTCGTGAAACATTAGCACTTTGCAAAGCATAAGCAATCTGAACTCCGAAGAAACCGAAACTCAGGTCCCACAATCCCCAAAAACGACATGTCGGGTTTTTTTGTTTCAATTCTGTTTTTCATAGCGTTATATTTGTTTTTGTTTTATCGTGGTACCCCTCGCATACAAGGCGTGTTCTTACAACTCTTTTTCAACATGGTCCATCGGTAATTGGCCTTCAACCTTGGAAATAAGAATATTAGCAGCCTCTTCGCCTACGCTAACACCGCGTTGCTCAACCGTGGTGAGCATGGGGTCGCAGGCCACAGCGCGCTGTCCGTTGGTGAAACCGCAAATAGAAATATCTTGTGGCACCTGATAACCCATACGCTTTTGCAGTGTAAAGAATGCCAATAGCGGTATCGTCGTTCACCGCAAAGAAAGCGTCAGGAATATCTTCTTGTGAAAGAATTTCGGGGAGTAATGGCTTCAGCGTCCGCCCTATTGTCGCATATTCTAAAGAATCGATCATCAGGCTTAAGCCCGTTTTTCAACAGTGCATCGCGGTAACCGTTATAACGATTCTTTGATATTTCAAGTGTCATAGGCGAACCATAATAGGCTATTCGGCGGCATCCGGTGTTGATTAAATGCGATACTGCATTGAAACGCTCCTTGGTAATCGTCAACCACTACACGGTTAGTGTCGATGCCAGTACATATACGATCATAGAAAAACAAGGGCACACCGTGATCCATTAACTTTAAAGTGGTCGTATTTCTGTGTATCTTTAGCTTGAGAAACGATGATACCGCATACTTTATGTTCATAAAACGCTGACAAAAGCAATACTCACGGTCGAATTGTTCGTTGCTTTGACCTACTATTATGGTATATCCGTGCGAGATTGCCTCCTGTTCTATTCCACTAAGAACAGAAGAAAAGTAGAAGTGTGCAAACTGTGGGACAATGACTCCAATGATTTTTTTAATGGTTTCTTTCGGCTGTTACGCAAACTTTCAGCCAGCACATTGGGAAAATAATTATGTTCGCGCGCGTAACGATTTATTTTGTTACGCTGCTCCTCACTAATACGAGGGCTATCGCGTAAAGCACGCGATACTGTAGCCACCGAAACGCCAAGCGCTCGGGCTATATCTTTCATCGTTATCGGAATAGAACGTTCCATCAATTACTTATTGGGCTCAGAGGTTTATATCTTTACGGCACAAAAAAATAAGCAAAAAGCATTTTTCGACCACTAAAAGGCCTTAATTTATCTTGATATAAGTCAATGCAAACGTTTGCGCTTATGAATAAACGATTTATCTTAAAAAGTATTGCATATTTAAATTAAATATAAATTTGCAACGTATTAAATACCTAAGACCGTTTTTACCCAAACAATACAACTCATTGAAATATAATGAGAACGACAATACGCCCAGAACGTATTGCCCCATAGAAAAAGGAACGAATAATTATAAACAACTAAAACTTAAAAAAATCAAAAAAAGATGAAGCAGGTATCGATTACAAAGCCTCGCAGAGCCTTCACGTTTTTATGTGCATTGGCTTTGTCGGCTGCCGCTTTTGCTCAGCAAGTGGTGGTGAAAGGTCATGTAGTAGACGCTGCCGAGAACCTGTAACGGGCGCTACTGTGCGCGTACAGGGTCAGCAAGGTGGTGTAGTAACCGACATCGATGGAAACTTTACGTTAAACACTAACACCGGTGCCACAATTACAATTGACTACATTGGCTATGCAAGTTATAAGGAACGGCTGCGCCTAACATGAAAAATTACACTGACAGAAGGCAACGAAAAGTCGCTCAACGAAGTGGTAGTTATTGGTTATGGTATTGCAAAGAAGTCGGACTTTAACGGGTTCTGTTGCAGCGCTTAAAACCCGATTCAAAGAATAAAGGTGTTGTGGTGAACCCACAAGATATGTTAGCAGGTAAGGTGGCTGGCGTGAATATTACCAGCGAAGGCGGTACACCGGGTGGCAAATCTAACATTAGAATTCGTGGCGGTCTCGTCATTAAAGGCAAGCAACGACTCGCTGATTGTCATTGACAATGTGCCAATTGACAACTCGGGCGTGAAAGGAGTTGCTAACATTCTTTCAACCATCAACCCACAAGATATTGAGAGTTTCAACGTGTTGAAAGATGCATCGGCAACAGCTATCTACGGAAGCCGTGGTTCAAAATGGTGTAATTATCATCACCACAAAGAAAGGACAGAAAGGCGGCGTAAAGGTTTCTTATAACGGCAGTATGACGGTAAGCATGATACCGTTGACGTACTTGATGGAGATGCTTTCCGTGCGCTTGTTAAAGAGAAATGGGGTGAGAATTCTACTGCTTTATAGTGCGCTGGGAACAGCAAATACCAATTGGCAAGACCTCATATACCGCACAGCTCTTAGTCAAGATCATGGCGTAACCGTATCGGGAGCCGTTAGCAATATTTTACCTTATCGCGTGTCAGTAGGGCTTTTACCAATCAGCAAGGTATTCTGAAAACCTCCGACTTTAAGCGTGTTACTGCTTCTTTAAACTTAAATCCTTCACTTCTAAATAACCACTTAAACATTAACCTTAACGCAAAAAGGCATGTATGCTCATAGTAGGTTTGCTGAAGGAGGTGCAGTGGGAGCAGCTGTGAATATGGACCCAACGCAAAGTCCGTATGCATATACCTCACGCTTCCATACCACAAAGACCATCAATGCAAGTGGTAACAAATCGTTCGGCTATTTTGCAGATCAAACACTGAAAAATTTTCAACGGCTACTTTGCATGGCCTAAGGCTGGTAATTACAGTGATACCAATTGGCCATATACTTATAATGAGCTGGCAACAGCAAATCCATTGGCTCTTCTCAACGAAAAAGAAAGATATTGCCAACAGTCGTGAGTTTATTGGAAGTGCAGACTTCGATTATAAGGTTCACGGATTTGAAGATTTACGTTTGCATGCTACCCTTGGCGCCGATATTGCCAAAGGTAAACAAACTACCGATCAAACGCCAGCGTATCAAAGTAACGGCGAATCCTACTATGGAAAACATGGTTACGAGTCGATTCTAAAGCGCAATTTGTCACTCAGTGCTTATGCACAGTATTATCACGACTTCAATGATGCCCCAAAGAATCACTTTGATATTATGGCTGGTTATGAATATCAGCACTTCTGGAATAACAAGAAAAAAATAACTACTGGGGCTCTATGGGGCAGGCAATACCAAAAACAGGCGCTTATGTTGATCAATTAGGAAAGCCCACGGGGCAATCGGGAATTCTTGCAGGAAAGTATTATTCGCCCAATACTTATGAAACAAAAAAAGCGAAAAATTTCCTTTGTTTCTTTCTTTTTGGTCGTGCCAACTGGAGCATCTTGGAACGCTACTATCTAACAGCAACCGTTCGTAATGATGGATCGTCTCGTTTCAAAGAACACTGGGCTATTTTCCCTCTTTAGCATTTGCTTGGAAGTTGAAAGATGAAAAGCTATTCAAAGATATCAAGTGGCTTTCTGATCTAAAAAAATGCGCCTCGGTTGGGGTATGACAGGTCAGCAAGACGTTAATAACGACTATGCTTGGATTCCTACTTATACCCGCAATACAGGTACAGGTGCTTACTATCCCTGCCGATGGCGACGGAATTTTATATCGTCCCTGACAACTATACACCTGACTTAAAGTGGAAACAACCACCACATACAATGTGGGAATTGATTGGGGAATTAACAACCAACGCCTCAGCGGAACCATTGATTTATATTATAGAAAAACAACCGATTTGTTGAATTTTGCACTAACAGAAGCGCTTTCGGCATTCCGAAATCAGGCTTGGCAGAACATCGGTTCGATGACAAACAAGGTATTGAAGCCGCTATCAGCTGGAAAGCTATACAGAGTCGCGGCTGGTATTGGACACTCGACTACAACTTTACTTTCAATCACAACGAGATTACAGACCTAAGTGGTGCAGCCTCTAACGGGGAACCTGTACCAAATACCGATATCAAGCTTTGGTACAGATAAGCATTTAGAGTATCATCAGGTAGGCTATCCTATGAACTCTTTCTGGGTATTCCAACAGGCATACGACCGTAATGGCCGTGCCATTGAGAATGCAGTGGTAGACCGTAACGGCGATGGCCAAATTACAAATGCCGACCGTTATTTCTACAAATCGCCAGCTCCACCTGTAACTATGGGCTTAGCTTCTCGACTTGAACATAACAATTGGGACTTCAGCTTTTTCATTACGTGCGAACCTCGGCAATTATGTATTCGACGGAATTGGCTTAGGTTTCCATAACGTTAGCCCTAATGCACTGTTCTCTTCTACCAACGCCCTTGCGAATAAAACCGCTAAAGCTGTTGCCGAAGGATGGCAAAAACGACGACGTTTCTTCTCAATTGTCTGATAAATGGGTACACAATGCATCTTTCTTGAAGATGGATAACATAACCGTTGGTTACAATTTCGACAGGTTCTTAAAGTGTAAAAGCTGAACGGCATTGCAGGACGTGTCTATGCTACCGCTTCTAACGTATTCACTATCTCTAATTATAAAGGGCTCGATCCTGAAAATATTCAACGGATACGACAACAATATCTATCCGCGTCCATTCTCAGTTATCGTTGGCTTGAACTTGAACTTCTAACTTTAAGAGTATATTAAGTCATGAATAAATATATTAAAAAGTCTGTTTTCTACAACTGTCATTACCCTCTCAATAGGGCTGACTTCATGTACGAGTGACCTTAATGTTACACCTATTAACCCCAATATGAACACACAGGTTGACCCTATAGCGCTCTTCAATAAGTGCTACGCCAACCTTGCTATTGCTGGAAACAGTACGGGAGATGGCGAGTGTGACGTCGACGGTCTTGACGGAGGTACCTCTGGTTTCATTCGTCAGCTCTGGAATTCTAATGAGTTAACCACCGACGAAGCGATATCTCACTGGGGCGATAACGGTATCAGCCAGTTCTGTTATAACACATACGATGCCAGCCATCCTATGTTAAACGGTTACTTTGCTCGCTTAACAACAGGCATATCTTATTGTAATCAGTATATCAACGTATGCAAAGACGTTGACGCTACTAAGACAGCAGAAGTTCGCTTTTTGCGCGCTTTAGAGTATTATTTCCTCATGGACGCCTTTGAAATGTGCCTTTGCAGAATCGCTCACAAAGCCTTCTATGAAGACTCGTACCGAAATATATGCATGGATTGAGAAAGAACTTCTGAGATTGAACCACAACTTTCTCAAGCTAAGGCTAAGAAATCAACCGATGCAGGTTATTATCGTGCCGACAAAGCTGCCGTATGGATGCTCCTTGCTCGCCTTTACCTCAATGCAGAAGTGTACACAGGCACGGCACAATGGGCTAAAGCTGCTGAATATGCACACAAAGTGATGACGTCCGACTATCGTCTTAGCACCACTGCTACAGGCCAATGGAGTGCTTACCAGAAGCTTTTCATGGGCGATAATGGTGGAGACTGATGCAGCCTACGAAGGCGTATTCCGTATTGGTCAGGACGGCGTCAAGACCACATCATGGGCAGGAACCTGCTTCCTTATGGGTTCAACGTTCGATGGTGACATGCATGCCGACGTGTCAGGTACCTATCCTCAAGCAACGAATGGTACAGGACAGACTTGGGGTGGCAACCGTGCGCGCAAGGAATTATTGCAGAAATTCTTCCCGAATAACGATGCACCAAACATTTCTTGCACCCAAATGCCTGCCGCAGCTAACGACGATCGCGCTATCTTTGACGGCATTGGTCGTACACTTGACAACGGCGACGGTTCAATGGGACACTTTACCGACGGTTACGCCGTTGCAAAATGGAACAACTTTAAGACCGACGGCAGCGTAGGACATAACGATACTTACCCCGACACCGACTTCTTCTTGTTCCGCGTTGCTGAAGCAAACCTCATCTATGCAGAGGCTACAGCCCGCCGGAATGGTGGCACAACCACTGCTGACGGCACAGCAGCCATCAATGCTTTACGCACTCGTGCTCGCGCCTTGACAAAGACAGGCTACAGCTAAACGATATCTGCGACGAGTGGAGCCGTGAGTTTTTACTTTGAGGGATTGCGCCGACCAACCCTTATTCGCTTCGGTCGCTTCGGCGGAAATAACAATTATAACTGGAGCTATAAAGGCGGAGCAAAGAACGGTCGCAATTTCCCTGCATCGAAAAACATCTTTGCAATACCTGCCGATCAGGTAAAAGGTGCTCTCGTTCAGAACCTTGGATACTAAAGTTTTCGATATATCATACCATAAGGAAGGACGGAACTCTCGTCCCGTTCTTCCCACTACAATAAATCAAAAACGCAATATGAAAAAATATCATAAAATCAGCTTTACTGCTGCTTTGCACAATTGGCTTGTTCACAGCCTGCAATGACGACAGGGAGCATAACCCAACAATACAGCAGCCTAAGACCTTTGTGCTGAATACTCCAGCCTACGCAACGTCGCTCATTGACCTTGCAACATCAAGCAGTATGACTTTTTACATGGTCGCAACCAGCCTATGGTTTTCCTGCTGTTGCTACCTATCAAGTTCAAATTTCGGCCAATAACACATGGACAAAAGACATTCAAGCTAGGCGAAATTGATGCACAAAAGAAACCTGTTGGCGATTATAAGACACTTGATGAAGAGTATACAACCGTAAAGGCAGAGCTGTCAGCAACCGATATTGCAACTGCTCTCGAACAGATTACGCACTATGCTCAAAAATGCGGTTCCTGCTACACAGAAGATGTATGTGCGTGTACGCGCAGCCTTTGCAGGCGATACTATCTTCTCGAATACGGTTACCGTTAATGTTGCTCCTTACTATGTCGAGCTAAAAGATGCGGCTCCTATGGAGTGGTATTTGGTAGGAAGCTGTATTGGTAATGGCACATGGGCTAACAACGGAGTGGCAAATGTAGGTCAGTCGCTTATGCCATATATATATGATTGACGGCCAGGAGTATGACCGAAAAACAGGTACTGGCAAAATTTCGTATACAGGATTCTTCCCTGCTGGCGGCCAATTCAAACTGATAAAAGAACCTGGTTCATGGGGCACACAGATTGATTACGATAAGTTTACCAACGTCAACGGCAATAGCAACTTTGATAAGAGCAGCGACGGTAACGTGATTATTCAAACCGCTGGCTACTATACCGTCACTGTTGATACTAAAGGCTTCAACTGCTTCTATTACACCATATACTGGTTCTACCACGCAATACGCTGCTGTTTTCCTTGCTGGCGACCACAACTCGTGGAACGTAACTTCTGGTGGTATGAACGCTATCTCTACCTATACAGGTGCTGAAAACCACAACTGGACGACGGCAGTTACTTTCAATGCTGACGGCGAGTTTAAATTCTCTGACGGTACACTCTATTGGGGTGGCATTGATTTCCCATACGGAACAGCAAGCACCACTGGTGGAAAAATAAAGTATAGCGCAGGAACCTATACGGTATTCTTCAACGATATCACTGGTCAGTATTACTTTATTGCAGCCGATAACTAATCATTTAGCAAAACCAAGGAGACACGTTCATGATGTATTGTGTCTCCTTCTAAAGACCAAAAACAATGAAAAAAAGCATATTATTCATGGGCCTTGCACTGCTATTGGCCAGCTGTGGCGACACCTACGAAAACTGGGTTTCACCCTCAAAGCACCGAGCAAGAGGCAGCAAAAACCGTAAGTATGAGCCTAAAGGAGGCGGCAGCTATTAATTTTTGCTACTCTCTCTACCGACTCAGTGCAACTCTTTATCCCCACCATGAAGGTTGAAGATAAGGCTTCTAACCTTTACACCGTGACCATTTTCAATGCCAACAAGAGCCAAACCAAGCAGATTGTTGCCGACGGCGAAGGAAAGGTAAAGGTGTCAGAACTTGAAGAGGCTTTTCATTGCCTTGTGGGGTCGACGTCCTGAACAGCGTGAAGTTTCGTTACATATTGAAGCATTTACCACCATCAACGGAATGAATATCAAGAACGAAGGTAATACCTTGGCGAAGATAACGCCCAACACTCCCGCTCTTGAGAACCACTATTATTATATGGGAACGAATAACGCATGGTCAAAAAAACCGACAAATCATTTGAACTACAAAAATGGTGGCGGTGATATATATGATGACCCCGTTATCAGCATTATTCTTCCTGCAGCGAGAATGCAGACAATACGATTGCGGCAGAAAAACTCTTTCAAAATCATACCACAATCAGCTTACGATAGAGGCACAGCTACTTTCTTCGACGGCAATATCATTGGTGTTGCAGTAAACGGAGACGAGAGCATGAGCGGCAATTTCGTGGTTGGAAAGAACGATGAGGTTGCTCATGCCTTTAAGATTAACCAAACGGCTTTACCCAGGAAAGTATTATAAGATTGAGCTGAACCTGCTCGAAAAAAACCTATAATATCACCACGATGAACGACCCAGAGCTGTTCCTTACTGGCAGCAACTACAGCTGGGGAGGCACATGGGTTTCCTCTCGTTCCTGTACACAGCACAACCGATACTTTCTGGAAGATTATCTATCTCCACGCTAACGAGGAGATTAAATTTGCACCACAGGCCGCTTGGGGTAACGATTTCGGCTCACAAGCTACTATTGATGACCAAGCGGGTGCAGGCATAAGCGATAATGGTGGCAATATCAAGGTCGCAAACGCAGGCTGGTATCTGCTTGTAGTAGTCAACGGATCGGCTCGTAAATTAACCATTCTCCGTCCCTGAGGTATATCTTATGGGCTCAACGGCTCCAGTGAATAACTGGACTATTGACAGCCATAACGCTTTCACAATACCTACTACTGATAACGGCGAATTTATATCACCTGCTATCGCTGCCAACGGCGAGCTTCGTATGTGCATCAAGTTAGACACTTACGATTGGTGGAAAACTGAGTTCGTTGTAACCACAGGCGGCAGATTAAGCTATCGCGGAAAGGGTGGCGATCAAACACGCGTTAACGTTCTAACTGGCCAGAAGGTGCATATCAACTTCACCAATGGCACAGGGAAGCTATCAATAAAAACCTAAATTCTTTTTCTAAAACCTGTCGGGCGACCCTCATTTTGGGGGTTGCCCATATTTTCTCATTATCTTCAATTTCTCATCTTATCCTATAATATAAAACCTATCATGATATGAAGAAATTACTAAAAAAACCTTACTTCTTACGCTCGCTATGCCCCTTGCCGCACAGGGCTCAAGGTTGGCCCACAAAGCTACGAAGGAGTAATGCTTCAAGGCTTTTACTGGGATAGTTTTAAGGAAACACGCTGGACAAAACTGCAAAAAGCAAGCACCCGACTACAACGGTTACTTCAGTCTGGTATGGCTACCACAGAGTGGCAAAACAAACGGAGCCCAATCTATGGGCTACGATCCCTACTACTTTTTAATCACAATTCAAGTTTCGGTACTACCGATGAGCTTCGTTCGCTTATCAATACCTTCCGCGCAAATAACATAGGTGCCATTGCCGACGTGGTGATTAATCATCACCAAACCAACGGCTGGTGGAGTTTTCCACGCGAAACTTACGGCTCCGAAACATACCAATTACAAACCACTGACATTGTTGCCAACGACGATTCTCAAAATACGGGCTACACCACCGCAGCACAGGCTGCGCGCGACGGCATCACACTGAGCAGCAATTATGATGAGGGCGACGACTTCTCGGCGATGCGCGACCTCGACCATAAAAGCGCCAATGTACAGCGAATCGTTAAGGGCTTACCTCAACTTTCTGGTGAACGACCTTGGTTATATCGGCTTTCGCTACGATATGGTTAAGGGTTTTAACGGTTCGCATGTGGGCAATTATAACGATGCCGCTGCCGTTAACTTCTCGGTAGGTGAGTATTGGGACAACTCGGCAAGGATATCAAATTGGATTAATTCTACAGGAAAGCGAAGCGGAGCCTTCGATTTTCAGTTTCAAGTATGTGGTGAATAATGCGGCTAATAGCGGCAACTGGTCGAAGCTCGGACAGGGCTAATCCCTTCGGCGATATGCCACTTATCAATAACAGTTCTTACCGTCGCTATGCGGTAACCTTTTTAGAAAAACCACGACACAGAGGTTAGACCGAATGGCGAAAGCAACGGACCGCTCACGCGTGACACCCTTGCAGCCAATGCTTATATGCTGGCTATGCCCGGAACGCCTTGTGTTTTCTACAAGCATTATAAAGCTTATCCCGACCAAATTAAAGCTATGATTGATGCCCGCAAAGCCGCAGGTATAAACAACGTAAGCAATTATACTCCCTACCGCAGCGCAACATCTTACTATGGTTGCATTGTCAACGGAACAAAAAGCTGACCTACTTGTACTTGTGGGAAGCGGCTACAGCGAACCCGCCAGCAAACCGTTTTATCAAGGTTTTGAGCGGTCATCACTATGCTTACTACCTGTCACCAGTGGCCGAAACAGCTTTCGCCGACAAGCCTTCAGGCAGCTATACACAGAGTTTCAGCACCATGCTAACAGCTGTAACCGCCACAGCGGGTGCGCGTTTGGTGTACACACTCGACGGCTCTACACCTATAGCATCAAGCCCACAGGTAGCAAGTGGCGCACGCGTAGCCATCAATAAGGTTGAGGGCAGCACGGTAACGCTGAAAGCGGGCTTATTAATCGGAGGTTCTGTATCAAATATTATAACTCGAACATATACCTTCCCAGCTCCTGAACAGGTAAGTTTTCAGACTCCTCCAGCAGGTTATACATGGAACGCTTACTTTATAGCTCCTGCCTCTTGGGACGCCGACACCGAAGTACACGCTTGGGCATGGGCATCAACGACATCGAATTATTCGCCCGACGACAATGCCAAGTGGCCGGGCGACCGTGCGCATGTCTACCGCGTAGGGGCAAGCATCAGGTGGTCGATACATTTTGGCAGTGGTGCTATTATGGTACAAAAAAACAGTAGCGCCAAAGTTTATTATCTTCAATAATGGCAACAGCGGTGTAGGGAACAAAATCAAACACGCGACATGACCTTTACCAACGGAGGTTGGTACGATATAAAACACAACGACAGCTAATCCTGCATTAGGTGCTGACCGTGTTACAACTGCGCCGACCCATGAAGGCTACGATTTTTTTATTATACACTTGACGGTTTACGCATAAAACAAACCTACTAAGAAAGGAATCTATATTTACAAGGGGCATAAAAATAGTTGTGCGTTAATACAATGGCTCTATATCGAAGAAAACGGTGGCTTTCGCAATGAGAAAGCCACCGTTATTGTTTTCTGCCCCGCTCAAAATGGCGTTACGATAAAATGTTTTCACGCTTTTGCTGATCGTACGGCGACCGTCGAACATGCCGTATGACGACCACAGTACATCATCGTTTGACGGCCGTGATACAAAGTGTACCACGGCCGTCGCACGTTGACTATAATGCTGTTAAGCTTCAGCCTTTTACATCGTCGTAAGCCGACGATTTTTGAAATTTGGCCACAACAAACGAGCATACAGCCCTTATTTTCTTATGGTTTTGACGAGTATAATGCACCGCTTCGTCCAACAAAGCTGATGCTACGCCACGACCACTAAAAAGCAGAATCAACTACCGTGTGTTCGATAGCCATCTGTTCGTCATTATCCCACGTATAAGACATATAGCCCATACGTTCCTGTCCGTCAAGGCTTCTGAAAATGCCTTCGCGTCCGTTTTCTGTTCTTTTTTATTTCCATCGTTTTATTACATAACAAAAAGTTTGCCAAGTTTTTAGGAGTTTAGGAGTTAAAAGGAGTTAGGAGTTAAGACAACACTTTGTCCTTATCCTATATTGGTATAACCATCTAACAGGCATTTGTCTTAACCTCCTAACTCCTTAACTCCCGTCTCCTTAGTAATGTCTTAACTCCCTAACCCTTTTAACTTCTTAACTCCTAAATAATTCCTCCTTAACTCCTAAAAACTTCCGTAACTCTCCTCCTTCGGAGGGATTAGGGGAGGCTCAAAGTGCCCCCGAATCACCGTCTTGATTATGAATACTGCGATTAATAACCTCTTTTTACCCGAGAAAAAGTTCCAGCTGAGATTGAGAGTAACCGTTGAACGGTTGTCGTTTATCCAAGTATTACTTGTTTTGTTCATAACGGGTTGTCAACCGTCTTGTTGGAATAGCGCGCCTTTGTGAACAGCCACAGACACGTTACGCCCACATGCCACGGCCCTTTCTGCCAGAACACCGAGAGGTGCTGCTTGTTTTCGTCGCTCGTCAGAACCATACCCGTGAGACGTTTTGAGGGTATAACGCCCTGAAAACCGGCGCCCCAGCAACCCTTTCTGAAGTTGATGTTATAACGAAGAGGCGTATACCAGAACGTGCGGTTGCCGATAAGATGACTGCGAATGTGGGTAAAATAGGCACATGTCCACAGGTCAGCGGTGAGCAAATCGCTCTTGAAGGGCTTCAGTTGCAACAGTCCGGTAACGCCTCCCTCCCACTGACAGACTGCGTTTTTCGTATGACGACACTATCGTTCGCCGCCCATTCACCGTCTTCCACTGATAGTAAGCATTCTGAGGCTTGTCAGTATAAACGGCACTTGCCTGCACACGGAAACTCACCCATGAGGCTTCGTGGCTGAACGTTACTATAGCGTTATACTCTCCTCCCGTCTTAAGCCATGGATTTCCCTGACGAATAAGTCCGGGAATAATGACCGACGAACTGTTGCTCAAGCGGGCTACAGGCGGTACATTAAGGCCGAAACCGAAATGGAATTTAAGCTGACTGTGCTTGAAATTACGGGCTGCAAGTAGCTTCGGCGTGACATAAAACTTATGGAAGCGCGTGTCACTGTTCGAGGTTTCCACATAGTTTGCCGTCGCCCCTACCTTCCACGACCAGCGTCCTATGGCCCACGCGTAGTCGCCATATACGTTGTGGAGCTGATACGACGAGGCGTAATCGTAAGGCTGATAGCCCGACAGGGACGTTGCTAATCGTATAGTCTGATTGCGACCATCGGCCCGTATAACCTATGTTCAGCATGCTTTTTGGGCCACGCTTTCTGATAATCGACCTCTCCGATAACCGAATATTTGCGATTTCGAGAAGTCATATCGTCGTCAACCAAAACGCTGTCATTAAAAGCCGTTTTCTGTACAGTGGCATTACGCTGACGGTTGTTATACCAGGTGCCCACGACGTCGGCGGTGAGCGTCTGCCTATGAGCGAATTGCTTTTTCCAGATAGAGGTTGAGAGAGGGTCCGAAAGTTTTAGTCCATTCGTTCTGCGTTCCGTACCCGTCATGCCATGTGGAATTGCCCGTAGCTGCAAGTAGGTTTGTGCACCTCGTGAGAAAAACATAGGCCCAGGAAGGTGCAAACACAGCCTGAAAGGTAATGTCGTCAGGGCGCGAGAATGCGTATTTAAGACGGAAGTTGTTGTTGGTATATCCGAGTGGTCCCTGCCCTGATAGCGATAATCAGCCAGCGTACCGTCAGGGTGTGTAAAGCGGTAATGCTGCTCGTAATAGCGGCTGCGATAGTTTCTTATGTTGTTAGCGTAGTCGAAAGATAGCTGATGATGCCCCCAGTTATAGCGCGCATAGGTACGGTTGTCGCCCATAACGGTGTTGACAGCGTTCCATACATCCACGCCCACGGCATAGCCTCGGTCGAGCGGACGCGTACTAACGTTGAGCACTATGTCTGCTCCTGCATAGCGCGATGGAGGCTCAGTATAATACAATACATTCTTAATCTTGTCGACAGGTATAAGTTTAAGGTCGTTGTCTGTTGTCTCGGCACCATTTAACAACACCTTCATGCGCTTGCCCATGAGGTTGGAAATCTGGTGAGTTACGGTCAACGAGAATACCGGGCAGTGTAGCCAGCAGGTCGTGCGACTGTCGGGCATGGCGGAATTTGCTCGGCATTGAACGTATAAAACCGAGTGATCGACATAGTCGGTCTTGCGGTTTCCGCAACAGTTACGCCTTTCAGCGTATAGCCATCAGGCGTCATGTGCAGGGTCGCCCACACGTCGGGCATTGATCATTACAACAAGCGGCTTGAAGCCCACATACGTAGCACGCAGCAGAACACGCGGTACACGACATGGAATCACCACGTCTCCTGCCTCATTACTCACCCCACCGGTGATGAAAGATGAGTCTGAAGGGTTGAGCAGTGCAACGTTAACGAACGCCATTGGGCGCCCGGTGGTCAACCATGCGAGCAATTAGTTTCTGCGTTTCTTTCTGCACGCACTCTACTGTAATCAGACTGTCGGTGACAGTCATGCCTATAGGATAGAAAGCCTATGACCTGACGTATGACCTCCGGCACCGTCCTGGGCACTGACATGGCACGTAACAGTGAAGTCTTCAAGCTCATTATAAATAAAGCTTATGCGCTGATGGGAAGAGACTTTATCAAGGTCAACCAGCACGTCGGACATGGAACGGTGATCGTAATTGCGCGTAATTTGTTGGGCACTACTGCAGAACGGCAACATCAATAGGAAGGAAAGGAAAAGGTATCGTTTCATATCTGCATCTCCCTTACTATTCTACAATAAGGGTTTCCCATTCAGTGTTATCCTAAATTGCTTAAAGTGATTTAGTTCATCCAGCACTGTTTGCAACGGCATGGTGCTGCTCAGGTATAATAAATGCGCAGTGAGCGGGCGTCATTGTTCCTGAAATTTACCTGCACACCATAGGAAACGGCCATCTCTAGCCAACATCTGTTCGAGCTGAATATTCTCAAACGTTCGAACCACTGCGGGCTTTCGGCGCAGGTGCTGTTGCCGTATCGCGACGGGCAACCTTTGCCGATTGGCTGCCTTTCCGTGTGATAAGTATTACGCGGAGCAAGTGGGGAAACAGGCCTTGAAGGCCAGAAAATAGCAGCCAGCACGATGCCCGATATAATCAATAGCGCAGCAACGGCCGCCACGGCCTTACGCCAACGGCGCGACGGACGGGCGTCGGCATGGGCCTTGCTAAAGCGTTTCCATGCTTCATTTTACATCTGGACGGGCATCATGATGGGCGAGCAGCACCAGCTTCCACCATAGAATCATAGAGTTTCCGTGTTTCAGAGTCGCGAGAAGCTCCTTAACGTCGGCTTCGAAAAACTTTCGGGATGGTTGATAAAGTCTAAAAAGTCGGTTGATATTATCCATCTTGTTCAGGGGTTAAAAATGTTGTTTTTAGTTTCTGTATGCCTTGTGATAAGTGCTTGTAAACCGCCACCTCGCTAATATCTCAGCGCAGCAGCATATCTCCCTATACTTCATTTGTTGGACAAATCGCAGCCTCATCACCTGCAAAGTCTGTGGTGTTAGCTGTCTATCCATAAAGCTAAACACCTCGTCAATATGGGCTATTTCAACATCGACGGGAACGACGGAGGTTGTGCTTCCAGCAATAATAGACGGGCGGCACGCTCCTTTACCGAACGATGACTAAGCATATTGAGACAGCGGTTGCGCACACAGAGCAGAAGAAAACAGGATGTGCTATCAGTGGCGGCAGCATGCCCTGTAGGGGCGTAATACCAGACGACCGTCAAGCAAATCGGCAAACACATCACTCACCACGTCCTGAGCCTCGTCAGCATTGCGCAGCAAGGCAATGGCTATACGATACATGGACGGGTAGTGTGCACGGGAAAAAGCTGCTCAATATTAGGCACTTTCTTGCATATTGTTTTCTTGTAATACAGCAAACCATACGATTTCCTAACCTCTGAATTCTGATAATAGTATTGTGGAAATGATAGATTAAAAAGATGTCAAACGGACTGGATAAGTATGAAAAACCACAGAATTGTAACAAGTATACAAGCGATACAAAAATAAAGAATCGTTGTACACTTTGTACAATTTGTAGGCAGATAATTGGTCCACAACCAAAAGATAATTACGGATAGCTCCTCTTATCTATGTCTGACAGAGGCAGAACTTTCGGCTACTATTTGTGGGCCGCGTACATATTCGTTTTTCGTCAATCCACTCTTAATTTGGATATGAATACCGTCACTAAGACCTGTGGTTACCTTTGCGCTTCTCGTACGTTTTCTCTTTTCCCGATGTCTTTACAACATATACAAAGGTGTTGTTTCCCTCGAAAACGATAGCACTCTCTGGCACAGTCAGAACCTGATTAGCCTGTGCAAGCACAATCTCAGCATTGGCACTATAACTCGAACGTATTTTTATGGCCACCACCTACATGTACGGCAGCTTTAATCTCAAACTGGTTAGCACCATTGTTTTCAACCGCTTTCGGTGAGATATACTCTAATCAAGCCTCGAGGCGTTTCGTTTTGCAGAGCACCAATTGTAATCTTCATGGGCATGCCTGTAACCAATTGCCCTACATCGGTTTCGTCAACATTACCACGGAAAATAAGGTCGTTCATGCTGGCTACAGTAGCTATTGTGGTACCGTCGTTGAAGGTATTCGAAAGAATTACCGTATTTCCCACCTTTACAGGCACATCTAAAAACAAGACCGCTGATGGTTGAACGTATCATCGTTGAGCTTGTGCTGGCATTCTCTGCAGCTACACCGTCACGCACCACTTCTAAGTTATTCTTAGCTGAGCGCACCTCTTCTTGAGCCTGTTGATAGGCTTGTCGCTTTCTGGTCATATTCGCTACCAGCAATCAATCCTTTATCAAAAAGCGTTTTTACACGCTGATAATCAACTTAGGGCTTGAGCGTACATTGATATTCGCCAAGCGCACACGCGCCTGAGCAGCACTAAAGTTGACTTTCATCGGGAATGACTTTAATACGGGCTATTACTTCGCCTACGGTTTACCATTTGACCCTGCTTCTTTGTAAATCTCTGCAATGATACCAGAGATTTGTGGCTTCACATTGACCTCGTTTCTGAGGTTCTATCTTACCCGTAACAACTGTGGTTTTACGAATATCATTCTACCGTTGACTGAAACTCTTCATAACTTATAGGCTGAGGCCTTGACTTGATCCAGAGAAACACAAAGGTCCCAATGAAGATGAGCAACACAAGTGCAGCTACGAAAAATTTAAAAATAATGCTTCATTATCTGTATATGATTTAATATTTCTTGATTGAATAATGGGGTTGTTTAAAACATGAAAAAGCGCGTTACTCGTCGCGCATAGCGTCAACAGGTTTAATATTCATGGCACGGGCTGCAGGTGCTAAACCTGCCAGCACACCAAACAAACTAAGCAACAACAACGAGCCTATTGCCGTCCAAAAAGGAACTTGAAAATGAGCCGAAAGAACACCATCAGTAGTGTTTCCCAACTCTAACATCTGCAAAATAAGCACACTAACGAGGACGCCACTCATGCCAGCCACTGTTGTCAACGCCACGCTCTCGGGAGATAATCTGCGAAAGAATAACACGCGGAGTGGCGCCAATGGCTCGCCTTATACCTATTTCGGTTGTGCGTTCGCGCACGGTAATCATCATAATATTAGAAACACCTATAGAGCCTGCAAGCACGGTTCCGATACCTACGAAGCCATATCAGGAAGTTAACACCACTGAAAAAGACTATCGAGCATCGAGAAACATGACCTCGGTATTAATAAGCGTAATAGCTTTCTCGTCGGTAGGGGTCAATGTCGTGTCCTTGTCCTATCACCTCTCTAACCTGATGAATAACTGACGATATTCGGTAACCCTTACGCACCGTCATACAAATATAAGCAATGCTATCACCCATATTATAATTCTTCTGCATGACGGTAATAGGAACAACTACCGTCTCTTCGAGAACGACCTCCTGCGCTTATTGTACCGTCAGAATAATCAACTCCTACTATCTGATAGAAATGATTTGTCAACCTCATACGCTTACCACAAGGGATCGCCACCATTGGGAAAGAGTGTTTTATACACCTTTTTCCCCAGCACACAAACCCTACGACCTTGTGCGATATCCATCTCGTTGATATAGCGTCCATAATATAAACGGGGTGGCTCTATGTTGGCATATTCGGGAATTTGTCCTCTAAAAGGAGGCTGAAATCTTCTTATCAGCATGAAAACATTGCTGGAGGAGCGTTGTAATGCTGGGCAAACTCAAATCAAGTTGAGCACTTGTTCCTTCAGCCTATCGATATCGCGATAGTTCATACTCCACGTACGACCTTTACGAAAACCATGATATGGCTTTGTGGTTGGTTGCGGAAAGATGATTCCACTGTTCGTAGCAAAGCCTTCAAAAGATTATTGTTGAGCATCTCCTTTAAGCCCCTGTCCGCCACCAATTAACGTAACCAACATGAAGATTCCCAAAACACACCAAAACCCGTTAGGAAAACTGCGACCTTTATTACGCGTAATGGTGTCAAGTATTTCGCGATATGCGTCAATGTCTATTCTCATTCTGCTCTTAATGCTTCTATGGGTCGAATGTTGGCGGCACGGCGTCAGGTATAAGCCCTGCTATCGTACCAGCTAATCATCAGCAGTGTAGCCTCAACGCATATATCGAGCCCAACGGTAGGATTAAGGAATGTGGTGATGCGTTGAACGCCTATATCCATGGTCTCATGGCGATAGTCATATCCATATACTGGTTAGCAGCAATGCCTAACAACATACCTATATAACCGAAAAAGGTGGTAATAATAATACTTTCAACAATAATAAGCTTCAGAATACTCCACGGTTTGGCTCCGATAGCTTTACGCACACCGAACTCGCGTGTACGTTCACGGACAGAAATCAACATAATATTGCTAACGCCTACTATACCACTTAACAACGTAAAGATACCTACGATCCATAAAGACATACGTATCATCGAAACGCCTTGTGTCATCTGCATATTCGATGTAAAAACGATTCCATATCCAAAACAGCCTCTTCGTCATCAGGGGCTGCATCATGATTATGGTTCACACTGGCCTTATACTGTTTTTCAAAAAGCCTCATTTTTCGGCTTTCTGTTTTTAAACCTTTAAAACTGAATACTATCTGGTCGGTCTTATCGCCACGTCCATACATCGTGCGCAAGGTGTTGAAAGGAGTATATACTACTTCTGAAATTGAGGTTTCATCAGCTTTACTAATACCAACCACTCGAAAAGAAAAATTACCCACTTTCACATCAGTGCCAATCATATGTATGATAATCATGTGGCTGCAATTCTTTAGCTTGATTTTTGCGTAAGTACAACAACCCCTACGCCGTTGAGAGTTATCAATGTCGTTGATAAAACGGCCATCGATGATATCTATTTTATTAATGACGGCATCACAAGGATACACACCATTCATGGTAACGCTAATATAGTTGGCACCATTGGTAATGGTGACTGGGCCTCGAAATATTTCCAGCGCCCACCGTATCAACGTTCTCGGGAAACGACGCTTCGTCATCCATGTCTTTATCATTCAGTGTGACGGGGACGTCCTTCCTTTAGACCTTTATATGCTTTCGAAGTGGTTCCACCTCCTACTAACATTGAGTTGCTCAGAAAAGCCGTGCATATTATTCATCTGCCCGTTAATGAGTCCGTTTCCAGCACCTAAAAGGAAGATGAGCATGAAAATTCCCCATGCCACTGAAAAAGCCCGTGAGCGCGGTACGAAGCTTATTTCGCCGTGCGGTTGCCCACAACTCTAAAAACAAATCGCGCATTTACTTTTTACTTTTCTTCGTTTACTTCATTACTCCATTGATACCAAACGGTCTGGCTGTGTGGTCAAAGTTCTCCTCTATCTTGCCTATGATACCGTCTTTGATATGGATAATCTTATTGGTTTCGTTAGCTACACCGCTCTCATGCGTCACGACGACAATCGTTTTATGCTCTTCTTTGTTGAGCTTTTTCAGCAATTCCATCACCTCTACGCTCGTTTTTCGAATCGAGAGCACCTGTAGGTTCGTCAGCCAAAATGATTTTAGGATTGGTAATTAGCGCCCTTGCGATAGCCACACGCTGCTTTTGTCCGCCCGACATTTCGTTAGGATAATGGTCGGCCCATGGAAGAAGCTCAAGGCGATCGAGATATTCGAGAGCCATCTGACGGCGCTTTTTACGACTTACTCCTTGATAAAACAAGGGAAGTTCCACGTTTTCTACAGCCGATCTTAAAGCCAATAAGATTAAAGCTTTTGAAAAATAAAACCTATCATGCGGTTGCGATATTCGGCCGCCTTTGTTTCGCTCAGATCTTTGATTAACGTCCCGACCCAAGATGTATTCGCCGCTATCATAGTTGTCGAGAATACCTAATATATTTAATAATGTAGACTTACCTGAACCCGAAGCACCCATAATTGATACAAACTCTCCTTCGTTAATATCGAGGTTTATGCCTTTTAACACGTGCAAAGGCTGGGCTCCAAAAAGTAGGTTTTATTGATGTCTTGTAAATGAATCATCATCTAAATGTGAGTCTTTATTTGGTAATTAGACGTTGAGATAAGGCACAAAAGTTGCGCTTATCACAACGTTATATTACCTTGAACAAAAATGAATGAGTAAACAGTAACGAATATTTGTAGGTTCTGTTTACTTTATTCTGTTAAGCAACTTCGCTTTCGTGCTAATGAGATAAAAGACTCATGAAGTTTCTCTAATGCAGCTTCCAGCTTCTTAATCTCTACTGTTCCGAGAATAATTTTGCCTTCTGGATCGATAAGATACATCGTTGGTATCCAGTTAATATGATAAGCTTGGTCTATCTTTGTTTCCTTTTTCCACTTCTTTAATTCACTAAACTGCAACCAATCCATTTTGTTTTGTTTGATGAAATTTTGCCAAAACCTCCTTGTTTGTGTCAAAAGAGATACCCACAAACTCTACATTTAATATATCAAAACGGTCGCTAAGTTCTTTTATTTTCGGAATATCTTTTCGACAATCAGGACACCATGAAGCCCAGAAATCAAGCACAACATAATGTCCACGAAGGCTCTTCAAAAGAAATTTTCTGACCATTTATCCTTTGTACTTATCACGAAAATCAGGAGCTTCTGTACCTGGTTTTAAAAGATCATGAGCATACAGACTGTCAGCGTCTTCGGCCATTAAATTTGAAACTGAAACAAAAATGCAATTATAAATAAAAGTGTTTTTTTCATTATCCTTTAGAAAAATAAAAATGATTAATAACTATGATTATATTTTTCTATCATCAACGTTTGGTCACAATAATCAACAACCGCAGGGCGATGGGTGATAAAGATGACCGTTCGGTCGTGAGAGGCAAGAATATTCTTAAGTAATTGTCGTTCTGTATCAGGGGTCAGAGCCGATGTTGCTTCATCAAAGAGCATAATTCCGCGGTCACGAAGCAATGCGCGCGCAATGGCAATACGTTGTGCTTGCCCTTCAGACAAACCTCCTCCTGTTTCTAGAACAATACGTGTTAAGGCCGATCAGGCGGTTCCAAAAACAAACTCTGCGCAACTCTTTTTAAAGCTTCTTCCATCTCCTCATCAGTGGCATCGAGTTTGCCTAAGCGCAGATTGTCACGTATTGTACCGCTCATTAGCGTGTTCCCTTGAGGGCACATACACAAAGTTACAGCGCAGACGAGGGGCGAAAGTTCTTTACTGATTTTTGTCCATGGTATATGATAGCCTTTTCCTGTGTTGGGCGCAAAAGTGCGAGTATAATACGTACAAGTGTCGTCTTTCCTGCACCTGTTTCGCCAAGAATTGCCGTACAAAGAGCCAGACTTAAAATCAAAAGAGGTCGTTAATTACATTGCCATCAGCCTCATCATAAGCGTAACTTTACGTGCTCAAGACGTATACCACTGGTAGCGGTACATAAATAGGCGAACCCTTTTTCTTCCAACGGGTTTCTCCTCTAATTCCATTAATCGCTCGGCCGCAGTGAAAACAGAAACAAAGGCTGGCACCAGTTTCGTTAGGGTTTCTTGCGGGGCCTTGTATGCGGGCTACTAGCTGAAGGAAAGCCGTCATGCCACCAAAAGTGAGCGTGTGCGGACATTCTTACCGCCGCCCACAAAAAGCGATAAGGTAACCTAAGGCAAAACCAAGATTCAATATTAAATTACTGAATACCGAAAAACTACCGTTCTCCTCACTACCTTATGACGCAATTGGCTCTGGGCTATGTTCTAAACGGTCGACCATTGGGCCTTCGCCCTCCATCGTTTTTATAAGCATTCGGTTCTGAATAGTTTCCTGAAGCACACTTTGTACTTCGAATCCTGCGAACGAACCTCACGTGTGAGTCAGCGCATTTGCCTCACATAAATTTTGCTAACAAGAATAAACACAGGGATAATAGCCACTGTTATCATGGCCAAAACTTTGTCCATGGAGAACAAATGAAAAAGCGCCAATGAACATAGCCAATACTGATAATGTATTGGGAATGATTTCGGTAAGGAAATTCACCACATTGCTCACGTCAAACTCTAATCGATTCAGAACATCGCCTGAATGTCGGCTCTCTTTTCCTTGCCATTCTGAACGCAGAATACGGTCAAGCATTTGTTGCTGCATATGGTTTTGGGCCTTTAATTCCTAAAATGTTCCTCAACCAAACACTGGCTATATTGAGTGAATAATCGCAAAAGAATAAACACACCCATCAATGCAACAGCCCAATAAATAGAGCCCTACTATAACGCCCGAAGCAACATCAATAGCATGTTGAACTGCCCAAACCTGAGCTGAAGAAACACCTACCGAGGCAAAAGCCTATGCAAGCATTGAGAACAGCTTGCAGCTGATTGCCCTCGCTCAAAGCTTGCCACAACCACTTCAAAATGGTTTTGGCATCATATTTCGATTGAGGAACATTCAGGAGATTTTTAAGCTTCATGCGCTATAATATTCTTTTTGCTGTTCTTACTGGTTACAACTGGAATGACCTTTTTTCATCGTTGATCGACACCCCACATCAGCTTATCTCGGAGTGTCGTAAAATAACGAGTTGCACGCTGTTTAACAATTTTCACCTTATGAGGAGCCTTACGAACAATAATCTTTGTTCCCTCTTGCATGCGCTCAGAGCGCCCATCGACAGCAACAAGATAGTTATGATTACGACTCTACTTCGAGTTCAATGACCACATTATCATTAACCACAACAGGACGCATATTTAAACTATGGGGCGCTACAGGCGTAATGCAAAGGTTATTGGCTGAAGGCACTAGTGATAGGACCGCCATTTGACAAACTGCATGCGGTACTACCCGTTGGTGTTGACACAATAAGTCCGTCGGCCTGATAGGGTAACAAGGTAATCGCCATCAACACAACAACGAACAGATATCATCGCAGCATGATCGCGTTTTAACAATGCAATATCGTTCAATGCATACGGATTACCTTCCAAAGACTCGCCATCTGTCTCTACCATGATGACAGAATGCTCTTCAATTTTATATTGTCCCGTGTAGATTTCTTGCAGTGCAGTATCAATCTCATCGGGTAAAAACATCAGCTAAAAAGCCCAATCGTCCCATATTGATACCGACAATAGGTGTTTCTTTTGCGCCTACACGATTTTGCCGCTTTCAAAAATAGTTCCGTCACCTCCCAACGAGATAACAAAGTCGGCTTCAAAATAATCATTATCAAAAACGCCACTACACCACACGTCAAGCTGCAACGATTTCGTAAGGAAATCGTAATAAAGGACGATCAATATAAACCCTCAGCGCCATGAGCTTTCAGAAAGTTTAAAAACACGCTGTATGGCCAACGACTTCTCCGACTGAAACTCATTGCCGAAGAGTGCAAATCGTAAACGCTTTTGTAACATATTTGTTTCTTTATCCATCTTTATTCTAATAAAAATAGCCATTAATGGACAACTTCTTCGTATATTTGCAATGAAATACTGACTACAAAAAAATACGATAATTTGTTGAAATACTCATAGTTTTATGGCAAAAGTATATGAATTTCTTGCCAATGGCTTCGAAGATATTGAAGCTTTTGGCTCCTGTTGATATTCTCCGTCGCGGAGGAATTGAGGTAAAGACTGTAAGCATTACCGGATCAGAATACGTAGAATCATCACACGGCGTTACAATAAAGGCCGACCTTATTTTCGAAGAGGTTGGAGATTTTAGCGATGCCGACCTCCTCTTACTGCCAGGCGGAATGCCCGGTGCCACTAATCTGAACGAACATAAAGGCGTTAGAAAAGCCATATTAAGCCAGTATGAGAGCGGAAAGCGTGTTGGCGCCATTTGTGCTGCGCCTTTAGTTCTTGGTTCGTTAGGTATTTTAAAGGGTAAGAAAGCCACTTGTTATCCCTGGATTTCAACAATATCTTGATGGCGCCACTTATATGGCATCACTTTTCGAGCAAGATGGAAACGTGATTACCGGAGAGGGTCCTGCTGCTACCCTTCCGTACGCATATCATATCCTTAGCTTATTTATTGAGAAGCTAAAAACACGTGAAATAGAACAACAAATGATGTTTTCGCACCTTATGGGGCGCTAATTAGCGAGATTTTTATTTCACAAACGTTACTACCATAAACTGTAGAAGCTATGGATTACGTGATCATTGTTGCAGGTGGTAGGGTATGCGCATGGGCTGCGAGCTGCCAAAACAGTTCCTTCCTGTTGCAGGGAAGCCTGTTCTCATGCGTACAATAGAGCGGTTTTATCAGTTTAATCGCGATCTTAACTTCATTATTGTTTTTGCCTCAAAGCCAACAAGCCTATTGGCGTAGCCTTTGCGCAGAGCATCATTTCACCATTTCTCATACCGTTGTCAATGGTGGCGACACCCGTTTTTGCATCATCAAAGAATGGCCTTTTCTTGCATTCCGATGATGCACAAGGCTTAGTGGCCATACACGATGGCGTGCGACCATTCGTTTCTGTCGATGTTATCGACCGCTGTTTTAACGAAGCACGAACCAATGGCACTGCCATTCCAGTAGTTCCCGCCATCGATAGCCTGCGCCAAATTAATACTGAAACAGGCGATACTTTCACCGTAAACCGTTCACTTTTTCAAGCAGTACAAACACCGCAAGTATTTGATATTACCCTTGCTCGCAAAGCTTTCAACCAGCCTTACAGCGATAAATTTACTGATGATGCATCGGTAATAGAAAGGTCTGGGCATTAAAATAAACACGGTAGAAGGCAACCGTGAGAATATCAAACTAACAACACCTTTTCGACCTCAAAATTGCAGAGGTGATTGCAGAAGATTAAAAGCATGGACATTCTCTCTCAGGACATCATGTATCTGTCAGGGGTAGGCCCCAAACGAAAAGACATTCTCAATCAGCAAATCAATGTCAAAACATGGGGCGATATGCTTGAATACTACCCTTATAAGTATGTTGACCGCAGCAAAATATATCGTATTAACGAGCTGACGGGCGACATGCCATACGATACAAATCAGGGAAAGATTCTGAGTTTTGAGGAATATGCCATGGGCGCGTAAGAAACGCATTGTTGCACATTTCAGCGACGGCTTTGGTGTAGCTGATTTAGTATGGTTCAACGGCACGAAATATGTTTTATCAAGACTACAAAGTGGGCGAAGAATACATAGTGTTTGGCAAAGCCTTCTTTGTTCAAAGACCGTTATCAGATAGCCCACCCTGATATAGAAAAAAAGCAGCTAACGTTCAACTCTCTGAGATGGGCATGCAACCTTATTACATCACTTCGGAAAAAGATGAAAAACCGTGGTCTCACCTCGCGCGCCATGGAAAAATCACCAAAACGCTTGTTACGAAAGATACCACAAGGGGCTATTCCTGAAACGTTATTGCCAGCGCAGATAACTCGTTTTACACCTGCTCTCACGCGAAGATGCACTGCGCCGCATTCACTATCCGAAATCACTCGATGACGTGCAGCGTGCACAGGTACGATTAAAAATTCGAAGAACTGTTCTACGTCCAGCTGAATATTCTACGATATGCCACCGAAAAACCGAAAAGAAATATAAGGGTTATATTTTCTCGAATGTGGGCGAAATATTCAACTCTTTTTACCAAAACAACCTCTCATTTGAGTTAACTGGAGCGCAGAAACGCGTGATTCATGAAATTCGAGACGACATGAGGTCGGGCCGACAAATGAATCGTCTACTACAGGGCGATGTGGGATCGGGTAAAACTCTTGTCGCTTTGATGTCCATGCTCATAGCTATTGACAATGGTTTTCAGGCCTGCATCATGGCGCCTACCGAAATTTTGGCCGAACAACACTTGGCTACTATCTGTGAGTTTCTGAACGGAATGGATATTCGTATTGAGCTTCTCACAGGCATTGTAAAGGGTAAACGCCGACAGGCTGTGCTTGAAGGACTTGCCGACGGTAGCGTAAAGATTTTGGTTGGTACGCATGCTATCATTGAAGATAGCGTACAATTCAATAATCTTGGCCTTGCCGTCGTTGACAGAACAACTACCGTTTCGGTGTAGCGCAAAGGGCCAAATTATGGGCAAAAAATCATCAACCTCCTCACGTCCTTGTGATGACGGCAACGCCCATTCCGCGCACATTAGCCATGACCTTATACGGTGATCTCGACGTCAGTATTATTGATGAACTTCCCCTGGCCGCAAACCCATCATGACTTTACATAAGTATGACGACCAAACTACGAGCCTTTACGAAGGTATAAGGCAACAGGTTGGGGCTGGAAGACAAGTATATTGTGTTCCTCTCATTGAGGAGAACGAAAAACTGACCTGAAAAACCTTGAAGCTGGGTATGAAAGCCTTTTGCCAAATATTCCCCAACCTGAATATCGGAAAGGTGCATGGGCGCATGAAACCCAAAAGATAAAGGAAGCCGAAATGCAAAAAGTTTGCGAGTGGAGAAACGCATATCCTTGTTGCCACAACGGTGATAGAAGTGAGGCGTTAACGTACCCAAACGCATCGGTAATGATTATACTTGATGCACAGCGCTTTGGCTTATCGCAACTGCATCAGCTACGTGGGCGTGTGGGACGTGGCGCAAAACAAAGTTACTGTCTTTTAGTAACACCACACGCTTTAGCCACAGAGACGCGCAAACGCATTGATATTATGTGCGACACTAACGATGGATTTCGCATTGCCGAGGCCGATTTGAAGTTGCGTGGACCAGGTGATTTAGAGGAACACAGCAAAGCGGAATGGCTTTTTGATTTAAAAATCGCGAACATTGCACGCGACGGACAGATTGATACAAATGGCGAGAGACGAAGCACAAAAATAATAGACGACGACCCTGATTGCGCAAAACCCGAATACACTACGTTATGGAACCGTTTACGTGAGCTTCGTAACACAAACATAAACTGGGCTGCAATAAGCTAAAGTAAAAGTTGAAACGTGCTTTCAAGCTTGCTTTTTCTCTTCAAAAAAATATTTTTCAACACCAAAATAAGGAGCAAAAACGTAGATTTTGCTCCCTTTTTATTACCAAAAAATTCACAATTATAAACACTTTATTGAGCTATATCAAGTGTAAAAACGGCCTAAAGGGTCTTTCAAAAACGTTAATTCTGCCGAGTGCAAGGCCGTTTTCTGTTAAATTCCTAATAAAACTGTTAACATCAAAAAAACCTATATAGTATATTTTTCTTACCTTTGGAGAGTTGGCTAATACTGAATGACTTATTTTATAATTCATTGATTTCATTTTGGAGTATCTTTTATTCCTTCAGCCAATTGAGAACAAATTGTAATCACTCATGACCGTAAATAAGACTTTTAAAAACACTGGCACTAACCGTGCTAATTGCTTTATCCTCCGAACCTGTCTTCGCACAAGACTTGTTGGCACGACAGGCTCCAGTTGACCGACGCGCTAAACGCCTTGACTCGGTTGAGGTAAAAGCATTAACTGAACGCGAGAATACTCACACACCTGCTGCACAAATCTATGGCGACGAGTGGGATAACCGCTATGCTCACCGTGCAACAGAACTCCCCGACAGCTTTGTAATTAATCTGCGTCACTTCTGTATGCCTACACCAAGCCGTGTTATAACAAGCGACTTTGGTAGCAGATGGGGGCGTCAACACAAAGGATTAGACATTAAAGTATATATTGGCGACACTATCCGTTCGGCCTTCTCAGGGCAAGGTGCGCATTGTGCGCTACGAGGCTAAAGGCTACGGAAACTATATCGTTATTCGCCACCCCAACGGTCTTGAAACCATTTACGGTCACCTTTCAAAGCATCTTGTTACCGAAAATCAGGTGGTACGCGCTGGCGAACCTATCGGTTTAGGCTGGAAATACAGGTCGTAGTACAGGGTTCGCACCTGCACTTTGAGACACGTCTTTGTGGTGTAGCGCTAAACCCCGCTCTGTTCTTCGATTTCCGCAATCAGGATATAACAGGCGACCATTACGTTTTCTTGAAAGACCGTTATGAAAGCGATTCACAGCTGGCTACGCTGGAACGTGGCAAGGTTAACGGCGGAAGCTACACACGCGATCAGGTGTATGGCGAGGTAGGTCGCTATAACGAGAAGGCTGAAGAAGCCGCTACACAGAATGCCGCAAACGCGCCCGAGCGTGTTTATTACAAAGTACAGAATGGCGAAACATTGGCGTCTATTGCCAAGAAAGTGGGTGTATCGGTTGACGCTATCTGTCGCTTTGAACGGTTTCCGCAAGGACCAACGCGTAAAGGCTGGCATGATTATACGCTACGTATAAACCGCACCTCCGCTATGGTATAAGCAATTCGACAATTGCGTTACCACTGCATGGGTCATATAAAATACAAGAACACAACACAAATGTCCTAAATAGTAATAAGGTTACTACCTGTTGGTGGTAACCTTATTGCGTTTTGTATCTTCATAACGTTGTAAAAGTGATGGTACGGCGGCCGTGATACAATGTGTACTACGGCCGTAGTATGACGTATGGCGAACGTCATACGCATAGTATGACGGCCGCCGTACAACCTGCAAAAAACAAGAAACGATATAGCGTTAGCAACTTTTTGATTTCTTCGTTAGCTGTCTAACCACAAACCATAAGTGCATAAACACGGTAGTTAGCAATCCGTAATGGTGACGCATAACGTTGAAACGCTCGCGAGTGACGCTCTATGATTTTTCTCTGTCATGCCACCGTCAAGGTAGTTGACAATTACTTCACCCACGTTCTTCAACTTTAATTGCTTTTTGTTCAGCCTCTTTCATCACACGGATACACCAGTCTACATCGGCCGAAAAGCGATAGTTGAGATTATAAAAGATTATTTTTGCTAACGATGTAAGTGCATAAAAAGCCTGATGGCACACCAGCATTCCATGCTTAAACGAACGCCATGTGAGGTTGGCTGGCGGCTGAAGGCGACGGCGATGCAAAAAAACGGCCTTCATCGTTTACAATATTTGTGTCGCCGTAAATGACGCCCGGCAGAGCCTCTCCGTCGCCAAGACAATGAGCAATATGCTCTAACGTGGATTCGGAAGGGAAAGTATCACCAGCATTTAAAAAACACAATATAATCGCCCGTAGCCTTAATGATACCCTTGTTCATAGCGTCATAAAGACCCTTATCGCGCTCGGAGCATACTATAATATCATGTCCTGTTCGAGCCTCGTCAGAACGTTGCTTGTAGGCTTGCGCCATTTCTACGGTGCCGTCACGCGATAATCCGTCGAGGATAAGATGCTCAACATCGGTATGCGACTGCTGAAACACGCTATCAAGTGTGCGCTGAAGTTCGTGTTCGGCGTTGAAAGTACACGTAACAATCGTAAATTTCGATGATGTCAGTAGGTTAAAGATGGTAATGTTTAAAAAGCTAAAAGCCTGATTATAAACTTCAATATAAGCCATTGCAACAGCTCGTTGCGAGTAGGTGGAAAAGTACTTTCTGAACAGCTTGTTGGCTCAGCAAAGCATAATCGGACTCGCGTAATACCCAGTGAATACCAGTGGCAAGGTCGGCCGAATTGCCCAATGCCGCCACGTAACCGTTACGGCGATGGTCAATCATTTCGAGGGATACCGCCTACCTGAAAACCCACACAAGGCACGCCACAAGCCATCGATTCCATAATGGTATTGGGCAAATTATCTTCTAACGACGGCAGAACGAAGACGTCGGCAGAATTATATACCGACACGATACGGCGCTCATCACTGATATAGCCCAACGGATAGCAAGGCAAAGGTAACTGCGAAGCTACCTCCTCGGCTTTACCACCCAGAATGGCAATCACGTGTCGTCTTTTATTTCAGGGTGATCGGCCACCATCTTTTCAATAGCTTCGATAAAATATTTCATACCTTTGCGCTCCTGCGTAACGCGTTGCGACACGAAGAGAATAACACGTTTATCTTCGGGTAACATGCTGTGCAGGCGCGCTTCGCGCTTATCTTGCGGACAAAAAAACGTGAGTATCTATAGGGGTTTGGAATGCTATCAGTATAGAGTCCTGTCAACAAAGCGCTCTTCTTTGCTTGCCCAGCAAAGCCACCTACTGCACGCAATGAAAATGGATTCCACTATTTTTGATATAGTTTCTTTTTGCGAGCAAATACCTGCGATGACAAATCGTTTTCGCCACCTTTACCTGGGCAATAACGGACAGTTATGACAACGACGCTTAAACGCTTGGCAGCTACGCGTATAATGACATATACCAGTAACAGGCCACGCATCGTGCAAAGTCCAAACAATTGCTTTCTTACTCTTGATGATTTTACGAATAGATGACAGCGAGAGCATGCCCTGATTAATCCACGAAGGTGAATAACGTCGGCTTCCTTAAACTCAGGAAGCTGCGTAATATCGTTGCCTACGTTGGCAATATCAATATCAAAAAGGTGTGTGCGGGTGAAGTAAAGACGACAGAAAAATGCACCATCTTTCCCAAAGAAAACGAAGTCGTTGCCTCATGCGTCCGCCCAAACCAACCACCGTTATGCTGTCTGACGTCTTGTCTCTAACCAGCATTTTGGCTTTCACTCCGCTGTTATTCAATGCATCCATCAGGCGATTCGCTGCAACTGCAGCCCCACCTGTCATTTCGCTTGTGTTGACAATAAGAACTCGCATCGATGTATTGTATGATTCATTGGCAAACTTACATATTTTTATTTAATTATAAGCTTCTCTCCATAAGAAAATATATATAATGCGATAGCTGCGAAATAGCAAAAAGATAGCAAAAAGCAATAAAAACGTGTTAAAAAGATATCTGTGCGCGTACACAATCGTTGACATACATCAAAAATAACGGCATTTCCTGATGAAATCATGGTAAAACTGTTGTGCGGTCGAAATATTCGTCTTAACTTTGCATTGTCAAAAGGTTAATAGATTGTTTAGGTTAGTAATAATAGATTTAGGTGTTTTAGTTATTAGGTTTTAAGGTAGATTTGATAGATTGTTTAACGGATGACAATGAAAACCGCGAGGGTTGACATTCGATTTGAAAAAGATTTTTTTAGTTAAACATAGGCTTTACGCTAGTGCTCGTTGAGAGTATTAGCGTATTTTTGTGCATTACTTTTGAGAGATTACAAAAGTATCTTTTATCCCATCATACAAAGAAGCTTCCATTAGCATGGCGTAATGCACTAATGGAAGCTTCCGTATCTTAATCTGTGAACAGCGTAATTTGTTTTATCTTTTCGGTAGGAATATCAATATGTTTAGCGTATTTAATAATAAGGTATGAAGCATAATCCTCTTACCTTTTTATTGAAAAAAAGCTTCAACTTTCAGAATATATGATAATATAGTATAATCGTGTTTAGCTTACTTTTCTATCAAACAGACAGCATAAGCAGATATGCCTTCTTCGCGGCCTGTGAAGCCTAGCTTTTCGGTTGTTGTTGCTTTGATACTGATATCGTCCTCATCACAGCCTATAATTTGTGCCAAACAGGTCTTCATTGCTGGCACATAGGGGTGATTTTTGGACGCTCTGCGCAAATGGTAGCATCGATATTCCCCACTCTATAGCCTTTCGTGGCCAGCAAATCTATTGTTTTCGCAATATAATTTTTGAATCAATATCCTGCGTTTCAGCACTAGTGTCGAGGAAATGATAGCCTATATCGCGCATGTTGGCTGCACCAAGAAGGGCGTCGCACACCGCATGGATAAGCACATCTGCATCACTATGGCCAAGCAATCCTTTGAAATGGTCTATCTTTATGCCCCCAATGATGAGGTCACGACCTTCTACAAGCTGATGAACATCGAAAGCCAAGTCCAACACGAATCTTCATACGAATTAAAGAATTAAAAAAATTAAAGAATTAAAAGAAGGACGTAAGAAATAATAAATTAAAGGGTGAAAGTAAAGAAAAAGGCAAGCGTAACAAGCTTTATGAAATATACAAAACTATCACGCATGCCCTTTTTATACATATAATAAAAAGCCCCTATTTTCCTGCGGAACAAGTCCTTAATGCCGTCCATATCAAAGCTTAACGATATGCGGAGCGTTTCGTCAAGCGGATTACTTTTCGCCGTTGCGATTACATAACCAGCATCTAAAGAAGACGCTCATTTTTAAACCAGCACCCACTGTGAAAGTATTTTCGGTTACCCTTATTGGCGCTTTCGTTATGATATCCCTGCCTAACTGAGAACTGATTATTATAGGTATACTCAGCGCCTACACTCCAATTAACCTCCTGTAATTCCTCTTTGAAACCACCAGGAGCATCTCCAAAGCTCTTGAAAATGCCGCCAATCGACGATAAATCATAATATTCCTTCTGTACACGACGCTCATAAATCTTCTGACGATTCGCCATCTTTCTGCTGTGGATAGGTTGGAATCAGCAGTTTATTAGCGTCAGCTGCTATCGTGAAGCGGTTATAATCGTCGATAGGTATCATCAGCGACCCACCCTAAACGCAGGTTAGTTGGAATGAACTCGCTGTTGTCAGTGCCACCAAATGTAATCTTACTTCCGATGTTAGATAGATGTAATCCCAATCCCAATTGGCTCTCACGATCACCAAGATTAATATAATTCTGGTAATAAATACCTAAGTCTGCCGCAAAGGCTGAGCCAGGAGAGGTGTCCGATGTGTAATCATAGGGTGAGGTCAGAATATATCCATCGTACAGCGGCTGCGATTGAAAAACTTCTCACTTAACATCAGCGAGTAAGCCACATCTAACGACATTTCGTAAGGGTTGATGGTCATTGCGTCGCCACTTATCGACGTGTCTGTCTGCACTTCACCTAAAGAAAAGTAGCGCAAAGAACCAGAAACGGCGCTATAATCGCCAATACGGTAGTAACCAGCCATATATGCAGGGTCCATGTCACTGACCAATTGGCGCAACCATGGCGTATAGTTCAGCGCTACTCCAGCCCTACTAATAGCAAACGGATATTTGGCAGGGGTTCCAGTATTGTGAGTTAACATCGGGGTCAGTAGCCACACCAACATCACCCATTCCGGCAGCGCGGGCATCTGGTGCTATCGTTTGCGAAGTTACAGAATTGCGTACAGGATTAAACATATCGCGCTTATCCTCAGCTGATACCGTAACCACCCCGAGCACAAACAGACATATCAACAATATTTTTATGGAAATAATTCATCTATTATAATTCTGGTTTATTGAGATTAAACGCGCATAAACGCTTAATTATTGCTTATAACAACAAGTTTCTTGGCTTTGAAGTGGCACCACTTCCGTCGTAAGTACACGCGAGCCCTATACAGGTAAACCCCGTCGGAAGGCGGTAACCGTTGTTCTGTGCAAGGTTCCACTCCACCGAATAACTGCCTATTTCGGACGCCCACTTTCAGAATGGCTCACAATAAGCGCCCATTCAAATCATAAACATCAAGATTTACATTGAGATTACTGCCACCAAAGTTATGGTTTATAATAAAGGTGGTTGACGTAGATGCAGGGATTTCGCGTTGCACTTCATTGAAAATGGTAGGGTTTTAAGCCTTTAACCACATTAAAATCGAGCTGCACTGTTGACGGATTATTCATAGAATCCCACGCACGGAACATCAATTTGTGTGGGCCAGGCTCCAACATAGGTAACGTAAAACCAACAGAACCACTGGTGTATGTGCCAAAAATCGTATATGAAATATTCGTTTAATGTATAGGCTTCGTGGCCTTTCCGTCAATAATCAATTGCATATTGTGCCCCACTCCATTGCCTGTTGCGTTAATGCCATTGACGTCAGAGAGTTTGCGCTACAAAGTAAGGCGTGGTGTTTACATTGCCTCCACTTACAAAGTCGGGGGTGTTAAGGTAACAGAAAATCTTCGGTCCCACCGTATCAGTTAGCGCTTCACTTCCGTTTAAAACAAAACTATTTGAATATCCGTGAGCCGTAAGCGTGTGATCGTTATTCACTGCATGAGACGTGCATTTCACGTATCAGCCGAGTAATTCAAGTCAACGGGTACAGCAAATCGGAAGTTAAACTTACCGCCTACAACACTATCACTTCCGCTGTAAATTACTTTCGAACGAGTATAGAATTTAAATGGGGCGTAGGCTTCAGAAGAAGGATTCTCTCGCACGTCTGCAAGCTCTTTCGAATCAAGCACTACTGCCGTCATCGAACCGTTGAAATGTGCCGCATTTTCTATATGACCTGACACCCTTGCTATGCTGGCAGCCTTCAGCGTAATCAGCGAAGAGCCTACCGCTTGACCGTTAATTGAATCAATCACAACCTTCATCTGAGGCTGATTTAACGCAATCGCGGGGTCACCTAAAAGCGAGTATTGCAGTTTGTTAGTAGTACGATCGCGTCCCGATGTAATCATCAAGTTCTTCGCTTTGCGCTGTGCTTCACCTATCGTCATTGCCTTTCCGCCGTCCTGTGCTAACACAAAGCGCAAGAAAGCCATATTAATTACCTTATTCGCATGCGCCCATACGAGTGCGCTAGTGCCAAAGAAGGCCACTGCTCCACCTGCTTCATTCAACACGGCTGCTTCACCAATGTTCTCCTCATGCCGTCAAAGGGCATAATATCACATGATGCAGTAATCCAAAGCGGCAAGTTTTTTTGTTCGTAAATTCTTTAAAATCGGTCAGCTTTAATACGCCTTCATGCGATATCTGATCGACACGACCATGCCCTGCATAGTCCATAATCAGCGCACCATTGCGTTGCTGTTGCTTGATAATATTGCTTACTTCGGGATAACTATGGCCTGTAGACGACGTTTGTTCTGTATAGGCGTCCCACATCACTTTTTGATTTGGTATCGGGGATACAACGCAGCAAATGTCGTATTAGCAGCGTCATCAGCATCTTGCATATGCATGTTCTATTGCCATCATCGCCCATAAACATCAGCACATTCTGCCATGCACCAGCATTTTTATTGTTGACATAATTGATGGTTTTGTCAACCATTATCTTGGCTTCGGCCTCTGTTCGAACAGGGAAACGTCCCACAGCAAGATCTAATAAGTCTGCCGACTGCGGATTAAAGACCCTCTCCATCATCGAGCAAACCACAGAAAACCATCGTCAACACTAGCATTCTACGGTATTGAAAAAGAATTCTACTTTCATAACAAAGAAGCAAGTCGTCGGCATTCAGCGTGCTACATTCGGGCGTGCGAAGACGATTATCCCATCACGCAGTCGCCAAAGAGAAGCAAGTATCGTGGTGCCCTTCCGCCATGCCCAGCACGGTCATATAGCATCTTCAAATAACGACGATAAGCATTTGCATCAGGCGTACCACCTCGAGAAATTCGTTATACAATTCGTCAGCGGGAACAATGTTAACGCGGAATCCATCGCGCTGTTCGTGAAAAAGCTGCCAAAGCGTTTTGCCTGTGCCAATAGCTTCTGAGAGGTTGGTATTATCATCACCATGTCGGCCCCAGGGTCTGCATGATGGTCTTGGTTTTCGTAATACAGCGTGCACATACTCAGGTGAAGGAATGTTCCTCTGAGATTGGGCGCAGCCATTGGCGTAATCTCCACGTCATCTGCACGTAATCAAGACGTGCAGGCCACCTGATACGACTTTTAATTTTCACCGTATCAGCTGATGCAGCTCACTGAAAGCATAAGTAGCCGATCGCTCGCTGCCTTTATCATAGTCGATAAGAGAGATTTATATTACGCTAAAACCCTATCGTTTTTACACATCACTTGCACCCTCTGTGCGGTTACCACGTAACATTTACCGATAGCTTCTAGAAGCCTCTCGCCGTGTTTTTCACTACCACGCGCTTCGTCTCGCGCTTTGCTATGGCCTCTGTATCGAAAGGTTTCTCGCCTCACCATTATACCAACTGTAGCCGTCAACTCGTACAGACTATGATAATCGTTCGTCGAAGGATAGAACGAATTTAAGAAAGCCGTCGAGTCGATGAGTTGAAGGTGCTTCGTCATTCGATGTTAGAAGTAGTAACCATAATCAGAATAAGGGTTGCGTGTGCGCCGTGTGGCCGTGTTTGAACTCCATGCAACAGGCCCGTTGGCATAGAGCCTACGCCCATTTACCGGCGTACTGTAGCCACTTCTTTAATCGTCCAAGAGCGCGAACTCGTTACCATCTGCTTTTTCGTTCTGCAGGTTACCGCCAGCAACCATATACTTTTACCTTGCTTAGGTCAGAAAAGCCTGCCCGACGCGCCAATGCCGAGCGTCAGTTCGCGTCACACACCTGACGAGGGTACTTTATTTTAACCCATCGGCCTTTGGCCAGCACCGAGTGCTCGGCACTGATCGCGCACCTGCCGCCAGTAGGGGCTTGACGAGCCACCTGCGTGCCGAACGGCTCTCAGCCTCTGCATCAACACGCAGCATAAAGCGACCAAAATTTGATATTTCCCGTTTCTATAGACAAGCGGACAAAACTGTACATTAAGCATGCCGTTGCCATGATCCGAGCACAGTGCGTGTGCGTGATATGAGGCGAAAACAGGCGGCGAATCTGACGAGCTCTCGGTACGCGAAATCTACATCGAGCGCCGTCATATCAACAAATTCGGGGTATAGATAGAAGAAGATAGACGCTATCGCGATAGCCTTCAGTCAGCGGAATGCTATAAGTAAGAAGTTACGAAGCACCGAATCAACGCTTGTCTCATCATACGTGAGATTAAAAAAGCGCTGAGCCGAAGCCGTCAAACAAAGGCTCAGGAAAGCAAGAATACCTATTAATCTATATTTCTTCATCTTACAATTCTGTTTAGCAACTCAGCGAGGTTTATCTGCAATGAAAATCGAGAACTTTTCCCTATCCTCTAAATAACCCTCTAAGTGATCGTCAATATTTGCGGGCCAACGCCTGCTGGTGTACCAGTAAACAGGAGGTCGCCCGTCTTTAATGTGCAGTACTGACTGACGTAAGATACCACCTCGTCAACCGTATGCAGCATATCGCCCGTAAAGCCTTGCTGTGCCTCTACACCGTTAACGTTGAGCCTAAAGCGTATGCGTTGCGTGTCGAGAAACTTGTCTTTTGATACCCAGTCGCCATACACGCTGCGCCATCAAAAGCTTTGCCATATCCCATGGCAGGGCCATTCTGCGATAATTTGTGTTGAAGTTCGCGTGCCGAAAAGTCTATACCCACCGTAAAAGCGTCATAATAGCGATGTGCGTAGCGCACAGGCACCGTTTTACCCAACTTACAAATACGAACCACAAAGCTCGGTTTCATACTCGATGCGGCCCAGATGGTCGGGGAATAAAAACGGCTTACGCCCCTTCAACAAGCTTGAGTCGGGTTTCATAAAGATAAGCGGCTCTTCTGTCTTTAATAACGTATCACACAGCTCTTTATTGTGCTGCGCGTGAGTTCATGCCCACGCAAATAATCTTCATATAGCGAACTGATACTTAATTTATGTCTTATTGAATAATTAATTTCTTCATCACGGCAACATCGTTACAGTGTAACCATGGGTGTACGACGGCCGTCGTACGGGTTATACCACAGCCGCAGTACACATTGTATGGCGGCCGTCGGTACAGACTGTGTGGCGGTCGCCGTACAACTACGCTGTCTGCGCAAAGGCGACAGGAGAACAGCCTAATGCTATTAACAGGACGACCTAATGACGCATAAGTTACAGCGTAAAACAGCTTGCTGCACAACGCTTTTGCATTCTCAAAACCCTACGAACGCGTTGTTATTTCACTATCTTTTTCCGCCTTGCAGATAAATTCCGTGCGGAAGTTTCGACATATCAGTTCCGACAAACCTTCCATCTAAGGTATAAATACGCGCGTCGTCGGCCATACGACGCTTCGTCATTGTTTGCATTTATATTTTCAATGCCTGTGGCTACACGCCTAAGACACCTCTTGTAAGCCTGCATAGGCATCAATTTCCACCATAGCCATAGAGGTTGTTTTGGGTATGTAAGCGTGGGATCGTATCGACGGCAAGTGGTGCTGAAAATATCAATACAATCGCGCGGAGTAAGCGTGGGGGCATGCCTGAAGCCATAAGGCAATAACACCCGCTACTACGGGCGCGGCCGATTGATGCCGCCATTGCTCATCCAAGCATAGGTACGACCGTTATAGTTAAAATGGCGAACGTCGCTCGATAACGGAAAACCTGCGTTTGCCGGATTGTTGATAAAGAACGTACTATACGACGAAATGATGTTCTGACCTGGAGCCATTACATCGGGCTTTATGCGGCCGTCCCATGTCGGTCCCACCGCCGAGAAGGGCGTTCGTACGCCTCCTGTTCCGTTGTTATAAACCTTTGTTTCCGCCTGAAATAGTTCACAAACCACGTGCGATAACCCGTTGCTACCCACGCAAATAACAGAAGGAGCGCTCGACGGCGAGTAAATACTGTGGCTGTTATCGCCTGCAACAAGTGATGGGGTCAAGGCTGCTATGACGAAGTCGCCCGACACACGATAAAGTTCGATATCGGCAGAAGGGCCTACCAATTCAACCGATATGGGCAACTTAGAAAGCTGTGTTGACGACTTGATAACCCAGTCGCAGGCGGTCAATCCTGTACCATAGCTGTCGGCATAAGCTCACAGCCGTAAGTTCGTAATCAATAGTATCGATGCGCAAACTGTCTTTAAGGTCGAATCGGTAGAAGCTAACAGCGTGGCAAGTGTGTAGTTACGAACAACGGAGCTTGCCCTGTGGGGTGAATTTCAATCGAGGTGAAGTTGGCTGAAGCGCGAGTGGTCATGCTCATCGCCTTACGGCTACTGCTAACAAACAATCCTGCCGATGCCGTACCAGCAGGTTTATGCGCATAATTAATATTTTTCCCTTCGTTGCCTGCAGAAGAAACAATAATCGTCCTGGCCCAGAGAGCGACTCAAGCATCTCATAATACAAAATGTCATCGCCGTGGAAATCTTGCTTTGAGCCTTCAGCTGAAGTTGATAACACAGGGTTTATTCTGGCTCGCCGCATAATCGAAGATATACTTAAAAGCCCAGCGCGTCAAGAGCGTCCAGTGTATTTATAATAGTCGGACGGGGCTATGAGGCTGGCATCTTCTGTAGCATGTGCAAACAAAAACATAGTTCGCTCTCGTAGGCTATGCCACGATAAGGTGACACAATGCCGCCACCCTCCGCTCCACTACCCGCTGCAATGCCTGCGGTATGGGTGCCAGTGGGTTTTGTATTAAGCCGTCGCGCGGGTGGCCTAAAGCCAATAACGTTTCGCGACCAACGTAATCGCGACCAACGGGTAACGTGCTGTTGAGGGTATCAACAGCAATTGATCCACATGGCTCCAATGCGATAACAACGCGACATATCGGCCGAAAAGAAGTTTGGGGTTGTTAAGTCGAAGCCAATGTCTGCACGCCAACAACTCGCCTTGCCCCGTATAGCCTTGTGGAAGATGCTCTCCGACATTGACCTTCGTAGCCGACACGATAATGCCTCGTGGTATCCATCAGCACATGGCTACGTCGGCCAGCCCTCGATGCGCAGGATAGAAGGGAAAGAGATAGCGTTGATATCTGGTCTAAAGGAATACTTGCTATAGAGAGGTTTCCGTTGTGATAATAGCACCTTTGCGCCACGAGCGCAATGCTTCATCGCATATTTCCTGTGCCTTGACAAAGGCAGGACTGATGGGCGTTGTGGTTTGCGGCACGCACGACTGAAACGATGGGGTCTGTGGCACACTAAAGACAGCTTCGCGCACCAAAGCCGACATTTTTGTAAGGCTGGTCGTTGAGCAATAGACATCGAGGCGAGAACAGCAATACAAGACTAACGACAATCCATTTCTATAGCTTTGAACATAGGGTTTTTATCAATTTTTATTCCCACAGAAATATACGTAACTGATCTAACAATACAGCAGCAAAAAATAAGTTGATATCAATACTACTGCGCAATATAACACTTGTTGCTGAGATGATAAGGTGAGAAAGTAGTTGGAAAGGCCCTTATACAACTCGAAAAGAGAGGGTGAACAATTGAAAAGATAAACGGCAAAACATGATGCCGCCAGCTTATTAATTCGTGAACTACGGAACGACAAACGTTGAAAAAGAGGAAAAAGCGAAATAGTGGCCACAATAACAGGGAGCGATGTATTCTTATACCAAAAGAAACATGCATCAACATTGTTGTGTAATATAGCTATACCGCCCATAAAAGCAATGGCTAAACATGATATAAAATAGGTAAGTGCATAAGTCCAATATGGCAAGTTGGTGATACGATGACCATATAACCGAAGCCAGCGACCAACGAAATAAATGAAGATAAAGGTAAAAACCGAATTGCCTTTCAGTTCCCATAGTGGGCTGTTACCATACCAACCGAAAAACGCTTTGCACAAGTGCACTACAACGCGATGACGACGAGAAGGGGTGTGCCTTCGTTCCATCTGGCACAACGATGATGGAGATATTCTATCATCTTATTGAGCATAGGCGATAGCAAATAGAGTAGCAAGTAGATCGTGCAAACCAATAAGGGTCCATGATAACGAGGTGAGCTGCAAACCTTAGCGTTGGGGGTAACTCTGGGATCAAAAGTATAATGACACGAAGTAAAGAACAAAAAGTAAAGAACCATACTTGAAAAAGAGAAACCAGCAAGTCGACGTTTTTTAAACTGAATACCATACCAGCCTGAAATCAAAACAAATGTATCGACAGCTACAATACACAACGCTTCGAGGATCATCTGTTCCCAAGCGCGTGGAGCATTAACAAGAAAATCTGCATGCTCGAGTGCTCGGGCGCCTAAGAAATTGGCATGCAATATCAGCATCATCACCATAGCAATGATGCGTAACAGCTCAATTTGTGAGTCGCGGACGTCATGATGTGATTGTATTTGTTTGATAAATTCAGCATTTTTACTTCCTCGTCTATGATAGACAGGGCCATGGACGAGAATCCATGACCTAATTTATATTTTGCTTTTTACCAACTTATCGGGCATTTACATTTGTAAAAAGCTCGCGTTAAGCAACATCGTCTAAATTAATCAGCAGCAAGACTCGAAAATGCATGTAAGCGCGAATGGTCAGACCACCTTGCTTGCTAAGCCACTGAGATACGCTCTCCTTGTCGCCATCTCCAAACTGGAAACTCTTGGTCAACAAGACAGTTCTCCTTGAAGAATTTAGCCATACGACCCTGAGCAATGTTCTGAATCATGTTCTCATTCAGATTAGCAGCTGCCTGCTCGCTTACGGTCTTCTGTGATCTCAATAGCCTTATCTGCATCTTCTTGTGACAACCAACCCTTGGTGATAGTTGAAAGCAATATGATCCTCTGAGTCAACAAGGTTCGCGTTGATACCCGCTTTCTTCAAAGCTCACATTTACCTGACGCCTCAATCTGTTCTTCTTTAGTCTTCTGAATAGCAACACGCAATTCTTCGTCCTTTACTTCCCTGAGAAACGCTTGATTCGTCAAGAGCTACAGGCTTCATAGCAGCTACCTGCATTGCGACTTTTTGGTGGCTAGCGTCCTCGTTTGAGCCGCTAAGCTGAACCATTGTAGCCAAAGTATGACGGCCCATGTGGTCGTAAGTGTAGATGCTTTTCGCCTTCAGCCACGCTGTGACCATCAAGTTCCATCTTCTCGCCTACAACGCCAGAACGACGTGTAACGGCCTCAGCCACAGTAGTTCCATCAGCTAAAGTCAGTGCGTTAACCTCTTCAAGAGTCTGAGCTTTCGCAGCACATTGCAGCGTCAAGAATCTCTTGTGGAGTTCGATATAATCAGCACCATTAGCAACAAAGTCCGTTTCGCACGAGAGCAACTCATTGCAGCAAAGCCGCTTTACGTTCTCAACGAGGACACAACCATTAGATGTAGTACGGTCAGAACGCTTTGCAGCAATTGCCAAACCACGCTCACGAACAAGCTCTACAGCCTTATTGATATCACCATCAGCTTCTGCAAGGGCTTTTTCACAGTCCTTCATACCAGCACCTGTCATGAGTGCGAAGCTTCTTGATGTCTTCAATTGTAACAGCCATAATATTACTAATCTTTAAATGTTAGATTTGAAATTTACTATAATTAAAAACGATAGGGTCTTATGAGGGTTGACGTGAGGGTCTTCATCCGATCCCTATCAACCTTACAAGACCCTATGTAGGGATTGACATTTATTCAGCCTTTGTTTCTCGGTAGCCTCTTCTGCCTCAGCAGCAGGAGCCTCTGCCTTTACTTCCAGGAGCTCCAGCAGCCACTTCCCTTGCGAGCACGACGTGCATGACGCTTCGCCTTCTGCAGCCTCTTCAGCCTGCTCAGCAGATGCCTTTTCGTCAGCCTTTTCAGCCTTATGCGTCGGTCAAACCTTCAGCAACGGCACTGCAAACGCTCGAGGATAACCTCAACAGAGTCCTTAGCATCGTCATTTGCTGGAATAATATAATCGATATTCTCAGGACTCAGAATTGGTGTCTACGATACTAAATACTGGAATTCCAAGACGATTTGCTTCTTTAACAGCAATATGTTCCTTCATCACGTCAACAACAAAGAGTGCTGCTGGCAGACGAGTCAGGTCAGAAATTGAACCTAAGTTCTTCTCCAACTTGTTGCGTTGACGGTTAATCTGCAGAATCTCACGCTTAGAAAAGATTTGAGAAAGTACAGTCGTTCATCATCTTATCGATGTTCGCTCATTTTCTTTACCGCCTTGCGAATAGTTGGGAAGTTGGTAAGCATACCGCCGGGCCAACGTTCAATTACGTAAGGCATGTTTACTGAAGCAGCCTTATCAGCTACAACTTCTTTGGCCTGTTTTTTAGTAGCGACGAACAGAATCTTTCTACCGCTCTTTGCTGATAGCTTTCTATAGCCTCAGCAGCATCGTCGATTTTTGCAACAGTTTTGTTGAGGTCGATAATGGAATACCATTACGCTCCATGAAGATATAAGGGAGCCATTGTTGGTTCCACTTACGCTTCAAAATGGCCAAAAATGACATCCGCCTGAAAGCAATTGGTCAAAATTTGTTCTTGACATTGTTTGCTTTAAATTTGTTTACTTTCTTTTTAATTCTAAAAATTGCTCAGAATCAGCCGATAAGTAACCAACGAGTGGGTCTTATCGGTTTAGATACTAAACTATCAGCTTGTGCGTCTTTCTCCAACCACTATGCATAGCGCACACTGCTTTCGCAGCATTTTTGTCCATGTACAGCAAGCCAGAAGGGAAACGAACACATTAACGCTTGCTGAACTGGAAGCGACGACGCAGCCTTTGGCTGACCTGGTTTCTTACGCTCAACAGCACGGCTGTCGCGAGTAAGGAATCCATGATCCTTCAGGGTTCTTTTTATCCTCAGCGTTAACTTTAACCAATGCACGTGCAATAGCAAGACGAAGAGCCTGGCTCTGTCCTGTATAACCGCCGCCATCAAGGTTTGCCTTAATGTCATATTTCAGCAACTTCAGAAGTTCCAGTGGCTGCTTAACCACGTACTGCAGGATAGCTGATGGGAAGAAGTCTTTGATATCTTTCTTGTTAATTGTGATCTTACCGGTACCTTCTGAAGAGGTAAACACGAGCTACAGCGCTCTTTGCGGCGACCAATTGCATTTATAACTTCCATCTTTTCTCCTTATTATTTATACTGGTTAATATCGATGTTCTTTGGCTTCTGAGCTTCCTTATTGTGCTCTGCACCTTCGAAAATGTACAGGTTGCTCATCAAAGAACGACCTAAGATACCTTTGGGTAGCATACCCTTAACTGCATGACGCAGCATTTTGTCGACTACCGTTCTTGCGTGTACGCAAGTCAGCTGGCGTGTTAAAACGCTGTCCTCCTGATAACCAGTATAACGAGTGTAGACTTTATCAGCCTTTTTGCCGGTGAAGCGAACTTTTTCAGCGTTAATGATAGATAACGCTGTCACCACAGTCTACATTGGGTGTGAAGTTTGGTTTGTACTTTCCCGCGAAGCAACTTGGCAACCTTTAGAGCAGAAACGACCAACAACTGGTCTGTAGCGTCAACTACAACCCACCCTTCTGCACTGCTTCGCTTGTTTGCGGAAATAGTCTTGTAACTTAAAGTGTCCATTTTAAACTTAAATTTTACTACTAAAAACGGTTTTTAATACTACCTGAATGAATAAAGGACCTCGCGGCGCCTCCAGTCTCAAAAAGAGACCATCCACAGCATTATCCCTGACGCTCTGACGATTCACCAACCATGATATCCGCCATGAATACCACTATTAACACGGAAAGAGCTGCGAAGAATCTAAGCGTTATCTTCGCAATCTCGGAAACGCAAAAGTTACATATTTTATTTAGCTTATCTTGTACAAAACGTCGCAAAACTAAAAGATTTACGATTATTTAACGTTACAAAACTCGTTTAAAACACAATTGGCTTTACATCGCACCGATGATAAAAAGGGCGATTACTGGGCTAAACGTAACGCGATTACGACGTAACGACAAGACAAAACGTGTACATTCTAAAAATAAACGGATTACAAAACACGCAAAAAGCCATGCCATTTGCTATGTAATGGCAAAGACGATTACGACGTAAGGGCGACTCGATTACATCGTAGAACGTCGCGCGATTACGTCGTAAACGCAAATGCTTTTACGATGTAATCGCAAAATCAACATCATTTTATCGGAAAAATAGGTGTAAAAACGTGTAATAGAAGACAATTATAAAAAAGAACACTACTATTGCTTCTCCACTGTTTTCTCTTATTTTTATCGTGTATAGGGCGCATAACGCTATGCAACACTTGCGCCACCTCTTCTCAGCACAACGCCCTATCGTTATACACCTCTTCGGCCAATTTGCGACCTCGTTTACCCATTTCGACCATCTCCTCTGGGTGGTTCTGGGCATAAGTAATGGCCTCTATCCAGCCCTCCTTATTATAATAAGAGTATAGAGATACCGCAACCTCACGGTCAACATCAACCGGAAATTGTGGGTTACGACTGCATAAAATCGGTATTCCGAGCGCGAGAGCCTCAACTACTGTCGTCAGTCCGACGGTGTATTTTGTTTCTGACAACATATCACCACATACTGATGTTCGTTAACTTCGCCGCAATCTCTGGTACTCCCATACCCATATTGTTTGTAAAACAAACGTTGATATTGGGCCGAACGTGCAGCTGCTCAAACATTTTTCGATAATTAATATTGCCGTTCGCATGGTTCAGATAAATATTAAGCGGCGCACCGCATGGTTAAAAAGCCTTGATAAGCGTTGGCATATCGCGCATTTCTTTCCCGACGACACAAATCCCACCCGCTCTACAGAGTGTGCGAGCAGACGGTCGTAGAAGTCGAGGTCAGCCCCAGTGGCCTAAAGTGGAAACTTTTTAGGGTTAGCCTTGCCCACCTTTACCGAATCATCAATAAGTTTTTGCGAGAACATCTCATCTATACCACGATAAAATGTTTTTCCAAGAATCTCACGCCACCAGCTTGCTGACTTCACAATAGGCTGATGATGCCAAATAACAATAGGGTTTGCGGAAAAAGCCAAGCGCTCGAAGAAATACAAGAATTTCGATACCCTTGTAATGAGTAGCATATACCGCGTCTATTTGATGGCGTAAACGCAATACACGCCATGCCGTAAGAAGCATAATTTTTCAGCCTCTTCGTAGTAGGAATAAACCGATGCCATATTACATCAATACCATGTTCTTTCAGCCGAGTAGCGCCATACAGCAAGTGTCCTGGGAACTCTCCCTTATTAAAACGCGACAATTGCATCTGTATGTCTTGGGTATGATAGAAGTAAATTCTCATTCCCTGCTATTTTTCATGCAAATGTAATCCTTTTTATTTGGAATTCTAATGAAGAAAGCGTATTTTTGCAATTATGACAAACGAGACTCTGAAAGAGAAAACAGCCAAGGGCCTTTTTCTGGGGTGGTCTGAACAGTTTGACACAACAGGTTATTGGTGTTATCTTCGCTATTATTCTTGGTCGACTGCTTGATAACGCCGACTTTGGTATGATGGCGATGATTAGTGTCTTCTCGTTGATTGCTACAACTCTTCAGAATAGCGGTTTCCCTACGGCCTTAGCCAACATGAAAGAGCCGCACGACAAAGATTATAACTCGGTATTTTTGCTTAATATTATAGTGGGGTTTCGGCTTATACTGTGCTTTCTGTGCTCCACTTATTGCCGATCTACTACAATGAACCGCGACTCATACCCCTTTGCCGTTATGCTTTCCTTAGTATATTAATAGCTTGTTTGGCACCGCGCAGAATGCGTTTCTGTTTAAGAACCTACGAGCTAAAGCAACAGCTTTCAAGGCGGCCATGGTTGCCGTGTTGATTGCAAAGTTCTACTGGCGTTGCATGTGCTTTTGCAGGATTGGCTTATTGGTCGCTGGCTACACAAGGAGCTTTGCTTTACGTTTCAATCAATACACTCTTGGCTTGGCATTATTCTCCGTGGCGCCCAAGCATGAAAGGGTCATCAGCTTTGAGCCCGCCAAGCGTATGTTCCGCTTCTTCATTTAAAAATTTTGTTATCGAACATTACAAACCATTATCAACAACAATATTCTCTAACTTTTTATTGGGCCATTACTTCACGGCTCGCGACACAGGAAACTATTATCAGGCTTATCAGTGGAACTCGAAATGCTTTAGTCTGGTGCAAAGCATGGTGAATCAAGTGGCGCAACCCGTATTAATTGACCTTCAAAAATGAGGGTGAACGTCAGCTGAATGCATTTCGAAAGATGATGCGTTTTCGCAGCCTTCTGTCGTTTCGCTGTTGTTAGTGCTTTGGCTTGGTGGCTAAAGAGTTTATTGTTCTTACCGTTGGGCCGAAATGGATAGTAAGTGCAGGCTATGTGCAAATACTGTGCTTTGCAGGCGCAACCATGCCTTTGATCACTCTATTATCTAATATGGTTTATCAGCAAAGGAAAGTCGAACCTTTATCTTTACTGTACTTTTGGACTTGGTATCGTACAAATTATAAGCATGTTACTGCTGTGGCCCTATGGTATTAAGAACATGGTTATAGTCTATACCCACTAATATAATGTGGGTTTTGTATGGTTATTCTTTGTCAACCGCCCTTACGGGCTACGGCTTATGGGCGCTTTATCAAGGACACAACGCCTTTTGCTCTTGCCGCTTTTTGCTGTAAATGACTGCAACATATTTTACTACAGCCGCAATTCATACACTGTGGTTGCTCTTGATTTGCAGAATAGCCATGGCCATGTTGCTATATTATGCCGTAATGCGTATGGCACGCGTGCAAATACTTGCTGAATGTCAACAGTCTATTATAAAGAAAATTCATTCGCCTAACAGCCCTACCCTTTGTCATTTTAAAGGGTTAACAACTGCTGTTACACAGCATAAAGGAAAGAGAAAACTTTTGTTTTGAAGCTACCCTTTAGGCTTAAACTATGCTTTCTCTGAACAATCTGATATTCTCTCTATACTGACTAAGGTCGCCCTTAAATATAGAAGAGGTACCACCTACAAACAAGCTCGCGCCAAGGCTACGTGGGTTTTGCCGTGCTCAGGGGTGATATTTCCGTCTACTCCATCAAAATCTCCTCACGATGCTCTCGTTCTAACAGGCTTTGCACTTTGGCAGCTTTGCGCAAGGTGCTAAGTACCATGTGCTGACCAGCAAATCCAGGGTTCACCATAAGCAGGTTAATGCCATCAATATAGTCAAGAACCTCCTCTAAAACATTGACAGGTGTAGCAGGACTTATAGCCAAAAAGCGCTGACAACCAAACGGTACGAGCCAGTCGAGAGCGCGCTGAACCTGATAGATAGCTTTTTCGTAATGAATGCTCACTATATCAGTCGACTGAATACCCTATCCACTGTAATTTATATTCGGGATCTTTGACCATTAAATGCAAATCAAGCGGAATATCGGTAAGTTCGCGCAAACCACGTATGTAATCGACACCCAAACCAAAGTTCGGAACAAACTCACCGTCCATTACATCAATATGTAAACGCTCAATGCCTTCTTCCTTAAATATTTGTAATGTCTCTTTCAGGTCAACAGGTTGCTACATCATTGAGGCCGATATTTCACTTTTTGTGTTTCATTTCCATAGAATTAATCGTTCCAAATAGTCATTATTTTACAGTAAGGTTGGCGGTGTTCGGGCCATCAATTCAAGGCCACGCGGAAGTTCTTCTCTGAGAAAATGCGTGCGAAATAAGACTTTCGACCGATCACCTTTCCGTTGGCAATAGCCTCTACAGCTTCTGTCCAGTCGGAAGCATTTTGAGCCATCGTACGACGAGTTCCAAGTGCCATTTATAGAAAGTTGTTTACGCAAATGCGCCAATCATACGATCTTGTTGCAACTGAATATTGCCAGCAGGGTTACCCATCAACACCAAACTTCCCGCAGGCGAAGTGGCTTTTATAGCATCGTTGACCGCCGTCTCACTACCCACTGCTTCCAAAAACGAAGGGATATGTGCGGTCAATTGTTGTAGCGTAATTGACGCCACAACCTTCAACTAACGCGCGTTTGTCCTCGTGTCGACCAACAACAGTGACACTCTTCGCATCCATAAGCTTGGCCCATTGTGCTGCACTTTATGCCTACTGCATACCCGTACCAATAATGGCCACATCAGCGCCTTGCTGTAACCGTCCGCACTTAATGGCATGCAGAGCAACCGCCAAAGGTTCGAGCACAGCAGCAGCACGAAAAAGAGAAATCGTCAGGTAAGGCTATCAGATTCCATATCAGGAACGGCCACATATTCTGCCCATCCGCCATTGCGTCGTGAGCCTACATAATCGTAATGTTCACACATTTCGTAATGCTTTTCAGCACATTGCGCACACTGACGACAGGGTATAAGTGGGAAAAATTCCCTACGCGTCGGCCCACCCATGAGACATTAGCCTCGTCGCCAACACGGTGTACAATGCCCGCGAGTTCGTGGCCAGGGATAGTAGGAAAGTGGTAAGTGCCCTTGCTAAATACACGTGGAATATCGGAGCTACAAAATGCCAGCGGCTTTGATTTTCACAATAGCCCAATCGGGAGAAGGACATTCGGGCATAGGAATATCTTCGTATCGAAGTAGCTGCCTCATGGCGTGTAAGACGTAAGCTTTCATAAGTTGTCGTTATTTGATTTTTCCTGAATAAGAGTCGCAAATGTCGACAAATCTTCATGGGTTGTTATTTTCTCATGTTCATGCTATCGCCCTCAATGAGATGGATATTCATATCTGCAATTTGAGCTATTTCGGTGCTACCATTTATCTTTTCTAACCTTTTCTTCGGGCATATCACGATGTGCTTGCAGGTATTTTCAAACACAAAGCTTTCGGGTGCTTGGCCAGCGAAAGAGTGTATTACGATCAAGTAAAGCATCGATATTTTTACCATCGTGGCTCATATAAACTCGTATCTTTCATTGGAATAACGGGTAAAACACCGTCGCAAACGCGGTTTTCGTCCAAGCATGCATCAATTAACTGTTGCGAAACTAAAGGGCGAGCGGCATCGTGAATGATGACAACGTCATCGGAAGCAATACCAATAGATTCGAGCTTTTCTAAAGCATTATAAATAGTAAACTGCCTTGTGCGTCCGGGTTTACTATAAATTACTGATTGGGTTGTAACGATATCTTTTAAAAGATTCTTCTACAAAAAGCTCGCCATTCGTCAGCAAGACAAATAACGATTTTATCGATACGGGATTATTGCAAAACGTTTTACGCAATAATTTATAATGGGTTTGTCGGCCACCTTGATGTATTGCTTGGGGCATGCTTCGCCCATGCGAGTGCCAACACCTCCAGATAGTATGATAGCAATGTCTCATAATGCAAAAAGATAAGCATAAATATATATTGCAGCATACTGATTAATAGAGAATTTGAAACAAAAAGCCTTTTTATTCTTATTACTTTTAGTAAATTTCCTGCATACAAGCATATCAACATGAAAGAATAAACATCTTGACGAATATAAGCAGCAACAACTTCGGTAAATGTCAGCTCAAACAGCTGAGTATTTTATGTGAGATTGACAGGATATGTCGTAAACACAACATTGACTATTGGCTTGACGGCGGAACGCTTCTTGGGGCTGTTCGCCACAAGGGATTTATTCCATGGGACGATGATATTGACATTGCCATGACCGTAGAAGGCTTGGAACGGTTCAAGAAAGTAGCGCAAAGCGAGCTACCTTCTCATCTTTTCTTGCAAACTCCAGAGACAGAAGACAACAAGGAACCCTATTAATAAGATACGCTGATTTAAACTCTTTTGTGTTGAAGGTGGCGATGATTTCTCTGCCAATTATCAAAAAGGGCTTTACGTTGACATCTTTCCCATGGTGTTCTTTACCCAACGCTTTCATGATCGCTAACAAGAAGAATCACCAAAGGAATATCGAAGAGTTATTCAATCCTTCACCACAAACATGTTTATTCTTTTAGGGCAGTAGCTGAATTCTTTTGGTTTGGATTGAAATACGTTACATACAAAAATGTGTGGAAATTGCTATGTAAAATAAAGTCGTGCAAAACGTATTTCTCAAATATTCCTGTATAACTGGCTATGGAACTCAACATCGACATGATAGCATTTTTCCAGTAAAAGAGATTCTTTTTGAAGGAAGTTCTTTTCTTGGACCTAATAATCCTGATGCCTATCTGACGGATCTCTTTACTGAAATTATATGGAGATTCCTCCTGTAGAAAAAGCGTAAAATCCATTCTGTTTTATTATGCCAGAACTCATTTCTGGGCGAAACAGAACAAGATTAATGCTGAGAACGTTATGCCATCGTTGTGAGATATTTAACGATTAGCATACCATTCGATATCCAAAGATAAGATGAAAGTAAAAAGATAATACCCATCATTGTGGCATAAACTGTGTTCCATTGCTTGCTTTGCCTTAATAAATAGCCCAAAGCAATAGGAACAATGAATGCCCAGCCCGATGTCATGATGTAAACTTCGTTAATTCCAAAGCCTAAAACGATGTTGAGCAACATATCAAAAGCTCAAACCACGAAAAGCAACATCAAAAAGAATTTATAACGAATGCTGCACACCACGCCAGCAAGAAACAGCAAAAATAACAACTACTTTATACAATATTTATAGGCGTATCGGTAATTAACAAACTTAGGGCGCGTTTTCATGCACGTCTTCTAAAAGATGATTTTTCATGCAACTGAAAAGACTCTCCGAAGAGATTTTTCAATCAAAACCGGCAGACGAGGTGTATCAAAAATCTATCAAGTTCCAGATGCCATCAGTACCCATTTGCTTCTATTCCGTTCCTCTCTATCCATACCTTATGCTTCTCTTGTTCCGCTTTTTCCTCTTTACTTTATCGAAAATTTCCTGCCTTTTTCAGCTAACATATGCTGCAATGCTTCCTGTTGCGGAACTTCTAAAAGTTGATATTGCGCACGCTGAATACAGAAAAGAGCCGTCAATGGCAACAATATGCCAATAACAATAAATTTAAATCGGAAAAACGTGACGACCATTAGCGAACCAATCTGCCAACATGGTTTTGATACCATTAGACAAGGCTATACCAGAAGTAAAGAAAAGAAGCACGGCCGATTCCCACGCTTTGATAGGATTACCCGCCAATAATCTTTTACCCACAATGTACAAAGTCATAGAAAGTAACATCATAGAGATGATGAAATGGTCGGGTACCATCGTTGGCAAAAAGCACGTGAGCGAAAGAAAATAACAGCGCAACCAATAGCAGTGATTCGCCTTTTGACAGCATCAAAACTTCTCTTAGTGTTCGATATATAAAGATAACGGCGTAAAGAGCAGAAAAAGATAACTACTGTCGATAATATGAAAACGGCGCAGTTTACGCCTGTTATATCCATTATCCAATGATTTAATAAAATACATGGGATAAAGGAAAGTGAGATATAATGGGTGCCTATCGGTAACAAAAATATATTTGTTTTCTCCTGACACCATAATCCAAGACCAACAATCATATCCCTGACATATTGAACCACGCGTAAACAAGGAATAGAACCCGCCTGAAGCGCCTTTGAGTACACGATTTCCAATGACTTGCTATTAGCAATACATTGAAAAATGTAAACACCATCAAAGCAACGGCAGCCAGCCATCGCTCTTCTTTTCTTAGCTTAAATATCTTAAACAGATTGCTCACCATCATGATGTCACAAAATTAGTAAATTTCAAGGGAATAGACCTGACCGAAACAGGAAAAAAAGCAATATAACACCACCTGTATGAAAGAAAAAGCACTAACTTTTGCGAAAATAGAAAACTTGATAGCATGAAGCAACCTTATAAAACTGACATCGCGGTATTGCTACTTTTTTAACCGCCCCGAAACCTTCCAACAAGTATTCAATGAGGTTAAGAAGGCTAGACCTTCTCGTCTTTTCCTTTATCAAGACGGAATGCGCGGCGAACGCGATCGCGTTGGCGTTGAGGCGTGCCGCCAAATAGCCAGCGATGATAATATCGATTGGGAGTGAGGTTCACCGTCTTTACCAAGAGAAGAACCTTGGCTGCGATCCCTTCCGAGTACGTTTCGCAAAATGGGCATTTTTCTATCGTCGATAAATGTATCGTTCTTGAAGACGATGACGTGCCGTCGCAAGCCTTTTTTTCCCTTTTGTAAGGAAATGCTCGACTGCGTATGAACACGATTCTCGCGTATGGATGATTGCAGGATTTAATACCGACGAAATCACACACTCGACGTGCCAACTGATTATTTTTCACCTCTGTTTTTCTATTTGGGGTTGGGCTTCTTGAAGGGTTATTGATTTACGGGACTGGCGACTATACATTTATGAAAGATGCCTTCCTACGTCACCAGCTTTCGGCCGTAGTAAAAGAGCGTGGTTATCGCAGCGACTTTATGCAAATGTGTGCCAATCATGCTTCAAGGGGCATTCCTTATTATGAGAGTATCTTCTGGGCTTCGATGTTAATGAACAATGGTTTAGCCGTTATGCCAACCCGAAACATGATTAATAACGTGGGCGCAACTACTGATTCTACCCATTTCTCTGCCCTCAACACCATGCCTTCACGCCTAAGACGTATCTTCACGATGAAGCGATTCGACGTCGATTTCCCATTAAAACACCCACAGTATGTCATGGAATACATGCCTTATAAAGACCATTTCTACCGTGCGCAAGGGCTGGAATCATTCGTTTGATTAAGATTTGCAGATCGTCTCGAAGAGCTTGCTTTGAACCTTAGATATGGCAATTTCGGCAACATCATTCAAGCCTTCCGCAAGCGTGTTATGAAGCTGATGGGCAAGAATAAACACCATTAAACTTTCTACCAACAATGAATAACGCGGCAACCAATAACCGTAATAGCTGAATTGATATTTTACGCTTGGTGTCCATGTACATGATAGTGACCTGTCATTTTATCTATCATGGCATCAGGAATGTGACAGAAGGCGACACCTTTCCTGACCTGGGCTTCTCGGCTTCACCGACAGGAGGTATTAACTTTTTCCTTTGTCAATTGCTGGGATACCTTACTAATATCGGTCCTAATTTGTTTATATTGATTACGGGATACTTTCTTATTAAACCCCGAAAATTCCGATATGCCGCACAAAAAGCATTGCATTTGTGGCTCTGTTATTGTATTTTATGGTCTGACCTCGTTGTTGGTAGCCTCTACTTCAAACCAACGGAAAAGGTTTTTCATACCAAGAATTACTTGATAGCATACTGCCCATTTGGTCGCGCCAATATTGGTTTATGTCCATGTACATACCCTTATTATTGCTTTCCCTTTTCTTGCAACAGGAGCTTCTGCGCTTGAAAAAGCGCGATTATCAGTGGCTGTTACTCGTCCTCCTTATTCTTAATTTTTGCAATAAGTGGCATCGGATACGGCGCTATTTTCTTAGGGTCCTCGTCCCTCTCCCCTTTATATTTTTTTGTGTTCCTTATTGGTGGTTATTTCCGTCTTTATGGCTGTCAAACCCGATTCTTTAAATACGGAATTTATATCTATTTCTTCGGTTATCTCGCACTTGCAGCCGCTGCAACAGTTGCCCAATTGCACTATACGCCCGCAGGAACTTTCCCACACATTAAAGGAATGGCGAATAACAGTATCACGTTATTGATGTCGGTGTTTGTTCTTTTGCTTGGGACTATCATCACTTCCCAAAAGGAGACACGGCTCGGACAATGGGCTATAAATATGCAGTCCTTACATCTTAGGCGTTTATCTTATACATGATAACCCACTGATCCGACCCTTCTTTGGAATAATCTATACACCCCAAAGCGTATATTCAACAGCCATTTCTTATCCCTTATTGCTTAGTAACAAGTATTGTTGTCTTCGCCGTTTGTATAGGTATTGAATGGTTACGCGCTGCCCTTTCAGGCTTCATTTCTGCTCACATCACCAAAGGCCACGTTAAATAACGGAATAGCAACGTTCCGTTATAAGCTAAAAGATAAAGCGTTAGGCATGCTATAAGGCCATTAAGCGTAGCTAACGCCCACGTCTTACGCAAAGAATAAAGAGACGCTATGGCCAGTGGGATTACGTAAATCCAATGGGCCGACATGATGTACACTTCGTTCAGGCCGAACCCCAACACAAAATGCAACAATAAAGTATAGGCTAATAACACCAGTATTAGCCCGAAAAATCGTCGGCTACTTTTACAACAAAGGCCGCACACCATACCCAAAACAAATAACGAAACGTATATAACCTCAGCAGCATACTGCCACCACCAATTATACTTTACTATAATAGGGCGTCGCACTAACACATCACCGAGCACGTGTTTACGATGCAATTGCACCGATTCGCCAAAGAAATTCTCCCACAAAAATCTCTCCTTTTTGCTTCGTTGTGATAGGTGTCTTTCAGCTGACTTTCTATCGGCAAAGTTGCCGTTGTCCATGATTCCATTTGTAAGTCTGCGCACCGCCTAATAGCAACACGGCAGGCACAATAAAGCCCATTATCAAGAATTTTGGGCGGAACAAACTTCTACCATTCACAAACCATACTATCAACCCCACCATCACACCGTTACTTAACGTTACACCCGCCGTAACAGTAAACAGCAAACAAGCTTCTGTAAGCGTAAAACGTTCACCTTGTTTCATCAGTATACTACCACGGTATAGGGTTAGCAAAAGCAACATCATCGATATGGCAAAATGGTCTGCAACCACTGTCGATACAAGTATATAAGCAAACGATAAAAAGAAAAACACCAATAGCATAGCCGTTTTTCGTCCTACCCCCATTACCTCATGCAACAAACGGTACAGAAACAAACTGCCATCACGCTGCATACAAGCAATAAAAAACACCCATGACAAGGGGGTGCAATTCGCTCCGTCACTGCCCAAAAGACCCTGATTAAGTCCATAAAAGAGGGTAAAGAAACAGCGCTAACAACGGGTGTCTGATTATGTCAAAATGCTCTCCCCACGATGTCAAAACAGCGTAACTATAAGGGTCAAAGCCCGACATGTGGTAGTTTTTCATGAATACAGTCCACGTCGTTACACCGTAATCGGAAAATAACGGCCAGAATTTCGCAATCATCAAAAACTGGAAAAAGCCCAACCATACTGCAACAGCCAGCACGAAAAGGCGCTCATTACGCTTGATAATAAAGAGCTTTGCCATTATCGTTTACAACAAATAGGTTCCATATAACCAACTGTTCCACCCCAAAAGCCAAAGGGCAAGAGCCAGCGTGAGCAGGCGTAACGGGCGAAAGCCAACGACTGTTTTCTGCCGCCTTAAATACGAAAGCCATGGCTATGGTCTGCACAAACAACCAGTGAGGTGACATAATATAAACCTCTTCTATGCCAAAACCCAACCCCTCGTGTATAAACAGGTCAAAGGCCATAAACAATAAAAGCCAACCACAAAAGCGGTTACGGCGTCCAAACCATATACCAGCGACGAACAAAAGCACCAATAATCCTCTACCACATAGTTCATAACACTAGCGGTAATACACTATCTCAGGGGCGTTTTGTACGCACATCTTCCAACAGGTTATCTTGATGAAGTTGCAACGGTTCGCCAAAAACATTTTCAACCATTGAGGGCCATCGCGGTGTCGATATATCAGTCCATTGCATAAATTCGCCTTGCGCAATGTGGCGTGCAGGCTCTTTTTGTCCTGCCGCCTTGGTACGATGAGCCTCACGTGCTGGAATCATCGGCCGCAATTTGAGCCTGTATGGCAGCGTAATGGCTGCCGTATCGCGCAGCGTTGTCGTATCTTTGAACGCCAGCGCCAGCTCTATCATGTCGTATGCTGGCTATGCTGTCGCGTTTCAACTGCCGCGCCACGAAGTCGGGTTTCTCAAAGTAATTCCACTCCCGCCCGCGCGCCAAGCCATATCAGTCCCGACGGCACAACGACAGCCAGCAGCAGGAAAGCAGGACGCCAAAAGCGCTTGCCATTCGCAAAAAGAGCTGCTAAAAACACCTTTACACCGTTATTCAGCGAAATGCCTGCGGTAAAAACGAAAAGCATTATCGTTTGCCATATACTGAGCTTACGGTCTGTTGTTATATTCAAGCCTGCAATATAGAGCGTCAGTATAAGCGTGAACATTGACAAACCAAAATGATCAGGCACGCTCACGCTAACCATAACATAGGCAAAAACTGAACGTAAGCATTCCCAGCAAACGAGCATCTGTACGCGGCAAACCCTATTACCTCGCGGAATATTCTGCACAGAAAGACGAAACTATAAAATGCACAAAATATCAACAAAAAGGCCATGACCACAGGCGCAAAATTGTGACCTGTAAGCATGATAAGCCCCTGATTAATTTGGTTGGGCAGGTACATGAAGAAGGCTAACAGCGGATGACGGAAGATATTATACTCGGTATCCCACTGCGACAACACCGCATAGCTCAGCGGATCAAAGCCTGAAATATGAAACTCGTGTATGAAAAAGCGGTGGTAATTGTGCACTAAATCAAAGAAACGGTCGGCATAATGGTTCACGACCATTGCATTAAGCACCACCAAATACACCAAAACAGCAAGTGCAGGCCATCGTTCATCGCGCCTGATACAGAATAATTGGAAAACAGATTTCATAACTTATAATCGTGCAATATTCGCAATTTTGAAATATGCAAGCAATTCATCTATTATCCTTTCCGCAGGCCCGTGCTTTCGGCATCTTAAGGCTGTGGTACCTTGTGCAGCTGCATCGCAGAGGCATACGTTATACACGCAGCCACTGATAGAGCACAACCAAAGCAAATATCGCCAAAGCCGTGATAACACGCTTTCTTATCGAGCGAACCCGTAGGATGCGCCCTCATGCTCTTCATGTCAGGGAGTCGTGAGGGTACTAAGCACAAACCCCAATGCCAGTGCGCCTATAATGCTTATTATTATATTAAAAGATCGTAATCATAGTATGAAATGATTAAAAGCAACAGACAAAAATCATTATTGTACCAAAATTCCTCAAAATCGTTGAAAATCAAACAAAGCCCATGATATATATGCCCATAGAGCAAGTATAACCAGCAGGAAAATGGAATTACCTATAGTGTCTCCTCACGTTATGTTCCTTGATGCAATTAACCACTATCTTTACGCGCTTGGGGAATCCTGCAAGCATCCAAATAATGAAAGCGGGCACAAAAAGCTGACCCAATACATCTAATAATCTTATCAACATATATGTTTAGTTTTAGTTTCCTATTTAGATTTTGACGTCCGAAAAACGATACCGAATATGATACCTTACACGATGTAGAACAACAACATATAACGTAAATCACAATTCAATTCGTAAGCATTTAGTCGCAAAATAGATTTGTTTGACACGAATTTAGCACCTACACGTATAAATAATTAACATTTTTAACATCAATAAAATCAACAAAAGCAAATCAGCCCTTTTTCTTCATTCATTATCCTGTCTTTATCCTACCTTTATAACCTTATGACGATGCTTATACATCACCCTGCTACAACCATTACCATATCATGTTCATTGTACGGCGACCGCCACACGTATTGTATGACGGCCGTCATACATATGATACTACAGCCGCCATATAACATGTACGACGGCCGTGGTAACACGAGCATAAGCCTGTAACAGAAGGATAGATACTACCAAAAAGTATCATACGTCATGTTGGTTTTGGCAAAAGAATTGCACACTAAAGCTACCCATTTAAAGATACAAAAGACTATTGAAGAATAGCTTTCATGTTTTTTTCTATTCTATCACCTCAAATGATTTATTGCTCGAGAACTCACTATTTTAAAAAGATTTACTATATTTGCAAAGAACAATAAGAGAATAAGATTATGGGCAAACATTTTAACTTCAATTCAAAAAAGAAGAGCTGCTTGCACATCTTCGTGAAGTAAGACAGCGTAAAGAAGACTGGCAAAGAAAGGCCATTGACGAATACCAAAAACTAATGCAGGATACCGAGAAAGAAAGAGAACGAATCCATGCAGCAGTTATCGATTAACCGACTAAACGCCATTGCTCCATATAAAATGTGGGGAATGACAACAAGCTGATATTCAATACTGATTTTCAATGTTAAAAATAGAAATCAGCTTTGATGAGGATAATACAATTCTCTCTTCTGCACGTTCTTATTGGTTTAATATTGTAAATCTGAACGGACTTTCCCTCTCCACATGACCCCAAAAATAATGCCAACAATATGGGCTATTATTGAAGAATTTTTTTCGGGTAAACCCTGACGTCTTGCTCTATTTATGTGATACGGCAGATGATCAGCAAGTAATGCGTGCACGTTTATTTCAAAGATGGTTTAACCTTTATGAAGGAAAGGATCGGTTTATTATAAGACAAGTTGAAATTCCTGACGAGAATGTCATTAACTATGTGGCTATGATTATCAAGCGTAACTATCCGCAAGCTAATGAAATTGCAAACGAATTTGAGCAGCAAGCAGAATTATTTAAAAACAAACCTTAGCTTATTACTAACCGTTTTACTTTTTCTGCCACCTCTTTTTATACCTATCGTTTCAAGAAAAAGCGCACAAGGATAAAGTTGATAGGCACGCAAATACAGAACATAGGCACAGGAGCCCAAGCCTTGACAGCCCTATCCACAAGAAGAAATTGAGTGTTGCCATCTGCATCAGATAGTTGACAGCATGGCTAAAGGCAAAGCCCGCACCGCGACGAGCATTGGCTTCGACCTTGAAAGTGAAGCGCGTACTGGCAAAAAAATTAAAAACGAAACTTATTCCGTAGCCTATCGTCATGCACACACTCTGATAAAAACCTGTGCACGTGCTGGCGTAGCATCGGCAGGAATGAAAAATATAAGACCGCGATAAATAGCGTATTGCAAAAAGCGTAGCCAGCACGCCCACAATACCAAAACGCAGTATTTCGCCTATCTTTCGGCGACGATTATCGTCTAAATGGCTTATAATGTGCTTCATCTGCATATTGTAACATCTCCTTATCACCCCTACTATCGCCAAAGGCTACGATATAACAATCTTCACGTTTTGCTGGAAGCTGTGCACTAAGCCGACGCACTTTCTCTGCACCATAACAGTTACGACTCTTAAATTGGCCTGTAAGACGGCCGTCTGCAGCCTCTACTTCTGTACCCAAGACAACGAATGCAGTTGGGTTTGACAACGTAGTAAGAATGTCATCAAAGAAAGGGCGAACCCAATTATCGACACTTGCACTCACAATCATCACCGTAGCGCCTCTCGTCTCAAAAGCCTTCCTAAGGGTAGCCAAGCCTTCAGGACGAAGCACACAAGAGCCATATTTCTGAGCGAAGCTACGGCAATAATCGTTGAACGTTTCTATCGTCATACCACCGAAACAATGCGCAAAAACCCTTTTGCTTCACACGCCAATTGGGGTATAACTTCAGCTTCATCAGCACCAGCAAAGGAGCATAGCGCAGAAAAACGGCTACGAAAACTCCACCGTCCGCACACAAAACGAATGAAGAGAAGCAGCGTATCGCGTGTGGTCAGCGTACCGTCAAAAATCGAATGTATAAACCTTATGACGCATAGATAATCACAATAAAGGCAACGAGCCAAGCTAATACTACAAGCTGTATAAAATGGTCTTTTGAGAATTACTTTCGTCGGGTTTCCGCTGCGTTTATCAACCACAGTAACCTGAATATAACGCAACAAACCTACCAAAACAAAAAAATACTTGTGAGGTAAAGACTATCGTTATGGAACTGCGCGCTATAACCTCAGGGCTCACCGTGTACATAATATAGCACACCAGAGTTACGCTGGCTGTGATGGTGAGTGCTTGGTTCATGAAGGTTGAATTGTAGCGAATGGTGTTCTTTCGTGGGGCTTCTCCCGTTTTCTCCATGAGCAAAACATCGTCGCGTCGCTTTGCAAAAACTCATGAAAAGTGTAATAAGAAACGTCATCAACACAATCCATTTACTCAAGGCTATGCCTGTAGCCGCACCGCCAGCAAACAAGCGAAGCACAAAGCCAAAGGCTACAATGCAAACATCTATAATAGCATACTGTTTGAGTTTTGGCACAATAAGCCAAGTTCAACAGCCAATAAAACAAAATAACTCCTACCACATTGTAAGCACTACATGTGCCTGCAACAGCGTCGACATTGATACGTAAGTAACCAGCTAACAAGCTTACGAGCACAGAAAGTGTAAACATAAGCAACATTAAACCATAAGCTTGGGCAACCGTTATCACACCTGCAGCAATAGGGCGATTGCGCTTTTCAGCATGCCGAATATCGTCAGAGAGGTCGTGAATATCGTTAAAAACAGTAAATGCTTGAAGCAGCAAAGCTAAACGCAAAAGAACGTAACAAGGCCCGCCAATAAAGGCTTCGCCGTTGAAGAGCGCACCACCAAAAATGATAGGACCAAATACAAAGAAGTTTTTAATCCATTGCTGAGGGCGCAGCAAACGCATCATTGCGTGGAGCCGATTCTCACGTGAAGAGGGTGTGTTTACCATTTCCATATACTATCGTTATTAATAGATTATAGTACTTAACCCAGCATCTTGTCCAGACGTGACGAAATAAATGCTGATACCTTGCTGAGCAACCACGCCAAAGGAAGCGTGATAACCAAGCAAAGGAAAAAGGTAGTCCAATAACTAAACGGACGAGGAATATAATTGAGAACAAAATGAATATGTATCAAATAGCACTCAAGGCTGAGGGCTCCTACCCATCGAAACACTTTGTTAAACCAATTAGGGGTTCGTCTAAACACCCTATTTAACATTAAAAATAGTGGTTAACGTAAAGGGGGATATAGAGCATTCGTTCGACAAATAACGGAAACTGGCCATGACGAACCTGCTCAAGAAATATGCTCGATGCAAAAAGACATAACGAACATAATAATAATAAGCCAAAGGCCCGCACCATCAATGGTTTGGCGCTGTCGAACCATTTCGCCCATATTAATGCCTATAAAGAAGATAGGGACACGGCTCCAGAATATTTCCAAATGGCCTACAGCATGATGAATAGGCGTAACCCACTGCACTAAAAATACACCACATGATCATGACCACTGGTAGCCAACGATAAACGGGATAGCGCTTAATCAGCTCCATATAAGCGGGTGCAAAGAGGTAGAGCATCATGGTAGCGGGAATATACCAGAACGTAAGCTCGTCGTGAAGCCAAAAAGTTCCAGTTGATGGTAATATCGCCTATGAGATCAACCCACGCCATGAGGCTACCACCCCGAAAACGTGGAATATAATACAAACAGGCTATAATGAGCCACGACGGGTATATACGAAGGTAACGATGACGAAAAGAATTGGCGCCAGTCTGGCTGCTTAACCCAAGAGAACCAAAGGCCTATTCCGCTAAGAAACAGAAAGATATCCACACCGATATTACCCATTCGGCGGAGTCCAAAGAACGGATCCCAACGCGAAAGCTCCACATGAAAAGAGTATGATAAAGAGCATAGCGGCGCCCATTAGTTCGCCACGGTAACGGCTAATATTAGCTAATTCTATATCGGGTATCTTCATCTCTATTCGTTCATTTTAGGTGAAGGTATCTTCTTCATGATTTGCTGGAAAAAGCCATGCCACAGCCAAGCAACTAATAACATATAATAAAAAGCCCTGTGTACACATCGCCTTGACGAGATATAGGGTATAAAAATCTTGCGCAAAAATAGGGTGCACAACGAACAAGGCTGCAGAAATACTGCCTACCCATTCGAAAAAGCACCGAAAACAAGTGCAGATACTTTTTGTGAAGGGATTGCCTCAATAGCACGGACAAAAATAAATAGCAGCCATACACACAAAAAGCGGGTACGATAGTCCACGTCACAAAGTTTTTACTCGCTGAAGCAATCAGAAATAGCGTTACAACAAGACACATTAAGTTTGTCATTCCACCTTTTGTGATTAATATTATACGCTCACCGAAACGCGCGAAAAGAACACCAAGACCAAAAAGGTAACATGCTACCCATAAAGTTATAACGATAGCGATTGAGTATCTCGCCTTCGGGATCCATCAACAGTTGCGCTGCTGTGCATACCAGCATTAAACCAAACGTCCAGCCCCAATGGCGACGATAGATAAACAATCGATACACAATGTAAAGCTGAAACATCAATCCAAAGAACCAGAAAGGCCCTGGCCAGATATTGCGATCAGGCTCAGGAAAGAGGTTGTTAAACATGCCGAGCTGGCCAACTATCTGCATAAACGTATAACGCCATGAGCCTGCAGTAATAGCATCAACGATGATAAAGGCTATAAAACCCGCTATCATCATCTTAAAAAGCTTCAAGAAATGATAACGTGTAAAACGATAAAAAGTCTATTGGCGGCGTTGCACTATCTGTATGTGATGCTGTAAATACGTATTTCTGTTCAAGGCCAAAGGCACTTAAAAACAAAAAAGATGGATACACCATAATGACCAAAAAAAGGATAGCAAATGAGCAGGATACAGTTCGTTCATACCCGTAGTAACCTGTTGAAGCCAATTGACATTATGCGCAAAAATTGGTATTCGTTCTCCTTTACCACAGGGATTGAGCCAATGACAAAAGTTATGAAGGAAGATGCCCATGATGGCCAAACCACGCAAGGCCGTACATTCAGCCCTCGTCAAAAGGTCGTGAAGATGATATTCCATGGAAACAATATTGTCGGTTTTTATTTCTTTTTCTCTGCTTTCTGCTCACGTGCACGTTCGGCGTCACGCAGCTTATCATAGTCGGCCACGTGTTTAAGGATTCGAGGGGCGACGTTCATTATACTGCGGAGATAGAAGGTTATATTCGGGTCGATAGTCTTTTTGCCGAAATGCCAGCAAGCCATACAAGCATGTGCGGAAGGGCGTCAGTCATGAAACGTTTGTCCTTAGCGTCCTTAATAGCCTTAAATATTTCGGGGTGGGTTACTGCGTAACGATGTGTACAATATATCCAGAATGGCACCTCAAACTCATAATGAGCCAATGGCCAGTCAACGTCAGCACTATGGTTTCGGCAAATAAAGTTGCGTCCAGGCTCATAGCATTCTTCGCCATGATCGGGCATATAAATAACGATAGAGTTTGTATTCTCAAAACGTTTTATAATGGAAGCCACAATGGAATCGTTGTAAAGACAAGCATTATCATAATCAGCGAGAACACGACGACGACGTTCGCTGAGGTCGGGACGGCTTTTCGGCATAATCGGCTGCCGTAAATACGCGACGATCGTTAGGCACACGAGTGCGATAATTAACATGCTGGCCGATTAGATGAAAGATAATAAGATTGGGATCTTTAGCTGCCGATTTGCGGTCGCGAGCATTGTTAATCACAATATCTCCCGACTTAACAAGGCCGTCATAATCAGCTAAAAGACCTTCGTCAAAACGGTGCAAGCTATTATTACGCGTAGTAAACAAGAACTTACTAAGCTCTGGATTATTCAGAAAAAAGCCGCCCGAGAAATCGTATATCGCCTCTTTGGCTTGAGGAAGGAACTGATTGGTAAGGAAGGTTACGTTATAACCCGCTTTCTTTAAACAGCTCGGGGAAGAGGGCATAATCACACCATTCGCCCTTCTGCCCAACGACATGCATAGACAAAACGTTCTTAAAGACAAAAGCTTGTTAAGTTCCACACGATACCACATCGCTGAAACGGGTGAGCAATCCGCTCCGTTCGAGTTTCACCTGACGTGGTGTTGTAGGATATTTATAACCGTAAAGTTGTGAATGAACTTTACCATAGCTCTCGCCAATAATCAATACAATATTAGGCGATTGGTAAGAACATAGAATCAACTTTTCACCGTTTTGGCTGCAGCAATACATCTGCTAACTTGTTGCGATGCAAGGTGATTGCTATACACGCTAAAAGGCTAATCGGTAGATGGGCAAATAAAAACAAGCGCGATTTTTCTCTGTAAGGATATGTTCAACAGTGCCTATGGTGTCAGCCGTCATGAGGCGTGTCATCTGCACTTTATTATTATAACTATTGATTACTCCTGTAATAAACAAGACCAATACCGCAATACCGCCAACGAAACGTAAACGGTATCGACAGGCGAAAAAGCCTCAGCTTTTCAGTAGCATTTTTGTAAAAAAACGCTTATAGCTTTCGGGAATAAACTTGTACAGCCACTGCCTACAAACAAAAGAGAATATGAAATAAAAATCAGCAACAAAAAGCCAACCAATGGGAGAAAAATCACATCGGTTGAAAGATAAGTATTGAAGAAATCACCAGCCTCGCGACTGTTCGTTTCGCCTACTAACAACAGCATGGTGGGTGTTAATGAGGACGAGAATTTCCAGAAACAGAAGACATCAATGATTGCTACTGTAAAGCACAACATAAAATAGTCCTCGCACCCATCTCCTCACGCGAGAAGGTATGAGCGAAAGCAACACACAAGCTAAATAAATATCAAGGAAAAGTTCTGAGAAAAGATTGTCATAGAGATGGGATCCTTTTTGTTCGGGCAGAGTAAGAAAGGCACAAAGCACACCCAAAACATACATGGTGACGAAGAAAACTGCATTTAAAGCTATTGGCTTTAGCAACAAGCGTGCAATGTTTTTAATAATTCCCATCTAATCTTTTCTATGTTCTGATGCAAATTTAACATAATTCCCGCGTATACCAAAAGGGAATAGGCTTTTTAATTATCGGTATAACTGCTCTACCTTACTGAGAATAACATCGGGTACCAAGCCTTTAACGCTCTGTCCTTTCTGAACCATTGTTCGAATATCCGTGCTACTAAAAAGGATATAATTGGGTGGGGAAACCAGCTTTACATTCGGCGCTAACAATGATACATCAACAGGGTAACCCTCTCGGGGGTACACCAAAATTTGATAATGTTCCTGTATAAAATCATGGCGCGCCCAACGGTCAAAGGGAAACCCAATTGTCAGCACCGATAATAAGAGAAAAAGCTATATTGTGGATAATCGTTGCTCAAATGGGCAAGGGTATTCCACATATACGAAGGTCGAGGTAAACCAAATTCGTAATCAGATGCCAATAAAAAAAGGTTCATCTTTTTAATGCTTCACGAGTCAGTTCAAGCCTTACATCATCGGGACAATAAGTCTGTAACTTCCTGTTTAAATGGATTTAAAGGTGACACCACAAACCAAATTTCGTCCAACGAAACTGCTGCCAAGATTTGCCGTGCCAGACAGATATGACCATTGTGTATGGGGTTAAAACTACCGCCAAAAATGCCAATACGCTTTCGATGAGCCTGTTCTGTCATAAGAAAAACAAGAAGAATAATCATGCGCGAATGTTATTTTTTCAAGAATTCGCTTACAATTTGATAAGCTTCAGTCTTAGCAACGTCAAGATCATCATTGATAATAACCTTATCGAATTTATCAGCAAAAGTTAGCTCATATTCAGCCTTTTGCCAAGCGTTGCTCAATCACTTCAGGAGCGTCGGTGGCACGACCCACCAAACGTTTACGCAGTTCTTCAACCGAAGGAGGCTGAATAAACACACTCAAAGCGCGGTCACCATAATACTTTTTAATAGTACAGCCGCCTTTAACATCTACATCAAACACAACGTTTTCGCCACGCTCGACCTGTGTTTCAACCTGCGACTTTAGCGTTCCATAGAATTTATCTTGATAAACTTCTTCGTATTCAAGAAACTCTTCTGCTGAAATTTTCTGACGAAACTCATCAGGCGACAGAGAAGAAATACTCAACACCGTTACGCTCTGTACCTCTTGGAGCACGACTGGTACAGCTAATTGAGAATTTCAATCTTAGCTCAGGATATTCCGTCATCAAATGTTGCACGAGAGTACTCTTGCCACTTCCTGATGGGGCAGAGAAAATAATAAGTTTACCTTTGGGTGTTAGTTCCATGATGTATGTGTTTTAAGCATCTTTTATGACGCTTTTAATCTTAGAAAGTCAATGATTATATTTGATAACCCAAAGCCCATTTTACAACATAAATAACAGCTTTTGAGTCATCAAATATCTTTATAAAAACATTTAAAAACTTGCTCCTTAATCTGCTCTAATTCGTCTTTCATCTTAACGACAATATTCTGCATTTCAGCTTGGTTGCTTTTAGAACCTGTCGTATTTATTTCCCTTCCCATTTCCTGAGCTATAAAGCCAAGCTTCTTGCCATTGGGCTCTTCTTCGGCCATTGTCTCACGGAAAATAGTTCAGATGGTTGGATAAACGCTGCTTTTTCTTCACTTATGTCCAGCTTTTTCAATATAATAAATGAGCTCTTGTTCTAAACGATTCTTTATCGTAATCAACTTCAGGAATTTGTTGTAAGCCTTTTAGAATATTCTCACGAATTTTTCAGAATACGGCTCTTTCTCATAAGGCTCAATTGATGCTAAAAGAGCTGCGATATTATCAATTTTCTCATGGAATTTCTTCTCCAATGCTGCACCTTCCTGACGACGGAACACTTGAAGGGCTTCAATTGCTTGAAGAATAGCCTGACAAGCTGCGTCCCATTCTTCGTCCGAAAGTTCTTCAATATCGGTCTTTTGTTGTTACATCTGGCAAACGCAAAAGGGTTGAAAACCAATCTGAAGGCTCTGGAATGCCAGTACTTTCAGCTATAATTCTCAATTGGTGGTAATAGTTTTTCTACAAGAGCTGCATTAATAGGGGCTGCGTCAAGTGTAGCTTCTTTCTCAACCCATATGGCGAAATCCACCTTACCTCGGTTCAGTTCCCGAGCAATCATCTGACGTATCTCCATTTCCCTTTCACGATAAATAGGAGCTATGCGGGCAGAAAGATCAAGAGCCTTACTATTTAACGATTTAATCTCTACATTGATTTTCTTGCCATTGTAGGTTACGATTGATTTTCCGTAACCAGTCATTGATTGTATCATAATATCGTAGTTAATTTTTCCGCAAAAGTACAAATAATGAAGGAAAAAGAGTAAATTTGCATCTATTATTAAGTTTTATCATAGAACTATGTCTTGTATTTTAAATATTGATACGAGTACAAACGTGTGCTCAGTGGCTGTAAGCCAAGATGGTGGCTGTATTTTCGAGAAAGAAGACCATAGTGGACCCAACCACGCTGAGCAGCTTGGTTCCTTTGTTGACCAAGCACTTTCCTTCATAGATAATCATGCAATACCGCTCGATGCGGTGGCAGTTAGTTGCGGTCCTGGTTCATACACGGGCCTTCGTATAGGTGTAAGCATGGCGAAAGGCATATGTTATGGTCGCGATGTGAAACTTATCGGCGTGCCAACCTTAGAGATTCTCTGCGTGCCTGTGTTGTTACGAGAGAAAATAAAGGAAGAAAACGCCCTACTCTGCCCTATGCTTGACGCTCGCCGCATGGAAGTTTATGCCCAGATTTTTGACCGTAGCCTCAAGGAAATACGTCCTATTCACGCCGACATTGTTGAAGCTGATACTTATAAAAGCTATCTCGACGAACGTCCCCTGTATATTTCTTTTGGCAATGGTGCTATGAAATGCAAAGATATTATTAATCACCCTAACGCCCACTTTATTGAGGGTATCGAAGCACTGGCTAAGAACATTTTTCCATTAGCCGAGAAAAAGAATTGCAGAAGAGAAATTTGAAGATGTAGCTTACTTTGTGCCCTTCTATCTGAAAGATTTTGTTGCTAAGTTGCCACAAAAATTACTCTAAACGCTCTCGTTTTCTTTTTAGATGTTCAGCTTTGCTTCTCTCAAAAAAAGGGCTTGCTTCTTTATAGAAACTCTGTTATTTTCTTCTGAAACCCTTCAGCTTTTTGATTATTTATGAATATAGACGGATTAGATTATAACACCCAACGCGAAAAAACTTGTGCTGCCAGAATATGGTCGTGAAGTGCAAAAATATGGTTGATTATGCTATCTCTCTCGAAAAACAAGGCCGACCGCCAACGTTGTGCTGAGACCATTATTCTGACGATGGAGCGCATGCTTCCACAGGTAAGAGAGGGTGAAAATTATAAGCAAAAGCTGTGGGATCAGCTTGCACTAATCAGCGATTTTTAAGTTGAACATTGATTGGCCTGTTGACATTTCGCAGGCCCGTACTATCCAACAGAAACCTCAACCCATGCCTTATCCTATGTCGAATATTCCCTGTTCGTCACTATGGAAAAATTGTTTTCGAACTATTCGAACAACTAAAAAGCATGGAGCCCGGCCCTGAACGTGACACCCTTGCAGCTCTTACCGCCAACCAAATGAATCGTGACCTCATACAGTGGAGCCACGGATACAGCGACGGTGAGAAAGTAGCCGACGACTTAGCCTACTATACTGACGGAAAGATTCAGCTTGATCCCAAGCGCTTTAAGTTTGAAAGGGTTGAAGCTCGACCCGTAGAACGTAAACGCAAAAAGAGATAAACCATGGCTTCGTTTATCATCGAAGGCGGGCATCCGTTGCAGGGAAGTATCACTCCGCAAGGCGCAAAGAATGAAGCCTTGCAGGTAATCTGTGCCTCATTTACTTACTCATGAGCCTGTTACCATTAGCAATATACCTGATATTCTCGATGTAAACAACCTTATCCTCCTGCTTCAAGAGATGGGTGTTAAGGTGCAACGCAACAGCCGAAAACGAATATACTTTTCCAAGCCGACGAATTGAATTTAGACTATCTTGACAGCGTCGACTTCGTGAAAAATGCGCTTCTCTACGTGGCTCTGTGCTGATGATAGGACCACTTCTCGGTCGTTTCAGGAAAGGCTACCGTGAGTAAACCCGGAGGCGATAAGATAGGACGACGCCGACTTGATACCCATTTCCTCGGATTTGAAAAGCTGGGAGCTCGCTTCGAAAGAGATGAACAACGCAATGTTTATCAAATAAAAGCTGAACAACTACAAAGCACTTACATGCTTCTTGATGAAGCATCGGTTACAGGAACGGCCAATATCATCATGGCTTCTGTATTAGCAAAGGGTGTCACTACTATTTACAATGCAGCTTGTGAGCCTTATATCCAACAGTTGTGCCATTTGCTCAACCAAATGGGTGCAAACATAAGCGGTATTGCCAGCAACCTTATTACCATTGTAGGTGTAGAGAAACTACACGGGAGCAAGCCATAAAATTCTACCTGATATGATTGAGGTGGGCTCGTTTATAGGTATGGCTGCCATGATGGGTAAAGGCGTAAGAATCAAGAGATGTTTCGCTAAAGAACCTCGGATTAATTCCTGATGCATTCCGCCGTTTGGGCATAAAGATTGACGTTGATGGCGACGACCTGATTATTCCACATCAAAGTCATTACCAAATTCCTACATTTATTGACGGAACTATCATGACATTGGCCGATGCTCCATGGCCTGGTCTTACCCCCGATTTGCTATCAGTGCTTCTCGTTGTCGCCACACAGGCACAAGGAAGTGTGCTTATTCATCAAAAGATGTTTGAAAGCAGGCTCTTCTTTGTTGATAAGTTAATTGATATGGGAGCGCAAATTATTCTCTGCGATCCTCACCGTGCCGTTGTGGTAGGACAAGACCATCGTATCACCTTGCGGGCAGGACGCATGACCAGTCCCGACATTCGCGCGGGCATAGCCTTTGCTTATTGCTGCGCTCTGTGCTACAGGAACAAGTCGCATTGCCAACATAGAGCAGATAGATCGAGGTTATCAAGACATTGAACTAAGGTTGAATCAGTTAGGCGCGCACATCACGCGCACCAACGATTAACCCTTTAATCCACCCACTACACCGATGATTAAGAAAGAAGATGTTTACAAGATAGGGGCGTATAGGTAAGCCTCATGGCGTGAAGGGAGAACTGTCGTTTCCACTTTGATGACGACGTGTTTCGACCGTGTTGATGCTCGATTATCTTGTGCTCGATATAGAAGATATTCTCGTTCCGTTCTTCATGGACGAGTACCGTTTTCGTTCTAACGAAACGGCGCTCATGAAGTTTACCGACATTGATACTGAGGAACAGGCTCGCGAATTAACAGGTCACGACGTCTACTTCCCACGCGCATTAGCCGACGAAGACGATGGCGCTCCCTCGGTAGCACAGATTATTGGATACACCGTTATTGACGCAGATACCGAACAGACCATTGGAAAACTGAAGGCTGTTGACAATGCAACCATTAACACACTGTTCTTAGTCGATACCCCTGACGGCCAAGAGGTACTTATTCCAGCTACAGGCGACTTGGTGACAACGATTGATAGCCAACGCCAGCTCATCGCCATGCACATACCCGAAGGGTTACTTGGTCTTTAAAAACAACGATTATGAAGAAACAACAGATATGTATTCTTGGCAGCACAGGCTCAATAGGGTGTTCAGGCGCTCGACGTCATACGTCAGCATTCTGACCTTTATGAGGTGTACTGCTCTGACCGCAAACAACAGCGTTGACAAACTTGCCGAACAGGCTCGTGAGTTCAATCCAGCTGCTGTTGTTATTGCAAATGCTGACCTTTACGACAAACTCTGCTCATTGCTTGCCGACCGTCCTGATATCAAAGTGTATGCAGGAAGTGATGCGCTGAACGAAATCGTGAAGCCGAACCTATAGATGCTGTTCTCGCTTCGATGGTAGGTTTCTCTGGTTTAGTACCAACCATCAGAGCAATTAAGGCTCGTAAGAAGATTTGTTTGGCTAATAAGGAAACCCTTGTTGTAGCAGGAGAACTTATTTTAAGCCTGATTGAGCAGTATCATGTTGACTTGTGCCTGTCGATTCTGAACACAGTGCTATTTTCCAATGCCTTGTTGGCGAAGACATGAGTGCGATAGACAAACTTCTACTCACCTGTTCAGGGCGGCCCTTTCCGTCAGTTTACCCACGAACAACTGCAACAAGTTACTGCCGCCGACGCACTAAAACACCCTACTTGGAATATGGGAGCCAAAATCACTATTGACTCAGCATCTCTCATGAACAAAGGATTCGAGGTCATGGAAGCACGTTGGCTTTTCGGAATTCCTGCCGAACGAATTGAGGTTCTCGTTCATCCGCAGTCAGTTGTACACAGTGCAGTGCAATTCAATGATGGCTCAGTGAAGGCACAATTGGGCGTACCCGATATGCGTTTGCCTATTCAATACGCGTTTCTCCTATCCGAAACGCTTGCATCTTAATGGCGATAGGCTCGACCTTTTCAAAACAGAACACCTCGATTTTCTGAAGCCCGACCTTGAGAAATTCCGCTGTCTGGCCTTGTCATACGAGGCTATTAGCCGTGGCGGAAACATGCCATGTATCCTCAATGCTGCCAACGAAGTGGTAAATTTAGCCTTCCGAGAGGGCAAGTGTACATTCAACGGAATGGCCGACATTATCGAAAAGACAATGCAACAAGCCACATTCGACAGCAATCCTACCCTTGACGTCTACTCTACAAACTGACGCCGAGGCTCGCCATATAGCACAATCATTATTATCATAATTCATTAAAACTTAAGATTAAATTTCAATGGAAATATTTCTCATTAAGCTATTACAGTTTGTTCTTTTCTATCTCGTTGCTCGTCCTGCTGCACGAGGGCGGTCACTTTTTGGCCGCACGTCTCTTTTGGTGTACGTGTAGAAAAGTTCTTTGTATTCTTCGATGTCAGCATCGGAAAATGGAGTGGAAAGCTCTTCAGCTTTAAGCCAAAGGGTGGCGAAACCGAATATGGAATGGGGTGGTTACCTTTCGGAGGCTACTGCAAAATTTCGGGAATGATTGACGAAAGCATGGATACCGAGCAGATGAAACGCGACCCACAGCCTTGGGAATTTCGCACAAAGCCTGCTTGGCAGCGCCTAATCATCATGATTGGTGGCGTGTTTGTCAACTTTGTTCTGGCGCTTTTCATCTATAGTATGATTATGTTCACCTGGGGTGAAAGCTATGTTCGCATGGCCGACATGTCGTTAGGTATGAAGTTTAACACCGAAGCCAAAAAAAGCTTGGCTTTAAGGATCACGACATCATTACGGGTACCAACATTCGCGAGTTTAAGGACTTTAATGTTGACGTTTACCGCGATTTGGCCGATGCCGACTATGCCGAGGTGCTTCGTAACGGCAAGAAAGTGCGTATCACCATGCCGGGCGACCTGAACCTTTTTAGATATGGTAAAGGTAACGCCTCCGTTTACACGTCCGTTCATTCCTGCGGTTGTTGATAGCGTGTTTAAACAAATACCATTGGCAGAAAACAGTAAGGAGCTTATTGAAGCGCCAGCATACAAGATAGGTTTGCAAAAGGGCGACCGCATATTAGCTGTAAATGGTCAGGCCATTGATTCGTATAACGAGTTTACTGAGGAAATAGGGCGCGTAGGCGATCAGCTGATGGCAGCCAAGAATAAGCGCGACAGCCTGAAGCTTCTGAACGTTAACCTCGTGGTTCAGCGTGCCAATACAAACCTCAACGACACGTTAAACGCTATGCTTACACCCGACTTGAAGTTAGGATTTAGCGTAGCCGACGTTTCACGACTTTACGAATCGAGAGTGACGCACGACAGCTACAGCTCTGCTTGAAAGCTTTCCTGCTGGCGCGAAATATGGCTGGAACGTACTCGCTGGTTATGTAAACGACATGAAATACCTGTTTTCTGCCAACGGCGCTAAAAAGCCTAGGGTGGTTTCGTTACTATCGGAAGTCTGTTCCCTGCTCAATGGGATTGGTTCCTCTTCTGGAAGATGACGGCTTTCTTTAGCATCATATTGGCATTCATGAACATATTGCCTATTCCTGCCCTCGACGGTGGTCACGTGCTGTTCTTGTTGTACGAAATCATTGCTCGCCGTAAACCATCAGAAACCTTTATGATACGTGCTGAGTATGTAGGACTCACTATTATTATTCTACTTATGTTGGTAGCCAACCTCAACGACATTCTTAGGGTATTAGGAATTATTTCATAAGGTACACCTTATATATAATATAGCACTAAACAAACAGGGCATCTCCTACATACGGAGATGCCCTGTTCGTTTTTTTCATCTATGATGATTTACACTTCGCTTTGAAACGTACTTACAAGACTTTGAAATGTAAATAAATATTCCTGAATATTTTGATACTACAAAATCTTTTGTTTTAGAACCCATTTTGTAGCTCATTTTACATTGAATATACCACGAAACAAGTATGTAGGGGCCCTATACTTTGAATAGTAAGCACCCACTTTTACGCTAAATTTGCACCCTTTTCGACATCAACGCACTACCTTTACAGCGTAATCGCACCACCTTTACGATGTAATCACAAGGCGTTTACGACGTAATCGCACGGTCATTATGACGTAATCGCCACTTAATAACAGCGTAATGGGAAAACTAAAGATAGCATCTATCTACCTCTAAAACTACAAAAAATCTATTTCAACCCTACGACACACTTGCCTTTACGACGTAATGGCAAGCAAAAAAAGATAAAAAACAGAACTACAATAACAGTGGTGCCAAACAAGATAAATCAGCTCGTTTACAGCCCATTGCAAATAACGCCATTTTTTTGTGCAATTCAACAACAAAGAGGAGGTTGCTGAGCAATAAACAATTCTCAAAGACGCTTTTTGTTAAATTATTTCAACATCGAAACATATCAATCAAGTCGATAAAAGAATCATGTTTTTCTACGCTTTTTATCACGCGGCAAAAGCCCTTTTAATATCGTCCCACATGGTTTCTTTTGTTCAACATTTTACTGCGCAATTCCGACTTTCTGTTATAGATACTTTGTGTTGACGAAAAACAGCAAGTTGGCTGTTTCAGAGGTATCATCTACACCCAAACGACAAAGAGCGGCAATACGTTCGGTTGTAGTTAATGTGGCTGTCTTGCGTACAGGAGTACGAAATTCGGGCTGTAAAAGTTCCGAAAAACTCTTCACGGAACGTGGGATAAAGCTCTAAAAACGCACGGTCGAAACTGTCAAGGAAAGCACTTGTTTCCTCACCCGACGCCCTCTCCGACTGTAAACGCAGCAACAAGTCGTCGGTTTGTTTCGTCTTTAGCTTTCGTAAAACCAGTGTGCGCTGCTCTTTTAGTTTTTTTCGATATATCTTGAACACAGGTGAATATAGATTGCAGCGAGGTTCTCACGATGTATATTTGTGGTGAGCAAACGTTCGTTCAAATGGCCCAATTTATGGTTTAAGCCTGTGAGTTGCTGGTTATAATGGTCAATATCAGCCTTGTTTTCTTTCAGCGTTCGGTACTGACGCAGAATAAGCCAACCAGCTAAAAAGCAGAGCGATAATCAGCGTAAAACTACCTATTAAAGCATAAAAGCTGCAAATGTTCTTTACGCGCCAACTGCGCCTTATAGGCTGTCAGAATAGGGAATAAGCGATTGCGAAATTTCGACCAATCGCAAACGGTTATTATAGCTTTTTGGCGTCGTTAAGCGCCACATTAATATATTTCTCGGCTAAGATACTGTTATCTGGGTCAACCTGAATAAGGAAATCGGCCAACGACTTTGATGCAGAATTATCAAATGTACAGGCTATAATATCACTGCTTGCCGACTCAGCCATGAAGCGAATAGCCGCATCGCGCTCACCTGCATTCCATAAATTACGTGCGTATGAGAAGCAAGCGCGGGCATAAAAGCGCTCTGAACGCAGCTTCTGATGTATTACTTTAAGATAGTAAATATTGGCAAGTGCAGATTTATCCTCCACTTCCATCAAATATTTAGCGTGATAAAAAAATTATAGGTTGGGTCGTTTTTACTGACATAAGTCATCAGCTTCGTAAGCCAACGACGCGACTCTTTAAAAATACTGTGGAGAGTATTCCTTATCCCTGCAGTAAAAGGCCCACCGACGATATAAGTCGCTCATGGTGATGCAATACTCCTTTTTGGTTAGAGAAACTCAATGCCTTTACAGGTACATCATCTCATCAATCGGTAGGCAGCATCGTAAATACCACCCGTTGACAATATCCTCGCCTTATGTATAATAAAAATAGTACGCGTCCTCGTCGCTACCCATTTGGCGAGCAATAGCAGGCCACGATCAGCGTAAGCCTTAGCCGAATCATATTGGAAATAAGCATACTGCCTAACCAATTCACGACAAACCGTAAGGCGGCTACGATGATCATGATCAGTGAAAAAAACTTTTTGCGAAGTAAGCTTATAGCTGTTTCTTTTTGGCGAGTAATCTCTTCTTTACGAGCCAACAAACTGTCAAGCTGCGACAATCCTTCCAGCTGAGCCGCATCAACATAAAGCACTGAAAATGCAGCTATAATGAAAAATAAAACCTTTTTCATAAAGTTTTTTTAGTTATACCATGCAAAGATATTAAAAAAACGTGAAAAACAACCACCTTACCATGCTAAATTTTTATTAACAAATATAATAGACTAATTATCAGCTATTTATAATAACAACCCCTATGTAACAACCTTACCAATGCCATACCAACGCTTTAAAATGATAAATATTTTACTATTTTTGCACATAAGTTTAAATAAAAACCCAACTACCTAAACACGCCATCTTTTTGAAAGCGTTTTCAGATTATAACATGACTAAAAATAAATTTATGAAACATCACTTTTTCATGATGAGTCTTTGGGGGCTTTTTCGCCCTTTCGCTGAGCTTTACCTCATGCGGAATGGACGACAAAAGCCGACGAAGCTTCACCTCGTCTTGGCATCAGCCAGGCACGCTATGAGCTGGCACTGCCCGGCACGTTGAACGATGGGACAAGCGCTATTGTTCGTATCACAGCAAAACAAAGGCTATCACATTACCAGCAATCAAGCATGGTTAAGCGTTGATAAACCTGACGGCATTGGCCTTACTGATGTGACCATTGTTTGCGATAGCAACAAGACAGGAGCCATAAGAGGGCGTTTTAACGGTAACAACCAATGGCCTTGAAGAAACCATTACGGTAATTCAGACCTTGTTTGACCCCTCGGTAATAGCACGATTTACGCACGTTCTATACCGAAGACTTCAGCTGGACATTGCCTATTGCTGCTGCCAACAATCTGAAAGATCCCCTGTAGAAAATGGTACAGAAGGTTATCACCCGTATGAGCGTATTAGACCCCAAATGCAGTGTGGCAGTGGACTGACAACTGGCTTAAACAGACTGGTATCACGACGGTGGTAAACCCAACGGGAGTTAACAAAATTAACATACAAATGGGCTATTTGAATTTCAACTCTAACAGCTATTTCAATACTGGTATCATTCTTCCCGCAATTACAGGCACACGTAATAGCAGCGAGGCAGTGAATGCAACACTGAGCTTTATAGCAAGTCCTGATGGTGGTGGTCCCTGATGATGTGCCATTAGTTGTTGAAATATTAGCAGGCCCCGGCTCGGTAAAATCTGATGCACAACAAGCAAAATCGAATCCGAAATTAATAGGAAGCTCAATAGGATGGCATACTATGAGCTATGAATTATATGGTATTACAACCGACACACGTATTGCAATACACACTGAAGCGCCAAATACACAGAAGTATTGTCGCTGGTATCTTGATAACATTCTAATTAAAAGAAAACCAGTAATTAAAAAAAGATATGAAAAAGCTAAATAAAATATGTACGCGTTGCTATGCCTGCTTTTGGCCAGCACAGCAACGACCTTTTACCTCGTGTAGAGATGAAGCCGCAGTGGATTCATATTTTCTTGCTTCGGAGGCAGATATTGAATTACAATACGATGGTCTCACAGCGAAGAAACAACCCGGACAGTTTTCTTTAGGCGCTAACCAAGGCTGGAAATTGGTTAGCAAGCCCGACTGGGTAAAACTAAACCATGAAAGCGGACAGCGTGGACGCATAACCCTTTATGTTACTGCTGAAAAAGAACACAACAGGTGAGGACAGAGAGGGTTTCCTTGAGTTTAAACTGGCTGACGGAAAAGCCTGAACAGGTATCTGTTTTTCCAGCACCGACTGGCAGAGAAGGTTACTGCTACAGGCATTACTCCTGAAGTGAACATCTTAGGTTTAGACAACGAAGGGCAAGGCACCTGTGGTACACATTTCAAGCAACTACAGCTGGAAAAATTACCATGTCCTGATACTTATTCATGGATTAGACCTTCAATAACAGAAGGTGAACCCGGCGATTTTGATATTACCTTAAATATTGATGCCAACGATACAAGAGTGGCACGCGAAGGCAAGGTAACCTTTACGGCTGGTAAGTTAACGCATACCATCACTGTAAAACAAGATGCAAATGTGTTCACTACGCCTGCAACGACGATGACATTAAGTAAGACAGGAACCACCACTATGGGTGGCGAAGATAATGTCTTCGAAATTAAGGCTGTAGAAAGCTGGACTGTAACCAACAAGCCTGCATGGGCAACCTGTACACCAATGAGCGGAAACGCTGGTGACACACGTATGACAGTAACAGCAACTACTAACAATACAGGAGCAGAACGTGAGGGCGATATCATTCTTCTTTCGGCTCACGGTGTAGAGAAAGTACTGAAACTGAAACAAGAAAACAAGCTGAAGCTCATCCCTGACAACAAGCCTGTAGGCTACGTTTACTTCAGTGAGCCGTTCGACTGGGCACATACTTTTGCACTTGCGAATCCTACTGTATGCCAGGATCAGGTTGCAAGCGTTGGTGGTCAAAATAATAAAACAACAGGTATATATGGCAATACCGATTGCATGACAAATTTCTCGCAGAAACTTATCGACTTTAATACAGGCGGACACTGTATATATGTAGCCGACGGATACCTGAAATTAGGACGCAAAAACAATCAGGGAGGTGTTACCATCAAGGACAATCTCGATATTGAAGATGGCAAGAAAGCAAACGTTATCGTAAGTTTCGATATTGCCGACAATTGGGATGACGAAACGACTGTTGTGTTAGAAATCAGTGGCGATGGCACTATCGTTGACGGACAAAGTGCAACATTGAGCAAGATATTCGCGCCTACTAAGAATACTGACTCCTCTAAACCCTGGCAATGGACGCGTAACCATCAGGTAAAAATAGAAGGAGCCACGGCCAATACAAAAAAATTACCATCCGCTCATCACAGAAGGGTATCGGTGGTTATTACCGCTGGTTCCTCGACAATATCAAGGTAACCCGAACCACAACTAATAACTAAAAGAAATGAAAATGAAACATATCACAAAGGGTAACCGTTTGCAAAAGGCTGTCATTGCCTTTATGATGACAACACTTTCTGTAGCAGCCTATGCAGGAAACCCTGTCACTGTAAAAAGGTGTTATTACTGATTCGAACGGTGAGCCCCTTTGTAGGAGCAACCATTGCTGTGCCTGGAACATCAACGGGTACAACAGCCGATATAGACGGAAAGTTCACCCTTAAGGTGGAAGACGACCAAACTTTACAGGTCACCTCGGTGGGATTCCAAACCGTTAAGCTTAAAATCGGTAAGAATCGTGAGTTTAAAATTGTCATGAAAGATGACATGCAGACACTGAAAGATGTAGTAGTTGTGGGATACGGTACGATGGAAAAGAAACGCGTAACCTCTTCTATTACCTCTATTAAAGGCGATAATCTGATTACGGGTTTGGGTGGATCTACCATAGCTACTGCCCTTCAGGGTAAGGTTAGTGGCTTAACGATATCGGGCAGTTCGAGCCCAAACTCGTCGAATGGTTACCAATTACGCGGTGTTGCATCGGTAAATGCAGGACGCGGTCCGCTGGTAGTTATCGACGGTGTGCCTGGAGGTGACCTGCGAATGATTAACCAAGAGGACGTGTTATCAATTGATGTGCTGAAAAGATGCTTCTGCTGGCGCTATCTATGGTACTCGTGCTGCAGGAGGCGTTATTCTTGTAACAACAAAGCATGCGCAAGAAGGCAAGGTTAAAAGCAACCTATACAACCGAGTTCTCTACGGAAACAGTACGAAAGAGTCTCGATATTCTTTCATCACGTGACTATCTTGAATATGGTATCGGTCAAGACTATGGATACGACACCGATTGGTATAAGCAACTGATTAATGAGAACCAACTGTCACAGCGTCACGTGTTATCGGTATCAGGTGGCAGCAAAGCATTGCAGATTTATACCTCTTTAATGTACCAGGATCAGAAAGGTATTGTAATTGGTGACGGCCGTACGGACTACTCTGGACGTATGAACGCCAAATACAAGATGTTTGACGGAAAGGTTGAACTCACCGTAAACGCACAATATCGTGAGGGCGAATCGCGACACACGTATGGGGTCGTCGTCGGCTCAACAGGCAATAACTCTGAACCCAACTATCCCTTTGATGAACCCCAACGACTCAAGACAGTATAACGTTAACACCATTGGTGTGGGTGGTTCTACATGGAACCCTGTTGCTGATATTGAGTTGAAAGACTACAAGGGTATTGATAAATGGTTGCAAGCAGATGCTACTTTGAAAAATCAATCTGATGGAAGGCCTTTCGGTTCAGCACCTTCGGTGTAGATAATCGTCAGTGGCAGGAGTACTTATACTATCACCAGAATCATCTTAGCATGATAACCGCTAATAAACGCGGTCGTGCTTACCACGATTTTTCGAAGACAGAGAATCGCAATGTAGAAGCTTATGCCTCTTACATGCGCGACTTTAACAATATTCATCGCGTTGATGCCGTACTGGGCTGGAGCTTTTATCAGACAGGCGGTGAATCGTTTGATATGACCAATGCTAACTTTACCGTTGACGGAATAGGCGGTTGGGATATGAGCGCTGGTACAGATCTTTCAGACGGTTTGGCAAGCATGAACTCAAATAAAAAGCCACGTGAGCGATTGATGTCATTCTTTTGCACGTGGTAATTATTCATACGATGACAAATACATGGCAACGGTGAGCTTCCGTCGTGAGGGAAGTTCGAAGTTTGGTGTAAATAATCGTTGGGGTAACTTCTGGGCTATCTCGGCAGGCTGGCGCATCAGCAAAGAGAAGTTTATGAAGGAGATTACATGGGTCAATGACCTGAAAATACGTGCTGGATACGGTGTTACTGGTAATAACGACTTTGGTAGCGGATATACCGTTAGAACGTATAAATCGAACGACATGTGGCCTACTTATGGAATTTGGCAGCCAGGATACGGAAGCACACGCAACATAAACCCTGACTTGAAATGGGAAGAAAAGAAAGAGCTTGACCTCGGTATCGACTTCTCGCTCTTCCATAATCGCATTTCGGGTAAGTTTGATTACTATGTTCGTAAGGTTGACGACATGTTGTTTGAAGTGCCTGCTCCACAGCCGCCAATGGTGTTTGGAACAATCATGAAGAACGCAGGAACACTGACTAACCGCGGTTGGGAATTTGAGTTAACAGGACAAATTATAAAGAGTAAAGACCTTAATTATAGTTCTACTCTGCGTTTATCGCACAACACATCGAAGATTGATAATCTCGGTGACACCAATTCTTATTTGTATGGTGGCGCATTCCCACAGTCGATGGGATATGCAACGAAGCTTGTAAATGGATCACGAGTTGGACAGTTCTGGCTTTTTCAAATATGCAGGTTTAGACTCAAACGGCAAGTGGCTCATCTATGATAAAGACAATAATGTTGTGCCAGCATCAAACGGAACTACAAGTAATCTCACCGATGCCAACAAGCATTATGTGGGCAATGCTATTCCAAAGCTTATTCTTTCAATGGACCACAGCATCAGTTATCGCAACTTTGACCTTGGGATTTCGTTGCGTTCGTGGATGGGATACGATGTGTTTAGTCAGCTGAATCTCTATCACGGATTAAAAGACTTCGTCACAAGAGAACATGCTTAAGATTGCGTTTACAGATAATAAAAAATATCAATGACACGCGCATTCTTACGGATTATTTCCTCAATGAAGCCAGCTTCTTGAAGATTGATGCCATTACTCTGGCTTACACACTGAACACATTAAAATGGCAAAAGTACCTTTTCGAAAGCGAGGTTCTATATGACTATTCGCGACGTTGCGCGCTTTACAAAAATACCCAGGCTACAATCCTGAAGTAAGCATCAACGGTTTGGAACCAGGCTTTGAATATATTCGCAGTTCGTCTTCGATGTATCCACAAACCATTCATTGGACATTGGGAGTACAGTTATCGTTTTAACCTTTAAGGAAAAACAGAATCATGAAATTTAAATATACGGCTTTTTGCGCTCCTTGGCGCATCTTTATTAGGGTTCTTGTGACTTGAATGAGAAATTCTATTCAAGTGTCACACCCGAAACGTTTATTACAACCCTGAAAACACCTATGCCATCATGAGCCGACCATTTACACATTGGAAATGGTATTTAGGCAACGATCGATGGTATCTACAGGAGCTAACGACCGATGAAATGGTATGTCCCTACACGTGGCAGCGATTTCTATAACAATGGTGAATACATTCGTTTACACGAACATACATGGACACCTACCGATCGTTTTCATTGTCAATACTTACGAAGGTACAACAGGAGGTATCGCCCGTGCGCTTGAGGGCTTACGACGACTTATCAAAAGTTGATTACAAGACATTGGGAATGACTGATGCTGACAAAGCTGACCAGCTGAATCAGCTTAATTCTATCATCGCGTATTATTACATGAAGGGCCTCGATTATTTCGGCGGAATGCCCATTTATCGCTCTAATAACGACCCCGTAAAGGCGCGCTCTACGGCAAAGGAAACTTATAACTATATTGATTCTTTTGCTTACCGATGCTATTCCAAAGCTGAAAAAGAAAAACTACACTTGGTCAAAGCGAAGATGGATACATCAAGCAAGCTGCAGCCGCTGCGATGTTGGCAGAGTTGAAGTTCAATGCTATCAGTTATATTGGTGAAGACCATTTTGCAGAGTGTGCACAAATATGTCAGGATATTATCAATGGCGTTTACGGCCGATATGCACTTGATGCAACATGGGGTGGCCCACATAACTTCGACAATGACAAAAGTCCCGAGGCTATTTGGAATATACCTTCTGCCAACGCTAAGCTTGAATATAAATGGTATTATCGCTATTTCTACCATTCAAATTCGCCTAAGTATTTTCAATACTTCGTTCCCTGCGTCATGTTATAACGGCTTCTGCCTTGCGCCTTCACGCGAGAGTGCAACGTCGGGCGTGTATACACAGTGGAAGCTTGGCAGCCCATTCGAAAAAAATATGAAAACAGTGATTTGCGCAAGCAACCGTATGTTTACCGTGGCAATGGCAATTATACGGGAATGTTCTGTACAGGTATTCAAACAAACCCTCTGACAGGAGAGTCGACCAAAGGTATTCAGGACAAGGCTGGACAAATCATAAATGCCGTCGACTATATTAATGCAGATGGCAGAGGTTCTTCTATGCTCAACGGATCAGAAGAGTCTGGAATTCGTCTCGTAAAGATGCCAATTCCTAATAATACCGACATCTCGCGTCTGTGGGATCCTGATTTTCCCGCTATCCGTCTGACTGAAATTTATTACATGCTCGCTGAATGCAAATGGCGTGCTGGTGATAAAGCAGGTGCGGCACAGCTTATTAACACTGTACGCAAGCGTAATTTCACTAACGGAATAGACCCCAATCCCGTTCCTGCAACGTTTGATGTTTATCGCCTTGCTGACGAATGGATGATAGAATTCCTTGGCGAAGGCCGTCGTCGTACCGACCTTATCCGCTTAGGATTATGGACAACAGAAGACTGGTGGGCACACAATGCTACCAGCGATGACAACAAGAAGCTATTCCCTATCCCCTCAAAGGATATTCAGGCTAACCCCTTGTTAAAAACAGAATCCTGGATTATTAATTTCTTCAAGACAAGCATATTATGAAAAAAAGATAATGAAATATGTGTCGCTCCTTATTGTTGCTATCGGCATGACTTCATGCACTGATGCAAAGTTTGCAGAGCGTATAAACACCGACAATGATGAGCTTACCATCAAGCACAATACGGGCATGAACGTCGTTGGACGTGTCACCGTTGATGGAAGACCACGTCAAGGGAGTTGTAGTCAGTGACGGCGTAAACGTCATCACTACCGACGAAAAGGGCGAATATCAAATGCGTTCTAAGAATCGCGAACACGTGTTTATCAGTGTCCCTGCTGATTGCGAGCTACCAACAGAACAAGGTTTACCCAAGTTCTATAAGAAGCTTGACTTCAGCAATTCTCACGTTCTCCAGTGCAACTTCGAGCTAAAAAAAGCAAGCCCATTGATACAAAAATTCTCTATTGTTGCGCTTGCCGACGTTCAGGTTGGTGATAATGTTGACCTGTCAATGCTTGACACAATCATGCCTAAAATCAAAGCACAGACCGACTCTATTCAAGGTACTGTTATTGGTATGAGCATGGGAGACATCTCTTGGAACAACACAGGCATCTACGGACAGTATAAGGCACAGGTTTCCCGACTGAGTTTTCCTACCCTAAATATCATCGGAAACCACGACCATAATGAGAAAAACTCACGACGATATTAATTCGGATAAGGAATATCGTGACGCCCTTGGCCCAACCTATTATTCATATAATATCGGGCAGTGGCACATTATAGCTATCGACGATGTGCTTTATAGCGGTGTAAGAGGACGTAACGATTACGAGGGAGAAATTACACGGGCACAGCTCAACTGGCTCAAAAAGGACTTAGAATATGTAAGTAAAGATAAGTCGATTATTATTGGTTTGCATATTCCAACATCACGCCGTAATAACCCCAATAACCACATTACGAATCGTCAAGACCTTTACAATCTTGTAAAAGACTACCACCGTGTTATCATCTTAAGTGGCCACACACATAACAACTTCACCACCGACATCGCTCCAAATATGCGCGAATATACCCTCGGTGCGGTGATGGGTGCCTACTGGAACACTTATGGTGGCCTTGGAATATGTAATGATGGTTCTCCTCGTGGCTACGGAGTGTTCTCTTTTGACGGCAATGAGCTATCTGATTCGTATTATAGAGGGGAAGAAACACCACGCGATTATCAAATAAAAGTTTACGCTCCCCAAGAGGCTTCCATGCGTTATGGTCGCGTTGAAGGCATTTTACAAACTCCCTATATGGCCATACCTACCCACTTTGATAATAGTAGCGTACTTATCAATGTGTTCAACTGGCACAGCGACTGGACCGTACAGGTTCAGGAAGATAACGGTCAATGGCAACTGCTTACAAACTCATCAGTGGCTCGCGACCCTCTTGCTGTACGCTTTTTACAGTATCGTAACGGATGGGAAAAAGCGCCCATCGGCCGATCCAGAGGACAGAAACGATCACATGTTCTTCTATAACCCCACATCATCTAATTGGCAAACCATTAACGTAAAAGCTACAGACCCTTGGGGGACGTATCTATACAGCTTCAACCCGTAACGAATAATGAGACGTACATTACTTGCATGCCTCACCCTCGTTCAGGCTGTATTATGTTTTGCCCAGCTGCCAAAGGCCAATCCAATGGTCTTTGGCAACAACCGCCTGATGGTGATTACACCTACCCTGTTGCGCCTCGAATATGCCACAGATGGCAAATTCGTCGATGCTCCTACTATGTTTGCAGCCAACCGTTCTTCTCTACTTCCAATGTCAGAACTAACGGTAAAGGAACTTGAAACAACTGTTACGAAATACGAACAACGGCTCTTCGCATTTGGTTTCGTAACGATGGCTATCCCTTTTCCACCTCTAACTTAAAGGTATATTACACACTTGATGGTAAGGAAAAGACGTTCACCAACCGTTTTGTGCTTGGAAAGAACCTTGGAGGACCCGTTGAAACACTCGACCGTGTGACAGAAGCCATTCCTATGAACGACGGTTTGCTCACACGTTCAGGATGGTATATGATTGACGATAACCGCGGAGACCTTCTCGTTAACGGTTGGTTACAGCCACGCGATACACGCACACACCTGCAGGATCAGTACTGTTTTATTTATGGTAACGATTATCGCGCTGCACTGGCATCGTTAGGAGCCGTTAGCGGACATATGCCAATGACGCGCAAATACATGCACGGCGTGTGGTATTGTCGCTATTGGGACTATACGGCCGACGAGTTTTTAGGCATTATTCACGATTATGACAACAACCAATTCCCACTTGATAACCTTTGTCTTTGACATGGGTTGGCATACCAATGACGCCACAGAGGAACGGGACATAACGGCCATTTAAACTGGACAGGCTACACATGGAACCGCAAACTCATACCAAATCCAGCTGCCTTAATTGACTCCATACACAAGCTTGGCGTCACCGTGAGCCTCAACGATCATCCACATGACGGTATCCGCCCGAATGAAGATATCTCACCCTGCTTACGCAAAGGCTACAGGATTACAGCCTGGAGAAAAAGAGCTTGTTCAACCTTTTCTGACAGCACATACATGAAGAATTTCTTCACGTTTGCGCACCGTCCATCTGAAAAATGGGTGTCGACTTCTGGTGGTTAGATTGGCAACAGAATTACCTTTATCCCTATGTGCCGGGCACACACACCACTACCCTTTCGTGGATTAACCAACTTTACTATCGCGATTCAGAGCAAGGCGGACTGCGTGGTTGCAATTACTCGCGCTGGGGAGGTTGGGGCGACCATCGCCATCCGCTGTGGTTCTCGGGCGATGCTCAAGCCAACTGGCCTATGTTAGCCTTTGAAGTGAAGCTCTCTGCGCAAAGCGGAAATGCAGGTTGTTATTATTGGATTCACGATACAGGTGGTTTTCCGCGGTAAGAATAACCCTGAATTGACTACTCGTTGGACACAATTCTCGACACTTTCAGCCGCTCTTCGTGTACACAGCACGAAAGATGCAAGTTTGGATCGTCGCCCATGGATCAGTGGAGATTTGGAGACTCGTGCCAACCGTCGCATGTATCATCTGCGCTCTGAGCTCATGCCCTATGTGTATAGTAGCGTATGGCAGACCCACAAAACGATGGTTCCGCTCAACCGTGCCATGTACATTGACTATGGAAATCAGCCCGAAAGCTACGAAAACGAGCAAGAATTTACCTTCGGCGACATCATCATGGCTGCGCCTATTACCTCACCAGGAAAGGGTGCCAACTTAGTTGCCGCACAGAAAGTATGGTTTTCCACGTGGCGAGAACTGGTTCGATTTCTTCAACCATCAGCGCTACGAGGGCGGTCAAACGCTCAATATCGAGAAGTCGCTAATGGAGTTTCCTATGTACGTCAAAGGCGGTTGGGTGTTGCCTATGCAGCCTTATACACGTAGGCCCTGCTACCACACCACTCGAAACGCTCGTCATGCGCGTTTACCCCGCTGGCTGCACAGCCGACAACGTTTACACGCTATACGAAGACGACGGCATCACGCTCGATTACGAAAAAAAGGCGCATCGGCTACAACGCGTTTTGCAGTATACCGAAAAGGGTAACCGCCGCATGGTAGTGGTTCACCCTGCACAAGGTAACTACAATGGCCAAGTAAACAAGCGCGCTTACCGTCTACAGTTGGCTGGTTTTGGAAAGATTGATAACGTGAAGGTGAACGGACGCAAAGGTGGCTACAACCTACGACGCCAACCTTAAACTAAATATAGTTGACATCGCATCAACAAGCATTCGTGAGCGTGTCACCATAGAGTTCTAACAGAACACTACTTTTAGATATCCTTTTTTTCTAATAAATATGAAGTCGGGAATTGCTTTTAGCTTCTCGGCTTCTTTCTTTATCCTATTCCCACACTGTCGCCATGCGTACAATACGCCTATATCATCATTAAAAAGTCAATTGACCCCTGAAACTTCACTGAAAAAGCATCGCGCATACATCACGCCCGTACGGCACTCCTTTTTACGTTTTTCATGCCCTCAAAACGTTATTTTCTTCCCTCGTTTACGCTTATGGCATCGTTGTACGACAATCGTCATACAACGTATGTCACGGCCGTCATACCATGTGTACGGCGACCGACATACAACGCGTACTGCGGCCGTCGTACATTCACCAATCTTTTATAAAAGTTGAAGCATATAAGGCAAAACGATATGGCATTATCGTGATATAACGCTACGCTTAGCACGATAAAACGATACCTCCACCCCGTTGTAAAACAAATTTTAACTTACAAGCCTTCTCTCGTCTTCAGTTTTTTTAGCTATCTTTGTCATATCAATCTGCCAAAAAACTTAATCATGAAAAAAATCTCTATCTTTCGCAATCCTGCTTGCTGCAGGACTTCATGCTTTTGCAGCAACTCCGCGCAAAACTATTCAGCAAGAGCCTATGCCCACATGGACCGAATGGCACGACCTGTCGGTCAATGAAGTCAATAGGTTTTCCACTTCACACCCATTTCTTTGCTTTTCAAAATCAGAAAAGAGGCTGCCGATGCTGATATAACACGTTCGGAAAAACTATCTTTCGCTCGAAGGAAAATGGAAGTTTCAGTGGGTGGAACATGCAAACGAACGACCGCTCGACTTCTATAAAAACCGACCTTGATGATAGCAAATGGAAGACCATGAACGTGCCAGGCAACTGGGAACTCAACGGATATGGCGATCCAACGTATGTAAACATTGGGTTGGCATGGCGCTATATGTTCAAAGGAAACGTTTATGCGGGTTGGAAAGATGAGTATGCACCGAAGGACGCAGGCCTTACAAGTATTCCCGTGAAGGACAATCACGTAGGTTCGTATCGCCGAATTATTGATATTCCAGCATCGTGGGACGGTAGGCAAATCATCGCTCACTTCGGCTCAGTTACGTCAAATATGTACCTCTTTGTGAACGGACGTTACGTAGGATACACCGAAGACTCGAAGGTTGCAGCCGAGTTTGATATTACGCCTTACCTGAAAAAGGGACGCAATCTCATCGCTTTCCAAACGTTCCGTTGGTGTGACGGCTCACTCTCTGAAGACCAAGACTTCTGGCGTTTAAGCGGTGTGGCACGTCAATGCTATCTGTTTACTCGCAACCCTAAGGTGCAAGTAAGCAACCTTCGCATCACACCCGATTTACAAAAATAATTATCAAGATGGAGCGTTAGCTGTTGAAGTTAGTGTAAAAGGCGACCCTACCATCGAGTTTCAATTACTGAATGCCAATGGCAATATCGTCGTAAAAATCGGTAGGAAACTTTCATAAACTGAACCAAGGTGTAGCGCATTTCACGCTCCGAAACGTCAAAACGTGGACGGCCGAAACGCCTTATCTCTATACGCTTCAAGCTATTGTTAAAGACCGTCAGGGAAATATCGTTGAGGTAATACCGCAAAAAGTGGGCTTCCGTAAGGTTGAAATAAAGAATGCTCAGCTGCTTGTCAACGGTCAACCTGTATTCATTAAAAGGTGCCAACAGGCACGAAATCGATCCCTGACGGTGGCTATGTCGTGACGCCAGAACGTATGATTCAGGATATAAAAATTATGAAACGCCTGAATATTAACGCTGTCAGAACATGCCATTATCCTGATGATCCGCGCTGGTATGAGCTGTGCGACCAGTATGGTTTATACGTTACCGCAGAGGCAAATCAAGAGGGTCACGCCTTCGGATATGACAATTGGGCCGAAACTAAGAAAGAAAAAGTTTGCAGAACAAATACTGCAACGCAACCAGCATAACGTGGAAATGCTCTATAATCACCCCAGTATTATCGTGTGGAGTTTGGGTAACGAAACGGCCGACAGTCCGAATTTTACCGCAGCTTTCAAATGGATTAAGAAGCAAGATCAAAGTCGACCCGTGCAGTTTGAGCGCGCATGGCGCGACGGTGCCAACACCGAGATATTCTGTCCTATGTATTATCACGTTAACGATTGCGAAGCATACGCACGCGATACCACAGCAAAGCGTCCACTTATTCAGTGTGAATATAACCATACTATGGGCAATTCAGGCGGTGTGATAACCGATTATTGGAACCTTGTACGCAAATATCCCAAGTTCCAAGGGGGCTATATTTGGGACTTTGTCGACCAAGCCTTGCATTGTTCACCTCGTTTTGATGCAACGAGAGCGTCGCCGACTACGAGGCAATAGCCGCTAATTACGAGCCCGGAACAGGCAAAAATGTCGCCCGAATACACTTATGGCGGCGATTATAATCGAAAAAGATGCGTCGGACAATAACTTTAATTGCAACGGCATTATCGGCCCCGACCGTCAGCTAAATCCCCACGCTTACGAGGTGGCTTATGCGTATCAGAACATCTGGGCCGACATAATTGATCCTGCAAAAGGCAGTATTAAGGTGAAGAATGAGTTCTTCTTCCGCGACCTTTCCAACGTTACCATGCACTGGGCATTGCAGCAAGCGGGGAGCATTATACAAGAAGGCGATATCCACGACCTCGATATAGCTCCACAACAAGAGCGTATTTACGAGCTTTCTTTTTAAGGAAATGGTAGCTGATGACGATATGCTCAACATTGAATTCCGTCTGAAAAAGCCGATGAACCTCTGATGAAAGCAGGACAGCTTATCGCTCATAGGCAGCTTGTTATCAACCAAAAAAAGAGCCTATGGAAACGTTCTATGTAGCAGCGCCAAAGGGCAAAATTGAAAGATTAAGAATGGTAAGAACGATGAACAGATTACTGTGTCGTCAAAGTACATATCGGTAAGTTTCGACAAGAAGACTGGCTTTATTTCATCGTACGCTACAGAAGGACGAAACCTCTTTTCTAACGGTGGCACAATGCGTCCATGCTTCTGGCGCGCCGTGACTGATAATGATATGGGCGCCAATTTGCAAACAAAATTCAAGGCTTGGCGTAATCCTGAGATGACGTTAACGTCGATATCGGCGCGCGCTAATAGCAAATCGACGGTTGTTGTAGAGGCTATTTACGACATGCCTACAGTTAAAAGTCAGCTCGTTATGAAGTATTTGGTGTACGAAACTGGCGAAATGGGTGTGGAAGAATCACTAAAAACTACGCCGAATGCATCGGTATCACCCATGCTTCGTTTCGGTGTTGCACTGCAATTACCCGAGAATATGGACCGCAGCACGTTCTACGGACGAGGCCCTATTGAAAAACTATGTCGACCGCAAACAAAGTCAGCATTTAGGCATTTATACCTTATCGGCCGACCAACAGTATTATCCTTACATTCGTCCACAAGAAACTGGTACGAAGACGGATATGCGATGGTGGCAGCAAACCGATGCACAAGGCTTTGGATTACGCGTTGAAGCCATAGGCCAATGGTTCAATGCAAGCGCCCTTCACTACAGTGTTGCAAGTCTTGATGAGGGTGACGAGAAGCACCAACGCCACTCACCGCAGGTTCAAAAAGGACGCTACCACATGGCTCTACCTTGATAAAGCCCACTACGGTATTGGCGGAACAGATAGCTGGGGTTCCCTTCCCTTGCAGCCTTATCAGCTACGTTACGAGGATATGACGTTTTAAGTTTTTCGCTTATGCCCATCAAATAATGCGTGCATTAAGACGATAACAAGAACACGATTATTCTAAAAACTACGCGATAGCAAAAATTTGATAACTCATTATATGGCGGAAAACTGTTTTCATTTACAGCTTTCCGCCGTTTTCGTCACATCTCTTTTGCCACACCCCAATATGCTTTTTGAGTAAAGAATTACACCCCTTTCAGAACACAACTTTGCCCTTTTACCCATACCTTATGCTATATACGACCCATATTTTTGTAACTTTGCAACCATAAAAAGCACGTAACAATATGGAGAATCCGTATATCAAGCAGTTTCCCGACCTCATGAAGGGAAAGAAAATTATGTATAACCACGGTTTCGGTTCGTCGGCATCGTCGGGCACGGTAAGGCTTATTGCCCAGACTTTTCCATCAGCACAGGTCCTTGCTTACGACATACCCCCTGCACCCTGCCGAGGCTATCGATTTCCTGAAACAAAAGGTAAAAGAAGACAATCCCGACCTTATCATCGGCACTTCTATGGGTGGAATGTACACCGAAATGCTGTACGGATACGATCGTATGTTGCGTAAACCCAGCCTTTGAAATGGGAAAAAACCATGAAAGAACACGCCATGACGGGCAAGCAAATTTGGCAAAGCCCACGACAAGATGGTGAGAAAGAATTCATGGTTACGAAAGCACTGAGAAAGAATACCGCGAAGCTACCGATCAATGCTTTAGAGCTCTCGATACGATGACGCCCGAAGAGCGAATCCTTGAAGACCATCGCGTATGGGGATTATTTGGTGATGCCGACCCCGTTGTGCACACTTTCGACCTATTTTGCGAGCATTACACACAGGCTGTACACTTTCACGGTGAACACCGTATGGACGATAGGTCGTTCCTTACAGGTGTAGTGCCCGTTATACGGTGGATAGATGATAAGCAGGGAAAGCCGCGAACGACAGATTGTTTACATCGATGCGAGTTGTCTTGCCGACGCTTATGGCAAGCCCAAATCGAGCTTAGCCAAAAGCCTTCAGTATGCTTATCGAAACCTATCAAGTGTATATTGTGGCTCCCGCTCCACTAATAGCCATGCCGCCCTTGCCGATACGGCGACATGGTGTGAGCAGTGTTGTCGACTGCTGCACACAATCGAGTAATATATATCTAACCAAAAAGCGCTACTATATGGCGATTATTTCATCGATACTACACCCGATGAGAACCTCCTTGGCACCGCCATTCATTTTAGGAAGTGACCAGTTTAAGACGTGGGAAGATATTATTATTTTCTTCGAAAGGTTAGCCGGGAAATAACCCATACGTGATATAAAAACACGGATTATAAAATAATCTGTAAGGCATATTGACGAATAGCAGCAGATTATTTTATTCTGACAAAACCATTACCCCTATTTGCTGCGGGATTGACGCAAAAATGCTCACTGTATGACGGCCGTAGTACGCGTCGTATAACAGCCATGGTACACATTGTATGACGAACGTCGTACTCATCGTACGACGACCGCCGTACAACCACCCTTACCCCACAAACATCATAACAACACAACGTAAAGATAACGACAATGCAGCGTAAATACTTTGCCAAACCATCGTATCTCTAAGCAGTTTTCTTGCCTAAGAACATCGCACAATATCTTCAATATGGGCGAGCTATATCTGGTTTTAGATCCAAATTATAAGTGTGCAGGGAAGACACGCATTGTTTCCGAGATAAATGTAAGGACAGTAGGGTGAGTTTTTAAACTTAGATTCACACTTTTTCATGACAAAATAGTTATCTTTTGCCTATCACTGGTATTGTACGCCTATCGGCCAAAAACGCCGTGTACATACTAAACTTACGCTGGCTATACGCAATGAAAACAATAGAATATGAGCTTTTACCAAGAGCCTCTTTGGAGAACTAATAGTAGCGCGAACAACAGCAGGAATATGTAACCTACAGTTTGTTACCACCACCCCACAAGCGGCTCTTGATGAATTGTATCTGTGCTGGGGGCATGATGCTTGTATAATAGAAAACCACGAAATGGCCTGTAACGTAGTGCAAAGCATATTTGAAAAACGGCCATATAACATTAGCCTTGACCTCTGTGGTACGGCTTTTCAGTTGAAGGTTTGGAAAGCATTGCAGCAAATTCCGTTCGGTAAAAACTGTTAGTTATAGCAAAGTAGCTCATGCCATTGGGCAACCCACAGCCATACGTGCCGTAGCCAGCGCCATTGCGCGTAACCCTGTAGCCATCGTAATTCCGTGCCATCGCGTAGTGCATAGCAACGGCAGCTTAGGGCAATATCGTTGGGGAGCACAGCTGAAAAAGCGCCTTATACAATGGGAACACGACGCGCTTACCACAGAAAAGAACCATGCTGCACAAACCTTATTATAATAACGACCTTATATTTACACTCGTCCATGCCCGACATCAACTCTAATTTGCCAATCCCTCCCGACACGAACTATTCGGCTCGTAACCGTAACGACGATGCCGCCGAATTGTTTTCGCGTATTCGTTTTGTGATTACCGCAACAGAAATTAACCCCTCTGTAATTAATAAAACCATACACGAAACACTTGTTATTGCTTGTGTTGAAGGATTAAAAGGCACGCGTTACGGCTTCGGCGACCTTAATTCCGCAAGTGGAAAGCCTCATTCGCATATTGAAAATACCCACTAACGAGGCAGCCGCTATTCGACGTATGCGACGCCATTCGAACCATAGCGCAGCACTTTCAGCCGACGATTTGCGATACGATGCAAAAGCATTGGCCGACCTGATAAGCAGGATTTATGTAAACCCCTATTGCCTGCCGACCTAACAAAAAATGCTGCCACACGGACCGCAAAAATAGCAAAATCAGTTGCACGTAAACGCTGCTGACAAACGCTGTATTGTGCAAGAATGGGACGACGACACACATAACCGCTGTGGTTGATGAGGGAGAACGAGCAAAACATCATGACCATAAGGTATAACGATGATAGTCAGCACGCGCGCATGGGATATCTAAAAGACATTCTCCGTGAAGGCATGCATCTAAACCTTTTTGGGCTGTCAGGTAGAAGGAAATACCATTACTCCCCGACTGATTATTGTTGAACCCGACTGCCTGCTCGATATCAGCACCATTGCTTCATGCTTTGAAGACTATGGGCATCATCCGTTATTATATCTCGTTAGTCGCATGCGCGAAAGGGCAAATAATCAGGCTATACTGCTCGGTAACTTTGCAGGGAGCGCGCTTGACGATATTATCAACCAGCCCGACTTTAATATGAGTCGCACGTTAATTCGCAATTTTCGAGAAAAAGCCCTCGAATACGCCACGTGTCCAGACTTCGACGGCAATGAGTTTAAGCAAAAATGCAGCATCGCAAATTGAACATTTAAAACAAATTATTCATGAGCTTCGGCAGCATTTTTTGACCTGTCAAAGGCTGTGCTTGAGCCACATTTGTTTGCGAAAAGTTGGGTATTCAGGGGCGCGTTGACTTGATGACGACCGACCTTCGTTTGCTTGTTGAACAAAAATCGGGACGTAATATTTTTCTCGAACGTGCTATGCGAAACAGTCATGGCACCCTAATGGTTGAGAAACACTATGTGCAAGTATTGCTGTATTTTTGGCATATTGTTTTATAATTTCAATCTTTCGGATACCGATATACGCTTGCTTTACTCACGCTATGCATTGCCTGACGGACTTCTTAGCGTTGCTAACCTGATGACTCTTGTGTATGAAGCGTTGCGCTTTCGTAACGAAGCAGTGGCTCTTGAGTTCGATATCGCAGAACGTGGATTGCAGCATCTGTTGCCCTTGCTGACGCCAGAGACGATGAATGTCAACGGAATGCGCGACTATTTTCTATGAGCGTTATCTGCTCCCACAACTGCAAGAGGTGCTTGTTCCGCTGCAAAAGATGTCGCCCTTAGAGCAAGCTTACTTCTGCCGTATGATGCAATTTGTGATTCAGTGAGAACATCATGTCGAAGGTTGGTGTGAATGAAGGTATTGGCAATAGTGTGGCAAACCTATGGAATATGCCCCTTAGCGAGAAACGAGAAACGGGTAATATCTACACACATCTTACTATTACGCATAAAGAAAAGGACGGCGACGGTGACGAATTAAATGGTTATGACCTCATCACATTGGCCATTCCTGAACAAGGTAACGACTTTTTGCCGAACTTTCGACGGGGTGATATGGTGTTCCTTTATTCGTATCCTGAAGACGAAGAGCCCGATGTGCGCAAAGCCTTATTATTTAAAGGTGGTATAGCTGCACTGAATAGCAGCAGTATTACCATAAAAATTGACCGACGGACAACAGAATGCAGACATCTTCAATCAGTTGCCATACAACGTAACTGGCAGCAAAAACGTATCGATGGCACGCGCTGGGGGCAAAAGGGTTTGGTGTATTGAACACGCCAGTAGCGATGTAGGCGGAAGTGCAGGTATACGTGCACTGTACACGTTTGTGACATCAACCGAAAGCCGAAAGAACCTTCTTTCTAAACCAACGTGAGCCTAAAAGCCAACACCGAAGTAACGTTATCGCGAAGCTATAACGAGGCTTTAGACCCTATGTTGACGAAAGCAAAAACAAGCTCTTGATTACTTTTTGCTTGTGGGTCCACCCGGTACAGGTAAGACGTCGATGGCGTTAAGGTTTCTTGTTGAGGAACAATTGGCAACGTGTCCAGAGGGTGGGATACTGCTCATGGCGTACACAAACCGTGCCGTTGACGAAATATGCGGCATGCTTGTAGAGGCTGGAGTGGAATTCATTCGTATAGGAAGCAAACTAAGTTGTGCTGTGGCCTATGAGCCTTACTTGCTATCTAACATTGTGGGAAAGCGCCCAACGCTTGAAGAAATCAAAACAAAAAGTTGGGACGTGCACAGGTTATTGTGGGAACTACCTCGATGATACAATCGCGCGATTACATCTTTAACCTGCGCCATTTCTCGCTTGCAATCATTGACGAAGCATCACAAATTCTTGAGCCTAACATCATTGGATTATTGGCATCACATCGCGAAAAGATGCCGATAGCGGGCAAAAGCCGTGTGCGATATTGACAAATTTATACTGATAGGAGATTATAAACAGTTGCCCGCCGTGGTGCAACAGAACGATAACGACAGCACTGTGACTGATCCGCTATTGCGCGAAATAGGGTTGACAACATGTAAAGGAAGCTTGTTTGAGCGCCTGAGTAGGAGCGAAATTCAAAGCAGGCCGCACCGCCTTTTATGGACATGCCTTGCATCGCCAGGGCGCATGCACCCGACATAGAAGCCTTTCCTCGCGAAGCGTTTTATTTTGAAAGAGGGCATTGAACCTGTGCCTTTGAAACATCAAAAAGAAAAAGAAACTGGGATACACTGCAGCGTCAGAAGACGACGTTGACGACCTTTTGAAGTCACATCGATTGTTATTTTTCGCTTCCGAACCATGCTTACAGCCTGAACTTTCTGACAAAGTGAATGCTTCAGAAGCACGGATTGTGGCCGACTTGCTGCGACGAATACATCGTTTCTATGGCAAAAATTCAACCCTGATAAAACAGTTGGCGTTATCGTTCCGTACAGAAACCAGATTGGTATGATTAGAAAAGAGATTGAGGCGCTGCATATTCCCGAACTCGAAAGCGTGAGTATTGATACCGTTGAGCGTTATCAGGGGTCGCAACGAGATGTAATTGTTTACAGCTTTACGATACAAAGGCGTTATCAACTCGATTTTCTGACATCGAACAGCTTTTCAGGAAGACGATAGGATTATTGACAGAAAGCTGAACGTTGCTCTCACACGCGCACGCCGTCAACTGCTTCTTACAGGCAACCTTACAACGCTTTTCAGCCAACCCTGTTTTTTTGACAACTTGATTGCTTTTTGCACGTTTGAAAGGCGCATTTGTTACATCATACCCTATTAAAAAAATAGTGAAAATGATAAGAAAAAGTCATATAAATCAAGAAAAACGTATCATAATCATAAAAAGCAACACTAAACGAGATTCGTCTTGTCGTCTTTTTTTGTATAATTTTTGCCGACATAACTGCAAAAAGTAGTATTAACTAATTGTATGATTAAAATGAAAAAGACATTAATGACACTGGCTACAATGTTTATAGCCGTATGTGCCAACGCACAAGTATTCGTAGGTGGAACTGCAGGCATCGCAAGTACAGGCGGAGAAGGCCTCAGCGACAAAAACAACCTTCAAGATTTTACCTGAGGTTGGTTACAATATTAATAAGAATTGGGCTGTAGGTACTGTCCTTGGCTACGAAGATGGTAGCTTTTTCTATGCTTGGAAGAAGCTCGTCACTTGCTGGCGATGTAAAAGCTTTCGAGATTGCTCCTTACGCTCGTTACACCTTCGTTCGTTCTAAATTGGTGAACCTTTTCGTTGATGGCGGTTTCGGTTTTGCAGCTGGTAGCGCAAGCAATGTTGACTTTACAGCTTTTCCGTGTTGGCTTCCAGCCCGGTCTTGCAGTAAATCTTAACAAGAACTTTAGCTTGGTAACTAAAGTTGGTTTCCTCGGTTACGAAGCAGTTAATCCTGAAGGAGATAACAACAATACACACGCTTTTTGGTTTCAACGTAAACGGAAACAACATTCAGTTTGGTCTTATTATAACTTCAAAACTGCGTTCCGCTAACGCGAAAACATTATAACCAAGCCTCTTCCTCGACTTCCGAATTAGGGATTTCCTTATAATATATAGGGATTTATTCTTTTACGGCTCGAAGAAGAGGCTTATTTTTTTGCAACATATTTCAAAAAAATATAGCAAAATATCTATTCTGTATAACTTAAAACATAACGTAAAATGAAGAAGATTTTTATTGAGCTTTATCGGTAATGCTGGCTTCTGTAGCCACTTATGCACAACAACCAGTAGGGAACCATCACTGTTCAGCCAAAGTTAGGCATGAACGTAGCAAAGTTTAACTGATTTAAAGGGTTCTGACCTCGCATTGGCCTTGCAGCAGGAGCCGAAGTTGAGTATCAGGGTTGCAGATATTGCAAGTGTAAGCGCAGGCGTTCTTTACTCAATGCAGGGCGCTAAGTACGAAGGCGAGATGTCATTCTTGGGTTTTTAGCCAGAGCGGAAAGCTTACATACAAGCAGGATTACATCAATATCCCAATTATGGCTAACGTATATGTGCTAAAGGGACTTGCAGTAAAGTTTGGTGTTCAGCCTGCATTCAACGTACATAGTGCGGTAGAAGCATCAACCAGAGGTACAGCAGGAAGCGGCTCACAAGCAGTAAACGTGAAAGCAAACACCTTTGATTTCTCTCTCCCTGTAGGCTTATCATACGAATATAACAACGTTGTTCTTGATGCTCGCTACAACTGGGGCTTGACTCGTGCTATGGAAAAGAAGAATTCTAAAAACAGTGTTTTCCAGATTACATTAGGTTATAAGTTCGCCCTTTAAGAACGATCTTAACACCTCTACACAACCTGCATAGGTTGAAAAGAGGCTTTTTATTCGGCAACCATTCCCAATTGCTTATGCGATTAGGAATGGTTGCTTCGTTTTATACAGGCTTTTTGCTCGTTGTACGACGGCCGTAGTACGATATGTACCACAGCCGTGATACAACGTGTATGGCGGTCGGCGAACGATGGTGCGGCAACCGCCGTACAACGAGGTTACATCAATATTAAAGTATCACGTAAGCGGAATTAGAATACAAAACAAGCTAAACGAAAGGATAAATAGAGCTATGTGCAAAAGTAGAATATACAGAATGAAAACACAAACAGAACTATGTGCAAAGGCAGAATAAGCGGAACGAAAGAATGAACCGTACAGAATAAGAGAGCGCACAGAAAAGAACTAAAAAGCAGACTAAACAGAACGAGCGTAACAATGCAAAATAACTACCTTGCAACAAATATGTTTTTACGATAAGACATAAAAAGAGGCTCCGCTGAGTCCCAACCTTGTTAACCTTTAAATCTAATACTATGAAAAACACGATGCAAAGATAAAAGTATATATATGCGCTAACAATTATTTTATTACATAATTTTTTCATACGCTCATTGTTTATTGATATAAATCAAACTGCAAAACAAAATAAACGCTAAAACATTTGCTTTATCCGATTTTAATTTCTACCTTTGCAATTCAAGAGTACAATATTTAGGATTCAGAATTCCGATATTCATAAGCGGATGTTTCGGAATTCTTTTCTCTTTTGTCTGCAAAAACGACGATAATTATTTAAACGAAATTTATATGGCATACATGTCACAAGAAGGCTACGATAAGCTCGTGGCCGAAATTCACAGGCTTGAGGCCATCGAGCGTCCTAAAGCATCGGCAGCAATAGCTGAAGCGGCTGATAAAGGAGACCTGAGTGAGAACTCGGAATACGACGCAGCCAAGGAGGCACAGGCCCATTTAGAGGCAAAGATTGTTGAGTTAAAGCGAACTATTGCACAAGCAAAGATTGTGGATATGAGTCGTCTTTTCAACTGAAGAAGTGCAGATTATGTCGACCGTTGAGCTGACTAACTCTCACTACAAAAAAGAAAGATGGTGTACACCATTGTGAGCGAAAGCGAAGCTAATCTCAAGGAAGGCAAGATATCCAATACAGACTCCTATCGCGCAGGGACTGCTGAATAAAAAGGTGGGCGACATCGCAGAAATTCAGATTCCAAGCGGTATTGTGAAGCTGAAAATTGACAGTATCAGCCTTCAATAAACCGTTAAAACGAAAGGAGAGTTAGCTTATGACACTGTTCAGCAAGATAGCAGCCGGCGAGATTCCGAGCTATAAGTGTGCCGAAGACGAGCATTTTTATGCGTTTCTTGACATCAATCCTGTTACGAAAGGCACACATTAGTCATCCCCTCGCAAAGAGGTTGATTATATTTTGACATGAACGACGACGAGTTGGCAAAGTTTCAGCTATTCGCTAGTAGCTACGGCCCTTCGTGCAGCTTTTCCGTGCAAGAAGGTGGCGCAGATTGTGCTGGGTTTTAGGTAAACCATGCGCATATCATCTATTGCCCATCAACACAGAGGTTGATGTTGACTTTCATAAAGCACATCAAGCTGGCTGATGAAGAGATGAAAGACGCGGCCGAAAGGATTTTACGCAGAATTCAAAAAGCTTTAAACTCTTTAGCGTGTAAAGCATCGAAAAACACAACGAAAAATTTGAATTAACCTTCGAAAAACAATTGAAGCAAAGTTCAAGAAAGAAATGATAGACAAGGCCCTTCTCCATAACGCGAGAAAGGGCCTCTGCCACTTTTTATTAGATATAAGATTCGCCTCAGCTGTACTTCGTTAACATACTTGCGAATAAGCGCTGATGAGTCTTCTTTTTACAAATAAGCAAGACGTTTCCTCTTCGGCAACGATGTATCCTTCAAGACCGTTGATGTACAGCAAGCTTATCGCGCGGTATCTTGATAACGTTATTGTGGCAATCTTCCATCAGAACGTCCCGAATCAATTACCACATTATCGTCGTTAGTTTTCGGAAGAGCCTCGTATATGCTATGCCATGTTCCGAGGTCGGCCCAACCAAAATCACACTTCATTACACAGTTATATCGGTCTTTTTCAAGCACACCCGACTCGATAGAAAGGTTGGGATATACCGAGAAATTCTCGCTAATATAACGTTCTTCCTGACTGCGGCGATATATTCGTATCATCATTTTCAAGTTGACTTAACACCTCTGGGAGGAAACGCGAAAAGCCACGCAGATAGTTTACATTGCTTAAGAACAGCCCTGTGTTCCAAACAAACTCACCACTCTCCATAAACATTCGAGGCGAATTCGCGGTCGGGTTTCTCGGTAAACGTCTTTACCTTATAAATATTACCGCATACGTGGCTGTTGGTTTGAATATATCCGTAGCCGGTTCTGCACGAGTAGGCGTTATGCCCATGGTGAGAAAAATAATTGTTTTCTTGAACAGACGACAGTCCGTCAAGCACATTTTGACGGAAAGCTTCGTCGTTAATTACCATCGATCAGTAGGAACCGCAATGAAAGAAGCCTGCGAATCGAACTTCGATATGCGGTATGCGCCCCACGCAATGCTCGGCGCCGTACCACGACATACAGGTTCTGCCATGATGTGATCATCGACAACATCGGGCAATTGTTTTTAACAAGATCGAGATAATTAACGTTAGTGTTGATGAAAATATGCTCTTTTAGGCATAATTGCAGCCATACGGTCGTAGGTTTGCTGCAATTGAGTTCGCCCAGTTCCATCAACAAATTGTTTCGAAAATCTTTCCATGCTACAAGGCCACAAACGGCGACCCTTTTCCACCAGCAATAATCAAACAATAGTTATGATTAGTCATAGATTCACATTTGTTTCGGTTCTGAGTACCCAATATACGAATATAAAACGGCATGGCAAAGGTTTTAGTACCTTATTTGTTCATTTTTAATAACGTCAACGTTTTTGAACATTTATCCGCCTGCGTTGTTTTCTTTTTACTACCTTTGTAGCGTTTTACGAAATGTCATGAAAACAAAACAGATACTGTTAATTAACGATATGGCGGGATACGGCAAGGTTGCTGCAGCTGCTATGTTACCCATTCTTTCATATATGGGCACCCAACCTATAATCTTCCAACGGCGTTAGTGTCAAATACGCTCGATTATGGGAAGTTTAACATCATGGATACTACCGATTATATTACGGGTGTATTCCTGTTTGGAAGAGAGCTTGGCTTAAATTTGATGCCATTTCAGCAGGTTTTATCGTTTCTGAACGTCAGGCTCGCATCGTGTCAACTTACTGTCGTGAACGGGAAGCGCAAGGAACCACTATAGTTGTAGACCCTATTATGGGCGACGAAGGGAAGTTATACAATCGGCGTTACGCCCGCAACCATCAATAGTATGCGTGGAGATGGTGGCTGTGGCTGACCTTATATTCCCGAACTATACTGGGCTTGTTATCTTACCGATACAGCGTATATAAAGCTGGCGGTATAACCTTTAACGAAGCACGAGAACTGCTTGATAAACTGCACGCTGTAGGCTCTAAGTCGGTTCTTATCACCTCTATTTGTGTTGAAGGACAGTATCAGTGGTAGGCTTTAACCACACAACGGGCGAGATATTTCGAGCTTCCCCACACCGAAATACCCGTACGTTTCCCGGGCACAGGAGACATTTTCTCGGCCGTTCCCATCGGTCACCTACTCGATGATGAGCCATTAAACAAGGCCACACAAAAAGGCAATGGACGTAGTTTACCATTTCGATTGACCTCAATAAAGATAATATTGACAAGAACTGTGGCATACCAATCGAGAACTATCTCGACCTTATCTAATTGCTTTCTGACCGTAGAGCTGTATGAATTGGCTTGATAACTGACTTTACCACACACTCATCTGTGCAGGCGATAGTGATAGTTTCTGCTATCATTGCGCTCGGTTTAGCTTTAGGAAAAATACGTATAATGGGCATCTCATTGGGTGTTGCGTTCGTATTTTTCATTGAATTTTGGCAACGAAAACTTTGGTTTAAGCATCGACCCTGAGACGCTCGATTACATGGAAACCTTCGGTTTGGCCCTGTTTGTATATATTGTTTAGGCTGCACGTTGGGCCTAATTTTCTCGGTTCTTTGCGCCATGAAGGCACGGCTTTTAATTTTATGGAGCTTTTGCCAGTATTCTTTTTGGAACCGCGTTTTCCTCATTTTTGATACCGCTTACAGGACATTAGTCTGCCCAACATGTAGGGCATATTGTGCGGTGCTACCTGCAACACTCCCGCATTGGGGAGCCGCTACACAGGCTATGGAACATATGGGATTGCCAATGGTGAGTGTTGCTTTAGCCACCGCAGTAACCTATCCTCTCGGTGTGATTGGCGTTATTTTTGCATGGTTTTTCATTCGTAAATTCTTTCGTAAAACCTCATCATCTTGAGACGACAAAGCGCAACGAATCCGATCATACTTACATTGCGCAGTTTACAATAGTAAATCCTGCCATTGACGGTAAGACGATAGAGCAGATCGCCCAAATGACACACATGAGGTTTATCATCTCTAGAATATGGCGCGGAAAAGCAAGTAATCGTTCCTCTTGCCAGCACTGCTATTAAGCTACAATGATTCACTTCTCGTTGTAACGGCAAAGAAGATGAAGAAGCTATGGAGCTTCTTTTCGGCCAAAAGCAGAGAAAGACTGGAACAAAAAGGACGTAGACTGGAACCATATCGATTCAAAAGTGGAGAGTCGTATATGTATTATCACACGGAAAGGCCTTAATGGAAAGAAGCTTTGGCAACCCACACCTGCGTGTTGCATACGGTATTAACGTGAGCCGTGTGATACGAGGCGACGTTAAATTGCTTGCAAGCGACGACCTTCGCTTTGCAATGATATGGTGACTGCCACGATTGTAGGCAAACACAATGACCTTGATAACGCTGAACGTTTCTTGGGCAATTCGGTTAAAACGCTTGAAGAACCTAACATGGGTAGCATCTTTTTGGGTTTGGTTTTAGGCCTTGCCATCGGAACGATTCCTATTTCAATCCCCGGTATTCAGTCGCCAATCCGCCTTGGAATAGCGGGTGGACCTATCATCATGGGCATATTAGTGGGGCCTTGGTTCAAGAATGCACATCATTAGCTACACTACTCGTTCGGTCAATTTGATGTTGCGCAAGCTTGGTATTTCCCTTTCACTTAGGCTGTTTAGGATTAGAGCTGGAAAGAATTTTTGAAACCATTATCCGTCCCGAAGGTATCGAATGGGTTGCCATAGGTTTTCTATTACCGTTGTGCCGATTATTGTTGTTGCGGTATCATCGCATTGAAAACCAATAAATACGATTATGGCACGGTCTCGTGGCATATATTGCGGAAGCATGCAATAATTCAATGGCTCCTTGATTATGCAAGCGAAACCCTGAAAGATGATACGGCAAGTATCAGCTATGCCACCACTTACCCATTAGGGGTATTCCTTAGAATAGTCATCGCACAAGTGTTAATCATGTCATTTGCTTTAAATTTTCCATTCGAGAAAGGGAAATAATCAAAACGGACGGCGCATAAAGTAACCCATCATGCGTCGGGGTGACGAAATGATAATTCTTCAGCGATGAAGATAGAGCCTATCTGCTCGCGTTCCGTACAATTCATCGCCCTGAATAGGATTATTCAGTCCGTCAGCATGCGCACAATGCACACGCAATTGGTGTGTACGCCCTGTATGAGGATATAAGTATATCCTCTTTCCCTTCTGTTTTATAAGATGTTTCGCCTTTCGTCCGTATTGAAAATCCACTATTTGCCGTGGTCTATCGTTCATCGGGACGTAAAGGGCAACATTCCCACTTCTACAATCTTCTTCGTGCGAAAGAACAGCCACATAGCGTTTCTTTACTTCACGTTTTGCAAACTGTTGTTGCAAGCATCGGTAAGCCTCTGTGGTCTTGGCAATAACCATTAACCCACTTGTCGCCATATCTAAACGATGCACGATGAGCGGACTTTCAGCATGAGGGATAACGCTTCCGCATCGCGCTCTGCACGCTTTCACGCTTACTGCCCTGAACCGCGAGCATACCAGCAGGTTTATTCACCACAAATGCTCTCGTCTTCATATAAAATACTTTAGTTTTTGGCGAACATCGCTCTCTAACGCATTCGATTCCATATCCACCCCGCAGCATCCACGTCAGAATCGGGTTTGCATTTGCTGTTACATGCTGGGTAAACTGGAGATGATGCCGCACTTCTTCCTTCGGCTTTCGCCCCACCAGAACATCGCGCTATGCACGGCGGGCGCATGATGACGAAATGCCCACTGCAACAAACGGCTCACAGCATTCCCCTGCCCCCTGCAGCGGGTAAGTTCGTTCTTCCATATTTCGAGCAACGAACGGCGCTCATCGCTGCATTTAACAGAACAAACTGAGAGAAAAGCCATTGTGCAGAGCATCGCTCATAGCGTACCGACGTTGCTAAGTGTCGTCAACCTTTTTATCTATCTTTTGCAAATCAGTCCTCAACAAGCGCTATTTCAGCACGCCCATCGTGCTTTATTCGTCTTAATTCAGCCTTTTTGAAACGACTCTCTCGGAACCATTTTTGTCTTCCAGTTCTGCTTTGTTTCGACACCTCGCACAAGGCTTGTCGGCGCTCGTTACGTTCCATTTTTGAACGTTGCATCAGCGCTTTATAGTCATGCAACAATCTCACGTTCAGCCTGTTGCGTAACGTCACTTTAAAGACGTCGTACACGGCTATATATCCACCCTCCAGCAAAGAAATCTCCTTGCTGACGCAACAATCCTCAGCTTCGTGCTGTGTCAGTGTCACATCAGGCGCAGATGGTCAAAGATAGCAGGCACAAAAGTCTCGCACTCGCTACCGCACCAATCTGTCCACTGCTGTCCAGCCAGATAGCCTGTTTTCGTTATCACCTCCATCTTTCCGCCATGCGCTCAACCACTAATACGCCATAACATCTTACCCTCCTTGATGTCATGCGCGAGCTCGCCTTCGTGGGCCAGAAAATGTTGTTCTGCGCTGCCTTTGTAGAAAGCAACGACCTCATTTACTGCCTGAACAGACGACAAAATGAGGTTCGCAGCTGAGGGGTTATTCATGCCTGAGGGCGCTCAACGCCCGATTAGCGAATGAAAAAAGATGAGATTTCAACTTGATATAATTATATTCACAAGTCTGAACAAACGGACACATCATTACTACACGTGTACCCACAGAAGCTTTAAGCTTCTATCAAACCCTAAAGCGACAGAATTCGTCGTAAAGAGGAGGTGAAAAGCACCTTGGCATCGGGGTGAGGAGCTCCGTTGTGCCTTGAGCACGCAGGTCAAAGAAGTGTTTCCAATCGCTCACGAAAGCGGTATGAATCAACTCCGTATTCGTATCGAGAGGTAAAGGTGCACGCTGCTTCCTGTGGCTTTTCGGCCAGCAGCCATGAGGTTTAATACGCTCGCCTCTGCAGCTAAATTCGCAAAAAGCCAGTTCTCATAATCGTCCAGCCTGCCCTTCTGTCACCTTTTTCAGCAGTTCTAAAAGTCTATTTGCCCAGGCTCTTCAAACAGAAAGCGCACGCACCCACTCTGGAATGTTGATACTAATCTCATTACCAAACTTGTCCTTGAATAGTTACAATGGCGTGTCGACTGCTCTGCCATCGAGTTTGCACGATGTCTGTTAAACGCACGCGTGTAGTGGCAATCTGTGTTGTAAGTGCACCGTCACGACGCTCATGATGTGCAAGCGGTTCGGTTAAATGGTCAAGGTCGGCTAACCACTGGTTTTCGGCCAGCACACGCAGAGTTAGTTGTTACATAATGACCGCCGTCAACCGTTCTCACTTTCGAAAATTTATCACGCTCGTATCGCTGCCAAAGCCTCAACAGCAGCATCACCACCCTGCCTGTCGCAGCTATGTCGCCATCACGATGAAAGCAGGTACACCGTAGCATGTTCGGAGCATAGCGGTATGCTGACTCTTTATCATGCGCTCAACAAAAAGGGCGCGCTGACTCAGCCGTACAATGGTCTCGCTTTTTATAACATACCCTTCCTGCACGCTCTACCTGACGGTATATGCCGTCTATTCCGGGCTCTTGATTCCATATTTCAAATTGTGGGGAGATTATTTTTCATGGCTTATTAGCTATATTTTTCTGTTTATGAATTAACTGCAAATGTAATCAATCTTCTGCAATATATATGCCGTTATCAAAAATTCTTTTGTGTATTTTTGCCTTACCATGGACTGAAACAACCTGTAGTTAAACTACTTGAGCGGCACGGAATTAAGCCAACGGCAATAGAATTGTCGTTGTCAGCCCTGCTGCAGAGGAACATCCCTCGTCAGTGACCGAGATTGGAAGAGCTATCCTCACAATCGATAAGAGTGGTATATCTCGGCCTGACCCCTTTTCGTGAACATCATCATGTTTCACGCCATTGAGAGACGGCGATGGTAACGTAAATACGAGCTCTGTAGAGTCATCAGGGCGATAACGACGACGATGACGACATGCACGTACATTTTTGCGAATGCTGTCATCAAACATTCTGTTTCTACGAGCACTATCCCCCATGTTTTATTGCCACAGGGGTTCGTCAGAAAAAGCAACAAACTACATGGTTAAGGGCCTTTGCCCTCGTGCGCAAGCAAACCCAAAATAGCATGCAGCACACTCCGTTTCTCTGCATATCAGCTGGTATCACCGCTGCGGTGCGACCTGCCGTGGCGTCATACCCACGACCCCTATGCTATATGGCTTGAGTGAGGGTTATCATGCAAGCAAACGCGCGTTGCACGGGGTCATGGCCTACTGGGAAAAGGTTTATGAGCCGTTTCCCTACCGTCGACGACCTGCCGCTGCTACCGAAGATGAGGTGCTCGCGTCTGTGGCAAAGGGGGCTGGGCTATTACAGCCGAGCGCGCGAAATCTTCATGAGGCTGCTCGCCAGATTGTTGAGCACGGAAGTTTTCCCGATAACCTTGCCGACAACAGTTTAAGGGTGTTGGCGTATATACAGCAGCAATTGCTTCGTTGCCTTTCTGGTATCCAGGTAGCTGCGGCAGATGGAAACTTGCTCACCGTGTGTTGTCACGCGTGTTTCGAATAGACACACCTATCAACTCGACTGAAGGTAAACACCTCTTCCAACAGCTTGCGAGATGGTTTGATAACCGACCTTCCCGCCAACGAAGAAGCAGGTAATTTTAACCAAGCCATGATGGATTTTCGTGCCACTTGTTGCACACCGAAAAGCACCCAAATGCACCGAATGTCCCTTCGTTGAAACCTGCGAGGCGTTACGATTCAGGCCGTGTCGACACACTACCGTTAAAGAACCGCACCGTAACGGGTGAAAACACGCCATCTCAATTACGTTTTCGTCAGCTGCCAAGGCTATTGTGCAATACGAAGGCGTGGCGCAGAGATATTTGGCAAGGCCTTTGGGAGCCATGCCTTTTTGAAGATGAACCTGCTACCCAAATGGGACGGAACGTTGACGCTCTAGCCAACGACGTGCGCCACGTGCTGACCCATCGCGTTATCCTTGCTAACTTTTACCTGACCTGCAAACCGACGTGCGCCCAGAACTTCCAGCCGAGCATATCTGGATAAAACAAGACGAAATAAGCCACTATGCCGTGCCACGCCTGTAGAAATTGCTATTCGAAGCAGTTTGCCCAAAAGGTTTGTTATAATTGGTTAACGGCATTCTTATCAAACCATAAGCTATTTCGGACGTTCAGTTGACAACAAAACGTCCCTCCCTTTTACATGCAAAAACTGAACGTTCGGCGACCGCAGTACGCATTATACTACGGCCGTCGCCCTATTATGTACAGACGATCGCCATACTAAGATGTACGACGGTCGGCGTACAACCACTGACAGAATAATCATAAATACATTCCGTCGTAAAAAGTACATATTATCTATTATAAAAGCGTAAAAATAAGGTTGCATAGTCGTATATTTTGCTTGAAATTTGTAAATTTGCAAAACATACAAAGCAAATAAGATAAAACGACAATATGGAAGAGAAAAAGTTTAAACGTACAACCGTCACCGCCGCCCTGCCTTATGCTAACGGTGGTGTTCGCATTCAGCCATTTGGCCGGTGTATATGCGTTCCGGCGATATATACGTTCGTTATCTGCGTCTGAAGAGACGTTGTTTTCATTGGTGGTAGCGATGAGCACGGGTGCCCTATCACCATACGCGCAAAAAGAGAAGGTATCACACCGCAGGACGTCTGCGACCGTTATCATAAAATCATTAGAATCGTTTAGTGAGTTCGGCATTTCGTTTGATGTGTATAGCCGTACCACCTCTAAAGTGCATGGCCAGTTGGCTACCGACTTCTTCCGCAAGCTGTACGATGATGGCAAATTAGTTGAGACGGGAGAGCGAACAATACTACGATCCTGAAGCGAGAAACAGTTCTGTAGCCGATCGCTATATCATGGAGACTTGCCCACATTGTGGCAACGAAAACGCCTACGGTGACCAATGCGAGAGATGCGGTTCCTGACCTGAGTCGATGGAACTTATCAATCCGCACAGCACCATATCAGGCGCAGAACCTGTTATCAAGAGCACAAAAACTGGTATCTACCTCTGAACGATTATCAGGAATGGCTGAAACAGTGGATTCTGGAAGGCCATAAAGTGGCGTCTAACGTATACGGACAGTGTAAAAGCTGGTTGGAGACCTCGACCTTCAGCCTCGTGCCACTGACACGTGATTTGGATTGGAGGCGTCACCGTTCCTGTTGAAGGAGCCGAAGGTAAGGTGCTTTACGTATGGTTTCGATGCGCCTGTGGCTACATCTCGGACACCAAAGAGCTTTGCGATGCTGAGCCTGAGCGCTGGGAAGCTGGAGAATGGTGGAAGATGAGGACACACGCCTCGTGCATTTCATCGGTAAGGATAACATTGTATTCCACTGCTTGATATTCCCAACGATGTTAAAGGCACATGCGGCTACATTATGCCTGACAATGTGCGCTGCAAACGAGTTCCTGAACTTGGAAAACGACAAGATATCAACCAGCTGAAAGTGGGCAGTGTGGCTTGACGAATACCTGCGCGATTTTTGAAGGTAAACAGAGATGTTCTGCGTTACGTGCTTACCGCCAACGCGCCGCGAAACAAAGGATAACAACTTCACATGGAAGGACTTTCCAAGAGCGTAACAACTCGGAGCTTGTGGCCGTTTACGGAAACTTTGCAAACCGTGCCCTACAACTTGCAGCAAGTGTTGGGACGGCGTTGTGCCAGAATGTAGCGAGCTTACCGACATTGACCGCCAGACGATAGCCGAGTTTAAAGGACGTAAAAGAGAAGGTAGAACGAGTATCTTGACGTGTTTCAAATTCGCGAAGCACAGAAGGAAGCCATGAACCTTGCACGCATGGTAACAAATATATCACCGAATGTGAGCCATGGAAAGTGTGGAAAGCCGATCCGAAACGCGTGGAAACAATACTGAATATCTCACTCGCGGTTGGTGAGTCTAGCTATGTGCCTTCGAGCCTTTCCTGCCATTCAGTAGCAAAGACTTGCGTGAGATGATTGGAATGGAGCGTTTTGATTGGGCCGAGGTGGGCCGTGTACCGACTGCTTAAGGCTGGTGACAAGCTGGCTGTGCCTCATCTGCTATTCCAGAAAAATTGAAGAGCGAGGAAATACAAAAAGCGAGCTTGACAAGCTGGCTGCTACCAAAGAAAGCCAACGAGGCTGCAGGAAAGCAGCTAAAGGTATAAGGCGTGCAACAGATTAAGCCAGAAGTATCGTTCGACGACTTCGAAAAAGCTTGATATTCGTGTAGGTCACATCAAAGACTGTCAGAAAATCAAGAAGTCGAATAAGCTGTTACGGTTTACCATCGACGACGGTTCAGGCACCGAACCGCACTATCTTATCGGGTATTGCCAAGTTCTATGAGCCTGAACAGCTCATTGCTAAAAGACGTACTCTCGTGGCCAACTTTGCTCCTCGCAAGATGATGGGCATTGAAAGCCAGCGCATGATTTTAAGCGCCGTTGGCTACGATGGCAGCAAGCGTTACCACCTACGCTTGGCGAGGTGAAAGCACTGGCAGCCAGGTTGGTTAATGGCTATAACCTTATCAGGGCAACAAAAAGCCCTGATAAGTTGATTTTAAACACCCATTTTATTAGACAACAACATGAAAAATAATCACACTGACCTGTTTCTACTCGTCGGTATGATGATTCTGCGCAGCTTTTTCAATCCTGTGAAGTTCACTTCTGAACTAAAAACCAACAGGACGGCTGATGCAGAAATTATCTGCTGGCAAAATAGAAAAAGGCTGGCAGTTTATTCGACTAACTTAGGGTAGAGGGACCTACCGAGATACCTTAACATCAATAAAATTGACGGTATAAAGACTCGTCGGTAAGATGAACCTCGTTGGTCGTCGAAGTCAGCTGATTACGATAAGAATTTTGATACAAACCTGCGCTTTTTCGAAAATAACGTCAGTTCGTACAGATTAGTTTACAAAACCCGCATACAGTATTGACGTTTACCTCAACTACGGAGCATGTAATGACCAAACTTGCATGCGCCCTATGGACGTAAAACTTCAAGCAAAACGGAAAAAGCCCTGCTGTTGATATGAGGCTGCAGACGAGGGCGAAGACCGATAAAAGATGACGTTGCTGAAACAGCATCATCAGGTAGCAAGCGCGTCCGCGTTTGGCGCAGATACATGCACATTGCACGCCACGACTACGGCTTTTAGCTGCTATATCAACAGGCATGCTGTCCAGCAACCGACGAGGCTACGCTTTGGCAGCCCGTTGTTAATGAGCTAAAAGCATTTCGGCGGAACGGACAATATCTCGAACCAACCTTTTGCTTTACATCTTCCTAATGGGTGTAGTTGGCGGATTGTTGGCGCTGGTAATGCCATGCATTTGGCCTATCATTCCGATGACCGTAAGCTTCTTTTTGAAGCGCTCAAAAGACAATAAAGCGACGCGGTGTGCGCGATGCCGCTATCTATGGAGCCTCTGTTGTTGTTATTTTCTTGACCTTAGGGTTAGGGCGTTACCGCCCGCTTCGAAGCCAACACACTGAACGCACTGTCAGCAAACGCGGTATTCAGCATCTTCCTTTTCGTGATGTTGGTAGTGTTTTGCACTAAGTTTCTTTTGGCTGGTTTGAAATAAAACTACCTGATAGTTGGGCCAATAAAGTAGATGCTAAAGCTAATAACACCACAGGGTTACTAATCAATATTCCTTGCTGGCATTTCACCCTTGTGCTCGTTAGCTTCTCGTGTACAGCACCTATCATTGGGCTGCTTTTTGGTACAAAACAGTAGACCAACAGGGGCACGCCTTGCACCCGCTATTGGTATGTCTCGGCTTTGCATTGGCATTGGCTGTCACCTTTTCTCTATCTTCGCCATGTTCCCTTCATTAATGGAGCGCAGTCCGAAGAGTGGAGCATGGATGGACCAAATAAAGGTTGTGCTGCTTTTATAGAATTAGCCCTTCGCTTTAAAGTTTTTCAGCGTAGCCGACTTGGCTTATGGCTGGCACTTCATGGACCGCGAGGTATTCCTTTCTTTATGGATTGTTATCTTTGGAGCCTTAGAGGCCTACCTCGTTGGCTGGTTAAAGTTCCACAAGACACCATTGGCGGTGACATTAATAAGCCTGTACTGTCATTCCCCTATATGGCAGGATCTATGCTCTTTCGCCTTTGCCATATACATGATACCTGGTTTATGGGGCGCGCCTTGTAAAGCAGTGTCGGCCTTTGCGCCACCAATGATACACAAGACTTTGATTTGAATACAGAGATAATGGAGCCCAAGTTTACCGATTACCAGAAACAGGTATAGGCGCTGCTAACGCTAAGGCAAACCTGTACTGATTGACTTTTACGAGGCTTTGGTTGTGTAAACTGTGGAAAAATGGGGCTGCCGTGTGGACCGACCCATCAGTAGCTCACAAGCTTGAGACGATTACGTACTTATTTCATTGTATGTTGATGACAAAACAAAGTTGCCACAACCTCTCGAAGTAAAGGACAGAAAACAGCAAAAGCACGTACATTACGTACCGTGGGCGACCATGGAGCTATCTGCAAAGTCATAGATTCGGTTAACACACTAACCTTTTTACTATGTATGCGTTGATAACGAAGTAGACCTCTTAACACTTCTTACTCGTATAAAGAAGATGCACAAGATTATTTTGAAAATTCTTGAATGCAGCACTTACCAACTACTAGGGCATTGAAAATACAAATACAAAGATGAAATAGCTAAGGAATAAGAATTTTCGAGAATAATCAGAAATTTGTATATAGATCTTTATTCCGTTTGATATATGTTAAAGGCTGCTATATAATGGCAGCCTTTAACGTTCTATATCTCAAGAGATGACATTCTCGTCAATGGTTTGTTGACGCATCGCTGTGCTTCGGCAGGTAAACAAGGTGCGAAATGCCTCGTTGACCATAAAAGGAGCCGTTTCAACATGAATTTTCGTCCCAAAGACCTGTTTGACAGAAACCCTCAAGGGTGGCAGCACCACCTTCACCATCAAACTTTGACATTGTGGCTCGCGCAAATGGGCGAAATATATCATCAATATTATCGAATGCTTTAAAACCTTCGGGAACTTCTTCAGCATGGTGGGTCAGCACCAAACGATAGAAATTTTTCCTCCACAGGCGTACGTCAAGCGAGGGATTATCAGTTAATAGCGTACTTTCTTCCTACTAATGCAACTCATATTCAGCACGCGAGTTTAGGTGAACCAACATGACAAAAGTATAAAGTTTGAAATACAAGCAACATATTGCACTGTAGGTCGATGTATTTAAGAAACCGTTGAGACGTCTGTGCCCACTTTCAGCAGAATATATGGGCGCGAAAAACGGGCGAAAGTCAGAGAAGAAACGTTATCCTCATCGCCACTGCTCTAATACTCAACTGCGTTACATCAGTACCAGCCTCACGCATTCGCTGTACGCCACGCCCTGAACTTTGGTAAATGGGTCAAACGCAGCCCATATACAAACGTCGTACTCGCTTACCACAATAGGGGTCGCAACATGGCGGTGTATGGCTGAGTGTGAACAAGGCTCTAACGAAACATAGATGGTAGCATCAGTAAGCAAGCTCTCATCTTCAGGGCACACCGATGCAAAAGCATTTAACTTCGGCATGCGGACCACCGCAGGAAGGTAAAACCTTCGCCAGAGAATACGGCCATCAGCCGATACAATAACAGCACCTACTGAAGGATTGAGGCCTTGCCGTAAGACGAGCGTTACGAGCAAGTTGTAAGCATCTGCGCATGAAATGCTCGTCAATATCTTGTTGTGATGATGTATAGAGTGGAGCGATCGGTTTGATTCATTTTGATCCTTTGCAAGTTATATCCGCAAAATTACTTTTTATTTGTCAAGTCGATCAACTTTCATGCTTAAATTCTGCAGATAGCAAAACCACAAGAATACGGGAAGCAAAGTGGTTGTACCTTAATAAGATAAAGGTGTACAAATCAATAACACAACACTATTTTATTTCGTCGCTACAGACTGAAGAAAAATAACTTCATCTTTTCATCGAAATGAATGCACAAGACAGTTATACCCGCTTCTGGCAATCGCTATGCTCTCGTTATGATGACAGGAGGCCAAAGCAATAGTACGCCTACTGCTCGACTAGATTTACATATGTCACTAACTAACATTGTTACTGGTGGTATATGAACTATGAAGAAGAAGGCGTGATTGAGCATGCCGTAGATAGAATAAAAGAAGGAGAACCCATTACAATATGTATTAGGTGAAAGCTGAATTTTTGTAGTTTGGACTTTTCATGTAGAAACAGGCGTTCTTATACCTCGTCCAGAAACCGCCAGCTGCTGATGCGACGATAAAACAGGACCATAATCGTGCTTATTGCGCTTTACCTTCAGAGCCTATAAAAGTTTTTGGATATCGGTACAGGCGGTGGGTGTATAGCCATTACGCTGGCTCTCGACCTGACAACAGCGATGTAACAGCATGATATATCTTCGGACGCTCTACTTGTGGCACGTAAGAGACGTGCATGCTTTAGAGTCAAAGGTTGTACAGCTACAAGATGTTTTGCCCGCAGAAACCTTACCTTTTGCCAACCATAAGAGTGTGACTGGTTTGACATAATTGTGCGAACCCTCCCAGTGCTTGCAGGCGCACGGCCGATATGACATCAACGTACGGCAGCTGCGAACCTGAGCAAGCGCTTTTTGTGCTGATGATAACCGCTACTTTTCTATCGTGCAATAGCTCGTTACGCACGTGTAGCACTGAAACGTTACGAGAACTCTATTTCAAATAGCCTTTATTTGCCAACGAACTGAAAAGAAAGTCTTTCAGCAAGAAGGTTTTCTGCAATGTGGAAATCGCTGATCAGTTTGAACGCGAACGCTTTATGCGGCTGGTATGGAGACGGATGGTGGGAAACAAATACACTATGTATATTATAGCAAGAGATGTTTAGAAAAAGGTTCGACTGTTACCGAAGAAGAGGCTACACTGGCAAACCTCTGTGCCAAAGCAGAATATTGCACGGGCGACTTAGACGAAAAATGCGACAATGGGTATTGATGAAGAAAGCCCGTAAGCGCAATATCGATTACCTGATTAAACATCAATATGTTGACAATGCGAGGTTTTATCAAGCTATGTTAACGATAAGATCAAATATAATATAGGGGATGGAAAATTGAACACGCTTTTGCTGGTATTTAGAAACACTGCCAGAAGATGTTTCGAAAATGGTGTTAGACGGCATTGATGACGATGATATGATGGACGTTCTGCGGCTACTTTTTAAAAGCAAAATGGCCAACCGTGCACGCTAAAAGTGATATGAACGGAGCATGAAACTGATTAAATTTTGCGATGGTGATGGCTATGACTCTTGTGCGACGATGTTAGATGAGGGTATTATAGCAGATAGATGAAGATTAGCTTTTACAACGTTTACTTGACCTCACCATCACGAGCATATTAGTATTTGTGGGCAAAGGCTGGCTGTTGAAGAAACACTCTTTCTGCACGGTATGCCTTCATCTACCTTTAACCCACTTTCATACAAAGCCCGACGATAACCCCATGACCCAAATATTCTGGGGTATGTGCCTGTGAGAAAGCTACTCTGCTCTAATATATTACACCACACGCCACCTCCTCCCATCCTGTTTACAAATTAAAATATATGAATGTTCCTGAAATGGGTCTGAGAACTGGAAGATATATGGGGAGGCAATTGTGTAAAGCTGGAGTTTCTTTAGTGAGATTGATGCCATCATTCCTGTACCACTGACACGAGCATCAACGTCAACGCAGATACAATCAAAGTCAGATGATAGCTGAAGGCATCGCTGAAGGTGTCACTACCTGTATGGAACAACGTGGTAAGCGTAACACGTTCCATTCTCGAGCCAAAGACAAATAAAGGACGAATGAGGCAGGCAAGCAATGATGAAGGAGTATTTTAGAATTGATAGATGCAGAAAATCAAAAGAACTGCTCACGTGCTGATTGTAGATGATGTTGTGACCACGACCACAATTTGCTCTTTGGGGACAGGAATTGAGAAAGGTTGAAGGGAGTTGAAAATAAGTGTGGTTTCAGTTGGATTTGCCAACGAACAACGCTAAAATAGGCGTCGAAAAAGAGAGAGCTGCGTCTTTTCTTTTGTATTATCCTTTACACTAACGTCAACAAATAAAACATCATGAAAGATATGGATAATCTGAAACACGCTTTTGCTGAAAGACTTCTGAAAAATCAAAAGCCATCAAGCTTCAACCCAACGAGCCTTTTCAGTGGGCTTCGGGCTGGAATTCACCCATTTACACCGATAACCGTTTAGTTCTCAGTTGTCTGACGATGAGACTTTTGTTAAAACTGAACTAACACATGCCGTATTGGCTAACTTCCTGAAAGCTGGCGGTTGCGGGTGTTTGCTACAGGTGCCATTGCTGTATGGGTATGGCGGTTTCCGACTTATTGCAAATGCCTTATGCCTATGTGCGCCTAGGCAAAAGATCACGGAACTAAGAGCCAAATAGAAGGACGTCGCCTACCAGAAGGTTCTAAAGTGATTGTAATCGAAGGTCTGTATCTCTACAGGAGCAGTTCGTTAAAAGCAGTTGAGCCCTACGAGCTGCAGGGTTTGATGTTATAGGAATAGTTGCCAGCTATACCTGATAGTTTTCCTGTTGCGGAAGAAGCCTTTAAAGAACGGTTTAAAACTCTGCCTAGGAATCTATGAGCACACTGTTGAAAATTGCGGCACAAACAGGCTACATTTCAAAGATGACATAGAGGAATGTTAAAGAGTGGCGCAAAAGACCCTGCAAACTGGAAACAAAAGCCGATAAATCGTAGTGACAAAAATAGAAAGCACGATGAGATAGCTTACTCACAGCAGGCTGTCTATAATATGCTGAGTCGATCTGAGCAATATTCAGAAAGTTCAGGATAAAATTCCTCAGGAGCATGTAAAAGATGACTTTTTACTTCTGACAGTATTTCCATTTCTACACAATGGGTGCTGTAAAAATGGTAATTGTAAAAGTCGAGAAGAGCCAAAAGAAATTCAATTTGAAAACACAAGAAAGTCCGCTGCCCTTCAACTTTTGGATACAGATTCTTCCTGTCGACGTAACTTCTTCAAAGATAAAAACTCACCATAAAGGCTGATCTTAATCCTTTATATGCAGGCATGGTTAAGCCATTACAAGAAGGTATAGAAAATCGCAGATGCATTACAGCTTATTCATTACGACTAAAACTTAGAAATTGCAATTATTTTGAAAACAGGAAATAACTGATGAAAACGTTTGCTGCTCATGAAATGTTCTGCATACATTCTTCACAAAACAATGATGACTTTATTAGTCTGCATCTGTTTTGTTATCGGCATGTACAGGAGAACATTTCACCTATAGCAACTTTCATTGCAACTTTACATCGATAACAGCACGCATCATGACCCCACATTGGCTTCGGCAATGAACTCAATGAGCACGTGTGTTTTCTGTATGATCAAATATTTACCCAGCGAAACGCTTATTCGTTTACGTCAAATCAAGGTCAAAAACACTATAAACAATTTTGATGCAAAGGATACAGAACGTAGGAATGGCGCGAATAGGAATGAATAACGGTCTTATCGTGGGCTATGGTAATCTTTCTGATGATGGAAGTGGATATCGTTTCTATGCTTTGATGCTACATGTGCCCAGTCTGATTTTAGTTATAATGCCATACCATGCGCAGCTATCCACCAGTCTTAGCGGTAGCGGTATAGCTAACTGCGCAAATTGTAAACGAGAGTTTAATTTGAACACGGAGGAAATTGCATCAACAATACAGGAAAAATGACTACATATCGCGCTCTAACAGCAGGGTCCATTTGGCATTCTTTTCATCAGTAGGCGCAGATTTCTATTAAATTGTGTAAAAACTTGGCCTTTTAAATATTTACATATATCTTTGCATTCGCATTATCGCGGCAATAGCCTCAGTTGTAGAGCGCGACCTTGCCAAGGTCGAGGGTCGCGGGTTCGAGCACGTTTGCCGCTCCTGTAGATGGTTCCATTGCCGCAATGGTGGAATTGAAGTAGACACGAGGACTTAAAACCTTTGGCCAGTGATGGCTGTGCGGGTTCGAGTCGCTGCCTGCGGCACACCTTAATTTTTATATTCCTTATTATATTATGCGTAACCATCTAATTCTAACTTTATCTGCTTTTTCTATTTTAGCTTTGTCTTCTAGCGTTTCAAAATGGGTGCGCTTTCTGCAGACAATTTCTCTGTTGAACCGAATCCAGTAGAAACTCGTTGGCAAAGTGCCTCGTCACAATTAATGGTACTTTCTCAGAGAAATATATGAAAAGAAAGCTAGTGTAAATCCGTAATACGAACTTCGATATGCTAATGGCCAAGTCTGCACACACAGCTCTACCTTCCAGGGTGAAAAAGGCATGCTGGAAATAATCCAAACTGTTTCATACAGGATGGTGGAAAGTAGACTGAAAGACGGCTCCGACTACACCCCTGATGTGCAACTGAGCAGAAATGTACCCTCACATTCAACGCACAAATAGGTAGTAAAATTACGACGTTTCTGCTGTAAAGTTGCAGCTGGTGTTATATGCGCAGCAGAATTGTACAAGACAGCTATGGACAATGCAGGTGATGCGTTTGCCGTCGATTCTTTCGGCGCATTAAAGCACAGCGTCAAGAAGCAAATGTTGATTCTTGGTGAATCGCTAACTCGCGTGTAAGGGCGAATTAAAGAGCAATTCTATCAAAGGAATTCGTGCAAATGTTGAAGAAAATCAATGCTTCCGCGCGAAGACCTTAATTTAAAGAATGTAGAGTCGGCATATGCATCACCCGAAGGTGGCGCATTTAACAAACAAATTGGCCAACAAACGCCAGAACCACTACAGAGAAATACGCCAAACGAACAGCTCAAAGCTGCCAAGCTTGCTAATGCTAATGTTGACTGCGCATTGCTACAACGCACAAGACCGGGACGGCTTCAAACAGCTTGTTGCTGGCTGGCAATATTCGGGACTTGCGCGTGATTCTTCGGCGTTGGCTGAGTAATGGCCAAAGGGCCGAAGAGCGTGAGCGTCAAATCCGGCAATATGGGCGAAGGAAAGTTCCGTGAGCTTGCAACAGGTATCTGCCAGAACTTACGATACTGTAGCCGTCTCATCGTAACTGCAGAAAGGCTGTCGGTCGTTCTGACGAGCAGATTAAGGCTCAGTATGCTGCAGGCCTTCAAAACTGACAGTAGACGAGCTGCTTATAATGCAACACTTGAAAATGATGCCACAGAAAGGCTAGAGTGGCACGAGAGCTGTCTGGAGGCTTTTGTCCTCGACTACCGCGCATTTAACGGCTTGGGTGCTCTGGCCTTTAACAAAGGGCAACTTGAAATCGACGAAAGACTACTTCATGCCGCAGCTGAGAACAGAGGTCTGCTCCTGAAGTAAACACGCCAACCTTAGCCTCATCGCTTTGAAAGCACGGACAGGACGGACTGAAGATGCCCGAATGTCTTAGTTCACGGGCTGCCGATGCTGACGGTCTTGCTCAGAGCACTTGGCGAATTTAAACATTGCGAAAGGCAACTATGCAGCTGCTGTTGGGACTATGGCGATTTCGCTTTACCAACAGTGCAGCCCTCGCTCAGCGCTGTTGAATAAAGACTATGTGCTGCCCGCTGCAGCAGCCATGTTGAATAACATTAAGAATGCTGATCGTCACATATTATCTGAAAGGCACTTGTTCTTAATCGTCGGGCGGCGAAACAGCAGCTAAACAGGCTCTTAATGAAGCTATAAACAAAGACTCCTCTTTAGCAGACTATGCCAAGAAGGACTTTAGAGCTGCACAAATCTGAGATAATAGCGCATTAAGGCATACCATGTTATGACCGAAGCTAAAGAGGTGAGTCTTGACTTCTTAGCTTCAGTGCTATTCCCATATTATAAGCACAAAACATCTTTTTCGTAGCTCAAGGCGCTGGCTTCTCATCTCTTCTCCGCTTTATTTCTTTTTAGCCTCTTGTGCGAAGATAGTAAACACTTCAAAATAGAAGGTCGTCTTTTGCAAATTAACTCAAGCAAATTTTGCCTATACAGTTCAGATAGTACCATCAGCGGGTTCGACACCGGTCATTTAAGGTTCAAGGCGGTCGCTGAGTCACGGACAGAATGATCACTTGTCAATGAAAAGCCACACTTGTCTTTCCAAACTTCTCCGAACAACCTATCTTTTGCAGAGCCTGGAGAGGGCTGTTGACGCTCGACGGTGATGCTTCACATCTCAAGATGTTGAAAGATTAAAGGTACCGACGATAACGAACTCATGTCTGATTTTTCGTGAGCGGATTGCTCGCATCGTCACTTCGCCAGAAAGTCAGGCGACTGCTGCACGTTTTATAGAAGGTCATCCACAATCGCCCGTCAGCATTTATTTAGCAAGAAATACTTTATCGTAACTCCTCGCCCTACGATTATCGCGAAGCAGCACGCCCGCTTTAAGCTCATGGAAGGCCAGTCAACCCGGACAATTTTATCATCAGCAATGCTGCGCGATACCGAAGTTCTCGGTCAGCGCATGTTGCACATGCGACTTCAGCCGCGTCACCGGTTAAAGACATGAAGGGCAACACCATCACCTCGAAACTCTAACTTAGCCGTGGCCTTGTTGGTCATCTGCACATGGGCATCGCCTGGAGTTATCCCAGCACCGATATGCTGCGCCAACTCCACCAAATACAAATCGAGCAAACAAAAACCATTCAAAGGTGATTTCTATCTGTGTCGATGCCAACAAAGCCGCCGATTGTGACACACCTACCTTAACGTGAACAGATAAAAGACGCAATGTTTTCCACGAGCCGATGTTCAGTACGTGTCTCTGAAAATATTAGGATTACAGAACAGCCTGACACATCGTCGTGAAAGACGGCAAAATCGCTGCACGCAGCAGTGACATAAATAGTTTGCGCGCTGCAAAAGGTAGAGAGCCTGCTCGGGCGCATGAGCATCTGCCCACATGCTCAGGAAGACTTATAGCGCCGCTGCACCTGGCCTCGATAGCGACGCCAGTCACCATTGAGGTAAGCGTAACCGCGATGCGTTATCAACCGTCATTTAACCGGTGCTCATTGGTGGCATGTAGCAGCGAAGGACGCGACCGAGTGCCGCCGCGCTGCAGCATAACGGACTGAGAGTTTCGAGCCGACATCATCGTTAACATTGCGCGCGTACCCGCCGACCTTAGCAAGGGAGGGAAGCGCCTCGACCTGCCGTTAGCAATCGCAATTCTGCCGCCGACGGTCAAAATGAGCCAACAATCTCTCGGTCGCTGTATGCTGGCAGGCGAGTTGGGACCTGACGGAAAACTCCACAACCCGCAAAGGCGTTCTGCCTATCGCCATCAAAGCAAGAGGCCGAACGCTGCGAAGGTCTTATCGCGCGTGGCCACGTCAGCGAGGCCGCCAGTAGTAAACCAGCCTCGATGTTTGCGGCATGGAGAGCATGAGCCGATGTAATATCGCTCTTCCTCGACGGAAAGACGCATGCGAGCCTGTTGTGGTTGATACACGCAAAAAGAATTTGCTGGCATCAATCTCGCACGTTTGCCGCCCAGAATTTCCTCCGATACTCGCGGACAGGAGAACGTCAAACGAGCCGCCAGAAGTGGCTGCCGCTGGCGCCCATAACTCATCATGATAGGGCCCTCCCCGCTCCAGGAAAAGCAGATGGCAGATGTTGAAACGTTTACCCTCCATCTTACCTCCTCTTACCTCGCCGAGAGCGCTTGAAACCACACAAATTCATTCGGTCGCAGGCCTACTAAGTCGTGGATCTTTCGCTCATATCGCAACGACCTTTGCGTTCACCCTATCACACCATTTGAGCTGAAACGCACCCTCGCTGGGTGAGTGGCACCAAACCCCATGCCCGGGAGAGATTTCTCGGGTGCCGCATCATGGCGTGTTGTTCTGCGACGAACTTACCCGAATTCAACCGCAAAACCTTACCTTAGAGGTTCTTCGGCAGCCGCTTGAAGATAGGGTTATCACTATAAGTCGCGCCAAGTACACAGTTGCCTATCCTTGTTCGTTCATGTTTCAGGCATCGTGATGAACCCTGCCCACTTGCGGCTAATACGGAGATCCCACACATCACTGTGCGTCTCGTACACCCGGACAAATTCAGCATTACCTCAATAAAATATCGGGTCCATTGATGGACCCGAGATAGGATATCCAATGCGAAATTTCGGCTCTTCCTTTTCAAAGGAACATTTCGCGCGCACAGCCCGGAGAACCCTCGGCTACAATACGCGAACGATGTCACAGCAGCCAGAGTCTACGAGCCGAACGCTGTCAGGGCAACTTATTCGCTGCAACGCGCGCTCAAATTGACCGATGCGCATGATTCGACGTTTGTGCCGCCACGGTGAGAGAGGACTTGAGATTGTTGCGTGTAGCAGCTATGGAGCGTCTCAGCCTTTCGGCACGCGCTTACTCACGCACATACTTAGCAGCGGCACGAACCATTGCCTGACGCTCGCGGGCGCCGGAGCGTGTATGCATGAGACATATTGCCGGAAAGCAATGAGCATACCGACACAGCTCGACCGTGGCGACTGGGCCGAACGACGGTGCATAACCCCTCCTTTGGTGGATATATCTGTATAATTATAAATGGATGACATGCTAAAACATGAAAAAGAAATCGTGCTCACAGCGCCTCACGGCATTAGCGGCTGCTTCTGTTCTTGCCACCTCGCTTACAGGCTGTGGTACAGCTAAGTTAAGCAAACAGCTTGACGCCGACGGCGAGGCCCCAGCAGCCTGCTACCCCGCAAATTATCAACACCGTTGATGCGCTCACGCCGACGTTTTAAGCATTAAAGATGCAGCCCTCATGCTCAACTATCCAGCAAAGAGCAGGCCAATAGCAAAGGCCAAATGAAACATATACCGTCATCAACCGTTATGGCGTTTATCGTGTTGAAACTTGCGCTAAATGCTTATAAAGGCTGTGTGGCGGCTAAGCGTGAGAAAAACTACGAAGACACTCTAAAGCTGACGAGGCATCAGCTATGTGGCTGTGAACCCAGACAGTGCTGAAGCATCTGTTATTGCGTGTTGTGCGCACCTGTCAGGACGCGTTGGAACTAAGTTAAAACCAGGTGGCTTCACATTGGATATGGCGGGTGATGAAGATGCCTATACAAACAGCCACTATAGCATTTACTGTTACAGCGGCCGCAAGACTATTCGTATAGAAAGTGCGTTAAAACTTATCTTAACGCACGTGTTGATGACACACACAGCACCATTACGCCAGCATCGCCGAATATTGCTAACGGCATGGCCATATTTCTAACGGTCGAGTCCAACAAATAAAAGTATTAGCACTTTCATAACGATAGCCAAAATAAGCATTTGATTTACAGCGGCTGTGGTGCGACGCTATGCAATATAGCTGTAGCTATTTTATGAGGCTTGTCGTCCATCGGGCCGTCGGCGGCCTCTATAGCTGCGTCATGCGCCCATGGCAATACGTCAGCACAGGCCAACACAGGAGCATCGACTTTGTACCCGTCATGCAATTCAGCGTTCTGCTTAACAAACGCTCTACGCAAGTTACACCTTAACCCATCGGCGGGCAAAAAGGCTTGCATGATACTCGTCAATGCCAATATTGTCGGCCACTTGTCAGGTGCTTCTTCATGGTCGCCACTGGGCATGACGATTTCTTACTCCCTCGTTACGCAATGCAGCAATAGCCTCTGCTATCAGCCTTTGCCGGTCGATGATCGGCGCGGGCCTGCATGCGCTCCTTCAGCCAGCCGCATAGATGATTGTGCCTACGCCGTTATTTCACATTGCACACTGATGTACATGTGCTCCACGCTCCATCGTTTTCATTACCTACGCTCACCCTACGGCCATTGATCAAAGCCGATGTTCCAGCCTTCACCCGCAGTTTCTTCTATCCCTTCCTTTACAGCTATCGTGTTCGTTTGGATAGGCTGCGCGAAAACAACTGCAATGTGTACGAATTGGTGCTAAAACGTTTGGCATGGGCCGCGAGATGCCAGCAATTCTTCTTCGCGCTGTGTCGTCCGGTTGGACGACTCAACCGCAAATATACCTTCGGTAGGACCGTTTCCTGTTTTTATCGAATACTACGGTCGAAAGTCGTGCCGGTATCCATATAGTTTCCACCTTTTATCAATACCTGCAACACGCGAAGCGCAAAGCAACGGGACACAAACACAAGGACTGACTCACAACAAAGGAAACTCAGCGCTTTGATAAGCCCATGTGGCTTTCAGCCACTATAATTCTCATGGAGATATTGAGATTGGCACAAACACAAATGTCAAGAAGCCGGTATGACACCACGCCTTGGAATTGACATAAACACAGGCAAAAGCGACGTAAAAGTTCCTCTTCGACTTGTTTTCTCCCGAGATTATCTCTACAAGCTCAAAGATATCTTCGAGCAAGGTCGATTCGCCAAAGCTTTCTCTACTTTTATTCGCAGCACACCTGTCAAATTAACGCACCCGCTAATGAAGTCAGGGTCGCCCTCTTTTCACCTCACGCGGCATACTCTCGCCTGTTAAAGCACGTGTTCAGTCAAGAGCAAAGTGCCATCGAGCGGTATTTTACCGCTGTTTACTACTATCTCGCCAACCTTCACCTCATCAGGTGCACCAACCGTAGCCTCACCGTCGCGTTCAACACACGCCGTGTCAGGACGGTTATCCATCACGCTCTATTGAGTCGCGCGTTTTGTTGTCGCTCGTATGATCCTCAAACAGCTCACCCACCTGAAAAAACGGCTAACAAACGCCACCTCTGCAAACTGAGGCTCGGCCTAGCAGAAATCGATGCACAGCGCGCCTGTAGTTGCAGTATCGTCAGAATTAACTTCGTTGAGCAGGTTGCGCTCTTCTATACCCTCTTCTAAACGCCTATGATATCGTAGCTGATAATAAGGTATGGAACCAAATAAATACCAGTACAACGGTAGCTCTGGCTTTTGCGAAAGATGAGCCCGCGCGGGTGACGACCGTAAGAAAAATGCGAAATAACAGTTTTATCCATGTCCTGAGTTTACTAAATTTTGTTTTCTGGTGGCAAAGTTACTACATCATTCGACACAGCAGTTTTGCCAAAGCTATAACTCTGGACATTTATATGACGGTGAGCACTTACGCTGATAGGCTGATTGACGCGGCGGACCCCGCGAGTACACGTTGTACGACGGCTGTCAAACAAGGTGTATGACGGCCGTCGCCACGGTGCCGGCGATGCGCGCAACAATCAAAAACCCTTTTTCAGTTTACGTTTTATATCGCCAAACCAGCAGCCTTTATACCGTTTTATAATGCACTTATACCGTTAACATAAGCGGTATTCATAGCGTGAAGATGATAAAATAAGCTAAAATAACAATTTAAACATATTTTGGCATGCAAATGAACATGGAATAAACCGCAAAAGATATGAACAGCACGGCTTCGAAAATCGAAAATGAACTGCTCCGAGGTCGTAAACCACTAAAAAGCTTATTCATATAACAATAAAACAAACATGGTAAAAGCTGATTTAACATCTCGTCGTACTGAATAAAGAAGTACCTCGGGGTTCTGCCAGCCAAGGGCGGCGGTGGGTCATGCTGAGGCTTACCCGTATGGAGAAAATACCTGAGCATCTTCCCTGACAGAAGAAGACGCATCATTTGCTGGCTAAGCATCGAAAAATTAAAGCAAGAAGCACAGAAAGGCAAATTCTTTATTGTAAGCTCTCAGAACGGATATCTTTATTTCTGTTTTCCGACGAGCTGTGCGCCGTCATCGAGAAGAGAGCGGCTTTGCAGAACATTATAGTATTCAATGGCTGCAGTATTTTCCGCTCACAGCAAGAGTGCTCACCGGCAGACCAATTAAAGGAGGTTCCTCAACAAAGGTTGACATTGAAACAACAAGAATATTTTCTCTCGACAGTACAATCTCACAGATGCCGTGCAGGAATACTGCCGCTTATACGGCGGCGCGTTCAAACCTTCGGCGGTTGGATGATACTCTTCGGTATTGACCGCAATGCTTATCGCTGTAAACGAACCGGATCAATGCGGCCTCGCCTGCGCCTCATTCTTGATGATGCGCTCTCCGTGAGGAAATGATAACAACTTTTCTAACGGTGAACAAGTTCCATTAGCATAACCATGGGTATTGGCACCGTTCTGAAGCGCAAACTGTATATCACCGCATGGGGTGGGAGAAAGCAGGAATTGTTAGGGACGCTGTTAGAAGAACAAACCTCACGGTGCGCGCAAGTCGTTTGCAGACACACGAGTGCCGATATGGTTTATCGACCTTGGCGCGGCTTCTGGCTAACACGTATTAAGCACCCATGGTTGGTTACCAGCTGCAAGTGGGACGACAAATTGGTTCGTTCGACCTGGTTTGGCTCTGTGGCGTACTGGTGGCCGTATCCGGCTGACAAACAGGATTATAACCGGCAGACTGAGCGAATTATGCGCTATCGCGACGGCTTACGGCGCGGGTATCGGGTTGCCGGCGATCTTGGCATACTATTGCACAGGCTGGCGGGCGGAGAAGCCTGGCGCTGATGACTGTCGTCGCAGGCGGCATTCATTCTAAACGTGTGCTCATTTTCTCACCTCTTGATGATCTTCGTTTCAATCGGGGCCTTTGTGCGGCTGCCAGCAATCAAAAGCGATGTATGTGGCTTACGAAACAAGCAATGTGAGCGTGACGAAGAGGTAACACGCTTCATGCACTTTGTTAACGGTTTTCAACAGATTTTCAATAACTCGAAAGATGAGTTATCGTTGACATGTACAAAAGATAAAACTTTCAAGAATAAGAAAACCAGGCGACTTTGATACTCGCGATGTGCTGACACTGAAGGTCTTGTTTCATGTTGGCGAAGCACGCACAGCGTAATACCTTTAACAACATTCCGCTCGACCATGCCGGCCTGCCCTTCTATGAGCGGTAAGATTGAAAAGCTGCCAATGGGCGAACAAGATGTAGAGGTGTACGCACGCGACCTTATTAAGTACAGCCTCATCAGATTTATGTTGCGGGCGACTTAGCCGACCACACGGAACCCATCGTAGAGGTATGCAAACGCTGTTTTGGCTGCTATCGACTTGGAGAGCAGCCAGTACTTCGGTGGTTCCAGGAGCTATCGTATGGATGTACCGCAGGTGCGTGGGCTGGATAGCACCATAGAAAACATCAGATATGCGTGCCAATAAGGTCCTAGAAGAGCTCCATGCGAAACGGTTGTCTTGGGCACTCAAGCCAAATGGGTGCGTTCTTCGCAACGACGAGCGCTTGTTCTGGCGGCGATGCTGGGGATGACGACCTGGACTGGCTTCGTGAGGCTATGGAGGCTCGTTAGTACAACCTCTTAACGAGGAGCGCCCGGCAGGTGCGATAGTTATTAGAAATATCGCGCCTGTGTAGCAAACATGTTGGTATAATGGCCAAATAAAGAGGCGGGAGAAAACGGTGTGGTTTTCTTCACGCGCCCATTTTATACTCGATATGACAAATGATTACGAAGGTTACAGATGGGTTATTGGACTGGTCTGTTGGGTTCTTTTTGTGTTTGCCCAATATGGTTAAACTATGAAAAGAATTGTCTTTATCTTTGTACGTAGTTACATTCAAACAAGTAATTTGCGCTATTTTGTACGCAGTTATGCAAATACGGAAGTAGACTTTCGTTGTTGCGTTTGAGCTATGGTTCAGATATCAAGTTTTTTCAAATCTTGACCAATCCAACGGTTTCTGTGACAATAAAATCACTATCTTTCGCCTTAGCACTCTACCCCGACTTATATGGGGCATGAGTGTAAACTATTTTAATCTTCACTTTTGCACTGAAGGTCATTACATTTACTCTAACGGGAAAACTAGGCGTTGTGCGGGCGCGCATTGATGTGTCCGCCCAACGCTATGATATGAGCATTGGCCATGATGAACTAATGGCCCTTTCTGGCTGTGAGCTTTCAGTGGAGAATTCTTACACGAATGCTCACGGGAGGTGAACGTGTTTGGCGCATGGTGACATTGCTAACACAAAGCCTGTTATCCGTAACGATGAGCGATATATATATACACACCTCAGCACATTTCTTAATATGCTGCGCCATCGCACCTCAGCGAGCAACGATGTTTATCAAGACGATTCATCTTCATCTGTTTGCAACGCTGTTCTTGGCGTTAATGATTTTCACATTCCGGCTATAATCCTCCGAAAACAACAGAACCTGAGCTCGCACTTCGTATGTATATTTATAAGCGGTTTTTGGCATCCCAATGAGGATAATGTAGTCTCATCTTTAATAGGCTATTTTTTTTTGTTGATGAAACTTTATCTGCCAGGAATGCCTGTCAAAAAATAACCCCGTTACTATTGTGGGCAATCGGCACAAAATGATACCAACCACGCGGTGGAATGTTTAAAAGCCGATTTGTATTCGGATGAACCTATGAAAAGAAATAGCCCTCGACTTTAAGTTCGAGCTATTCTACTTTACAAATTTAATCGGGAAACGTTTTCGTTAAAACATACAGTTGCCGCGGGATGAGCCGTTTTGTTTGCCTGTTAGTACATCGTAATTAAATGGTTCTGTAATTAAATTGTTTATCGCTTTGTTTATGCGGTTGGTACACCTCTATTATACAGTTGTGGCACGCCTTCAGATTTTTGCGATATATCGGTATCAGCAACTATAATCTGTTAAGTCGCCGTGATAAAACTCGACATAAATGGCATATCAATCAAACCGTAATACTGAGGGTTTAAATAACAGCACAGGCGCCTTGCCTTCTGCGTCAACACGCACTGCTTTCGCGTGTGGTGGCGACAGTTGCGTAGCAGCTTTCGGTGGAATAGTAGCGGCTACTGTGCGGGCGAAGAAACCAGGCCGGCGTTGAAACTTTCAAGCTGGGGATATCTTCTCACGCATATATCCGTCATGATTAGCTGACTAAATAGTCGCATATGGCATGGCGATGGCGAGACCTCCAGCATGGTATTTGGGCTTAAGTTGTGACCGGTCCATGCCACAGACGTGAGGGCGTATAACCAGCCTCATCTCGAAATCGTGAACTTAGGTGGTGGTGCGGGCGGCACCGAATATGGCTGTAGGTACGTGGCACCATTGCCGAAACGCGCATCAGACAAGTGTCGCGCATAAAGGGGAAAGCAATTCCACTAAAGTTACTGCCACCGCCAAAGCAACCGTTACGCGTGCGGGTGTTGCGCCATCTCCATCTGCTTTTCTGCCTCAAGCCTTGATGGTTTGGTGCGGCGAAACGTGGTTTAAAACCGGTCCTAATGTATATTTACATCAAAATTTGGTGGCGGGTTCGGCCAGCTGCAAAAATAGCCGTTCCGAAGAGAACCCCGTAGTTAGGATGCGCGGTGATGATATTTTACCGCGTGGCGTCGAAGGACTTCCCTCTACAGTTGCACCGGGCGCGCATGATCGCAGAACAGTGTAACGTTGCATGGTTAACTTTACTGGTAAACCGCAGCCTCAAGACCATAAAGCAGCTGCATGGCTCAATGCCGCACCCCATTGACCGCTCCTGTCTCGGTGATGCCTCGTTTTGCAGTAATAGCACTGAAGACGTGGGGGTTTACTTTATGCGAACCCTAAAGGATTAGTACTCTCATTCTTAAAAAATAGATGAGCCTTTTGCGCAAAACCTCTTCGAGTGCGCGTAAAGGCACGAACGAGCAGTGTGCTACGATAATAGCTATATTTCTCTTGTACATCTTCTGGGATATCGATCCAAGCATTTGTCTTATCAAGCTCTTGTTTTGCACATTTACGACGCTGAAAATGTGCGAATCGTCGCTTTCGCAGGCTCCACGCGTCTGAGGTTCAACAGATCGTGGTTTTTGTTTGGCATCCTGCCTGAATATTATGCTGACTTCGTGGGCGTATCCTGTAAAGGTATAAATTTCTTCTGTTTCTTTGTAATAACTTCTTTTACAATAATCGTACTAACGAGCTGCAAAGATAAATAAAATAGCCCATAAATACAGGGCTATTGCGGCGTAATGATATAAAAAACTGTAAAGCAATGCCTAATGAAAAGCCGAGAATTCTATTTAAATTAAAACATTATTCCTTCACAAAATTATTTCTAACTACCTATATTCTCAACATGTAAGCCAATAAAACCAAGTTAACATTTATTGGCTTAATATAATTTGCGGTTGGTCGCTGTCGCGGCGAGAGCGTGTTGTTGTGCAACTTTCCGAAGGCGTCCGATTGTTTATACTGTATAATTGAAGCTTGCCTGCAGCTATCAACCCATGATTCTCCTCAAGGTTCACACTTTATAACCTGCATCGGTCAGCTTTTGGGCAGCTACCATCGAACGTTTTTCCGCTGCGGCGAATGCGCATATTGCTTTTCTTATCGAGCGCTGGTAGCTGCAAAGAAGTTGCTTTCAGTCACATCAATATTCTGTGCATTGGCAATGTATCCAGCAGCATACTCGTCGTCAGCTGTGCGCACATCAACAACCTGAGTCTACTGATTTTTATTCCTTTCAAACTCATCAGCATTCACTGAGCGAATACTGTCTGGCTTGTACACGATATTGATATCAACCCCAAGACATACAAAGCGTTGTAAAAACTTATTCATTTATGATTTCTGTTTATGTTGAATTGAGTTTTGCGATCAACAGGGGAACTATATTGCCAAAGATACCGTGTGGCTTACCAGAAAACTAAACAAGTTGGTTACAAATTAATTACGAACTACATTGTTTCTTACATTGTGCTGTTTGTACGGCGACCGCAGTACTACATTGTACGACGAGATGTGATACGCATCGTTCGACGGTCGCAGTACACATTATACCACAGCCGCCACAACACTACCCATCGTTTAAATCGCACTATCAAACCATACGAACGATACAAACAAAACAACTTTGAAACGGCGGTAATCAATATAAAACTCGAAAATAGAGCCAGAAACCATAACTCGAAAAAATAAAAGTATCAAGATTTCTGCTTGTAAAGACTGTGGTTACTGCCGACGAAACAAAACGTATAATTGACAAAATCGCCCTAAAATAGTGCTACAATAAGTAACAGAATTCTGACACTCTGCTGTCTTTTCGTAGAATAAAACTATCTGTTCAATGACAAAACCCTCGCGCTTATAAATATGTATTCATTTCGCGTGATTTGCATTTGTCGCGCATGTCTGTCAGGCATGCTATTTTCAGCTATTTATGCTCAGGACCACCGAAGCTGCGCAGCATTGAAACTCACCGACGAGGCCGTTCCGTACAGGCCTCAAAATTGCAAGGTTAACAGCTGGTTTCAAAGCAAACATTACCATATTGACGTTACCTTACAACAAACCGAAACCAACAGCGACAAGCCAGTAACAGTCAACGTAAAAGCTAAAAAGGACGTTTGTTTTATCCTTAGGTTTGTACGGTGACGGGTTTAAAGAGCAGCCAGAGCAGATTCTACATACCGGTTATGGTATCATTAATGACGCAGCTTCACCCCAAAGAGCTCCGGTGCAACATGGCAGGGTTGGAATTTCCGCGAGGACCGTCTCTACACACTCCGCAGTGCTGACACTGGCGTCGAGGCAGGTCTGGCCGTTCTTCGTGGCCACTAAACTGGATGACAAAATGCGGACAAATTATTACCCAGTGCGAAATGCGCTGGCTATTTGGCTTTGGCAGTTTCTGCTGAAACCCAATTAACCTTTGGTTTCAGCATTGGAACTAAGCGGTATGTTCGCATAGCTAACGCTCGCACCATCGAGCGAAACTTTCATGCCGTGCTTGTGGGGAGAAACGCAAACTATCACTTGGCGCATTCATCGTGTACAGGCCGAAGTTATGGCGATTTTGGCAGCTTTGGCAGTGCAACTTCTCTTTTCACAACCTCTCATTACCTTAATGCGAAAGAAGGTGTGAAAGATAACCTTTGCAGCTCTTCCGTGAATCGTTTGTTGACAATACCCTCTGAAATATAACTCAGGACTTACCATTCGGCAATGACCGACTACCGACCCTATGGTGAGGTGCAGATGGATTCTGCTTCTCAACGCTTTTAGCAACGGAATACCAGGCTGCAAACGTTGGCGACCATCAAATAGGACCGCATTCTTATTGTTGGATGGTGGTTCTGAAAGAGCTTCTTCCACGGCTTCATTAACTATAACTCCATATTAGCGGCGGCGTTCCATTCGACTAACGGTGGGGCCAGTTTACGCAATTCTCCATTATCTAAACTTCTGACGCCGTCGCATGAAGTGCTGGCAAAAACAAACGCCGGCGGCGCTCAAGGCGGAAGGTCGTACAACTGCCTCGATAAATCGCGATTTACAAAAGACGGCCATTTCATACGTAAATTCACGCGGTAACGGAACGTTGACAACTCAGGGAAGTACTCCATCAGTAACTTCTACGCTGGTTATGGGCTGGAAGTATTTCGGTGACAAAAAGATATTTACCCAGGCTGCTAAGCGTACAATGGACTACGTTGAGAAGAATATGGTATCGAAGACGTTATTTCTCGTCTACCGGCACACTAGGTGGGGAACAAAACGCTGTTGCATCGGTTGCTGCTGCATATTGTTTGGCGTGTACAAAAGGACAGGGAGCGCCAGCGCTATATTGACCTGTGTGACGCGCATTACTCTTTCCGACAACGGAAGGTATGCGTGGGATGTGCCCTTTGCTGAGGCCGAATGCTTGGCGACGTAACTTCCATAACAGCCGTGGTTGGGGATGGGCTGATTGAAAACAATCATATTGACGTGTTTGTCTTAGAACTCACCTGTGTCATTCAAGCGACCTCTACGGTATGCGGCATTTGAGCAAATGAATGATGATTACCTCTTCCGCTCACCAGCTTATGCCTGCTGACGAACTGCATTTCGATATTACAAACCAGTTTCCTACCGGGTGGTTCAACACTACAACATGGGACTACTTGGCCGTAACGGACTTCTGTGCTTATTGCTCAGGTTGGACTATTGCCGTCGTTGTGGGAGATGTACTCCTTAGGCACACAGTAAACTCAACACAAAGTAAGCTTACACAACGGTTTTCGAAAACACTGTTTTCAGGAAACTGAAGTCTTTGAGTGATTTAGGACTGTCTGTTCAATATTATTATATCCATTGTATTTTATTCTTCTGTTCTTCATAAGCTTTACAAGCATATCTGTTTTAAAACGACAGTGGTGTCATATTAAAAATATCTTCCAACTTAAACACACTAATAGATCCCAGATACAATCCGTAACCAACTTAATTCGCGTCATCATATTTGAGGAATCAAGCAAGATGTCATTAGAAGGATAAGATGCGAAACATTGATACGATTGTGATAAATATACTTCTCATTGCTTTCTGTTTAACCATGCTATCGCTAAAATTTATTTTCCATTGTTATTGTAACTTACCAATTATCAATATTATTTCTCCTTAATTGTTACTTATTTAATTGTTGAAAATACAGTATCTTATCTATAATTTAATTATACCTAAACCCCTAATATCAGATATCTAACACATAAAATTAATCGTAATAAAATAAAAACAAATATCATGAAAGCCCATATTCATAGACTTTCACGATGTTTTCACTTTCCCCTTTTGTACCCAGACTCGGGCTCGAACCGAGATGGATTGCTCCACTGGTGTTTGAGCCAGCGCGTCTGCCTATTCCGCCATCTGGGCATTTTGTAAGAAATGCGAGTGCAAATGTACGATGAAATTCTGGAATAACAAAAAATAAGAAGAAAAGTAAAAGATTAAGTAAATGAGACTAAAATGAATGGATAATATGGGAGAAAAAAAGTGAAAAGGATCAAAGGTTTTTGATAAAGGATTGAAAGAGTTTTGATGGAAGGGATGGGATTTTGATAAAGGATCGAGGTTTGATGAAAGATAAAGGATTATTGGAAGAAGATTGAAACTGGTTTTGGAAAAAGATACAAGAAATTTGAGGGAGAAGATAAGGAGGTTTGGAAGCAAGAGTTGTATTGGAAGAAGAGTTAAATTATTAGGAAATGGAAGAATTGTGGAAAGAGGGTCAGAAGTATTGCCAGGAGTTCAGAGAAAATTGGAAGAAGATAATGTTGTTGGTGCAATGTGGCGAAAGTGAGAGAATTGAGATATATTAGAAAAAATTATAGGAAAATGGAAAGATGAAGTTATTAATTAATGTGTGCTTGCTACTTATGTATATATTATTATGCAAAAAGTAAATGGGACATCGAAAAACAAATACGATTTTAGGCTTAAGATAGGAGGTTAAAACTTTTATCTGCAGATATGAGCCATAGTGAATGATGTGCGCTTTGGAGAGCCACGAAAACCGTAGTACACATTAATGGCGTAATTTACGGGCTTGGGCGACTACAAGCAGTACACGTTAATATGACCGACGTACAAGCAACAAATATCAAAAGAAACACAAGCAGATAACAGTAGGAAGTACTGAGCGGATGACAATGAAATACTGAGCAGATAACAATAGAAACACAAGCAGATAACAATAGAAATGAAACAGATAAGAAAAAGAGAGCGAAGGAAAGAGCCGGAGGGTGGACTGAGAAAGTCTGAAAATAAATGCCCCAAAGACAGATGCAAAACATGTTTTAGATTGAAGTTTGAGAGTTATTAGAGCATGAGCCGGAGACAGATGCGAAACATATTTAAAATTAGGTTTGGGAGAAATGATAAGACATGAGTGTACAAGAAAGAACGAATAAATCATACTGTACAACTGGAAGAAATGAGGGCAGGCGGTGTTTTGGTTGAGAGCAGGAGAAATAGAACAACTGAAAGGAGAATATGACACACCACCTCTACCTATGGCCTTGCAGCTTCCATTACAGACAGCCGTCGAAAATGGGATAAAGTTTGTTTTGTCCATAGCAATTTGCTATCTTCTTTTACTGATGACGCAATACGGACAAGCAAGATAATCACAAGTCATTATAAAATTTTCGCCCTTAAACGGCCAAAATATACGATATATATCGGGCACTTATTACCGCGACAAAATTGCTGCTCCCCCAACGCACGGTTTACATGGCCAGTGGCACGTCTTTTTATGTCGTACGGTATTAGTCGTCTACCCAAAAGGTTAGTTATCAGTTGGTAACAAAGGTGGGGATGGACAGAGTTGAAAATAAAACAACTTGGTCTTGACGTGATATACTGCAAGCCGACACTGTTTGCTTTGAGAGGAACAAGTATGGAGCCAATAGCGACAACCACACTCAGCGCGTTTGGCTGGGCTGACACCTTTTACGGTTGAAGGTAAACCTTTACAGGCACGCATTTTTCATAGGTAGTTTTGTTAAACGACGATTTTTCGGCTGAAGTAGTAGAGTTTCTCTCTGAAAAGGCTCATCTCATTGACGTACAAGGCTATCTGCGTGAGGTTCAGATGAAGGCGACAGGCGTTACAGGCTGCAGCGCGGGCTAAGCAGGCACGAAATGAAGGTGGTTACCGAGATTCGGATAACCCTCGTACCGTAGCCGAAAAAATAGCTGCAATGGGTGTGAAAAAGTGATTGTATCACCTTAAGGGAGATTCCACGGTGCGGTATATCTGCTGCTGACCGTAAATTCGCTGGTTGTACCTACAAACCACGCAAATTGTTGATGCCACAGGCTGTGGAGATACTTTCAACTGTGAGCTATCTGTACTGTGAGCGCAGGGCATAGGCTGAAAAGAGTCCTGGAAAGTTGCTTTTAATAAGCGCACACTGAAGCTTGAGCACAGTGGGCCTTTCGATAAAAGCATAGAAAGATATTCAGAATATCATCAACAGGACGATATGCGCCAAAGTTGGTGCTTGTTAAAACGGTCGAGTTCAGCAGCAAAAGGCTTCTTTGTCATAAATTTCAACCCCTCGTCCATCGTTAAAAAGTTGATTAGGCGTGACGCAAAGCGATGTCGAGATCGATAATGAACAATGGCACTACGCCGCGTTCGCTGTGCCATCTTGGCCCGTAATTTCCTCTAACTGCGCCCGCCGGGATGGTCGAGAGAACGGTGAAACCGTCTCGCACAACAGGGTTGCTATTCTTGCGGCACGGCAATCCCGCAACCTTTGTCGTTCACCATCGCCAGATACGTCGCGCTGACCAAACAGCTGATACCCGCATCGCAAAGGCTTCAGAAACCCTAGGAGCGGTCGGCTTCGACTGTAAGCCCACAAAAGTATAGCCCATCGGGCTGGCCGTCCTTGCGCATTTCGTTGCGACGGTGACCTTCACGTTACATCTATTTTCTCCGGTAAGAACTACACGCTTACAAGGTGCGACAAATGGGCCCTTAACACGTCTAAACGATGTGATTGTTCTGGCGTAAACAAGTTTATCTCTCCCAATAACGCGGGTTCGAGCCGCGAGGCGTTGCGCAAAGCGTAGTCTTTCTAATTTGGCACAATGGCGTGGGTTTTTGCTAATACAGGCCGGTAAGTTGCACAGCAGCACTGCCGGTGGCGATATCCTATTGTTAAATGGTTTCTATACGATTCACCCGCAAGATGGTGCTTTTAGCTGAACCACCGATGTATATGCTCGTTTTCTCTACCTTTGGCATCAGACGGTGGTTTCTGATCCATACCGAAGCCTACTGCCGGCGACTGCTTCACACCACAAATTGGAGTATCAGGCTGAAAAGAAGCGTTTCGCAAACAGAGCCGGGCCATGGGCGTTGGCCGCAGATGGGCGCGGCGACCATGGTATCCGTTACGCGTGGGCAAAGGTTTCTGACTCGCCATCGGTATTTGCCAGGGTTTCGCGACCGATACCGATACCGAACATAATTTTGCAGGTTTGGTAAGCCTGTTGTGTTCTTCTGCTGCTTTCAGCAAAGGGAATCAGAAAATTGTAGTCGCGAAAACAATCAAAATAAAACAATACCAACGGCAACAGCACAAAACGTTGACCGGCGGTGCGACCGAAGTTCGGTAGCCATAAAATTCACGGGCACTGTATCGATAGCCCGATGGCGACCGCGTGGTGGTTATCATTACCTGAAGTCGCTGTTCTCGACATACAAAGGCGCGAGCGCAGTGGGTGTGCAGCTATCGTTCGACAAACCTCATATCAAACCATGTTCGATGCGCTGGCACGTGTCGTGCAAGCGCGCTTATGCGCAACCTGTTCTATTCTACAACTCCAGCCAGACGGCGGCTAGTACATGCGCTTTCCGTGGCTTAACGCTTCGCAAGGCGGTAAACATGAGGAGATTCTGTGGGCAAAGACGTAGCCATTGTACACGGTCCACCAGGCACAGGAAGAACAACAACACTGGTTGGAAGCTATCAACGAGACACTGATGCGTGAGTCGGGTGTTGGTTGTGTGGCGCAAGGTAATGACCGTTGGGTTGGATGAAAGCGAAAGCATTGACCGTGGCGTAAACGTGTTACGCATTGGTAACCCACGTGTAAACGATAAAATGCTGGGCTTACGTACGAATGGCACTGAAGCCCATGCCATTTATCCTCAACTATGGGCTATTCGGAGAAGCCATTCGCGAACTAGGCGCTGAAAAAGAATGGCGGACGTTTTCATCGAAGATGGAGCGACTGAAATCGCGTGCGGCCGAACTGGAAATTCGCATCAACGCCGGTACACGGGTGAGAGCACGTATCAACTGGCGGCACGTGGGTGCGACAAATGCGCCTTTTGGAAGGACGAAGATTTGAAACTGTATTCATCGACGAGGCGGCACAGGCTCTTGAAGCTGCTGTTAGATTCACTTCGCTTCGCGTTATCCTTGCAGGCGATCATTGTCAGCTTCCGCCCACGGGATATGGCGGCGCTAAAGGCGAACCGACTTGATCATGAATCTTGTTGAAATGACCAACATAACGCTACTTCGAACACAGTATAGAATGCACGGAAGCAGATTATGCGCTTCGGTTCGATTACTTTTATGGTGGTAAATTGAGCGGCTTGCCGATCGGGTGTCGTGGAATGTTGGATTACGTTGTTCCGATAGAGTGGGATTCAGAGGATATATAAAGACGGACGCCCGTGACCCACGGGCGGGGCGGCTGTGGCGAGCGATACTTACGGACGTGATAATAAAGGAGAAACTGGCTTACGCTCGATAAACTTCAGCAATATTTCAATAAAATAGGCAACAACGCATGATGAACGAACGTGACGGGCAGCGCGATATCGCCTTATCGAGCTGGAGTGCAATATTTAAGGCAGTTAATCAGCAAGCGACTTCTTTAAGCCGTTCGAAAACTTCGTGGCGTAAATACGGTTGACGGCTTTAAGGTCAAGACGCGGTGTCGTCATCATCTCAGTAGTTGCGTGATAACGAGCAGGGACGAGATCGGTTTCTGCGCGATTTACGACGTATGAATATTTACGTTTACACGCGCAAGAATGAAACTTATCATTCTTGGCAATACAGCAACACTCACAAAACACCCACCTAGGCAACTATACGAATATTCAGGAAATAAAAGGATAACAAATTCGTAAAACAATGATAGCGGGGCTTACCAACGATATGGCGGTGGGATCGCCTGACAATCTTCGTTCTCTATTCCTCTTATATTAGGGTATATTCTGCCTTAGATGTGCCCAGGTCGTAGATGCATTATCGGCCAAACGAATGGATTAGTATGGTGCGCTGGCCGCTGTGGGAGACTTCGTCAAGTATCATGTTTTAATCATGGGCTTTGTAACGGAGCCTGTGCAGGTTTTGCTATTCCGATACGCACAGGCCTTCAGTGCCAAAATTTTGGGAAGATGCGATGCTATAAGTGACGCCATTGGGTTGGTGTTTGCTGCGGTCGCCAGCCTATTGGGTTGTGCTGTGTGCCACATCTTGCGCCTTGTAACGCATCTCCGACATCTTTGAGGACGCGTGGATATTCCACTACGGTTGTTGCGATACCGTTTACTATAGCGTACAACACTTTTGGCAGAAGTTATTCGTGCGTTTAGGCGATTCAAAGCAACCATTCTACTTTCTTATTTGTTTCCGCACTCATCAATATTTTACTGGATATTGTATTTATCTTGATGATGGGGAATGGACGTTCGTTGAAGATTAACGGGTGCCACACACTTTTATCCGCAAACTTTCTCAACCGTGCTGTGCTTATGGTATGTTCGTGAGCACTTTAACCATTCTTGTTCCTGGCAGGGTAACGGTGGCGCAGTTAATAGGCGGATGGCTACGCTCAATAACGGCGTACCAATGGGCTTTGCGATTTCTCGATAACAGGCATTGGAATTATCTATGCTTCAAAGCGCAAACGCGCTTAGTACGCTTTATATTGGCGTGGTTGCAGCAGCCATGCGCGCGTTGTTACTCTTTGCCTGCGTGTTTGAAAACATGGGGAGTGGCCATGGCTGCGACGCGGGCAAAACATTAGCGGCAGAAAGGTAAAACGAATACAACAGGGTATTCGGTCGGCTGTAAATAATCATGTTGGCTTATTTCATGTGTGCATTTGTGTCTGTCCTTTTTTAACGAGCGAATGGTCGCTTTTCGTGAACGAGTGAAACAAAGTTATTAAAATGCGGCTTGTTTGTGCGGATTGCTGGCAACCAATTTTGTCATAACAAACCTTCTTACTGTTTGATGCAGTAATTGACTGGACCTGTGATATCCATGCTTTCAGACAGTATAAATGATTGCACGCTGCGGTGAAGTATCCCCGACATGCCACTTTACTGGTGTATGCTTTGGCGATCCGTGGGCGCTATGATATGTTGTATTCCTGCCTATTTCTGGCTTTACAAAGATAAGACGCAATAAGCTGCTACGATTGCAGCGGACAATAATATGATTGTGAAAGAAAAACTGTACATCGAACTTACGTTGGTTTGGCAGGTTTTACTATGGATTATATAAAATTCTATTTAAAATAGCAGCTGAACGCTTTACTATACGTTCATATTCAAGCGGATAATCTTTATAGCTTTCCGCATGTACGGTATTGCGAAATACAATAAACTCTTTAGGTGCAGGCTTGGCCATGTTGGATTACCGTGCGTGAGCTGGTCGTCCTTTGCTCCATGGATGAAGAAAGCATAAACTCGGCACTTCTTTACCTGCTCAAGGTGGCTCACAGAAGCTCCCGGTCATGCTTTGAGCACTAAGAGCCGATGTGTGGTATGCAAAGGGGAATTCTGGTATGCAGCTTCCGTGCTTCTTCGTTTTCTGAAAATTCGTCCATACCGACGTATAACCACAGTCTTCAACCAGCATTTAACCTTGATCGTTGTTTCTTCTTGCACCCACATCAGTTACAGCCCCATTTACCATGTATCGTTTTCAGATATTTGATAGGATAACACATGGTCCGACGCAATATTATCCCTTTCATTTTGTCCATCTGTCCCAAGCCAGCCCATTTGATGGAGGCCTTACATCGCTCTTGCCGCAAGCGTGAGATCGGGCAAAATCACATTAAAACCCATACCTTGATGATAAATTCGCGCAAGGGTTTGAATGGTTAACGACGATCAGTACCTGACCATGAACTACCACCGCCTGCTGTTAGGCCTTTACAGAATGCGCGCAATCATCGGTGTATGGTGACGGTCACCCATCTTGTCCCATAATAAAGTATCACGTATGGCTCCGCTTCGATTGCAGCGAATCAACCCAAGCTTTAACGTTGCGGGTAACGAGTGAAAAGTCGTGTGGCCTGCTTTTGTATAATTGCGTCCACGATTGTTTGAAGGCACAAACGTTGCGCATCATATAGATTAGCACGCCCAAGGTACAGTCAGAGATAAAGCCAAAACAGGAGTGGGGTAACAGCCAAAACTTATGCTTAATCATATATTTCGGTTTGTTTAAAATGGTTGAGAGACCAGAAAGCGCGACGAAAGGATAAAAATTAAAATAAAAGGACGGTTTGTGGAAAGAAGGAGTTTTATTAGGAGTTTCAATGAGCAGGAAATTAAGGAAATGAACGGAGAGATAAAATTGCGAAACATGGGTGAAATCAACGCAAACAATAGGGCGAAATCGTAAGAGGCAAGACGGAATCAACCTCAAACAATGAGCGAAATCGTGAGGCAGGGAGATGATCATAAACGAAGTGAAATTGTGAGAAACAATTAGGAGAGTCAGCATGGGGAAATAAAATATGATCATCAATGTCAAACCATTGTGGTTCGCGGTCAATCTTCTAACATATATTAAACTTGGTTTTCGTCCACTACGCGGTCAAGCCGTATCAGCATACCAGCCGACTTTGTGCGACGGCATCAGATCTCTCATCAATGGTCGAAAATAAAGACGATTCGCTCTTGCCAGCTGCCAATGAATCCACGACTAATCGCGCTGATGAAACCATTACCATTCAGTATTGTATCCTCTCAGCTATCTTGTTGCAGATATATATGATGACGAACATAGATGCTGATTACCACCAATCATTTTATTATGACACAATAACCGCTTTCTTTTATAACCGTAGCTGCTGGATCATTTCATATAACAGAGGTAACGCGAGGTCACGGCATCATCGTGCCCTATCGCTGCTACAACGTCAGGCCGCCAGTGCTTCCACCTGCCGACAGTCCCAGCCCCACGCGCGCACCGAGACGCACCGCCCCAATGCAAGCCATGAACTTTTGGTCAGCCAAAATTTATTTGAGTCTGTGAACCGCTTGATGCCAGCGTAAATACCAGTGGCGTGGTTTGCTTTGAGTCATATCTCAAAACCTTTAAAGCGGCCCGCAATTAACAACGCATTCATCTGAAATATGTTTCTGGGCAGGGTATCCTGTGCTGACAGATGGTGAGCTGACTACTCACCACCCGTTGTGATTTCATTGGAGCGCTTGAAACTACATTATACAGTAATGATACAGCGATATCAGTTAAATTCGTTTCACTATGTCGCTTCAGAACCATGATCATTGCTGTTGCCAGTGGAAAATAAAATGAAAAGTATATGCCATGTGCTTAATCTATTCACTATGATCAATATATATATTTTTAGTACCTTTGCGCCTGGTTCAAGTTGGTGCTTTGTTGCCGGCTTGGTAGACATCGAAAAGTGGCTCTGCGGTTGTAAGACAGTCAGCGACTTTGAGCAGAATGTGCCCGGAATGTAGATGCGCTCCCGGAGACCAGGAATGCTCAGGACGATCTTGTTAGTGATCTTCCGCTGCAGATTTTCACGCCTTAGGCGCCCTGAAGAAACAGCCAAAGAAATTGGCCAGCATGCTTGTTGAAGATGCAAAGCTATTCTTCATTTGCGTCAATAAAAGGTTTTAATCTTATTGCTGTCAGACTTGGATGTCATTGCTCCTTGTCTCAGTACAGGCCAAATACGTTGAGCACTCGCTTCTATGACCCCAACGATGACGATAGATACTCATCTCTAATACAGGCAAGCCATTGCATCTCTGGTCGTTCGCGGCAACCTCCTTGGTTGGGTGTTAAGCTCTGATATGGAGGCTAAACGGCAGCGGCGTCAGTGAAACCAACGTATCAGCGACCAGATGTCATATTGGAATTGGTGCTGGCGTGGATAAAGTGGGGTGCCGAGTCCAACGGGCAGAAAGGCGACCACCTTGTGGGCGATTTCATCGCTGGATAAACATTATAAAGAAGAATGTTTTTGCGACAAAGATAATACGACGCCGAGGTATGGACGATGAAAATGACCAAAACTCGGAAAACACCTCTGAGTTGAGGCGCGCCAAATCTGCTTGTTAAGATGGAACAGGCGTGAGATACAACTGTAAAGATGAATAACTAGGTTGTGCGACTGACTGTGATTTGCAAGCGCTGGGTTAACTTCGATAAATTGTTGAATCAAGAGCTATCTTTGCTGGCGAAGAGAGGTTGAAGAAGGACTGGCTAAAACCTGAAGAAGAGGCAGGCTAGATGTTTGGGCCGACCCCGAATGAAGGCATTCTTCTTCGTGCTGACGAACATCGTTTCTGTGGACATCGAACATGATGCGTTTCTATCAGTAGTAAATATATAAAACGTAAACTACCGCTTCAGTAACTATTTTTTTGGGATGGATGGGGTGGGACCTTGTCCACTTCTCATACAGTATGTGAGCTTCTGTAACGAGATTGAAATACGTTTGATATGTTTATTGCCATGATAAATGTGATAAAACATTACTGACTTGGAAGATTCAAGATATGAGCAAATGACAGAAACCGAAATTGCTGGATTGTTGGCGACGCCCTCAATCTTTATTTTAAAGGTTGATGCGCGCGGAACATCACTCCCTGCGGTATAACTAACAACGTTGACTGTAATACGCACAATTGAACAATTTCATAACGGTAACGGCGCAAACCTTCGGGTTGACCGAACTTCCTGCTGATATCGCGACGAGATGAAGCGCTGAAAATATGGACGGAAGATTCAAAGATTGCGGTGCGATGCTGGCGGGCTACAATCCGCAGGCATTGCCAACTATTACGAGCTCGGGACTTTTAACCGGTTTTCTGTCACGATTCTGGCATGCTTGCGCTGATGCAAAGCCGAAGCTTACGCGCCTTATTTGTACCGCTAATGTAGCCAAGACATCAAAATGGTGAACTGGAATTGAGGTGCCCAGGCATTGCTTCCTTCGACTGATAGCGGCGCGCCAGGCTCACCCCGATTATCGCCACGACACCGTGGCACCCGCTACCCAGGGGTAAGAGCTAATGCGTGAAAGTTGATGCTGCTTGCAGTGGGAATCGGGACCTGAGCCATCGAGCTATGTCAATTTCAACGTTTTGGGTTTTCCATTTGGGCGCTTTACATTTCTGTGTAGGCGAGTTTTGGCCGTGTACTCTCGCCCTCGTGAAGCAGGGGTCGATCATTTCATTTCCTGCTGGGGTCAAAAGCCGGTGTGAAATAAGCTTGAACACCAACGACAAAACAGAACCCATGTGCTTGAGTCGTTGCACGAGCTGAACAATGGCCCTTTCATGCTATTATTGAGTAGAGCGGCGCAATGGGCGAAGAGATTCCAGCCGTTGCGGTCGAAATAAAGCCCACTAAAAGTTATAAACCTATCAATTGAAAATAACTAAACAGGCCGCGCTTCCTCGTTGATGAGAAGGCGCGGTTTTCATGCTGGAAAATCTGTTTTAAACAACGTAATACTAATTCATACGTTCGTTATGCTTTTGCACAACCGATAATGAACAATTCTTGTAATATCAGTGCCGGTGTTCATCATTCGCGTTTCGGCTATCTTTAATCTTCATTACCGAGCACCAGAATTGTCCGCATCGTTTTGAGCCCTGTGGTTCGTTGCCCTTTCGCCGCGCGGCCATCGATACACATCATGTGACGAACATAATTGATAATTGCTGTTCATTAAAATGAGTAAACAATAGGCACAAAATAGACTAAAAACAGAAAAATGGATTCATAGACATTTTAGATAAAACAATCACTTGAATATCAAATTATTCTTATTTGCCCAAGAACCTAAATACTTTGAACTTATGATGCAACCTTCAATGTAGACACGCTTCACACCGAGCAATGTTCTCGTCATTCTGCACAGGGGGCACTTATAAGAACAACTGACGGACATGGTGTGCGCCGTCTTTACATATTGCAATGACGAGCCGAGCTGTTATATGAGTCGAAGATAGCCGTACGAGCGGTCGGGCGGTCATTGCACGGTAGATGGTTGACGGCGTAGTAGTATGGGCCGTTGGCACCGGGCGGGCATGTAATGCGCTGACGCAAAGTGGTAAAATGTAAAGGGTGGGCCATGCTGCCTTCCTTGACGCATAATATGAAAAGCTTGGCAAAACGGCCGAATAGCCATGGGCTATCGGCCTAACACCACAGGCCTTACATTTATTTTTAATCCCGTTCCAGGCTTCGACTACCGTTTACACCGCCAAGTCGCCAAAACCTCGCATTCCTGTATGATATCCATGTACATTTATTACCGCTGGCATAATCGTATTCGTAGTTGTTAATTATGTTCAAAATTCATGGTTGCGCTGGTTGCGGAAGTTAATATTCGTTTTCAATATGAACGATTTTGCGGGATCAGGTGTGTCCATATGTAAAATCGGCGCGGTTCGTCGTGTAGGGCTGCGTTCGTCCAGATTAAACATCTGATGTCTGGATATGGTCATGTGCGCTAGGTGGAAATCTTCCTTGCGCGGAACTTTGCGGTTAATGGTGCGACGATATTGTTGCACGCATCACCGATACTCAATCTCGGATATTTCGCGGAGCATAGCGTATTGCGGCGATTCGTCACTAAAGGTGTGCATCACTAACCTGATGCGGTAACGCAATGATCTGATATATCCTCGTACTTCTTGTTCGGTTTATGTATCTTCTGGACTTTTCATATCGCGCTCTAACGGTTCGCGCACCGCGTACCAGAGCGCGTTGTATGCGCTCGGCAAGCTTTAATTCCTTTTGTGCTTCAAGTAACGAGGCTCAGGGTCTTCATAAAACGACTGTATGAAACGAAGACGGAAGTCATCTTCTCTTTAATTTGAGACTTCCAGAAGCGATGATTAAGCTTACCACACGCTCGAAATATGACAAACCACACCAAGTTAGACGTTAAATGTAGTGTGGAAAGCAGCAAGCACAGAAACATAATTTGGCTGCATTAAAAGGAAATGAGGGTTAGCTTTCGTCATGGTTACATCGTAACCTGCAACCTGAAACCATATCGATGAATGGATGGAACACACACAGTACCCAAATAACACCAAAAGACTGATGAACAACATGTGAGCAAAGGGCCGCACGAGTACTGTGTTGACTGTATGGCTACAATATTTGAAATTGACTGTTGTGTAATGTTCTCACCTATTAATGCACATCGCGGGCCTATGGGCGACACACCGCTCCGGCGCGGCGCCGTGGTGACCATTATGGCGGCAGAACTCTGCACACACATCGTCATGACACTACCAATCAGCGAAGAGGTGATGGTGGTTGCGAAACGCCTCATTTGAGAAACTCTCAAAAAATCGATGATATACTCTGGGTTTGCCAAGTCATATCGACGCCCGTCTGTCGCAATGTAATGATACAGCGGCAAAGCCACACGAGAAGTCGCCGATGGACGTATTTGAATAAACAAAGTTCGACAAAGAACATCACCGGGCGATCTTAATGTCAGGCAATCCAGCCGACGCAGTCCACGCAGTAAGCATTCATTCCAATGTTAGTAATCTAACAAACCATGTTCATTGCGAAGCGTTGGCAAACCGGCGTTTACAGGCGATACCGGTCATCATTGGTTGCCGTAGAACTTTAACCACAGCAGTTAAACGCGGTTAAATACCGGTGGGGCGGTTGGTTGTCTTGGCCCCAACACATGACAGGTGCGGTCCAGCGGTTTCTTGAGGCTGTCGCTCATGGTTTTCATGCCAGGCATCAGGGCAGGGCACCCTATCAGCTTAAAATTACCCAAATCGACAAAAATTATATTTATTAATATCACAATCTTTGTGTTGTGGAGGAACATTTGGTCTTGGGTTTTTTGCAATCCAAAATATTTCAAATAAGTATACAATTAATATGAAACAAGAGATACAAATTCGCTGCAAAAATAATAAAAAAGTATATGCGCCACTATCAGGCTTTTCTGTTTTAAGCAACTAAATTTGAAGATATATCTGTGCAGTCTGCGCGAAAGTGAATAATAAGGTGAAGGTATGAACTTTCGGGTTGTATCATAATGCTGATCTTGAGTTTCTCGTTGTGACGTCGGGATCAGACTCGCGCCGGCTATACGCGTACTTTTCTTTATTCTTTGCAAAGCGGTTCATGACCTCTTTCACGTTCGTGTGTTATTGATATTCCTGTAAGCAATGGTTACTACGTCGATATTAACATAGAGCGTGGGGTAACCGTGACGTAATAAATTCATAACGTATGCAGAAATTATTGATGCAGCGTGTGCCATTAAGCGGGATGCCTGCGGAAGGGCTGTTCCGAATGTTCTACTCACAGAAGGCGACGAGGCAAAGCCAAGCTTTTGAAGGTGCAGGCTCATATATACCACCTACTATCAGATTGATGACTACGTGGATTACTACTATGGTTCGTTGTACCAATACATCCTGAATACACCTTTTTCGGGCTTAGAAATACTATGATATTCCTTGCATATACTATTTTCCCATCTAGACATTCTCTTGAAACCATAAGTTGAATCATTTAGTATCTTCAAGAACAACATCAGTGGCAAAATATAGTAGGTGTGAGAACGGTTTGGTGACACAATGAGGTGTGTGGGCGGGCTGGAGGAGCAGCCCATATCAATGTTCAGGCTGCAAGAAAGAAAAAAAAATATCACAGATTGCTGACAGAATTTGCCGGTGAAAGACGTTAAACTGATACTTCTTGCAGGTCCGTCATCGTCAGGTAAAACAACATGTAAACGTCTTTTCAATACAACTGGTAGCAAACAGACTAAAATGCTCACCCGGTTTCCTTGACGATTACTTCATTAATCGTGTACAAACCCATTAGATGGGGTGGAAGTACGACTATGAGCATTTATGCACGCCAATCACCAGAACTAATCAACAGAGAACAAGTTTAATGCGGCACTTCCCGTGGCGAAGAGGTTGCCCTCGTGTGACTGGTTGGGTGTGAAGTAGGCGGTGGGAAGAGGTGAAATGAAGAATAATATTGCTTATGGTGAAGGCATACACACTTAACCCAGAACTGCTGCCTTATTCCGGAAAGGCGGAAGTATCGTGTATATGTTTCGGCGCTCACCACTATATTATTAGACGATCCGAAATTATATTCCAACCGACAACCGATTATTACGTCCGTATCGTCGCGACTATAAATATCGTGGTGTTGACGCACGCGACAGTATTCATCGATGGCCTTCGGTACGCTGGCGAAAATGAAACAGATGTTGTTTCCAGAAAATGCCGATGCTGTGTTTAATAGTGCTACGCTTCGAACTGGCGTTAGCTAAAACAGGCTGACCCCCAACGGAACAAGTGCCCGAAAACTGTGAAGGTAGTGAAGCGGCAACCTCGATTGCGAAAATTTGCGCAAAATATATTACCATTTCTGACCGAGATATACGCCAAGCTTGCTTCGTATTACAGGTTTTTGGAGAGCTCTTTCCGCTAATAAATCTGCGGTAAAGCGGAAAGAAGGCTCTATGTTGTAAGGTGGTAGATATTACCCTCAAGAAAACAGAGGACAGAAACAAAGTCGTACACTGGTTGTCCGGTAAAGGCAACTAAAAGCTTTGCCCGTCGAAGGTTGCGTTATGTCGACGACATTCAGGTGCGATCTAATAGAACGATATGGCTGAAATTGATCAAAGATTTAGAAGATGTTGTGGTCCTTTCGGGCGACTCAGGCGATGGTATGCAACTTGCCGGCGTATCTTCTCTACAGTTTCTGCAACTGTGGGCGTAGCATCTCAACATTTCCCGATTACCCCGCTGATATACGGGCTCCGCAAGAACAACACTGTTGTTTTAGGACAAAGTGCACATAGGCGAGCCGGATCCCTTTGGAGATAAGTGTGATGATGGCGTACGCAATGGATGCTGGCAACTTTAAACGCAGTTTAAATACGCAAAACCACAGGCTGCCATCATTGACAGCCACTGATTCATTTCGGTTCTAAAGACCTCAGAAAAGCAGGTACACCAGCGACGATTATTTCGCTTAAATAGGTGGCCAATACTGATTGCGTATGGTGGCATGCCAACCAGATGGACGAAGCCAGCATTGGAATCGCCGAAGGGAGAAAACCGAGCGCCTATACCGAGACGTGTAAAGCGGGCTGTTTTGTAGGGTTTGGTTTACGGCTCTTCAACGCGACAGAGGCTGGTGGGCAGTTTTGAGCGGTACGAAACCATGATATCAGGCAGACACGTATGATACAACACCGGGACCTTTGGTGCCACACTCAGTTCACAACCCTATCATGTTGAGCTGGAAAGCAGCCGGGTATTATGGATATTGCTAATAAAAGGCAACGGCATGGTTTGATTACCGCGCCGGACGTGCTGGATTCAGGTACCATCGCTCTTTCTTTTCAGCAAATATGCGCGGTTATAAACAAATCTTATCACTGTGCAAGCGATGATACTAACCAGCGCAGAATGCTATTGGTGCAGCTTTTGCAGGTGCATTAGCATGTACGCTAACGTGGATACCGGAATTTTGGCGGCAGGAAAGCCTTAAACTTGGCGTGATAATTGATTTTGCTCGTTTCTTCGCTGAAATGGCGGCCCCATCAACAGGAATGCCCACCGCAAGGCAGAACGAAACCGACCCTTCCAGAAGTGCTTTACGGACGCGGCGGAAAGAGTCTGCCGTGGTGCGCAGCGATTTTCACCGATTGAACATTCTGCGCTTTATGGCGGCTGCGGGTAGCTCAAACATCCCGCCGGTGGTACTGCTGCCGTACTGTTACGGCGAACTTCGCCTCGGCATGCCAACTCCTGACCTCGAGATGCACAGAAATACATCCACATTACCGCTCCCAAAGAGATGAAATATAAATGCATACTTGCCCGGCTGTGACATGTGCGTACCGTTGTTCAGGACAAAGGATATCTTCATACTTGGCGGACTGGAAAGACGATCAGAACAATTTGCAAAACTTCATGGGGCCACCCAAGCCGACTCCTTGGACCCTAGATGAAAAGGTTGCCAACATTGATGTTTCCGGATCTGTTGAGTTGAGGCATGCAGGACGACTTGTACGGATTGTATTTATCATGGGCTTTGGCTGCATTGTGGACTACCTGCGTGCTGCGGAGGTTGCGTCGAAGGGCTGCAAGGTGTGATGGCTCAGTTGAAGTTTATCAATCTCCATAAAAGCCGCAAACGCGTGCAAGGGGTTGACAGCCAGCCGCGCCACATAAGTCAGCTTTAACTATTTTAATATAATGATCAGGTCAAAATGACGCGGCGGATTGGTGACTGTTGACGCTGAAGAGCTTCTTTGGACAAAGAAAAACCGTTGGCGGGCGTTTGAAAGCCGGGTTCCTGTAAGCCTGTCGCAAAAGCGTAACAATGGATATATGGTGTAAGGACCCAGCCACGTTGGTTATCTGCAGTTGCAGAGACCCTCTTTCTTGTTAGTCTGCGAAGGCTATGGGCCTCATCAATTTGGTGTCTGCGGTGTTCATGGACGCGCAGCGTTATCGCGAACAGGGACCGAAAACATGAGCCTAAGCTTACGATTGGCAGTTTCTGGCGATGTCGGTGACAGCCTCGCTATGCGGCGAAGCCGCTATTCACGCCATGCGCGCGGCATCTGGACTACAGCAATGGCGCCTGCGGTTGATGCGGGACAATCACCCGCCGCCCGGCTTCGTGTCAAAATCGATCCTTACGGAACGGTTGGGGGCCTTTCTATCCGCTGAGCTTTGTTTCGTGGAGCTTCTTTGCCGTTCGTTCTGACGGATTCTTTTGAAATTCTTAAGCGGCTCATCATCAGCGAAGGTGCGGTTTGTGATTTTACAGAACTGTGTCTCTTTAACAATGGTGCATACGATCAGTTGCCTCGCGGCGAACACCGCATTGAACACGATATCTTGGAGGCAAAACCGGTGACGTTCGAAAGGTTTTGGGCTTAAATGGTAGAGTTGGCGGGGAATGAAACGTTGAAGATGTTTTGTTCGATGCGCTAGTCGACCTTCGGCAGCGCGGTGGTTCTCGCGCCTCGTGCCGGTGCAGAACCGCGTTGCGGCAATCGTGTGGAAATTAGAGATTAACAAGCGCAAGTCATTGGCCACATTCAACAGATGGCGACCAAGCAGATGATAACTTTGGTGAGCGCTACTAATACGTAGGTGTTCTTTTTATTCTCTCTATATTATCAAAACAAACACTTGAGATAGAAAACTTCTATGTAAACTAAAGGGTGTAATATATAATGCCATTTACTGTTATTATGTCCTGAAATCTACGACATTCAGTACATAGCTATATATTTTTGTTTGGCTAACTATTTTGACTATCGATGAAATTATTACGGTAGAACATGATTATGTTGGATTATACAACCTGTGGCGACGTCAAATGATGTGTGCGATGATGTCATGACGTTCACACCACAATACAATGATGGCTATAAGTTGCCTGTTGTCTTTGAAAAGAGCTTTAAAGACTTCGCAAAACTCGTCAGCGGATACGCTAAATATCTGTATTCATCCGCACAAAAGACCAGGCCGGCTGTTCCCACTGCCTAACAAAATATGTTCTCAAGCAGTTAAGAAGAATTGCAACTTCAATGTTCATTTCCCCTTTGTCAAATTTTCTCTTGCTTCGTCCCTCACTAAACATATTTAATATACCGTTCAGTTTTCAATCAGTTGCTGCTTTTCCAGATGGTTGTTTCCTTGTCAGGGAATGTTTTTCTTGTATACCGCGTACCACTCCAGTGCGCCAATAAGCACACTCATACACATGGCGGTGTACCCTTGAAAAGAAGAATAACCTTATTATCTAACTCCATAAGAGCCTGTTGCAAGCATGGATCAGCAATAAACGTGCCTGCGTTAATGTCAGGCGTCGCAAGAGATGTTCACGCCGGATGCCCTACTTCGTGATGGGCGCGTCGCCATATTCGCGATGGCGCTAACAAACACGCATTGCCGCATGATCAAAAATATTAGGGAGCCGTTGTGGAAGGGCAATCCTGCGCGGAAAATGGTTGCAAGAACTATATCTTATCCGTAGGAACGTTAACCTTTAATAGTGCCTAACGGTGTAACCACAGTTTGAGTTCGTAATTCAGCGTTTTTGAGTTTCAAAAGCCTCAAACTCCATAATACGCATCACATTGTTACGAAAAAACGGCTAATTTTCGTATCCTTGTCGCGGTTTCTGCCCGGCTTCGGCGTTAATATTGGGTCTTACCGAAGAACATGATTTCATTTTGAAATTTTGGGTGTTTTAGTTACATGGGCTGAACTTTGTCACACAAAATCTCAACAAAATTAAGAAAACAGAATTTTATGATCTGATAATACACCAATGACTTTTAGACATCTCTTTAACCTTGCCCACGGAATGCTTTGATACTTTTTTCAACTGCTATTTTTTTGTTGGCATGTCGTATTTACATGCTTTTCATTCCCGACTAAGGGTTCTACAAGACGAATATTAATTTTCAATGGTACATTTAACGAATGGCGGGATTTGATAGAGCGTACTCGAAAAAGTGCAGTATTACAGGTATAAAAGTTCTTCTAATCCTTCTTATAGTATTTTAACGTGGAGAGACAAAAGCCTTCAGGGGCTTTGAAAGAGCCAGGAGACTGGACACGGCGCTAATGGCATGGTACTCTGGTCGGGTTTCTCCTAAAGATAAGTTCATTGTTGTTAACGCGAACTCTCATGACACTGTATAGACGTTGGGATTCTAGAGAGATATCTGTGTATCCATAAAACAAGTCAGGAAGCTTGGGATCTGTTAAAGGTATTGCGAGAAACTTCTAACACAAGCGTCATTACGTAGTTGACGGTTTCTGCGGTACTTTAAAATACCCGCATGGTCGACCGTCGTTGAGGTAGCATGGCAGGCTCACTTCGTTACAAACATGTTTATCAGTCAAAAGACGACTGACTTTGAACAAAGGCCGATTCTACCGTCGTTTACCAGCATCAAATTTGAGAACTGGAAAGAATTGGGTCTTAACAGAAACTTCGCGTTATGTTTGGCGTGACTACCAAACGGGTTATCGTTAACACATGGTACGGTGGCGAAATGAAAGAAGGGTATGTTCTCAATGGAGTGAACTTCTTCTTGCCACTGAAGAATTATGGCATCTATGCACTGCTCTGCAAACTGAACATGAACAGCGAAATACCGCAATCTTCTTCGGTCTTTCTGGTACAGGTAAGACTGCCTTTCTACTGATCTAAGCGTAAACTCATCGGTGACGGCAGGCGCGGATGGGACGACAAGGGTATCTTCAACTGTGGAGGTGGTTTGCTGTGCGAGGTTGTCAACCTTGACAAGGTCTGAGCCACGACATCTATAGCGCTGTCAAGGCGTGGGCGCTCTCCTCGAGAACGTGACTGTTGATGAGAATGGTAGTTGACTTCAATGATAAGAGCGTAACAGAAAGACGCGTGTTTCTTTTTGCCCGATCTACCATGGGAGCGTTCGGCGTCCTGAATCTCCAGGGTCCAGCTGCAAAAGCAGGTTATCTTCCTGAGCGCTGACGCATTCGGTGTTCTGCCTCCGGTTTCTGTCAGCGTTGACGAGCGTTCGGTACTGCTTCCTCTCTGAAGCACACGCTTTAAGTTGGCAGGTACAGAGCGTGGTATCTGGGCCTACTCTACCATTCTCAGCAGCTTACTTCAGCGATTCGCGGTTGCATCCTACAAAGTATGCAGAAGACTTTGTTGGGAGCGAAGAGTGGTGCAAAGAGCATACTCGTAAACCACAGGTTGGAACAGTACAGGTAAGCGTCTTCTAACTCCGTGACACTCGCGGTATCGACGCTATCTTGACCACTCTGTGACTGGCCGCTCCCTACAACCAGATTCGCCTTCAACTTCACAGTTCCTACAAAACTCAGAAAGGCGTTGCTACAGATGTTCTTGATCACGCGACACTTACGCACAGCGCAGCTCGGTGGGATGAGAGCTAAGGATCTCGCTGCGCTTATCGGGAACTTCAAAGTACGAGACAGAACAGAGCAGGTAAAGAAATCTTGTATGGCTGACCCACAACTCTAAATAATGATATAATGAAATATAATCAAGCCTATAAACGCGGCCTGCTCACTGTTGGTTGAGTGGGCCGTTTCTTTAATGGAAAATATATAAAACATTCAATCTGTTTGAAACTTTGAAAATTGTAATTTTACTTATCTTCGACAGGAGGTGCATAAAGTTCCATTGGTTGGATTTCGTTTTTAAGGTAAAGATTAGGATTATGTTATTAGATTTTTGAATCAGAAATGATGTTGTTGTAGGTTATTTATAGCCCAGGATTTTTAGCCATTTTTATCGATCTAATAACGTGTTCTTCTAGGAGCAGATGCAACAGGCGGTGTGTTGCACTTTTGCAAATGAGCTGACAGCCAAAGTTGTCTCAGTTATCAATGATTCTGGAAAAATTCCTTTAGATTATTGGCTGATTTAATATATTTGTCAATGACTAGAAGCTATCGTCCTTTTTCATCTGGTTTTTAACCCTGTGGAATATATCATCACAAGACAGGATAAAACGACGTACTACGATGGTAACTATTACTGACGTTCTGGAGCTTGCAAAAACAGCTGAGGACGGTTTAGGGCCTTTCCATCAAAGCAACCTATAACAGTTAATAATTTCAATGATCAGGTTAATCACTGATTTATATACCAATTCGCACCTTATGGCGCGGTTGGTATTTTCTGGTCTAAATGAAATGGTGGCTGGATTTTGGTATAAACTGGGCTGAAAAAGTATTGTATATTTGACCGAAGATTCTATCAACTTCCGCACAGCCTGTTAAGATGCGTGTGCTCATGTTGGCTCTGCTTATCTGATTGTGCGGTTAGGTAAACGTTCACAAGAGCAACGGGTACATGGAATATGGAACTGGTCAGCCTTCAATCAAAAGGTTGTCATGAATATGTTTTGTTTGCTCTGTGGCGATTCACTGTTGGTCCTGTTGCGGGCGGTTCGCAATGGTCGGCACTAAACTGTACCCATCAATACGCTATTACACAAAGTATGGTTTACAAAACGCGACATGTACACGCTGGAACGACGGCGCTCTCTAGATGGTGGCGGAATAACGGCCATCTGAATGCAAATTATTCGTTTAATTGGAGCAACCCAAAATGTATTTATGCGGCAGGTAGTACTGTCGAGAACCGCCGGAGCCGCCTGGGTGAAGATGGTATTAGTCTGACGCTTCAAAGTTACTGGTGAGATATGGGTTTGCTGTTCCAGGAGCTGATGGCACTGCGCTCTATCTACATCGTTCTTGTTGATATCAAAAGGCAACAAAACGGTAGTCTGGAGCAAACGAAGAGAATAATAACTCTGCAATACTCAATAACCGGACATTCTCTGAAGAAGATGAAGAGCAACGGAGATGATGTTGCCTTGTCTGTTCGGTCTTCAAGTTGTACATGCGATGGAGGTCTCACCCAGCTACAGGCGGCAATGTCATCAAAAGTTCTAGCCCAGCCCTGGTAGCGTGGTCTTTGCTGGTATTAATTATCCATTTCCCCGAAGGGTTGTGGAGGATTCTTCTGCTGCGATAGGATGCCGCAATAATAAGAACGTTATTTTTATGTAACTAAATAGGTAGTACACAAGTTTACCAAGACGTGCGCGGCGGGTTTGGGAAATGAAGCTGAGGGTGTTTGCTGGTCGCGCTTGAAAGGTTTCTGTCATCATGCTTCTCTTCCAGCCTTGAATATACTGGCTCAGGACGACCCGGTACATGGATGGGTGACCTGGGACTCTCTGGCTATTTAGGTGATTTTAATGGTAATCGACAAAACCTTGTAATAGCAACTGTTCTAGGTCACTATGTTTTCAGTCCCTGTGCATTTATGAGAATGAATGTTGGCTGTGTGGCGGATGAAAGGCTCGTCCAAAGGGATACAAACCTACTACCCTGCCTTGCATCAACACCTTGTAGTTTGACAATACAATATATGATGTGTCTTTGACTTTACGAATATAACTTCTGGCCCTATGGAACAGGGCGAGATTATAGAAAGGAGCAAAAGAGCTCACACCTTTTGTCTTCGGTGGCGCCGGGCGCTTATGTTGATACAAAGAAAGATAAGTTTACCTTTAATATTCCTATTGGTATCGGCGCAAACTAAACTAACGGTAGGGGTTAACCTCGGTGCTGGGATGATTTTCAGTGACGGGCTGATGGAATAGATCCACCGGCATTTAAAGCAATTCTTTCAAAACATTATTTAATGCCACAGTTTATGGCGAAATGCTTGGTAATAAAGAGTAAGTATAAAATAAAAAGGAATCTCATCAATATCAAATCGTCAGAGCTAAAAGTTAAAATGACAGAACTGGATATGACAAAATCACAACACATAGCTATTATTATGGATGGCAATGGACGTTGGGCAACAGAGGCGCAGTAGATCGCAGCTTTGGTCATCAAGCGAGCGTCGATACCGTGGACGAATTGCGTCTGGATGTGTGCAGGTTGGGGTGCAAGGTGTCTGCCTCTAAGGAATTGGAGCCGCCCGAAGTAAGTTCAGGCCTTAATGGGCCTCGTGCGGCTAATCTTGAAGATGAGATTTTCCAGAAGAATAACGTGCGTTTTCGCGTTATTGGCGATAGAACACGCTTGCCCGGTAGCATTTTCAAAGGAAGCTTTGCGAAACAGGTATGCAGAAGCGGCACTGCCATGACAATGGTAGTGGCTTTAACTTCGCGGCGCCCAGGTGGGAACTATGCAGGCTCAAAGATATCGTTTCAGATACAGGGAACAACACAGAAAATGTGCTTTTAATACAGAATATATTACGGAAGAAACCTTCTCAAAACATCTTCAAACAAGCTTCATGCCAAACCCTGATTTGCTGGTTCACTGGGAGAGGCTGTAGTAGTAATTACCTGCTTTGGCAAATTAGCACTCTGAGCTTTTGTTTCTTGTGCTTGCTGGCGACTTCACATGAAAGACACACAAGGCTATCGTTAGTTATCAAAACAGACAGGTGGAAAACTGAAAAGCAGATTGAAGAAAAGAGAAAGAAAACCGTGAAATCAATCAGAAACAAATATAGAATTTAACCAATAAAAAAATAGACAGAGAACGAACGTAATAAAATAGTAAACATTTTGGGCTCTATAGTTTATGTTCGGCGAATATGGGGATGCGTGCAAGCGGCGAACTAATAGGCGCCATCATTGCATGCTGTGGTGCGGCGCCGAGAAGCTGGACCAAATCATCCCATCCGACATCGCGCAGGTACTGCGCGATTTGATGATCGGAGGACCCGAACTGAAGGGCCGGCTTCCCGAACTATATGCTTACAGGCATTTCAGGTCGTTGCTTCATTCACCATTCAAACAAAATTTGTTCTTTTCGGACGTCGGTTTCAGCTGATTCTCTTATAGGGGAATAAAATATTTGCATATCTCCTGAAACCACGCCCCTCGCGTTTCTCAAATCAAATTATATTGGTTTAAAGAAGAGTGAGACGTGACGACATGAGCAGTTAGGTATTTCTTGAAGGGTGGACAGATTACGCCCACATGATTGACCGCGCTAAAATTCTCGCAAAGAGATGGCACATTTGATGACGCATCAAGAGGAACGCTGATATAGAAATAAGACAGCGTGGAAGACGTAACCCACTGAAGAATCAAGTTATACTTGATATCGATGACTGATAAGAGAGAAGAATAGCATGAAAGGTGCGCGAAATTACCATTGAAGTTGTAATCAGCAACTGAAAAACTTAAAATTAAAAGGTACCTCTTTACCAAAAGGAGCCTTTTGACAAAACACATGAAAGGATAGTGCAGCTCTCTCATTGTTTAAAGGCAAAGAAATACACCCAGACGTTGGAAAGCAAGATATGGAAGAGCTTCTCGAAAATACTATGCAGCTATGAGCCATTAATCGCGATGCAAGCATCACTCAGCGATAGTGTGTGGAACGTCGATCCTAAAGCATGTAAGCATACATATTAAGGTTGACGAAGGCCAGAAAGTATTGTGTTGAGAGACATTCACCGCTTGGAAATACCCATGACAGTTCTGATCGCCTTCAAGCCGTTCTTGGCATGAAGCCGAACGCGACGTGTATAACCAAAAACTCGCGGAACAAACGATTTGAGGGGAAGACGACGAGGCTGTGGGTAAACCTTGTTATAATAATGGATTACGTCTTCTCAAATATCGAGGCCTATCGAACAGAATATTACAGGCGACTCTATCGATCTCGAAAGCGCGCGTTCTTGAAGGACCTCAAGCTCACCTGAGCCATGTGCGTATGTTGCGGTGGCGCTCCCTTGCGAGAATGTTGTTTCGTCGTGAGCTTCGCACAAAGCCTGAGCGATCTTTATTCTCGAAAGATGCCCTCTGTGCGCTCTATCGACCAGCTATGCGGATTCTTTGGCAGAAAGAGATTAATCCTGACGTTAAGCCCGACTACGAAAGTGCGGTACAGTAAATCTTAACTGGGCGTCCAGACAGAAGTCGAATGACCAAACAGAGTTCTCACCCTGGTTGAGGGTCGAAACAGGTATCGTGGCACGTGTTGGACTCCACCTGACTACTTCTCTATGGCTAAACTTGTTCCGTAAAACAAGGAACATCGTGGCATTATGCCTATTGGTGACGGCGAGAAGTTGTCTATTGTGTACAGACTAACGGGACTTGTTGCCAAAGTCAGGGCAGTTATTCAAACCAGCTGTGGTTTGGTGGCAAAGCGTCCTATCCAGTTTCTGCCTATGGCGTATTCTATAGCAAACGGACTGTATGCAGTAAGTAATTACTATAATACAGCTGCTATGGGTAACATCATAACCAATACGACGGTTAGCAACGACTGTCGACTACACTATATACAATTGCTGAAAATTATTATGATCCTGGAAACAAATATGTCAGACTTCTTGGTGCAACTTTAGGTTGTGTGTGCGTCTGCGTTGGCCTTGATGACTACTTCACTTTGTCTCTTGAGCTTGCTTATACACGCCAGGCGCTGCACAGAACTGGTCCGTACTTCTTGATGTCTAACGGAAATGCAAACAACTTGAATTTCAGCATATCTCTGAACCGTGGCTCAACGGATAACCAACTCTTCCCACGCAGCGCTGAGTTTACAGCCAGCGTTTCTTTTAACTCCACCAGGTCAGCATGGGATACAGGATTCTCAGAACTTGGCTAACTAATCCTTACTCTCCTAATTTTGTTAGAGAACAACGAGAAATTCAGATGACTCGAGTATAACGAAATCGGAAGTTTAAGGCTCCGCTTGCCTTTACGGCTTCATGAGCGCTCAAAAGCGTTTTCGTGTTGATGACACGTGCTGAAATCGGAATGCTTGGGTAGCTGGCACAAGTATAAGAAGAGCCCAATCGAAACCCATGCGGTAACAGGTGGTGATGGTATGAGCGGATACTCTTCTGCTGACGCAGAGGAAACAGCCGGATCTCCGTGGATATGAGAATGGTTCGCGCTGGTTTCGGATTGATGCGTTTACGATCGTTTCACCCTCGAGCTGCGTTATCCATTTATGTTCAGGTAACACCTGCTACTATTGCGGTCTGGTTCCTCGAAGGCGGTAACGCATGGACTGACGTGAAAGAGCTTCAACCCTTTAACATGAAGCGAAGCGCTGGTGTTGGTGTCCGTATCTATTTGCCTATGGTTGGTCTGATGTGGGTATTGACTGGGGATACGGCTTTCGACCGCGATAACCTCAACTGTGTACCATGAGGGTGAGTCAATTCACTTTTATCTGGACGAGGAATTCTAAGAAAGGTAAGAGAGTAAAGAGGCAGCAAAGGGAAAATCACAAAGAGGATTAAAGACTTTAAAAACTAGAATTAAAACGTAAAGAGCAAGAAATGATGAACGGGAATGCATGACTATCATTCGACCGCCATTATACCAGAAAACACGATTTGCTTTGAAACTTTTGATCTTAACAGAGTCTTGACGTATAAGTAAAACCGGTAAAAGAGGAGGGCATATGGAAAGTATAGAGTTACCGAAGAAAACACTGGCATCAAAGGCACTTAGTATGGTTATCGCCTTTATTTGCAATGTTACCACTGCTGAAGCACAGAAGTTTTGCCTTACAGATGAGTGTAGAATATGTTCTCAAGAATATCCCCGCTTACAGAACGTGCCAATGACAGCTCAATCAAGTAAGCGAAGTAGTGGCAGTTGAGGGTAGAAGCCCCTCAACACAGAGGCCCTCAACTACGTATGAAAAACTATCAGAACGAAGTAGTTTTCCTCCTCGCGAGCAGCAGAAGAAACCAAAGCAGGAGCGAGTGCAGAAAGAAAAGCAAGCTTCTGATTTGGAGTTACTTCGGTCCTGAGGCGAACTCAAAAAGCGCGAAAGCTTAATGACCCTATCCAGGAAGAAGTCTATAACGTGGTGAAAGAGATTTCTGAATTGCGCGCGCTACAGCCTTGTTCTCGACCGTTCAAGCGACTGACTCGCTTATTATCTTTGGTTCACCCAAAATTGACATTTCTAACGTAGGTTTTAGAGAAATGAGAGTTATAACAAATACGCAGTTTTGCGAAAATTGTCTTTGACAACGTAACTTTTAACGACAATATGAACAAACCCACACACACACATGCCACACCTTATTATTGCCATAGAATATTAATAATCAAAAATTTAAAATAGAAAGACAAATGAAAAGCTTTTACAATCATGCTGATGCTGAGTGAGCTCTCTGATCGGGCTTTCTGCCCAGAGGTTCGGAAAAGTGAAACACACCTGAGCCATCATGCAGGCGCTTCCTGGGATTTTGCTAAAATCAACGGCGGAACTCGAAGCGAGTCAAAAACTTATGAGAACGAGGCTGAGCATGCAGAACGAGTTCACACGCCAGCAGGAGCCTCAGGAGATGAAAGAGCACTATAGACGCAACTGCTCCAGCAGCAGAAAAGACCCAAGGAGCTTCAGACATGGCCTCTGAAGATGCAGCGACATACCAAGATCAATCAGCAGCGCTCCAGAAAGATGCAGCAGATAAGATGCGGCTGTTGCCATACAGTGCGCAACGCTGCCTGCAACAACGTTGGTAAGACTGCGTGGTTTCACCGCATCTTCGAGAGCAGGTGGCAGCTATCTATACCGGCGCAAACGTTGAAGAACGTTACTGCAAAAAGTGCGAGGCTGAAATTGCAAGATAGTGTTGGCACATTCCTCTCTGCGTTAAACGGGCGTGGGTGAGGTCTCCCTTCCGGTGGCGCCACGCTTTATATCATTTCATTAAAGAAGCTCCTGAGGCTGGCGCCGCCGGAAACATCTCGCGCTGGCTGCTCTATTCCAGTGCCGCGGCCAAATTATGGTTTCTGCTCAAGACCAACCACCACTGCCGGCTTTCGGAAATCACATGGCGTGGCCTTGAGCCGGGCTGGCGTTTCTCAAAACAACACCCCAACTTCACTACGCTTTGGCTACCTCAGCTATACATCAGTGCTAAAACTTGTGCCCGATTGTATGGCTGCGCAACATGCTGATGACGTTCTTGCGCACAAAGTATGACGTCGAAATGAAGCGTGTAGAGAACGAATTTAATCGAAATCGCGACGTTCGCGGTAACACGACTTCGCTCCTTCTATAATACAGAAACGACAAGCGAGCTTCAGAACTCATGGATAAGAATATTGCTCAAACAGAAGAGCTGTAGTTGCCTAAAAGATGCTGAAACAAGAGAAACACGAGCGGTATACTGGCATCTTAACGCTGTTGTACGGCGCGTGGGTCGGGCGTTGGGTTGGCGTTTGTTCTTAACACCGATTCTTCGTGCTGTACCTTTCATCGGCACTTCGCGGCGGGTGTTGACGTTACAGCTACTGCTTGCCGACGCTGTCAAATAAATTGCTTTACTGCGCGTTGCGTCGGGCCATCAACCTGCCACCTCTCGTTTCGCCTGTTCTTTACATTTTGCTTGCCAAGCGCGTTTTAGCGGTCCGAATCTTCAAAATTCAGAAATTCTGTTGCCGCTCACGCTGTCAACGGTTTATCATCTGACGCATTGAAGGCCGTCAAACAACAAGGCCTATGGCGTCTTCGACGAGCGGATGGCGGTTCTTATCTTAAACGGCGTTCGCCAACTGTTGCCACAGTATGATTATTTATGCGGCGACAATGCCTGCGCCTTACAGGCCGCGCTCTTATAGTGGTGTACGGTTACGCGCCAAGCCGTAAAACTCTTTCGATATGGGTTTGTCAGTTGGTTATTTTGGGCTGCAATACCGCTTCGCTGGGCACTGCGTGACGCCACAGCAAAACGACCTCGCGCAATGGGATTCACGTCACGCCGTGTGCTTGGTGTCATTCGCCAACAGCCGGGTCGCCATTAGAAACACGAACAATGGGCATGTTGGTTTATAAGCTGCCGGGGAACAGTAAAAAGCAATAGCCACACCCTTGAAATTAAGCTATGGCTAACCTCTTTTGATTTACAGGACAAGCCACCGTCACGTTTTAGGTAGCACTTGATTTAGATATAGCAAGCCGATTCGCCCGGTGCCCGACTGGCACGTTGCGAAAGCGTATTGACCAGCTTATGCAACACGATCCCGAAATTGATGCCATTGTCATCGACATGCACCACTCATGCAGAGATTTTGATACATTAAACCCGGCGTACGTCTGATACCTACCGAGGCGAATATGTAGCGTCGAGCCTGCAAGATTATCTGCAGCGCCACGTGGAACAGCGTAATACACGCGGGTGCGGCGCCGTTACTTTACATCAAAAGTCTAACCAAGTTTAAGGCCGTGCTTCCATATTTCTTCGCGAAAACATTAATTTGAACACATCAGATAAATCGTCAAAACACTCCTTTGCCTTTTATTCTGATTTGGTAAAATACCGTTGTGCGAGACAAGACAAAGAGCCAAGATATCACGCTTACTTCAGAGCTGGCCGAAATTTTCCGTCGGCTTAAATCAAATGCACGGCGTTCTAGGTTAGCGTTAATATCGGTCCGGGCACTGGTATATGCTGGCTTATCTCAGCATTTTTCCGTCAGAAAGGTGATGAAATACTAATGTACCCATAACGAGAGAAAGCTATTCGCTGAGCTGGGACAGCGTGTTCGTAACCGGCGCACATCATTCCCAGGTGCGTTTCTTCATCGACAATAGCCTCGATTCTGTTGACCGTGATGACAGACCTGAAAAATAAAAGTCGTGAATTTACCATTCTTTGTTGCACAGCGTTATCTCTTTTCAAGAAGAAAACCCATGTTATCAACGTTATCTCGCTTTTCAGGTCATAGGAGTGGCTGCAATGTCGCAACGATGGCGTTGGTTGTTGTAATGTCTGTTTTCAACGGCGCGAGGACGTTGCCAACCTCTTTACCAACTTTGACCCGCAGCTAAAGGTTATGCCCGTTGCCGGAAAACGGCTGCCGATGACCCGTGTTGTAAAATTCGCCGTCTACCACAAGTTAGTTATTGCTACTGAAAGTCTTCAGGATATGGCATTGGCTGTATGTCAAAACAAACAAGCCGCGGGTCCATATCAAAATTGTGGATAACAACATGCGGCTTTCCACCCATATCAACGAAATTCTATATGGCGACGGCCGTTTTCTTCTAAACAACCAACCTCGATTACGGCACACCGGGCATGCGTTTTGGCCCGGTCGCGGCTGGGGCCAGCTGGCAGGGTTATTTTCAGGATGTGCCGCGTCGAGGACGGCTCGATGGCGGGCAATCCGCAGATGGTTTTGTGGTCGACTCGTTAATTTCTTCGGGCGTTATCTTTGCCGTCAACCAAGGTAAATATGATAAAGTTACATTTTGACGATGTTGAAAACTGCGTGACTGTTCGGGCCGGCGAGGACGTATATAAACGCTGAATTACACCTGGACCCAATGCCGATTTCAATGCAGCAAACGTGAAGTACAGCAAATTGCGGGCACGCGTTTTGCAATGGTGATTGTAACAGCGGGCGAACTGGTGGCTATGATTGGGAAACATGGCCTATATCTTCCTAACGTTTATTCTGGTTGTAGCTTGCTTTAATATTGCTTCATATCATGCTTATTATCGGTGGCGGACGTTTAACACTTCGCAATTTGGGCGCAACCGATCATCAAATAACACGAATCTTCTGTTCAAGGTGGTCAGTGATGTGTTTGGTGCCATTCTTGGCGTGATAGTTGGGCGTTGTGCAGTTCGGACGCTGGTTAGAATGGGCGAAGTGCCGACGGTAGTTACATTATTAATGCCTGTAAGCGTTCGGTATCTCGACGTGCTTATTATTTTCTTTACCGTCGTAGCTGGGTTGGCTTTCTGTATGGTATCCTGTGCGCTATCTGGGCGGGCGTTTGCCGATAGCCTTTTCCATATGACTAACGCTTACGCTGCGCTGCGGCGACCGCCATACGTTATACGATAATATCGTTATGCTGCTGGCTGGTACACGCGTGCGACGGCGTCCGTACATTCAACCTAATGATGTAAAAAGAAGAAAAAGCAAAGTAAACAGTTGTCAAGACCGAAGGGTGGGCGAGGGCTTGGGTGAAAAACCAATTCGTTCCATAAAGCAAGAGAAAAAAAAACGCAAAAACATTCTTGCTAACATACTTACTTTTTGCGTATTGGCGTTAAACCGTCGCAGAGGCGAAGGCCAACTTCTTCGACGCGCGCGTCGCGTACCACGAAAATCGTTAAACTGGCGTATTCCTTGTTTGTGCATCGTTGTCATGCTGGCATCCAACCGGATGACTGTTCTTCGTGGTCTTGTGTCCCTAATATGTTCCTGTACTTAATCCAGCCTAATATACCTAAACAAGCCGCAGAAAATCATTGACTTATGGCGAAATTCCTCGCGCGCATGCACATTAGAGATCGTGAACTTCAACCACAGGACAGCGCAACGAACGTATGCGATCGAGCAGTGCAACAGACGTATGCGTGTAGCTCCCTGCATTGAGAACGATGCCGTCATACTCGAAAACCCACCTCACTGTAACTTATTAAGAGTTCGCCCTCCACGTTGCTTTTGATAATATTTTATCTTCACATCAGGAAAATCGGCAGCAGTTGCGGCATATAACTTTCGAGACGAATCGTACCCGTAAATGCTTGGTTCAGCGCACACCCAATAAGTTGAGGTTTTGGCCAGTTAACAATTAAAATCTTCTTCATCTTATGTTTTGCGATTTCTAACTTTTTCAGCTATCTTTGTATCAACTTTGCATCATTGCGCAGGATTTTCGAGAGGAAGAAAATCTGCTTTTTATACCCTGAATGGAATATAAGAGCTGTTGGTGCAAAGATACGTAAGAGCTATATGCAAAGGAAAAAGGTACATAAATCCCCCGATATTGCCGATATGGTCCAGGCGGTACACCCGTTATCTGCGTCTTGAACGTGGCTATTCGGACAATACCCTCGACGCCTATCGTCGCGGTTTAGATTATCTTCTCGACTATCTGCAAAACAGCAGGTACCGACACCCTAGCGTAAAACTGAAGATTTGGACCTTTTCGCAGCCTCATTACACGAGCATGGTATCAGTGCTAAATCCTACAAGCGAGATACCCTAGTGGCGTGCGCTCGTTCTATCGCTATCTGGTTTTTAGAACGGGTATATTGACGTAGACCCACCGAGTGCTTGTATCGCCGCATCTTCCCAAGCATCTTCCCGAATTTCTGACGACCGAAGAGGTTGACCGTTTAGAGCTGCTGTAGACCTCTCTACAAAAGAAGGACACCGCAACCGCGCTATTATTGAGCTGTTTTCTCATGCGGTTTTGCGCGTGTCGGAGCTTACAAACCTCAAACTTTCAGGCCTTTTCCTTGAACAACGCTTTTATACGTGTACTGGGCAAAGGCAACAAAAGACGGCTCGTTCCTATCTCAGAGCAGAGCTATTCAAGAAACTAAATTTGTGGTTCGATGACCGCAAACGATTGGATAATAAGCCCGGAGAAGAAGATTATGTATTCCTGAACAGGCGCGGCCATCACCTTACGCGAGTCGCATGATTCTCATCATGGTTAAGCGGCTTTGGTGAGGCTGCGGGCGATTAAGAAAACAATATCGCCACATACCCTACGCCACAGTTTTTGCGCTACAGCACTATTACGAGTGGGGCCGACTTGCGCGTGATACAAGTGCTTGGCCATGCCAGCATTGGTACAACTGAGTTTATACACACCTCGATGACGAAACACGTCGGAGATACGCTTCATCATCCGCGCAATAGCCCAAAATCTCGACCATAACGCGTAAACAGCTTGCGGAAAACGATACTGAAAAAGATATTTTATTTTGTATTTACACATTAATAATAAATAAATTACACATGAAATTCAAAGCATCATCTCCCTGCTACTACTCCTTGAAGCATTACTGCAGGAGCGCAAATGCCTACCCAAACTATTCCGGCTGATACAGCTTCGAGTGGGCAGACTTTCGAACGGATTAACCTATTATATAGTATAACAACTGGCCTGAAAAATCGTGCCAACTTTTATATTGCTGCAGAAAGTAGGTTCTATTCAGGAAAATGAAGACCAACGTGGATTGGCTCATTTCATGAGCATATGGCTTACAACAGGTCTGACCATTTCAAAGGCAACGACCTTATAGAATGGTGTCGAGCACACGGTATTGAATTCGGTGGCGACCTTAACGCTTATACGTCAACCGATGAAACGGTATATAATATAGATAATGTGCCTGACGAATGCGGGCACTATTGATAGCTGTCTGCTGATTCTGCGCGATTGGTCAGCAGGACTTAGCCTTGAACAGAGCGAAATAGAAAAGGAGCGTGGCGTGATACACGAAGAATGGCGCCTGGCGCACGTCGGCATCGAGCCGTATGCTCGAGCGTAATTTGGAAGTTATACCCTGGTTCGAAGTACGGACGCAGGTATCCTATCGGCCTGATGTCAGTAGTCGACAACTTCAAACGTAAGGAACTTGTCGACTATTACCGCAAATGGTATCACCCGGACCATCAAGGCATCATTATTGTAGGCGATGTTGACGTTGACAAAATTGAAGCACAAATTAGCAACTCTTCGGAAGATTCCGAATCCAGCTAACGAAGCCCCAATTGTAGTTGAAAAAGTGCCCGACAACGACAAACCTATCGTTATCATTGATAGGATAAAAGGTTCCAGAACTCTTATGTAACCATGATGATAAAACATGATGTTTTATCCCGACAGTTTGAAGCAACAGCTGCCCTATCTCATCGGGGACTACATGAAATGCGGTTACTGATATGCTGAACGTGCGCTTTACAGAGGCCGCTCAAAAGCCGACTGTCCGTTTGTTAACGCGCAAGCCAGCGACGGCACATTCTTATTATCAAAAACTAAGGACGCTTTTCTCTTGAGTGTTATTCCAAAGGATATGGCCCAAAACAGCTGAAGCGCTAAGGGCAGCCATCATTGTGGCACGACAAGCAGCTGAATATGGCTTCACCGCTACCGAATACGACCGATACAAAACAAAACATGTTGAGTAATCTTGAAAAGAAGTATTCAAACCGCGATAAGCAAACAAATGCCAACTTTTGTAAGTCTTGCATGAACAATTTCCTTCATGAAGAGCCATGCCCAGCATTGAATTTTCGTACCCTCTCATGAAACAAATTGTGCCAGCTATACCTCTTGAGGGTATCAACCAGCTGTTACCACAACTCATAAGCAAAAGCGACTCGAACCTTGTTCTCGTTAATTTCAATAACGAAAAAGAAGGAAACGTTTATCCTACTCGAAGCACAGCTTGCAGCTGTAAACGAGGTGAGACAGGCGCAGATTGTTGCATTTTGTTGATAATGTAAAAACGAACCGATTATCAAGAAGCTTCCAAAAAGCAGGAAAAATTAAAAAGGAGACTTACAATAAGCAGTTTGATTATAGCATTCTGAAACTATCGAACGGTGTTACTGTACTGCTAAAGAAGACCGATTATAGATCAGGTGATTTTAACAGGTATAGGGTGGCTCAGGACAAGTGTAATTACGGAAAGGCTGACTTTGCAAACATCTCGGGGCTTTTCGATAATGTTATTGATAATAGTGGGTTAGGCGACTTCTCTGCTTTTTAGAGTTAAGCAAGGCTCTGGCTGGCAAAATTGCCAACGCTCAGCTACAAATGGACGAACGTCGCATGTCAATCAAGGCAAACTCTACGCTCTACTGACGTCGAGACGATGCTACAACTTACCTACCTTTATTTTACGTCTATTCGGAAGATGTTGATGCTTTCAACAACCTGATGCAGCAATATGAGGTGGGCTTACAGAACCGCGAGCAAAAACCCTGAAATAGCTTTCAGCGATAGTTTAACCTGTGCTCTGTACGACAATAGCTGGCGATATCAGCCATTTTGAAAGACGACGTCAAGAATGTGAACTACGATCGTATTCTCGATATGGCACGCGAACGAACCGCTAACGCCAATGACTGGACGTTTGAAGTGATAGGAAACTACAACGATTCGACAATGCGACAGCTTATTTGTCAATATTTGGGTGCACTTCCTTCAAAGGAAAAGAACCCGAAAGGCCCTGAGAACAGTAACGCCTACCAACAAAAACGTTGATATTTTCTTCACACGAAAGATGGAAACGCCAAAAACAAAATACGCAAATGGTTTGGCTAAACCATGCTACGCCATATACACTTGAGAAATCGTTACAGGCGAATATTGCAGGTCAGATTCTACAAATGGTCTATCTTAAAAAGATTAGAGAGGAAGCCAGTGCGTGCCTATTCGTGCGGGAGCACAGGGAGCAATGAGCATTGCAGATGATGGTTTTCATATTGCCGAAATAGAAGCAGCATGCCCTGAAGCCTGAAAAGAAGGATACTGTTATCAAGATTATGAACGAGGAAATGCAGAATTTGGCTCGTACATGCGACGCTGATATGTTGGCAAAAAAGTTCAGAAATATATGCTCAAACAATATGAAAAACGCTGTAAAAGCAACGCGTATTGGAGAAGCATTGTTTGGCGACACTTCACCATGAACGAGGATAACCATACCGAATATAAACGTATTATCGAGATCGCAAACGCCAGAAAGTATTAGTGCTTTCGTTAAGGAATTCTTGAAAGGAGCTATATAAGATTTGCGTTGTTATGATGCCAAACGAAGATAAAAACTAAATGGTAAAAAGATAATCGAGCAAGAAACTAAGTTTTTAAGGTCAGAAAGGCAATATGAAATAAAGCTCGAAAGACCGTAAATCAAAATCCTGTCCACTTTCTTTTCAACGGAAAATGGACAGGGATTTTTCTATTCCATAAACAAACATCACGGTTGTGTATAAGTGTTAGTGTACGGTTTAACAAAATCACAATAGCCTGCTTATCACAAAAACATATTACCTTTGCACACCGATATTAGATTATATTTATAACATTGTGGAAGAATTTGGCTGCTTGCAACCACACTAAAAAATGCTAAAACTGCGAAATCACCCTCAGATTTTACGGTTATTTGGCGTTTTTCCACTTAATTTTATTGGAAAAATGAGTTACCTATTTTCTTCAGAGTCAGTTTCTGAAGGCCATCCTGACAAAGTCTCTGACCAGATTTCAGATGCCCTTCTCGACCAGTTTCTTGCTTATGACAGCAAGGCTCACTGTGCCATTGAAAGCTTTTGTTACAACCGGCCAGGTTGTAATCATGGGCGAAGTGCGTTCATCGCAATATGTCGATTTGCAGACAATTGCTCGCCGAACCATCAATAACATCGGCTATACTAAGGCTGAATATCATTTCGATGGGGACAGTTGCGGTATTCTTTCGGCTATACACGAACAGAGTGATGATATTAATCGCGGCGTAAGCAGAGCAGAAGAGGCCGATCAAGGCGCTGGCGACCAAGGTATGATGTTTGGTTATGCCTGCAACGAAACGGAAAATTACACGCCTGTTTCGCCTCGATTTAGCTCACCTTATCATGCGTACACTTACCGACATTCGTAAAGAAGGACAACAAAATGACTTATCTACGTCCCGACGCGAAAGTCAAGTAACCATTCAGTATAGCGATGAAGGCATACCCGAATGTATTGATACAATTGTTGTCTCTACGCAACACGACGACTTTATTACAGCCTGAAAAACGATTCACAAGAAGCGCGCGATAAGGCTGACGAAGCAATGTTAAGTCGTATTTATGACGACGTACTTAACATTCTGATACCACGTGTTAAAGGCGCAGTTAGGCGAAAAAGTGTTGGCGCTTTTCGGCAATAACATCAAATATTATGTTAATCCAACAGGTAAGTTTGTTATTGGTGAGTCCTCATGGCGACACAGGTTTGACTGGACGAAAAATTATAGTTGACACCTACGGTGGCAAAGGAGCGCACGGCGGTGGCGCCTTTTCGGGAAAAGATCCATCAAGGTTGACCGTTCGGCGGCTTATGCAGCACGTTACATTGCCAAAAATATGGTAGCAGCTGGTGTGGCTGATGAGGATGCTCGTTCAGTTGGCATATGCTATTGGTGCTGCCGATCCGGTTAGTGTTTATGTAAATACTTACGGACGCAGCAACGGAAAATGACGGATAGCGAAATTGCAAAGACAATAAGTCAATTGTTTGATCTCCGACCCAATCAGATAGAAAAGACCCTTAAATTAAGGCAAACCGATATACCTTGAAACGGCTGCTTACGGACACATGGGGCGCAAAAAACGAAGTGGTTGAGAAAACATTCACGAGCCTTTTATCATGAGACAAAAGACTATCAGAGTTGAGCTTTTCACATGGGGAAAAGCTAGATCAGAGTAGAACGTATACGAAAGGCTTTTCGCTCTCTGACCCCTTAAAACAGAATGACAGAGCAAAAACGATTCAGTAATCTCTATTGAGACGGCGACAGAACAAAAATACTGTCGTCGTCCATAAAAAGGCTATCATTCACCAGCCGAAAGGTATTAGTTGGCTGCCTGATTCAGCCACACCCTGGCAGCAAGACTCTGCTGTGGGGCCAACTATCCATTCCAAAAGATTTTGACTGGAATCAGCGTCCCAATCCGATGAGGACGCCCACAACGCAGGTTGACAGCACCACAACTTTCTCGTTAAACAAGGCTATATATATAGCAAGTCGATGTACAACCAGACTCTGTTTACCGTCCGAGTGCATTGGATATCGTCATGGCGTGGCGGGCGACCCTGTTCCGTACACCATTGCTGGCGACGACCTTATTACTTCCATTCTGTTGGCTTGTTTCATTTTTGCAACAGTAGCTATTGCTAAGTCGGGAAACTTTCTGCAACGACGGTTTAAAAACTTCTTCTATTCGCAACGAGAAGGCACTACCGTCATCAGCGAGACTGGCGAAGAATTGCGTTTTCAGCTTTTTCTTGATGCTGCAAACGTGTCTGCTTTCCAGCTATTATTTATTTCTTTTATCTCAAGCGAAGTTAGTGGCGATATCGTTTTCATTGGCCCACTATCAGGTGCTTTTTCGCTCTACACCTTCACCTTTGCAGGCTATTTCTTACTGAAAATTTACTGACACAATAGTCAATTGGGTGTTCTTTGATAAGATGAACAATGGGCGAAGTCTTCCCTCTTCCTTTCTTCGGTCGAAGGCATGCTACTTTTTCCCTAATGTCATGCTCCTTGCTTGCTAATTTATCCATTAAGCATGCCGTCATTTATGCTCTTGCGGTTATCATTCTTGTCAAATTGCTATCATTTTATAAAGGCTTACCTCATCTTTTTCAGGCGAAATGGTGCCTTCTGCAATTTTGTACTTTTTGCGCACTGAATTAATGCCCTCGGCGCCTTGTGTGAAAGCAATGGTTACGATGGATAGATATTTAAAAACAAATTTTTAGGACACGGCATGATTAAGAAAATTCTGATTTCTCAACCAAAACCTACAGATGAGAAATCACCTTACTTCGATATTGAAAAGAATTTGGCGTGCACTTTATATTCCGCCCTTCTTTAAAGTTGAAGCTTTAACCGCAAAAGAATTCCGTCAGCAGAAAGTAGCATACTCTCACACACTGCCGTCGTGTTTACTTCACGTCATGCTATTGATTACTTTTAGGTTAGCAAAAGAACTTCGCATCAGTATTCCTGAAGATATGGCGTATTTTGCGTAACCGAAACTATTTCTTTAGACATTCAAAAATACGTACAATGCGCACGCAAGGTGTTTTTCGGTAACACTGGCCGCATAGACGACCTTTATTCCCGTCATGCTGAAGCACAAAATGAGAAATATCTCATTCCGCAAAGCAGCGCACACACTGACGAAATTAAGGATAAACTCGATGCAAAAAGGGTTGAACCACACCGAATGCGTGATGTACCGCACGTTAGATAACGAATTTCACTGGAAGAAGAAATTAAGCATTTCGACTACGACAGTGCTTATATTTTTCAACCCCACAGGTGTACAATATCTCAGCAAGTCGTTCCCTACTCAAAGGAGAAAGACGTAAAATTCGCTTGCTTTCAGACCCTAGTTACAGCTAAGGCCGTTCAGGACGCAGGGCTACGTCTTGACCCTCATGGCCGGAAACGAAAGAATGCCCTTCTATGATTACGGCGCTACTGATTTCTTGAAGAAATCAAAGCATAGCTCTCTATGGAGAACGAGAACCACACCTTTGTAAAGCTGAACGCCTACACAGTCGCAAAGCTTATCGAAAAGCTTTTGGGGCGGTCAAACAGCCGCTCTATGTCGGCTTTCCCTCTTAGGGTGGTTTATCTTGCTCCCACTTCACCTTCTGATGATAACGAGTCAACGGCCATGCCGCAGATGCTTGTCAGTGTGCCGAGAACGATATTTTAAGCGTGCTGTCAAGCGAAATCGCGTTAAAAAGACAAGTTCGCGAGGCTTATCGCCGCCACAAATTCCTTCTTGACGGCCAACCCGTTATAATGGCTTTTTATTTGGCTCGATGCTAAATTGTACCCTTCAACACTTATTGAAGAGCGCGTTGTAAGCCTTATCAGCCGCATAAAAGAAAAGATAGACGAAAATAAAATCAATGAAAAACTATCGGCATTATCTCTTTTATCTGGCGTGCAGCGAGCTTGGCTTCGATATTTCCTATTCTTTTTATCAGAAACTCATCAGTCCCTACACTCCCTTCTTCGTGTCGTTTCACACCCTCTTGCTCAGAATATACCCGTCAGGCTTTGCTTATGCACGGCCCTATCAAGGGTTTTCTGCTTGGCGCTTTGGCGCATTTTGCGTTGTAATCCTTGGGAGGGAGCGGATATGATCCGTACCACACCACTTCCATTTTCCGAAATGGCGAACGGGTATTTAAATAACACCTCTCTCTTCGTTTACAGACCCTTGCCTCGTAAGGCTGATAAAAACGATATTTTTCTACACAAAATTCACGATAATTTAAAAACACTTACCAAATATGAAGAACTTTGTTGAAGAACTAAAAATGGCGGCATGCTTTGCCCAAAATTATGCCAGGTACCGAAGAATATTTGCAGAAGAACCTCACATCGGCCTATCTGGGCACTGACCCCTACAGCCGATTCAGCTTCATATTGGCCACCTTTGCGGCATCATGATGCTTCGTCATCTGCAGCAGTGTGGCCACAAACCATACCCGCTTATCGGCGGGCCGCGGTATGATAGGCGACCCTTCAGGTAGAGTCAGGGAACGAAACCTGCTCGATACCGAAACGCTTTACCACAACCAAGAGGCTATTAAAAAGCAGGTTTCGAAATTTCTCGACTTCGAAAGCACCGGAACCGAACAAGGCTGAATTGGTGAAACAACTCCGTGATTGGATGAAAGATTTCACCTTCCTCGATTTTCGCACGCGAGGTAGGAAAACATATTACCATCAACTATATGATGGCGAAGATAGCGTACAAAAGCGCCTAGCGGCGAGGCTCGCGATGGTCTTTCGTTCACCAGATTTACATATCAGCTACTTCAGGGGCTACGACTTCCTGTACCAATATCAGAGTATGGCGTGCGCTTACAGCTGGGCGGAAACGACCAGTGGGAGACGAATATGACCACAGGAACTGCAGCTTATTCACCGTACGCTGGGCAGCGATGTCGAGGTATATTGCCTTACTTGTCCGCTCATCACTAAGGCTGATGGTAGAAGTTTGCCAAAACAGAGAGCGGAAACATTTGGCTCGATCGCAACCGCACTACGCCGTATGCTTTCTATCAGTTCTGGCTAAACGTGACCATGATGATGCTGAAAAGGTATATCAAGATATTTACAGACCTCGACCGCGAAACCGTATGAGGCTCTTGTTGCTGAACATAAAAGAAGACCCGGAAGGCGCACATTGCAGCGTCGTTTGGCCGAAGAAAATCACAACGATGGTTCACGCAAAGGCCGACCTCGACATGGCTATCGCTGCCAGCAACATTTTTGTTGGCAAGGCCACAAAAAGACCAATTGGCTCAGCTTGATGAAGCTACCCTCAACGACGTATTTGCTGATGTACCCCACTTCACGCTCGATAAGTCGGCACTTGGTGGCACTGCCGTCGACCTGTTCTGTCAGGAAGGTTGGGACATTTTCCCATCAAAGGGTGAAATGCGCAAGCTTGTCAAAGGTGGTGGCAAGTTTAAACAAAGAAAAACTAACGGCTTTCGACCGTGTTATAACGGCTGACGACCTTACTGACGGTAAATATCTGCTGGTACAGAAGGGCAAGAAAAACTACTTCCTTATCACAGTGAAGTAATTTCACAGGCGCATCTATTGCGTAAAAAACGTCTGAAAAGAAACCATAAAGGGCTATATCTCAACGATAAAACGTCGTGAGATATAGCCTTTTTTCGTATAATGCACAAACCTTTTCGCCCATACAGTGAAGGTACGGCGGCCGTAGTACGCATTGTACGACGGCCGTCACACACATCGTTCGACGGCCGTCACACAACATGTAACCACCACAGCCGCCATACAACAACCATAAGCACCTAAAAGTTTCAGCATGATGACGAATAGGTATCATAAATAAATCAAAAATATATTGCAATTTGCACGTACTATTAATATAAATTCTTTATTTTTACCCCGATAATCAATAAATAGCAAAACCTATGGTCAAAAAGAAACTTCTACTTTGCTCATTTGCTCTGCTCCCCATTCTTGCATCAGCACAAGATAACCGTGTGCTTACACCTGTTATATGGAAGCAAATAGAGAAAAACCGTCAAGGAAAATCCAGATAGTGTAAAAGGCGCTTGTTGCACGTCTCACGCTACCTAAGCTCGACACCACGCTGACCATGAGCCAACGTGTGCTCGCCTTTTACGGACAGTCATACATCAGTCAGGGCGACGAGATGCTTGACGCCAGACGCATGAATGATTCACTACGCGCAGGTTCTTTAGGCATCGCCTCGCAATGGCCAATAAAGTGCTGGCAAAGACTTTAAATCTTTGAAGCGTTAATGTGCAAGGCCACTGTGTGTGTTCGGTATGGCAAAAACAAATACTGCCGACTCAACAGAACTAAAGGCGCAAGCACGACATTGTATGCGCGTTGCCATGCGTTTGTCACAACACTATAGCCTCAACAGGGGCGCGGAACGGCTGAAGAACCATTCTCCGTTACCAGCGTAGGCGATGAATACAGCTTTATTAATTATTACCTCGATATATGGAAAATAAGGGGCAGTCGCTCGTTAACATTGGATAAGGTGCCATGCGACGTTATTCACTCAACGAGAAGAGCGGAATACTGGGAAGAACCTGATATTTACTTTGAGATTTTCACGAGTACTTCAAATAGAACGAGCAAGCATTTGGTAAATAATATGAAAATCGATCAGAAAGAATTAGTAAGAGCTGCACTTGTTATCATCGTGAGCATTGCAGCAGTAGCAGGTTGCTGGCAACAGGACACGGCCTGCGAAACTTCCGTCAGGGAGAAAAATAAAATTAAGGTAACAGGAATGGCTGAAAAGCAAATCACCAGTGATCTTATAGTATGGAACATCACCGTTTCGGGCAAAGCATCGACAAAATCGGCAGCATACACCGAATTTTAATCGCTCAAACCGCATGATACGTCAATACTTGCGCGAAAAACAACATAGCCGATTCGGCCATTTCAACCAACAGCGTAAGTATCGAAAAACCAGACCAAAAGTCTATACGATACGCAAGCTGAACGCTACTTTGAAGTAGATGATGGATATCTGGTATCGCAAGATATTACTATCACTTCGCGCAATTTACCAATCGTTGAACGCGTATATCAGAAAAAATATCTGTGCTAGTATGGACGCGACGTAAACTTCAGCAGCAGCGACCCATTATACTATTATACAAAGCTCGATGACCCTCAAAATGCAGCTGCTTAACGAAGCCAGCATCGACGCTTATAAACGTGCAGAGACCATCGCCGAAGGCTGTAATGCAAGCGTTGGCAGCCCTGCAGTCGTCAACAATGGGCGTATTTCAGATTGTGGGTTTGGACAGTAGCGAAGACTATAGTTGAGCGGCACATTCAATCACCAGCGATAAAGAGAAGAGAGCCAGCATTACAATACGCGCCGTTTACTCGCCAAAATAAGATTAATTACATCATTATTGGGCGGTGCAAAGGTAAATATTACAGAAAAAAATTTATAAAAATTTGGTAGGCTATTAAAAAGCCTTACCTTTGCACCGCAAAAATAAGTTTGTCCTATGGTGTAATGGTAGCACTACAGTTTTTGGTTCTGTCAGTGGTGGTTCGAATCCATCTGGGACAACATTTATATACTGATTATCAACAAGTTACGCAAAAAGTGTTACGCAAAGTGTTCCGTTTTATTGAGAAATTTTTAGCATAAGGGGATAGCGTTAAGGCTATCCCCTTATTTTACTTCTGTTCATTAAAGCACGTGAACGGATTTTATAAAATTCGTTGGTTCTGTTAGGCTTAAAAAGTATTAAGCCCGTATAGTTCATTACAACTTAAAGTGTTTTTGCTTCTTCGCTTAGGATATTGCATTAAGCGCGCCTATTATCCCCGTGCGTATGTCCCCTATTATGCCTAAATCTGCACAACGTTCTAACACGATTGCAATACGCTTTTCACCATTAACATTTAATTCTGTAATCATAATTTTTAATTTTAGGAATAAATAAAAACGCGCGTTAGGTGTCCCTATGCCTGAAATTAAAGCATTGGGGCGTTTCCGCTGCCCACACCATAGCGCGCTATTTGTTATATCTTTGTAATCATAATTTTTAATTTTAGGATATTGCAAATATAACGCTTTTTCTGATATTCAAGCGTTAGGCATATTATTTTAATGTTTGAATGCCGTTTGAATGCCGTTTGAATGCCGTTTGAATGCCGTTTGAATGCTGTTTGAATGCCGTTTGAACGGTGTTTGAATGGTGTTTGAATGGTGTTTGAATGCCGTTAGAATATTGACAGATAACACGCACCCCGTTTAAATTCTAAAATTATAACAAAATACCCTATTTTTGCTAATATTCAACGCTTTATAATTTTTGGGTGGTTGAATGGGTGGCACCATTTAACCTAACAAAGGTATCATATTATAACTTTGCACAAAACATTTTTATTAATTATTTATGATATGGAAAAAGTAATATTAGACAAAATGAACGGGGGCGGAATTGCTCCAAAATTTTCAGAACTTGGGCAAAGTGTAAATGAGTTAAAAGAACTTGTGACACGACACACCAAAAGCAGACACACCGCGCACATACTCTAACACGAAAGGAAACGGCGCACCTAGTACATCAGTTACATTAGCCACCCTTTCACGGTGGGAAAAATGCGTATTTTGCAGCCTAAACGAGTAGGCGCGCGTGTGTATTACAAGTATTGAGGTTGAAAAACGCATTAAGGAGGGCATAATATGGTTAAACTACGTGATAGAATGAAATTTGCCATAATAGGGGTATTTTGACGAGTGCGAAATATCTATTTTTGAAACAACAAGCGCAACCTCGCTCATGAAATTTTAGGGCGTTGTGTTGACGCTGTTTCGTATCTTGACGAAGCGATTATGTTTTTCAAACTGTTCGCGAGAACGCAAAACCAACATTTTATGCTTGGTATATTGCTGTGTATTACTGCCCGTACTCTACTATCGGGCGCATGGAGTGTAACACGGATATTAAAAACAGCTTTAACAGAGGCTAACGCATTGTGCGAAAGGGCATTATCTATACTTTGGAACTTGATTAATATTTAGAATTTTCCTATAAAATGTTTGACGGATTAAAAATAAAATGCAATAATACGCCCACTTGGGAACAAGGCGGGCGTTTGCGATTTTGTGTTGTCTGTTGTAGAACAAACGGAAATTTTAAATATTAAAGAGGCAAAACATAACGGGCTAACCTTTAGAATAGTAAAACGCGGCGAGGTAGAAACATACCTTTGCTTGGGTTCTATCCATCGTTATAAGAACGGGGCGGCCTTTAATGATGACAGCTTCACTTATTCAGACGTTGCGCGCGTACTCGAAGAATTAAGCTGCGATTTTGGAGTAGATTTGCACAAAACAAAATACTTCATTTAGAGTTTGGCGTAAACCTTACACACTTAATTTTAAGCCTCAACGCATTATTAATAGTGCAATATCACACCGCAATACGCCATTTGTTGCATTATCCCGCCGTTGCATGTTGATTATGGGGTAATATGTTCACATGAGGACTACGAAATTAAATTATACGATAAAAGCATATAGGCAAAAAGACTAAACGGGGTTACGTGCTCCGGGTTGAACTTCGCACGCGCCGTATGCGCTATTGTCAATTGTGGGGTTAATTGCTCGCAGCAGATTTGTTGCGCGTTGAATGTTGGGAACGTCTTAAACAATTGTTGTAGACAAATTGCGGTCGGTAGTGTTTGTAGATATAGAGGGCGCACGCGCGCACCTAACAGAATATGAACGGAATTTTTATAACTATGGTTTCTAATCGTTTCTATTGGGCTAATTTAAACAAAAGTCTGCATACGTGCGCGCCTCAAATTTGCCCGCCTAATACATACCGACTTTCTGATATAGCCGAATTATTGCCCGTTGCGGTAGCTAACGAGGGTAGACAATTGTTACAAAATAAAGTAAGTGAGAAAAACGCGTTAAAAATATTTGGGGGTACTAATTCACATTTAATATATATGTTGGAAAACGTACCCAAAGGGACGTTCTAGAAATAAAAACAGAAGTTGTCATAGCATTTTACAAAATGCTATGGCAACAATCTGACTAAATTTAATTTTAAAACTATGGCAACATAACAAAAAGCCAAAATATTTTTATAATAACGATGGAGGCAAAACAGCAAGGGAAAGTGTACTAATAGAAAATGAAATACATACAACAAGTTATTGGGCAGAGCGTGTTGTTGAGGTTAAAAATATACAGACAAATAGTATTATTACGGGGAAACGGGCTATTAATTGGGTTGGTACTGGAGCCAAAAACAAATAACGCCCGCCAAAAAGAAAAGTACAACGCAAAAGAAAATTTAACCATGTTTTTGGGCGCGCGCCCGTGAGTTAACCCGCGTTCCTTTACTTCATTAGATGAGTGTGGCTTGTGGGTTAGGAATATCACGCGCCGCCTTCGTGGTTAATGCGGGGGTTGCCCTATTAGCTTACGGCATGAATTAGCCGCCGCGCGCGCTCTCCCGTGTGTGGAATGGATATATATAACAGTCACGCAGCAAAAAGAGATAGCAAAAGCCGAAAATATAACATGAGCCGCACTTTACAAATTATAAATAAATGCAATAAAAAGTCCCGCGCGCTATCCTCTACTATCCGCCAATTAGTATTAGCGGGGCTTACACACACAGAAATTGCCGCCCGTTTAGGTGTAACCCGTCAAACCGTTTCGCGGTGGATAAAACGCAGTGGGCTTGCTTCTGTTCGCTCTGACAGCACAACAGCGCGCACGCTCAACTATCCGCCCATTAGTATTAGCGGGGCTAACACAAAAGAGATTGCCGCCCGTTTAGGTGTAACCCGTCAAACCGTTACGCGGTGGATAAAACGCGGTGGGCTTACTTCCTGTTCGCTCTGACAGCCCTCAACAGCGCGCGCGCCTCTACTATCCGCCCATTAGTATTAGCGGGGTTTACGCAAAAAGAGATTGCCGCCCGTTTAGGTGTAACCCGTCAAACCGTTTCGCGGTGGATAAAACGCGGTGGGCTTGCTTCCGTTCGCTCTGACAGCCTCAACAGCGCGCACGCCTCAACTATCCGCCCATTAGCATTAGCGGGGCTTACACAAAAAGAAATTGCCGCCCGTTTGGGGTGTACATCAAACTATTATGTAGTTTTTCCGCATAACCTTTGCACAACACATAACAACGTTAAATATAAATAGGGGGGTATATATTAAATACGTATCAAAAAACGGGACAATTTAATACACACAAAGGGGGACAATTAAAATGCCGCATTTACATTACATTTACATTGCATTTTCTTTATATGGATAAAAAAACAAGCATAAAATATTGGCTAAAAAGATTTAACCCAGCATAAAAATAGGGCTTTTAGTTGAGTTTATCGGAAAAGAACGGTTAAGCGTGAAGTGCGCCGTTTAGGTCTACAAAAGTACCTCGCGTAAAACCATTAGCTATTAGGGCCTGTGAGGTTAAAAAACAATGGGTATAGTTTTGCAGAAATATCAAACATTTTTGAGGATATGTAAAAGTACGGCCTTTACATATATCAAAAAGCGAACGTTTGAAACGTGAAAACAAGCAAAAATAGAGACTTTTAAGAAAAACGGAACACTAAACGGAACACCAAACACGTAACTATCTGATAATAAATACATTTGTTGTCCTATGTGGACAACAAATGCTGTTGAACTACCAATTTAACGGGTAGCCTCAACCCTTATTATACTTTCAAGTGTTAGTTTTTCAAATACGGCCGTATAGTTTCGCTGCTGACACCCAAAATTTGTGCTAAAATTTTTAGATTTACTACAGTTGAGTTTGCAATTCTATTTTTGCCGATATCTTCTTTGAAGTATTCATATAGTACCTTTAACCGTTCTACGGCCGTTTGCGTGTCGGGTGGTATAGTTTTGCCCATTAGATTTGTAGATAACGCGCGATATGTAATTAAATTGCCTATTTCAATACCTAATAATGTCGCATTGTCCGCGTCTAATATTCTTGGGTCGGGATTGCCTTTGCAAATATGGGGAAAGTATGTAATAATCGCGGGCCTCATACTCTTTTTATTGCGGTTTCTGTTGCGGCTAAATCAAAACGAGAACAACTAAAATTTTTCGGCTTCTATTTCTTGGGAAATATCAACCATATTTTTGAGAATAAGAATATTGTTTTTATTCTTATATATAAACTATGATAGTTAATGTAGTTTCTCTTTTTCGTCAAAGCTAATAGGTATATAGACAATGCGTTCTACCTCGTCTTTGTTTGGGTCAAGTTTGCATTCGGGCATCGGACAATAGCCCCTCATTATCTAACCATTTAGCACGTATTGTATTTATATTATCAACTTCTATATACTCTTTAAAAAGATTTCCAATGTTACAAAGATACTGATAATACCCCGTAATATCTAATTGCAAAACTCTTTCGCGATTAATTTTAAAGTCGTTATTTGTTTCCATATTTAAATATTAGCGGTTAAAAATTCGCCTTATTTCCACTCAATGTAAACGCAACATTTTTGCAGATTGCTCCGCACTTATTTTATATACTTTTAAAAAGAAATGCCGTTTCCGTTTATGTCCGTTATCTTCATTATATTAATAGACGGGTAGCCGCTTTAAATACAGATTAGTTGCAAAGAACGGCGCGCGGTATGCGATTTTACAAGCTTGCAACGCTCTATATTCATATAATTTGTATACCACGCGTTATTACTTTGTAATTTTACCGTCTATAATATATTTTCCGTCTTTATCTTTGCTTTGGGCTATAACAGCCAAATATTTATTAAATTTTTGGTTTTGATATTACGGGCAGTAATGTTCACCGTATTTAGTCATTATGGAGGATACAACGTGAGTGGTATCTCTACACACTTTTGTCCCGTTTTTGTTGGGCAATAGATATAATACCATTATTTATATTATCACGCGTTAAGCGTGTAAAATCAGAAAAACGTAAACCGTATAACAACCTATTAAAAGGGTCGCGCACGCATTCTAACGGCTTGTTATCGGAATAATCTATATTCGCATTTTCTTTAATTCATCAGTCGTTAAATAGAAATGTTATCAGCTTTTTCTTCTTTTGTGACCTTTAACGCGCCCCCTATATATTCAGGGCTTAATTCTTTGCCGTGTTTCTTTGCGTCATTAAGAAAAATTTTATGCTTTTATTTCACGCCCTATCGTGTTTGCGAAGCCCTTGTTTTGTAAAAACAAGTATATTTTCATAAAACATAAGGCCAATGTCCATAAAATCTAAATGGACTTTATACTCATATTCTTGTAGGTATTTATGTGCCCGTTTATAACCTAAATAGGTTTTATCACTTATTTTTGCCCGTTAGCCCCCGTTCTGTTTTGCGCGTTCTATAAAATCTAATATATACCCGTGTGAGAGTGTTAAGGCTAACACTTTGTGGGTTTATAATACTATTTAAAAACTCCCTTAACCGTTCTTTTGTAATAGCTTGCGCATTAGCCCTTTGCGTTGTCAACCATTTATTTGATGATAATGCTTTTCGAGTTCATCTAAACGCGCGTTAATAATATCCCTTTCCGCACATAACGCGCCGCCCGTACTCTATGTTTTTGCATTCACCAATATGTTGGCAAAACATTTTAACCCCGTAAGATATAATAATTATCATTCCCCAACGGTAAGATATATAAATTTTTCGCCAACTTTAGGGGCGCATAACAAATAAAATATTTGCCATATCCTATTATTTTAATTATTATGTGCAAATATACTAAAATTATCTTTTAGTGTTCCGTAAAATATTCCGTATATTTTTATAATACAATTTAGACACCATATTGATATAACCGTATTTTATAATACATTGATACAATATATTAACACGTATATATTAACACATAGAATATTATCATAAACGCTTTATGTCCATCTGGGACAACGATAAAAAGCCCACAGTAGCATTTTGTTTGCTCGTGGGCTTTTTATTATTATTTGAAATTAAAATATTATGAAATGAGGACGTTGAAATGGTTTTAACGCAACTTATTTCAGTGCAAGGGCTACACAAATTCCACATAACAATACCCGCTGTCATCCAGAAACATTCAGACTATGCTTAGTACCAAACTGCGGGATTTCAAGGGCAGCAGTCGCATGTCCACCAGGTTTGCTTCACTCCCTTTACTTCATTACCGAAGATAACGGCATAACGGGGTTGTGAATTGAGTGTATTTGAATGGCTTTCGTTCTCTTTTGCAACTACAGAATTATCGTTTTCTGTAGTATTATTCTTCGAAAACGCATTGTTTTCACGCGCTTTTTACCGATGTTATAGTATCGTTTTGAACATTATTTTTCGGGGAAAGATTAATACTTTCGTGCAAATTTTTGAAGTTTCGTTGAGCCTTCAACCTGTTCAATACTATGCACAAAATAGCCATCATTCTGAAGTTGTTGTACAGCGTCTTCGGTTTTTCGAAGTATTTCCACGTCACCGAATCTTCGCCTCCAAAGGGCTGTTTTATGAATCTCAGCGTTGGGCGGACATGCCGTTATGCCACAAAGATGCACGGCTTCAATGCAACATCGCCGCAACGGAACACACTACCTACGTTATACAGCGATCTTACATCGTCTAACACCACTATAAGCGGAAGTTTTCGGCCTCTTTAAAACTCGTCTAACGAAAAGCCCGCTTCATCTCTATGGTTCGTAATTTTCGCATGGCATGCCTTATTTCTTCATGCTATAAGCCCGGTGCGTAAGCACGCAATTTGCTTTACCGGCCAACAATCCATTCGAACGCGTGGGCGATAAATGCTCACGAAGCCCAATTTTATCAATGAAATAAAACTCTGAATCAAGAATTTCTTGTGGCGTATGACCGCTAATTACTCGAATCAAAAGTGCGATAATGCCTTTCACAATCAAGCGCATCGCTGTCGGCAGTAAACACCAATTTACCGTCCGTATAATCGCATTGAAAGCCACACTCTGCTCTGACAGCCATCAATAATATTCTGTTCTGTCTTATATTTTTCATCTAAAACGCCCAACTCGTTACCCAAAATCAATGAGCATTTGATATCAGTCCATCAGTCGTCCAAAGTCGATAAACTGGGCTATAACTTCCTTCTGCGTCTCATCAATTGATAAACCTTTTGTTTCGTTTATATCTGTCATGGTTATTTAATATTTTATTTTTCTTATCGTTTCTTCTTTTCTCATGCGCCCTCTTGAACAAGAAAACCAAGCGAAAAGAAAACTTTTAACTCATCTATGCTTTGTCATAAACTGGCAAAAGAGCGTTCTTAACTCATCTATGCTTTGTCATAAACTGGCAAAAAGAGCGTTCTTAACTCATCTGATGCTTTGTCATAAACTGGCAAAAGAGCGTTCTTAACTCATCTATGCTTTGTCATAAAACTAGCAAAGAGCTTTTTCCGCTCGTCTATACTTGGTTTTTAACCAACAAGAACTTATCGTTGGGGCGAACTTTATCTGGAACAGGAATGAAACGCGCCAACCTTGTTCTCACTTCTTCTACAGCATCGAGCTCATAACGTATTTCTTTTGCGTCAAATACATGGCATCCCGTCGTCGTTCCGTAATAAGCAGCTTGTCACCCTTCTTGAAACTTGCAGCCTCAACAGCTATTTCGGCCACACCTATCTTTTGAAAAATACTTCGTGACTTTGCCCCAAGAACTTTCTTTTCTGTTGCTAACGAACCGTAATTCTTATTCCATTCGCCCATGGTTTGGCCTTGATAATAACCGTCCCAGAAGCCACGGTTGAATACAGTAGCCAATCTTTCGTCCCACTTATCTTTCTCTTTTTCTTCGGTAAATGTGCCTTCAAGCACAGCCTGAATAACCTACGATAGCACGAAACCACAGTGTAAAACATACTCTGGTCCGCGCGCACGGCCTTCAATTTTAAACACTCCTAACACCCGCGTCTATCATCTTATCGATGAAGACGAACCGTCTTTTAAGTCCTTCGGACTCATCAAGTATTATTGGCAATTTCAAGCTGATGCCCCGTCTCGTTGTCTGTAGCCGTATAGCTTCTACGGCATATTTGAACCACTGTCCGCGGTTAGCCGACCTATTTGCTTCATGAAGGCTCATATAACACTTGCGAAACAGCCATACAAAAGTGCACCATGGCAGAACATTTTCAATACGAACAGGCTTACCCATAGGTCACAAATATTCTGATTTGTGATTTCATCGTAAATATGTTTCACCTGTGTCATGTTCAGCTCACGTGCTAAAAACGGTTACGTCGGCAAACTGAGCATAAAACTTTAACGACTCAACGTTGGTAATATTCAGCTGTGTTGACAAGTGAACCTCAACACCTACCTGCCTACAATACACCAACCGCCACATCAGAAGCTGTACAGCCGATATATCTGCTGCCTTTGCCGCGTCAACAATCTGGCGCATAGCCTCCATGTCTTCATCGTAAATTATAATTTTACCGTCAGATACGTTTTAATGCCTATGTGCTTTTCACGTTTTCCGGCTGTTTCGTGAAAGTCGTTGATATATCAAAGTGATTGGCGCTATGAGAACGCATGTTCAGCTGGCCAATACCGAAAGTAAATTGGATGCGCCCGCCTGAATGGCTGCAGCTAATGATTTCACGACTCCCTACGGGGAGCCATAATTTCGAAGTCTCCTAATTTCTTCATTCATGGGTTGCAAAGGTACTGGCGCATATTGGGTATTCGGACTGCTCATAATTAAGCCCTTGCGCTTCTCTTGCTTATAAGCTATATACCAGTAGCGACGAAGCACGGCGTTTTCAAGCTACTTTTCGTAACTTTGCCTATATACGACAATATAACGATGACTACTGCTTTTTATTATACCTATCGCCATGTGCTCGTAGCACGCCGTCATATTAAATAAAACCGATACGAGGCGCTTTCTACGGCGACACCCTTTTAGGGCTGGCCCTCCTTTTCTACCAGTGATGTTTAAAAACACGTCAAAGATCAGACGACAGTCCGCTATGTTGGGTATGTGCCATGCGGCACTATCGAAACCAACCTCATGCAGGGCGACTCGGTTAACCTATCGCGATTACCTGCTCGCATGGCGGCACCGAGCAGGCCCGTTTTTGGTCCCTACCTTTCGAAGGGCAAACATACCATCAATATGCGCCGCGCCGAATGGCATCGGTGACGCTCAATATTATTCAACGATACGGTCTTGAACCATTCGACGCATACCCTAATTTACACCGGTGTCGCTACAACGTTGATAGTGAACAGCTACTACGAAATAGCCACGCTGCAACGTCATTCGACATGCGAAAGATCGTCTTGACGACGCTCAACCATAACATTGGCTGACCTTCCGCCCACACTGTTTATGTTTGGCGTTGAATACCGCCACTCGAATTTGCTCATAGCGTTTTGCTTGCCTGGCGAATACGGAGCGCTTACCAGCTTTCACCCATCACCCTTTCGGACAAAAATTTTGTTCTCGAAACGCCCGATAACCAACTTCACGACAGTTTTATGAACGTGCCTTTAGACAGCATGATGAACCGCATTGAGCAATCGTTGCGCAGCAGCCACCCACGTTTGCTGGGAGGAGATATATCGGAACCTGGATTTAACTACGGCCGCAGGGTGTGCCGCTCGACAATGAAAAGCACACCTATCACGCAGCAGCAACGCCAGCGTGCTTTTGAAACCCTTCAAACTACAAACGACCATTGTATGGAACATATGCGGTATAGCCCACGACATTCAAAGGCGATAAATACTTCATTGCCAAAAATTCATGGGGCAAAACACGTCCTTTTAGCGGATTCATGTACCTTAGTTCAACTTCGTCAGAGCCAAAAACCACGCCGTTTACCTTCCAAAGCAACTAGTAAAACACTGCCAAAGGCCTCTATCGTAACACGCCATCGAAATGTATATATATTATAAATTAAAATGTTACCTTTGCACATAAAACAGAAAACACGTTATTATGGGAAAGAGTGATATTGACAGGTGACCGCCCTGCGGCGCAAAACTCACCTGGGACACTATGTTGGAAGTCTGCGCCGTGCGTGCAACTTCAGAACGAAGGCGACTTCGACGCATGTTTGATTTGTTACGGCCGACGACGGGCTCTGAAACAGATAATGCCGATAATCCTGAAAATCAGACAGAATATTGGTGGTTGCCCTCGATTATCTTTCGGCAGGTCTCGAGCCCTGACAAGTGTACGCTCTATATTCAGGCTGTATTCCCGAAATAAGCGAGGCTTACAGCCTACCTCGCAGACATTGTTAGCGTGGGCCGCGTACGGCCTCGACCTACGGTGAAAACAGAGTAAAGATGCGTGGTTTTCGAAAACAACTCTGTCCACTCGGCTTCTTCTGCTGCCCGTTTCGCAAGCTGCCGATTTGCTGCTTTCAAAGCCACACAACAGTGCCAGCGGCAGGCGAGATCAGGCACCTGTGAGTTGAGCTGACGCGCGAGCTCGTTGCGCCTTTCCAGCAAACCTACGCTCAGTACTTGTTGAACCTCATCGTCATGTTGCCCGAAAACGTTGTACAACGTCGTTTTACCCAGCACTGATGGTAGGAGAAAATGTCGAAGAGCCTTAGCAGCTTTCATCTATCTCTCTGACGATGCAAGGAACAATTGAGCAGAAGGTTGAGCATGTACACCGACCCTACCCGCCTTAACGTATCGATCCTGTACAGTTGAAGGCAACGCTGTGTTTACATACCTTGACGCTTTCGCCACCGACGAAGCTTTCGCTGACTTTTGGCTGAGTTTAAAACCCGATGAGCTTAAAGACAGCTTACGCGGTGGCATAGGCGATATGAAAATGTAAATGCTGATGCGGGTTTATCAACCGTATGCTCGACCCCATTCGCGAACGCTCGTCGCGAATACGAGCAGGATATTCCTGAAAAATATTCAACATTTTGCGCCGTGGCTCTGATGCTGCACGCGAAAGCAGCTCGCTCAAACTATGGACGAAGTGCGTAACGCTATGCGCATCAACTATTTCTCAGATGCCAACCTTATTAAGGAGCGAGGCGAGAAATATAGGAAAATAAGGTAAAAGGTAAAAAGTAAAATAAAGCGCTGAGAGGTTTAAGAAAGGGGAGAAAATAAAAGGCTAAGTTTAAGAGTAAAAAGGGTAAAGAAGTAAAATAAAGGCTAAGTTTAAAGGTAAAGGGTAAAGTAAAATAAAGGCTGAGTTTTAAAAGTAAGAGGGTAAAGTAAAATAAAAGTCAAAAGGTTTAAAAAGTAAAAGGGTAAAAAGTAAGAAATAAAAGACTGAGAGTTTAAAGGTAAAAGATGAGTAAAATAAAAGAGCTGAAAATATAGAAAAAGCGGGCAAAAGCAAAAGCATGACTTTCGACCTATGCTTAAGTTGTTCACGACCTTTCTATAGTTATGGATTCTCTTTACTTTTTACCTTTTACTCTTTACTAAAAATTTTCCTATCTTTTGCAGCTCAACATAACGTCGCACGCCATACTTGCGTTGCAAGTTGGCGCATAAAAGTGGGCTCTGATAGTTCAATGGATAGAACATGGGTTTCCTAAACCTTTTGATCTGGGTTCGATTCCCAGTCAGGTACAAAAACAGAATCATAGGTCTTAACAGTGTTAGGGTCTTGCGATTTTCGATTATCACTCTCTTATTATGCAGTCTTCGGCATTGTATGACAGTCGTAATTTGCGATGTGTACGACAGTCGTAGTATAACGCGTATGACGACCGTGATACAATGCGTACGACAACTCGACGTACAATGAGCAAACAACTAACCTTTCGAACCACAACGTCTAAAAGGCATCACTACAATGAAACAGAGCAGCATAGCAGGTAACAACGCCGAAGCGAGAATGCAGCAAGAAATGAAGAAATGTAAAAATAATTAAAAAGGAAGTGACACCCTTTTAGATTTGCTATATAATTTTGCCGTAACAAAACACATAAAAACTCAACTATTATGACGAAGATTAAAGTTTTTCTTGCTGCATTATTCGTAATGTCAGCAGCAAACGCGAATACAAAACTGCTCATACGCAGACCTGTAAAGGCTTTTGGTTTGAACCTTTCGTTAGCGTCACCTATGGTTTAGCGGGTAATGTAGGCTCGCATCAGGTTATTTCTTTGGGTTTCGAAGCACGCTATAATCTGAACTGTCTGCCTGTTGACGTGGGTACCACAACTTTATATGGGCTCGGCTGTCACATAAATATGCAGGAGGCACCTTAAGTTTCCGTACGTTCAACTTCATGTCTGTATGCGATTATAACTTTTTCTTAGGCAGTATCTCCTTTCGTGGGCATTGGTCTTGGGTGAACAGCTACGATATTGTATGGCAACTATCCTGACGATAATACCGACAAGACTTCGGGCGTAGGCCTGATGCCTCGCGTAGGCGTTGAACTGTTTCGCCATGTGCGTAACACTCAATGCACATTGGAAAAGCTAAGTGCAACACCATTGGCCTATCCGTGGTTATGCTTTTGGTGGCGGTGCAAAAAATAATAGTCAAGCGGTTTTGGCTCTTTTGCCGACAATTATATAAATTATCGTAAGTAGATTACTAAAATATGAGCATAACTGCTCAATACGAAAATATAATATTCACAAGTGACTATATAACTCGTAAAAGGTTGGCAAACACCATATTTTCAATAATCCCCAGTTAGCTAAAAAGGCTGATTGGGGATTATTTTATAAAAAGATTTCTAAAAGGAATTACATCATTCTCAAAGCTGAGAATAAAGCAAGAAGAGGTCAGACAAAAGAAGAACCGAGAGAAGAAAAAAGAAAGACAAAAATAGAAATATACACCTTAATTATATAATAGAATCACGACAAGGTATCATGAATAAAGAGAACGATAATTACGGAAAGTAATTGAAATAAAGAAGAAGCCACTCGAAACAATTCCCAAGTGGCTTCTTTTTATCAGTTTGCATAATGCTCTGTTCAGAAAACAGAACATATTATGCTATTAGTTAGCTATCATTACAGCCTTTACCGTTTGCTCTTCAACCTCTAAGTTGCGGTTACGAATGCTCTTACCCAGCAACAAGATAAGCAACAGGAGAAGCAACAAATACAGATGACAGGTACCGATACATAGCCAATAATCATTGCAAACGTAAAGCTGCGAATACTATCACCACAGAATGAAGATGGCCAGCAACGACGATAAGGTTGATAACGATGTATTGATGGTACGAGAAAGCGTTTCGTTAATCAGTCGTTGAAGGTTTCTGCTCGTCTGTCTTGCTAAGCAGACCTGCCGCTTGCCTAAGTTCTCACGGATACGGTCGAACACAACCACCGAGTCGTTAATATCGTGACAATAACCGTTAGCATAGCTCCGATGAATGTTTGGTCAATTTCGAGCGAAGCCTAGCCAGCCATAGCAAAGCACGAAAGGCTCCGATAACGGTGTGGTGTCGAGAATAAGACCTATTGTAGCGCCGACAGAAACCCTAAGTTACGGAAGCGTGAGGAAGATGTAAAGGGAAGATAAACACTAAAGGGCCAGAGCAACGCTCTTAATAGCACCTGTTGTGCTGTCCTTAGCAACAGAAGGACCTACCTTTGAGCTACTAATGCTACTCCCTGACGTACATCAGTTCTTAAAGTCGTCATGTTTGCCTGTGTAACAAAACCAGCAGCTTTAAGCTACTGATAAAGTTGAGTCTCACGTGATCGTCCTCGGGATCGTTCCGAATCGATGTTATAGTTGGTAGAGATACGGATGGTTTTTCCGTCGGTACCAATAGCAACTAACCGATGTTGTTGCCATCTTACCAGCATCAGGACCTACTGTATTCTTGAAACGTTTATTCAACACTTTTACGCACCTGCTCAACCTGTACAGGCTTTGCAAGGGTAACAACGAAGTTACGACCACCAGTAAAATCAATACTCTGGCTCAAGCCACGTACACCAAAAGCTTACAATACATATTACAACAGCAATCCCCCATACCGCAAGCTCTTCTTATACATGCTCATGAACTTGTAGTTCTTACCTTGCATAAGGTTCTCAAAATACCTGTCAGAACTTGAGGTTCTGCCATTTTCCACCATTCAACTTGTGTTCGTAAACAACACGTGTTACATATACAGCTGTAGAAGACGATTACAACAAATACCGATAATCCATGTTGTGGCAGAGCCCTGAATGGACCAGTTCCGAAGGTGTACAGAATGATACCAGTGAAAGAGAGATGTATAAGGTTCGAGTCGATATGCGAGAAAGCGTTGCTGAAACCAGCATTAATAACCTGCTTCGCTACCCTTTCCGGAACAGTTCCTCTTTAATCGCTCGTAAATAAGTGCGTTGGCATCGACACCTGCACCCAAAGAGGTACCATACCAGCAATACCACTCATGGTAAGGCGGCCTAGGAACGAGTAAGAATACCAAGCGTGAAGGCCGTTAAGCAACAGAGCACCAATAGCGATTGCGCCGGGAATGATGTTGTACACAACAAGCATGAAGACAATAAAGCAATACGAAAGGCGATGGCAAAAGGCAATACCCCTGCTCAATTGACTGTGCTGCCAAGTGTGGGACCTACAACTTCTTCCTGAACAATGTGAGCAGGAGCAGGCGCTGACGATTTCAGCGTGTTAGCCAAGTCTTTTGTGTCTTCAATTGTGAAGTTTACGAAATGAGATGATTGTCACCGCCAATCTCACCATTTACACGAGGTGCTGAATAAACAACACCATCAGAGTACAATTTACAATCGCTTTTCCAACGTTTTGCCTTAGTAAGTTCAGCCCAGCGACAGGCCTCCAGAATTCATTGTCATACCCAACCTCTGGCTGTCCTGTAGTATTATTGAACTCAGTCCTTAGCGGTAGCGCTAGCATATTTCCTTCAAGTGGAGCGCGGCCATTAGTTGTTGTAACCTTGAGGGCATGAGCTCGAAGATATTCTTTGGCTTGAATGCCGTCAGCGGGTTTAGCACTCCAAAGCAACTTCATATCAGAAGGAAGAATTTTGCTTTACAAAGCTGACCATGGATGATATGATTAATAGCTGCAGTATCTGCGTACGCTGGCCACATCACTAAGGCCTTGGCCTGTGTTTTGACAACAAGTAATGGGTGTAGCTTCTTGGCCTGCTCAAGTTGTGCATCAGGCGTTGTAGCTATATCTTCTTCAGAACCCATAATTTTTGGAAACGTGGCTGAGCTGCTAACGGCTGACTTTTGCTTCAGTAACTTTTGTGCTATCCTTTAGGCAGAAGCGGTATCCTGTTCGCCAGTGGCTAAACGCTGATCAAGCTGTTGAAGATATGGCAAAACTTCCTGAGAATTGTATGTTTCCCAGAATTCGGGGTGTGGCTACCTTGCAACAGTTTACGCATACGCTCGAGGTTCTTTGATACCTGGCATCTCAACCATAATGCGTCCTTCAGAGCCTTGAATCTTCTGAATGTTAGGCTGGACAACACCAAACTGGGTCTGTACGCACAGCATTGAAAAGAGTTGTCAATTGCTGAACTTTGCTTCTGCGAATTACCTTTTCAACCTCCTTATCAGTGCTTGTAGGAGATACTTTTTCCTTGAAGCTGCTGTGTGGCAAACACCTCTGCAAGCTTGTGGCCTGGAGCGTTTTTATAGTAGCGATAATAAAAAGCGTTACGAAATCTTCCTGTGAAGTCATCTGCTCTTTCGCAGGCTTCGTTCATCGATTTCGTAAAAAGCCATGTCAGTTTTGTGGTCAGCAGATTCTCTACAACGTCGGGAACTGATATCTCCAAGACTAACGTTCGCCACGCCTTTAAGGTCAGACCAAGACCAATCTGAGTTTCGAGGCACTTCAGATAGCTGTAAAGTCGAGACCCTTTAACAGAATCTTTATAATCCTGTTGAGCAATAGGGATCCTTCAGCTCCCGCCGCTGTTGTCATAATACTTTGGCGCAGCAGGGAACGACAAATAGAGAGAGACACTACAAAGCGTCAGCAAGACAGCCGTTGTGATTACGTTCCTTTGTTTTGCATTTGTTAGTTATTTTATTGTTTTCTGTAAAGTTCCTTATAGATGAGTAGCTACTATAGTGTGCCAAAGATACTATACTTTATAAAAAGATGTTAAAGGTTTTATTTTAACGATTGTCACGCAATTTGAAATAGCAGGAAACTAGGATAATGGTCAGACGCTTTTAATGCATTATCCACTTTACATCGATACGGCTTAAAATCGGAACTACATCATGATTATCAATACGGACGTAAAACCAGCCTTATGATAGCTAATTCCTGGCCCCGTTGGCGGTCGACACATAACAGTCAGTCAGCCATCTGCAATGGTGCGTCGCACATCGACAGAGGTTATCGTTGAAATCTCCGCACACAATAATTGGTGTTCGTGATTATACGAAATATATCGTGCAGCGGCGTCTGCCTGTGGCGCACGCTTAGCCGTTGTTCGCCAAGCTTACGAATAAGCATCTTTGATGTATGTTCGGCAGTATCTGTTCATATCGCCTTTCATCAATAGCGAAACGTTGCTTGTCTTCAACACTAAGATCCGGTGGTTTTCAAGATGATTGTTAATAACAATTACTTCTTTTCCCTTCAATATAAAGGTTTGTAAGCCGTACTTAAATTGCCTTTCGACTTGATATCAGTATGCGCTCACGAGAGAGAATAGGATATTTGCTGTAAATAGACATATAGTTCCCATGGTGACTTACTATATCATGATAAGGGTAAATGGGATTGAGCACTGGAATCTATTTTTCTTGTCGCAACTCGAAAAGGAGCTGACTCTTGAAGGCAAACAATATCGGCGTTTTGTAATCGAATATATCTTAAAATGGGATTGGGCTGCCCATGATCTTCTCACCCGCAAAAGCCAGACGTTATACGAAAAGAACCTTAAAAAGCCCCTTTAGGCGGGTCACACTTGAAATATATAAATGGGCAACAAATTGCGGACTGGTCCATAACAAATGATAAAAACCAATAAAGATTAAGCTAAACTTAGACTTACAATAAGCCGAAAATAAAATACCAGATTGATAACCAGAAATAAAGGAAAATCAACCCAATGTTACTCAGTTTTGGAAGCGTTCTGGGTTTATAAAACCTGAATAGCCAATAAAACATTATGATGATAGAGGCAACGTTTGCGCCCGCCTATCATTTTGTAAAAGTAAACTTTTAAAGCGCTATCAACAACGAGCGGAAGATTATTTCCTGCTTTGATCCAAAAAGAGTTTGTTTCTCTTCTTTCTAAACTATCATTATCGCTTTTACGTATTTTATCAAAATTCTGTCAACCTCTTCTTGCGAATCCGCACTTCCGCTGACGATTAGATAAAGTTATATTATTATCCTTTTCTGTGTAACATGCTACCCGTTGTTCTTGCTATGTGAAGAAAGATCGATTTTTCTTTAGATGATCTTCCCATCGGTTACACTTTTTTGAACATGTGTGTCGTCATTTCATTCCATAATACATGTTGGGGTGCTTTCGCCAATGACACATGTGTAAGGAAGAAACCGAATATGATTCACCCAAGTGTGCCAAAATGAGCGACCTGATCGCCGGGGCAGGAGTGTAAGGAATAACTCTAAAGCTATTGATCCCGTAACCATCCTTCAACTTTAATAGGAATAGGAATAGGAATGATAAACATGCGCTCTTCTGGGAATGTCATACCAAAGGCGAGCAAAGATGCATAGATCGCTCCCGAAGCTCCAACAGTTGTTAACCCAGTTAAGCTGAGTTGAGAATGGGCCCATTACACTAAACGATTCTGTTATGCTGATAGATTGCTGCACATTAAATTCATACCACACATAAAAATTGGGCTAATTCCCTGCATAATGCCAGCGCCAATACCACAAAAATGTAATAAAAATGAATCGTTTAGCACCCATACTTGTTCCATTACAGCGCAAACATCAGAGCATAAACATGTATTCATAATGATGCTTTGCTCCCAACCTGCATACATAAACATATGAGTAAAGAGCTGGTAAATATGAAAATCAGAGCCATGAAGTACAGAAACCAAAAGATGTCGTTTGGAGATCAGCGACTCCAAATTGGCAACACTAACATAGTCATAAATACCAAAATGTTAATGATTAACAGATTCTTGGTGATGTTGGGTATCCCTAAGCATTTTATTGATTCTTCTAACTGTATATCCGTAAGTGGTGCAAAATTACGACTCTATTAATTAGCTATAAAACAGCCATTTTACCCTCTTTTTCATTGCCTGAAACATTTTTCTGTTTTGTTTGAATTATGAAACTAATCTATATATTTGTCGGAAAATAATATTTGATTGATTATTTTATTCACTTAAAACATATAGAACAAGAACAAATAGTAATGAGAAAATCACGAAAGCAGACATTACTGCTGTAGACGCTAAAGCTCTTGACGCAGCTGTTGAAGCAATTAAGGAAAGCTGTTATTTGCAGGGTGATAAAGGTTCAGCTTTTAGGTTTTCAGTACATTTTGCTGTAAAGCAGCGTCCTGCTCGTCAGGGGTGTAAATCCTTCTACTGGTGCTAAAATCACTATCGCTGCAAAGGAGAGAGTGGTTAAATTTGCACCTGGTGCTGAATTTGAGGAAAAAGGTTAACAAATAATGTAAATATTTTTGTATTATACAAGGCCTTGGAATATCATTCCAAGGCTCTTTTCTTTATATCAAAATCTGTTTGTAAAAAGAATTTTGAAGGCGATTTACTCGAAATGTTTATTTTCTCATTTCAAATTCAAGTGTACCGCCTTTCATAATATCTTCATGAAGAATAAAATTCTTATTATAAGCACTTACCGTTTAGTTTTATCGATTTTATGTAACAGTCGTCCTTACCTTTTACGATTTGTGGTAATAACGAAATGTTTCCCGTTAGGCAGCGTAATATCTGCTTTTGTAATTGAGGAGGCCAAACTGATAAACACCCAGAAGCTGGATCCAACAGGATAAAGCCCATTGCCGAGAGGATATACCTGGCTCGACATTTGTCCCGCAATCTTCATTCCCTGGTATCCATCAATTCGATTTTATATTATCGGTCATCTTTATTGGCATAACTATTGAGTCTTACGCTTTGCTCCGCGTAATTATAAAGAGTATACAATGATGGCTGGAGACCGTTACCATTTTGCGCATATTGTCCTCTCAAAGCCGCTGGCATTATGATCGCTTCGTATCTGCCTGATCGGTTGACAGGGCTGAAAGATTTATCTAATTCGGCTACAAACTTTGTTACCACCAATCCGGTTTCTAAGTCAGGAACGTCCTGTGGCGCCATCGATACTGCCATGCGTTGCCTTCAGTAAAACGGATTGCCTCATTGGAACCGTATTGCGGGTCAAACGGTTCGATCCATTTGCCATTGCTCCATTTTCACGAAAAGAACCCTGTATTTTCATCAAATAAATTACGATAGTTACGTGAACGATGAGCGAAAGTATTCATAGTCGGCCGTCTTGCCTAAAATACTTTGCAAGTCGAGCCCACACTAGCATCGTTAAACGTGCTTCAACAGTCAATAAAACAGACTGGTTTTGTAAATCTTCTGGATAATAACCGTATTTATCCCATATTTTCGGCGAATTTTCATGTACGCATACGTACCCTTTACCGCTTCGTAAACGCGTTCAGCATCAATACGCGGATCTTCTTCTAGGCATCACCAAAACTGGTATAGCATGATTTACCTATCATACAATAGTTATCGGTACCCCAGAGTTGCCAGATGGAAGATACCCATGAATCATATTGCCGCAGCATACTTTCGCAAAAGTCGGCCACAGCTCTTGTTTTCAGAAGCGTGTACATCGGGTGTGAGGCCGGATATTCAAAGCGAGAACGTACTGTAATGCGTTTCTCCATATTCTGTTCTTCCCGTTGTGTAATTTGCAAACATAAATTCGCCATTAATGTCCGAAATAGTATTGGGTTGAATATACGCATGATAAAGTCCTGTATAGAAAATTGCTTTCTGATCATCTGTACCCTCAATACGAATATTGTCAAGTTCCTTTTCCCACGCATCAACAGCCTTCTGCCTTACCGCATCAAAGTTCCATGTATCGTTCTCTCGCAGGTTCATTCGCGCATTGTCAGCATTCACTGGTGACAGCGCAACCTTAACGATTAAAGGCTCTGATGAAGGTTCAAAACTAAGAAACGCTTTACATCTTTACCATTGGCACAGTCGCCGTTATGGTAAATATGGTTATAAGCTTTGAAAATTGTTTCCTACGGGACGGTTGAATGTAGCACTAGAAATAAACCTTACGCAAGCGCTGCCAGCCATCAATTATGCGATAACCTGTTAGTGTATAAGGGTCGACAAGGCGCAACTGTGCGTCCGATATATTTCGTGTCCAATGCCCTGAATGGGCCATATCAAACACCAAATTGTTGGCTTGCCCTGCAGCATACGTGTAACGGTGCATGCCCGTACGCAGTGTAGCCGTCATCTCAGCATTGATACCGTCTTCATCAAGCTTCACCGCGTAATAACCAACACTGGCTTTTTCGTTTGCGTGCGAAAAGTAGAACTAAGTCGTCTGTCATACTCAGCTCGTCTAAACTACGGCTCGAAGGCATCACCAGCACATCAAGTAAGTCTACACAGCCCGTTCCGCTAAGGTAGGTATGACTAAAGCCATAAATTCTATTGCAACCATAGTCGTATCCTGATGGCTCATGTCCTGTGGGCTTACTCATGACATCAGGACTAGAGTTGCTACCATGCCAATACTTTTCACGCTCAGGGAAAGTATTTCCCTAAGCTATTCTGATCAATGGCGCCAGTACCAATAAACGGATTCACATACTTTGTAACACCTTTCTCGGTTTGTGCTGATGCCGATACAGCAACAAGCAAAAATGCCGATGCACAGAAAAGTAATAACATGTAATAATAATAGTTTGTTAAGGTTTTCGGTTTCGCATGTAAAGGTAGTAAAGAGCATTAAAAAGAAAATAAAAACCAATAAAATAAATGTAAGTTTCGCATGATGTTTTTTTCTTATACTTACTCAATACAACATCTTTTCTTTTATTTCATCATAAAAACTATTTCTCTCTATTCGTTTATAACAATTATCAACAAAGCCGTGCACCATTGTTCATCGAACATTTGGCACACGGCTTTTTATATTCTGCTACCACCTTAGCTGTAGCTTTTGTTGGATATTATATTTATTGTTCTTTCCCAAGTTTTTCCAACCTGCTATGGCTTTGCCTTCAAACGATGAAACGTTTTCATCATTTTCTTCGTCCATTACAAAACCTTTCTTTTGCTTCGCCCTCACTGATATTGTAAGAGGTTACTATAAAACCTTGCATCACGTCATCAGTATTTACGTTTACCGTATTCGTATTAGGTGCGATATATTTCATTTTACTATTCATCGTTAATTCTTATCTCTTTTATGTTTACTTACTGATTACTACTTTCTTTCCGTTCACAATATAAAATACCGCGAGAAGGATTTGTAACGCGATCGGCCTTGCAAGTCGTATATTACATCGTTCTTCTTTTTCTACAGATGGCTGAACATTGTTAATACCCGTAGTTGTTGCATCATCAAAGTTGAAGATTAATTCTTTTGCAGGACAAAAATCAGGGCCTGATGCAGAAAGTTTCAAACCTGCGCGGTGTGCAGGAAGCTTAATTGAGTTTCCGTCGCGACCTGTTTGGTAGTAGAATCCTTGTCCCACTGCACCCTTTTCCAAAAAGATAAAAATTTTATAGCCTGCACCATTAAATTCTTTTTCAACAGCTGTACCCACAAGCAAGTTGCCTGTTACATCTACTTCCGTTACACCCTATAAGTCCTGCGCGATAATATACAGTGCTACCTGCCGTACCTTTTAAGAATAAAGCCTGTTTGTTTCGGAATAACACTACCTGCAGCAATAGCTACATCTGTTGTCTTACCAAATCTTGTAGAGCCCTGCTGAGTTACATTCTTTATGATATAAGCTGTACAGCCTGCTGGCACTACAAAGTTTTTCATTCTCTAAATAATAAGAGGTATAGCCATTAGGCCCAATCTTTAGTTCCTCTACTATTTTATCTTCATATTCTGACCAACCTGCTTCTGGCTTAAATGCGAAGCTGCGGTCTACAGGCACATGAACTTTCAAAGTAGATTGAGTACCAAAAAGCATTACTACCAAGCGTAAAAAGGCGTATTGTGAGAAACATAAACGTCTCCCGAGATATTATAATTACCTCCACCTAAATTCTCCATAGATAGAGGTATAGTTAGTTTGTTTAAAGGAAGTCCTGAAGGGAAAAAGCGCCTTGCGCTATTGTTCGAATTGCTGAGGTAATATAGAAAGATCATTTTATAAGATCTGTTGATGTAGATGAAACATAAAAAGACATATTTTGAATTTCCTCTATATTTGAAGATGCAAAGCCACGAAGGCGCTTTATGCCCTCAAAAACAGACCAAGTACTAAAGCTCTCAATACGTTTCAATTTTTGAGTTTATCCATAACTCTTCTATATCCGGCGTGACCATACAACAGTTATTAGGAAACACTGTAAGATTTTTAGGCATAATTAGTCGTTTTAACTTATTTTGCTCTAAAAGGTTGCCAACCTAATTTACAATCATCAGGAATATATGAGAATCCGTTTCAATATATTGCAAAGATAAATAACCTAATTTATCAACAGTATACGTTTCACCATTATAAGAAACTGTTGCTGGAATAATAACCTTATCGTAATGCATCATTGATGGAGAAGGGGATGGTGCTCCTGGTTTTACGCAAACCATCTCAACCTTCTTATTAACAGCATCAGTAACCTGAAAATACAAAGGCACGCCTTCTGCTGTTGTTACAAGAAAAAGGAGCGGGAGTTTGCGCTAATACAACTTCTGTGCTTAATAGCACAAATAAGAAAAAGTAAAAACTTCTTCATGTTTTATTATTATTTAGTTATTGAATATATATCAAATGTATGTTTATTATCTATTATACTACTTACGTTAAGACATAAAAAGGCTAACAAAGGGAACTTGCATAAGCCCTTTGTTTATTAAAATTACAGCACGCGTGTTGCGCGCGTAAACATATAATATGTAACGCGTGTTTAATTATTACACACGTGTGTGTGTGTGTGTGATGTGTGTGTTAGCAAAAATATTTGAAACTGCCAAATATAATGCCTTAAAAGTTGCTAAGAAACAAAGAACCCTCTCGCACTTTACTAATACCTTGATGTATGAATACAATACTCTCCACGGCTGCAAAGGTAAAAGAATAATTATAATAAAAACGAATAAGAATAAAAATAAAAAGTAAATCGAAAAATAATTTTTATAAGGAGATAATGTTGTTGGTTAGAACACATTACTACATGATTATTTAGAGCTATTATTGGCATAGGAATTAAAGATAACGGATAAAGGCATATCGCTCTGAAAAACACCATATAGCTTGATGATGTGGGGCGACTCCTCCAGAGTCGAAAGTGCTACGACACACCTATGCCCCCAGTCAGCCTCAGCATGACTGGGGGGTTACGGAAAGATAGCTCCTCCAGAACTATGATACTGTAGAAACATAGGAATATTTCCACATGGCACTGACTGCAGAGCAGTCAACACTCATCAACCTCAGGTCAACCCAAAGGTGACCCGAGGAGGAAGTAACTGCGTCGACTCTGGAGGAGTCGCCCAACAAATAAAGTAAGTCATAATAACGCAGGGCGACTCCTGCGAGAGTCGAAAGTACGATGACATGCCTACACCCCCAGTCAGCCTATAGCATGACTCGGGGAGTTACAGTAGCTCCTTCCATAGCTATGATACAGTAGAAACATAGGATATATCCATACAGCACTGATTGCGGAGCAGTCAATACTCAATAACCTCGTTGAGCCAAAGGGTGACCTGAGGAAAAAGCAACATAGTTTAACGACTCTGCGGGAGTCGCCCAACAAATAAAGTAAGTCATAATGATGCGGCGACTCCTGCAGAGTCGAAAAATACTACACATGCCTGCACCTCCAGTCAGCCCATGGCATGACTGGGGTTACAAGTGAGCTCTTCAGGCTATGATACACTGCGGAAAGAGAGAAATGGAAGAAAAAGTAATAAATGCACTATAATACTACAGTGGAAAACAATATAGTGCACACCTCACCTCATAACATATAGATAAGATAGCTAAACGAATAAATGTAAGTGTATCCATAAAAGGTACAACTACTTATGTAGTAACCTAAAACATATCAAGCACACGGCACTGACTGCGGGCAGATCAACACTCAACAACCTCGGGTCAGCCCAAAGGGTGACCCGAGGAAAAGAGACAAAGTTTGCGTGTCGACTCTGCAGGAGTCGCCCAACAAATAAAGTAAGTAATAATAACGCAGAGCGAGCTCCTGCAGAGTCGAAGGTACGACACACTACCACACCCCCAGTCAGCCTGCAGCATGACCGGGGGTTACGGAAAAAGCTCTTCCAGAGCGTATGATACAGTAGAAACATGGGATATATCCATACAGCACTGACTGTGGAGCGGTCAACGCTCTCTAACCTCAGGTCAGCAAAGGGTGACCCGAGGGAAAAAGTAAATAGCTTTGCGTCGACTCTGCAGGGTCGCCCAACAAATAGTAAGTCATAATAACGCAGGACGACTCCTACAGAGTCGAAAATACTACACCATGTCTACACCCCCAGTCAGCCTGCAGCATGACTGGGGGTTACTGAAAAGATAGCTCTTCCAGAGCTATGATACACTGACGAAAAAGAGAAGATGGAAGAAAAAGTAGATCAAAATGCACTATAATACTACATTGGAAAAGCAATATAGTATACACCTCATACTCACAATATATAAAAAGATATCTAAACGAACAAATGCAAGTGCATCTGTAAAGGTACAACTCCTTCGATAGTACTCCATAAATCTATCAAGCACATGCAACGAGCTGCGGAGCAATCAACGTTCGATTCCCTCGAGGTCAGCAAAGGGTGACCGAGGGAGAGAGAATAAGTTTGTATCGACTCTGCAGGAGTCGCCCAACAAATAAGTAAGTCATAATAACGCAGGGCGGCTCCTACAGAGTCGAAAATACACACCATGTCTACACAGTCAGCCTGGCATGACTGGGAGTTACGAGAAGGTAGCTCTACCCAGGCTATGCATACACTGGAAAAGAGAAAATGGAAGAAAAAGTAGCATAAATGCACTATAATACTACGGTGGAAAAACAATATAGTATACACCTCATACTCACAATATATAAAAAGATGTCTAAACGAACAAATACAAAGTGTATCTGTAAGGTACAACTTCTTTGATAGTACCCATAAATCTATCAAGCACACAGCACTGACTGCGGGCAGATCAGCGCTCCATAACCTCCAGGTCAGCCCAAAGGGGCTGACCCGAGGAAAAAGAGGTAACTTTGCGTCGACTCTGGAGAGTCGCCCAACAAATAAAGTAACTAATTATAACGCAGGGCGACCCTCCAGAGTCGAAAGTACGATGACATAGCCTATGCCCCAGTCAGCCTATGGCATGACTGGGGGTTACGGGATGAGCTCTTCAGAGCTATGATACAACATATAAAGACAAAAAGATGAGTATAAAAGAAAAATGTACAATGCAATACCATTTAAAATATAAGATGGAAAAGATAAAAAGAAAACATAAATAAGAAAAATGTATAGCACAATGCTAATTAAAAATATAAAACGAAAAGAAGGGTAAAAGAAACGAAGACAAAGAAAAATGTATAACATCTATACTGCTTCAGCTCATACACCGAAAAAGGACTGACAAAACGGACGTGATGAAAGAAATATTATACAAGACTGGTGATTGTACGGCGGTCGTGATACGAGTATGTACGGCGATTGTGGTACGATGATGTATGGCGATTGTGGTACG